>Ga0334899_1000005_pt1 | contig 429979 bp, 429 predicted proteins | sample GraSluR3_MG_FD_207219 | JGI IMG/M metagenome (GOLD analysis project Ga0334899, IMG submission 207219) | Sludge microbial communities from methane-producing bioreactor in Wageningen University, Netherlands - Granular Sludge_8_08-R3 | ecosystem: Engineered > Bioreactor > Anaerobic > Unclassified...
TGTACCCCCCTTTAGATTCGACACCTAAAAGGGTATTATTTTTAAGGGGTGCTTGCAATGGAGTTTTTCCATTTTATGCAGGGTTTTTTAAGTTCCGGATCGCTCGGTTTTCATTGTACCAAAAACAATTCCAGCACCGCTACTACGGCGGCAGTATACGCGCACGCTGTACGTCGTAGTGAAAGCATTAGCCTGTTGACACACCAATCAGCACACCAAAACTTAAGAAAACAGTAACGTCAAGGCTTTGTGTAGGGATGTATTTAATTCGATTCCTGCCAGGCGCACCAAAGAGTTAATAAAAAGCCTTGAAAATTAAAAATCAAGGGTTTTTTTGTTTTTAAGTCAAGGAAGCCAGGCAAGTAATTCCTTAAGGAATCCTTGATTTTCTTAGGTTTCTCTAACGATACTGAACGGGTAAGCCATTTGACCTTATATCAATATACTGATAAAATATGCATATAATATAGTTGGAGGTGTGTAATATGCCTAACATCAGACCAAGCTCTGATTTGAGAAATAAGTACAACGAGATTTCGGAGTTTTGCCACAAGTATTCCGAGCCTGTTTATATTACCAAAAACGGACAGGGAGATCTGGCGGTCATGAGCATAGCTACTTATGAAAGACTCGTTGGAAAGTTTGAATTGTATAAGCTGCTGGATGAAGGAATGGAAGCTGTAAAAAACCGTAGAGTTGTACCTGCAGAGAGCGTATTTGATAAAATCGAAAACGGATTTTCGAAATGAAGCAATATAAGGTTTTGATGACTGAGCCTGCGGCGGACGACTTGCAGGCGATTGCCAAATACATTTCCGGTGAATTGCTTGAGCCTGTTATAGCGAAAAAACTGGTGGGCAAAATCAAAGAGGCTGTAATGAGTCTGGACAAACTACCGGTCCGTCACGCTCTGGTAGCGGATGAACGTCTTGCTGTGCAAGGGATTCGCATGCTGATTGTAGAAAACTATATTGTATTTTATGTGATATCTGAAATAGATGAAACCGTAACGGTTGTCCGGATTCTATATGGCGGTCGGGATTGGAAGTGTTTGTTGTAACCCCGGGACGCAGAATCAGATTGGAAAAATATATATTATCGCTTCAATTTAGAAGCGATTTTTTTGTCCTGTGACAAACTGCTGTCATTAACTACAGGTATAATAAAATCACTATCAAGCAACACGTTTAAAATCACAATTGCGGCGTAGGTTCCACTTTAATCAAGTCTCCATTACTGCGGGTAAAGAACAATCGAGCACAGTTTTTTGGTGGTTAATTTTGTTATTTAATGCAGGTTATTGTATTTTTTCGGCGAAAGAATAACATGAATAAAAAAGATTTTTTAAAGAGTAACGAATTGGGGGATCTTTTAACTCTCAATCTCATAATCCGATTTTTCTAAGCCGCTGAATATCGCCTATAAAAAAACGGAGTGGGGCAAAATCAACCATGACAGATATAAAATCATTGAGGACATGTATCGGAAGGAGTAATAATCAACTAAACCAAGTCCGGTTATGCGAGGGGGGATTAGGATATAAAGTATTCGGAATTAGAGTTAAAAAGAATGATCAAAGCTGGAGATTTAAGTATTGAAGATCAGATCAAATTTAACATTCTTAATTTCATACGTACAATTCACCTCAATAAACAGGATTTTGTTCAAGGATCCTACGGCACGGAATTTTACGGTGAGCTACCGATGACATTTAGAAAGAAGGCCGGACAGGTTGTGGGTTTGATTACTGTGAAGACCGAAGGCGATGAACGGACCTATGTCTTCAATGATCGTGGGTATGAGTTGCTTGATGATTTGTTGCAATTAGAAGAGTTGTCGGGCAGGTGATGGGAATGTTTCACGAAACAGAGGCCTGACGCCATGACAACCGGAAGTTCCACAGGCCCCGGAGGGTTGTTCTACCCGCGGGACGCCTTATTGGAGGCGGCCTTTTTTAGGTTGTGGCAACACTGGTGGGAGATAGAGGTGCGAGAGGAGGTTTGAAATCATTTTAAAAGGAGTTGGCGTCATGGACCTTTCCTGCCGGGTGGCGGATTTTATTGTTTATGCGGAGAAACTGTATGAACTGCCGGTCCCGGGTTTTGTTGCTGAAAGGCGCAGCAGCCGGTTAAGCCGCAGGGAACTACTCGACGAAATTGAACGCCTGCGCGCCGAAATGGCAGGCCTGACTGCTGCGGGGGCTGATTATGATAAACTGCTGGAACTCAGCCGGCAGCTGGATAAATTGATCGTACTTTTTTACAAATTTGATGAAAATGACAGCCGCAATGGGTACAGTTAAACCGCAGCGCCACTTATAATCTGTAAATAATCGGTGCAGACAACCCCTTTCTTTAAAATATTTGACTGCACGAACACCTGTTTGGTATACTGTTTTAAGTAAAATGTGCAGCTGTGCAACAGGTTGCACGGGGGTAGTTAAAAATTGTGAAAAAGCTGTATAACTGTCTTATAAGGGTAAAATTGACGAAAAAGGTGGTCCCGGTTACATTCATTGGTTTGGCAGGTGACACCGGGTCGTTAATTATACATCTGCAGGAAATGTTTTGAATAATGGTAAAGCTAACCGAAGCTGAAACAAAAAGCTTAGATGGAGTAAAAGTTAGGTTTGTTGTCAACAATATTGACGAAAATGGCAAGATAAAAAACGGAGTTGCGACGACGACGAAAAGTCGAAAATCAACTGTTCCATTTACGGAATTGCCACTTGTAAAATAATCCAAATATAAAAATCCATTTCTTATGCCAAACTTTGAAACGACTCCGGCGGTATATTCTTGCCGGAGTCGCTCGGTTTCTGATGCGGAAGGAAAGCAGGCAGGAATTTGAGGATTGGAAAGCAAGACAAACTTTTAAAAATAACAAAACCCCAAAATAATAAGAGCTTCATTTCAACTGCAAGTTGTGCTTTTTTAAGAACTATATCATAAAGTTGCAGCATAGATGCGAGAACTATCTCCCCATGGATGATAACCTGTTCCAATATGTTCAAATCCATATTTTTCATAATATCCGATTAAGCATCTGGTTTTCTTCCCTTAAGGTCTGGACAGTTCTTTTAAGGCTCTCAATCAGCTTGTCTTTTGAAGCATCCGAAGCCGTCAGTTTATTACGAGCGGGTACCGGCGACGAACTTTTTTTATAGATAACTGCTTCTGTCGCCCGAAGCAGATCGGGGTAGCTGTACAAAAATGCTTTTGACACCCCAGCATGCTTACATATCCAGGCCTTGGATAAAGGTTCACTAAGGCTATTTCCCCTTTCAACTTCCTGGAGAAGATCCATTACTGCTTTTTTCTTATCATGGCTTTCTCTCTTTTTAGTAGCAATCGTGAATATATTTTTTGCCACCGGGTATAATAAGAACCTTGAGGTGAGCGGAATATGCAGTTATCGCCCGGTGAACGTTCCATTCTTTCTTATTTTACTTCGAGCAGGCAGGCGCAGAAGGCGGTTGCGGCTTTGCATGATGCCGGCTTTATCAATGTCCAACTGGACCGGGTATCCCGTTTTGGTGGTGGGCTTGACGCTTATTACAACAGTCCGCTCAACAAAGCTCAAACCATTACCGGACCGGTTTTGTTTTCCGGTGATGTGTACGGAATCGATCAAGATACCAGGGTATTACTTGGGGCGGATCCCTCCGTCAGCGGCTACGGTTACCAAGATTACGGTTTGGGCGGGGGACGGGATTTTTTGGTTACGGTGGTAACCAGGGAAGAGTTGCTGGAGCAAGCCGCGCATATAATTAAACAACATGACGGGATGATGTAAAAATCACATTTTAAATATTTTAAAAAACTCCTACCGGTATTAAGCAACTTTTCCGGGGGAGTTTTTTATTATAGCAAATATAATAAAATTTGATGATTATTTTGATATCATTAGCATTTGTGATGTAAACTAGAAACAAACTTGTTTTTTTAGTTTATTTTGGTTACAATGGTAAAGTATAAAATGTATTAATATTGAGGAGTTCTGATGGGAGGGCTTGCTTTTGAAACGGGTGGTCAGCGTCAGCCTTGGTTCTTCCAAGCGCGACCACAAGGTTTATGCGGATTTTTTAGGAGAAAAGTTTGAAATTTCCCGCATGGGCACGGATGGTAATTTTGACCGGGCCCTGGAATTATTGCAGGATTTGGATGGTAAGGTAGATGCCATAGGTCTGGGTGGGATCGATGTCTACCTTTTTGTTAAGAATAAACGTTATGCCATTAAAGACGGACTTAGACTGATGGAAGCGGTGCAGGTTACTCCGATAGTAGACGGAAGCGGCCTGAAAAATACTTTGGAAAGAGAAGTAGTACGGGTTCTGGCTGATGAAACAGGTCATTTGAAAAAAGGTACCAAGGTGCTCATGGTAAGTTCAGTTGACCGGTTCGGCATGGCCGAGGCGCTTACCGAAATGGGTTGTGATGTAACGTTCGGAGACTTGATTTTTACCGCCGGTATTCCCTATCCGATCAAGACCGTGGAAGAACTTGAGGAGTTAGCAGGACGTATCTTGCCCGAGATATCTCAAATGCCTTTTCATATGATTTATCCCACCGGAAAAAAACAGGAAACCCAGGATGAAGACAAGGTAAAGAAATTTGCCCGGTATTACCATGATGCTGAAGTGATCGGCGGTGATTTTCATTTAATCAGACGTTTTATGCCTGATCAAATGAACCGGCAAATTATTCTCACCAATACTACTACTTTGGATGATATCGAGTTTTTGAGGAAAAAAGGGGTAGCCCTGCTGGTGACTACTACTCCTGAATATGAAGGCAGGTCTTTCGGAACCAACGTGATGGAAGCGGTACTCGTATCCATAATCGGCAAGCCGTGGAACGATATTACCAGTAAAGATTATTTAGATCTTTTGCTACAATTAAATTTTAGACCGCGCATCCTTGATTTAAAAGCATAATTGATTATATAACCATGTATTTAGAAGGCAACCGGAAGGAGGGTATGACTTTGGCCACACATGAAGAAATAACGGAAAGCCTGAAAGTGTTTACAGATAATTACAATAAAAGTGAACGTTTAAAAATAATGAACCGGGACTGGGACCGGGTGGTGGAGGTCAAGGCAACCGACGTAGAGTCAGAACACACAATGATTTTAAAGGACGGGGTGGTTTCGTTAAAAAAAGGAGTGGTAGAAAATCCCGACTTGACGGTAATTTCCGACAGCGAAACCCTGGCCGATATTTTTTACGGTGATATTACCCCTACAGAGCCTTATAATAACGGTACCTTGCGCATAATGGGGTCTGAAGACGATATCATCCGGCTTGATTTCATTTCACTTTTGATCTGGGGTGAATAAAGTGCAGTTAAAAAGAGTTTTGACTTTACGTACAGTGGTTGCTACCAGTGCTGGCCTTACCCTGGCCAGCTCGTCTTTTATAGCGGCCGTACAGGTAGCTGGTTTTCTTTTAGGGGATACGGCCTGGATTGCTATTCTGGTGGGCGGAGTGCTGTGTTTTCTTACGGCGGCTTGTTTTTCCGAGTTGAACGGCCTTCTACCGACGGCAAACGGGATCCGGCTTTACTTTAAACGCGCCTTTAACGACCAGGTATCCCTGACCGTATCGATAATGTATATGCTAATTGTGATAATCGGCGTGGTGGGCGCTGAAAGTTACGTGATCTCCTCTATCCTAAATGAGGCCTTTCCTGCTGTGCCGCCTTACTTTTGGATTGTATTAATGCTTCTGGCCGTGACCGCCATGAATATCAGAGGGATTAAAATTGCCGGTATTTTTCAGGATGTCATTACCTACGGTCTTATGGCTTCAATTATTCTGTTTGGCCTAATTGCCCTGTATAAAGTTAATTTTCAGTTGGATGCCCCTCTGGCACCGGGAAGTGCTTCGGGAATTATAAATGCTGTGGCAATCGGAATATTCCTTTTTGTTGGTTTTGAATGGGTGACGCCGCTGGCTGAGGAGGTTACCCAAATTAAGCAAATATCCCGGGGGATGATGATTGCCCTGGGTATTCTAAGCGTGGCTTATGCCCTTTTTACCGTGGGCATGACCGCCGTTTTGCCCAAAGAGACCCTGGCGCATTCCGCCTCGCCGCAGGTGGTTTTTGCCCGGGCCGTTTTAGGTGATACCGGTGTATTTTGGATGACGGCAGTCAGCCTGGCGGCCACGGTTACCACCTTTAATGCCGGGATGATCAGTGTCTCCCGGTTTATGTACGCTTCAGCCAGGGAACACGTGCTGCCCGCAATTTTCAAGAAAGTCAGCATCAGGTTTTTTACTCCCTGGGCGGCAATCGTGACCCTTTTTTTTATCGGACTGGTGGCAGCAGGGGTAACCCTTTTCACCCAGCGCTACGTAATGTTGGTAGAATTGGCCGCTGCCATGGAGTCAATTGTCTACGCGCTGGCAGGCCTTGCGGTGATCAGTTTACGCCGCAGACTGCCGGACCAACCCAGGCCTTACTTGATAAAAGGGGGTTACCTGGTGCCGGCCTTGACCACAATGGTTTTTACGGTTCTTGCGGCAGCTGTGTTTACCTCTAATCCTTGGGTGCTGATAATTATGGCAGTGGCGTTTCTAATATGTCTGGCATATGTAAAAACAGCGGTGCCTTATTTGAGAAAAAAACATCAGAGCGTTAAGCCGGCGGCCAAGAGACGCCGCCCGGTAAGAACCGCAAAAGAATTTGACGGCAAGCATGAATAACGCGTAAAGGTAATCTTGTTGGAACAATTTAAAATGCAAACCTGTCTAACCACATAAGAGCTGAAGTTGCAAAATGCTTCATCTTTCAGCAAAATGTGGTTTTTTTATTATTAGCCAGTTACCATGAATTACCTAAGGTGGATGGGATAAAAGGATGACGAAATAGAAGGATCTTTTGGATCTAATGTAGAAAAAGATCTATACTTAAGTTTCTTAACTATTTTTTGCCAAAGGGCTAAGAGGAGTAGAAAATGCAGATAAGTAAAAAGACGTCTTTGGTTTTATTTGTGTCGTTAATAGTGAGTTTTTTTGCCTGGTTCCTTCCGGTTTGGGTCCGGGATGCGGCGGCTGCGGACCAGGTGGCGGTAATCGGAGTGGACGTATTAAATGTGCGGAACGGGCCGGGAACCAACCACGGGATCGTGTCCCGGGTCGGCTTGAACGAGCGTTTACCGGTGCTGGACCAGAGTGGAGACTGGTACCAGGTAAGGCTGGGGACGGGAGAGAGCGGCTGGGTGGCCGGCTGGCTTTTGGATATAGAAACGGTTACGGCGGCTGCGGACCAGGTGGCGGTAATCGGAGTGGACGTATTAAATGTGCGGAGCGGGCCGGGGACCCACCACGGGATCGTATCCCGGGTCGGCTTGAACGAGCGTTTACCGGTGCTGGACCAGAGTGGAGACTGGTACCAGGTAAGGCTGGGGACAGGAGAGAGCGGCTGGGTGGCCGGCTGGCTTTTGGATATAGAAACGGTTCCTGCGGTGCAGCCACCGGCGCCTGCAGAGCCTGTGCCACCGCAGGAATCCGGCGGAACTCCGGTTAGAAGAATGGCACTAATCAACAGTGAGGTTGTTAATGTGCGGAGCGGACCGGGGATAAATAACGAAATTATATCCCAGGTTGGCCTGAATGAAGATTTACCGGTATTGAACCAGAACGGAGACTGGTACAGGGTGCAGCTTTCCACAGGGGAAGTCGGTTGGGTTGCGGGTAGTTTGGTAAGCATCCGGACCGTGCCTGTTGCACCGCCCGACCCTCCGTCAGAACCAGGTGAAACCGAATCATCAAGAGGTAACGGCGGTCGGGACGGGGACCAATCGTCCGACGGGGTACTGTCCCTGGAGGTAGATGAGTTGAGAGACAAGACCCGTTTTGTTATTAAAGCAGGTACGTCTTTCGCTTATTCCTCGTTTACTCTTAATGCCCCAAAACGTTTGGTGATCGATATGGAAGGTGTCTCTATCGGTAATTTGGCCAGCAGTACGGAAGTTGGGTCAAATTCGGTAAGCCAGATCCGGGCGGGATATTTTCAGAGAGAACCTGATATTACCAGGTTGGTTTTAGACTTGAAAGATGGGGTTCAATATACAGCTGCTCAGTCTGATAACCGGAAGACCTTAACTATTGAAACTTATGTTCCGCAGATAAAAGGTTCATATAAGAACAAGGTGATTGCTATAGATCCCGGCCATGGAGGAAGTGAACCGGGTACCATAGGAAGCCTGGGCACGAAAGAAAAAGATGTGAACCTTGACGTGGCCAAAAAGGTGGCCGGTCTTTTAGAAGCTCAGGGCGCCAAGGTGCTTATGACCAGAACCGGCGACTGGAATGTAGGACTTTATGAAAGGAATAATGAAGCCAACAGAAAAAAAGCGGATATTTTTGTAAGTATTCATTTTAACGCGCACCTGGACCGTTCCAAAAGGGGCACCAGCACTTACATTTACAGCAACTATGAAAAACCCAGTGAAGCTGCCAGAACGCGAGAGAGCAACAAGTTGGCACAGTGTGTACAGTCCGAACTGCTAAAAGAATTGGGGTTAAATGACATTGGCATAAGGGACGCTAATTTCGTGGTGCTGCGTAATGCCGACATGCCGGCCATCCTGGTGGAAGTAGCTTATCTTTCCAATCAGGCTGAAGAAAGATTGATTATTACCGATAGTTTTAAAAATAGGGCCGCTGAAGCCATTGTAAAAGGTATCGGGTTGTATCTTTCCCAGAATTAGTTGCTTTTAGAGATATAATATATTAATATTACGCTGATAAAGAATACCGTTCTGTTCCCGGTTTTAACAGCGGGACAGTACGGTTTTTATTTATTCAGAAAGAGGAACCCGGTACTTTATAAGTGAATATAAATAGTGCGTCGACCTTTAAACTGCTTTTTGATTTGTGACCGTATAGTAAGGGAATAATAATCCTGAATTATGAAAAGACGGAGGTAAATAATTGCCTAAAATTGGAATTACCACTACGGTACCCATAGAGATAATTTATGCTACCGGTTGGATCCCGGTGGATTTGAATAATGTTTTTATTACCGACGAAAACCCGGGAGCTTTGGTGGAAGAGGCCGAGATAGCCGGCTATCCGCGCAACATATGCGCTTGGATTAAAGGAATTTACAGCACCATGCTAAAACACCGGGAGATTCAAACTGTCATTGCGGTTACCCAGGGTGACTGCAGCAATACCCACGCTCTGATGGAAACATTGCAATTGGCCGGGGTCGAAGTAGTCCCTTTTGCTTTCCCTTTTGACCGCGACGTTGATTTGTTAAACTTGCAGATAGAAAAAATGAGGTCCTTTTTCGGAGTCTCTAGACGGAAAGTTCAGGAAGAAAAAGAAAGACTGGACCGGATCAGGAGAAAGGTATGGGAACTGGACCGGCTTACCTGGGAGGAAAACCGTGTGGCCGGTTGGGAAAATCATTTTTACCAGATCAGCTGCAGTGATTTCAACAGTGACCCGGATAAATTCGAGGCCGAGGTGGTTGATTTTCTAAATCAGGCACGTTCCGCTCCACCACGGGAGAGCGAATTGCGTTTGGGTTATATTGGTGTGCCGCCTATTATGGGAGAGTTATACGGGTACCTGGAGGAACGCGGTGCCCGGGTAGTATTTAACGAAACTCAGAGGCAGTTTACCATGCCTTTTAAAACCGGTGACCTGGTAGAACAATACCGGTTATATACCTATCCTTACGGTATATTTTTTCGCTTGGAGGATATTTTCCGCGAAATGTCAAAAAGAAAGTTGGACGGTATTATTCATTATGCCCAGAGTTTTTGTTACCGGCAGATTGAAGACCTTATCGTGCGGAAAAAACTTGACCTGCCGGTTTTGACCCTGGAAGGGGATAAGCCTGGAAGGTTGGATGCCCGTACCCGGATGCGCCTGGATGTTTTTTTAGAAATGTTGAGGTGAGGATTCTGTTAGTAGGTATTGATCTTGGAAGCCGCAGCATAAAAATGGTTTTGATGGAGGACGACTGCTTACTAAGCCTGCGCAAATTTAATACTATGGAATTTTACCGGACATATGCCGCAAAAAAGGATGACGGGCTGGTAATTAATTTTGCAGCTATGAACGTGCCGGTTGTCATTGGTGATGATGTTGTCACAGCTACCGGTTACGGGCGCCAGACAGTAAAGGTGGAAGGAGCCAGGGTAATTCCCGAAGTGATGGCTCATGCATTGGGGGCGGTAAAACTTACCGGTGTGAAAAACTTTACACTTTTAGACCTTGGTGGGCAGGACAGTAAAGTTGCCCTGGTAAAAAATGGACGGGTGGTTGATTTTCAGACCAATGATAAATGTGCTGCCAGTACGGGGCGCTATTTGGAAAACATGGCGGCAGTATTGAATATTAGCCTGGATGAACTCGGCAAGCATTATGAGTCTCCGGTAGACCTTACTTCTACGTGCGCGGTTTTCGGTGAAAGTGAATTGATTGGTAAGGTGGTGGAAGGTTATTCTATTCCCGCTCTTGCCGCCGGAGTTAACTACAGTATATTTAAACGTATAAAGCCGATGTTGAACCGGTTATTGTCAGGCGGAGTTATGGTTTTTACCGGTGGGGTTACTGGCAACACGGCATTAAGAATCATGCTCGAGGAAGAAATGGGAGTGGAAGTTATCGTGCCGGAACATTCGGAGTATGCGGGTGCAATTGGCTGCTGTGTGGATGCGGCCGGACGTGGGTAAACGGTTATCAATATCGGTATAAAAGGAGATGTGAAATGGTAAGAAGTGATGGGAGAGAACCCGGGCAAATGAGGACGGTAAATATAATCAGGAATTATAATAAACATGCCGAGGGGTCGGTATTAATCGAAATTGGTGATACCAGGGTGATTTGTACCGCTTCAGTGGAAGACCGGTTACCTGCTTTTCTTAAAGGGGAAGGCAAGGGATGGGTTACCGCCGAGTACGGTATGCTTCCCCGGGCGACCGGTTCCAGGACCCCCAGGGAGGCAGCCAGGGGTAAGGTGAGCGGGCGGACATCCGAAATACAACGTCTCATCGGGCGTTCTCTGCGCTCGGTAGTGGATTTGGCGGCGCTGGGAGAATGTACAATTTGGCTGGATTGCGATGTCATTCAGGCGGATGGTGGTACCCGGACGGCTTCGATAACCGGTGCCTTTGTGGCTCTGGTGGATGCCTTGAACAAGATGAAGCAACAAGGGTTGTTAAAGCGTTTACCCGTTACAGATTTTATTGCTGCTACCAGTGTAGGGAAACTGAAGGGCCGGGTGATTTTGGATCTTTGTTACGAAGAGGATTTTGCCGCCGAAGTAGATATGAATATTATTATGACTGGGGCCGGTCGCTTTGTTGAAATCCAGGGTGCCGGAGAAGAGGCTACCTTTACCCGTTCGGAAATGGATAATATGATTGGAATGGCGGCACAAGGAATCGAGCGACTGATTAACTATCAAAAAGAAGTACTGGGAGATATTGCGGCCGGTATCGGGGAGGTGCTCCGGTGATGAAGTTGATTCTGGCTACCAGAAACCCAAACAAAGTAAGAGAAATTTCCGGGCTGCTGTCTTCCCATGAGATAAAGGTTTTGTCCCTTGACGAATTTCCGGATATTAGTGACATAGAGGAGGACGGAGATACATTTAGAGAAAACGCACAGAAAAAAGCTGCCATTGTTTGTGCGGAAACCTCTAAAATAACCCTGGCCGATGACTCCGGTCTGGAGGTAGACTGTTTAGAAGGAGCGCCGGGTGTCATGTCATCTCGTTTTGCCGGTGAAAATAAAAATGACCAGGCTAATAACAAAAAATTATTGGAACTTATGTCCGGAGTGCCGGCTGAATTGCGCACCGCACGTTTTAAATGTGTTATGGCCATTGCTGTACCTGACGGCTGGGTATATACCGCTGAAGGTGTCTGTGAGGGAATTATTACAGAAGAACCTAGAGGACACGGGGGGTTTGGATATGACCCGTTGTTTTACCTTCCTGATTACGGCAAGACCATGGCGGAGTTGGACCTGGAGGCAAAGAATAAAATCAGTCACCGTTCCCGGGCGCTGGCAGGCGCAATGGACATTTTATTAGAAATAAAGCAAATTGATAGTATGGAGTGAGTTTATTTTGCGAATAGTAGTTTTCAGTGACAGTCACGGCAGCTTAAATTTTGCCCGGAAGGCATTAAAAGATTCCGGCCGGGTGGATTTGATTCTTCATGCGGGCGATCATTACCGGGACGGCTTTGAGTTGGCTGCGGAAGCCGGTCTTCCGGTACAGGCTGTCCTCGGAAACTGCGACCGTTTTGATGAAGGACCGGCGGAGGTGTTTTTAGAGACGAAGGGAGGTGTTATCTTAATGGTTCACGGTCATGCAGGAGGTGCGGCGGGCCGTCGGCTTGAGGAAGTTCTGGTGCTTGTCAGGGAGTGCAAAGCAAAATTAGTCGTGTTCGGACATACCCACATGGCTAATATAATTAAAGAGAGCGGTGTGTTATTCTTTAATCCCGGCAGTATATCCTGTCCCCGGGACCGGGAAAGGCCCAGTTATGGTATTCTGGAAGTTAAAGGGAAAGGAATAATACCTAGTATACACCGAATTTAAAATAAAACTTATTTTTCGCTTGGAATTAAAACTTTGACGTCGTGCGTGTTTTTGGGTATAATAATAAATACGTGAAAAAATAATTTTCGAGCGGGTGTAGCTCAATGGTAGAGCACCGGCCTTCCAAGCCGGGTACGTGGGTTCGATTCCCATCACCCGCTCCACATGTCCCAGTAGCTCAGCCGGATAGAGCAACGGACTTCTAATCCGTAGGCCGGGGGTTCGAATCCCTCCTGGGACGCCAGAAAAAGCTTACTGTCGCAAAGGATTTGCGGCTTTTTATATTTTTGGGGAAAGATTAATATTTAGGAATCGCTTAAACTTATAAGTGCTACCTTTTATAGGTATTTTTCAATTGTTAAAAACACGGATGGGGAGGGATGCAAGGTGTAAATATAGAAATATAGAATTATGAAGTAGTGTTATTTGGTGTAGTGTTATAGCAGGAGAAGAATATGAAAAATATTAAAAATACAATATTTGAAGTGGTTTTTGCCGTTTTGCCGGTGACAATATTTGTTATTATACTACAAATTTTATTACGATTGCCGGTTACAGTTATGATGCAATTCCTGGTTGGTGTTATTATGGTCACTATGGGGTTAGTTTTCTTCTTGCTGGGTGTTCATCTCGGTTTGCTTCAAATAGGAGAAGCCACAGGAGCAGTTTTGCCAAAAATAGGTATATTGTGGGTTATAATCCTTTTTAGTTTTCTTTTGGGCTTTGTTGTAACAGTAGCTGAGCCAGATGTTAGAGTGTTGGCTACTCAGGTAGATATTATTTCCGGAGGAGCTATCTCGAAGAACTTTTTAATTGGCACGGTGGCTTTGGGTGTAGCTATATTTGTAAGTTTGGCTATGTTGCGGGTGATTCTGGGTATTCCTCTAAAATATCTTCTATTTATAAGTTACGGTCTTATACTTATATTAGCTTTATTTACTCCCGCGGAATTTGTAGCAGTTTCCTTAGATGCTGGTGGTGTAACTACAGGCCCGATGACAGTACCATTTATTATCGCTTTGGGTGTCGGGGTTGCTTCTGTTCTGGGTGGCAGAAAAGCTTCAACTGACGGCTTTGGGTTCGTAGCGCTAGGTTCTGTAGGACCTATTTTAGCCGTGTTATTGCTGGGAGTGATTTATGGTTGAAAGAGATTCAGGTATTTACGGGTTTTAGTCATGTTTTGCTAGAAGTAGCGGTTGCTCTTTTTCCCCTCGTAATAATATTCTTATTTCTACAAATTTGGTTGCTAAGATTTCCAATACAGAGACTGTTTAATATAATTAAAGGCTTAATCTTAACATTTATAGGCCTGGCATTTTTTTTACAAGGGGTTTATGTTGGTTTTTTACCCGTTGGAGAAGTAATAGGTAGAGCTCTGGGTGGTTTATATCACAACTGGGTATTGATACCGATAGGCTTTGTTCTGGGTTTTGTTGCAGTATTTGCTGAACCGGCAGTACGTGTGTTAAATTATGAGGTAGAAAAGGCGTCAGGAGGATTTATTCCACAGCAACTAATGCTTTATACACTATCCCTGGGAGTTGCCGTCTCTGTCGCACTATCGATGGGGAGAATTCTATTTGGTATCCCACTGTGGTTTCTAGTAATTCCAGGTTATTTACTTGCTTTTATAATGGTTTATTATTCAACTCCCTCCTTTGTGGCCATTGCTTTTGATTCTGGAGGGGTGGCAACTGGACCTATGACCGTAACTTTTATATTAACTATGGCGTTAGGCGTTGCCTCTGCTATAGAAGGCCGAGATCCTTTAATTGAAGGGTTTGGGATGATCGCCCTTGTGGCACTTTCTCCGGTTTTATCGGTTTTATTAGTAGGACTACTCTATAATAAAAAGGGGAAAGAAGATGAGCGGAATCTCGCAGATATGTAAATTTTTGGTTACTATTGTTAACCATGGTATGGGCAGAAAAGTAGTTAAGGCTTCAAAACTAGCGGGGGCCGAAGGCGGAACTGTTATTATTGGAAAGGGTACGGGGATTCATGAAATAAAAGCTTTATTTGGTATTCCCATCGAGCCGGAAAAAGAAATAATTTTTACTTTAACAAGCAAAGAAAAATTAGACAGTATTCTACAGTCTGTCGTTTCTACCGCTAAATTGAATAAGCCAGGTCATGGAATTGCTTTCATAATTGATATTAGCAAGGTAGCAGGGATTTGTCATCTAGGTATGCCAGTAGCAACATCGAACAGAATTTTTGGAGGGACTAAAATGACAGCTGGTAAGGAAGTTTTATACGATTTAATTATAACTATAGTTAATAAAGGTGACGCAGAAAAAGTAGTGAATTCTTCCAAAGAGGCCGGTGCTGAAGGTGGAACAATACTGTCCGGTCGTGGAACGGGAATTCATGAGCGCGCTAAATTGTTTGGTATTACTATAGAGCCTGAGAAAGAAATCGTTCTCACTCTAATTGACCGTCAACAAAGTAATAAGGTTTTAGAAGCTATTATAAATGAATCCGCACTAAATAAGCCCGGGAAAGGGATTGCATTTGTTTTGGAAGTTGAGAAAGTGGTTGGTATTAATCATCCACTTAACATGATGGTAAATGAGAGACTTTCCGATAATTAAGAGTAGCAACTATTTTTTCTACTATGATGGAGAGGGTTAGATCTTGTACTAGGAGGATATAAGAATGCCGGATACCGGTTCTTTTCAGCTGCCGCATGAGTTTCTAATTGTCGGAGCGGCTGTGCAAACAGGCTTGATTGATGAGATAAAGAATGAACCTTGTACTCTGGATGAATTAGCGGTTAAAACGAAAACCGACCGACGGGCTTTATGGACGGTTATTGAAGCTTTGGTTGCTTTAAAGTATCTTCAATATGATAATGAGACGATTAAACTTACTGAAGAGGCGGATAATATTTTTTTTAATCCCGGTCATGGGGAATACACCGGCTTTTCATTTATGCATGCTTACAACTTGATTAAGGCATGGATCCAGTTGCCGGAAGTTATGAAAAGTGGAAAACCGGTTCCGAAAAAAGGTGTTCCCGGGCACTCAAAGCATTTTATTACCGCTATGAGTCACCATGCTCAAAAATCGGCGTCGCAAATTATTGATTACTGTTTAAGGGACCTGCCTGCGCATCCCAGAGTTCTTGATATCGGCGGCGGCCCGTTAACTTATGCGCTTGCTTTTGCCAAAAGAGGGGCCAGGGTGGTTGTATTGGACTTGCCTGAAGTTGTTGAAATGATGCAACCGGGACTGGATCCGGCTTTACCTGTCGGGATGGTTAAAGGTGACTTTACCAGGGGTCTGCCGCAAGGACCTTATGACCTTGTATACCTGGGAAATGTATGTCATATTTACGGTGTGCAGGAAAACAGGAAATTATTTCAGGATGCAGCGCATGAGCTGGAACCGGGCGGGCAAATTGTCATCAATGATATGATTCGGGGTACAGGTGTTATGCCGGCATTATTCGGGGTAAATATGTTGATAAATACGCCAACCGGTGGAACCTGGACTTACGAGCAATACCAAACCTGGCTGTCTGAAGCCGGTTTTTCAGTAGCTCCCTGGTGTGAAGTTGGTGGCAGGCAATTGATTAAGGCTACAAAACTTTAAATCCTGCGTGACAGAAGAACCGTCCCCGTGTCACGCCTCCCCGTGTCACGCCTCACGCCTTGTCACGTATTGACGGTATTATATTGATGTGTTAAAATTACTTGACCTAGCGGTTAGGTTATACCTTTCCCTCTCTCAATCTTTTACATTGGTTAGGGAATAAAGTTATTTCCTATACCAATGGAGCTCAAAATAAGAAGAGGGGGATTTTAATGTATCAAGACCGTTACCTGACATGCCGTGATTGTGGTAATGAATTTGTTTTTACCGCATCGGAGCAAGAATTTTTTGCAGAAAAAGGGTTTACTAATGATCCGGGTCGTTGCCCGGGTTGCCGGGCCGCCCGTAAAGCCCAAAGACGAAATGTCAATAGTGGCTACAGGCAGAAGCGTCAGATGTATCCGGCGGTTTGTGCCAGTTGCGGCAAGGAAACCGAGGTTCCTTTCCAGCCGAGCGGAGAAAGGCCGGTATACTGCAGGGATTGTTTCCGGCAGGTATCACAATACTAACCATAACAATTAAAGGGGCAGTTTTTAACTGCCTCTTTAATTGTTAGTCGGAATCATCGTGTTAGAAACTGCTATCTCCAGTAGAAATATTTGTCGAATGATGTAAGAAATATATTTGTATTATTACAGGATTTTATTATTTTTTATAGAAAATAACATTAATTGATATTTCCTGGATAGACGGGAAGTTTTTTAATGTTTATAATGTTAATTTCGTGTTTTTTGGAGTAACATAAATTATGAATGATAAGGAATTTGCTGGACGGTGGCACTTGGAAGAAGAGTTGCAGGAAAGCGAGCAGCGGTACCAGAAACTGGTTGAAATTTTATCCAGTGCGGTTATAGTACATAGTGCGGGCAAGATCGTTTTTTCAAATAAGACGGGAGCAAAGCTTTTAGGTTTTAGGAATCCTCAAGAGCTCGTCGGGCGGCCGGTAATGGATTTTGTTCATACCGACTATAAAGAAATCGTTAGAAAAAGAATAAAACAGTTGTATGAAGAGAGAGAAACATTAACTTTTATTGAACAAAAATTAGTAGGTGTTAACGGAACAGTTATCAATGTGAAAGTGGCATCAGCACCCTTAACTTATCATGGAAAACCAGCTGCGCAAGCGGTTATTCATGATATTACCGGAAATAAACTGGTTGAAAATAAATTACTTGCAACCCGGCATCAGCTTATGGATATTATCGAATTTTTGCCTGATGCCACCCTTGTTATTGATAAAGACAAGAAAGTTGTTTTTTGGAACCGGGCCATAGAAGAAATGACCGGTGTAAATAAAGAAGATATTATCGGCAAGGGTAATTATGCTTACGCCGAGCCTTTTTACGGGGAACCCAGACCGATTTTAATTGATTTAATTTTTGATGATGATAAAATTATCCAATCAAATTACGGAAATTTTCGCAGAATAAAAAACATATTGTTTGCTGAAAAGTATACTCCTTTCTTAAATAAAGGAAAAGGGGCTTGCTTGTGGGGTACTGCCGCCCCGCTTCTTGACAGTGCAGGCAACCTGGCGGGAGCCATCGAAACTATTCGTAATATTACCAGTCACCGGCAAATTGAAAATGCGCTGCGCCTGTCGGAAGAAAGGTTTTCAAAGGCTTTTAGGGTCAGCCCTGCTCCAATGTCCATTACTTCATTCACGGACGGACAGATTATTGATGTTAATGAAAGTTTTTTGTGCCAATTTGAGTACCGCCGTGACGAGGTTATAGGACGTACAACGGAAGAATTGGGGATTTGGTTTGAGAATGATGTGTGTAAAAAAATAGTTCGGATACTGGATGAACGGGGTGCGGTGCAAAACCTTGAAACTGGCTTGCGTACTAAGTCGGGCAAGATATGGATAGGGTTGTATTCGGCGGAGATTACTGACCTTAACGGAAAGCAGTGTATATTGAGTTTATTCAATGATATTACCGAACGCCGGCAGTTTGAAAAGGAAATGGCCCGCTTTGAACGACTGAAGCTTATAGGAGAAATGGCGGCGGGTATCGGTCACGAAATAAGAAACCCGATGACCACAACGCGTGGTTTTTTACAAATCCTTAAGGAAAAAAAAGAATGTATCAAATACCGGGAATATTTTGAACTCATGATAGCAGAAATGGACCGGGCAAATTCCATAATAACCGAGTTTCTTTCCCTGGCTAAAGATAAGACCATACACTTGGAGCAACAGAATCTTAATACCCTGTTGAAAGCCCTTGCTCCTTTAATTCAAGCGGATGCCAAAGCTTCAAAAAAAATTTTCCGGTTATTACTTCAAGAAATTCCGGATTTATTTCTGGATGAAAAGGAAATTCGCCAACTTATACTCAACCTGGTGCGTAACGGATTGGAATCCATGTCATCCGGGGGAATGCTTACTATAAGTACATTTACTGACGACGAAGAAGTAGTATTGGCAGTAGCGGACCAGGGTATAGGGATCGCGCCTGATTTGCTTGAAAATATCGGCACTCCTTTTTTAACTACCAAAGATTACGGTACCGGATTAGGACTGGCGGTTTGCTACAGCATTGCCACCCGGCACGAGGCGGTTATTAACGTGGAAACCGGTCCGGAGGGTACTACTTTTTATATCCGGTTTAAAAAAATAACATCTGATTCAAATCCTAATGAATTTGAAACCAAATAATTCCTAATCATATTCCCTGACATGTATTTTAAACAGGACAGGGCATTAAATAAAGAGACTGCAAGCTTAATTTAATAACACTATTTTTCCTAAAATGCCATAGGACTATAGTCACAAAATGATATTATTAAATTCTAAGGTGAATTTTTGAAGAGGATATTTTTTTTGCTTGTCGAACTGATTAAAAAAGCTCGGAAGGAGGTTGAACCGCATGAATATACCGTTCAATTCCTTTAAAGAATTAACCGAATATGCATCGAGTGAGACCGATAATGAAAAGTATTTTTTGAACCGCATGCTCGATGGAATTCTTGAAATAACCAAAGAAAAGGATATATTGACGGTTTATGCCAAAAACCTGTTTGGCAATTACAAGAATTTGGAAATTGTTACTTTAACTAATAAAAATAAAATTATTCAATCAAAGTTAATTTTAAGTGAAAATAAAATCAAGGTATTTATCTTTGATCTCGACCAAATAGAGTTTATCAGTTTAAAGATACCGGTTAAGGAAGAGAGTGTCCAGTCTGAATTAGAAATTGTGCTTAATAACGGGAAAAAAATTTATTTGAACAGTAATATCGATACGGACACGCATTTGAAAGAAAGATATTCCAATTATATTAAAGAGATAGCAAGATATCTGACCGTAAAAGAACATTTGTAAGAACCTCCGGGTTCTTTTTTTATAAAAAAAGCCTGGATATTATTATCCAGGCTTAATAAGAGATTACATTAGATGGAGAATGTTTTCCCCCGGGCAAGGTGCAGCGCATGTAGTAATTCCTCAGTGGGAATGCCGTCTTTAGTCCATCCTCTCAGGTAATAATATTCTTCACGCATGGAATCAATGTCATTCCGGGTAAATCTATGGCCTTTACAAGGACCGCTGGGTAACGGCTGCCGGAACCGGTGTGGCAGGGTATCCTGCGCCGGCTCCAGACCTTCACGCAGGTTATAGAGTCGACCAAGGTTCCATATTTTAGCACCCAAATTTTGGAGCCATGCTTCATCTTCCATTTCCAGGTCGTGCCCTGTACATGTACGGTATAACTTGACATATGTTCGGGGGCTGATACCAAAGGTTCCAAAGTCGCACTTGACAAAAGTGTCAAGTGCAGCCAGGTAATTTTGGTGATGGATGACAATTTCCGCCTTGCCTTTTACAGCCAACCGGTCAACTGTGTGGCCTTTCCAGGGTAAGCCGCCCAATTCTTCTCCCAGGGGCATTCCTCTTTGGTGGCAACCACCACGGTCCGCTGTCATCAGGGACAGGGCAATGCCGGGTGCTCCCCGGGGGCCCCAGGCCGGTGTTTCAAGTCCTTTGATGTGCACGGCAATTTGTTCGTTTGGAGAACCGATTTTGACAGCAGCCCGGTGGACTCCGTCTGCCAGCAGGTTGCCGAGAGTTCCTTCACGATGAGCGATAGCTTTAATCAACGCCTCTGCGGCTTGAATATTCCCAAACTTAATCTCGTAGCCGGAAGCTTTCATTTCGGGTAGTGATTTTTTTTCCGCTGCTTCCATGGCAAATCCGATTACTCCGCCTGTCGACATGCTGTCCAGGCCCAGTAAATCGCAAAGATGGGCCAGGTGTATTACTGCCTTCGTATTACCGATTTCCAGGTTGGAACCCAACATGGCGGCTGATTCGTACTCTACAATATCAGACACGGTACCCCGGTACCGGCCGGAACGGATATAACCCACTTTGCTGCAGTGAACCGGGCAGCCGGTGCAGGCTTCATTGCGCAACCACATGTCCCGGTTCTGGCCAAAATCACTTATTTCAAGGTTGTTGTCGAAGGTGCCGTCAAAATAGTTACGCCTGGGAAGGACACCGTTTTCGTTGGCAAAAGGCACTGATGATGCCGTTCCCGTTTGCATTAAATTTCGTATGTCGGGACTGTTTTTTAAATCGTGATAAGCCAGTTCCACGGCAGCCAGAAATTCTTTTTGGTGCCGCACTTTTACCGGCTGGCGGCCTCTTAAGGCAACGGCTTTAAGATTCTTGGAGCCCATAACGGCTCCGGCACCGCCCCTGCCGGCCTGCCGGTTATACTCGCAGGATACCAGAGCAAAATACACCAATTTTTCACCGGCCGGACCGATGCTGGCTACTTTTATGCTGTCGTCTTTTAGATTTTCTTTAATCAAGTGGTTGGTTTCCAAAGTGTCTTTACCCCACAGATTACGGGCCGGACGTATTTCCAGATGCCCATCGTCAATCCAAAGGTACACGGGTGCAGCGGCTTTTCCTGTAATTATCAGGCCGTCATAGCCGCAGTATTTGATTTCATGGCCGAAGGAGCCGCCGAAATATGAATCCAGCAGGGTTCCCGTTAAAGGGGACTTGGTTACCACACAAGCCCTCATAGACGGCGCCAAAGTACCGGTAAGCGGACCGGTCATAAACATCAGTATGTTTTCCGCGCCAAGAGGGTCGCATTTGGGAGGGACCAGGTCGTAAAGAAGTTTTAATCCGAATCCCTTGCCTCCTACAAATGCATTCTTAAACCATTGGGGTACGGTTAGCTCGCGGCTTTCTCCGGAGGACAGGTTTACATAAAGAAACTTGCCGGTATAACCGCTATTCATTATTTTCACCCCCCGGAATAACTACTAATTCCAGCGCGCCGGTAGGGCAGTATTTGACACATAACGGTTCTCCTCCGCAAAGATCGCACTTGCGTGCGGTATTTTTTTGTTTGTCCAAGAGAATCATGTCTATGGGACAGGCTTCGGCACATAGACCGCAACCGTTACATTTTTCCTGGTCGATAATAACTGCTCCGTTGTGCTTATTGCGATAAATTGCCTCGTTGGGGCAGACTTTAAGACAAAACGCGTTTTGGCATTGTGCGCAAACAACCGGCCGGTGTACCAGTCCCTGGTTTGCTATCTTCAGAAGGGCCAGGCGGGGATTAGTTCCGCCGCTTCTCATTTCTGAACAGATCAGCTGACAAATAGCACAACCGGTACACAGGTCAAAATTAGTGCAAATGACCTTGCGCAATTAATATAACCCCCATCCGTTACAATATTGTCGGTTATTCAAATCCAAAGCAGCGCCGGTAAATTTTTTCGTAACCTTTTGCATCAATGTCACGGGGGTTGCCGACTGTTTGCGGGTCCCGGAAAGCTTCCATTGATAACCTGGGTATTAAGTCAGGTGCTACACCCTGATCCTGCAGGGAGGGAATTTCCAAGTCCACTGTCAGTTCATAGATAAATTCAACGGCAGAAAGCGCTGCTTCTTCATGATTCATGCCGTGAGTGTTAATTCCTAATGCTTGTGCGATACGGCTAAACTTTTCTGGTTCCCCCAGCCAGTTGTATTCCATTACCGGGGCCAGAGTTGCGGCCACGGCGGAACCGTGGGCAACTGGAACAATGCCTCCCAGGGTCTGGGTCATGGCGTGAACGGCGCCTGCACTTTCGTTCCCATAAGAAAGTCCAGCCAGGAGGGCGGCCATGGCCATGCCGTAGCGCGCTTCAATATCTTGGCCGTTGGCAAAAGCACGGCGCAGGTACATGGCGCAATATTCTATAGCCAGGAGTGCCGCGGCGTCCGTGGCCGGCTGGGCGTAATGACAAGTGTAACACTCAATAGCGTGACAAAGTGCGTCCATACCGGTGCCGGCAGTTACCAGGGGAGGCATGGACACGTGCAGTTCTGGATCCACGATGGTTAAATGTGCTGCGATTAAGGGCCCGCCGACATTAAACTTGTACTCGCGGGCCGGGTCGGTAATGACCGCCCATTGGGTCACCTCACTACCGGTACCGGCGGTGGTGGGGATGGTCGTAAGAGGTGGAATGCGTGCGGAAAGCTCTTTTTTCCCTTCGGCGCATTCATATGCGAGTACCGGTTCACCGTGGGTAATTTCCACCCCGGCCGCCTTGGCAGTATCCATGGAACTGCCGCCGCCTACGGCAATAAGTCCGTCACAAGCCTTATTTTGGTACATCTCGGTGGCTCCGGCCACGCAGTCAAGGTGAGGGTTGGCCACTACCCGGTCGTAAACAGCATAATCAAGTCCCGCTTCCTTTAAGCTGGCGGTTACCAAGTCGATCAGTCCTGCCTTGATGACTCCGCTGTCCGTTACCACCAGGGGCTTTGAAACCCCGAGGTATTTCTGTTCGGTACCCAGGATTTTAATAGCGCCGATACCGTTTTTCATTACGGTGGGGACTTCAAAGCTCTTGACCTTTTGCATTCTTTCGAAGCGCATGTACATGTCTGTGACTCCTCCTTGAAAAGGTTTAAAGTTATCTGGAATACAAAGTTTAATATATTCGGTTCATACAGTTTAAACTTTATAAAACAAAATATATATCATTATAAACCAAACAACTTAAATAGACAATATAGGTTGCTAGCAACTTATTTAGAAATAAAAAGTTGACTGATAAAAACAAAGCGTATAAAATTTACTTAATAAACAGTTTATTCTGTAGAGGAGGAATCGTTGTTGAAATTATCGAGTGCGACTTCAAACTATGATAATACCAGACTTGAGGAAGCCCGCGACCTGGTTATTAATGCCATGGCCGAGACCATGGATTTTTATGGTATTTCTCCTCTGGACGGGCGTCTTTACGGCACCATGTATTTTTCCGGACGGCCTATGAGTCTTAATGAGATGGCTGCCAAACTGGGCATGAGTAAAACAAGTATGAGTACCTCAGCCCGGGCATTGCTGAAGACAAAAATGCTCAAAAAAATCTGGCAGAAAGGTGTGCGGAATGATTTATACTCTGCCGAGCAGGATTTTTTCACTATTTTCATCAATGCCTTTTGCCAGTGTTTTAAGCGCGAAATTGAAATAAACCTGGATGCTATTGAAAAGGCGGAGCCAATCTTTAAGGAGTTGATTGCCCAGGCCGGTACGGACATTGGCAAATTAGCGGAAGAAGATTTAAAGAAGCTGACCCGGGCTAAAAAATATTATTTTTGGTTGGACCAACTTATAAAATCAGTAGAAAACGGTGAAATATTTAAGTACATTAACGAACCAAATGAACACAATAACTCCACGTATGCTTCAGTACCAGACAGTCAGGTCGCGCTTGATTAACCGGGTTTGATACTTAAAAAGAGGTGATAAGCAAAGGTGAAATCAAAAATTCTTCGGGATCCGGTGGAAGAAGCTTTAAGGTTAATTGAGAACGCGGAAAAGCACAACATAATTTTAAGGGTGCTGGGCGGTGTGGCTGTAAAACTGCATACGGAAAATGAGCCGGAAATATTTAAAAGAAGTTATTCCGACATCGATTTGGCAGTGGACAGGGACAGCGGGGAATTGCTTTCGCGTTATTTAGTGCAGATGGGTTATGAACCCAATAAATCTTTTAACACATATAACGGTAATGAAAGACAGTTATACTATGACTTGGAGAACCAGCGACAAATGGATATATTTGTAGGTGATTTCCGTATGTGTCATTATATCCCGTTGGGTGAAAGGTTGCTGGCAGACAGGTACACCGTGCCCAAGGCCGAATTGCTTTTGACTAAAATTCAAATCATTGAAATGAATCAAAAAGATATCAGCGATCTTTTTGTTTTTGTACTTAATAATGCAGTAACCGGTGATGATGAAGGTATCAATTGGAAACAGGTAGCTGATTTATGTGCCGGTGACTGGGGATTGTACAAGACATTTTCCAATAATTTGGTCAGGTTGGTTGAACAGTTAAAAGAAATCAACTTGCCGGATGAGGATAAAGAACTCATCGACAGGCGATTTCAGTATTTGGTCGGCAAAGTGGAAAAAACGCCTAAAAATTTAAAGTGGAAATTAAGGTCCATGGTAGGGGAGAAAGTGCCCTGGTATGAAATTCCGGAAGAGGTGCAGCGGTAAGTCAATAACAAAAGGAGGTATTGATTATTAGTAACGACAACTTATTTGTAAGACAAGCTACTGGTTTGGTGCGTTCGTGGTCGGTTTTTGATGCTTTTATTTATGCGTTTTTTTCCATTAACTTGGTAACGTTAGGGTTTTACAGCTTTAGTTTTGCCGTTTGGGTACCCGATGCGCACATGGTGCCTGCTATCATTATCAGCGCCGTCTTCCTCATCTTTATGATTGTGGTTTATGCGGCCATGATTTCGGTTATTCCCCGGTCAGGCGGCGACTACATATGGCAAAGCCGGATTTTAAACAGCAGCTTTGGTTTTGTGGTGGCGTTTACCGGGTGGGTGGTGATCCTTTGGCACTGGGTTCCTTTGTACGGGACCATGCTTTCCTGGAATGTTTTTCAGCCCTTTTTAGCCGTACTCAGTGACCTGACCGGAAGTAAAGGGCTGATTGATGCGGCACTTTGGTTGAATACCCAGGCGGGCACTTTCTTCAGCTCATTTGTAGTTATTGTGTTGGCGTTTATTTACATCAGCCTGGGAATGAAATGGTATGCCCGGCTTCAGAAGACTTGCTTTTTTATCGCGGTGGCTGCTTTTATCGGTATGCTGGCGTTGTTGTTGGTTAATACCAATGCTCAATTTGCAGCCGGTTTTAACCACTACGTTTCCACCCTTTTTGGTAGCGAATCCGCCAATGCCTACCAGCAAATTTTAACTCAAACCAAAGAAGCTGGGTACGAACCGGTGGCTTGGTCAAATATGGCCATTATTCCCAGTCTTGCCCTGATTCCCATGCTTTTGTTCTGGAATATGTGGGCTAACTGGGGTTCCACCTTGTACGGTGAAATCAGAGGGGCAGGAGAGTTTCGCCGTAACCTGGCAGGTATGGTTAGTGCCCTGGTTGTGGTATCGATTTTGGCAATAATCTTTTTTGCCGTACTGAACAAGACCGTCGGGTGGGAATGGTATCATGCCGCCAATTATGCTTTTTATGACGGGAGTTCGCCGCTGCCGATCTTTCCTTATCCCGCCCTGTTGGCAGGATTTCTTACCGACAGCGCGTTGTTGCAGTTGATTTTAATTGTGGGTATGAGCACATGGTTTTTCGGCTGGTGCGCTACGGTGTTCCTTTCATCAACCCGGGTAATTTTTGCGGCGGCATTTGACCGTTTGTTGCCCGAGTGGATTTCCAGGGTTGCTCCCAGGACCAGGAGTCCGATCAACGCCCTGATTGTGATGACGGTACCATCTTTGATTATTAGTGCTATTTACGCGTATTCCGCATCCTTTGTGGAATGGACTTTAGCTACTACCCTGGTTATTTCCGTGACCTACGTGGGTACAACCATTGCTGCCGTTATTTTACCTTATAAGCACCCGAAAATGTACCAAGCATCTCCCGTGGCTAAGTATAAGGTGTTGGGGATTCCGCTGGTTACGGTTTGCGGGGTGATCTTCCTGCTCTTTATGGTCTGCGTGTTTAAAGCCTGGCTTACTGACCCGGTTTACGGATTAGCCAATATAAAATCATATATTTATATGGGAGTTTTATACCTCATTTCACTGGTTGTTTATATTGGGGCCAAAATATACCGTAAGAAGCAAGGTATTGACCTTGACAAGATTTACGGAGAAATACCTGCCGAATAAATTTATTACTAGATTAAAGGATGATTAAAGGATATTATGAACATATTTTTTGCTACTGATGTTCACGGTTCCGATGTTTGCTGGAAAAAATTTGTTAATGCCGGGAAGTATTACGGTGTCGAGGTTTTGATCCTTGGAGGAGATATGACCGGCAAGGCGATAATCCCGTTTATTAAAGAAGGTCACAATTATCGTTTTACTTTTATGGAAAGCGAACATTTACTGTATAGTGAAGAGGAAACATGCCAGGCGGAAAAAATGATTTCTGACAAAGGGTACTACCCGGTGCGTATTACTCCGGAAGAAATTGAGTATTATAAGGAACGGCCCCGCGAACGGGATGCTTTATTTACGGAGAAAGCTCTGCAACGCGTTGAAGCATGGCTCGAATTTGCTGAAAGCAAACTTAAGGGTACCGGTATTAAGACTTTTGTATGTCCTGGTAATGATGATATGTTTGAAATCGATGAGGTGCTGAACCGGTCGGAATACGTAATATCGGTCGAAGGACAAGTTTTTGATTTGGATGACGGTTGTCAGCTGCTCAATACCGGTTGGACTAATCCTACACCCTGGGATACCTTTCGAGAGGAGCCTGAGGAAAAATTAATGGAACGACTGGAAAAGATGGTCCCCATGGTTAAAGACTTCAGGCGGGTAATTTGTAATTTTCATTGCCCGCCTTACGGAACGGGTTTGGACGATGCTCCTGAACTTGATGAGAATCTTCGTCCCAAATTCGCCGGCCAATCGCTGGTCCCGGTTGGAAGTACCGCTGTAAGAGAGTTTGTTTACCGTTATCAACCGCTGCTGGGCCTGTTCGGCCATATTCACGAAGCACGGGGGACGCAGCGTTTAAAGAAAACGATGGGTGTCAATCCCGGCAGTGCTTATGAACAAGGGGTTTTGCAAGGGGCACTATTAGAAATCGATAAAAAAGGTATAAAAAAATATCTTCTGACTTCCGGATAAATGTTTTGAATTTCGGTTTGTAAGACAAGTTTACTAAAGCGCCTTTACTTTTAAAAAGAAAGGCGCTTTAATTAGTTTTGCTTTTAGATGGAAGTTATTGTTTGCGAAATTTTTAAATCTTGAACTTGGTCAGTACCTTTTCCATTTCGGCGGCAGTTTCATTGAGTTCGGACGCTGAAGCGGATACCTCCTCCATGGCTGCGGTTTGTTCTTCGGTGGTAGCGGCAACATTGTGTACTCCTTCGGCTACCTGTCCGGCAGCAGCGGCAACATCCTGGGCTTTTTGGTTTAAGTTTTGGACCAGTTCAATAATTGCATGTAAAGATTGGCTAACCTCCTGTACTACCCGGTCGCCCTGGGATACTTTATCTCTTCCGCTTTCCATGTCGTTTACCGCCTGGGCCGATTGCTGCTGAACTTCATTGATTATGTGGCCTATTTCTTTTGCCGACAGGGCGGAGTTTTCAGCCAGTTTGCGTACTTCTTCGGCTACAACTGCAAATCCTCTACCCGCATCTCCAGCCCTGGCTGCCTCGATAGCTGCGTTTAATGCCAGCAGGTTGGTTTGATCGGCGATACCGTTGATGGTATCAACGAAATGACCTATTTTTTCTATCGCCTGGTTTAATGAGTTCACAGATAAAGATACTTGTTCTACCGAAGTTTCAATTTCTCTCATAGTATTAACCACGGTTTCAATGTTTTGTTGACCTTGTCCAGCCTGTTTATTGGCTTCGTCTGCCTGGTGAGATACTTCCTTAATATTGTTGACTACTTCGTCTACGGTGGCGGAAATTTCATTTACAGTAGAGGCATTTTCGGAAGCTGCGGAAGTTGTTTGGTCTGCCTGGGTGGTTAATACTTTGGCTGTATCTGTCACGCGGGTGCTGGTGAGAGAAACGTGTTTAATTAATTCTTTCAAGTTGTTTACCATATTATTAAATGAACGGGCCAGTGTGCCGAGTTCATCTTTAGTTTTATATTCAACTTCTTTAGTCAGGTCTCCTTGAGAAATAACTTCTGAAAAATTTATAAATCTGGTGAAAGGTTTACCGAAAATTTGTTGCAGCACAATCAAACAAATTATTATGCCCAAAATGATGCCGATTGCTGCCACTGCAATGGTATTATAGGCAAATTTATTAATCGCCTGGTCATAAAGATCATTCGGGACACCAACGTAAAACATGCCGATAATTTTTCCCGCTTCATTTTTAATCGGTTCATAGGCGGTTTGGTTCCACCTTCCTACCACTAAAGCCTTGCCAATGTAGGTTTTTCCTTCTTGGAGCGTAGCCTGGGCAACTTCCTGGGAAACCTTGGTGCCCACGGCACGGGTGCCGTCTTCACTTTTAACATTGGTGGTTATACGCTTATCTCCTTGAAAAATAGTTACTGTATCCTGAGTAAGGCTGCCAATTAAGTCTACAGCTTCAAAATTATTGTTTAGTTTCACGGAGCCTTTATACATTTCTCCGTCTTTAATCGACCAGGGTCCCGGATACTTGCTGTCAATAAGATTTTTACCCATGGCGAGGTCCGACTCCAGTTTTATTTGGACAGATTCAATCAGTCGGTCTTGCATGGATTTAACTGATAAAAAACCAACCGTGCCGATCACTAAAATCAAAATAATTGAAGTAACCAAAGCCAGTTTTAGGCGTATTGTCATAAAGTTTGTACCCCCTCTACTTATCACCCTGCATGATAAACAACGGAAATATCTTTAAACCTCCTTTCTAATAAAATTTTTACTTCCCGGATAAAATTAAGAAGAATGATGATTAAAAATGTGGATTTAATGGATATTTTAGCCATGATATTCTTGAGCATTATTATACATGAATTTACATAATAGTATCAATGATTTTAATTTTTTTTATCAAAATATAGTATATTTTTTATACCTTGCTATTTTAATGAAAAGATTATGCTTTATTATACAGGTGCTTATTTATGACCTGATAATTATAAGAAATTAGTTTTAAAGGACTTTGTCTTTGTTCGGCGAAAAATATCAATTATTGTATATTTACTTATAAGGAGGAAGAAGGGTGGAGCAAATATGGGCGCCTTGGCGGGCGGTTTATATCGGCGGGGACCACAGTGACAGATGTATATTTTGTGAAAAATTGGAGTCCGAACAGGATGAACGGAATCTGGTTCTCCTGCGGGGGGAATTGACTTTTGTAATGATGAATCTGTACCCCTATAACAACGGGCATCTTTTAATCGCTCCCAAGAGACATGTGGGGAAAATAGAGGAAATTAATGAAGATGAAATGACCGAGTTGTTTAAAATGACCCAAAAAATGATTAAAGTTCTGCGTGTTTTTAAACCGGAGGGGTTTAACGTAGGGGCTAACCTGGGAAGGGTTGCCGGGGCGGGAGTGCCCGGTCATTTTCATATTCATATAGTTCCCAGGTGGAACGGAGACACCAATTTTATGCCGGTGCTCGGAGAGACCAAGGTAATATCCGAGTCTTTGGAGGAGACTTATAAAAAAATAAAGGAATCATTGGCGAAATTGGAATAATAAGATATAATGAAAAAATATATTCGTATTTGGGAAATTGATTTTTTGCGGGGAATAGCCATTTTGTTAATGGTATTTTTCCATCTGATTTATGATTTAAATGTTTTTTTCAAGTTACCGGTAGTTTACCAAGAAGGAATAGTTTACTATACCGGGAAGGTTGCCGCATCTTTATTCATTACCATTGCAGGTTTGAGTTGCTGCCTTAGCAGGAATAATTTAAAAAGAGGCCTGGTTCTAATAGGACTGGGCCTGATGATTACGCTAATTACTTTTATAGCAGCTCCAGATTCCAACATTGTCTTCGGCATCCTTCATTTTTTGGGCGTCAGCATCTTGGCATATTGTATATTTAGAAATCTGGCAGCATGGAAACTGCTAGCCCTGGGGACCTTATTCATTATTGCGGGACCGTATGTGTCCGGTATTGACATGCCGAACAATTTTCTTGTACCGTTGGGACTTTTTAAAAAAGATTTCAGTTCTGCGGACTATTACCCTCTGGTTCCTTGGTTTGGATTGTTTTTGTACGGAATGGCGCTGTTTAAGCTAGAATATCAAAAAAAACAAAGTCTTTTCAAATTTGATTTGAGTAATAATTTGATAGTTTGGTTGGGACAACGGGCACTTTTAATTTATTTGGTTCACCAACCGGTTCTTTTGGGGATTTTGTACCTGATTTTCAATAAAGACTAGGGATAAGACTTCGTTATAGGAAGTCTTTTTTCTTGGTGCGGGCGAGGGGACTTGAAACTCATCCACGGGTGCGGCCCCACTGAATCCCAAGTCCAGAAATTGATAATGTTTAAGGAAATATGAATGTGTTTTAAAAATTTAAGTACGAAGTGCTGTTTATTGAAGGAGATTGGTTGCAGTTTAGAGAAAAACATTAGAATATTTGAATGATTTGAACAAAGAAAGGAAAGTGAGAAGGAGTTTGTTCAAAAAGGTGCTTTTCCCGCTAACTTTAACGCTCGATTTTAAACAGATTGTGGAAGGTGCAATATTTCTAAAAAAACTTAATATTCAAAAGTTTGATTTTATGCATGTAGTTTCTAGCGGTTTGATTAACACTGATACCTTTCAGGATGTTCTGCAAAATGCGGTTGAAATTATAAAACAAAAAACGGGTTATGATGCTTCAGCCCGAATGGTAGAGGGTCATGCTGCTTCTATGATCGTCTATACAGCCAAAGACCATGATTACAACCTGATTTTTATTCCTGCTCAAAATAAAAGTATCATGACCAGAACATTCTTGGGGAGTACTGCAAGTGATGTGATACGCATGACTGATACTCCTACCTTAATTTACAAGAACTATTCAGACAAAACAACCTATTGGCAGACTGTGGTCTATGCTACCGATTTTAAGGTGGCAGCAACAAGAGCGGTGCCTTATATAGAGTTTCTTGGTCAGGTTGCATCCAAGCTGGTTATACTTCATGTGGGAACAAGAGCTGCTGATCCTGGTTCCGAAAACAAGCGAATAGATTATATAAAGGAAAAATTTAAGGATTTAAAAAGAGATTTAGAACCATATTGGCGGGAGATATTTACTTTTACCGGGTTAGGAAGTCCTGCTGGTGAAATTCGTTCCGGTATGGAGAAATTTAATGCTGATTTGCTGGTAATGGGCAGGGGTAATAAAACAATTTTAAAGAAATTAATTGGTTCTACCGCTGAAAGGGTTGCTAATTCATTAGAAACATCTGTTTTACTTATCCCCTAATAGGATAATTTTAGAAAGGTATTGGGGAGCGATTATTTATGAAAAATAATGTTGTTTTTATCTTTTCCTTGATTATTGTTCTTTTTTTTGTGCTATTAGGCATCTTAAATGCAGAACTTTTAGACAATGTTTCTAATACGCTGCATGCTTCGATTATCGATAATTTTGGCTGGATTTATCACTTGGCCATTTTTGTATTTTTTATATTCTGTATTTATTTAGCTTTTGGACGTTATGGCAACTTGAAACTTGGGGAAGATCATGAAAAGCCCCAATATAGTTATTTTGGTTGGTTTAGTATGCTTTTTGCTGCAGGCATGGGTATTGGGCTTGTTTTTTGGGGTGTGGCGGAGCCTCTTTCCCATTACCTTCATCCACCCGCGCATATAGCCGAGGCTTCGGGAGATGCGGCTGCCTTTGCCATGCGTTATAGTTTTTTTCACTGGGGGTTGCAACCTTGGGCTGTTTATATTATTATGAGTCTCTCTTTAGCCTATTTTAGCTATAGAAGAAAAATGCCTCCCGTAATAAGTTCTTGTTTTTATCCCATTCTAGGGAAGAGGATATATCAAACGCCCGGGCATATTATCAATACGTTAGCTGTTCTGGCTACGATTTTTGGTGTTGCAACATCTTTGGGACTAGGGGCCATGCAAATTGGCGCCGGGCTAAATTTCCTCTATGGCTTAACAAATTCCATCGAAATAATTATTTTAATAATTGCAGTAGTTACGGTGTTTTTTTTATTTTCTAGTTTAATTGGAGTGACTAAAGGTATCCAGACTCTAAGCAAGTTAAATATGCTGCTTGCATTTATCCTATTGCTTTTTATGCTCATGATTGGTCCTACGGCTTACATTATCAATGTTTTTATTAGTTCTTTGGGGGAATATGTTAGCGGTTTATTGGAGATGGGTCTGCAGACATATCCTTTTCAAGGTTACGACTGGACTAAGTCTTGGACCATGTTTTACTGGGCTTGGTGGATATCGTGGTCGCCCTTTGTGGGTCTTTTTGTGGCACGCATTTCCAGGGGGCGAACTATAAAAGAATTTATTTTAGGAACACTATTAGTACCATCCCTTTTAACCTTCTTTTGGTTTAGCGTTTTTGGGGGTACAGCTCTGCATTTAGAGTTGGAACAAGGAGTAAACATTGCCCATATTGCTGTCAATGATGTTTCCACTGTACTTTTTTATATGTTTGCCAGTTTTCCTTTGGGAAATGTACTTTCCATAGTTGCGGTTGTTTTGTTATTCATCTTTATTATAACGTCAGCGGATTCGGCTACTTTTGTACTGGGTATGATGACTTCTAATGGAAATTTAAATCCCCCTGCAAATAAGAAGATAATTTGGGGGTTGACACAATCTTCTTTGGCAGCGGTACTGCTAGTTTCAGGAGGGCTGGTGGCCCTGCAACAGATGGCCATAGCAGCAGCCTTGCCGTTTACATTAATAATGTTTCTCATGTGCCATACCTTGTTGAGAGCCCTCCGCGATGAAATTAAATAAACCAAGCTAAACTTCCAATATCGCTTGGATTTTCACGATTTCATTTTGATTGCGTACAACCCGTCTCTTGTTTATTACATCTATGTGCCCATTAAAATTACTTGCAGAAAAAAAGTCCTCTGAAAATCTCGGAGGGCTTGATTTTTCCTGGTGCGGGCGAGAGGACTTGAACCTCCACGGGTGTAACCCCACTGGATCCTAAGTCCAGCGCGTCTGCCGTTCCGCCACGCCCGCATTTTGTATTTAATGGTTAAGATTTTAATCAAATATTGTAAACCCAATAGTAGCACAGAAACATTATGGGGTCAAGAATCGTGTACTTTTGGTAGAAAAAAATGAAAACAACGACAGAAGATATGTTTAAAATTTGAATTATTATAGTAAATATATTTTATAGTATAATGAAAAACATATAAATTGTCGATAAATCAAGCAGGTAAAAATATAGACAGTTTTATGCCTGGCGGAGGATATATTAATGAAAGAAATGTTTCCGTTCAGACAGTATTTTAAATTTCAATCTATTCGCTGGAAGTTGCTATTTTTTTTAACCATGGTGGTTATTATCGGTCTTGTGGCTACGGTAATATGGACGACCAGGGTAATCCGCATTGAAGCCAATCTGGCTGCTTTAGAGAAGGCGAAGGGTGACCTGCGGCTTGGAGAGGCTTTATTGGAAAGCCGTTATCCTGGTTCGTGGTCAATCCGGGAGGATAAACTGTATAAGGGTGAACACTTGATTAACAATGATAATACCATTGTGGACAAAGTGGGGCACCTGACAGGAGATACCTGCACCATTTTCCAGGGCAATACCAGGGTGGCTACCAATGTAATCAGAAACGGCAGTCGCGCCGTGGGAACTAAAGTTTCAGATGAGGTCGGACGAGTTGTACTTGAACAAGGCGGCGAATTTTTCGGTGAGGCGGAGGTAGTCGGTGTTAAGTATATGACGGCCTACAAGCCGATAAGAGACGAGACCGGCCGGATTATCGGTATGTGGTACGTCGGAGCCAACAAGCAGTTTGTCGACAGAATGGTCATGGAAGCCAATTTTAAGGTCATCCAAATTTTTTGCATTGTTTTATTGGCAATCACATTAGTTATCTGGTTACTTACCAATTCCTTTACTTATCCGATTGAAGGCCTGGTTCAAGCAGCCAACCGGTTGGCCAACGGCGACTTGGATACTAAAATTACTATTGGAAAAAATGATGAAATAGGGCGTCTGGCCAAGACCTTTGAAAAAATGCGCGAAGTTTTAAAAAATCAATATTACAACCTGCAAAAAACCAACGAAATGCTGCAGGTGTCTGAGCGCCGTTTTCGTGAAATGCTGGAAAGTGTACATCTTGCTTCTGTGATTATGGATACTATGGGCGGCATCACTTTCTGCAATGACTTTTTGCTAAAAATCACCGGTTGGAAACGGGAAGAAGTCATCGGACTGAACTGGTTTGACATCTTTGTGCCCCCGGACCAACGGGAAACGGCCAAAGAAGCCGTGAAAGAAGTAAGGGAAGGCACCCTTGATATTTACAGCACGAGCGAAATTATGACTAAAAGCGGGGGGCATCTCCTGATTTCGTGGAACAACACTTACCTGCGGGGTATTGATGGTAGCATCGTTGGAATGGCCCGCATCGGTGAAGATATTACCGAGCGCAGAATAGCTGAGGAAAAATTACATGCTGCTCACCGGCAGCTGCTTGATATCATTGAATTCTTACCGGATGCCACCTTCGTTGTTGACAGTAATAAAAAGGTAATTGCCTGGAATAAGGCGATTGAAGAAATGACAGGAGTGCCGAAAAAAGATGTCATCGGTAAAGGCGAGTATGTCTATGCCCAGGCTTTTTACGGAGAGAAAAAACCGGTCTTAATCGACCTTATTTTTTCTGATGCGGAAATAGTTAAAAAGCATTGTAAATTTATTGAACAAAAAGGGAATATGCTGTATGCTGAGTTTTATGTTCAATCTGTTTTTGGGGGGAAGGGAGCGCTCCTGTGGGCAACAGCTTCGCCGCTTTTTGACAGTAACGGTAATTTTGTGGGTGCGATTGAATCTATACGTGATATAACTAAACGCAAAGAAATGGAACAACAGCTTCAGTACCTGGCTACCCACGACGTGCTTACAAGTATTCCCAACCGTTATTTTCTGAATGAAGCGCTGAAGCGGGCGGTGGCTAAAGCCAAGAGAGGGGAAAAAGGTTTCCTGCTTTTGATTGATTTGGATAATTTTAAATTAGTTAACGATACCTTTGGTCACGCTATTGGTGATGAATTATTGGTTAATGTCGGGCATGTTTTTAAAAACAACCTGCGCGAGGGAGACCTCCTGGCTCGTCTCGGCGGTGATGAATTTGTCGTATTGCTGGAGAGGACTACGTTTGCGGAAGCTAATATTGTAGCGGAAAAACTCCGCCAGGCAGTGGGCAGAAACGAATTTCAACTTGCAGAACATAAGTGCTGTCTCAATATAAGCGTCAGTATCGGTTTGGCCGCCATTAACGGCACCCTGGATGCCCAGAAAATTCTTTCTTACGCTGACAACGCCCTTTATACTTCTAAAGAAGGTGGCCGGAACCGGATTTCCTATGTAAAACCGGACGAAGATATGGCCACCAGGTTTTCTGAAACCAATCAGATAGTCAGTTTAATTAAAGAGGCACTGAAAGAGGATGGTTTTATACTTTATTTACAGCCGGTGGTAAAGGTGAAAGACGGTTCAGTGATTCACCATGAAGCTTTGATTCGACTTAAGGACAAGAGCGGCGAGCTTATCACTCCCGATGATTTTGTACCGGTTGCGGAACGTTTTGGTTTGATGCCCCGGATTGACCGCTGGGTGGTGCAGGCTACGATAAAGACCCTGGGTGAACATCCCGGTATTAAAATATTTGTCAATCTTTCCGGATTGAGTCTGGGAGACGATACTTTGTTGGAACTCATTGAAGAAAAAATAAACGAAAGCCAAATAGACCCTGCCCGGTTAGGTTTTGAAATAACGGAAACCGCCGTGGTCAAGGATCTTACGAGGGCTGAACGGTGGATTTACCGGCTTAAAAAGTTGGGCTGCCGTTTTGCTCTGGATGATTTTGGTATTGGTTTTTCTTCTTTTTCCTATCTTAATAATCTTCCGGTCGATTATCTTAAAATTGACGGTTCTTATGTCCGTAACCTGCATCTGGATTCCACCCACCTGGTATTGGTACAGGCCATGAACAGTGTGGCTCATGCCCTTAAAAAGGAGACTATTGCCGAGTTCGTAGAAAACGAGAAGGTATTGAAAATTTTATCCGATTTAAAGATCGATTGCGGTCAGGGATATTACCTGGGCCGGCCGGCACCTGTTCACCGGCGATAATTAAGATGTTGTTGTTTGGAGATGTTAAAGTGGTAGGAGAACAGGCTCACCAAAAAAGAATTGGAACTTAATAAGTTCCAATTCTTTTTTGGTGAGCCATCCAGGATTCGAACCTGGGACACCCTGATTAAAAGTCAGGTGCTCTGCCAACTGAGCTAATGGCCCGTAATTTAAAGCTGTTTTAATAAAATGGCTGGGGCGGCTGGATTCGAACCAACGAATGCCGGTTCCAAAGACCGGTGCCTTACCGCTTGGCTACGCCCCAGTATTAATGGGGTGGATGATGGGATTTGAACCCACGGCCCCCAGAGCCACAATCTGGTGCTCTAACCAGCTGAGCTACATCCACCGTATTACAGCAGATTTTTCAAGTAAACACATCGTCCGCAAAAGCTATGTTAACAAATAATCAAATTGTTGTCAAGGTGAAAGCAAAGGTAGTTGTGTTTATTCTGAGAAGTATCATGCATTCATAAAAATCAAGGTCGTAAGACAAAGCACACCCTTTCTGATGGCATCCAGAGAACCAATCATAAAGCTTAAATAGTCCCAATACCAGGAGGTCAAATTCGCTTGAAACTGATAAATCTTCACCCGCGTCCGTTAAATTCCAAGGATCGTTGAAGTGTTTAAAATATGCAGGTGACATTTTTGACGAAAAAAATAATGCCTTTTAGATGTTATTTTAACACTATGACAAAATTTTTATTGCTAAAATGGGTTCAAGTAATTATAATTTTGTAGTAAGATATGATTTAGTGCCAGGGCAGGCTGCAAGCCTTGGTATTTTTCATTATTTTTAAGAAATCAACTGTAGAAGGTAGAATTTTTTATTGAAATTGGTTAAAATGTTGTTAACGGTGTTTGGATGCAACCGTTAAACGTATTAAATGGGAGAGCGTGGGCTTTTCTATTTAGATAAAGATGTAACAATGATTATAATTTTACTTAGGTTCAATTATCAAACTGTATAAGGGGGAGCATATATGAAAGCTAACGCGGAAAGGATAGAAAAGAACACCGTTCTCCTTGAAATAGAGGTGGACGCTGAAAAATTCACCAGGGCTATGGAGCAAGCCTACCGTAAGCTGGTAAAAAAATTCAATGTCCCTGGATTTCGTAAAGGGAAGACACCACGACCCATATTCGAGCGCTATATTGGTAGAGATGCGCTTTATGAAGAGGCTATGGATGGACTGGTACCGGAGGCTTATGTCGATGCGGTTAAGGATACCGGGATCGAGCCGATAGAACAGCCGAATGTTGAAGTTGTGCAAGCGGAGGAAGGCAAACCGGTTGTATTGAAGGCAATGGTGCAGGTAAAACCAGAGGTTAAATTGGGTCAGTACAAAGAATTGGAAGTTGTTAAAACGTCCTTTGCGATAACTGAAGAAGATGTAGAAAAAGAACTGGAAGCGCTACGGGACAAACATGCCGAATTGTTGGTTTTGGAAGAAGGCAAGGTGGAAAATGGTGATATCTCCGTTATTGATTTTTTGGGGAAAATTAATGGGGAGCCTTTTAAAGGAGGGGAATCCAAAGATTATAACCTTGAGATCGGTTCCGGTTCCTTTATTGCAGGATTTGAGGAGCAAATAACCGGTATGTCCATCGGCGAAACCAAGGATATTCAGGTTACTTTCCCGGATAATTATCAGGCAGAAGAACTAGCCGGAAAGGATGCTGTATTTACTGTTACTGTAAAGGAAATCAAACGGAAAAAGCTGCCGGCTATCGACAATGAATTTGCTAAGGATGTGAGTGAATTTGATACTCTGGAGGAATTAAGAAATGATATTTCGAATAAATTAAAACAAGCTGCTGAAAATAATTCTGAGATGCTGTTTCGGAATAAAGCCGTTGAAAATGCAGTTCAAAACGCTGAGATAGAGCTCCCTGAAATCATGATTGAAAACAAACTGGCAGAAATGTTTAGAAACCTGGAATTACGTCTTGTAAGCCAGGGAATAAATTTAAGTGATTATCTGGAATACTCCAAAATATCTCCGGATAAATTGAAGTCTGATATGCGTCCAGATGCCGAGTTGAGTTTGAAAACAGATTTGGTGTTAAATGCTATTGCCAAGCTTGAGGAAATCAAGGTGTCTGACGAAGAGGTGCAAAAAGAAACAGAAAAGATTGCGGCACAATACCGACAGGCCGAAGCGGATATTCGTGCCATGCTGGAAGAGCAAGGTAAGATGAGCATGATTGAGGATGGAATATTAAAGGAGAAAACGGTAGAGTTCTTGGTTAACAGTGCCAAGGTTGTGGAGGACACCAAAAAGCAGGATACAGAATAGTTATAATTTAAAGTAGCGGATAAGAAATGTTTCCGTTAAAATTATTTAGGAGGCGCAGTGAATTTGAATCTGGTACCAATTGTAGTGGAGCAGACCAACCGCGGTGAGCGGGCTTATGATATATACTCAAGACTCTTAAAGGACCGGATTATTTTTATCGGCGGTCCGGTTGACGACAATGTAGCTAACTTGGTGATCGCCCAGTTTCTTTTTTTAGAAGCTGAAGACCCGGAAAAGGATATCCATATTTATATTAATTCTCCCGGAGGTGTGGTTACTGCCGGAATGGCAATTTATGATACCATGCAGTACGTTCGTCCGCCGGTTTCAACCATTTGCCTGGGGCAGGCCGCCAGTATGGCTTCATTACTGCTGGCTGCCGGGACAAAAGGAAAACGGTACTCCCTACCCTACGGAAGGATTATGGTCCACCAGCCCCTGGGCGGGGTTCAGGGCCAGGCAACAGATATAGATATTCACGCGCGAGAAATTTTGCGGACGAAAGAAATTTTAAACCAAATCCTTGCCAGGCATACCGGACAACCTGAGGAAAAAGTTGCCCGGGATGTTGAAAGAGACTTCTTTATGTCAGCGCAACAGGCAAAAGAATACGGTATCATTGATGAGGTGTTCGATGCCAGGAAGCAAAGGTAAAAGAGGTGAAAATATGTTTGGAGACAAAGGGCAATTAAAGTGTTCATTTTGCGGGAAGCTGCAGGACCAGGTAAAAAAACTGGTTGCCGGTCCCGGTGTTTATATTTGCGATGAATGCATCGAACTTTGCAATGAAATTATCGAGGAAGAACTAAACGAAGATTTCGGCCTGGAACTAGGTGATATTCCAAAGCCGAAAGAGATTAAAGGCATTTTGGATCAGTATGTCATCGGTCAGGAAAGTGCCAAGAAATCTCTTGCGGTTGCTGTTTACAACCATTATAAAAGAATTAACCTGGGCGGCAAAATTGATGACGTGGAATTGCAAAAAAGCAACATTGTCATGCTGGGTCCGACAGGCAGCGGTAAAACCTTGTTGGCCCAAACCTTGGCCCGGCTTTTAAATGTACCTTTTGCCATTGCCGATGCTACGTCGCTCACCGAGGCGGGTTATGTCGGTGAAGATGTCGAAAATATATTGTTGAAACTAATCCAGGCTGCGGATTACGATGTTGAAAAGGCTGAAAAGGGCATCGTTTATATTGATGAAATTGACAAGATCGCACGTAAATCTGAGAATCCGTCCATTACCAGGGATGTATCCGGTGAAGGCGTCCAGCAGGCATTATTGAAAATATTGGAAGGCACTGTTGCCAGTGTGCCGCCGCAAGGTGGACGCAAGCACCCCCACCAGGAGTTTATTCAACTTGATACGACCAATGTCCTATTTATTTGTGGCGGTGCTTTCGACGGGGTGGAAAAGATCATTCAAAACCGCATCGGTAAAAAAACCATGGGATTCGGTGCCGAAATTAAAGTGAGAAATGAGCAAAACATAGGAGAAGTACTCAGCCGTATTTTACCGGAAGACCTGCTGAAATACGGGTTGATTCCCGAGTTTGTAGGCCGGTTACCAATTATTGTAACCCTGGATGCTCTGGATGATGAGGCACTGATACGTATTCTTACCGAACCCAGAAATGCCCAGATTAAGCAGTACGAAAAGTTATTTGAACTGGACGGGGCAAACCTGGAGTTTTCTTATGAGGCTTTGCAAGCAGTGGCGGAGGAGGCCATGAAGCGTAATACCGGTGCCAGGGGATTGAGGGCTATTCTGGAAGAAGTGATGCTGGATGTAATGTATGATGTTCCGTCCCGGGAAGATATTGCCAAGTGTATTATTACCGGGGAAACCATCTTAAAGAAGGAACCGGCGCGGGTTATTTACCTGGACCGTAAGAAGAAAAAAGAAGAGACGGCATAAACAAAAGAACTAAAAAACCTGGTCGATTTAAATCGACCAGGTTTTTTTTAGTAATAGAAGGTGCTAATTTAGTTGCTGCCTTTTGCCCACGGCTTACCCACCGGCAGAACGTCACGTCCGTATTCATCATTAAAAATAATGTGAGCCATGACATACCAGGCGCAGAGAGCGCAAAGAATCAGGTCGTAACCGGCAACCTTGGTCCACATATCGGCTGCTGCGGTAAAGTGCGCCAAATCGAGGAAAATAAAGCCCAGCAAAAGTAAAGTGAAGGTGAGAGCCAGCATACCGTTGGTTCTCCAGGAGCCAATCCACATAATAAAAGTGTAAATGGTCCAGGTCACTAAGAAGTAACCAACTTCGATTCCGCCGCAGGGAAATATTCCGTAGTGCTGCCCTATCCAGATTAGTGCCAATGAGATCCAGAAAGCGCCGTAGGAACAAAAAGCGGAATAACCGAAGTTATTTCCGGTTTTTTGTTCCTGGAAACCTGCAATCATTTGCATGGCACCGCCGAAAATCAAACCCATCCAGACAACGGGACCTACTTCGCATAAACCAATGTTATGAATATTAAGGAGCAAAGTAGTTCCGCCGAACCCTGCCAATCCTACTACCGCAGGATTGCCGATTTTTGCGCCTGCCATATTAAATCCCCCCTATTAAATTAGTTTAAATAAGTGCTTACCTAATTACAAACGACAATTTATTAGGTTTAAGAACCTTTTTCTTAAAAACCACCTCCTCTTTTTAAATATTTTAAATTATCAATAAATTTATCGACCAACTAAATTATATATATTTTTTTAAAAAATAGTAAGCGACTTTAGGTCAATAAATATATTGACCTAAAGTCCAGTATCAGTATATTCCCCTTTAATCAACAAAAAAGGATTAGAAATTGAAAAACTTAGCAATAATAAGCATAAGAACCCGATTGAGGAGGTATAACGTGGGAGAATCATTTTTCGGTTTTGCCGGTCTGTTGACCTTTATTCAGGTATTTTTTGCGGTTGTTATCGGATTATATTTTTGGAACCTGCTTAAAACCCAGCAGGGTAACAAGACGGCAGTAGAAAAGGATTCCAGAAAAGAGATGGAAAAACTTCAAAGAATGCGTGCCGTTTCTTTGACAGAACCGCTTTCAGAAAAAACACGTCCGGTTAAGCTTGATGAAATCATTGGACAGGTTGAAGGGCTGAAAGCCCTGAGAGCGGCCTTATGCGGTCCTAACCCGCAACACGTGATTGTTTACGGTCCACCCGGGGTTGGTAAAACAGCGGCGGCAAGGCTGGTGCTGGAGGAGGCAAAAAAGAATAAAGATTCACCTTTCACAGAAAATGCCGGGTTTGTTGAAGTAGATGCCACTACTGCCCGTTTCGATGAACGGGGGATTGCCGACCCGCTGATCGGTTCCGTACACGACCCTATTTATCAGGGTGCGGGAGCGATGGGTATGGCCGGCATTCCCCAGCCTAAGCCCGGGGCGGTTACCAAGGCGCACGGAGGCATGTTGTTTATTGATGAAATAGGAGAACTGCATCCAATTCAGATTAACAAACTTTTAAAGGTAATGGAAGACCGCAGGGTGTTTCTGGAAAGTGCTTATTATAATTCCGAGGATACCAATATACCGTTTCATATCCACGATATTTTCCAAAACGGCCTGCCGGCTGATTTTCGTCTGGTAGGTGCAACTACCAGGGAGCCGGAGCACCTGCCACCGGCATTACGTTCACGCAGCCTGGAAATATTTTTTCACCAATTGCTGCCCGGTGAAATTGAAAAAATTGCTTTAAACGCTGCCGGCAAGGTGGGTATGCCATTCGAAGACGGTGTGCTGGAAGTGATCAAAAAATACGCCAAAAACGGGCGCGAGGCGGTTAATATCATCCAAATTGCCGGAGGTATTGCCATCACGGAAGGTAAGAAAAAAATCTGTACTGCTGATATAGAATGGATTATTAACAATGGCCAGTATCCCCCCAGACCGGAAAAAAAAGTTCCCTCACGCCCCCAAGTAGGGCTGGTCAACGGCCTTGCGGTATACGGTCCTAATACCGGGGCACTGCTTGAAGTAGAAGCCAACGCCATTCCAACAGTTCGCAGGCAGGGCCGGATAACGGTTACGGGAATGGTTGAAGAAGAGGAGCTCGGTGGTGGAGGAAGAACTTTGAGGCGTAAAAGTATGGCGAAAAGCTCGGTGGAAAATGTCCTGACCGTTTTGCGGAAAACCATGGAAATAGATCCCTGGGATTACGATATCCACGTTAATTTTCCCGGCGGGACACCAACCGATGGCCCTTCAGCCGGAGTGACTATTGCCACGGCGATTTATTCTGCCATTACGGGATTGCCTGTTGACAATCTGGTGGCCATGACCGGGGAAATATCCATCCGGGGATTAGTTAAACCTGTGGGTGGTATTGTCGCCAAAGTGGAAGCCGCTCGTCAGGCCGGAGCTTTGAAGATATTGATACCGTTAGAAAATTACCAGGAAATTTTTAAAAAAATTAGTGGAGTTGAAATTATACCGGTTGAACGTCTTGAAGAAATAATTCGGATCGCATTAATCAGTACCCCGCCGGTTGATAAAAAGAAAGAACCGGTTAAAGCGGCGCACCTGGATGTGTTGACCGCATCAACAATAATTGGAGGGCAACATTCATTGTAGCCATAGTTAAGAATGGCATATCTAAGGAATTAATAAAAAAAAGGCATATATTACTTGTATATTATGAATAACCCGGCAAACGCCGGGTTTATTATATTCCTTGTAATTATTGCTATGGCGGTGTTTTTGCTTTTTATGATAAAATAGTAGTTGAATTATGTCCCAGGATATGACAATGAAATTGTGTCGATACTTAAAAGGGGGTGCAGTTTTGAAGTCGAAATCAAGGGTTTTACCGCTACTGCCTTTAAGAGGTATTCTGGTCTTCCCTTATATGGTGATACACCTGGACGTGGGGCGTGAAAAGTCGGTTCAGGCCATTGAAGAAGCTATGATCCAGGACCGGATAATATTTCTTGCTACCCAAAAGGAAGCCCAGAACGATGCTCCTTCTGAAAACGATATTTATCAGATTGGAACCATAGCTGAGGTTAAACAGCTTTTAAAGCTCCCTGGGGGTACCATCAGGGTTTTGGTAGAGGGTATTGCCAGGGCCAGGGCCAGTCGTTTTATATCAATAGAGCCCTATTTTCAGGTGGAAGTGGAGCAGTATTCTGAAGTTTTCCGTAAAAACAGCGAGATCGAAGCACTGATGCGCAGCCTGGTTTATCAGTTTGAGCAGTATGTCAAACTATCCAAACGGATTCCCCCGGAAACCGTGGTTTCGGTGGTGAACCTGGAAGAGCCCGGCCGGTTGGCGGATATCATCGCCTCTCACCTGACACTGCGTATCGAGGATAAACAGAGTGTTCTTGAAGCGGTATCTATTGTCCCGCGGTTGGAAAAATTATGTGCTATTGTGGCTAAAGAATTGGAAATAGTTGAGTTGGAAAGAAAAATTAATGTTCGCGTACGGAAACAGATGGAAAAAACCCAGAAGGAATATTATTTGCGGGAACAAATAAAAGCCATCCAGCGGGAACTGGGTGAAAAAGACGAACGTATGGCCGAGGGCGAAGAATTTCGGGAGAAGATCGCCGAGTCCAAGTTGCCCAAAGAGGTGGAAGAAAAGGCAATCAAAGAAGTAGAGCGCCTGGAAAAGATGCCTCCCATGGCTGCCGAAGCTACAGTGGTGCGCAATTATCTGGATTGGCTGTTATCATTGCCGTGGAGCAAGGGCACCCGGGACCGGCTGGATATGAAAACAGCAGAAGTAATTTTGGAAGAAGACCACTACGGGCTTAAAAACGTTAAGGAGCGAATTTTGGAATATCTGGCAATACGCAAACTGGCTAAAAAAATGAAAGGGCCGATCATATGTTTTGTGGGACCGCCGGGGGTGGGGAAAACCTCCCTGGGCAAGTCAATTGCCAGGGCGTTGGAGCGCAAGTTCATCCGTATATCTCTGGGCGGAGTGCGTGATGAGGCTGAGATTAGGGGTCACCGCCGTACTTATGTCGGGGCCATGCCGGGCAGGATAATTCAAGGAATGCGCCAGGCCGGCTCTAAGAACCCTGTTTTTTTATTGGATGAAGTCGATAAAATGAATATGGATTTCCGTGGCGACCCGTCATCGGCGCTTTTGGAAGTGCTGGATCCCGAGCAGAACAACAGTTTCAGTGACCATTATATTGAAGCGCCCTTTGATTTGTCCAACGTGATGTTCATCACCACTGCGAATGTGCAGCATAATATTCCCCGTCCGTTGCTGGACCGGATGGAAGTAATTTACCTTTCCGGTTATACTGAAGAAGAAAAATTACAGATTGCAATTCGTTATTTGATTCCGAAACAGATAAAGGAAAACGGGTTGCAAAAGTCTACTTTGAAGATATCAGAAAACGCGATCCGGAAAATTATCCGGCAATATACCAGGGAGTCCGGTGTGCGTAATTTGGAAAGACAGATTGCAAAAATTTGTCGTAAAACTGCCCGGCAGGTGGTCACTTATAAGTCCCAAAAGATCCATGTAACCATTCAAAACTTGAATCAGTTTCTGGGGCCCACTCAATTTCGCTACGGCGTGGCCGAGCGGGATGACCAGGTAGGAGTGGCGACCGGTCTGGCCTGGACTGAAGTCGGTGGTGACACTATGGCGATTGAAGTTACGGTCTATAAAGGAGACGGTAAGTTGACCCTGACCGGTAAATTGGGAGATGTAATGAAAGAGTCCGCTCAGGCCGGTTACAGCTATATTAGAGGTAAATCCGCGGAGTTTGGCCTGGATGAATCTTTTTTTGACCAGCAGAATATCCACATCCACATTCCCGAGGGGGCTATTCCCAAGGATGGTCCTTCAGCCGGTATAACTATGGCCAGTGCTTTGGCTTCCGTGGTGACCGGTATAAAGGTTCGCCATGATGTGGCCATGACCGGAGAAATAACCTTGCGGGGGAGAATACTTCCAGTGGGGGGGATCAAGGAGAAAGTACTGGCTGCTCACCGGGCCGGTATTAAGAATTTGATTCTGCCCATAGACAACAAGAAAGACATAGCAGAAATACCCAGAAAGGTTAGGGATAAGATAAACTTTATTTTGGTCGGCCATATGGACCAGGTTTTGGAAGCGGCATTGATTGGTAAGGATTATCAATCAATAGGCATTACAGCCACGCCACCGATGATTCCACAGCCGTCTGCCTACCAGTCCGCCGGTATAAACGAAGGGAGTTCCTATATTCCTTCATGAAAATAAGCAGCTCTGAGTTTATTAAAAGTGTAGTTAAGAAACAAGATTACCCGGCCGGGAAATTACCGGAAATTGCCCTGGCCGGGCGTTCTAATGTGGGGAAATCCTCTCTTTTAAATAAACTTCTGAACAGGAGAGGCCTGGCTCGAACCAGTAAAACTCCCGGGCGTACCCGTATGATCAATTTTTTCTTGGTTAATGGTTGTTTCCATTTGGTAGACCTGCCGGGGTATGGTTATGCTAAAGTTTCTGCCCGGGAAAGAGAAGGCTGGCGTAAAATGGTAGAGGGCTACCTGAAATCAAGAAGCAACCTGAAAGGTATGGTACTCCTGGTGGATAGCCGGCACCCGCCCACAGTTCTAGATGTGCAAATGTATGACTGGTTGAAGTTTTACCGTATTCCCACCGTAATAGTGGGAACCAAGGCGGATAAACTTTCCCGTTCCAGGCTGATAAAGTCGGTGGAGACTATACGTAAAACACTGCCCGTTTCAAACCAGGACCGGTTGGTTCTGTTTTCAGCGGAAACCGGCTTGGGGCGCGAGGAATTGCTTGAAATAATTAGCGCCTGGGTGAATATCACCGGGAATGAGTAGATTTATTTTGATAAAAATCTATTTATATATTTTTTAAAGAAGTTGTTTTTTTCCTCGGGAGTATATTTTACAGTTTTTACCGCCTGATTGGCAAAGCAGTTTTCTACCACGTCTGCGTAAGCGGCCGGTGTCTCTATTTCGCCTGCTTCTTTTGCGGCCGTACAGAATCTGACATAAGCATTTTGGTATACTTGGGGGCTGTCATTCCATATCTGAAGTTTCAGGTAGCGTTCTATTGATTTTAGAAGTACGGTACGGTCAAGGTCTGCAAATGACGGTGCGACTACGGCGGCGGCTTCCGTTGCACTGTGACAAAAAAGCCAAAGTTGAGCCTTGTAAATTGCGTTAGTGAATTTCTGAATTACTTCGGGATTTGTTGCGATATAACCGGGCAGTGCGGCATAAGCGGTTACCATCATGTTTCCGGCAGCTTCTCCGACCGAAAATACTGCCTGGCCGTAACCTTTAGATTCTACTATAGTGGCTTCGGGTTCCAGTAATTGAATGTAACTGCCGGTTCCGGCGCGAAAAGCGCCGGGGCGTAATGAATCAGGTATATTATTGTAGATGGTTACTTCTCTGTTGGGACGGATTTCGCGTTGTCTCAAAGCGTATTCAAGCGCTATTTCCGAGCTGTCGTTTTGGGAACCGCCGATTATTGTCTGATCCTTCAGTTTTTCCCACTGAAATTCTTCTGTGTTTTTTCTGGCCAGAAGAAAAGAACCGTCACGTGAAGACATGGTCGCAAATATTTTTGGTTGGGGGCCTTCCCTGTCCGGGTTGAAAATGATGTTTTGCAGCCCGCAAAGTACAATCTCGGTTCTACCGTCGGCCATGGCTGCACTGATTGCTGCGGGACTGGTAGTAATAATTTTTACGGCTAAGTTTTGTTCTTTAAAAAAGCCAAGATTCAAAGCCAGATACTGCGGTAGAAAATATGGTGAGCGGGCTGATTCCAAAATTTTTACGTTATGAATTTCCGGAAGGGGAGCAGTGTTTTTAAGTATATAACTTCCTGAAAACAAAATGACGGCTATAATAATCAGTATGAGAAATATTTTTCTTTTTAAGGAAGACAAATTTTATTCTCCTTAATAATTTTTCACTGTTCTTATTAAAATAACTATATTAATTTTGCAGGTATTCATGCTTAAGAATGGAATAAAAAATAAATTAACATGTGGTGACATTGTCTTATGGTAAATTATTACAGTATTAGATGTCGAATCGAATCGAGCTTATTGAAGAAATCTTTAGTGTGAGATGGAAACATTTGAGGAGTGAATCCGTTGGGTAAAAAAGACCTTCCGACTGTCTACGATCCGCTTGCTGTGGAACAAAAATGGTATCAATATTGGGAAAACAACAATTTTTTTCATATGGATGTCAATCCCGGGCAGGAACCGTTCTGTATTGTAATGCCGCCGCCGAACGTAACCGGTCAATTGCACATGGGGCATGCCCTGGACAATACCTTGCAGGATATCCTCACCCGGTGGCGGAGAATGCAGGGTTATAATACCCTCTGGTTGCCTGGAACGGACCATGCCGGAATTGCCACTCAGGCCAGAGTTGAGGAACAATTAGCCGTAGATAGTGTTTCACGCTACGACCTTGGCCGGCAGGAATTTTTAAACCGGATCTGGGATTGGAAAAAAAAGTACGGTAACCGGATTACTACTCAATTGAGAAGATTGGGTGCATCCTGTGACTGGCAGCGGGAGCGTTTCACCATGGACGATGGTTGCTCTGAAGCTGTTTTGGAAGTTTTTATTAATCTCTACCGGCAGGGATTGATTTACCAGGATTATTATATTACTAACTGGTGTTCCAAGTGTAAAACAACTATTTCCGATATTGAAGTGGAACACTTGGAGCGGCCGGGGCATTTATATTACTTGAAATATCCTCTAAAAGAAGGAGAGGGGTACGTCGTCATTGCTACTACCCGTCCGGAAACCATGTTGGGCGATGTGGCGGTAGCTGTAAATCCGGAAGACGAACGCTATGCGGCCATGGTAGGTAAAACTTTAATCCTGCCCTTAGTAGGTCGTGAGATGCCGGTTATAGCCGATGGCTATGTTGATCCATCCTTCGGCACTGGTGCCCTAAAAATCACTCCGGCTCACGACCCCAACGACTATGAAGTAGGGGTGCGGCATAACCTGCCCCAGGTGAAGGTAATCAATCAGGAAGGAAAAATGAGTGCGGATGCCGGCCCTCAATATCAGGGTCTGGACCGGTACGAGTGCCGCAAGAAAATTGTCCGGGATCTGGAAGCAGGCGGTTATCTTGTGAAAACTGAAGACCATGCTCATGCGGTGGGACATTGTTACCGTTGTAATACCGTTATTGAACCGATGCTTTCGCGCCAGTGGTTTGTTAAGATGAAGCCCCTGGCGGAACCGGCCATCCGGGCGGTCAGGGAAGGACGTATCCGGTTTGTGCCGGAACGCTTCAGTAAAGTATATTTAAACTGGATGGAAAATATTCGGGACTGGTGTATTTCCCGCCAGCTTTGGTGGGGGCACCGCATTCCGGTTTGGTATTGCAAGGAATGTGCGGAAATAAACGTTTCTAAAGAGCCTGTATCACGGTGCCCTAAATGCGGCAGTTTGAGTGTAGAGCAGGACCCCGATGTGCTGGATACCTGGTTTTCATCTGCTCTATGGCCCTTTTCCACCCTGGGCTGGCCTAAAAAAACCCTTGACCTGGCCTATTATTATCCCACCTCGGTACTGGTCACCGGTCGGGACATCATCTTTTTCTGGGTGGCGCGGATGATTTTTTCGGGGCTTGCCTTTATGAATGAGGTACCGTTCAGGGATGTATTTATTCACGGTTTGGTTCTGGATGCCCTGGGACGCAAGATGAGTAAGTCGCTTGGCAACGGTGTTGACCCCATTGACGTGATTGAGTCGCACGGAGCGGATAGCCTGCGGTTTATGCTGGTGACAGGGAATACCCCCGGTAACGATTTGCGTTTTCATTTTGAACGTTTGGACGGGGCGCGCAATTTTGCTAACAAGCTTTGGAATGCTTCCCGTTTTGCTTTAATGAACCTGGAAGATTTTGATCCTGAAGGAAGGCCGGGACCGTACACCTTGGCCGACCGGTGGATTATCAGCCGCTATCACTCAGCAGTCGCGGATGTTACCAGGTTTCTGGAAGCCTATGAACTTGGAGAAGCGGCACGGGTATTGTATGATTTTATCTGGAGCGAGTTCTGTGACTGGTATATCGAGTTAGCCAAACCCAGGCTTTATGGTAAAACCACTCCTGCAGACAGGTATATCGCACAACATGTGTTGTCATCCGTTTTAAAGGGTATCCTTAAGCTTCTGCATCCCTTTATGCCTTTTATTACCGAGGAGATATGGCAGCACATGCCCGGCAGGGGTGTGACCGTGATGCGCGTGTCCTGGCCTGTGGCGCGTAAAGAATTGGTGAGTCCGGAGGCAGAAAAAGAAATGGCGCTCATAATGGAAGTTACCAGGGCCATCAGGCATATCCGCAGTGAGATGAACCTCCCGCCTGGCCGTAAGATAGAAGTTTTATTAGCGGTTCCGGAGGAGCCGGTCCGGGATATGTTAAAGAAGAGTAAGGAATACATGCAAATTTTAACCAACGGGACCATAAAAATATATCCGGTGTTTGCTGATGCGCCGGAGAACGCCGCTCACGCGGTAACCGCAAGAGGCGTGGAAGTGTTTATTCCGCTTAAAGGACTGATAGACATAGAGAAAGAAACCGTGCGGTTAAAGAAAGAACTTGCAGCAGTGGAAAAAGACCTGGCCCGGGTGCGGGGTAAGCTTAAAAACCAGGCATTTTTAGCTAAAGCCCCGGCAGAAGTGGTGGATAAAGAAAAAATCAAGGAAGAGGAGTTCGTCTCGAAACATATGGCGGTCAAAGAACGGCTTCAAATGCTGGAGGGCATAAAATAAAGCATGAACTATGCAGACGCGATGAATTACCTGGCCGATCTGGCCAGGTTCGGTTTTAATTTTGGCCTGGAGCGGGTCGAGGAACTTTTAAACCGGTTGGGCAATCCGCACCGGTATTTGAAGACAGTACATATTGGAGGGACCAACGGGAAAGGTTCTACGGCTGTAATGCTGGCTTCTATCTTATTGCAGGCCGGTTACCGGGTAGGAGTTTTTACCTCGCCGCACCTGCATTCCTTTACTGAAAGATATCGCATTAACGGAATGGAAATAACACCGGGAAAAATGGCGGAACTAGTCGGAGAACTTCGCCCGTATATGGAAACCATGGTGGCGCAGGGATTTGAACATCCTACCCAGTTTGAAGCGGCGACCGCTTTGGCTTTTCTTTATTTTTACCGGGAAGAAGTAGATATTTTGGTACTTGAAGTGGGCTTGGGAGGGGCGATAGATTCTACCAATGTGGTGCTGCCGTTAGTTTCGGTGATAACTAATATCGGTATGGACCACATGAATTACCTGGGTAATACGATTGCCGAAATTGCCGGGGTTAAAGCCGGTATTATCAAACCCGGCATTCCGGTGGTCACGGCAGCCGAAGGAGAGGGGCTTGCAGTAATTGAGCAGGCCTGCCGGGAAAAAGATGCCCGTCTGGTACTGGTGGGACGGGACGTTACCTGGGGGCATATCGCTAATACCGGTGGAGGTCAGGTATTTTTTATCCGGGGCCGGCAAGACACATACCGGAAGCTTTTCTTGCCCCTGTTGGGCAGGCACCAGCAGGTAAATGCCGTTACTGCCGTGGCGGCAGCGGAAACTTTAATAGAAGCGGGAGGTGCGGTCAACCCGGAAGCGGTACGTAAAGGGCTTGCGGCGGTCAATTGGCCCGGCAGGCTGGAAATCATGTGTAAAGATCCGGTAGTTATTATTGACGGGGCACATAATTACGATGGTGCCAGGAGTTTGCGCCGTGCCCTGAAAGAATATTTTCCGGATAAGAAGCTGGTGCTTATGATTGGCATGCTTGGAGATAAGGACTATGCCAAGGTGCTCTCGGAATTGGCATTTAATGCCAGGGTGGTGGTGACTAAACCGGACAATCCCAGGGCGTTAAACTGGCAAATTTTGGCGTCAGAGGCCGGTCGCTATTCTTCGGAAGTATACCTGGTAGAAGATATTGGTGCGGCGGTAGCAAAAGCCCTTGCGGTAGCCAGCCCGGACGATGTTGTATGTATCACCGGTTCGTTGTACATGATAGCTGAGGCAAGAAAAATATTGTTGAATAAAAATGAAAAGTCATAGGTTGTTGACATTGTTAAAAAATTAAACAAAAAATTGAATTTTTAGGTACAGCTTGTCATAAAATTAGTGAAATGTTAAACTGTTAAAGTAGTGTTATTTTAAATGTTGGTTTTTTATTGAAAGAGGAGGGTATCTATGGCAAGAGGTTTTAAGAGCTATGCTAATATTTGGGTGCTGGTTCTTCTCTTGCTGATCGGCGGGCTGGTCGGCAGTGCTTTCGGTAATGCCTTGGCACCGATGGTTCCTTGGCTGAAATCTACATCAACCTTTGGCTTAGAACCAGCTACGGTTGATTTGGAGTTTTTCAAGTTGACTTTTGGATTTATGTTTGCTTTGGGGCCTCTCACTGCTCTGGGGTTGATCGCAGGCTATCTGATATACAGGAGAGTGTAGTAAGTATGAGGGAGCTGGTCCTTGCCTCTTCATCACCCCGCCGGCGGGAACTTCTGAAACAATTGGGGTTGAACTTTGACACTCTGGTTTACCCGGTTGATGAATCCCCACCTGAAAATAAGCAACCCATATCTGAAGTTGTGGAAACGCTGGCGGAACGGAAAGCATTGGCGACAGCCCGGGTTTTGGATGGTGGTTTGGTAATTGCGGCGGATACGGTGGTGGTTTGGCGTGACCGGGTATTGGGCAAGCCTTCTGATGATGAAGATGCCGTTAAAATGTTGCAATGCTTACAGGGAGATTTTCATGATGTATATACGGGGCTAGCCCTGGTGGCTGCGGGTACCGGGAAAGTCCTGACCGGGCATGAAAAAACGAGGGTTTTTTTTAAAACCCTTAGTGAAACAGAAATTAGATTGTATATTGCTACCGGTGAGTCCAAAGACAAGGCCGGTGCCTATGCTGTTCAGGGTCTGGCGGCGGTATTTGTTGAGAAACTGGAAGGTTGTTATACTAATGTGGTCGGCCTGCCTCTGGCTAGACTGGCGACAATGCTTAAATATTTCGGTTATGATATGTTCAAGAAATGGTCTGCTTTGAGTTAACCTTGTTTAGGGGTTGTTGTTTTACAAATGGTTTCAATTAACTACAGACCTACCATAAAGGAACTGCCTGAGGATATCAGGCCCAGGGAAAGGCTTTTAAAAGAAGGTGCCGAGGTCCTTTCAGACGTGGAGCTTTTGGCAATTCTTTTACGCACGGGTTCCCGGGCAACTACTGCCATCGATCTGGCTTCCTTACTCATGGCACGTTTTAAAAACCTGCACCGGTTAGTGGATGCTGCAGTGGAAGAGTTAAGTGCGGTCAAAGGAGTGGGTCCGGCCAAAGCAAGTCAGGTAAAAGCAGCTTTAGAACTAGCAAGAAGGCTGGCTCAGTTTTCAGAATCTTCCCGTCCGGTGATTAAGTCGCCTGATGATGCCGCGGCACTGGTGATGGAGGAAATGAGACATCTGGACCGGGAGCATTTCCGGGCAGTGCTTTTAAACACAAAAAATCAGGTTATTAGTACCGATAAGGTTTCAGTGGGTACTTTAAATTCATCTACCGTTCATCCCCGGGAATTGTTTCGTAATGCCATTAGAAAGAGTGCCGCATCGATGGTTCTGGTACATAATCATCCCAGTGGAGACCCTGCTCCCAGCAGGGAGGATCTGGATATTACCAGGAGGCTTGTCGAGGTGGGAAAGATTGTCGGTATCGAAATTTTGGATCATATCATTATTGGGGACAATAGATTTACGAGTTTTAGGGCTAAAGAACTAATCTAGACTTTAAAATAGAAAGGGGCCGGAAAATGCGCGTCGGTCTGTTTTCAAAAGATATGGGAATGGACTTGGGTACTGCTAATTCCCTTGTTTACGTTAAGGGTAAAGGGATTGTTATTCGAGAACCGTCGGTGGTGGCCATACAGAAAGATACCGGTCATGTTTTGGCCGTGGGAGAGGAAGCCAAAAGAATGATCGGCCGTACCCCCGGTAATATTGTGGCGATCAGGCCGCTTAAAGATGGGGTTATCGCCGACTTTGACGTTACCCAGAACATGATTAAATATTTTATCAACAAAGCATTACGAAGTCGTGCTTTCGTTATCCGTCCCAGAGTGGTGGTGGGGGTCCCGTCCGGGGTTACTGCCGTAGAAGAAAGGGCAGTGCGGGAGGCCGCCCTTCAGGCGGGGGCCAGGGAAGCCTACCTTATTGAAGAACCGATGGCTGCTGCTATAGGCTCCGGTTTACCGGTTCACGAACCAACCGGTAATATGATTGTGGATATCGGTGGCGGTACCACTGAAGTAGCTGTTATTTCTCTGGGCGGGATCGTTACCAGCCGGTCGGTGCGCATTGCCAGCGATGAAATGGATGAAGCCATCATCAATCATGTCAAGCGCACTTATAATTTGATGATTGGTGAGCGTTCCGCTGAACAGATTAAAATCCAGATCGGTACCGCATACCCCATGGAGAGCGGACAGACTGACGACGTGCGGGGGCGTGATCTGGTAACCGGTCTGCCCAAAACGATAAATATCACTTCAGAAGAGATTTATAAGGCGCTTTCTGAGCCGGTTTCCAGTATTGTGGAAGCAATTAAAAGTACCCTGGAGCAAACCCCGCCGGAACTGGCGGCAGATATAATGGACCGGGGTATTGTCATGGCCGGGGGCGGTTCACTTTTGTGCGGGCTGGACCGATTGGTGAGTGAACAAACCGGTATGCCGGTGCATCTGGCAGACGAGCCTCTGCTTGTAGTGGCTTACGGCGCCGGGCGGGTGTTGGAAAATATCGACGTGTTGCGCAAGGTGTTAATTCAACCTAAAAAATTGGCGTAGCATTGATAGTGGTGATAAATATTGTGGTATAAAGAAGTAGACGGATAGTTAGGAGTGAAGCAGGGTGCGTTGGGTTACTGCCAAGAGACTGTTATTTCTTGTTGTTTTACTGACGGTTACTCTGGCGGCCATGCGTATAACTACGCCTGAGCGGACCTGGTCGGCGCCCTTGGAAGCAAAATTCAGGGATATCCTGGCCCCGGTGCAGACCGGTCTGACTTGGATTGGCAGGCAAACCAAGCAGCTGGTTGCTCTGCCGGCGTCTTTGATAGGCACGGCTGAACGTAATCGCGCATTGGAACAGGAAGTAGCACGCCTGAGAAGCGATATTGTCCGGTTAAATGAATACAGGTTGGAAAATCAACGGCTTTCCTTACTTTTGGAATATAAACAGTTAATGTCTCACCGGTTCGATTTTTTGGCCGCATCGGTAGTAGCCAGGGATCCAGGCAACTGGTTCGGGATGATTACTCTTAATAGGGGTATTGAGGATGGAGTGCGGTCCAACATGTTCGTTCTTACACCTGAAGGCCTGGTGGGACGGGTGGTTACAGTTGCGGATAAAACTTGCGAAGTCCTTTTGATTACCGATCCGCGGAGTGGAATAGGCGCTTTGGTACAAGACGTCCGTACTCACGGTATTGTTGAAGGGGTTACGGGCGGCTTGGGAACTGTAAAAATGATTCATATTTCCAATGATGCCCCGGTTGAAAAAGGTCAGGCGGTGATAACTTCGGGGCTAAGCAGTATCTATCCGAAAGGTGTACCGATTGGTGAAATAACGGATATTCAGGCAGAATCTTCAGGTTTATTTGAAAGTGCAACGATCCGGCCCTACACTGACTTTAACCGGTTGGAAGAAGTTTTGATCGTAAAAACAGTATTACCTGAAGCGGTTTCATCTTCAGAGGGAGGTTAGGTTTTGCCGGTCCCCGTATTTTTGTTATTATTAGGTGTGGCTTTACTCTTGCAGACCACTATATTGGAACAAGTAGCGGTCATTGGTGTCAAACCCGATTTGGTTATGCTTCTGACAATTTTAAACGGCTTCCTCCTGGGTACCAGAGAGGGGGCTTTTTTGGGTTTTGCCGGAGGGCTTATTGAAGACCTGTTAGTGGGGAGTTACATAGGTCTGAACGCGCTTTCATTAATGGCTGCCGGTTATCTGGCAGGGGCTGTCGGTGTGCGCTTGAACCGGGAACATACTTCGGTTGCAGTAGGAGTTACCTTTATATCTGTCATGACCGGGCTGATAGTATATTATCTGTTGTCTTTGTTTCTTGGTATCTACATTCCCGTCTTTTTTGCTTTGTTCAGAGTGGCCTTGCCAACAGCTTTTTATACTGCTCTTTTGGCACCGTTTTTTTTCAAGCGTTTATTGTGTTTTATTAAGGTATACGGCCAGGAATTATGATCATTGTAGCTAAGGGCAGGGAAGAAGATGGAGAATAAAATTATAGAAAAGAGAATGGGCATATTTTTAATTATTGTCTCTGCTGTCTTTTTTATTCTGGTAACCAGGCTGGCTTACATTCAGTTGCTCCAAAACGAAAAATTCTCCACTCTGGCCCAGGAAAACCGTATCCGGCTGATCACTATCGAGGCTCCCAGAGGTGAAGTTTTCGACCGGAACGGTATAAAGCTGGTAGGCAACCAACCGGTTTATACCGTTTCCCTGGTAAATCTCGGGCGCAAGGATACCGGCGGTGTGGTAAGAAATCTAGCCACAGTTTTAGGTATGGATTACCGGGAAATCGAACAAAGAATTGAGCAGCAAAAACGTTTATATGAACCGGTTAAAATTGCCACCAGGGTTCCACTGGAGATTGTAACCAAAATTGAAGAACAGCGCCTGGAACTGCCCGGTGTTGTGATCGATGTCGAACCCATGCGGGATTACCCGAATGGAGAATTGTTGGCTCACGTTATGGGTTATGTACGGCAAATTAATGAAGAACAGTTGGAAGCAAACCAGAATAAAGGGTATAAACCCGGTGATTCTTTCGGTCAGACGGGTCTGGAACATGTCTACGAAGAAGAGCTGCGGGGCCAGAACGGTGGCAGGCAGGTAGAAGTGGATTCTATGGCCAGGCCGGTACGGGATTTAGGAGTGAAACAGCCAGTGCCAGGTAATAAGTTGGCACTCAGTATTGATTACCGGGTACAAAAAGCGGCTGAGGAAGCCTTGAGTCGATATGCTCAAGATGCGTTGGAACAGGGATACGGGGAAGCCGGTGCGGGCGCGGCGGTCGCGATTGATGTGAGAACGGGCGGAGTGCTGGCTATGGCCAGCTATCCTGAATATGATCCGGTTAAACTCTCAGGGGTTTTGACTCCAAAAGAATATGACGAGCTTTTTAATTCACCGTCAAAGCCAATGTTAAACCGCGCTTTATTGGCTTATCCGCCCGGATCAACTTTTAAAATGATCGTGGCTATGGCCGGACTGGAAGCAAATATAGTCGACCCACAGGATACTATAATTTGTCCCGGATACTTTTATTGGAATAAAATTTATAAGGACTGGAAAGAAGGTGGTCACGGAGAAGTGAACCTGGTCAGAGCGATCAAAGTTTCCTGTAATATTTATTTTTACCAGTTAGGGCTGCATACGGGAATTGATAGAATTGCACGGATTGCCCGGGAGTTCGGCTTGGGTGAAAAAACTGGTATCGACCTGCCCTGGGAAGAGACCGGTATAGTACCGGGCCCGGATGCAAAACTTCAACAAAGACTAAAATACTTGAGCGCTGATGACCGGAACCGGGTTGAAGCAATAATCCAAAGATATCACGAGTTGCTTGCCGGTACTACTGCAGAGGATAAACGCAAAATCCTGCTGGAAAAAAGGGCTGAAGAATTGCGTGCGGTTAATTGGGAGCTTGATTGGCATGATTACGATACAATTATTTCCTCTATCGGCCAGGGCGATAATCGTTACACACCTCTTCAACTGGCCAATTATACAGCTGCCATTGCTAACGGGGGAATTATGTATAAACCATATTTAGTTGAAAAAGTATTCAGTCCCGAAGGTGAAATTTTAAAGACGCAGGCCCCGGTAGAAATGAATCGGGCCGATGTGTCAGCGAAAACGCTGGCCTTGATCAGAGAAGGAATGCGTGAGGTAACCCTGTCCCCGGACGGGACAGCGTACGGCCTTTTTGCGGGACTTCCTCCTATGGCGGCTAAAACCGGGACGTCCGAGGTGCCCGGTCATGATAATCATGCGTTGATTGTGGCCTTTGCGCCGTTTGAAGAACCTGAAATTGCCGTTGCGGTGATTATGGAACATGCGGGACACGGTGGTACTGTGGCTGGACCGGTAGCCGAAGATATGTTGAGAGCATATTTCGGGTTACCGCTTGGATAATTGTAAATTTATTAAATTTTTTGATAAAAAAACAGGGATTTTAACTTCCGTTTTTTACTTTTGAATAGCAGGATTTGGTTTTTTCTTGTAGAATTAACTGGTAGTTGCAGTTGCAGGAGGAGATGACCTTTGACTTGCTCTAAAAAAGATGTCCACGGCGATGTTCTTTCAGAATTTGCGGAAGGCATTCCAGCGGACCATGAGGACCTGGTAGATGATAATACCATATTGTTGCAACGAACTTTACGTTCCGGTCAGAGTCTTCATTATGACGGTAACGTAGTGGTTCTGGGAGATTTGAATCCGGGTTCCGAAGTGGTTGCCAAGGGAAATGTAATTATCATGGGCGTTTTGAGGGGTGTAGTTCATGCCGGTGCTTGTGGCGATGAAAATGCTGTAGTGATGGCATTCCGGCTGCAGCCGACACAACTCAGGATTGCCAATCATATTACCAGGCCTCCGGATGATGAACCGGAGAATGCCGGACAACCTGAAATGGCACGAATTAAAGACGGGGTGGTGACCATCGAAACATTTCCAATAGGTGGTTAAAGACAGGGAAAAGCAAATTAAATTAATTTAAATAATTAGGAGTTTAAATACTGACGTCAATCAGATTATTATGACGTCAGGCGCCGTTGACTTTAAAAGAGGAGGAACTGTAAGTATGGGCGAAGTAATCGTAGTGACTTCCGGTAAAGGGGGCGTAGGGAAAACAACTACTACTGCAAATATCGGCGCCGGTTTGGCATCCATGGGGTTTAAAGCGGCACTGTTGGATGCGGATATCGGTTTAAGGAACCTGGATGTTGTTTTGGGTTTGGAAAACAGAATTGTTTATGATATTGTTGATGTTACCAGTGGAAATTGCCGCCTGCGCCAGGCTCTAATTAAGGATAAGCGGTTAGAAGGGCTGCATCTGCTACCTGCTGCCCAGACCAAGGATAAAACGGCGGTCAGTCCTGAACAAATGCGTGAATTGTGCCTAGAATTGAAAAAAGAATTTGACTATATAATAATTGACTGTCCGGCGGGTATTGAACAGGGTTTTCGCAATGCCGTGGCAGGAGCGGAAAAAGCCGTGGTTGTTACCACCCCGGAGGTTTCTGCGGTACGGGATGCTGACCGGATCATCGGGCTTCTCGAAGCTGCCGGTCTGAACGAACCAAAGTTGGTAATAAACCGGATCCAGCTAAGGATGGTCAAACAGGGAGATATGATGAGTATCGAGGATATCATCGATATACTGGCCATCGATTTACTGGGAGTTATCCCTGAAGATGAATTAATTGTGATTACAACCAACCGGGGCGAAGCGGTGGTATTAGACCAGAATTCCCGTTCCGGACAAGCTTACCGTAATATAACCCGTCGTATTCTCGGCGAGGAAATTCCTATGATTAACCTGGAAGAAGAGGGCGGTATTTTAAAAAAACTCAGGAGAATTATCGGTCTGAAGTAATTAGGGGGAAGGGGGAGAGCAGTCGTGCTCGAATTTTTATCTAGGCTCTTTAGCAGGGATAACGGAAGTAAAAATATGGCTAAAGAGAGATTGCGCCTGGTTTTGGTGCATGACCGGACGAGTATTTCGCCCCAACTACTGGAGACCTTGAAAGCCGATTTAATCCAGGTTATATCTAATTATATGGAGATTGATGAAAGCGCACTGGAAGTAAATCTGGATGCCAACGGTAATACAGTGGCATTGGTGGCTAACATACCGGTTAAAGGAATGAAAAGATCAGTGAATAAAAAAAAATAAATATGGTCGGTAATGCTAGATAAGTAAATAATTGAACAGGCAAACTGCTTACATAAGCTTCAATAAATTGAAAGAAGTGTTGGTAATGTTCAAGCAAAGCAGGCTGCTGAAAAAAATGGATTTTACCTTAATCGCAACTGTGATGGTGCTAGTATTTTTTAGTCTGGTAATTATTTACAGTGCTACAAAACCGACGGAGTTGTTATCTGTTGCAGGTGCCCAGATAGATAGCGGTGGTCCATTGTCTTTTGTAAAAAGGCAATTTTTTAATATTATATGCGGCCTGGTAGCAATGGGTTTTATGCTTTATATCCATTATGAGGATCTGGCCAAACACGTTAAACTTTTTTACATTTTGAACCTGATTTTGTTGGTGGCGGTGATATATTTTGGTCATTCGACGCTGGGGGCCACGCGTTGGATTAGTATCGGTCCATTTAGATTACAGCCGTCGGAATTTTCAAAGATAATAATTATTATTTGCTTTGCGGCATTTTTAGCCCAAAGAAATGAAAGGCTGAATCGTTTCAGGGACCTGATCCCCTGTTTTGCTTATATCGGTTTGCCGATGCTGTTAATATTAAGACAGCCGGATCTTGGGACTTCTTTGGTATTCATGGCTATTATGTTCGGGATGCTGTTTGCGGCGGGGACCCGCCCCTTATTGTTGGTCGGTTTAATAACCGGCGGGTTGTCACTGGCTTCATTATGGATCTGGTCTCATCTTTGGTTTAATGCGCATAGCTCCTTTAACCTTTGGATTCCTTTGAAACCTTACCAGTTAGAACGTTTAATTATTTTCATTAACCCTTGGCAGGACCCGCACGGAGACGGCTATCACGTTATTCAGTCTCAGATTGCGGTAGGCCAGGGAGGGTTTTTAGGACGGGGGTTGTTCCAGGGGAGTCAAACTCACGGTAATTTTCTTCCGATCCAGGAAACTGATTTTATTTTTTCCGTTGTGGGTGAAGAGCTGGGTTTTGTCGGTGCGGTGGTATTATTAATGCTCTTCTTTATTATTATTTACCGCTGTATTTATATCGGAGTTAATGCCAAAGATAATTTCGGTTACTTAGTATCGGTCGGTGTGGCATCAATGATTACTTTCCATGTCCTGGTTAACGTGGGGATGACGATAGGAATCATGCCGGTTACTGGCTTGCCGCTTCCTATGTTCAGTTACGGGGGGAGCAGTATGATTACCAATTTAATGGCTTTAGGACTTCTTTTGAATATCAATATGAGACGACATAAAATCTTGTTTTGAGCATTACATTAATTCAGGACCTGCCGGTTTGGAGTCAACCGGCAGGTTTTTTTAATTTAGAGCATATTTCCTTTTAAAGGAAAATATATTCTATAAGACAAGCTTTGAAACGGGAGGGGAATACCTTGAAAGGTAAAGATTTTAATTCCGGAGGGGCGGTAAATCAAGGTGACCGGATTTCTTACTACCGGCGGCCGTATTGGAAAAAACCGGGGTGGTGCGTAGTGAACAGGAATGTTTTTTACCGGGTCGGGACCGCGTTAATTATTTTTATTATTTTCCTGGCCTTAAAAGAAACGAGCCATCCTTGGGGGGTGGAGGCAAGAGGGAAACTAGAACACATGCTGACTACTGAATGGGATTACCAGCCAGTGGCGGAAAGAATCGTCCAGTTCGGTGTGCAGATGGCTGAGACGGAGTGGCCTTTTGACACAAAATCAAGACCGGTATTTTCAGATATGCAAAACAACGGTACTTCTGGTATAATGCCGTTCCCTGTTTCCGGAACCGTTGTCCGGGGATACGGGATGGTACTGGATCCTGTCGATAATATGGAACGTTTTCATTGCGGAATAGACATTGCCGCATCTGTAGGGAGCGAAGTAAAGGCGGTAAAGGATGGTGAAGTAAAGCGAATTGGCAACAGTCCTTTATTCGGTGATTATATTTTAATTAAGCATGAAACGGGCAGCTTCACTCTTTATGGGGGATTATCCGATATCATCGTGGTTGACGGGCAGGAAGTACAGGCCGGTGAACTTATCGGCAGGGTAGGAACTTCAGCGGAGCTCCCTGATGGCGGTCTCCATTTTGAGGTCCGGGAAAACAATCAATTGATTGATCCTTTGATAAGGTTACAGATTGAATAGAAGAATTAAAGCAAGGGTGGTGAAGCTTTTTGAAGATTGGCCGGCTTTCCGGTGTGGAAATACACTTAAATAACGGTTTTTTGGCCCTGCTGGGGCTGTTTTTTGTGGCTGGAGTACTGGGTAAAGGTCTGATTGCTTTTGCCGTGGTTTTTTTCCATGAGCTGGCACATGTTTTTACTGCCCGGCGTTTAGGAGTTCACGTTTCCGATATTGAATTACTGCCTTTTGGTGGTGTCAGCCGCATGGGCGGCGAAGTGCTCCTAAATCCCGCCAGGGAAGTATATGTTGCTGCGGCAGGTCCGGCCTCAAACCTGTTTTTAGTGGGTGCGGGTACAATTTTAAAAAACTACGGTTTGTGGGAAGAGAATCTGGGACAGTTTTTTTTTCAATGTAACTTGATGGTAGCTGCATTTAATCTTTTGCCGGCGCTCCCACTGGATGGGGGGAGGGTTTTTCGTGCTTATTTGGCAAGACGGATCGGTTTTAGGGAAGCTACTTACCGGGCGGCCTGGTGGGGGCAGTTTTGGGGTGTGGTTATAGTTTTGGGAGGGGCGGCCGGATTGGTGCTGGGGATTTTCGGATTAGACATCATTATTACCGGTTTATTTATCTTTTATGTGGCCACCAGGGAAAAGAGTCTTGCCCCGTACCATTTTATTAGACATATGGCCCAGAAAAAAAAGGAACTTGTAGCTGCCGGGGTTCTTCCCGGAGAATATCTCGTTTCTCTTGACAGTACCCGATTGGGGGATATTATTCGCGTTTTTGTGCCACGCCGCTTCCATATGGTAGTTTTGTTGGACAGAAACTGGCATTACCGGGGTGAGGTCAATGAAAATGAAATTATCGATGCCCTGTTTAGCCACGGACCGGACGTTCCGGTGGGTAGTTTGATCTCCACCGGTCCTCCTGATGACTGATAACTTTTAAGAAAAATATACAGGATTTTTTTGCAAAGAATATTTTTACGGTAATTTTAGGTTATACTAAAAAAGAATGGCTTATTAGTAAAAAATAATATATTGAGCAGAAATTAAAAAACTTGAAAACAAGCCTTTGACATGGTTAAATAAAAATGTGTATATGTTGTAATAGCATAACTTTCCGGTGACTTCAATGTCGGGGGTATTAACATATGGAATTGTTCCATCAAATTTTACCGCAGGTGCAAAAACCCGCACGATACACGGGCGGTGAATGGAATGCCGTAAACAAGGACTGGGATGAAGCTGTACTTAAGGTGGCTTTCTGCTTCCCCGATGTATATGAAGTCGGCATGTCCTGGCTGGGATTGCAAATAATTTACGGCATAGTAAATCGCCGTGCAGGGATTTTAATGGAAAGAGTATTTGCTCCCTGGGTCGATATGGAAGAAAAAATGCGGGAAAGCGGTCTGGCCCTTTTTGCTCTGGAGTCTCGTAGGCCGGTGTGTGATTTTGACGTGTGTGCTTTTACCTTGCAGTATGAAATGAGTTATTCCAATATTTTGAACATGTTGGACCTTTCAGGTATTCCTTTGAAGTCGGAGCAAAGAAATGAAGAACATCCGCTGGTAATAGCCGGCGGGCCCTGTGCTTTCAATCCGGAACCACTGGCTGATATAATAGATTTATTTGTCATTGGTGAGGGAGAGGAAGCAATAAACGATTTTTTGGATCTTTGCTTGGAAGCGAAACGGCGCAAACTCGGCAGGAAAGATTTTTTGCTTAAAGCTGCGTGTATTCAAGGTTTTTACGTCCCTTCGTTATATTGTGTGTCCTACCGTGCGGACGGGGCCGTGCAAAAAATATCTCCGCTGGAAGAAAATATACCGGAGAAAATAACTAAAAGATATGTGCAGGATCTGGACCGGGTTTTCTATCCGGACAGGCCGGTGGTTCCTACCACCAGTGTGGTACACGACCGGATTATGGTTGAAATTATGCGTGGTTGCTCCAGAGGATGCCGTTTTTGCCAGGCCGGGATCATTTACCGGCCAGTACGGGAAAAGAAGCCGGAAAAGATTTTGGAACAGGCAAGTAAATTGGTAAAAAACACGGGTTATGAAGAGATTTCACTGGCATCTCTCAGTACCAGCGATTACAGCCGGGTACAGGAGGTGGCAAGATCACTTTTGGACCAGCATTCCGGTTCTGGAGTAGGTGTTTCGTTGCCGTCATTACGGGCAGATAATTTTTCATTGGAGTTGGCGCAGGAAGTGCAGCGGGTGCGCCGGTCCAGTTTGACCTTTGCTCCCGAAGCCGGTACCCAGCGTCTGAGGGACGTTATCAATAAAGGGATCACCGGTGATGATCTTTTAGAAACAGCCGGTGCCGCGTTCAAAAAGGGTTGGCATGCGATTAAGCTTTATTTCATGATTGGTTTGCCTACTGAGACCAAGGAGGATTTGGATGGGATCGTCATGCTGGCCAAAAGTGTGTTGGCTCTCGGCCGTGAGGCCGGTGTGCCGCGCGGGCGCTTGAGAGTGACGGTGAGCGTGTCTTCCTTCGTTCCGAAAGCGCAGACTCCTTTTCAATGGGAGCCCCAGGCAACCCAGGATGAGCTTAAAAAGAAACAGGCTTACCTGGCCGAAAGGTTGCGGCAGCGGGGACTGGTGTATAATTACCACGATCCGGGGATGAGTTTTATGGAAGCGGTTTTTGCCAGGGGGGACCGGCGGCTGGGGGCAGTTTTATTAAAGGCTTTTGAAGTTGGTTGTAAGTTTGATGGCTGGTCGGAACAGTTTCATTGGGACAACTGGCAGAAAGCCTTTAAATTAGCCGGAGTGGACCCGGCGTCATATGCCTACCGGCGATTTAAGCATGATGTTTCGTTGCCGTGGGGGCATATTGACACCGGGGTTTGCGGTGAGTTCTTAAAAGATGAACACCGTCGCGCCCTGGCGGGTATTACTACCGGGGATTGTCGTGCTGGAGCCTGTCCGGGTTGCGGGGTGTGTTCCGCTTTTGAAATCAGACCTGTTTATGCAGGAGGTTAGCTGCTTGCCCAGATACAGGATATTATATACTAAAGTAGGACCGGCACGCTATATTTCTCACCTGGACTTGTTAAGGACTTTTGAGCGTGCGGCCAGAAGAGCCGGTTTGCCACTGGCTTTTACGCGGGGGTTTAATCCGCACCCGAAGATTGCTTTTGCCGCCCCGTTGGGGGTAGGTATTGCCGGTGAAGCGGAGTATACCGATTTAGAACTTGACGTGGCGATGCCGGAAACTGAAGTGTTCCGGACTCTTTCCGGGAAATTGCCCCGGGGTATCGGTTTGATTAATGTCAAGATGGTGCCGGATAAGGCCCCATCCCTGATGGCAGCCGTGGAGCGTGCTACCTATCGTGCCGAGGCAAAACTAGCCCGTCAATTAAGTGCTGAGGAGATAAATAACGCCATAAACGTTTTTATGGAAATGCCCGAAATAACGGTGGAGCGAAAAAATAAATCTGGTAAAATCAAAAAGCACGATATCAGACCCGGTATATTTTCTATGTCAGCCAGGTTAAATAATAGTACAATTATTATTGAAGCCGATTTAAAAACCGGTAGCAGCGGTAATGTCCGGTTGGAAGAGGCGCTGGTAGCTTTTGTAAAGAACAGCCGTCTTCCAATACGGGGGGAATTCATTCTTTACCGGACCGGTATTTATTCTGCTGAAGAAAAAGGAAAATTTGGCGATAAATGAGTTTGATGTGTGTTTAAAAAAAGGAGAAAAGGTATGATTAAGGAAATTATTGTTAATGTAGGCGAAGAAGAAACGAGAGTGGCTTTGCTGGAAAATAAAGTTCCGGTGGAATTATATATTGAAAGGGAAATCAGTCAGCGCCTGGTGGGCAATATTTTTAAAGGACAGGTGGAAAATGTCCTGCCCGGTATGCAGGCTGCTTTTGTCGATATCGGCTTAGAAAAAAATGCTTTTCTATATGTTGAAGATGCGCTTCCGGCCCGTTCATCCGATACTCAGGAAGATTCAGACTTAGGGGCGAATATTTCTAATATATTAAAATCAGGGCAGGAAATTTTAGTACAAATCATCAAGGAACCGATCGGAACTAAAGGACCCCGTGTCACTACCCACATTACCCTGCCTGGACGCTATCTGGTGTTGATGCCTACAGTCGATTATATCGGTATATCCCGGCGTATCGAGAGTGAAAGTGAAAGAGAACGGTTGAAGGAGCTAGCTTCCAGGGTTAAACCCGGGGGCATGGGGGTTATTGTGCGTACGGTTGCTGAGGGTGTGGAAGAGGAAGAATTCCGTCAGGATTTTTTATTGCTGACTAAATTATGGCGCAAAATTTTAAACCGGGCCGTGCGCGGTCCGGTGCCGAATTTGGTACACCGGGATTTGGAGTTGGTTCAGCGGATATTGAGAGATGTTTTTGCCGAGGATGTAGACCGGCTCATCCTTGATTCACGTTATGTGTACGAAAAAGTGTTTGATTTGCTCGATGTTATTGACCAACGTCTGAAAGCAAAAGTGATTTTGGACGAGCGTGAAGATATTTTTAAGGATTACGGAATCGAACAAGAAATAGAAAAGGCGCTTAAACGCAAAGTCTGGCTTAAATGCGGTGGTTATCTGGTTGTCGATCAGGCGGAGGCGTTGACCGCGGTAGATGTAAATACGGGTAAATACGTGGGAACCACCAACCTGGAAGACACAGTGCTCAAAACCAATCTGGAAGCCGCCCGCGAGCTTGCCCGGCAGCTTAGGTTAAGGAATATTGGTGGCATTGTTATTGTTGACTTTATTGATATGCTGCAGGAATCTCACCGCCAGGAAGTACTGCAATTGCTGGAAGAAGAGATCAGGAAGGATAAAACCAAGACTAATATTCTCGGCATTACCCAGCTGGGCTTGGTCGAAATGACCCGTAAAAAAGTACGTCCCAGCCTGGCTGAAGTAATTCAAAAAACCTGTCCTTATTGTGATGGCAGGGGCAAGGTGCTTTCTGAAGAAACTTTAGGGATTAACTTTAGAAACCAAATATTTAACATCGCCCGCCAGACATCGGACCGGACTATTCTGGTCGAGGCAAACCCTTTGGTGGCGGCGAGGTTAATCGGCAGCGGCGGGGTAAACTTGAGGGAATTAGAAAATAAAACCGGAAAGAACCTTTATATCCGTGGTTCGACCAGCCAGCACATCGAATCAATTACCATCCGCCCGTTCCAGGATAACGAGGATATCCAGTCCTGCACGTTTCCCGTAAAACCGGGTGAAGTATTACAGGTAAGGGTGGAAGAGCCACACGTTACTAATATTCATGATGGTATTGCCCGGGTAAACGGTTTTATTCTTGATATCGAAGGTGCCGGCGCTCTGGTTGGTGAAACCATACCGGTTGAAGTGAACAAGGTTTTTCGTACTTATGCCAAGGCCAGGCCGGTCAAAGTTTAAATCTTAAACAGGAGGGGTATGATGGATTTTTACACTGAGTATATTGTTTTTAATACCGAAAAACATCGTGAGTATATCAATATTACCGACCGGGTTGCGCAAGTTTTGAAAAAAAGCGGGATTTATGAAGGTATGGTTTTAGTTTCAGCCATGCACATAACGGCCGGGGTATGGGTAAACGATGATGAGCACGGTATTATCTTTGACATCGATGAATGGTTAGAAAAGTTAGCTCCCTTTAAACCCGGATACCGGCACCACCGTACGGGTGAGACCAATGGTGACAGCCATTTAAAAAGCCTTCTGGTGGGACACCAGGTAATTTTGCCGGTGACGGGAGGCAAACTGGATTTGGGGCCGTGGCAGCAGGTGTTTTATGCCGAATTTGACGGCCAAAGGCCCAAGAGACTGGTAATCAAAGTGATGGGTGCGAAACAGTCTTGACAAAGTGCCCCCTTGTGTTAAAATGTTATATTGCAAGTGTTTTTTTCTGGCGTTAAACCATACCGCGCGGGACGGGTTTTCAAACGGATTGATTTAAAAAACCTGCCTGTTTCCGGCGTGTCCCAAATTTTGAAAGGGGTGTTTTTATTGTATGCCATTATTGAAACCGGTGGCAAGCAGTATCGCGTTCAAGAAGGCGACCATCTGTATATTGAGAAAGTGTCTGCTGAAGCCGGTGAATTGTTCGAGGTCGATAAAGTATTGGCTTTAGTTAAAGACGATGACGTAAAAATCGGCAATCCGCTGGTAGAAAGTGCCAAGGTGGTTTTTAAAGTAGTCCGGCACGGTAGGGGTAAAAAGATCATCGTTTTTAAATATAAAGCTAAAAAGAATTATCGCCGCAAACAAGGCCACCGGCAACCGTTTACGGAAGTTGCGGTTGAAAAAATTGAAGTGTAAATTGAGAAACTTAAAAAATACTGGTTAAATAAATGAGAGGTGAAATTTTATGGCACATAAAAAAGGAGTGGGAAGTTCACGTAACGGACGTGATTCGCAACCAAAAATGCTAGGGGTGAAAAGAGCGGACGGGCAGTTCGTCTTGGCCGGCAGCATTTTGGTCCGGCAGCGTGGTACCAGGATTCATCCCGGTCGTAATGTCGGTAAAGGCGGTGACGATACCTTGTTTGCCAAGGTTGACGGCCTGGTTGATTTTGAAAGAAAGGGCCGGGATAAAAAAATGGTAAATGTGCTCCCGGCGGAAGCAGTGCTTCAAGGATAAATTAAGCAAAAAAACGATCCGTGGTGGGGTCGTTTTTTTTTCTCGTAAAAAGGATTTAGACTTTTTCAGTAGAATAAATTGCGTTACTTTGACAGGAGGGGGTGAAGCGGGGCGTGGAAAAATTATTGCGGATTATTCAAACTCAAAGGCATGATTTTTTGAATCACCTTCAAGTGGTATCGGGTTTATTGCAGCTGGACAAAGTTGATCAGGCACGTGAATATATAAAGCAAGTTACTGCTGAAATGGCGCTTTTCAGCGCCACGACCAGGGTAAAAATACCTGAAGTAACAGCGGCGCTGCTGGGAGGATTGCACCAGGCGGCAATGTATCAGGTGGTTTTAAAGCTGACGGTAAAATCCGACCTGGGCGAATGCTCCCTACCCGGTCCGGTAGCGGGGAAGGCAATAGAAAATATATTTGATACGGCGATTTCGGTAGTGACTTCACCGCTAGCAGAAGAGGTTTATATGGAAATGGTCTTGGAAGATGCCGGGGAAGGTTATGTCGGCCGGGTAATTTTACCGGAACTTTCAAGTGCTGAAATCGGTCAAATGGAAAAAGACTTAACGGTAATTAAAAATTTATTGCAACCGTATCAAGGGAGCGTACAGATGATTACCTCCTCCAAAGAAGTGGTGATTATTTTATTTTTCCCCGGGAAAAAGTAATTAAAATCGGTTAAACTATTATTTGGGTGATTTTATGTTTTATGACCAGGCGGTAATTTATGTTAAGGGCGGCGATGGTGGAAATGGTTGTGTGGCCATGCGGAGGGAAAAATATGTTCCCGAAGGCGGTCCCTGGGGGGGAGACGGGGGCCGGGGAGGAAGTATTATTTTCCGGGCTGACGGGGGCTTGCGCACGCTGGTCGATTTCCGGTATAAACGTCACTATAAAGCTGCCCGCGGCCGTCACGGCGAAGGGAAGAACCGGCATGGTGCATCCGGTGATGACCTGATCGTGCGGGTGCCGGTCGGTACGGTGATTAGTGATGCGGCTACCGGAGAGTTGTTCGCGGACCTGGTAAAGGACGGGCATGAGGTTATAGTAGCCAGGGGCGGCCGGGGTGGTAGGGGTAACGCCCATTTTGCCACGCCGCAATATAAGGCTCCGAGGCTGGCGGAAAAAGGTGAGCCGGGAGAGGAACGCAGTTTGAAACTCGAGCTTAAACTTTTGGCTGATGTGGGTTTGGTTGGGTTTCCGAATGCCGGGAAGTCAACTTTAATTTCCCGGGTATCGGCGGCCAGGCCGAAAATTGCCGATTACCCCTTTACTACCATTGTACCCAATCTTGGGGTGGTGCGGCTGGAAGACGGACACAGCTTTGTTATGGCCGATATCCCGGGTTTGATAGAGGGGGCGCACACCGGGGTTGGGTTGGGACAGGAGTTTTTACGCCACATAGAGCGTACCCGTTTACTAATTCATGTGGTCGATACCGCCGGCAGTGAGGGTCGTGATCCATTGGAAGATTTCCTGGTGACCAACAAAGAGTTGTCTTTATACAAACCAGTTGCCTCTAATAAACCTCAAGTTATTGCCGCCAACAAGATGGATTTGCCGGAAGCCGCGGAAAAATTCAAAAAGCTAAAAAATACTTTAGCAAAAGATTATGAGATATTTCCCGTTTCCGCAGTAACCGGGGACGGTTTGAAAGAACTGATGTTCCGGGTGGCTGTGCTTCTGGAACAAATCCCGGCGGATATGCCGGCGGATGATGAGCAAGAAACGCTGGTAATGCACCGGGCTGAACCGCGCTTCACCGTTACCCGGCAAGAAGGAATATTTTTAGTAAGCGGTAAAGAAATAGAGCGTCACGTAGCAATGACAGATATGGATAACGACGAAGCCATAGAGCGGCTCCAGCGGATTATGAAACGCATGGGGATTGAAGATGCGCTTGATGACGCCGGGATTAGAGAAGGAGATACTGTAAAAATCGGTAAATGGGAATTTGATTATGTTAAGTGACGGTACAGACACGGTTTCACAATAGTTATAATACGGTAGATAAAGTTAAATTCAGGGTGTGCTTATGAAAGAATTAAAACGTGAGTTTCGTGATTTTAAGCGTATAGTAATTAAAATTGGTTCCAGTTCCATTGCCTACGCTACCGGCAGGCCCAATCTTTATCAAATTGAAAGTTTGGTTCGCCAACTGGCTGATTTATATAATCAGGGCCGGGAAGTAATTTTGGTTACTTCCGGAGCCGTCGGCACCGGAGCGGGTAAGCTGGGGCTGGCGGAACGCCCGAAAACCATTCCCCAGAAACAGGCTGCGGCAGCGGTGGGACAGGGGGTTTTAATGCATGTTTATGAGAAATATTTTGCCGAATACGGGGTAACTGTGGGTCAGGTGCTCCTGACCAGGGAGGATTTTTCCGACCGGCGCCGTTTTTTAAATGCGCGGAACACACTGAATGCTTTAATTCAGTATAAAGTTATTCCGGTAATTAACGAAAACGATACTGTGGCGGTGGACGAGATTAAGTTCGGCGATAACGACAGTCTTTCTGCCCTGGTAGCCGGTTTAATCGATGCAGAAATTTTAATCTTGCTTTCTGATATTCACGGGCTTTTTACAGCCGATCCCCGAAAGGATGCCGGGGCCCGTTTGATTAAAAATGTTACCGAGCTGAATTCTGATATCGAATCCCTGGCCGGCGGGGCGGGAAGTAAACTGGGCACGGGCGGTATGGCTACTAAATTACAGGCTGCTAGAATAGCCATGCATTCAGGTGTGGTCATGGTTTTAGCGTCTGCGGAAGAAAAGGACATTATCAAGCGGGTTGTTGACGGAGAGGAGTCCGGGACTGTATTCTGGCCGCTTACCAATAAGCTAGAGAATAAAAAACGGTGGATTGCTTACGGCTCTGTCTTGTGCGGCAAGATTATCGTTGACGAAGGAGCGGCGCGGGCGCTTACCGAACAGGGAAAAAGTTTGTTGCCTTCAGGTATTACCGGGGTTGAGGGTGCTTTTGAAATAGGTAATACCGTAAGCATCATCGATGGTACCGGAAGGGAAATAGGCAGGGGGATAGTTTATTACTCCTCGGAGGAGGTAAAAAAAATAAAGGGCCTGCAAACCAGTGAGGTAGTCCGTGTTTTGGGTTACAAGGATTACGACGAAGTGGTGCACCGCAATAATCTGGTAATGGAACTATAATAGTTTGGAAGTTTTTTAATGGTTTACTGGTGTATCAAATAGAATTAGCTTGCATTTCCTTAGGCCAGAAGGTACAATTTGCATATGAGTAGTGAGACTGAAACCGTTCGTCGCCTGGGGATAATGGGTGGGACTTTCGACCCGATTCATTACGGTCATTTGGTTACTGCCGAGGGGGCCAGGTATGAGTGGGGACTTGAAAAAGTCATTTTTATCCCGGCCGGGAGGCCTCCTCATAAACCCGGTTTGCAAATTACCGAGCCGTGGGACCGTTATGTCATGACCGGCCTGGCGATTGAATCGAATCCGTTTTTTCAGGTTTCGGTGATGGAGATCGAACGTCCCGGTCCTTCTTATACCGTCGATACCGTGTCTGCAATGCAAGTGCTTTACCCGGAAAGTGAAATTTTTTTCATTACCGGTTCGGACGCGGTATTGGAAGTGCTTACCTGGAAAGATGTGCCAAAATTGTTGTCCAAGTGCCGTTTTATTTCCGTATCGCGTCCGGGTTATAATTTGGATAAGCTTCATGCCGGTCTTGACGGCATACCAGAGGAGTTAAAAAAGAAGATCATTTATATGCAAGTACCGTCACTTGCGATTTCATCCACTGAAATTAGAAAGCGCGTTCGTGAGGGAAGACCGGTCAAATACCTCCTTCCCGAATCGGTGGAAAATTATATTATGAAAAAAGAGCTTTACAGGCAATAAATAATAACTTGGAAAAATCTTTACTTGACTAAGATTGCATCAGGATAATTCCTTTTGCAAATAATAATGAAGCAAAAAGTTTCTCAAGGGGAAAGAGGTGATTAGTGAATGGCGCGTACCTTGTATGTCGGGAACCTACCGTGGTCCACTAAGGCAGATGAGTTGGCAGATGCTTTCTCGGCGCACGGTGAAGTTCTGAGTAGTCGCGTTATTACTGATCGTGCAACCGGTCGCTCCCGTGGTTTTGGCTTCGTAGAAGTCCGGGATGAGGATGCGGATACCATGATCGCTGCGATGAACGGTACTGAATTGGAAGGACGGGTTATAACCGTTAATGAGGCCAGACCGCGGGAAGAACAAAGTTGACAAATTAAACCTCCGATAAGGAGGTTTTTTGTTAATATTCCTACTAGGAAAGAAGGAACTTGGTGGAAAAACTAGAATAGAATAAGTATACCAGAAGGAGTGGTGTTATATTTGAATCCACAGGCAATGGTGAAAATTGCCGTGCAAGCGGCGGAGGATAAGAAGGCGGAGGATGTTACCGTTCTTGATATCCGCGAAGTTTCAATTATTGCCGATTTTTTTGTGATCTGCAGTGGGCGTTCCAAAACTCAGGCACAGGCTATTGCAGAGAATATCCAGGCAAAAATGGAGGATGCAGGGTGGTTCGTTCTGCGCCGTGAAGGCTACCGGGAAGGTAGTTGGGTATTGCTTGATTATGGTGATTTAATAGTGCACGTGTTTCAGGATGTCGAACGGCAGTTTTACAAACTCGAACGCTTGTGGGGAGATGCCCGCGTGGTAGAGATGCCTGTTAACAAATAAAATTGTTTGGTACTGTGTGTTGACATATAAAAATGTTTATTTTATAATATACAGCAGTTTAAATATCAGGCTATGATGAGGAGTAGTAACCGGAGCAACTCAAAAAGAGAGTCGCCGGGTGGTGTGAAGGCGGTGGGCCAGGCCGGTGAAACTCGCCTCTGAGCTGCCTGAGAGGAAGTATAAAGTACCTTCAGGCCGGGCGCGCCGTTATCGCGCGAAGAGGGCAGATATATGGGGCTGTGGCGCAGTGGGAGCGCGCTTCCTTGGCATGGAAGAGGCCGCGGGTTCAATCCCCGCCAGCTCCACCATATTGTATTTGCCAAAAAGGGTGGTACCGCGGGAAAAACCTCTCGTCCCTTCAGGGATGAGCAGGCTTTTTTATTTTTTGAGATAATATTGGGGAGGAGAGATTATGATAAATTCTGGTAAAATTACAATTGGTGAACTGGTGGACCGGATAGCGGCAAGTTATCCCGATAGTGATGCTTTGGTTTACCCGGACCGCGGGTTGAGGTATTCCTATAAACAGTTTCTTCAGGCTTGTGATCAGATTGCCAAGGGACTCATGAAATTGGGGGTAAAAAAAGGAGAGAGCGTGGCTATTTGGGCTACTAACGTACCGGAGTGGGTGCTTACCCAGTTTGGTGCCCCAAGAATAGGTGCGGTGCTGGTAACGGTTAATACCAATTACAAGGTTTTCGAACTGGAATATTTGTTAAGACAGTCAGATTCCACAACCCTGATTATGATTGAAGGCACCAGGAGTTCTAATTACATAGATATGGTCTATGAACTTTGTCCGGAATTAAATGAGTGTGCCCCGGGTCATCTGAAATCGGAAAGGCTGCCCTTTTTGAAAAATGTGATCGTGATCGGTGAAAAGAATTATCCGGGTATGTTCACCTGGGAAGAGGTCATAAAGATGGGTAGAGAAATTACCGATGAAGAACTGGCTGCACGCCGGGCCGCACTGGAACCGGATGATGTAATCAATATGATGTACACTTCCGGGACTACCGGTTTTCCCAAAGGCGTCATGCTGACCCATCATAACTTGATCGCGAATGCCTGTGGAGTTGCGGAGTGTTTGAAATTTAGCCCTGACGACAGGTTGTGCATACCGGTTCCATTCTTTCATTGTTTTGGGTGCTCGCTTGGTACGATGACCTGTATGGTTTCGGGGGCAGCTATGGTCCCGGTGGAGGTGTTTGAGCCAAGGAAAGTTTTGCAGGCCGTGGAGGAAGAACGTTGCACGGCGCTGCACGGGGTTCCCACCATGTTTATTTTGGAACTGGAGTTAATGGAAAAGGAAAATTTCGATACTTCATCCCTCCGTACCGGAATCATGGCCGGATCACCCTGCCCGATAGAAGTAATGAAAAAAGTGGCAACTACAATGGGGGCGAAGGAGATAGTTATTACTTACGGTCAGACCGAATCTTCTCCCGCGATTACCAATACCAGGACCAACGATTCCCTTGAACTAAGGGTGTCTACGGTAGGGAGAGCGTTATCGGGTGTAGAGGTGAAAATAGTGGATCCTGAAACCGGAGCACAAGTGCCATCTGGCGAACAGGGTGAAATTTGCGCCCGCGGTTATAATATTATGAAGGGTTATTACAAAATGCCGGAAGCAACTGCTGCTGCCATTGATGAGGACGGCTGGCTGCATACCGGCGATCTGGGCGTAATGGATGAAAACGGCTATTGTAAGATTACCGGCCGCTTGAAAGATATGATTATCCGCGGCGGTGAAAATATATATCCCAGGGAGATCGAAGAATTTCTTTACACCCATCCGGCAGTAAAGGATGTTCAGGTGGTGGGGGTGCCCAGTACCAAGTATGGTGAGGAAGTAATGGCATTTATCCAGTTAAGAAAGGAACAGACGGCTACGGAGGAAGAAATTAAGAACTTTTGTGAGGGTAAGATCGCCCGTTACAAGATTCCCAGATACATCACCTTTGTTGACAGTTATCCGATTACTGCCAGTGGAAAGATTCAAAAATATAAATTGCGTGAAATGGCAGTAGAGATGTTGGGCTTGAAAGATATTGCCAAAATAGAAACGGCTTAATTTTTAAGAGCGGCAAACAAGGAGGATTTATTTGAACGAAAAGTACTGTTTTAAAGAAATCGAAGCAAAATGGCAGGTCCGCTGGGAAAAGGACGATCTGTACGGAACTCCTGATTTTTCAGACCGGCCCAAGTTTTACTGTCTCGAAATGTTTCCCTATCCGTCAGGTAAGCTGCACATGGGTCACGTCAGGAATTATTCCATCGGAGATGTGCTGGCACGTTTTAAAAGCATGCGGGGATATCATGTGCTGCATCCCATGGGTTGGGATGCATTCGGCCTGCCCGCGGAAAACGCCGCGATCAAACACGGTGGAGGAATCCACCCCGGTGACTGGACCGTTGAGAATATTGACAACATGCGCGAGCAGTTAAAACAAATGGGTATCAGTTATGACTGGAACCGGGAAATCGCTACCTGTCACCCGGGCTATTACCGCTGGACACAGTGGATCTTTTTACAGCTTTATCATAAAGGTTTGGCTTATAAAAAACACGCCGGAGTAAATTGGTGTCCCGATTGTGCCACTGTTCTAGCCAATGAGCAAGTTGTCAACGGGTATTGTGAACGGTGCCATGCCCTGGTGGAAAAAAGGGAACTGGCGCAATGGTTTTTCAGAATTACTGATTATGCCGAGCGTTTGGTCAAGGAAATGGATCTCCTTGACGGGTGGCCGGATAAGGTCAAGATTATGCAGGAAAACTGGATCGGGCGTAGTGAAGGCGCGGAAATAGATTTTAAAGTAGAAGGTTTGGATGAAGTTATTACCGTATACACTACCCGTCCGGATACTGTTTTCGGCGTTACTTACATGGTTTTGGCACCGGAGCATCCCCTGGTGGACAAGTTGGTCAGCGGCACGGAACGGGAAGCGGAGATCAAGGATTTTATTCACCGGGTGAAAAATCTAAGCGAGCTTGACCGTACTTCCGCCGAGGTGGAAAAAGTGGGCCTGCCTACAGGGGCATACTGTACAAACCCTTTAAACGGAGAAAGAATTCCGGTTCTGGTGGCAAATTATGTCTTGTTGGAATACGGCACCGGTTGTGTTATGGGCGTTCCGGCCCACGACCAGAGGGACTTTGAATTTGCCCGCAAGTACCATTACCCCATCCGGGTGGTAATACAGCCGCAAGGGGTTGACCTGGATTCCGCCACCATGGATGTCGCATACGTTGGAGAAGGTTTTTTGGTTAATTCAGGCCGGTTTGACGGCATGGCCAACGATGACGCGATCAAGGCCATTACCGCCCATCTTGAGGAAGTTGGGCGCGGCCGGCACCGTGTAACCTATCGTTTGAGGGACTGGTTGATTTCCCGCCAGCGCTATTGGGGGGTGCCCATTCCCATTATTTACTGCGACCGGTGCGGTATTGTACCTGTACCGGAGGAAGATTTGCCGGTGCTGCTGCCTATGGAATTGGAATTTAAGCCTACCGGCCGTTCACCCCTGGCTGAGTGTCCCGATTTTGTCCGTACCGTTTGTCCCCGGTGCGGGGAACCCGGTAAGAGAGAAACCGATACCATGGATACCTTCGTATGCTCTTCCTGGTATTACTACCGTTATACCAGCCCCAGGGAGCATGAAGCGCCATGGGGCAAGGCCAAGGCGGATTACTGGCTGCCGGTGGATCAATATATCGGAGGGGTGGAGCATGCCATTCTGCACCTCTTATACTCGCGGTTTTTTACCAAGGTGCTTTACGACCTTAACCTGATCAGCAACCAGGAACCTTTTACCAACCTGCTTACCCAGGGCATGGTTTTAAAAGACGGGGCAAAAATGTCCAAGTCCAAGGGTAATGTCGTCAGCCCTGAAGATATTATCGCCCGGTACGGGGCGGATACGGCCAGACTGTTTATTCTGTTTGCCGCGCCTCCGGAACGTGATCTGGAGTGGAGCGACCAGGCGGTAGAAGGTTGTTACCGCTTTTTGAACCGGGTCTGGCGGTTGGTGGTACCCATGGTGGAAATACTGAAAACTGCCCCGCCTGTGTCCGGTGCTGAACTGGTAGGTATAAACCGCGAAATGCGCAGGGTGACCCACGTTACCATTAAAAAGGTAACCTCAGATATAGCTGACCGCTTTAATTTTAATACCGCGGTCAGTGCCGTTATGGAGTTGGTTAATGTGCTCTACCAATACCGGGAGGTGCCGGAAACCGATCAGGAGCCGGCAGTATTAAGGGAGGCTGTGGAAAATTTACTCCTCCTGCTGGCCCCGTTTGCGCCACATATCACGGAGGAATTGTGGGAAGCTACCGGACATGAAGACAGCATTCACCGACAGCAATGGCCGGTTTACGACCCGGAAGCGATCGTGGAAGACGAAATTACCATCGTGGTGCAGATCAACGGGCGGGTGCGTGAGCGGCTGTTGATTCCGGCAGGCTTGACCGCTGCCGAAATGCAGGAAAAAGTACTGCAAGAACCCAGGGTGTTGAAATTAATTGAGGGTAAGAAGGTATTGAAAGTTATCCCGGTACCGGGAAGACTGGTAAATATAGTGGCCAGGTAAAAAAGATGGAGTGATATTTAAAGATAAACCCCGTTGCCCTGTATGAGTACGGTAGCGGGGTTTGTGATCGCAAAATGTCTGTCCCGGACGGAAGGTGTAACAGAACAAATTGGAATTTGGTTTGGATATTAATTTCCTGCGTTGCCAAAACAGGTCCTATAATTTATAATCATAATATCTATGAAAAGAATTCCCGAACATAATAATAAAATATGGCGCATCAGGCGCCCGGTACCAGCTTTAAGCCGGATATTTGCCCGAAAGCTTAATATATCGCCCGTTACGGCCCAGTTGCTAATTAACCGGGGTATTTATACGGTAGAGCACGGGCAGGCCTTTCTGGGCAGTAAGTTGGAAGGGATGCACCCCCCGCAGCTTTTAAAAGATATGGAAAAAGCCGTCAGGAGAATATTGAAAGCTGCCGTATCGGGAGAAAAAGTACTGGTGTACGGTGATTACGATGTCGACGGGATCACTGCGTCGGTGCTGATGGTCCGGGTTTTGCGCCGGATGGGGGTAAATGTTGATTATTATATCCCCAGTCGTCTGGAGGAAGGCTACGGCCTGCATTTAGAAGTATTGCAGAAAGAACGGAAAAAAGGGACGCGACTGCTTCTAACTGTGGATTGTGGGATAAGCTCCGGGGTAGAGTCATTATGGGCACAGGAAAACGGACTTGATGTCATCATAACCGACCATCACGAGCCTCCTGGCGCGGGGATACCTTCCGCCTGTGCGGTAATTAATCCTAAAAGGCCGGATTGTGAATACCCTTTTAAAGGGCTGGCCGGGGTCGGTGTAGCTCTCAAACTGGCCCAGGCACTTCTGGAGGAAATGGATGCGAGCAGTACAGCCTGGCAGGAATACCTTGATTTGGCGTGTCTGGGAACTATAGCCGATATTGTACCCGTTCACGGGGAAAACCGGATTATTGTAAAACACGGTCTATCTGTATTGACAAACACCTGTAACTGCGGTTTGCAGGCCTTGATGACGGCAAGCGGTATAAACCGGACCGGCTTAATTCCCCGGGAGGTAAGCTTCGGCCTGGCTCCCAGAATGAATGCTGCAGGTAGAATGGGCGACCCTATGCTGGCGGCAAGTCTTTTACTTGCTGAAGACGAAGAAACTGCCCGGCAAATAGCCGCTGAATTGAACCGGCTTAACCGGGACCGGCAAAAAATCGAGGCCGTTGTTTTGGAAGAGGCTTTAAACTTATTGAAAGCAAGACTGGATCTGGAAAATGACCGCGTATTGGTACTCGCGTCGCAGAACTGGCACCCCGGAGTAATCGGAATTGTCGCGTCGCGATTGGTGGAGATTTATCACCGTCCGGTGCTGTTAATCTCTCTGGAGGGTGAAAAGGGAAAAGGTTCGGCCAGGAGCGTACCCGGTTTTAATATTTATGACGCCCTGACTTATTGCCGGGGTTGTCTTCTTGAATACGGGGGACATGCTTTGGCCGCGGGTTTTTCCATTGCCGCCGGTAAAGTTGAAAATTTTCGGGATGAAATAAATAAATATGCTGTTCACGTTGCCGGTGACCGGGAAATAATTCCGTTTTTGGAGATTGACAGTATTATTGATGTCGCCCAGGTATCGGAAGGCCTGGTTAACGAACTCAATTTACTGCATCCATTCGGACCTGAAAACCCGGATCCTTTGCTCTGCTGCCTTAAGACACCGGTTATGGAAAGCCGTGGTGTCGGTAAGGAGCTTGCCCACCTTAAAATGCGCCTGCGTGGGGGGAATGCGCCCCTGGACGGCATCGGTTTTAACCTTGGTGCTTACGCGGAGGTCGTTGCTACGGCAGAGGAAGTGGACCTTGCTTTTATACCCGGTATGAACGAATATAACGGGAGACGGTCCCTGCAATTAAAAGTTAAGGATGTGGGTATTCCTGCGGTGGTGGATTTTATAGGACCGCAGGAGCGGGAAGATGTTGATCCTTCCGGGCTCCTTGCTACAACTTCAGATTTTATTGAGCAAGAAGAATTATTTATACCTGGATTTGTACTGGGGGTCATTAAAAAACTGGAAGTTGAACGCAAGCCGGAGTGGAGAGTGCCTAACCTAAAAACTCAAAATATTGAGCTGGTTGACCGCCGTAATTCGGCTGACCGGCCGGGTTATATGGCGGAGTTGGCGGGAAGCGGGGAGCCTACGCTGGTTATTACCTCATGTGGTTATCAGACCCTTGAATTGGGATACTATATGCAAATATCCAGACCTGCCTGGAAAGGAAAGGTTGCCTGCTGTCATTCCATGGTTCCTGAGCAGAATCGAAACAGGCTGGTCAAAATGTTTAAAGCAGGGGAAATCAAGGTTTTGTTTGCCACTCCGGATACTGCGGGTATTTTTGGAGCTCATGCCTGTCAGACGGTGCTTTACCACCTTCCTTTCAGTCCCGAGGAGGTTGATGGCATTATAAATGAACTGCAGCCCGGTGCCGGATTGTATTTTCTTTTTGGTCTCCATGACTTTAATGAAAACATTGCCGGATTAGAATCCCTGGCACCGGACAGAAGTTATCTGGTTGCAATTTATCAACTCCTGCACCGGGTGAAAAACGGCAGCGGGCAGGTGAATTTAAATTCTGCCCGGGTGGCGCGTCAGCTTGCAAAAACTGGTTTTCCAAACTCGGGGGAATATACGGTAAGGGTTGCTCTTACCGTACTGGAGGAGTTGGATTTTATTAAAAGCATACGGTCGGGGAAATCTTTCAGCATTGATTTATACCCGGCGCCCACAGAAAAAAGAAACTTGATGGAGGCCAAGACATACCGGCGCCTTCAAATAATAAAGGAGGAATCGTTGGTTTGGATGAGGAAACTATTAAAAGAGCCGTTACATAATATATTGTGGGATCAAGGTGCTTCAATTTCAGGAGGTAATGAGTTTGGATTTGAAGAATAAAATCAGGGAGATACCGGATTTTCCCCGGGAAGGAATCAATTATAAAGATGTCTCCACCTTGCTTTTGGATAAGGATGCCTACCGCCGGGCCGTACAGGAGCTTGTAATGCAATGTAAGCATATTGAAGCGGATCTGATCGTCTGTCCCCAGTCTCGAGGCTTGGTCATCGGTGCTCCTCTGGCCTATATTTTAGGTGCGGGATTAGTTACTCTGCATAAGCCGGGCAAACTTCCAGAAGATGCTCTGAGCTGGCATTATGACCTTGAGTTCGGAGAAGAAGCTCTTGGGGTGAACCAGGAAGCAATTAAACCGGAAACCAGGGTCCTGGTGGTAGATGAACTGATAGCCACGGGAGGAACGGCTTTCACCGCGATCAAGTTAATCGAAGGACTGGGCGGTGAGGTAGCAGGTACGGTTTTTTTAATTGAGCTTACAGGCCTGGGTGGAAGAGTAAAATTGCAAAATTATGATACAATTTCACTGGTTCAGTATAATTATTAAAGGAAATTGATTGGTGATGGGAATTTACGCTTCTAATCATTCCGGCAAAAAAACCTGCCTTCCAGTTAAAGATATTAAGCCGGGAGCTGAGGTTATGCCCGATAGATGTAAAAATGAGGACATCTTAGCTGCTTTAAATGATTTATTTGAAAAAATAAGAGCGTATAATTCCAGCATAAATTTGGATACTGTTGCTGCTGCTTTTGATTATGCTCAAAAGGCGCACGGAAAACAAAAGCGGTTTTCAGGGGAGCCTTTTATTGTGCATCCCCTGGAGGTAACCAAAATACTGGCCGGCCTGGAACTGGATCAGGAAACTTTAGTGGCCGGTTTGCTGCATGATGTGGTTGAAGACACCGGAGTAACCCTGAAAGATATTGAAGTATGCTTCGGAAACGAAGTAACCCTCCTGGTAAACGGTGTGACCAAACTCAGCCGGATTGAATACAAGTCCAAAGAAGAATTACAGGCGGAAAACTTGCGCAAGATGTTTTTGGCGATGGCTAAAGATATTCGGGTTATTTTGATTAAATTGGCTGACCGTCTGCACAATTTGCGTACGTTAAAATATCATCCCGAGCAACCGAAACAAGTGGAAATTGCAGAAGAAACTTTGGAGATATTTGCCCCGCTGGCACACCGTTTAGGTATTTACAGGATAAAATGGGAATTGGAAGACCTGTCTTTTCGTTTCCGGGAGCCGGATAAATACTTTGCATTGGTAGAAGAAATTGCTATAACCCGTAGAAAGCGTGAAGAATATATCCGTTCGGTAATTTCTATTTTGAACGGAAAACTGACCGCTATGGGAATTGAGGCCGCTATTGAGGGCCGTCCTAAACACCTGTACAGTATTTATGAAAAAATGATCGAACAGCAAAAAAGCCTTGACGAAATTTTTGATGTGTTGGCGGTACGTTGTCTGGTGGAAACAGTACGGGATTGTTACGCGACTTTGGGTATCGTCCATACCATGTGGACACCGATACCGGGCCGTTTTAAAGATTTCATCGCCATGCCCAAATCTAATATGTACCAGTCCCTGCATACAACCGTGGTCGGGCCTAAAGGGGAACCGTTGGAGGTGCAAATACGTACCTGGGATATGCACCGGACGGCGGAATATGGGATTGCAGCCCATTGGCGCTACAAGGAAGGCGGTAAGGAAGACAGTGAGTTTGACAAGAAACTTGCCTGGTTACGGCAGCTTTTGGAGTGGCAGCATGACTTGCGAGATGCCCGCGAGTTTATGGAAAGTCTGAAAATAGATCTTTTTGCAGATGTCGTTTTTGTTTTTTCACCCAAAGGTGACGTGTTGGAATTGCCGGCAGGCTCGGTGCCGCTGGATTTTGCCTACCGGATCCACACCGATGTAGGACACAGTTGTGTCGGTGCCAAGGTAAACAACCGGATTGTACCCCTGGAATACAAGTTAAAAAACGGTGACATTGTTGAAATTCTAACTTCAAAGCATAGCGGTCCCAGCCGGGATTGGCTTAATATGGCTAAAACTTCTCATGCTAAAACTAAAATCAGACAATGGTTTAAAAAGGAGCAGCGGGAAGAGAATATAATTAAAGGCAAAGAAAGCTTCGAACGGGAGGCTAAAAAGCAGGGAATAGAAATTGAATCAATAAAAGGGGAAAAACTGGTCGAAATTGGAAAGAGATTCAGCATTTTTACCCTTGATGATCTTTACGCTGCGGTCGGGGACGGAGCGCTTACCGCGAACAGTATCCTGACCAAACTCAGGCTGGAAGAAGCCAGGACAGAGAAAAAGGGTTCACTTGCTGAAGAAGCCGGGGTGGTAAATACTGAATTTAAGCCCACGGCGGAATGGGGCCGGCCCACCCGGGGGATCCGGGTTAAGGGGACCGAAAATTTACTGATTAGGTTGGCGCACTGTTGCAACCCCGTACCCGGTGATCCGATCATCGGATATATAACCAGGGGCCGCGGGGTATCCATACACCGTACCGACTGCAGGAATATAGTCTCATATCAGAATGACGAGAATGAAAGACTGGTGGAAGTGGCCTGGGACAGAGAGTTTAAGGAACCCTTTCAGGTTAAGCTGGAAATAAACGGTATGGACCGGGCTGGTCTTTTGAGTGAAGTGATGGCCATCCTGTCAGAAATGAAAATCAGCGCCAACTGGGTAAATGCCCGCGGTAAAAAAGACCACGGAGCGGTAATAGGGTTGGTAATTGAGGTTAAAGGGTTGGAACAGCTGGGGCGTATCACGAATAAAATCAGACAGATTAAAGATGTTTATGGTGTCAGGCGGGTCAGCTTCAGTGGTCAGACATTAGGTTAGCAGGCAGGTCGGGAGGGTGTATTTTGCGGGCAGTAGTGCAAAGAACTGTCGGAAGTTCGGTAACGGTAGGAGACAGGTTGGTTGGCGAGATTGGCCATGGCCTGGTGGTATTTCTGGGTGTGGGGCGTGGGGACACTGTGAATGATGCCGGGTATCTGGCCGGCAAGGTGGCAGATTTAAGGATATTTGAAGATGAGCAGGGAAAGATGAATCTTTCCGTCCTTGATATTCACGGAGCAGTGCTGGCGGTGTCGCAGTTCACTCTTTACGGGGACTGCCGGAAGGGAAGGCGACCGGGGTTTTCTGAAGCCTTACCGCCGGAAGAGGCCCGTGGATTGTACGACCAGTTTGTAGAAAAATTAAAAGAGCTGGGGACCAGAGTGACCACCGGTTGTTTCCGGGAGCATATGAAAGTAAAAATAATAAATGACGGTCCCGTTACTTTTTTACTTGACAGTAAAAAGAATTTTTAAAACGGAGGTAATGTGAGTGATTTTAGAAAGGCTGCCTGTGGGTCCGATAGAGGCAAACTGTTATATTATTGGATGTAAAAAAACTAAAACGGGTGCCGTGGTTGACCCCGGTGCCGAAGCGGACAGGATTTTAAAGAGGGTTGAGAAATTGGGTTTAAAGATAAAATACATCATTCTTACCCACGGCCATGTCGATCATATCGGTGCCCTGGGAGAAGTTAGAGAGGCTACCGGTGCTGAGGTTTTGATTCACGCTGAGGATGCCGATATGCTTACGGAATCACGTAAGAACCTTTCTTTTTTCATGGGTTCGACGATTAACTTTAAAGCGGCGGACCGTGTTCTCCAAGAGGGCGATATAATTGAAATAGGGGATATCAAGGTGGAAGTGCTGCATACCCCCGGACATACCAAGGGCGGTATTTGTCTTAAGTGCAGTCCGGAAATAGTCATCACCGGGGATACTCTTTTCGCCGGGTCGGTAGGCCGGTCGGATTTTCCGGGTGGGAGTCATAAACAGCTTATTGCCTCCATCAAAAACAAACTGATGCATTTTCCGCCCCAAACCAAGGTTTATCCGGGGCACGGCCCGGAAACAACCATTCAAGAAGAGGAAATGTATAACCCTTTTTTAAGGTAGTATTGCATAAAATTAAAAAAGATTATATCCGATAAATTGACAAACCATGGCGGGTTAATTACAATATCTTTATAGTGTGAAAGTGATGACCGGGGCGAGTAAATGCACTTGACCTGCGTCAGGGAGGGAAGGCCGGTGACTGGAAGCCTTCCCGGCAGGCAGCGTTGAAAAACACCCGGGAGCGGCCCCCGAAAGTGCGATGGACATTAGTAGACCGGCCCGGCAGCCTCCGTTATCAGGTTTAAAGGGATAGCTGAGGTTATCCGAAAAAGGGTGGCACCACGGATGAAAAATCCGTCCCTGGCAATGCTTTTGAATGCATGCCCGGGGCGGTTCTGCTTTTTGAAGGGGTGATTTTATTTGTTGACCACACGTCCCCGCGGTACCAATGATATTTTCCCCGGCGAGGTGGAAAAATGGCAGTACCTTGAAAGGCACATGCACCGGATTTGCCGTGAGTACGGTTATTCCGAGATCAGAACGCCCGTTTTTGAACATACCGAGTTGTTCATGCGCGGGGTGGGTGATACTACAGACGTGGTAGAAAAAGAGATGTATACTTTCAGTGACCGGGGAAACCGCAGTATTACTTTAAGGCCTGAGAATACCGCACCGGTGGTCAGGGCTTACCTGGAAGACAAACTGTACGTCCGTCCGCAACCGGTAAAGTTGTATTATATCGGGCCGATGTTCCGTTATGACCGGCCCCAGTCCGGGCGTTTCCGCCAGTTTCACCAGTTCGGGGTTGAGGTTTTCGGTACCCGGGACCCGGCAGTGGATGCCGAGGTTATGGCGATGGCCATGGATTTTTACGGGAGGTTGGGATTAAAGAATCTTGAACTGCAAATAAACAGTGTCGGGTGTTCCCGTTGCAGGTCGGCCATGCGTGAGAAATTGCAGGACTTCTTTCGTGAGCGCCGGGAAGAAATATGTAATAATTGCCGGGATAGGCTGGAAAAAAATCCGTTACGTCTACTGGATTGCAAGGAGGAGTGTTGTCGGAAGGCCGGGATGAATGCACCGGTTACCACTGACTGTTTGTGTGTGGATTGTACCGCTCATTTTGAAGCGGTTAAAAGACTTCTTGAGGTATTGAATATTGAATACATCGTGAACCCTCGTCTGGTACGCGGATTGGACTATTATACTCATACCGCCTTTGAAATTACGGTTCCCGGAATCGGTGCCCAAAGCTCCATCGGTGGCGGCGGTCGTTATGACGCCCTGGTTGAGACTTGTGGCGGTCCCCCTACACCGGGAGTTGGTTTTGCCCTGGGCATGGAACGGATTCTTTTAGCCATGGAGCGCCAGGGAATCACCGGACGGGAAGAATCCGGACCGGTAGTGTTTGTAGTGACGGCGGGACAGGTACCGGCTGCAGTAGCGGCAGCCTTTAAATTGGTTTTCAGATTGCGTGCCGCAGGTATTCCGGCCGATAAGGACTACTTAAACCGCAGCCTGAAAGCTCAAATGAAATATGCCGGCAGAATCGGCATCAGGCACGTTGTCATCACCGGTGAAGAGGAGATGGAAAAAGGTGTGGTTACGGTACGGGATATGGATGCGGGGAAACAGGAGACGGTACCGGCTGGTGAAGTGGTGAAATATATCAGGTCCAGGTATTGATACTTTTGCACGCCCTTATGCGAAAACAGGTTTGTTGGTTGAAGAAATGACCGGGAGGGACTTTAAGAATGATTGAATTCATGAACGGGTTAAAACGTACTCATTATTGCGGAGAATTAAACATTGAAAATGCCGGCAGTCAGGTGGTCTTGACGGGTTGGGTGCAGCGCCGGAGAGACCATGGCGGTTTGATTTTTATCGACTTGAGGGACAGAAGCGGATTGATACAGGTAGTGGTCAGCCCAGATCTTCATAAAGAAGCATTTCTGAAAGCGGAGAATGTGCGTAATGAATATGTCCTGGCCGTACGGGGAAAGGTTAGGGAACGTCCCGAGGATACCGAAAACCCAAATTTAAAGACCGGGCAGATAGAAGTGCTGGCCGGCGAAGTAAGGATCTTAAACCGGGCGAAAACTCCGCCTTTTTACATTGAAGACGAAGTGGATGTGGACGAAAACTTGCGTTTGCGTTACCGTTATTTGGACCTGCGCCGCCCGGAAATGCAGGCGGCTATGATTTTACGTCACCTGGCGGCCAAGTCGGTACGGAACTTTTTGGACGAACATGGTTTTTTAGAAATAGAAACCCCCGTGCTTACCAAGAGCACACCGGAAGGAGCACGGGATTTTCTGGTTCCCAGCCGGATCAACCCCGGTAAGTTTTATGCCCTGCCCCAATCACCCCAGTTGTTTAAACAAATTTTGATGGTGTCGGGAATGGACCGGTATTATCAAATTGTACGTTGTTTTAGGGATGAGGATTTACGTGCTGACCGCCAACCGGAATTCACCCAAATTGATCTGGAAATGTCATTTGTTGATGTGGACGATATTTTAGCACTGATGGAAGATATGGTGGCGAGGCTGTTTTGGGAAACTATTGGTTGGGAAGTCGCGCGCCCGTTTTACAGATTGTCTTACCGTGAGGCAATGGACCGTTTCGGTACCGACCGGCCGGATACCCGTTTTGGTATGGAATTAAAAGATATATCTGATATTGCCGCCGGATGCGGTTTTAAGGTGTTCTCTTCTGCGGTGGCCGCCGGGGGGCGGGTTAAGGGTATTAACGCCAAAGGGTGCGGAGGCTTTAGCCGGAAAGAAATCGACGATCTGACAGCTTATGCGGCGGTATATAAGGCCAAAGGATTGGCCTATTTTATAGTGACTGAAGACGGAATAAAATCAGTTATTTCCAAGTTCTTTAGTGAACGGGAGTTGGTTGCTGTTTTGGACCGTATGGAAGCAGAACCGGGAGATTTGCTGTTATTTGTCGCTGATACCCCGGAGGTGGTGGCAGATGCCCTGGGAATGCTGCGTTTGCATCTGGGTGAAAGATTAGGCTTGATCCCGGAGAATACATATAATTTTGTCTGGGTGGTTGACTTCCCATTATTGGAGTGCAATAAGGAGGAAGGTTGCTATAATGTTGTGCACCACCCGTTTACCGCGCCGAGGGAGAGTGATTTGAAATTGCTTGAAACCGACCCCGAAAAGGTGCAGTCCAAGGCTTACGACCTGATTTTAAACGGTGTGGAAATCGGTGGGGGCAGCATCAGGATCCACCGCAGGGATATTCAGGAGAAGATGTTTTCTGCGATCGGTATTGATATGGAAGAAGCTGCGGATAAGTTCGGGTTTATGTTGGAAGCTTTTGAATACGGAACTCCTCCTCACGGGGGAATCGCTTTTGGTTTTGACCGGATAATTATGTTGCTGGCCGGAAAGAAATCCATCAGGGATGTGATTGCTTTTCCAAAGACCCAGAGTGCTACCGATTTAATGACCTGTGCCCCCGGTTTTATAGATAAAAAACAACTCAAGGAGTTACACGTTAAAAGTACTTATCTAAAAAAAGAATAAAAAAGCGATACATAAAATTAATTATTAAATGGAAAAAATAATTAGAAATAAGGCAAAATTATGGTACTTGTAAATAAAGATTGGGTATGGTAATATGATGATGCTGAAGAATTAAGCCCTGCTGTGTGCGTGAGCAACCTTGAAGTTTTGAGCCAACACCATTAAATTGGGAGCCTGGGCTCTGAATGTGGCTTGTAGGCCCCTTTGGCTGGGGAAACATAAAACATTCAGGAGGGCACCCACCTGTGAGAGCAGGTTCAAACTTTTGGGAGTCACGGCATGAGTGGGGTTTTTATTGAGCTTTAAAGTTAAGGGTTTTCAGTTTCGGGACCGTTTAGGCCGGTGACTGAAAACCCTTTTATTTTATAAAATAAAAGGGTTGGAGGTGCGTATTGTGTCCGAGCGGTTTAACCGCACCGCCATGTTAATAGGGCGGGAGGGTCTGAACCTGCTGAACACGAGCAAGGTAGCAGTTTTCGGTTTGGGCGGGGTAGGGTCTTATGCAGTGGAAGGTCTTGCCAGAGCCGGTATTGGAGAATTTTATCTGTTAGATCATGATGTGGTGGATATTACTAATATCAACCGGCAGATTCACGCGCTGAGCGGGACCGTAGGCAGGTCGAAAACCGGACTGATGTCGGAACGGATCAGGAAGATAAATCCCGAAGCCCGGGTCACTGCTTGCCAAAAAAGATATTTACCGGGTAAAAGTAAGCACTTAATTTTTTCGGGACTCAGTTATTTGGTGGATGCTGTAGATGATGTAGAAGCAAAAGTGGATCTTATTGTCAATGCTGTCAATATGGGTATTCCGGTTATTTCGGTTATGGGAGCCGGTAACAGGCTTGACCCCGGAAAGTTTATTGTGGCGGATATTTTTCAAACTTCTACTTGCCCCCTGGCCAGAGCTGTGCGTAAAAAACTCAGGGACGCCGGGTTTAATAAAGGAGTAAAAGTTGTTTATTCCACAGAAAGTCCTTTGAAGGCCGGAAAGCTTTTTAAAAATGAGCATTCCTGTTTGTCCGGCCTGGGCAATACGATGGGAAGTATTTCTTTTGTGCCGTCGGTAGCCGGGTTGATTGTTGCGGGGGAGGTGGTTAAAGATTTATTGTTTAAAATACAATAATTATTTTAAAAGTGACTTAACGCATATAATGAATATTAAGTCTAGATTTATGTCAATCTAATAATAATATTTTTTTTAATTTATTCTCGACCGGCGAGATAATATAGACCGATTGACAAGGGTTTTAATGGGTATTATAATTTATATAGCTAATATGCAGATTTAAAATTAGTATTGAATATTTAAACAATTTTGTATATTTGCTTTGGTGCTGTATTTAGAGAGAAAAACTATAAAATTTAGAAGGGAGGGGGTTTCTTGGCAAATAAAAGAATCCTTGCCTTGAACGACGGTGAATTTAACAAGGTGGTCAGCGAATCTACCGTACCGATACTTGTTGATTTTTGGGCGGAATGGTGTGGTCCTTGTAAGATGATTACACCGGTAGTAGAAGAAATAGCTGCAGAATTTGAAGGGAAAATACAGGTAGCTAAGTTAAATGTTGATGAAAATCAAGATATTCCTGCAAGTCTTAAGGTGATTAGCATACCGACCCTGATTCTTTTTAAAGCAGGGAAGGAAGTAGATCGTTCTATAGGATATAAGACCAAGGAAGAATTAAGTGATTTAATTATGAAACATATTTAATTTGCAGCAAGCCGAATAAGTTTTGATTTTATAGTTGCCTTTACCGTTTTAGATTGAATTTTATAGTTGACCGGAATAGCGAAAAATGGAATTATAGAAGTCTTGTAATACGGGCTGGATTATTTACATCCAGAAGGACCTTCTCCTTGACGGGGAAGGTTTTTTCACTTCATCTTAAATTTTTTTATTATCTCGAGTAAAATACTCGGTTTTTAAATTGACATTGCCCTGTTGCCGTGCTAAGATAACTTTTAATTAAATGGTGACAGGGATTTTTTTTGATAGAGGCCCTTTTAGGAAAGGCGGGTTTGCACTTTGAGACTTTCCACCAGGGGGTATTATGGACTGAAAGCCATGTTTGATTTAGCACAGAATTATGGTTCCCATCCGGTTACCCTGAAAAGTGTGGCTGAAAGACAACGTTTATCAGAGTCCTACCTGGAACAGCTTATTGCTAAGTTGCGAAAAGCAGGATTGGTCAAAAGTTTCAGGGGTGCCCGTGGCGGATATATTTTGGCCCGGGAACCGGTTCGGATTACTGTGGGAGATGTGGTACGCGTACTGGAAGGTCCCATTGCTCCGGTTTATTGTGTTAACGAGGAAGAACCGGGAAAATGTGATGAAGTTGATTATTGCGTCACACGTACGGTTTGGCTTAAATTACGGGATGGCATTGACGGAATATTGGATTCTATTAAACTGTCTGATTTATGCTTGGAAGCTGAAAAATTGAGCAAACAAGCAGGAAGATAAAAAGAGGTTGATTCTTATTAATATCCTGACCGATTATTGAAAGTTGCGGTATATATTCCTGGTTATGTGCCATAGATGAATGTGAATCAGAGGAGGCATGCTTTACATGTATAGCGAAAAGGTAATTGAGCATTTTACGAATCCAAGAAATGTTGGCGAAATTACTGATGCTGACGGTGTCGGGGAGGTTGGCAACCCAATTTGCGGTGATACCACAAAGGTTTCTCTTAAGGTAGAAAACAATGTGATTAAGGATATTAAGTTCAAGACTTTCGGTTGTGCTGCCGCCATTGCTTCCAGCAGCATGCTTACAGAAATGGCCAAGGGTAAAACTTTGGAAGAAGCATTAAAGATAACTAATAAAGATGTAGCCAATATGTTGGAAGGGCTTCCGCCTCAGAAGATGCACTGCTCAAATTTGGCGGCAGACGCCATGCATGCGGCGATAGAGAATTATAAGAGTAAAAACGCAAGTTTTTGAATTGTTTTAACCAAAAAATTTAGTAAAACTTGAACAAAGGTGATCCGGTGGATAAAAAAAACAAGGTGGTTGCAGCAATGAGCGGCGGGGTGGATAGTTCGGTCGCTGTTGCTCTTCTAATAAAACAAGGTTTTGAGGTTATCGGCGTTACTATGCAAATGTGGGATGAGAATAAAAAAACGGCGGGTGCCGACGCAGCCGGACATTGTTCTCAAACTGCTGTCAATGACGCCGCGCAGGTGGCTGATAAACTGGGCATTCCTCATATAGTAGTGAATTTTCAGGCTCAGTTTGAAGCTAAAGTGATTAAATGTTTTGTTGCCGAGTACCTGCAGGGGCGCACGCCGAACCCCTGTATTTTTTGCAATCATTACATAAAATTCGGGGCACTGCTGGAAAAAGCCTGCGATATGGGAGCGGAATACATTGCCACCGGGCACTACGCAAAGTTAGGTTTTAACCCGGAGTACGGGCGGTATACAGTGAGCCGGCCTGTTGACCGCAAGAAAGACCAGACCTACATGTTGTATGGAATGACCCAAAAGCAGATAGCGTTTACCATGATGCCCCTTGGCAACTATACTAAAAAACAAGTGCGTGAACTGGCGGCCGGTATCGGACTGCCGGTGGCCGGCAAGAACGAGAGCCAGGAAATTTGCTTTATTTTAGACGATAATTACCGCAGGTTTTTGCGCGAGAAAAACAGGGACAGGGATATAAAACCCGGCCCCTTTTTGAATATGAAGGGCGAAATCATTGGAGAGCATGAGGGCATACCCTTTTATACGGTCGGCCAGCGCCGCGGTTTGGGGTTGGCAACCGGGGAGCGCATTTACGTGGTTAAGATAGATCCTGAAAATAATGCTATCACTTTGGGTCCTGAAGAAGCCATATGGGGCTCCGGTCTAATCGCGGAAAATATGAATTTAATTCTCTACGATAAAATTGAGGGCCCATTGGAATTAGAGGCCCAAATACGTTATAACGGCAGACCCGCTCCGGCCACTCTGTTTCCCCTGCCCGGAGGTCGTGTGAAAGTTAGGTTTCATACACCGCAACGCTCTATAACTCCCGGTCAAGCCGTGGTATTTTATCATGGAGACTACCTGGCCGGTGGTGCTACCATTGAAAGACCTATAGAATGAAGCCACTCCCTGGTGAGTGGTTTTATCATTTAATCGCATTTTTTATGAGACAAACGGACATAATATTAAATAAATTTAGAAAAATGGCTTTTAAATCGGGGGGAGACAGCTTTGGAATGCCCGGTATGTAACGGCAAGGCTACCGGAAAAGTAGGTGTCGACCAGTATTATTGTTGGGATTGTTGCGTTGAGTTTCGCATTAATAAAGAAGGGGTTCAAATTTATGAGCTTGATGAAGACGGGAGCCTGGTTGCTTTTGATCCACAAAATGAATTCTTACTTTAATAAGGTGAGGAGGTGGATATCTATTGCGGAACAATTTTTGGTGCGGCGTTATTACCGGTACGGTTATCGGTGCCATCTTCAGTATGATATTCGGAGAACGGCGGCAGGAAAGGAAAGGGTTTATCAGCTATAATCCGAAACAGGTAAGGTCCAGTGCCAACAGAGTACTCCGGGGGGTATCAAGGACAGTCAGTGACCTGATAAAATAAAGTTTTAAGTCTAAAAGTGAGGAGGCCATCCTCACTTTTTCCTTGGTGGTGAATTTTTTGCTGTTGGGACAACCAAAAAAAATACGCTTGATTATTTATCTCATCCTGGTCCTTTCCCTTTTTTATTTTCTTTATCTGGTGCGGAGCCTGCTTTTTTCTTTCATCCTAGCTGTTGTAATAACTTATATTTTGAATCCAACGGTTAGTGCTATTGAAAGAAAAGGCACTCCAAGAATTTGGTCGATCGTATTGGTGTATCTGGCCGTGTTCTTTATTGCGACGGGAATTGTAATCTACGGGGTTCCCCAGATTGTAGAACAATTAAACTGCCTGGCGGAAACCATACCGTTATATGCCGCACAGGTGCACGATATTATTGAGTCATTACACACCAGTTACATTTATCTCGGTATTCCCGATTGGATGAAACAAATAATTGACGAGAGGATTTATTGGTTGGAAGAAAGTCTTTTGCAAATTGTCAGGAATACTGTAGATGGACTGATTAATACCGCGGGTTATGTTTTTCAAATTTTGCTGGCACCAATACTGGCTTTTTACATATTGAAAGACCTGCACCTGTTAAAAGAGAAAATAGTTTCCATATTACCGGTAGAATGGAAAAAAGATCTGGTTAATCTTTTTAAGGAATTGGACCACGTATTGGGTAGCTTTATCCGCGGGTACCTGTTGGTAGCGGCGATAGTAGGGGTGTTGACGGTTCTAGCCATGGCTTTGCTGGGTATGGAGTTTGCCTTAATGGTGGGCATATTTGTTGGCTTGATGGAATTAATACCGTATTTTGGGCCGGTTATCGGTGCTGTACCCGCTGTTGCCCTGGCATTATTGGAATCAAAATGGATGGCGATAAAAGTCACGATTGCTTTTATAGTAATCCATCAATTGGAAGGGTACATTATATCTCCCAAAATATTAGGCGACAAAGTCGGGCTGCATCCGCTAGTGGTTATATTAAGCCTGCTGGTGGGAGGAAAATTTTACGGATTGTTCGGAATCCTGTTGGCAGTACCCGTAACGGCAATGCTCAGGGTGGTGGTCAGGTTCATATTCCTGAGAATGCAGTCTGTGAATCTATGAAATAGAAAGTGCCAGTCATAAAAGCAAAAACGGGTTAAAACAGGAATCCTTGACACCCTTAAGGCATTTTTTGTATAATTATAACGCGAAAAACAGAAAAAGGGCCGTAAAGATTTTAAAATGAAGCTTCTTACTTGTCCAGTACAGGTAACTGCGACCCGTAGGCCTTTCTTCCCCGGGTGGCGGCAGGTTAAACCTTTCCGTCCCTTGAAATTCAGGAGGAAGGTTTTTTTGTTCAGTATAGTAGTTCTCAATTTGGGAGGTTGTTTTTTTTGAAGACCGGTAGTGAAATCAGGGATGGCTATTTAAAATTTTTTGAGAGCAAAGGGCATAAAATTTTACCCAGCGCTTCTCTGATTCCTGTGCATGATCCCAGTATTCTCTGGACGGCCGCGGGTATGGTTCCCTTTAAACCTTATTTTACGGGGGCTGCCAAGCCTGAATTTACCAGGGTGACCACCTGCCAAAAATGTATTCGCACGCCGGATATCGAATCGGTGGGTAAAACTGCACGGCACCACACTTTTTTTGAAATGCTGGGTAATTTCTCTTTCGGTGATTATTTTAAGGAAAGTGCCATTCCGTGGGCCTGGGAGTTCGTCACGGAGTACTTGCGCCTGTCTCCGGACAAGCTGTGGATTACGATATATCTGGATGATGATGAGGCTTTTGAAATTTGGCATGAGGTGGTCGGAGTTCCTGCCGGGCGCATTGTCAGAATGGGCAAGGATACTAATTTTTGGGAAATAGGTATCGGTCCCTGTGGGCCCTGTTCGGAAATTTACGTTGACCTGGGTGAAGAAAGGGGTTGTGATTCTCCGGGGTGCGGGGTGGGATGCGATTGTGACCGCTTCCTGGAAATATGGAACCTGGTTTTTATTCAGTTCTTCAAGGATGAAGAGGGTAATTATGCCGCTCTGGAGCAAAAAGGTATTGACACCGGGTTTGGTTTGGAACGCGTAGCATCAGTACTGCAAGAGGTTCCCACTAACTTCGATACCGATCTTTTACGGGAGATTATGGATTTCACCGCGGGTATTTTCGGATTAAAGTACGGTGTTGAATACCAGGTTGACACAGCTTTGAAAGTTATTGCCGACCATTGCCGGGCCGTAACCTTTGCGCTTGCCGATGGTGCTTTACCATCCAACGAGGGCCGGGGATATGTGCTTAGACGTCTCTTAAGGCGGGCGGTACGTTATGGCAGACTGCTGAATATCCGCGAACCTTTTCTATACCGGGTTGCCGGAACCGTGATCAGACAGATGGAGAAGGCTTACCCGGAGCTTGTTGAAAGGCGGGATTTTATCCTGAAACTGATCCGGACTGAAGAGGAGCGTTTTGGTGCGACCCTGGTGCAGGGTACGGAAATGTTAAACCGGTTGATATATGATGCCGAAATGTCGGGAAGTAAGGTCATTTCAGGCAAGGATGCGTTTAAACTTTATGACACGTATGGTTTCCCGTGGGAATTAACCCGGGAAATTGCTGTTGAACACGGTTTGTCGGTCGATAAGGATGCCTTTGGCCTGGCCATGGAGAAGCAGCGCCGTCGGGCAAGGAATGCCAGACGGGAAACGGAGTATTTGTCGGAAAAAGATGTTTTGTATAAAGAAATACGTGAAGAAGCCGGAGAAACCAATTTTGTGGGGTATGATTCTCTAGAGGCTAAAGCAAAGGTTATGGAGATTATTAAAAACGGGGAAAGGGTAGATTCAGCAGGGAGCGGAGAAAAAGTAGAATTTGTTCTTGATGTTACCCCTTGCTACGCGGAATCAGGAGGACAGGTCAGTGATTACGGAAAATTAACCGCTTCCGGGGTGGAAGTGGAGATATTTGAAGTGACCAAACCAATAGAAAATCTTTTTGTCCACCGTGGGAAAGTAATTAAAGGAAGTTTAAAAAAACATGGCCGGGTACAGGTGCAGGCGGACCGTTCCAGAAGGGCGGCCGTTTGCAGGAACCATACTGCTACCCACCTCTTGCATAAAGCTTTAAAGGAGGTGCTGGGCGACCATATTAACCAGGCTGGATCGTTGGTGGAGCCGGAACGGCTACGTTTTGACTTTACGCATTTTACTGCCGTGACACCGGAGGAACTTCATAAAGTTGAGTTGATGGTAAATAACAATATACTTTCCAACCTGTCTGTGGAGGCATTTGAAACTACGCTGGTTGAGGCGCGGTCAATGGGAGCTGCGGCTCTATTCGGAGAAAAGTACGGGGAACGGGTCAGGGTAATTAAGATCGGAGACTTCAGCCTGGAACTATGTGGCGGGACCCACCTGAAAGGTACTGCCGAAGTGGGATTATTCAAACTGGCGGGTGAAAGCAGTATCGGTGCCGGGCTGAGACGGGTTGAGGCATTCACGGGAGAAAATGCTTTGCGTTATGTCAAGGTAGTGGAAGAACAACTCGAGCAAATAGCCCGGATGGTTAAGGCTACGCCTCAAGAAGTATCCGGCCGGGTAGCAGGTTTATTGCAAGAGATGAAAGAACTGGAGGCAGAAAACGAAGCCCTGCAGGCCCAGCTGGCTAAGCACCAGGTACAGGAATTGGTAGATCGCGTAAAGGAGGTCCGGGGGGTTAAAGTGCTTGCCGGCCGGGCGGTTGCACCGGATATGGACAGCCTGCGGGGAATGGTGGACCTTTTACGCGACAGAATCGGCTCAGGAGTAATTGTGCTTGGAAGCACACCTGGAAGCAAAGTAAACTTGGTTGCGGCCGTTACTAAAGACCTGGTCAAAGGCGGTCTCCACGCCGGGAAACTGGTTAAGGAACTGGCGGCCATGGTGAGCGGCGGCGGTGGCGGCAAGGCCGAAATGGCTCAAGCAGGAGGTAAAGACCCGTCCCGCTTGGGCGAGGCATTAGAAAAAGCCTACCGGGTGGTAGACGACCAGCTAAAATAAAATCCCGGGCTTAGTAATGCTAAGACCGGGAGGGCTTCGGTTCTCTAGTTCACCCGCCGCGAGACACTCTGGACAAGTGAGCTGCAATCCAAGGTAAAAATACCCAAAGGCCGAATTGGTTCGCTGAGTTATTTTATAGGTTAACAATCATTGCTATTTCATCGCAATAAGGAAATTTCGGGCAGTTGACGCATTCCCTCCAAACTTTCTGGGGCAAAGATTCTTTCGGGATGGTATTAAAACCACACTTTTCAAAAAATTTTTGCTGGTAAGTCAGGGCAAATACACGCGGCAGGGCTAATTCCCGTGCTTCTTCAAGAAACAGGTCTACAAGTTTGCGGCCGATGCCGTTTTTACATTGCTCCGGGGTTACTGCCAGGGCTCTGATTTCAGCCAAGTTATCCCAGGTAATGTGCAGTGAACCGGCTCCTACCAGCCGTTCCTGCTCTTCAGCGATGGTAAATTCCCGGAGACCTTCGTAAAGTTGGGTGCGCGGACGTGCCAGCATCAACCCCCGCTCAGCATAATAATTAATTAAAGCATGGATTTCTTCGACATCGGTAATTTTAGCCTTGCGAAATATCATAAGTGTTACGTTGCCCTTTCCTTGTAATAGCAATATTATATATTACTTTATAGAACCACTCAATAGCCTTTTGCAAAAGGTTGTTTTTTGCAAAGCAGGAAAAGAAATATTTACCGACGAATGTTATGACAAAATATATTTATATTTTAGGCGGGAAATGGTATTAATAAGGAAGGGGTCAGGACCATGTCTTGTGATTTTTCAGAAAAAACCATGATGTTTAAAGTACAGGCGGAAGATGTCAATCAAACGCATGATATTTTACATCAGGTCTATCAAGCTTTAAAGGAAAAAGGTTATAATCCGATTAACCAGCTTGTAGGATACCTTTTATCGGGGGATCCGGCATATATTACCAGCCATAGTAATGCCCGCAGCCTTATCAGGCGCCTGGAACGGGATGAATTGCTGGAGGAATTGGTTAAGAATTATTTGGAAAAAAGTTAAATCTTTCTCAGGAGATGTTAGTAATTTGCAGTATCGAGTTCTCGGTAAGACCGGTCTTGAAGTTTCCCATCTTTGCTTTGGTGCGCTTACTATCGGTCCGCTCCAGGTTTATCTTTCCATAAAAGAAGGGGCTAAAATCATTCGTGAAGCTCTGGAAGCCGGCGTGAATTTTATTGATACGGCAGAGCTATACTGTACTTATCCATATATTCGCGAGGCGATTCAGGGATATACTCATGAGATAATAATTGCTTCAAAATGTTATGCCTACACTTATGACGGTATGAGGCAAAGTTTGGAAAAAGCATTGGTAGAAACCGGTAGGGATTGGATAGATATTTTTATGCTGCACGAACAGGAATCAATTTTAACTATAAAAGGCCACTGGTCAGCTATAGAATATCTGTTGGAGGCAAAAGAAAAAGGCTTGGTACGTGCCGTAGGTATATCCACGCACCATGTGGAAGGAGTTTTGGGTGCCGCTTCGGTTCCGGAAATAGATGTCATTCAACCGCTGATCAATATGACGGGTATCGGAATCAGAGGAGGTAATACAGCAAGTATGCTTGAGGCCATTAAAACAGCTGCAGGTGCCGGGAAAGGTCTTTACGCGATGAAAGCCCTGGGTGGGGGGAATTTGATTGACCGCGTAGAGGAAGCTTTTGCTTATGTCCGGTCCATTACTGAATTATCATCAATAGCGGTGGGGATGAGCACCTCGGAAGAAGTGGCCTATAATACCTGTCTTTTTGACGGCCGTCCGGTTGAAGAAACTTTACAATATAAGGTTAAGCGCCGTCCCAGGTTTTTACATATTGAAGATTGGTGCCGGGGTTGCGGTCGTTGCGTAGAGCAGTGCGCGCAAGACGCTTTGAGCATTGTTAACGGAAAAATCATAGTGGATAGAGAAAGTTGTATTTTTTGCGGTTACTGCGGTGCTGCCTGCCCGGATTTTTGCATCAAGGTGATTTAAAATGCGGATTATGGCTCTGGATTTGGGAATTAAAAAGATCGGTGTTGCACTAAGTGATCCTTTGGGGTATACCGCTCAGGGCTTGAAATCAATTTCAGCCAAAGGTACCGCCGGGGAAAACATTGAAGCAATCAGGCAAATAGCCCTGGAAAATGAAGTTACAATGATCGTGGTCGGACTTCCCAAGAATATGGACGGCAGACCGGGGTTTCAGGCGGAAAAAGCCAGGGATTTCGCCGGCCGTCTGGAAGAAGCGCTGAACCTGCCGGTAGAAATGTGGGACGAGCGCCTGACGACGGTGGCATCTGAAAAGTTGCTGATTGAAGCCGGTGTGAGCAGGGCCAGGCGCCGTCAGGTTATTGACCAAATGTCGGCGGTTTTGATTCTGCAGGGTTATCTTGACTATCGGGTTAACCGTAATAACTCAGGGCGTACCAATAGGTAAAAATAACCAGAACGGCTTTGTTTTTGGAACAGGGCTATTTTCTTGACAGGCAGCATATTTTAATATAAAATTGTCAATAAACTCTAATAGAGGTGAAAATAGTGACTGAATCAGATAAGGCCATTACCCTGATGGATGAAGAGGGGGGCGAACACAATTTCACAGTAATTGACATCATAGAGGTTGAAGGTAAAGAATACGCTATCCTGCTGCCGATGGAGGAAGAAAGCGAAGAAGCAATTATATTAAAGTTTGACCTGGACGAAGAAGGAAACGAATTACTGGTTGACATTGAGGAAGATGAAGAATGGGAAAAAGTGGCGGATTACTGGGAGGAAAAGATTGTTAAAGAAGAGAGGAGTAGTATTTAAACAAAGTCAAGCTGGTTGAGGGGTTATACCACCTCGGTCCGGCTTTTTTTATGGGTTGGGAGTGTAAATAAGTGTCGGTTAGAATTGCCCGGACAATATGCAGTATTTTTATTGTTGCAGCAGTCATTATAATGGTGTTGTTTTTTGGTTCGGGTTTTTTTAGTTATGCCTCTGAAAGAGTATTACCCGGAATTGAGGTTATGGGGTTAAGCCTGGAAGGATTAAGCAGGACAGAAGGCATGGCAAAACTAGCGGAATTAGAAAGTGACCTCCGAGCGACCCGGGTAAAACTTAATTATCAGGGTTTAAGTTGGCCGTTGGTGCTTAGTGAGGTGGACCTTGACCTAAAAGAGGAAAGCATTATGGATACCGCACTTAATGCAGGCCGGCAGGGTAATATTTTACAGCGTTGGCAGGAGAGAAAAAAATTTGAAAAAGCGGGGCTTTCGCTGGAACCGACCATGGAATTAGACCGTGATAAACTATCGCGCAGGGTAAGGGAATTGACCCGTGAAATAACTGAAGAGCCACGCGATGCTGCATTTAAAATCAACTATGATGATACGGTTACGATCATTCCAGGAAGAAACGGTACCGTTATAGACCTGGACCGGCTGGGGAAAGATATTTTGAATATATTGGCGAAAAAAGAAAAACCCGAGGTGACCTTGACGTTAATATCGGTTCCACCGGAGCGTTCAACAGCAATGGTTCAATCCATGGGTATCACCGGCCTGCTTGCTGCGTATACGACCTACTTTGATCCGGCCAAAACGAGCCGTGCTTATAATATCAGTGTTGCCGCGCGGGCATTGAATGAATTATTGGTATTACCTGGCCATATAATTTCATTTAATCAAGTTGTCGGGCCCCGTAGTTCAGAGGCCGGTTATAAAAATGCACCTGTAATTATAAACAATGAACTGGTAGACGGTCTTGGCGGAGGGGTATGCCAGGTGTCGACTACCCTGTATAACAGTATTCTATTGGCAAACCTGGAAGTGGTCGAGCGGACCAACCACTCACTGCCCGTCAGCTATGCACCTATCGGCCGTGATGCAACGGTGGTTTATGATGTGTTGGATTTGAAGTTTCGCAATAATACCGGTAGTTATTTGTATATCAGGTCCTACATTGCCGACGGCGGTCTAACCTTAAAAATATACGGTAATACCGCTTATAAGAAGGAGGTTCAGGTTAATTCCTGGGTGACCCGGGAGATCGAGCCGCAAGTCATCCATGAGGAAGACCCGAACCTGCTGCAAGGTGAGCAGGTGGTCAAGCAAGAAGGGATAAAAGGATTCAAAGTTTTAACGCAACGTATTGTCAGGGACGATGGAGAAGTAATAAAAAAAGAAATGATGCCTGCCAGCGACTACCATCCGGTGCACCAAATTATTGCCGTGGGAGTTATGGAAAAAGATTTGCAGATAGCTCCGTCCACGCCGTCAACCTGGTCAGAAGAACAAGGTGACCAGAGCGGGGATGTTTTTGAACCGCCGAGTGTTTCCGGCCAGGTCTATCAAACGTTGCCTGCGGGTAGTAGTGACGATGCTGAAACCGGAGCAGCCCCGGAAGAAGAAACCGGTAATAACGGGTCCTTTTGATTCGGGTGTGGGCAATAATTCCCGATAGATTCAAAAACGGAAACCGGTAGCGAATCTTATAGATAGGCAAGTTATTGTTTTTTTTGAGGTGTTGAAAATTCTTTTCTTAAATCCGAAAAAAAGAAAAAATTCTACGGTGGGTAGAATTCCGGCAATTGGCCGTAATTTGATATTGATACCCACAGTACTGTTTGGTCTGATAATAATCTATTTTCTGGTGGTTCTTTCGCCGGCGACGTCCCAGAAGAATGCCCGCAATGTAACATTGGAAGTTCCCGACCGGGCGACGGCAGCCCAGGTGGGCAAACTGTTAAAACAACACGGATTAATACGCAGTCCTTTGGTGTTCAGGTGCTACGCCAGGTGGAAAGGCATGGACAACCGGATCAAGACAGGTGAATACCGGCTCAGTACCGGTCTGTCCACCCCGGAACTGCTTCAGGAACTGGTCAAAGGGCAGCCGGTTTTTATATCCTTTACCGTTCCTGAAGGGTATACTACGGCTCAGGTGGGTGAGCTTCTTACTTCCAAAGGGTTGATTGACCGGGAGGAATTTTTTGCGGCGGTGGCGGGTACAGATTTTTCCTACTCTTTCCTCCGGGATTTGCCTGACGGAGATAGGCGCCTGGAAGGATATCTTTTTCCGGACACCTACAAAGTAACCAAAGAAAGCAATGAAGATTTAATTATCAAGCTTATGCTGGAGCGTTTTGAAAAGGAAATGCAGGACTTGAACTATGCCGACCAGGTGGAAAAAACGGGGTTGACTCTGCACCAGGCGGTAACCATAGCCTCCATGGTGGAGCGGGAGGTAAAAAAAGATGAGGAAAGGCCTGTTATTGCCGGTGTTATTTTCAATCGTATGAGCAAGGGGATGCCCTTGCAGATTGATGCCACCGTCCAGTATGCCCTGGGCGAGACCAGGGAAAAGATTTTTTATAAGGACCTGGAAGTTGATTCTCCTTATAATACGTATAAGATTAACGGGTTGCCGCCGGGTCCCATAGCTATGCCCGGCAGAGCGTCGCTTTTGGCTGTGGTTAATCCGGCGCGGACAAATTATCTTTACTACGTGGCCAAGCCGGATGGTTCTCATGCATTTGCCGTTACCCTGGAAGAACACGATGCTAATAAAGAGAGGTATTTACAATGATACCGGAACTGTTGGCCCCCGCAGGAAATCTTGAAAAATTAAAGGTAGCCGTATTATACGGTGCAGATGCCGTCTACCTTGGTGGGCGGCATTACGGTTTGCGGGCCGGAGCCGGTAACTTCAGTGCGGAGGAAATGGTTGAAGGAGTGCGGTTTGCCCGTGAAAAAGGGGTCCGGGTATATGTAACGATAAATATTTTTGCTCATAACCGGGACCTGGAACCACTACCGGCTTACCTTGATGCAATTTGTGCGGCAGGGGTGGACGGGGTAATCGTATCAGATCCGGGAATTGCAGACCTGGTGAAAAGATTGCAGCCGGAGCTGCCGTTGCACTTGAGCACCCAGGCCAATACTACCAACTGGGCTTCAGCGCGTTTTTGGAAGGAGCGCGGAATATCCCGCATTATTTTGGCCCGCGAGCTATCCCTGGAAGAAATAAAGCAGATCCGGGACCAAGTGGGTGTGGAATTGGAAGTATTTGTGCACGGAGCCATGTGTATAGCCTACTCCGGACGTTGCTTGCTGAGCAATTACTTGACCGGCAGGGATGCCAACCGGGGCGATTGTGCCCAGTCCTGCCGCTGGAAATACTCTCTGGTGGAAGAAAAGAGGCCGGGTGAATTCCTGCCGGTGGAAGAAGATAACCGGGGAACTTATATTCTGGGTTCCCGTGATCTTTGCTTGATTGAGCATATTCCGGAACTGGTCCGGGCCGGAGTAAACAGTTTTAAAATTGAAGGGCGCATGAAGAGTGTCAACTATGTGGCAGGGGTGGTTAAAGCCTACCGGGAAGCGCTGGATGCCTATCTGAGGGCACCGGATGATTACCGTTTTGATCCCGCTTGGATGGAAGAAATCAACAAGGTGAGTCACCGCCGTTATACTACCGGTTTTTTGTTCGGCCCACCCGGTGCGGCCGGTCAGCATTATGAAGGGGAAATATACCTGCGCAGCCATACATTTGTGGGGTTGGTAAAGAGTTATGAGCAAAAAACCGGACTGGCACTGGTGGAACAAAGAAACCGCTTTGCCGCCGGGGATAAGGTGGAAATTATGGTTCCCGGTGGGCATAATTTTAAGCAAAAGGTGGTTTCAATTTACGACCAGGAAGGCAATTCCCTTGTCTCGGCGCCGCATCCCCGGCAACTGGTGCGGATACCCGTTGAACGGCCGGTAGTTCCCTATTCGATAATCAGAACCTGCTAATCCAGAAGCATAAAATACAACTTTTCGGGCCAAACTGTTAATGCCTTATATTGGTAAAGGATGGTATTTGGTGGATATTTCAAGGCAAAACAGGTTGGTGCGAATTTTTTTTATTTTTTTACTTTGTATTATAGGATTATTATACCGGTTTTGGGAAATCCAAATCATTAATGGAGACTGGTATTCCCATCTGGCGCTGGAACAAGGAAGCCGCGGGGTTTACCTGGAGGATGTGCCGAGGGGTAATATACTGGACCGGAATATGGTTTCTCTTACCGGGACGGGAATGGAAGACAGGATAGTAGTATTTCCCGGGGCTTTAGTTGACCAGGCGGAGGTGAGCCGGGGCTTGGCGGAGATTCTGGGAGTTGATGTTTCTGAGGTAGCAGGTTATTTGGAGGGCGCGCCGGTTTATTTGCCTTATGAAATTAACAAGGCGCAGTCCGCTACGGTTAAGAAAAAGGGCTGGACTGGTGTGATGGTTTTACCGGTCCGGTTCCGTTACGGCGAAACGCCCCTGTTTGTCCATATTACGGGTCACCTGGGCAGGATTGTTTCAAGGGAGGAGTTTCTTGATTTAAGTGAGGAAAGCAAAAAAATGTACCGGTATGACGATTTGGTAGGTAAAACCGGGTTGGAAAAAATCTATGAATTATACTTAAAGGGAACCAGGCCGCAGCATGCGGTGAGGGTTTTCACCGATGCCGGGGGCAGGCTGTTGGGGGGTCCTGAATTTAAGATTGAAGAGCAAATGGAAGATCAAGAACGATGCGATCTGGTGCTGACCATAGACACACGTATCCAACGGGTGGTTGAGGAAATTATGGACCGGCGGGTGGCAAGAGGAGCGGTGGTGGTAATGGAAGCAGGAACCGGAGATATTCTTGCAATGGCGAGCCGTCCCGGTTTTAACCCGGCTTCTCCGGAACAATATCTTGATTCCATGGAAAAGGGCCGGTTTTTGGATCGTTGTACCGCCCTCTACCAGCCCGGATCAATTTTTAAAATCGTAGTTGCTGCCGCCGCCCTGGAAGAAGGTATTGCGGGTTCCGAAACAACTTTTAACTGCCGGGGCAACCAGGATAATTTGATTCACTGTTGGGCGGAGGAAGGTCATGGAAACATTGATTTTTCTCATGCTTTCGCCCAGTCGTGCAATCCGGCCTTTGCCAGACTCGGACTTATCCTGGGGGCGACCCGAGTGATCCAATATGCCGAAAAACTGGGTTTTGCCAACCAGTCGGTTACCGGTTATCCCGTTCCTTTCGATTCGCGCCAGGATCTTGATTTGATTGGTGAACCATTCAATCTGGTTAACAGTTCCGTCGGCCAGGGCCCGGTGCTGGTCACTCCACTCCAAATTACCTCTATGATGAACGTGATTGCTTCCGGCGGCATTTACCGGCAGCCGCGTCTGGTCAAAGAAATTCGCCAGGGCGGCGGAGAGGTGGTAAGGAAGTATACGTCCGAGCAAGGCAGAAGGGTAATCTCACCGGCTACCGCCCGGGAATTATGTGCACTTTTAGAATTGGTGGTAGATGCAGGGGTTGGTAAAAAAGCAAACGTACCGGTTTTCGGCAGTGCCGGCAAAACGGGATCGGCACAAACCGGAAACGGCTTGATAAATGCCTGGTTTACCGGATATGCGCCCCGGTTGAATCCCAGCTTGGTAGTAACGGTTTTATTGGAACAAGGAACCAGTGGCGGCGAATCTGCCGCGCCCGTTTTCAGTGAGATTATGGAACGTATTTTGTCTCTTGGCCGGTTTGACTAAGGTAGCGGAAGTGTATTAGAATCAAAGTATAATAATAATTGTAGGAGTGTTTAAAATGATATTGCGGGGAGAGCAAATCAGAGCGTTTCGGGAGGAACGGGGCTATACCCTGCAGGAACTGGCTAAGCGGGCAAAATTATCCTTGTCGTACTTAAGTGAAATAGAGCGGGGCTCGAAACGTCCATCACTGAAAACGATAGATAAACTGGCAGCTGCTTTGAACGTGTCTAAAACTCAATTTATAGAAGGGGATTTAACCGACACGGGACTATCTCTTGGAGACAAGATTAGAATGTTAAGATCTGAAAAAAACTTGTCCCTGCAGGAGCTTGCCCGGAAAGCAGGTGTTTCCCTGTCTTACTTAAGCGAGATAGAACGAGGCACGGTATATCCTGCGGTGAGCACTTTAAAACGGATCGTGGAGTTATTGGAAGTTCCGCCGGCTACGCTTATGAATCAAGAAGGTACCCTGGGACATAAGCTGAAAGCACTGCGGGAAGAATACGGTTTGACCCAGGCTCAACTTGCTTCCATGGCTGGAGTTACAGCAGGCTTAATCGGACAAATTGAGCAAGGCAAGGTTCAGCCTTCCCTCAAAACCCTGGAAAAGATTGCTGATGTCATGGGGGTTGCTCCTTGTTACTTTATCATGGAGCAGGGTGCCGTAGACCAGTTATTAAATATGATGAATCCGGAACTTAGGGAGTTGCTCATGGATCCCAGGGTGCAATCAGTTTTGAGTCTGGTTAGTAATTTAAGCGAAAAAGAATTCCAGTTTATTTTAAATTTTATAAAGTTATTTAAAAAATCTGAGTTAAGTTAAGACACTGGGAAAATTTATTATTTGAGGTTAAGCCTGCCTGTTTGCGCCGGCTTATTTTTTTTCCGATAATAAATAGTTTAATCCTTATATAATTGGAGGCGGACGGTTGAATTAAGAGGGTGTGCCGTCCTTGATGACCTGGTCACGCAGGGGTAACTGCCGGTTAAGAGGTATATAATTCTAAGCTGCATCATTAAATGGGTAATGAGTTAACCAAGGCTGCCGTTATTGGCAGCCTTCCAGAGTAAACTCATGGAGCAATTTGCTTAAGGCTTTTTTTTCGATGCGTGAAACATAAGACCGGGAGATACCCAGGTTTTTGGCTATTTCACGTTGGGTTTTACGCGCGCCGTTATTAAGTCCGAATCTTAGTTCCAGCACTTTTTTCTCTCTGTGGTTCAAATGCTGAATTCTTTCCATAAGCCTCTTTTTTTCAAAGTTATTTTCAACTACTTCAGCCACTACTTCGGGATGAGTGCCTAGAATATCAATCAAAGTGATCTCGTTACCTTCCTTATCAACCCCAATTGGATCATAGAGTGAAATTTCGGCTTTCATTTTTTTTATAAACCGCAAATGCATTAGTATTTCAATTTTGATTACAAACCCTAGCATGGCTGATATGGCATTGGAGCCTTGAAAATGCAAGGATTGCGGGTTAACTGTTAAATTGCATTGTCTGCAAATTGTAAACTATAATTATAATAATGGTTTACAATACAGCGATAATATATTATACTTTAACCGGATTTGGGTTTTTCCACCGCTACAGTTACGAGGCATATATTTGATAGGATGGTATTATGTTTAAATATTTTTTGATTTATATTTTAGTTTTAGCTGGAATCGGTATCTACAATTTTTTTAGGGTCAAAGGTTACGATGAGTTCGTTGTAGCCGGGCGGAGGCAAAGCCAACCGTTTATTTTAATGTCGTTGTTATCAACGATGCTCGGTGCATCGGCAACTTTTGGCGTTGTGGATATGGCTTATCATATAGGTTTCCCTGCTTTTTGGTGGTTGAGTGTCGGCGCCGCAGGCTTGATCCTGCAGTCTATGCTATTATCCGAGAAAGTCAGGGCTTTTAATGCTTACACCCTGCCGGATATTGCCAAGAAAACTATCGGTGATAGTGGTAAAGTGATTATCGCCTTGATTATTGTTATCTCCTGGACTGGAATAATTGCCGCACAATTTGTAGCATTATCAAAAATATTTTCTATAATTACCGGCAATACAAATAACACAGCTTTACTGTTAGTAACGGCTGTTATTGTCATTATTTATACAATGGTGGGTGGTCAGCTTTCAGTCATTAAAACCGATTCAATACAGTTTGTAATTTTATCGGCAGGCTTCATTTTTACTTTTGGGTATCTTTTCCTGGGATTTGAGCCTGGTAACATTACAGAAATATTTTCAAGGATAGAACTGGCGAATGCCGACTTTAGCTGGATAAACATAATAAATCTGTTGTTTATTGTTGGGGGAACCTATTTTATCGGACCGGATGTATTCTCCAGGAATTTAGCCGCAAGGGACGGAAAAGTTGCCAAAAAAGCGGCATTGCATGCGGGCGTGGTGCTGTTTTTCTTCAGTTTTATAATTGTATTAATTGGCCTCTGGACAAAGGTGAATGTCGTTAACTTGGGTCAAAACGATCCATTGATTTATCTTATATTTAACCATCTTCCTCCGGTAATTAGCGTAATAATGTCCATAGGTTTAATATCGGTGCTCATTTCTTCGGCAGACACCTGTCTTATTAGTACGGCGGCGATTATAGGAAACGATATCCTTAAACGCACCAAACTAACGGATGCAAGGATTTTCGTGCTGGGTATTGGTACTATTTCACTTTTAATTGCGGTATTAAAAAAGGATATTATCTCTTTATTACTAAGTGCTTATTCAGTGTATGCTCCTGGAATTGTCTTCCCCTTATTTACGGCCATTTGGTTTCATAACAAAAAAGAAATCAATAAAACTCTATTATTTGCGGCTATTATTGTAGGAGGAAGCTTTGGACTGTTATCATCCTATTTTAATATCGAGTTTCTTCCATTGATAGGTATGGGATGTTCTTTGGTTTTAAGTGTATTATCCGTTTATGTTTCCCCTGCTCATATAAATTTTAGAGTTAACTAATAATTATAAGATCAGAAAACGGGGGTGGGGACTGATAATAAAGAGATTTTAAAGTTGTTAAGCATTAAAGCTTTTGGAGATTATCACCAGAGCTTTTCTTTTTTTTATTTTTAAACAGCAGGTTTTTACAATATTATGTCGAACAAAAATATGGATAGTGAAAATTTGCCAAGGGAGTGTGAATTTAGCCATGAAGGGGCTTGGCTTACAGAGATTTCTGTTTATAGGCCTGGTTGTATTGCTCTCCGTATTTTTATGTGGCGGAATCGCCCTGGCCGGTTTTTCCGATGTGCCTGAAGACCACTGGGCTGCAGCTAATATTGAACAAATGAGTGAATTGGGAGTAGTGGGTGGTTATAAAGACGGGACTTTCCGGCCCGACCATTTTGTCAGTCAGGCTGAAGCTGCCTGCATGGCCGTCAGGGTCATGGGATGGCAGGTGTCATCATCTGATAACCTGCCCCAGGTTTCTTTTTCCGTTCCTGATTGGGCGGATAAAGAAGTCAGGCTGGCAACAAAACATGGTTTATTGAAGAATAATGAGTCGTTCAGTGCCTATTCCGGTGCTTCCCGGGCCTGGGTAGCCCGGTTGGTGGTACGGATGGTCGACAAGGAAAAAGAGGTGGAAGAGGGGCTGTTGCTGCCTAATTTTGTTGACTCGTACAAGATACCCGATTGGGCGGTATATTACGTCCGGGTAGCGCAGGATAACGGTTTGATTACCGGTTATGAAGATAATTCCTTTCGTCCGGATGAAGAAGTCAGCAGGGCCGAAATGGTTACTTTATTAAGCCGGGTTAGGGAACAACTGCCGGATAAAACAACAGATAACGGAAGTTATCCGGATACCCGGGGAGACCTGGCAACGATAAATGGCACGGTAGTAAAGGTTTATCCTGAGAGTAATGCCCTGATTATTGAAGAGGAAACCAGCGGTAGTTTAAAAACCCTGTATTCAGCCGCTGACAACTCCGTTTCAATAGGAGGGAGCGATTTGCAGGGAATTGAGGCGCTCCAGCCGGGTGACCAGGTCGAGGCGGTTATTGATACTTCGGGGCGGTTGTCCCGGGTTTTGGTTAACTACCGGGAAGGGTTTTCGTTATTGGAAGGGGTAGTTTATGACCTGGAATTGGAAGCTGGCTTGCTGACTATCCAATCGGATGACAACCGTTTATCTTCTTACCGGTTGGTTGATTATGTAGAGGTGCGGGCAGAAAGGGTTCGTTTCCCCAGTGTAGAGGATATCCGGGTGGGTGATAAGGTCAAGCTTGATGTAGAAAACAATGTTGTTACCGGTATTGAAATACTGGAAACGGCTTCCAGATTAAGTGTCACTGGTGAGGTGTTAATTTTAAGTTCTGGAAAAAATCTGATTAATCTTGAGGTTGACGGTAGGGTAATGGCGTATAGCCTGTCACCGAATGTCCGGGTAAGTGTGCCCGGTTTGGATAATGCCTTTCTTTCCGACGTAAATGAGGGTGATACGGTTACGGCGCAGATCGAAAGCGGGAAGGTGGTAGCTCTGGAAGTATCCGGGCGGCAGGTTGACAATACTTATACCGCCACAGTTTATGCCGTGGATACGTCTAACCGCATCCTGACCTTGAAAGACCGGGACGATAAATATCAGGTCTATGAGGTTTTGGAGGAGGCCCGGATCGATGTAAAGGGCAGCGGGGATTCAGATGCGGAACTGCAGGACCTGGAGAGAGATATGGAAGTAAAATTTCGTTTATTGGACGGCGATATAATTTATGTTAAGTCTGACAGTAGAATGGAAGGTATCATAACCAGTTTGGACGAAGAAGGACTGCTCATGGTATTGCAGCGTGACAGCGGTGTACGGGAGACTTATATTCTGGATGATAAAGTGGACATTGACAGTGAGGATAAACGAGAGGAGATAAAAGATCTCAGGAGAGGCGATTACGTCCGGGTACTCCATGAAGACAACCGGGTTACGGAAATTGAGCTGCGCAGCAGGTTCATCTACCGGGTGGAAAGGGTCAGGGAAGTGTACGACCGGATTGAAGTGGTGGACGAAGAAGGAGACAGTCACCGGTTGTATCTAGAAGATGAGACTGATTTAATCATACCGGGAATTGCCTATCCCGGTCTGGACGATGTAAAGGTGGGTGACCTGGTGCTGGTTACCTACTTGGGACGAGACCTGGATACAGTGGAAGTCCTTGAACCCCTGCGTGGAAGAATAACGGCGGTAGATGAGGCACAAGAAAAAACAACCATAAAGTGTTTTGACGGCGAGACCGTTTCTGTAAGTTTCACCGGTGGGAGTGTATTAAATATAGATGGCAGGAAATATGATTCTTTAAGCAAGTTAAAAATTGGAGACCGGCTCGAAGTGGTGGAAGACCTCGACGGGGATTTTATTTTCATGGTTATGGAAGAGGTTTCCGGAAAACTGGCGCTGGATGTGGATAATCGTGATGACGAAGTGTATCTTGAAGGCAGGTATGGTTGGGAGTGTTATAACCTGGATGAAGAAGTATACCTTCACGACGCGGATGGTTTCGTTATCGAATTGGATGAACTAAGAGCGGGAGACGAGGTAAGCCTGTATATGCTGCGGGATATTGTTTATGAATTAGAATTATAAAATCAACAGTTATTGTAGGAAAGAACGGCGGTAACCAGGCTTGCAATAAATAGTTAAAGAGTTGAAAAAAGACCGGCTTTGATGCGTCGGTCTTTTGCTGTTTAACTGATAAAGCGGATTTATTTTTTAGAGGGCGAGCAGCAGTATTTTTTAGGATACTTTTAACGCAGGTTGCGGTATATTTAAATTGGTTAAAACAAGGAATTATGGTGCTGGTCAACGATTCGGAGCTTTTGATAGGACTTTACGGGGAGGAACAAGTTTAGCCATGGCTAATATATCCATGGTTTTTTCTTTTTTAAAAGCCATAAGACAAACCTGCTGCCGAGTATATTTTTAAGGGAGGAGCTGATGTCGATTGAGCGAAGCATTTGAAACATATACTAAGAAAAAAAGGGACTTTCCGGCAGTAATAATAGTATATTCTAAAGAAGAGTACGGTTTAAAAGATGCATACCGCCTGCTTGCCAAAAAAGTGTTGGAGGTAAAGCAATGCAGGCAGCGATATACATCAGAGTAAGCACCGATGACCAGGTGCGGCATGGTTTTTCCCTTGCGGAGCAGAGGGAGGCGTGCCGCAGTAGGGCTGCCTTTCTTGGTGCTATCACAATTGAAGAATATGCTGACGAAGGTGTTTCGGGCACCGTTTTGGACAGGCATGGTCTAAGCAGGCTACGCGAAGCCGTCCGGAATAATCAAGTTGATTTGATTGTGGTCCGTGACCCGGACAGGTTGTCCAGAAAACTATCACATCAGCTTTTGCTTACCGAAGAATTTGAAAAAGCAGGCGTTAAAATTGATTTCCTGGATTTTGAATGGAAGGATTCATCGGAAGGCAGGTTGTTCTATAGTATTAGAGGGGCGATAGCAGAATACGAACGGGAAAAGATTCGTGACCGGATGGTAAGGGGTAAAGACCAAAAAGCCCGGCAGGGTGGGGTGCCGATAGGTTTTTACTGTTATGGTTATAATTATACGCCTGCATCAGGAAAAGTCATTATAAATGAAATTGAAGCTCCGGTAATAAAAACTATATTCAACTGGTTTACCCAAGAAGATACAGGCATGAACGGTGTGGCCAGAAAACTAAATGAAATGGGTATACCCACGAGGAAAGGTAGGGGAAAATGGCACCGCAATGTAATCCGGCAAATTCTAAATAATCCCGTGTATATTGGCTTGTGGCGGTATAAAGATACATCTGTTAGGGTTCCTGCTATAGTGGATATTGAGACTTGGGATAAAGCGCAGCAGAAGCTAAAAGAGGTCCGTCGGTTGTGGTCGGGTAGAAGTAAAAAGAATTACCTTTTGTCGGGTATAATTACTTGTTCTGACTGCGGTAATACCATGACGGGTGTCTATACAAACTGGTGGGGGAAAAAGGAGCGCCGGTATACTTGTCACAAAAACAGCCAGGGTGTTAAAAACGGGGGTTGCAAACCTTTTAAGGCTTTACCCGCGAGAATTATCGAAAGAGCTGTATGGGAACAAATACGGTTCTGGTTGAACGATCCCGACGAGCTGGCAAAAGTAGTTATCAACGAAGAACCCGGAGAAGAAAAATTGAAGCAGGAGATAATTCGAGCCAAAGAACATTTAGCAGGAGTTGAAAAAGGACGCCGCTCAATAATAGATACTTTAGTATTGGGTTTAATTGAACTGGACACAAATACAAAAAAAAGACTTGCCGATTTGAAACGAAGGAAAGAAAGGCTGGAGGGTAGAATAAAAGAACTGGAGACAGTTTTAAATGAGGCTCAAAGATATATATTAAAAATGAGTGAATTAAGTCTGTTTTCAAAACAGGTTTTATCAAAATTGGACAGTTTAGAATTTCGCGATAAAAAAGCCCTTGTAAGGATGCTGGTGGCACAAGTGATAGTAAAAGGCCGAAGCCGGCCGGGTAGGAACGGTTTGAAGAATATACAAATAACCATAGTCGCCAAACTTCCGGGTTGCTCACAAGCGTGACACGGAACCGTCCCCGTCCCCGTGTCAGTGTCACGCCCGTCCCTCTGTCACTCTTAACGCCAGGGTTTGTTATTAAGATTTCATTCTCAATGCATTTGGCGGCATAAGTAGCCAGTCTGGTGCCCTTTTTCGGGTTGAAGGTATTGATAGCTTTGATCAGGCCGATGGTGCCGATGGAAATCAGGTCGTCGACATCTTCTCCCGTACCGTCGAATTTTTTTACAATATGTGCCACGAGCCGCAGGTTGCGTTCGGTGAGAATGTTACGGGCTATATCATCTCCTTGGTTTAAAAGTTGCAAGTATCTGGCTTCTTCCTCTTCAGACAGTGGTTGTGGAAAAGTGTTGTTAGCGATATAGGAAACAAGTAGCAGGAGGCCGTTGGCAAGCGATGCAATGGTTAAAGCCCAGAAGCCGGGCAGCATCTATTCAATCACCCCCGAAGAAACGCGCGTACATTAAAGTTTATGAAAAACAGGTGTGTTTTGGTGCACGTCCGGTCGAAAAATTATTTAAAAAGGATTTTTTCTTCAGTCCGGAGAAACATAATTAAACCGGACGTATTAAGTTAAAAGAGGTGTTACGGCAAGTGGTACAGGCCACAGGGGTGATTCTGGCGGGTGGGAAGAGTAGACGTATGGGCGTCGACAAAGCCTTTTTAAATATCGGACGGGAAAAAATGATCCGGCGGGTTGCCGGAGAGCTGCGGAAAATATTTAAAGAAATCTTGATTTGCGGCGGTACGGAGGAAATCGGCGTGCAGCTGGGTTATAAAGTTGTCGCCGACATAATTAAGGGAGGAGGTCCTTTAAGCGGCATTCACGCCGCTCTTCAGCACATGTCGTATCAGAGGTGCCTGGTGGTGGCTTGTGATATGCCGTTCGTAAATGCCGCGATGGCGCAATATCTTGTTAAACAGGCGGAGGGTTACGATGTTGCCGTGCCGCGTCACGGAATACACCTGCAGCCCTTGTTTGCCGTTTACGACCGGGATTGTCTGCCTGCTGTCGAAAAATCATTAAAGGCTTTTAAATATAAAATAGCAGATTTATATCAGCTGGTGCGGGTAAATTATGTGCGTGAAGAAAATTTACGTGCGTTGGCCGATATCGATTTTACTTTTTTCAATGTCAACACACCCGTGGACCTGGAAAAAGCCAGGGAAATGGAAATGGAAAGAAAAAAAGACCGGGAGAGTAAAAGTTGCTGAAAATTTTTTATCCCAAGATGTATATATCTTCAATCTTACAAATAGAACCCGAGCTATTAAAAAAGAAAAATATCAAAGGCGTTCTTTTGGATTTAGATAATACCATTATTCGCAGGGATGAGGACGGGTTCACGCCGGAGGTGTCGGAGTGGCTTTCCGGTCTCCGGAGCGAGGGTTTTAAACTGGGTATTGTGTCAAACAATTCCCGTAAAAGAGTGGGGACGATTGCCGGGTCCATGTCCCTGCCTGCCGTGCACCGGGCGGTAAAACCTTATGTCGGATCATTCCGCCGGGCACTAAATTTGCTGGGTACTTCTGCCGGGGAGACAGCCCTGGTGGGAGACCAAATCTTTACCGATATCCTGGGTGGCAATCTGACCGGGTTGTATACCATCCTGGTTGTTCCCATGAAAGGCCGGGAGTTCCTGGGAACCAGGCTGTTCACCCGCCCGCTGGAAAAAATCTTGCTGGCCCGGGTAAAAAAGAGTCCGGAGGTTATCCATGACAGGTGGCATTAGCGGGCGAACCAAGGTTTGCGGTATCATCGGTTGGCCGGTGGAACATTCTTTTTCCCCGGCCATGCATAACGCCGCGTTTGCCGCGTTGGGGCTGGTTTTTGTGTACGTTCCCTTTCCGGTTTCCCCCCAGCTTCTGCCCACGGCGGTGGCTGCCGTGCGGGCACTGGGACTGGCCGGGGTGAACGTCACCGTACCCCACAAACGGGCCGTACTGCCGCTGTTGGACGACCTGAGCGAAGCGGCCCGCCTGGCCGGGGCGGTGAACACGATCGTAAACCGTTCCGGGTGGTTATACGGGGATAATACGGACGGAAAAGGTTTTTTACGTTCCCTGGAAGCAGGTACCGCGTTTGTACCGTCCGGCAAAACGGCCCTGATTCTGGGTGCGGGCGGCGGCGCCCGTGCAGTGGCGGCGGAATTGGCCCGGGCCGGGGTGAAAAAACTGGTGGTGGTTAATCGATCCAGGGAAAGGGCTGACCGGCTGGCTGCTTTAATTACTGAAAAAACCGGCGTCAAGGCGGAAGTTGCTTCCTGGCCGGCAGTTGCAGGCGCTACTATCGCGGGCGAGGTGTTGGAAGAAGCCGACCTGGTGGTGCAGACCACCTCTATGGGGATGTATCCCGGTGTCAAGTCAACGGTACCGCTTCCTTATGACCGGTTCAGGCCGGGGCAGGTGGCTTGTGACCTGGTATACAACCCGGTAAACACATTGTTTTTAAGGAAGGCCGCCCGGGCAGGGGCCACCGTGGTGGACGGCCTGGGGATGCTTTTGCACCAGGGGGCGCTTTCCTTTGAAAGGTGGACGGGTGCTGCCGCCCCGCTGGCAGTAATGGGGAAAGCGCTTTACTATTGGAAAGACGGGAGGGGGGGGGATAATTGTTAAGGTATCTTACCGCTGGTGAGTCCCACGGTCCCGCCCTGACGGTTATTGTAGAGGGCATGCCGTCCGGTCTTCCCTTGACGGAAACATATATCAACCGTCAGCTTGCCCGCCGCCAAAAAGGCTACGGGCGCGGCGGCAGAATGAAGATCGAAAACGATGCCGTGTGCTTTTTGTCGGGAGTACGCGGCGGGTTGACCCTGGGTAGCCCGGTAACCATGTACATAGAAAATAAAGACGGGGACAACTGGAAGGAAATAATGTCTCCCGGTCCGGACGCGGATCTGAACCAGCGGGTGGTAACACGGCCCCGTCCCGGACATGCCGACCTGGCGGGAGCAATTAAATACCGGCACCAGGACATCCGCAACGTGCTGGAAAGATCCAGTGCCCGCGAGACCGCCGCCAGGGTGGCGGCCGGCAGTACGGCCCGGAAACTTTTGGCAGAACTCGGGATAAAGATTACCGGACAAGTGGTCCGGATTGGGAACGTGGTAGTGGAAGATAAAAATCCGGACACCGGTAAACCGGAGCGCAGCTTGGCCGGTACGCAGCTTTTATGTGCCGATACCGGAGCGGAGCAGGGTATGATGGAAGCAATTGCTCAAGCCCGGGAAGCCGGGGACACCCTGGGAGGTATTTTTGAGATCCGGGTGTACGGCGTACCGGCCGGTTTGGGCAGTTACGCGCAGTGGGACCGCAAACTGGACGGCCGTCTGGCTGCAGCGCTGATGAGCATTCAGGCGGTAAAAGGGGTCGAAATCGGGCTTGGGTTTGCCGTTGCCGGACTGCCGGGATCTCGGGTGCAGGATGAAATTTTCCACGACCCGGACCGGGGTTTTTACCGCTGCACCAATTGGGCCGGGGGTATTGAAGGCGGCGTGACCAACGGGGAGACCCTGGTGGTCCGTGCTGCCATGAAGCCCATTCCCACCCTCGGCCGCCCGCTGCGGAGTGTGGACCTGAACACTAAAGATTCGTCCTGTGCCGCGGTGGAGCGTTCTGATGTATGTGCCGTTCCGGCGGCCTGTGTGGTCGGAGAGGCTGTAACGGCCTGGGAGTTGGCACGGGTCTGCCTGGAAAAATGCGGCGGGGACAGTCTGGTTGAGCTGCGGGACAACTGGGATAGATACCGGTACCATACAAAGCAGGTGTAAAAATTATGAAAAATATTAATATTGTGTTGATTGGTTTTATGGGCACGGGCAAGACCTCGGCGGGACGCAGATTGGCCCTGCGCCTAAAACGGAGATTTATTGATACAGACACCGAGATAGAAAAAATTACTGGAAAAACCGTGGCGCGGATTTTTGCCCGGGACGGGGAAACCCGGTTTCGTTCCGAGGAGGCCTTGCTGGTGAAAAAACTTGCCGGCAAAAAAAACCTGGTGATTTCCACCGGCGGCGGTATGATGTTAAACCCGGAAAACGTCCGGTTGCTTGGTGAGAACGGGGTTTTTATTGCCCTTGCCGCGGCGCCGGAGATAATTTACCGGCGGGTAAAGAGAAAAAAAGTACGCCCCCTTTTGCTCAAGGGGGACTTGGAAGAAAGAATCCGGACCCTTTTACGGGAGCGGGACGGAATTTACGATATTGCGGAGTTTACTGTTGATACGGGTGCCTGTAACCTGGATGAAGCAGTGGAACAAATCATCCGCTTCCTGTCCGAAAGGAATTATATTTGATGGAAGCAGTCAGGGTTAAACTGGGTTTGCGTAGTTATTATATTTATATCGGCGCCGGGGTGCTTGGCAATCTGGGCCGGCGCATGAAGGAACTTGCCTGCGGGAAAAAAGTTATGCTGGTTTCCAACCCGGCGGTTTTAAACGTGTATGGCGATAGAGTTAAAAAAAGTCTTGCCGGGTGTGGTTTTGAGGTGGTTAACGCGGAAATCGGCGCCGGCGAGGGAAACAAGACTCTGGCTACGGCCGGGAAGCTGTACGATGCGGCTTTCAGCTTTGAAATGGACCGCAAGAGTCCCGTGGTAGCCCTGGGCGGCGGGGTGGTCGGGGACGTGGCCGGATTTGTCGCCGCCACCTATATGCGCGGCGTACCTTTCATCCAGGTACCCACCACGTTGCTGGCGCAGGTGGACAGCAGCGTGGGCGGGAAAGTGGCCGTAAACCATCCCGGGGGAAAGAATATCATCGGTGCGTTTTACCAGCCCCGCCTGGTGCTGATTGATATCAACACGCTGAAAACCCTGCCGCCGCGTGAGGTGCGTTCCGGCGTGGCGGAAGTGATCAAGTACGGTGTCATTGAGAACGCAAAGTTGTTTGCCTGGTTGGAAGAGCATATCGAATTATTGCTGTGCGGGGAGCGGAAAGCCCTGACTCATGTGGTGCGGGAATCCTGCCGGATTAAAGCGCGGGTGACGGAGAAGGACGAAACCGAGCAGGGCCTGCGGGCCATTTTAAACTACGGTCATACCGTCGGGCATGCCGTCGAGGCGCTGGCCGGTTACGGACAGTACACCCACGGTGAAGCGGTGAGTATCGGCATGGCGGTTGCCGCCCGGTTGGCCGCAGCCCTGGGTCTCTTGCCCGGCCCGGACCGGGCGCGTATAGAAAAGTTGTTGCAGCGCGCCGGCCTTCCGCTGGAACTACCTGAAGAAATTCCGGCGGAAGCGGTGCTCGACAAGCTTTATCACGATAAAAAAACCACCGGCGGGCGACTGAACTTGGTTTTACCTGAACTAATTGGAAAAGTGTCGGTCAAAAGGGATATCCCGGCGGAACTTTTAACAAAAATCATCCGCGCCGGTTAATATCTTTATTGCCGATACCGAAATTAATAGAATCCAGGGCCATAAGCGATGCTATCAGCGGGTTGGCCTCTCGAATCTAAAGTAACCTGGTAACTATAGGTTTGGGCTTTATAATTTAAAATTAGAACTACATGGAGGAACCGGATGGAATATTTGTGGGGGGGCATGGTTTTCTTGGCCGGAGCCTGCACGGGCAGTTTTTTGAACGTGGTTATTTGCCGGCTGCCGCAGGGTCATTCGATTGTGTTTCCGCCGTCACACTGCCCTTCCTGCCTGCATAAGCTCGGTTTAATTGATTTAATGCCCGTAATCAGTTTTATGATCCTGAAGGGAAAATGCCGCTACTGCGGGTGCCGGATTTCCCCGCGGTACCCGGTGGTGGAACTGGTCACCGGGGGGTTATTGGTCTTAGTTTGGATGCAGTACGGTTTTACCTGGGTTTTTTTGCGCTGTGCGGTCTTAATATCAATATTGGTCACCGCTGCGGTAATTGACTTAAAGTATAAAATCATACCGGACAAGCTCAACCTGGCCGGATTGCTTTTAGGAGTGCCTTTCCTGCTTGTGTCGCGGGAAGCATTCTTCTCCGGCGCGGCCGGATTTTTAGCCGGCGGCGGGCTGCTGCTCCTGATTGCCGTGGTGTCGCGGGGCGGTATGGGCGGCGGCGATATCAAACTGGCGGCTGTCATGGGACTTTACCTGGGCTGGAAGTGCCTGCTGCTGGCGTTGTTTCTGGCTTTTGTTGCCGGAGGCACGGTGGGAATCCTGATGCTCTTGTTGCGATTAAAGGGGAGGAAAGACGCGGTGCCTTTCGGGCCCTACCTGGCGCTGGGAGCGGTGGCGGCCGTGCTGGCGGGCGGAAAAATCATCCCGTGGTATACGGGCTATTTATAAAGAGTGTAAGACAGATTTTGATTTAATAAAAAAAGGTTGAGGTTTGATATATTTTGAAAAAAATCCTTTACCCTGGATTCCGGTAGGTAAAAATAGTAAGTTGGAATTAAAAGAGGCACCTGAAGGTTGAAGGTGCTTTTTTGATCCAAAAAAATTTGTCGCTGATAATAGAAAAAAGGATTATTTGTAGATTTGCAGAAATAATTAAATCAGGAAAGATATGCTAATTATTTTAATGTTTTAGAAGGTGGGTAAAATGAAGGCTGTTACCAAAACTTCAAAGAAACTCTTGGGTGAGCAGTTGATCGAAAGAGGGGTCATTACCAGGGACCAGTTGTGGGAGGCCCTGCGCGTACAGTCCCGGACGGGGGAGCTTTTAAGCAATATCCTGCTCAAACTCGGCATGGCCTCTGAAGAGGTCATCAGCGAAATTCTGGGTATTCAGCAGGTTAAACTGGACCATCTTGATCCGGCACTCCTGAAAACCATTCCGGGGCGGCTGGTGCGCAGGCATAAAATAATTCCTATTAAAAAGGAAGGCAACAATCTTACCGTTGCTATGGCCGACCCGATGAATGTTTTGGCGATTGACGATCTGCGCTTGTTGATGGGTTGCGAAATTGAACCGGTTCATGCCGATGAAAAAGACATTAACACGGTGATTCAAAAACATTTCGGCATGTCGGAAGTCGATAAGATGTTTGAGGAGTTTGAGTTTTTAGTCAACGATCACGATGACGATGCGGTTAAACTCGAAGAAGAAGTTGTTGACGAGGCACCGGTCGTGCGTCTGGTGAACTCCATTTTTCTCCAGGCCATAGAGCAGGATGCCAGTGATATCCATATCGAACCCCAGGAGCACCAAATTAGGGTCAGGTACCGCATTGACGGTATCCTTCGGGAAGTAATGACGCTGCCCGGAAAAATACATTCGGCTGTGATCTCAAGGGTGAAGATCATGTCCGAAATGGATATTGCGGAAAAACGGGTGCCTCAGGACGGCAGGATTCAGTTCAGGTTGGGCAGCAGGGAAATCGACCTGCGGGTGTCCACGTTACCCACCATGTACGGTGAAAAAGTCGTTACCCGGCTCCTGGACAAGGGAAGTATGGAATCTTATATGATTGAAAATATTGGTTTTGAGCCGCTTAATTTACAGAGGCTTACCAATGCGCTAAAAAGCTCCTATGGTATGCTCCTGATTACCGGTCCCACCGGGAGCGGGAAAACTACCACCCTCTATGCCGCTCTCAATGAGATTAATACCATAGAAAAGAATATCATTACGATTGAGGATCCGGTGGAATATATGCTGGCAGGCATCAACCAGACCCAGGTCAACACCAAGACCGGGATGACCTTTGCGGCCGGCTTGCGTTCCATTCTCAGACAGGACCCCGATATTATCATGGTCGGTGAAATCCGCGACGGAGAAACTGCGGAAATTGCCGTCAAGGCTGCTACCACGGGGCACCTGGTGCTTTCCACGCTGCATACCAATGACTCCGCCGGGGCTATTACCCGGCTGGTGAACATGGATATTGAACCGTTTCTCGTGGCGTCCTCGGTGCTGGTAGCGGTCGCCCAGCGCCTGGCCAGGTTGATTTGCCCGGAGTGCCGCCAGGCTTACGAATTGCCGCCGGGCGCGCCGGAACGTTTGTTTATCGGGGTGGAACCAGATAAACCCGTTACCCTGTACAAAGGTGCCGGTTGTTCCAACTGCGGCAATACCGGTTACAAGGGACGCCTGGCAATCCACGAAGTGCTTCCGGTGACGGCCGGCATCAGACAGCTGATTTTAAACAGCGCAGCAGCGGATGAAATAAAACAAAAAGCCGTGGCGGAGGGAATGATCACTCTTAAAATGGACGGTATTGAGAAAGCCATGCAGGGCCTGACCACCATAGAAGAAGTAATGCGGGTCGCTTACGTCGATGAGACTTAAATCCCGCGAGGAGGAGAAGATATAAGATGAACGCTGATGCAATATTGAGGCTGGCGCATGAGGTGGGTGCATCCGACGTTCACGTCACGGTAAACAGTCTCCCTGCCTTGCGGCTGCACGGTGCGCTGCTGCCGTTTGACGCGCCTGAATGGCAGGGAAAGCTCGGTGCGGAAGCTGCGGCAGCCGGCAAGTTGACCCCGGAGAATACTGCGTTGCTGGTGCGCCAGATCACCACTGAAGAACAGTATCAAAAATTCCAGGAAGCGGGAGAACTGGACTTTTCCTACGAGATTCCCGGTTTGTGCCGCTTCCGGGTCAATGCTTTCAAACAGCAGGGCAATGTCGGGTTTGTGGTCCGGTTGATTAATTCTAAGCCCCTTTCCTTTCAGGACCTCGGCTTGCCCGATGTGCTGGCGGCTCTTACCCGCAAACCAAGGGGGCTGGTGCTGGTAACCGGCCCTACCGGCAGCGGTAAGTCCACCACTCTGGCGTCGATGATCGACTTGATTAACAGCGAAAGCCAGTACCACATCATTACTCTCGAGGACCCGATTGAATTTGTGCACCGGCATAAGAAGAGCCTGATCAACCAGCGGGAAATCGGGAAGGACACCCGGTCCTTTGCCAGCGCCCTGCGTGCGGCCATGCGGGAAGACCCGGACGTAATCCTGGTCGGTGAAATGCGCGACCCGGAAGCAATAGGTATCGCCATCACCGCGGCGGAAACCGGCCACCTGGTTTTCGGGACGCTGCACACTTCCAGTGCTCCCCAGACCATCGACCGGATTATCGATGTTTTTCCGCCCCACCAGCAGCAGCAGATCAGGGTTCAGTTGGGCAATACGCTCCAGGGCGTAATTGCCCAGACGCTCATTCCCAGGATGGACAAGCCCGGACGGGTGGCGGCAATTGAAGTCATGGTCGCCACGCCGGCGATCCGCAACCTGATTCGTGAAGGAAAAACCTTCCAGATCATTAGTCAGATTCAAACCGGTGCCAGGTACGGGATGCAGACCCTGGATATGGCCCTGCGCGCTCTCTATATGAAGAAAATCATCAGTAAAGATGAAGTTATCAGTCGTGCCAACGATCCGGAAACGCTGGTCAAGATGCTGTAGAAATAATAAAGAAATTTGAAATATTTATTTTGACAAAAGGATTATTTTGTCAAATAAAGAATAAATATTACGGTGATTTTTATGAAGTTTAGCTATAAAGCCCGTAGTGCTTCCGGGAGGCTGTTTACGGGCAAGGTGGAGGCGGAAAACCGGTATAAGGCGGCGGCGCTACTTAGAGAACGCCGGTTATTCGTGGTAGAGTTAAAAGAGTCTGCTTCCGGGGCGGCGGTTTCTTTTGATTTGAATAGATATTTTCAGCAGAAGGTTACTACCAGGGAACTGGCTGTGATGTGCCGCCAGCTTGCCACCATGGTAAAGTCGGGGGTTCCCATACTGCAAAGTCTCAATATATTGTACCAGCAGTGCGATAATAAAACCCTCAAGGAAACCCTGCAAAAAGTTACCGGGCTTCTGGAAGGCGGAAAGTCCCTGACGGAAGCATTGAAGGCGCATCCCAAGGTTTTTCCCCAGATCTTTATCAGTATGATTGAAGCCGGGGAAGTGAGCGGCGCCCTGGACCAGGTGCTGGAACGGCTGGCTGTCAATTTCGAGAAGGAGCACGACTTGAAGGAAAAAGTCAAGTCGGCCATGACTTACCCGGCGGTGGTCGTAGTTGTCGCCGTGCTGGCGGTAATTGCACTGATGGTGCTGGTGGTGCCGACCTTTGTTAATATGCTTCAAGACATGAATGCGCCCATTCCTTTTACAACGCAGTCGATTATCTTAACCAGCGGGTTTCTTAAGAATTACTGGTATCTTTGCCTGCTAATGATGGTGGGGGTAATTGCCGGTTACAAGCAGGCCGTGAAGACCGGGCAGGGTAAAAAAGTCAGGGACAGCCTGGTTTTAAAACTGCCGATATTCGGACCCGTGCTCCAAAAGATCATCATTTCCCGTTTCTGCCGGTCTCTGAGCACGCTTTTGAAGAGCGGGGTTCCGGTCTTGCAGTCGCTTGAAGTGGTGAAGAACATTGCCGGTAATTACGCGGTGATCAAAAGCATTGAAGATGCTGAAAACAGTATCAAAAAAGGGCAAAGCATTTCGCTGCCGCTGCAGAAAAGCGGGGTGTTTCCGCCCATGGTGACCAGGATGATTTCGATCGGCGAGGAAACGGGTTCAATCGACGCCCTGTTGGAAAAGATCGCCGATTTTTACGAGCGCGAAGTGGAGGATGTGGTTTCCCGCCTGTCCTCCATGCTGGAACCGGTATTGATTGTCGGTATGGGTGGTGTCGTGGGGTTTATCATACTTTCCATCATGTTACCTATGTTCAGCGTGATCAATAGCGTGGAATAATTCTTGGCCAGTAAACCGGCCGGGGTTACATGCAAAAAACAAAAGGAGGTGAAGACATGAAACTGATGCGAAACGAACGCGGCTTCACCCTCATTGAGTTGATGGTGGTGGTAATCATCATCGGTATTTTGGCTGCCATTACCATTCCGACCATGGGCAAGCAGATCGATAAGACCAAGGTTATGAGGGCTGTTGCCGAGTTGAAAAGTATGAAAACCCAAATTGATATATATTATGCAGAGAATGGCACTGTACCTGAGGCATCTAACAATGCTGATAGTTCATCTGCAATATCTCGTGTTTTAAGAGATGCCGGGTTTGACTGGAAAGACACTAATGATGCTGCCAATACGGGGTTGGAAGACCCGTGGGGTAATGCGTATATTTATTCTGTAGACGATACTACTGATTTAACGGCTTATAAAGTTTCTTCTGGCGGACCGAATGGTGGTATTGCTGCTGCAGATATTGATAAGAATGATGATATTGTTATAACGCTTACAGAAAATCCAACAGAAGAATGTGGTTTTGATACAACTCTTGACAGTACAGCTCTTAGTGAGGCTAATGTTAGTTCAAAGTAAAATTCTATTCTTCACTTAGTTCGGCAGGGCGGGTTATTTAAAAGACAACCTGCCTTGCCATACATTACAAAGTCCACACCATTGGTGGGTTTATAAACAAATGTTGTTAAAAAAATTAAACAGTTACGGTTTTACTTTAATTGAAGTAGCCGTGGTGGTTGTCGTTATTAGCCTGGTGGTGGCGGTTACCCTGCCCGATTTTAATAAGACCATCGGGCTTTACAACCTGGAAAGCTCGGCCAGGGAACTGGCTTCAGATATGCGTTCGTTGCAGCAATCCGCGATTAAAAATGAAAGCGCGGGGTTTAAGATCGTCTTTGATGTTGAGGAAGAAAGTTATTCCCTGTTCAATACCGATGAGGGGTTGACTGCATACCTGACCAAAAACCTGCCCGCCAACGTTGACCTGTATAATACCAATTTTGACGGCCATGCTTTGATTTGTGCCGCTAACGGTCGTCCCGCCGGCGGGTTCGGCGGTACGATTACCCTGCGGGATTTGAGGACCGGAGCGTTAAGGTACGTGATTATTAATACTTTAGGCCGGGTACGGGTGGATGACACTCCGCCGTAATAATTTATATCTTCCGGGGGGTGGTGGCTTGAAATTACCGGTTTTAAGTAATCAGCGCGGCATGACCCTGCTGGAAGTATTGGTGGCTTTTATTATTTTGACCATGGCGCTGGTGACGATGATGAACGCCTTTGTCCTGGGAAGCCGCCAGAATACCGGCACTAACTGCTACAACACCGCTCTGTCCCTGGCCCAGAGTAAGATGGAAGAGATCAAACACCGTAATTTTAACAGCGTTACAGATGTCACCGCTACTGATTTTTCCTCTGAAACTGATTATTCCGGTTTTACCGGTTATTCTTATACGGTAACCGTGGATGACGGTGGCCTTAACTTGAAGACGGTTACGGTGGCGGTCACTTACAGTGAGGGAGGAGTATCAAAAGAGGTCTCCGTTACCACGGATGTGGTGAAAAGGTGAAGGTTGTGCGCGTGCAAGAGGAGCAAAGAGGTTTTACGCTGGTTGAACTACTGATTTCGGTTTTTTTATTAAGCATTCTTTTCCTGGCCGTATGGGGAATTTTCGTGCAGGGTTTCGTCCTGTGGAAGCAGGGTGAAAACAAAGTCGACATGTACGACAGCCTGCGTATCGCGCTTGACCGGTTGGGCCGGGAACTGCGTTATGCCCAAAGTATTAATGCTTCCAGCGACGGTTCTAATCTTTATTTCGAAAATGCCGGGGGAGCTACAGTAAGGTATTATTGTTCCGCTTATGCCTTGTACCGGCAGGAGTCGGGTGCCGTTGCCCAGCCGCTGGCAAGTGACATGCAAAGTGTGGGTTTCACCTATTTTAATTCTTCGGGAACGGAAGTGACCGACCTGGCAGCGGAGGCGGCAGCGGTGACACAGGTAAAAATTATGCTCACCGCCAAAAAACAGGGCAGCCGGGTAGATGCGGTTCCGTTGACGCAGAAGGTAAGTTTGAGGTCCCGGTTATGAAACATTTAAAAAATCAATCCGGACAGGCTCTCGTCCTGGTGATGATGGTGCTGACCGTGATGCTGCTGATGGGTTCGTCCCTGCTCACCCAGGGCGGTAAGAGCCGCGCAGCCTCCTATGGAGAGGGGGAAATGGTGCGGGCTGGTTACATTGCCGAGGCGGGAGCCGAAAGGGCCCTGGCGGAAATAAAAAACGGCCCCGCCCGGTTTAAGGGTTTAACTTTGGATGAAAATGTAGAGTTGATATCAAACCTGGTTTACGGGAGCGGGAAAATCAACAGTGTCATGGTGAAAAGAATATCGGGTACGGGGAACCCTACTGCATTTTATATCAAAGCGGAGGGCACATGCGGGGACGCTCAACGTACGATCAGGGTGCAGGGGGAGATGTACGACCCGGTAGATTTCTCCAGAGGGGTTTGGGTCGGGACCCCGTCGTCTTTTTCCAATAACAGCATTATTATCTCCGACGTAACCGCGCAAGGGGCATTGACTTTTATCAATAACAGCGCTGCTAACGGTGTAATTACGGCTGCCGGCGACGTGACCCTGAATAATAATATGACCGCGACAAGGATTATCACCGGGGGAAATCTTACCGTGAAGAATAACGTGGTGGTAACTATGGACGTCAGTGCGGCGGGAAACGTAAAACTTGAAGAAAATGCCCAAATTGCAGGAGAGGTTAATGCCGGAGGGGATATCGAAATGTCCAACAACTCAGTAATAACCGGAAACGTTTATTATAACGGCAGCATCATCAATTCGGGTGCCACTATCGAGAAGGAACAACACCCGGGCGCGGCGGAAACGGTTGACGTTTTCATACCTGCATTTCCCGTCCTGGATGAGGACTGGTACGCGGAAAACGCGGACCAAATCCTGGCGGGCGATTTGTCCGGCACCTTCAGTCTGGACGGTATTTGGTACCATACCGGTGATATAAGTATTTCCGGTGCCTATTCCGGTAACGGGACGGTTGTCGCCGGGGGTAAAGTAACTATTGACGGAGATTTAGACCGGGCGGATGCAGAATCGAGTTTAGCAGTGCTTTCCTTTGGCAACAACGGGGGTGTGGGGATAGAAGTAGGCAAAGATACATCGGCCCATGCCCTGCTTTACACCGGGAACCAAATAGTCATCGATAATAATGCGCACGTTTACGGAAGTTTGGTATGCAACGAACTGGATTTAAACAAAAACACCCGGGTAACTTATGACGGCACGCTTCAGGACGGCCACCCGGATTGGGTTACCACGGTGGTAAAGGTTACCTCCTGGAAGGAAAAATATTCGGTTTTTTAAACTTTTAGCGGTGAACCGGAGGAGCAGTGCATTCATGGTGTTTAAAAAAATTAAATTTAATCCGTTAACCGGCGGAAAAGGATTATTTTCTACCGACTTCCTGAACCGGCTGGCACCGAAAAAAACCCGCTTTGCAGCGGTAGACATAGGTTCCAGGGAAATCAAGGTGTTGGAAATAAGTACCGCGGACGGCAGTCCCGGGGTTACCGCCTTCGGAAGGTTGGAAACGCCGGTGGGGGCGTTGGGGGATACCCTGGACGGGGAAGCCTTGACCAACGCTCTGAATGATGTGATGTTGGCCTCGGGTAGCGAAGTGAAGGAAGTCATTGCCACTATCAGCGGAGACAGGGTGATTACCAGGCACGTGAAAGTGCCGGTAATGCCCGAAAGGGAACTGGAAGCCGCCGTTAGGTTCGAAGCGGAAAAGTTTATCCCCCTGCCGTTGGATGAATTGATCATCAGATATCTTAATTTAGGAAAAATTGACTCCGGTGATGAAAAAAAATTAAATTTACTGTTAGCTGCCGTACCGCATGAGTTTGTTTGCGATTATTACAGTATTTTTGCCGGGGCCGGACTGGTCCTGGCGGCTATAGATCTACAGCCGGTGTGCCTCTGGCGGGTTTTCAGCGGTCTGGAAGCTTCCGCGGCCGGGGAGGGTGCCGCCGGGATCTTGGATATCGGAGCTTCTACCACCCAGTTCCTGGTGGTGCACAGCGGGGACTTGCAGTTTGCCCGGACCCTGCCCGCAGGCGGAGATTTGCTCACCCGTTCCCTGGCGGAAAACTACGGACTGGAATTTGCACAGGCACAAAAGATGAAAGAGGAAGAAGGCGAGCTTCTCGGCTCCAAAGAAGCGGTGGATGATGCCGCCCCGGGAGCCATGCAGATGGATTTCTCTTTGCGGGACGGGCTTTCCGAATTGATCCGGGAAATCCGCCGCTCGCTGGAATTTTACGCGGTACAGGAAAACGCCCCGGCGATCGAAAGGTTTATCATCAGCGGCGGCACGAGTAAATTAAAAGGTTTTAGGGAATTTTTTGCGGAAGCTATGGAGGTGCCCGTGGATTTCGGGAATCCGGGTATCACCGGCCTGCCCGGAAATGAGCAGGAAGAGTTTCCTTTTGACCAGGCGTTTGCCGTGGTTTTAGGCACGGCACTCAGGGAGGTGGTCGATTGAGGTACCGGGTAAATCTTCTCCCTAACAAGCTGCAGCGGAATATAAGTATTGATGTCGGCAAACTGGTGAAAAGAGTGGTGGTCACCCTGGCGTTAGTATCCCTCGCTACCGGGTACGGAATATTTCTGTTTAATTTCCATGCCACCAAGAAAGAATTGGCTGCTGCTGAAAAAAAGTTTGCACGAGTGCAGGTGGTAGTCAAGGAAGTCGAGGCAATTAAAAAAAAGCGGCTGGAAAACGAAAAGACGATTGGCGAATTTAGAGAACTGCTCAAAAAAAGACAGACCTGGGCCGGTGTCCTGAAAGAAATAAATTATCACTTGCCTGAAGATGTATGGCTGGAAAGCATAGACTTATCTTATACCGAACAGCAGGCAGGGCCGGAGCAGCCTGCTCGGGAAGATAAAGACGCATCCGGCGGCCCGGAGGCTGGTAAGGGGCCGGAAAATGAGGAGCATCCGGTGGTGCCGGTTCCCAATACCCTGGCGATTGCCGGGTACTCATGTTCGGTGCCTGCGGTTGGTATTTTGGTCAACAACCTGAACCAAATGCCCTGCTTTAGCAGGGCGGAACTGGTGACATTGTGTGAAGATGAAAAATATCCGGTGGTTACTGAGTTTACGGTGTCCACAGCTATCAAGGAGGGTGGCCGGTAATGTGGCAGGGGTTTCAAACACGCGAGAAAATTTTACTGGCCGCCCTGGGAGTTGTCGTGTTAACATTTGTCATAGTCAAATTTTTATTAATACCCCAGATATCGGCGCATGGTGAAAATAAGGCCGCTTTGGTGGCAATGCAATCAAAACTGCAGACTGCCGAAGCAGTGGCCGGATCACAAAAGCAAGAAACCGCGCTGGCATCAAAGACGGAGGAAGTGCTTGACCGGCTAAAACCGGTGTTTGATAAAATAATGGATGACGGTCTGGCCCTGGTCCAAATCGGGTTGCAAGCTGAAGAGACCGGTGTTGAAATCGTTTTATTTAAACCTTCAACAATTATTGACCGGGAAGTATATCTCATGTTGCCTTGCGAATTTCAAGTCCGGGGTGCATATCCCGCGGTGATTGATTTCATTGCCGCCATGGAAACATTGCCCGAACTGTCTGAACTCAGGAAATTAAAGGTCGAGCCGTTTGTAGAAAAGCGGAAGGAAGCACCGGGGGATGCCGGTAACCGTGAAGCCGTTTCGTATGAAGATAATTACGCCGAAGTGGTGCCGGTCCAGGACGGCAGGGTCGAGGCGACTTTTAAACTGGTCACGTTTACCGATCCGGCGCCGGGAACCAGGCTGCAGCTTGAACAGGTGCTTAAATGGGCGGGCGGACGTTATAATTCCTTCGAGACGCCGCCGGGTATGATGCACCTGCCGCCTCCGGACGCGGAAGGTATTGCCCGGACGGTTAATAAAAGTGTATATAATTAAAGATTTTTACTGTTACTGGTACTCGCTATCATGCGCGATATAAATCTTGATTTTATAAAAGTTGGTAAACCGGACAAACTAATGGATTGAAACCGTAAAATATTAAAATAAAAAATAAATGTTTTCGACGGGGGGTAATTCCTTTGATGGACAAACAAGTTTTAAAAGAAGCATTGGATGCCGCACTTGCTAACGGGGGCGATTTTGCCGATATTTTTATTGAGAATAAACAAACCACCGGAATCAGATGTGAAGCCGGTAAAATTGAGCGGGTACAATCAGGCCTGGATATCGGCGCTGGCATACGTGTCCTTTCCGGGGATTCCACTGCCTACGCCTATACCAACGACCTTTCCCGCAAGGGGTTGGTCAGTGCCGCCGGGATGGTTAGCCGTGCGGTTAAAGGAAGCAAAAAAGAAGTCAATCTGGACTTGCGGACAGTAAAATCACCGGTGAAATTTTCATTTCAAGAGCGGCCGGAGGACGTTCCCGCCGTCAGTAAGGTTAAGGCGGTGGAAGCTGCCGACCAGGCGGCGCGTGCGGTTGATAACGAACAGATCAAACAGGTAATTGCCGGATACGGAGATGTGGTGCAAAAAGTGGTTATTGCCAACAGCGCGGGGGAACATGTGACAGACGAGCGTATCCGTACGCGGCTCATAGTACAGGCCGTGGCGGCTTCAGGTCCGGTGATTCAAACCGGGATTGAAGTGGTAGGCAGCCTATGCGGTTTTGAGCTGTTTGAGGATTACCGGCCGGAACAGGTTGGCGCCGGCGCCGCGCGAAGGGCGGTGGAAATGCTCCAGGCCAAACCGGCTCCCGCCGGCAGGATGCCTGTGGTTATGGCCGCTGAAGCGGGGGGGACCATGATTCATGAGGCTTGCGGCCACGGGCTGGAGGCCGACCTGGTTCAAAAAGAGATCTCGGTTTACGCGGGTAAAAAAGGACAAAAGGTTGCTTCCCCGGAAATTACCGTGGTCGACGACGCCACCATAGACAATCGTTACGGGTCGTACCGGTTTGACGATGAAGGCGTACCTGCTGCCCGCGTAAACTTAATTGAAGATGGCGTATTAAGCGATTATCTGTATGACCGCTTGACCGCAACCAATGACGGCAGAAAGTCCAACGGTCACGGCCGCAGGGAGTCTTACCAGCATAAGCCGATACCCAGGATGGGAAACACTTATATTGCACCGGGCAAGACCGACCCGCAGAAGATTATCCGGGAGACCAAGAACGGGTTACTGGTAAAGAAAATGGGCGGCGGCCAGGTAAATACAACCACGGGTGATTTCGTTTTTGATGTTGCCGAAGGCTATTTGATTGAAGACGGTGAAATCGGTCCGATGGTGCGGGGCGCCACTCTGACCGGGAACGGTCCCGAAGTGCTTAAAATTGTCGAAATGGTGGGGAGTGACCTGGGGTTCACCATTGGTACCTGCGGCAAGGACGGTCAGGGGATGCCGGTGAGTGATGCTCAACCTACCATGGCGATAAAGGAGCTCGTTGTTGGCGGCACCGGTCACGGTGGCACCGGCGGCAAAATAAGGCGTATTTAAAAAGTTCATTTACGCAAACCCTTTTGTTCGGTCTTGTTTGCTTTTTTTTGTCCGGAGGTTTTTATACACAACTTTTTTTGTGGGGGCATATGTTAAATGTAGTGGTAAAAACACCAGTAGGAACTGATTCTTCGCCGTTTCACAGGGGGTATCAAGATTGAAAATCGGGGACATAGTGACCAGAAAGATTTACGGAGAGGAAATGCAGTTTTGCATAATCGGTTTCTATACCAGCCAGGAAACGGGGGAAAGAGTAGCGATCCTGGCTCTTTTGGACCCCACACTGATCGTTGAAGCTTCGGTCCAGGATCTGGCGCCGATTTCAGCGAGAAACCTGCTGGCCCTGACAACACCGAATTTTGTACACTAAAACTGCCTTACGGCAGTTTTAGTGTTTTCTTAAAGGAATAATCTTACTTCCATTGAATTATACTAGTTGGAATATCGGAAAAAGGAGCTGTTAAACGTGGAACGGGAAAGTGTATTCGTTGATATAGCCGAAACCGCTGTTAATAAAGCCGTCCGTGCCGGTGTCCAAATGGCGGAAGTGTTCGTCAGCAAGAGCAGTCAGTTGAATATTGAAGTCAGGAACGGCAGTGTAGATACGATGAAGCTTGCCGAAGACCGGGGTATGGGCCTGCGGGTATTCCGGGACAACCGTACGGGTTTTGCTTTCAGTACGGATTTAAGCAAACGCGGCATTGAAGAAGTCGTCAAGCAAGCGCTGGTTAATTGCATGAATGCCTCGGAGGACCCGTTTTTGCGCCTGCCGCCGCCCGGGCCGGCCTACCCCGAACTTGACCTTTACGACCCGGATATAAAGGCCGCTACCGTGGAAGAAAAAATAAACCTGGCAAAATCTATGGAGGAAGCGGCCCGGGCATATGATTCCAGGGTAAAGGTAATCGAAAGTTCTACCTACCAGGATGGGGAGGGATTGGTTGCTATTGTTAACAACCTGGGGATGAAATTAACCTACCGGGGGGCCTATTGCGGTATTTACCTGGCCCTGGCCGCCGGTGAGGGTGAAGACAGCCAGACGGGATTTGCCCTGGATTTTGGTTTGCAATTCAAACCGCTAAAACCTGAAGCGGTGGGGCAGGAAGCTGCCCGGCGTGCGGTGAGGATGCTGGGAGCGGTTCCCGTGACCACCCGTAAGGTACCGGTGGTTTTGGAACCTTACGTGGCCGTTGGCTTTCTTGGTTTAATCGGTCCGGCGCTTACGGGGGAGGCGGTACAAAAGGGCCGGTCCTTATTTGCCGGAAAAACCGGCACCCGCGTGGCTTCGGAGAAGGTAACCATCATAGATGACGGGGCGCTGCCGAAGGGCATAGCGTCCGCTCCCTTTGACGGCGAGGGGGTGCCGACTTCCAGGTCGGTGCTTATTCAAGACGGGATGCTCCGGGGCTACCTTTATAATACGTACAGTGCCGCCAGGGACGGGGTTCAATCGACCGGTAACGGCGTGCGCAGTTCATTTAAGGGAACCCCGGAAGTGGGGACGACTAACTTTTTTATTGCGGCCGGCAATACACCGGTAGAAAAAATTATTGGAGAAGTGGCGGACGGTATATATGTGACGGAGGTTATGGGCATGCATACCGCCAATCCTATATCCGGAGACTTTTCAGTGGGAGTGGCGGGTTTATTAATCAAGGACGGAAAGCTTGCATCTCCGGTTCGTGGTATGGCCATGGGGGGAAACATAATTGAACTGCTGGCCGGTATTGATGCCGTGGGAGATGATTTAAAGTTCTTTGGCGGTAGCGGTGCGCCGACTTTAAGAGTGACCGGTATAACTACGAGCGGGCAATGAGATTATAAATCGGTTGTTTAAAATTTCCGGTAAAAATAAGGGATTGTACAGGCTTCTGGACGTATAAAAGCATATTGTGGTAATATATTGCTATACGTTTCAAGGGGTGGTTGTGATTGAAAATTTTGGTACTGCACGGACCCAATTTAAACCTTTTGGGCAAGAGAGAACCTGCCGTATACGGCAGCTGCACACTTGATGAGCTAAACCGGCAATTGGTGCACCTGGCCGGAAGGCTGGGAGTTGAAATAACCTGCCGGCAGTCCAATCATGAAGGCGAGTTAATCGATATTTTGCATGGTGCAGCGGCGGAGTTTGCCGCCGTTGTTTTCAACCCCGGGGCCTACAGTCACTATAGTTATGCCTTACATGACGCCGTTTTGTCCATTACCATCCCCACTATCGAAGTACACCTGTCCAATATCTACGCCCGGGAGGATTTCCGCAATCATTCCGTAATTGCCCCTGCGGCTGCGGGGCAGATCAGCGGGCTGGGAATTAACGGGTATTTTTTTGCTTTGAGGGCCGCAGTTGAATTGGCAGGCACATAAACGGGAGGAGCTTTTATTGGAAATGAGAGTCGGGAAATTACGCGGGTTGATGCAGGAAGCCGGAGTAGGTGCTTTATACATCACCAGTCCCGAAAACCGCTTTTACCTGAGTGGTTTTTCCGGTACTGACGGCACTCTTTTGATAGACGAGGAAACCGCTTATTTATTGACGGATTTTCGTTATACGGAACAGGCATCACGGGAGTGCCCGGGGTATAAAATTATCGAGGTTAAGAATTCTTACCTTGAATCTTTATCGGAGGCGGCGGCAGAAAACGGTGTTACCGTGATGGGTTTTGAGGGGGGCCACCTGACTTATAAACAGTATGCCGCCATGAAAGCTAAACTGCCGGGGTTAAACCTGAAACCTACCGAAGGCCTGGTGGAGCAATTAAGACTGTGTAAGGATGATGAAGAAATAAAATATATTACCGCAGCCGTGCGGCTTACCGATGAGGCGCTTGCCGAAATATTACCTGCTGTAAGGCCGGGGGTTTCGGAACGGGAAATTTCACTCCGGTTGGAATATATCATGCGCAGCCGTGGAGCGGATGGAGCCGCGTTTAAATTTATCGTGGCTTCCGGCCCCCGGTCAGCTCTACCTCACGGTGTGGCTTCAAAAAAGATCATCCGGGAGGGCGAGTTGGTCACGATAGACTTAGGTGCCGTCTACCGGGGTTATCATTCCGATATGACCAGAACGATGGTGGTAGGCAGGCCGGACCGGATGCAGAAGGATATTTACAACCTGGTTCTGGAAGCGCAGGTGAAAGCTGTTTCCGTCGTGAAGGCCGGAGTAAAGGCTTCGGAAATTGATGCTGCCGCCAGGAAAGTGATTGAAAGCAGGGGTTACGGTAAGCAGTTCGGACACAGTACCGGACATGGTTTGGGTTTGAACATACATGAAGGCCCCAGGTTATCCTCAAAGGAAACTATGGTTTTGCAGGCAGGTATGGTGGTTACCGTGGAACCTGGAATTTACCTGCCTGGTTGGGGTGGCGTAAGAATTGAGGATACGTTGCTGGTGGAAGACGGCGGTTCAAGGGTGTTGACTAAATCACCTAAAGAAGAATTAATGGTTTTGTAATCAATATTATCTTAACGGGAGGCGGGAGAATTGATTTCAACCAACGATTTTAAGACCGGACTCACCATTGAGTTGGAGAGAGAAGTGTTTCAGGTCATCGAATTCCAACATGTTAAGCCGGGAAAAGGGGCCGCTTTTGTACGCTCAAAACTAAAAAACATGCGGACGGGTGCGGTCATTGAAAAGACCTTTAGTGCCGGAGAAAAAATCCCCAAGGCCAGAATCGAAAGACGTGAAGTTCAGTACTTATATAATGACGGCAAAGATTATAACTTTATGGATATGGAATCTTACGACCAGTTGGCCATGGATGCCGAGCAGCTGGGCGATGTTGTGAAGTATTTGAAAGATAATATGAATATTCAAATTTTGACATTTCAGGGCAAATCAATCGGTGTGGAACTGCCTAATTTTGTGGAGTTGGAAGTCGTCGAAACGGCTCCCGGTATTAAAGGTGACACGGCTTCGGGTGGTTCCAAGCCGGCCACTCTGGAAACCGGTGCCGTGGTCCAGGTGCCTTTCTTTATTAATGTGGGCGATAAGCTCCAAATTGATACCCGTACCGGGCATTATATTAAGCGTGTTTAATCCGAAGCATGTTTAAAACCCCCTGATTAGAGACATACTATAAAAGCCAAAATTAGCCACGTAACAATTTTACCAAAGGGGGTACTTTTTTGATGAGGGATTTGAAGTCGAGGGTGGCATATTTGCAGGGATTGTCTGCCGGGCTAGATTTGGATACCGGAAGCAAAGAGAATAAACTTTTAAGCGGTATTATCGAGGTGCTAAATGATTTTGCACATTCCATGAGCGACCTGGAAGACGGCCATGAACAGTTGGAAAATCTACTGGAGAGCATAGACGAAGACCTGTATCAATTGGAAGACGAAATTTATGAGGAAGATAATGCAGATTATCACGAAGTGGATTGCCCCGGTTGCGGTGAAACGGTTTATTTTGACGCCGGTATTATTGAAGCAGATGATATTATTGAAGTAACCTGTCCTAATTGTGGTGAAGTTGTTTTTTCCAACGACCATACCTATTTGAGCGAAAGTAATCCGAAGGAATATAATGAACAGTTGACCGGCAGCGCGGCAGGTGCGGAAGAAGAGGATATTTAGGTTTAAGTGCGCATATTAATGTTTTTGTTTTTTAAATAATATATATATATATTTGTGAAGAGATAGGTCAAGGCCGTCTTGGCAACTGGGCTAAACCCAGTTATCAAGACGGCTTTTTTTGTTGTTTGGCGAATTATGACATGAACCGCGTTTTAAGTTTACAGGTCGCGGAAGGCGAATTTGTTCTTGATACATTATTATTTTTTGGAATATCTTACCGGGTGTTTCAATATTAATTAGCAGGGGAGGGATAAGCTTGAGTAAAGTCTGTCAAACCGTACAGGTGCAAAACGGTAATAAGGCGGTAAGCGATATTTTACCGGTTCTTCCCTTGCATATCCGCCATATGCTCATTAATTTGCCCCAGTCAATCAAGGAAAATGTGGAAGAAATCCGTATTAGGCAGGGCCGGCCCTTGGTGCTGGGGCTTTCAGGCGAAGATGTCTTTTTAGATCCGGGTGGTAAACCCGTAAAACTGGCGGTTGATGCGTACAAGGTTACCGCTAAAGATATGGAGCGCCTGATCCAGTTAATCAGCGGCTCATCTATTTATGCCCTGGAAGAAGAACTGAAAAACGGTTTTATCACTTTGCCCGGGGGGCACCGCGCGGGTATTACCGGTAAAGCGGTTTTGGAAAAAGGAACTGTCCGGACACTAAAATATTTTTCCGGTTGTAATATCCGGGTTTGTCGGGAAATAACCGGAGCTGCTTCAGGCTTAATGCCGTACCTGATTAATAAAAAGTGCCGGGATATTTATCATACGCTTTTGATATCGCCTCCACGTTGCGGAAAAACGACTGTTCTCAGGGATATAATCAGGCAAATCAGCAGTGGAATCCCCGGGCTGGAACTACCGGGACTGGCCGTGGGTTTGGTGGACGAGCGTTCGGAAATAGCAGGTTGCTATAAAGGAGTACCACAGTTGGACGTGGGAGTGCGGACCGATGTTCTTGACGGGTGTCCCAAAGCGGAAGGAATGATGATGCTATTGCGCTCGATGAGCCCGCGCGTGATCGCAGCTGATGAAATCGGCCGGCGAGAGGATGTAGATGCTCTGGAGGAAGTTTTGAATGCCGGGGTTAAGGTCTTGATTACCGCCCATGGTTCCTCTCTGGCGGATTTGGTAGAAAGGCCGGTTATGGAAAAGGTCATCAATCATAAAATGGTTGACCGCATTGTCATTCTAAGCCGGTTCCGGGGGGCGGGAACGATAGAAAATATTATTGACGGAAAAAGTCTTTGTTCTTTGGGGGTGATCAAGTGCTGAAATTGTTGGGTGCTGCCATGGTTGTAGCGGCAAGCGGTCTTTGCGGAATAGTTATGGCCGGAGGCTATTCCCGCCGCCCCAAAGAACTGCGTTATCTAAGAACGGCTTTACAGATGTTGGAAACCGAGGTGGTTTACGGGGCGACTCATTTGGCGGAAGCTATGAAGCAGGTTGGCTCACGCTGCGACGATGCGGTAGGACCATTATTTTGCCAGACTGCCGGAGAGCTTTCAGCGCTGACCGGGGTAACTGCTGCTGAAGCTTGGGAAAAATCATTGCACAATTATTACCCTGGTTCAGCTTTAAAGCCGCAGGATTTGTTAATTCTGCGCAACTTGGGGGCATCCCTGGGGATATCGGACCGGGATGACCAAATCAAGCACCTGCATCTGGCCATGGAGCAAATCAAGGCCGAAACTGTTGCGGCTGAAGAAGAAGCGGCACGAAATGTCAAGCTTTGGAGTTATCTCGGATTTTTGGGCGGGTTGCTGTTGGTTTTGGTTCTTTATTAAAAGAAAGAGGGGTTTGATATGGACAGTAATATTGATTTGATTTTCAAAATTGCCGGTGTCGGTATACTGGTAGCGGTGCTCCACACTATATTGAAGCATGCCGGAAAAGAAGAACAAGGCCATATAGTTACCCTTGCCGGTATTGCGATCGTGTTCATCTGGGTCATTCAACTGCTGGGTAATTTGTTTGATCAGGTGAGGTCGGTTTTCAAGCTTTTTTAATGATAGAAAAAGTCATAATGGTTATGAGTATTACCGTGCTACGATCAAAGTTCTTGGTTATAAAGATAGCGAGCGATAGGTTAAAAATCACCCGCAGGGTAAATATGTTCCCGCCATTAATTTGATGTAGGAGTCAAAAGTCATGGAAATTCTGCAAATTGTTGCCGTTGGTTTGATAGCTACGGTATTGATTATGGTAGTAAAAAGCCAGCGACCCGAATTGGCGGTGCTTCTGGGGGTAGCTGCCGGAGCGATTATTTTTTTGATGGTGCTGGGCAAGATCAGTGCGGTCATTAGTATTGTTAGGGATTTGGCAAGTAGGGCCGGGATTAATATGGTATATCTCGGGACCATACTAAAAATTGTCGGAGTAGCGTATATTGCTGAGTTCGGGTCGCAAATTTGTCGTGACGCAGGTGAAGGAGCAATAGCGACAAAGATTGAGTTTGCCGCTAAGATCTTAATTTTGGTGCTGGCGATGCCTATTGTCGTAGCAGTACTGCAGGCACTCTTAAAACTGGTACCTTAAAGGCGGTGCACACAGTGAGCAGAGTTTACCGGTTACTATTAGTTTTTCTTTTTTGTTTCGGGGTTCCGGGTGGTGCCGTAGCAGAACCAACTATGGTCGCGGAAAACGGTGCTGATAATTTATCACCTGAATTTGGTGCTGTCCAGGAGTACATTGAGCAGCTGGATGCGGAAATAGACAGTTCTGTTCCACAGATAAATTTTAAAGAACTGGTTACCCGGTTGATTAACGGGGAAATGGACTGGCAGCCTGCCGCAATATTTAAAAAAATACTAAGTCAGATTTTTAGTGAAGTGGTAGCAAATTTCGATCTGCTGGGTAAGCTGGTAATTCTGGCGGTGATCTGCGCTGTTTTGCAAAATTTAATTGCTTCTTTTGAGAAAAACACCGTGGGAAAGCTTACTTATTCCATTATTTACCTGGTGCTTATAACCATTGCCGTCAGTTCTTTTACACTTGCGGTCAATGCCGGTAGAGAAGTGGTAGATACCATGGTTATCTTCATGCAGGCGCTTTTACCGGTGTTACTTACTTTACTGGTGGCGGTGGGTGGAATAGCCTCAGCAGCCATTTTCAGTCCGGTGATTCTTACCACTTTGGGTGTGTTTGGAACGTTAATTAAAGATGTTATTCTGCCACTGTTCTTTTTTGTCGCTATTTTAAATATAGTGAATAGCTTGTCGGAACATTTTAAGGTTTCGAATTTAGCCGATTTATTAAAAAGTGTGGCTATGGGGTTGATGGGAATATTTTCAACTATATTCTTAGGGGTGCTTGCTGTCCAGGGAGTGGCGGGAGCGGTAGGGGATTCGGTTACGTTTCGCACCGCCAAATTTGGTGTAGGCGCTTTCGTGCCTGTAGTCGGGGGATTGTTGTCTGATGCCTTGGAAGCTGTAGTCAGTTCTTCCTTATTGATAAAAAACGCGGTGGGAATTGCCGGATTGGCGGCTATAGGCACTGTGATGCTGGTACCGCTTTTAAAAATCATCACCATGGCTTTTATCTACAAGCTTGCCGGTGCCTTAATCCAACCGGTCAACGACGGGCAAATGGTAAGTTGTTTGAACAGCCTCGGTAACAGTTTACTCCTGATTTTTGCCGCGGTAGCTACGGTGGGTCTGCTTTTTTTCTTTGCTATTACTATTGTCGTAGGTGTTGGGAACCTGACCGTGATGTTAAGGTGATTCCGGGTCATGGAGGGAGTTAATTGGATATCATACGCAGCCTGGTACAAAGCTTAATCGTCATTGTTATTCTGGCGGTTTTCTTGGAAATGCTGTTGCCTGCAGGTGGAGTAAATAAATACGTTAAGATGGTTGTGGGCTTGCTGATAATTGTAGCGGTAGTTCAGGCCGTAGGTAATCTGCTTCATTTTGATTTTACCGGAGAATTGCAGCCTTACGTGCAAAAAAAAGAAGATTTTTCATTTTCCACTATCTTGGAAAACGGTGAAAGAATTAATGCCGAACAGCAAGTGACGGCAATTGAACAATACCGGCAGGGTCTGGAGAACCAGATAAAGGCACTAGCCCGGGTTAACCGGGAAGTGTCCGTGATAGACGTTAAGGTCGAAGTTCAAACGCAAAAAAATGAAATTGAATACGGCCAGTTGCAGGAAATTGTGTTGTTTGTGTCCGGAAGCGCTGGAACAGAACCGACGGAACCGCAAAATGATCAAGTGGACGTGGAGGTGGAGCCGGTTACCGTACGGGTGGAACGTTTAAAGGAGGATAAGCAGGCAGGAGACGAAGTCCCTGGACCGCCCCGGGAAGAAGTATCCGGCCTGATCAATACCATAGCTGATTTTTATAATATATCTCCGGAGCAGGTACGGGTAGTATTTGCACCGGGCACATAAAAGCATAGAAGACATTATCTAAGGGAGGTGCTATTTTGAAAAAAATTTGGGAGTTTTTCGGTATGGGAGGAGAAAAAGAAAACGGGCTGCCCCCTAAAGAACAGGGCAGACGGAACCTTTGGCTTATTGGTCTTGCCGGTCTAGGAGTGTTGTTACTGGTTTTTTCAGGTGTGAGAGGAGAAAACACGACTTCCGGGCAGCAGCCCTTAAGTCAAGAAGAGTCCGGAATTGTGTTGCAAAAACAGTTTAAAAGCAGTATTGCTTTTGAGGAAAACAAGCTCAGTGAAAATTTATGTAACTTGCTCAGCCGGGTGGAAGGAGCCGGGCGGGTGCAGGTTGCGGTAAAAATTACCGGTTCGACCAACGTGGAATACGCGGTAAACAGTACTGTTGGCAAGAAAACAACCCAGGAGCAAGACCAGTCAGGCGGTACCAGATTGACTACGGAAAATACGGAAAGTGGTCAACTGGTAATGAACCGGACTGAGTCGGGAGGTGAGCAACCCGTTGTGGAGCGGGAGACAGCGCCCCGGGTGGTAGGGGTCCTGGTGGTAGCCGAAGGTGCCGGAGACGCCTTGGTAAAGGCAAGGCTTTTTGAGGCGGTCAAGGTTGCTCTGGGTATAGAGCCGCAGAAGATTGCCGTAGTACCTATGGAGGGGGGAGAATAATGTGGTCGATAATTGTAAAAAAACGGATCATAACCAGATTGGCAGCGCTGGTTGTTGTCGGGCTGACCGTTATTTGTTTGAACTTCTGGTTTGGTTTGTTTGAAGCCAACCGTAACGTGACGGAGAGCCGTGACGGTCGTCCCGTTACCGGTACGGTCGAATTTGAAGCAATGGAACCATCGTTACCGGAAGCGGATGAAAATAGTGAAGCAAAAGTTGCAGGGCATACCGGTGCATATTCAAATTTCTTTGTCGAGTACCGTCTGGAGAGGGAGCAAACACGCGGACAGCAGGTGGAGTGGCTGCGCGAGGTTATCAACAGCGATAATTCCAACGCAGCCATCAAGCAAAAAGCCCAAGAACAACTGCTGACGATCAGTCAAAACATGGTCTGTGAAATTGATTTGGTCAATATGCTCAAGGCAAAGGGTTTTAAAGAAGCGATTGTCCGGCTTAACGAAAATACGGTTACTGTAATTATCGCTGCGGATAGCATAACAGAAAAGGAAACTGAAGATATAAAAGAACTTGTTGCCATGGGGGCCGGAATGAAAGAAGAAAATGTGGTGGTTATCATCAAAAGAAAAGCTTGAAGAGTATAAATTAAAAATGGTTTCGAATATTATGTATACTTGCCCAAGAAAGGTTCCCAAAAACCTCTTTATTTACTATAATTATATTGATGGTCTTTTTTGATCATACGTGTATCGTATCGGGTTGTTATCTATAGTGACAACCTGTTTTTTTACATTTAATAGGTGGATAATATGGTGTGAGTATGGGAGGGGGAAAATTGGATCATTTGGTAAAGATAACTGATACGACTTTACGTGATGCGCATCAAAGTCTTTGGGCTACCAGAATGAGTACTGCGGATATGCTGCCGATTACGGATAAACTGGATCGTATCGGTTATCATTCTTTAGAAGTGTGGGGTGGAGTAACTTTTGATGTTTGTTTGCGATACTTGAATGAAGACCCCTGGGAGAGATTGCGTTTATTGAAGAAGCAAATCCGGCACACCCCGTTGCAAATGCTTTTACGCGGGCAATCACTGGTGGGGTATCAAAGCTATCCTGATGACGTGGTGGAATGTTTTGTAGAAAAGGCGGTAGAAAACGGTATTAATATCATCAGGGTTTTCGATGCGCTCAACGATGTCCGGAATTTGAGGACGACTGTGACAGCGGCTAAAAAGGCCGGTGCCCATGTACAAGCTGCTATGGTGTATACCATAAGTCCGATACATACCAATCATCATTATCTTGAATTGGCGCAGCAATTGGTTGCAATGGGTGCCGACTCAATATGTATTAAGGACATGGCAGGCCTTTTGGCTCCCTACCAGGCTTATGACCTGGTTAAATTGTTAAAGGAAAATATAGAGCTTCCCTTGCAATGTCATAGCCATTATATCGGTGGTTTGGCCGTAGGTGCATATATAAAAGCGGTAGAAGCGGGAGTGGACGTAATTGATACTGCCACCATGCCCTTGGCTTTCGGTGCTTCCCAGCCTCCTGTCGAAACCGTAGTTCGTGCCCTGCAGGGTTCTAATTATGATACGGGACTAAACATTCACGATCTTTTTGAAATTGCCAAATATTTTGAAGGGGTAAGAAAATCCGGGGATTTTGGCCGGGGAGTAACCAGAATCAATGATTTGCGTGTTTTTGACCACCAGGTACCGGGCGTCATGATCTCCAATCTGGTTACCCAGCTGGAAGAGCAAAAAGCTCTTTACCGTCTCGGTGAAGTCCTGGATGAAATTCCCGTAGTACGCAGGGAACTTGGGTATCCTCCGCTGGTAACCCCTAACAGTCAAATAGTCGGCACCCAGGCGGTACTAAATGTGCTTACCGGAGAAAGATACAAGCTGGTGCCCGGTGAAGTCAAGGATTATATCGCGGGTAAATACGGCCGGCCTCCTGCGCCTGTTGACCAAAAAATAATGAGTAAGGTGCTGGGTGACCGTGAGCCCATAACCTGCAGGCCTGCCGATTTGATAGAGCCCAGGATGGACAAAATAAGGAAGGAAGCAAAAGATCTGGTAAAAAGTGAAGAGGAGATTATTTCTTATGCCTTATTTCCTCAGGTTGCCAGGCGATTTTTGGATATGAAACACACGGGGGGCGTAAAAGAGTTTAACAACCAGGTTGTAAAAGACAAGAACAAGCCGGGGCAACAAGTTAGTTCAAAAAACATTTCCGGCCCGGTATTGACGTTGAAAGACAAAAAAAAAGGCGAAACCACCGGTAGGGAGGTAAGCAATATGAACCTGCAAGATGTAAAAGAGCTAATTAAGATCATCAGTGAAACCGATATCAGCGAAGTTTCTCTGGAGAGTTCCGGGGTAAAGGTGGCGATTAGAAAGGGTCAATTCCCTGAAGATAATCATAAAAGTGCAAATAAAGTGCCGGTACATCAGGTCCCGGCAACAAGTAATGAGAATGCAGTGACCATTGCTGCCGATACAGTATCTGAACCAATATCTGAAGAAGAAAAAAAAGAAGCGGATTCTGATTTGACTACAGTGACTTCACCGATGGTCGGTACTTTTTACCGGGCTTCTGCTCCTAATGCCCCCCCGTATGTTGAAGTCGGGGATCGGGTGCATAAAGGGCAGACGCTTTGTATTATAGAGGCCATGAAATTAATGAATGAAATTGAATCAGAAGTGACCGGTGAAGTGGTCAAGATCTCAGTTGACAACGGTACGCCGGTTGAGTATGGACAAACAATTTTTTTGATTAAGGAATAAATTTTAAATCGAGGCGGAGAGTGAAGATGTTCAAAAAAATTTTGGTTGCTAACCGGGGTGAAATAGCGGTTCGTATAATACGTGCCTGTCGCGAGATGAATATAAAAACCGTTGCCGTTTATTCAGAGGCGGACCGGAACAGCTTGCACGTATTATGGGCGGATGAGGCGTATTGTATCGGCCCTCCGTCCGTTGCAAAGAGTTACCTGGATGTAACGAGTATCATTAGTGCGGCACTTGTTTCCGGGGCGGAAGCCATTCACCCGGGTTACGGTTTTTTATCTGAAAACGTTGACTTTGCCGAGATGTGTTCAACCTGCGGTATTGTTTTCATCGGACCTCCGGCAAAAGCCATCCAACTCATGGGTGTAAAGGCACAGGCCAGGGAAACGATGATTAAAGCCGGGGTACCGGTGGTGCCGGGTTCAGAAGGTGTTATCAGTGATAGCAAAAAAGTTCAGGAACTGGCGGATAAAATAGGTTATCCCGTCATCATCAAAGCAAGTTCCGGCGGTGGAGGCCGTGGCATGAGAGTGGTGCAAAACTGCGGGGAGTTGGAAAGAGCTGTCAGTACCGCCCGGACGGAAGCGGAAGCTGCTTTCGGCAGTGGGGAAGTATATCTTGAAAAATACCTGGAAGAGCCTAGACATATTGAATTTCAGGTATTGGGAGACAGGTACGGACATCTGGTGCACCTGGGGGAAAGAGACTGTTCGATCCAAAGACGCAACCAGAAGGTGTTGGAAGAAGCACCTTCTTCTACTATAACCCCGGAGTTGCGTGAGGAGATGGGCGCTACGGCCGTCCGGGCCGCCCGGGCGGTGGATTATTTCAGCACGGGTACGGTAGAATTTCTATTGGATAAAAGCTTTAACTTTTATTTTATGGAGATGAACACCAGGATTCAGGTTGAACACCCGGTAACAGAATTGGTAACGGGGATTGATTTAATCAAAGAACAAATTCGCATCGCATACGGGGAAAGACTTGATTTTTCCCAGGAAGATGTTAAGATCAACGGCCATGCCATTGAGTGCAGGATTAATGCCGAGGCGCCGGATAAAAAATTCATGCCGGTGGCGGGCAAGATTACAGCCTATTTGCCTCCCGGCGGACCCGGTGTCCGGGTTGACAGTGCGGTGTTTAACGGTTACGTTATTCCTTCCTATTATGATTCCATGATCGGGAAACTGATCGTATGGGGTAAGAACAGGGAGGAAGCTATTAACCGGATGGACCGTTCCCTGCGTGAAATGGTAGTAAAAGGGGTTCCTACTACGATTCCTTTTCACCAACGAGTATTAAGAAATGTTTTTTTCCGTCGTGGTGACGTCTATACCAATTTCATTCAAAGACGCATATTGACAGAAACTCAAGAAATGCAACCTTTTTAGATTGTAATTGCGTTATTTTTCCATATTTGATATAATAATAAGTGATTATAATAGTCGTGAGTGAATAAATAAACGGGGGTGTCCAAAAGTGGTAGCCGAAGAAATTGCTCGGGAAGAACGAACCATGCTGGGTTCAATCAAGATAGCCGATGAAGTGGTAAAAACGATAGCAGGATTGTCTGCCATTGAGGTTCAAGGTATGGCTGGAATGAGCGGTGGTTTAGTAGGCGGAATAGTGGAAAAGTTGGGTAGGAAAAACTTGACTAAGGGGGTCAAGGTGGAAGTCGGCGAAAAAGAGGCTGCCATTGACTTATACGTAATCATGAATTCCGGCGTACGCATTCCTGACGTGGCGGGAGAAATTCAGGAGAGAGTTAAAAATGCCGTCGAACATACGACGGGTCTTGCCGTTATAGAAGTAAACATTAACGTTCAGGGGGTTGCTTTTGTGACTGAGGAGGAAGAAGAACACAGGGTAAAGTAAAGAGGTTGCACCTCATTTTTTATTGCTTAAGTTAACAAGTCCCTGGTGTTTAAAGTTTAAGTTTAACAGTGGCTTTAGACACCAGGGAAAACTTTTTCAATATACTAACCAATGTCAGGAGGTTTATAATGGGTCCTTTTGACCGTGTTTTACTGGCCGGATATACTTGTTTTCTCACCGTGGTGTTTTTAATTTTTTCGGCGGTAATGGTGGGGTGGACTTCACCCGTCTTGTTATTCAGGGATTTTTTAAACTTCGACCGCCCGGATGTCCTTTGGGCTATAATAATAGTATTGCTCTTGGCCGGGGTCAGGTTGTTCTGGGTAAGCGTCCGTAAAACGAAGGGCAGGCATGTGGTCCTGACTGAGCGGGATCTCGGCCAGATTAAATTGTCCCTTCAGGCAATTGAGAATTTAATTGAAAAAGTTGTGAGTCAGATAAACGGTGTAAAAGAAATTAAATCCAATATTTTTTCCGTTCCCCAGGGTATCGGCATTCAAATCCGGGCATCGGTCACGCCGGAAGTTAATGTGCCGGAGGTTTCTGCTGAAATTCAGGAACGGGTTAAAGAACGGGTTTTCGAAGTTACCGGTTTGTCGGTTGGCACCGTGAAGGTTTTAATTGAAAATATTACCGTTAAAAAGCCGAGGGTCGAATAAAGGTGGTAGTGAGGTGTAATCATGGCTGTTTTACGTGAAATATTAGATAGTCACCTGGGTAAAATAATAGGAATTATTTTGGGGCTGCTCTTTGGTTGGTTTGCTATCAAGTACGGTTTATTTAAAGCGCTTTTCGTGATGGTATGTGCGGTAGCCGGTTACTATATCGGTAAGCGGTTGGACGAGAATTATGATTTCAAAGGATTATTGGAGAATCTTTTTCGGGAAAGATAGCAGTGGTAATAAATCATATCAATGTTGTATAATTGCCGGGAGGATGTGTATGAGCAGGAGACAGGCGAGGGAAAGAGCCCTTCAAGTTCTGTTCCAAATCGATGTGGGGGGGATTGATCCGTATCAAGCGTATCAAAATATGGCGGACAGTTTTGGGGCATTGACGAAGGAACAGGATTTTTCCAGGAGAATTATTTGGGGTGCTCTGGACAACCTGGAACCTATTGACCGGATCATCAACATCGTAAGCAAAGATTGGAATATAAACAGAATGGCAAAAGTGGATAAAAACATCATGCGGCTGGCATTGTATGAAATTATTTACTGTGATGACATTCCCAACAATGTTTCTGTAAATGAAGCGGTGGAATTAGGTAAGATATTCGGCGGAGAGGAATCGGGTAGATTTATCAATGGAATATTAGGTTGGGTGATAGAAAATTTTGCTCAATACCGGTCCAGGGATCGGTCGGATAATATTTAAGGTTGCCGGTCTTAGTTTTTTTTAGAGGTGATTTATTTATATGTACCGTATAACCAGGAAACAGGTTTTAGCTCCGGCGATAAGCCTGTTTGAGATTAAGGCGCCTGAAGTGGCTGAAAAGGCCAAGCCCGGACAGTTCATCATTCTCCGGGTCGACAGTGAGGGAGAGCGTATCCCGTTAACTATTGCTGATTTTGACCGGGGAAAAGGTACCATTACCTGTGTTTTTCAGGAAGTCGGTAAGACTACCAGGGTATTAGGAACCCTGAATGAAAGGGATTTAATTAAAGATTTTGTCGGCCCGTTGGGAGAACCGTCCCGTATTGAGCATTACGGTCACGTTGTTTGTGTCGGCGGTGGGGTAGGAGTTGCTCCGGTATATCCCATAGCCAGGGCATTAAAAGAAACCGGGAACAAGGTGACGGGCATTATAGGGGCAAGAACCGGGGAACTGGTTTTTTGGGAGGATAAGATGCGGGATGCCTGCAGTGAATTGAGAATAACCACCGACGACGGTTCTTATGTCAGGAAGGGCTTTGTTACCGATGTTTTAAAGGAGGTTATCGAGGAAAGCAACGAGGTTGTTCTTTGTATCGCCATCGGACCCCTGCCGATGATGCGGGCGGTATGCAACCTGACCAGAGAATATAACTTGAAAACCGTGGTCAGCCTAAATTCAATAATGGTGGATGGGACAGGCATGTGCGGCAGCTGCCGGGTAACCGTGGGTGGAGAAACCAAGTTTGCCTGTGTGGACGGGCCGGAATTTGACGGACACCAGGTAGATTTTGCCGAAATGGCGCGCCGTGCGGTTATTTACCGGCCCCAGGAAAAAATTTCCCTGGAAAAATACTTAAATGAAAGTAAAGGCGGACACCGGTGTCAAGGCAGTTGTAGAGGTGAAAATAATGACCGCAGGGAATAAAAAAACTTTGAGTCCTAATCGATTTGATATGCCGGTGCAGGAGCCGGAGCAGAGAATAAAAAATTTCGCTGAGGTAGCGCTGGGGTATGATGAGGAAACTGTTGCCGTCGAGGCAGGACGATGCCTGCAATGTAAGCAGGCGCCGTGTTGCCGGGGTTGCCCGGTAGAGGTTGATATACCCGCTTTTATTAAGCTTGCCGCCCAGAAAGATTTTGCCGGAGCCATAAAAAAAATTAAGGAAAAAAATGCCCTGCCTGCCGTTTGTGGGCGGGTATGTCCCCAGGAGAACCAGTGTGAGCAGTACTGCACCTTGGGTAAGAAGTATCAACCAGTATCCATCGGCCGGATCGAACGTTTCTGTGCAGACCGTGAATTGGAGCGCGGTACAGTGCCTCAAAAGGTTGCCGTTCCTACCGGTAAGCGGGTGGCGGTGGTGGGTTCCGGCCCGGCAGGGCTGACCTGCGCCGCCGACTTGGCCAAATTAGGCCATCAAGTGACCGTGTTCGAAGCGCTACACGTGGCCGGCGGTGTTTTGATGTACGGTATTCCCGAATTCCGGTTGCCGAAAGCAGTGGTTCAGAAAGAAGTGGCGAATTTAAAGGAACTAGGAGTCGAAATCCAGGTAAACGCCGTGGTGGGTAAACTTGCGACGGTTGACGAATTGAAAGAGGACGGGTTTGATGCCATCTTTATCGGTACCGGTGCCGGTCTCCCATATTTTATGAAAATACCGGGTGAAAATGCTTGCGGCGTGTACTCAGCAAATGAATTTCTCACCCGCACTAATTTAATGAAGGCTTATTCTTTCCCCGACTATGACACTCCCATCAGGGTGGGCCGAAAAGTGGCGGTGCTTGGCGGCGGAAACGTGGCTATGGATTCGGCGCGCACCGCACTTCGTCTTGGGGCTGAAGAGTCATGGATCGTCTACCGGCGTTCAAGAGCCGAGCTGCCGGCCCGTAACGAGGAAATTGAACATGCCGAAGAGGAAGGGGTCAAATTCCAGTTTTTGACCAGTCCGACCAGGATTTTATACAATGACGATTATTGGGTAACGGGTATGGAATGTTTGCGTTACGAACTGGGTGCGCCGGACGATTCCGGGCGCCGCAGGCCGGTTCCCATCAAGGGTTCGGAATTTGTCATTAAAGTGGATACCGTGGTGGTGGCAATCGGTCAGGGGCCAAACCCGTTGGTGTCCAGGACTACCACTGATTTGGCTTGCTCTAAACGGGGCAATATTATTGCCGATGCGGAAACGGGCGCAACCTCCAAGCCGGGAGTTTTTGCCGGTGGTGACGTGGTGAGCGGTGCGGCTACGGTGATACTGGCCATGGGTGCCGGCCGCAAGGCGGCGAATGCAATCCACGCTTACTTGTCGGGTCAAAACACGGAGTAGTATGCTTATATTACTAACGGGAGTTTGAAGATGCGCATAATAACCGTATCTGAACTAACCAGGCATGTTAAAGAGTTAATCGATAAAGATTACGTCCTGGCCAACGTATGGGTCAGCGGTGAAATATCGAACTTTAAAGCTGCTGCTTCCGGACACTGTTACTTTACTTTAAAGGATCACCGCAGCTGCCTGAAGGTGGTTATGTTCCGGTCTAAAAGCCGGCGGCTACTTTTCCGCCCGGAAAACGGCATGGCAGTTACTGTGCGTGGTTACGTTTCGGTATATGAAAGGGACGGAACATATCAGCTTTATGCCGGGGAAATGGAGGCCGAGGGCACCGGCGCGCTTTACCTGGCGTTTGAGCAGTTGAAAGAAAAATTGCAGCGTGAAGGTCTGTTCGATAAAAAACATAAAAAACCATTGCCGTTCCTGCCGCGTAGAATCGGGATTGTTACCTCACCTACCGGCGCGGCCGTCAGAGATATGCTGGAAATAATCAGGCGCCGCTGGCCGGGGCGTGAGATCATCCTGGCACCCGTGCCTGTACAGGGTCAAGAAGCACCTCCGGCTGTGGCCCGGGGGTTGCAGCTGTTAAACCGGCTTGACGATGTGGAATTAATCATAGTCGGCCGGGGAGGCGGTTCCCTGGAAGAACTCTGGGCTTTTAATACTGAAGTGGTCGCGCGCAGTATTTTTCAATCAAGAATTCCAGTTATTTCTGCCGTGGGGCATGAAAACGATTTTACTATCGCTGACTTTGCAGCCGATGCCAGGGCGGCAACTCCGTCCGCTGCAGCAGAAATGGCTGTTCCTGATAAAAAAGAAATCATAAAGCATCTTAATGCGCTGTCAGCCAGGCTTTCAGGAATAATGAATCAGAAGGTGGAAGAGGGCAGGCAAAGGTTCTTTTCCTGTGTTTCCGGCCGGATTTTCACCCGGCCGGTTGATGTTGTTTGTAGTGAGAAAAGGCAGGCTCTTGATATGCTGCATCATTCATTAATCCAGGGAATAAGCAGCACCGTGGATCGCGAAAAAAACCGCTTGGCGGTGTTGGCGGGCCGGATGCAGGTATTGAGTCCGTTATCCACCCTGGCCAGGGGGTACAGTATATGTACCCGCTGGGATGGGGGGCAGGTTGTCAGTGATGCTCAAACGGTTGTGACCGGTGAAAAGTTGTTGCTGCGCCTGCACCAGGGGGTGCTCCGTTGTACTGTGGAAGATAAGATGACATGCTAAGAAAGAGGTTGGATATTATGACTGTGGTTATTGACGGAAAAAAGGTGGCCGCAGCAATCAGGGAAGGTGTAAAGACAGAAGTGGCCCGGCTCAGGGGAAAAGGTATCATTCCCAAACTTGCCGTGGTTCTGGTGGGGGAAGATCCGGCTTCAGTACTTTATTCCCGGACGATAGAAAAATCTTGCGGCAAGGTAGACGTGGATTTTGAATTGTTTGCTTTACCGGAAACCGCACGTGAAGAAGAGGTTGTTGCATTGCTGGAGAGGCTTAACCGGGATAGTGAAGTAAAAGGAATTTTGGTAGAGTTGCCTCTGCCGAAGGGGTTTAACCAGCAGAGGGTGATGGAAACGGTTTCACCGCTCAAGGATGTAGACGGGGTACATCCGATTAACCGCGGCTATATCTTAAGTAACAGCGAGGGGCTTTTCCCTACCACGCCCATGGGATGTATTGAAATTATGCTACGTAACGGGATAGAAATTAGTGGTAAACACGCGGTTCTGGTTGGCCGGGGTGAATCTGTCGGCAAACCGCTCATATTTATGATGCTCAACCAGAATGCCACCGTTACCGTTTGCCATACCAGGACTGGAAACCTGGCTTATCACACCCGGCAGGCGGACATCCTTATAGCTGCCGCCGGAAGGGCCGGGATGATTACCGTTGACATGGTTAAACCTGGTGCCATTGTAATTGATGCCGGCATAAATGAGACGGATGACGGTGGTATTTGTGGCGATGTCGATTTCAAAGAGGTGGTAAAGATTGCCGCTGCGGTTTCACCCGTACCGGGTGGCGTCGGTAGTATGACCACCGCATTAATTCATAAGAACTTGCTTAAGGCCATTAAGTTGCAGCAGGGGTGGTTTTGATGAGTAAGCTTTTTGAAAAAAGCCTGCGCGAGGTGATTGAGGTTTCAGCTTCAAAGTCGCCGACACCGGGGGGTGGCAGTGTTTCAGCAATTGTGGCCTGTTTTGGATTGGCCATGGCTTCAATGGTAGCTAATTTGACCCTGGGAAAAGAAAAATATAAAGATGTTGCTCCTCAAATTGATGAAAGTCTGAAAGAGATTAATGAATTAATTAAAAATTTAGAGGAATTAGTGGAAGCCGACATGGCGGTATTTAATAATTTTATGAAGGCTTACCGGCTGAAGGGGAATACCGGGACAGAGAAGGTTGCCCGGGAAAACGCGATCCAAAAAGCTCTCCAGGAGGCTACGGATACCCCGATTGAAATTGCACGGTTATGCTTAAAGGTATTACATATCGCAGAACGGTTATCCGTTGCCGGCAATAAAATGGCTGTCAGTGATGCGGGTGTAGCAGCCCTTTTGGCCGACGCAGCCTTAAAAAGCGTTCTCCTGAACGTGGATATCAACCTTCCGATGATTAAAGACCAGAAATACGTAAATAAAGTTGTTGCCGAGAAGGAGGACATGATTTCAGAAGCCGGGTATTTGAGGGAAAAGGCCTTGACCGAAGTGCAGCGGAGAATATAGAGTAGATTTACATATCGTCATCAAGCGGTTTTTTGTGGTTTATGTTAAATGTGTGGTGTTTAAGCAATATTATTTTTGCGTTACTATATTATGTAACGCAAAGAAAAATGACGGGAGAGGAAATTTATGCCGAAGGGAAATAAAAATAAACCAATCAGTTTTGAAGAGGCGCTTTCCCGGTTGGAAAACGTGGTGCAGAAACTGGAAGACGGCAGGTTGTCCCTGGAGGGGGCACTGGAGCTATTTGCGGAAGGCATAAAATTATCAAAAATTTGCAACCGGCATCTGGAAGATGCCGAACAACGCATTTCCATTCTGGCCACCGATGCCCGGGATGGTATAGAATTAAGAGGAGCAACATCTTTTGCTGTTACCGGGGAGGATTCCGGCAGTGAACTTTAAAGAAGAGTTGAAAAATAAGGCCCGTTTGGTGGAAGCTATGCTGGAAAGTATGCTGCCTTCGCCCGATTCCTACCCGCCTTCCATTCACCAGGCCATGCGTTACAGTGTCATGGGTGGAGGGAAAAGGCTTCGGCCTGCTCTGGTAATTGCCGGGGCAGAGACGGTGGGGGGCAAGGTTGCCGAGGTGTTGCCTGCTGCCTGCGCAGTTGAATTAGTACATGTTTATTCCCTTATTCACGATGACCTGCCGGCCATGGATGATGACGATTACCGCAGAGGTAAGCTTACCAATCATAAGGTATACGGGGAGGCATTAGCCATACTGGCCGGTGATGCTCTCCTGACTTTGGCTTTTAAACTTTTAACCGAGATGGAATCCTTCCGTCCGGAGAAGGTATTAAAAGTAATTAATGAATTAGCGGCAGGAGCCGGGACTTTCGGATTGGTCGGAGGGCAGGTAGTGGACACGTGTTTCACGGGGGAATCATGCGGTGAGGAAGTTCTTGAATATATCCACCGGCATAAAACCGGTGCTTTATACCGGGTTTCGGTCCGGATAGGAGCGATACTTGCCGGGGCAAGTGAAAAACAGCTTGATTGCCTTACTGCATATGCAGAAAACCTGGGGTTGGCGTTTCAAATCAAAGATGATATTCTTGATATTGAAGGTGACGAGAAAAAGCTCGGCAAGCCGGTAGGTAGTGATACCAAAAACGAGAAACTGACCTACCCCACTTTCTACGGATTGGAAAATTCCAGGCAAAAAGCGTTTCAGGCTGCTGAAAAAGCTCAGGAAGCGTTGCGGTGTTTCGATCGGAAGGCGGATTTTTTAAGAGCCTTGGTTGATTTTGTTATTCACCGTGACCACTAATTTTAGAAGGTTTTTTATGAATAATTACAAAAAATTAAATATTTTAGTCCTGTAAAGATAATAAGAGCTTTCACAGTATTTGTAATGCAAATATTGTATGTGTTATAATAATATATTGAATATGTTTCTTTAATAAGTGACACAGTATCCTAGTCAGTGGAACCTTTTTGAAGGCGGGGCTAAAAATCCGTCAAGGGCACATCGATGAAGTTTCTGGTGCTGGCTATTGACGCCCAGTCAGGGGTCGGTACTGGAAGTTAAGGGGGTGGGGCAACCTGCAATGGCATGTGGGCGTTGACCCCACCCCCGTGGAGACCTAAGTACGTGGGCAGCCATATCTGACAATTAGATGTGGTCAACTATGGCTTGGGGTGGAACCTGCACGTGGTTGAAGCTGCGTGTAGTGTAGCCTGCCTTGAGTGGTATGGGTGGATTTCCGGTTTTACAAGCAGCCGGCATGGGCCCGTGTGCGGCTAGTTTGTTGATTGAAACCCATATTGCAAAAGAGGCTAGAAAAGGTAATGCTGTCGAGGAAAACTCCTAGGCTGTACGAGATGTGCCGTGACAGGCCGGGGATTAAAGTGTGGACTAAGTGGTAATCCAGCTCCGTATCCGGTGACGGTCGGGAACGGCTTTAAAGGGAAACCGCCGGTTTGGCGACAGCCGGCAGCCGTTTGGGAAAACCTGCTGGACCTAAGCCGCAATATTTACCCGGCCTGTTGTCACTTATTGATCTAATTGGATTTTTGTATACCCTTTTTTTGACAGTTCGGTATGAGGTGACTTTTTTTGGGTAATAATAAATCTACTGTTTCCAGTAGATATATATTTTTTGTAGGAGTAGGTTCATTTTTTCTGGCTGTGGGTTTCACCTATCTTTCTGAAACTTTTGCTTCGAGGTTAAATAGTATATTCTTATCATGTGTTTTTTTAACCATAATTATTATTATAAATACGGTTTCAGATATTATAGGTACCGCAGTTACTGCTGCCACACATGCTCCTTTCAATGCCAAGGCAGCTAAGCGGATTCCCGGTGCGGTGCAGGGACTTCGGTTAGTCCATAATGCTGACCGGGTAGCCAATCTTGCCAATGATGTCATAGGTGACATTACCACTACCGTCGGAGGTGCCCTGGGGATATCAATTGTGGTTCAAATAATGTTGTTGGAGCCTGAAGTAAGCAAGTTCTGGCTAAATGTTTTTATCACCGCATTAATTGCCGCGGTGATTGTTTCTAGTAAGGCGGCGGGGAAAAAAATAGCCTTAAAACATCCTGATGACATAATATTTTTTACCGGAAGGGCTTTAGCTAAAATAGAGGATATAACCGGATTCAAGCCGTTTCAGAAGCGGCGTGGTTCTTCCAAAAACAGGAGGGTTGGGTGAATCGTGGGAAAGCTGCTGGAAAAGGTGCATGCTCCAAGAGATATTCGCACGATGACTTTTGTGGAATTAAATGAACTGGCTGGTGAAATACGCTGGGAAATTATTAATACTGTAGCCCGGACGGGAGGACATATTGCACCCAGTTTAGGGGTTGTGGAACTGACCTTGGCTTTACACCGGGTTTTTAATACTCCTTTGGACAAAATTATTTGGGACGTGGGACACCAGAGTTATGCCCATAAGTTGATTACCGGAAGGCGGGAACATTTCTGTACCCTTCGCCAGTTCAGAGGTTTAAGCGGTTTTCCGCAACCCGGTGAAAGCGAATACGACCCCTTTGGTACGGGACACAGCAGTACTTCTATTTCTGCGGCTCTGGGGATGGCTGTGGCGCGGGATTTAAAAAACGAAGCATATTCGGTGGTGGCAGTGATTGGAGACGGGGCCATGACCGGGGGGATGTCATTTGAGGCGCTTAACCATGCCGGGCACCTTAAAAAAAATTTGATTGTAATCCTTAACGATAATGAAATGTCTATTACTCAAAATGTCGGGGCCATGTCCGGCTATTTGACCAGATTGAGAACCGACCCTATGTATTCCCGGGGTAAGGAAGAGTTGGAACAGTTATTACGTAAAATTCCCATTGGGTCAACCCTGTTGCGGCTTGGGGAAAAGGTGAAAGACAGCCTGAAATATCTGGTGGTCCCCGGTATGATTTTTGAAGAACTGGGTTTTGTTTACCTGGGTCCGGTTGACGGTCATGACTTAAAAGCGGTAACTAAAATATTACAGCAGGCCAAATCTTTAAAAGGACCTGTTTTAGTGCACGTACTAACTAAAAAAGGTAGAGGGTATCGCCCGGCCGAAAAAAACCCCGACAAGTTTCACGGAATAGGGGCTTTTAATATTAATAGCGGAGAAGTTATAAAGAAAAGTAATATTCCTTCATATACTGATGTATTCGGTCGTACGTTATCCAAACTGGCCCGGACTAACCAGAATATCGTGGCGGTTACGGCAGCGATGCAAGGAGGTACCGGGTTGGAAAACTTTGCCCGTCTTTACCCGGAGCGCTTCTTTGACGTCGGTATCGCCGAACAGCATGCGGTTACGCTTGCTGCCGGAATGGCTGTGGGGGGGTATCACCCGGTGGTGGCGGTTTATTCAACCTTTTTGCAGCGTGCTTATGACCAAATACTGCACGATGTTTGCCTCCAAAAACTTCCCGTAACTTTTGCGGTTGACCGGGCGGGCATCGTGGGGGATGACGGCGCAACCCACCAAGGACTCTTTGATATTGCCTATTTGAGGCCGCTTCCCGGCATGGTGGTTATGGCACCCAAGGATGAGAATGAACTTCAACACATGTTGGCTGCAGCGGTAAGACACCCCGGTCCCTCTGCCGTGCGTTATCCGCGTGGTGTAGGGGTTGGAAGCGAGATGGACCATGATTTTAAAACCATACCGATAGGAAAGGCGGAGGTGTTGCGGGAAGGAAAGGACGTTACCTTGCTGGCCCTGGGGAGTATGGTTTGTTTAGCTGAAAAAGCGGCACAAGATTTAGCCGGTCTGGGAATTAAGTCAACAGTAGTTAATGCCAGATTTGTCAAGCCTTTAGACCGGGAGCTTATTTTGCATTTTGCCGAACGGACCGGTAGGATTATAACTATTGAAGAACACGTCCTGCAGGGTGGGTTTGGCAGTGCCGTTCTGGAATTGTTGCATGATGCCGGACTGAATAATACCAGGGTGCGATGTGCCGGGATTCCGGATACTTTTGTGGAACACGGCAAACCTCCTTTGCTTATGAATAAGTACGGCCTTACGGTAGAACAGATAGTGAAAGTGGTTGTGGACAGGCTGATGCCCAAAAAACGATATACCAAGCTCAGAGTGGTTACAAGCGATACACTGGTTTAAATTGCACCGGCCAAAGGAATCAGGGTGGTGGGTTGATTGTTCCGAAAAAAGCAGAGATTGGATGTCCGGCTGGCCGGAGAAGGATATTGCCCGAGTCGTGAAAAGGCCCGGGCCACTATTATGGCAGGACTGGTATTTGTTAACGGGAAAAGGGCTGATAAGCCCGGCTTGATGATTAGTGCCGAAGACAACATTGATTTAAAGGGTAATCCCGTAACCTATGTAAGCCGCGGCGGATTAAAGCTGGAAAAAGCGCTCCAGGTTTTCGGCCTTGACTTAAAAGACCGGGTGGTTTTGGATGTTGGTGCTTCAACCGGAGGATTTACCGATTGCGCTTTGAAACATGGCGCCAAATTGGTTTACGCGGTGGACGTGGGCTATGGACAGCTTGCCTGGCAGTTAAGGAACGACCCGCGGGTAGTAGTATTGGAACGTACTAATATCCGTTATCTTACCCGTGATACTTTCCCAATCATCCCTGATTTTGCCGTAATTGATGTCTCATTTATTTCGTTACAAAAGGTTCTGCCGAGGTTGAATGACCTGACTGTGCCTGGTGCGTCGGGTGTTGCTCTGGTCAAACCGCAATTTGAAGCCGGACGTGAACAAGTCGGCAAAAAAGGCGTGGTGCGGGAAAAGTCAGTCCACGTAGAGGTACTTTTACAAATCATTGAATATATTTCGGAGATGGGCTGGATTTTAACGGGTGTTGATTATTCACCGTTAACCGGTCCGAAAGGAAATATTGAATATTTGGTCTGTTTTAAAAAGTCATGGAATCAAAAAATAGATATTAATGCCGCAGCGGTGGTCGAAAAAGCGCATGCCGAATTGAAATAAAAAAAGCAGACCGTTGGTTTAACGTGGTAAGTACGTACTTTACCGGTAAATTATGGGGGTCTTGGCGTGAAAACTTTCGGGTTGGTAGTAAACCAGGAGAAAAAAGGAGTCTATGAACTTGTAGAACAAGTGGTGTGCTGGCTCGAAGACAGGGGATGTGAAGTTTTAATTGACCAAAATGTGGTGCACCTTCTGAGTCTGTCAAGAGATGGCGCTTCTGAAAATTATATTGTGGAAAACGCCCAGTGTATGATTGTTTTCGGCGGGGACGGAACCCTTTTGCGGACAGCGCGTAAAGTTGCCGGAACGGGTGCGCCGATTATAGGGATAAATCTTGGCCACCTGGGTTTTCTTACTGAAATAGATGTGCCTGAAGTGAATGTTTGTTTGGAAAAATTATTATACGGACATTATCACATCGAAGAACGTATGATGCTGGAAGCCTTAGTATACAGACAGGGAGAAGTTGTTAAACGCCTGGCCGGTCTAAATGATGCCGTTATAAGTAAAGGTGCGTTTGCCAGAATGATTCACCTGGAAACCAGCATAAATGATGAATATATTGATACCTATCATGCGGACGGATTGATTGTTGCCAGCCCCACCGGTTCAACGGCATATTCCCTTTCTGCCGGCGGTCCCCTGGTAACACCTGAACTGGAAGTTATGCTCCTGACCCCTATTTGCCCGCATTCACTTGGTGCGCGCCCTTTAGTCATCGCTCCGGACAGTATCATTAAGGTAGTAATTGATTCAAGCCAGGGATATTTTATGCTTACTATGGACGGGCAGTTGGGGTTCGACCTGCAACGGAAAGACGAGGTTATAATTAAGCAGGCCCCGTGGAAAGCCAGATTGATACGGTTGAAAGGCAGGAGTTTTTTTGAGGTTCTAGGAAGAAAAATGGCAGAAGGAGTCCGGAACCATAATGCGTATAGGACTGGGTAGCGCGGTATATCTGTCACAATTATTGCTATCGGAATCGGTCAGAGCAGGTGGAGTTGCAGTGGATGCTACGGCAGGTAATGGCAACGACACTCTTTTTTTGGTCCGGTTGGTTGGTCCCGGCGGTAGGGTTTACGCTTTTGATATACAGGAAGAGGCTCTACAGAAGACAAGGATATTACTGGAGAAGGAAGGTTTCGCGGATAGAGTATTTCTTGTTAATGCCGGTCATGAGGTAATGGAAAGGATAGTGCCCGGTCCGGTTGATGCTGTTGTTTTTAATCTGGGTTACCTGCCCGGGGGTTCCCATAAGCTGGTTACCCGTCCCGGTACAACTGTCGAAGCCCTGAGATCGGCACTGAACTTGCTTAGACCCGGGGGGAGGATTGGAATGGTTATTTATACCGGTCATCCCGGCGGCAGGGAGGAGTATGAGCAGGTGGCAGGTCTGACGTCTAACCTTGCCGGGGATAGTTATCAGGTCGTTAAGATCGAATTTTTAAATCGGACCGCTAACGCACCGGTAGTGATCATTATCGAAAAGGCAGGTGCTTCCAATGAAAGCCAGACGGCAGCACAAAATTCTTGAAATAATTAAGAGCCAACCGGTAGAAACACAGGAAGAGCTCGCAATTTCCCTGAGAGAAAGTGGTTTTGAGGTAACCCAGGCAACGGTTTCAAGAGACATCAAGGAGCTTGGATTGGTAAAGGTGCCGGATAAGAACAATTTGTTTCGCTACGCTTCCCGTGCTGAACCACCCGTTTTTCAGAGCGAGGCACGATTAAAAAGATTATTTCGGGATTCAGTAATCGCAATGGATATCAGTGAAAATTTGTTAATTATAAAAACTCATCCCGGTGGTGCGCAGGCTTTGGCTTCAGCTGCCGATCAGGCTGGCTGGGATGAAATCTTAGGTACGGTTGGCGGTGATGATACCATATTGGTGGTAGTCAAGTCCAAGCAGTCGGCCCCTGTTGTTTTTAAGAGGTTTGAGGACCTGAATAAAGGGTGAAAGTTATGTTATTACATATTTTTATTAAAAATTATGGTATTATTGATCGCTTAGAGACGGAATTTCAAACCGGTTTAAATGTTCTTACCGGCGAAACAGGTGCTGGAAAGTCCATTATTATTGATGCCCTGCAATTAGCCCTGGGAGGACGTGCCCATACGGACCAGATCCGTGCCGGGGCAAAAAAAGCAATCATTCAGGCTGCTTTTGATGTGAGCGGTATTAATTATTTTGGTTCGTTACTGGAAGCGCAAGGAATTGAACGGCCGGAAGACGGCGTATTGGTTCTGTCGCGGGATATTTCCCGGACCGGAAAAAATATTTGCCGGATTAACGGCCAGGTAACACCGCTGGCGCTTTTCAGAAACATTGGTAAAAACCTGGTGGATATGCACCTGCAGCACGATCAAAGTTCGCTTCTTGACCAGAATAAACACCGTCTGCTTCTGGACCGGTTCGGAGGGGCAAAACTGCTAGACAAATTGGATCAGGTTAATACAATATTTTTAAGTTGGAAAAATGCACGCGATAATTTTCAAATATTTGATAAGCATGCGGCAGAAAGAGAAAAAAGGATTGAAATACTAAATTACCAGATCGAAGAGATTGCGCAGGCTGGTCTTATGCCGGGCGAGGACGAGGAATTGACCAGCGAGAAAAATATGCTGGTTAATTCAGAAAATATTGCCTTGCTGGCTGCCCGTGCTTATGCGATGATTTATGAAGGGGATAACGACTGTGTACCGGTAGTGGAACTTATGGCCGGTGCTGTAAATGCATTGAAAAGTTTAGATAAATTGGATAAGAGGGTGGGGAAGGTATTAACAGTGCTGGAAAGTGCCCTTTATCAAGTGGAAGACGCAGCAAGGGAGTTGGCCGGTTACCGGAACGGGATAGAAAGTAATCCTCAAAGGTTGGAGGCAGTGGAAGAGAGGCTGGAGCAGATAGGAAAGCTCAAAAAAAAGTACGGGGCCACTCTTTCTGAAATACTGAAATATCTAGAGCATGCCCGTGATGAACTGGATTCCTTGGAGGATCATTCTAGATTAAAGGAAGTTGCCGGCAGGGAGTTAGCAGAATTAGAGGAGGCTTATGTCCGGACAGCTGCTCTTTTAAGTAATACCCGCCAGGAAGCGGCGGAAGCTCTTGAAAAAGCGGTTACCAGTGAATTGCTTTCCCTGGAAATGGGGGGCGTAAAATTCAAAGTTTTCTTTTCCGGTATCGAAGAGCCATCCCGGAACGGAGCCGAGCGGGTAGAGTTTTTGATTGCACCAAACCCCGGGGAGCCTTTGAGGCCCCTGTCTAAAATTGCATCCGGCGGAGAAATTACCAGAATTATGTTGGCATTGAAAGTATTGCTCGCCGATTCCGACGATCTGCCGGTTTTGGTTTTTGACGAAGCTGATACAGGCGTGGGGGGCCGGGCACTTCAGGCGGTAGCCGAAAAAATGGCCCATTTGGGTAAGCGGCGTCAGGTAATTTGCGTCACTCATTCCCCGCAAGTAGCCAGTTATGCCGGGGCGCACTACCGTGTAGTCAAAGAAATTAAAGGAGAGCGGACCTTGACCAGGGTAGAGCTTTTGGATGCTCAAGGAAGGCTGCAGGAGTTGGCCAGAATGTTGGGGGGTAAAAAAGTGACTGAGATCACTCTTGAACATGCCGGTCAAATGCTGCGGGCGGCGTCTGAAAGCTAGTTGGTTAGTAAAGTGAATTAAAAAAAATTTGTGCCGTGCTGATTTATTAAGCACGGTTTTTTTGTCTAAAAAGCAAATAACTTACAGATCGAAAAAAATCAATAAAATAGCGTATTGGCAAGTATGGGCATATTTAAGCGTTATATTGGCGATATATTAAGGTTATCTTAATATAACACTGTATTTCTTCACGTAATTTTGTATTTCTTTGGTTTTCATGGATTAATTATGCCTTGAAAAGTTGGGGGTGGGGTGACACAAATACTGGAGGGGTGATGCTTGAAGCGGAAAGCATGCGGTTTTTTATTGGGAATTTTAATGTTTTTATCCGGAATTCTTAGTTGTCAAGCACAAAATATCAATATACCGCCTGAAAAATATATGACTGCAATTGAAAAACCGCTAAAACAAAGTTTATTTGATTTTACCCGCAAAGACTTAAATGATAATCTTAGTAATTTACAAGTGAGGCTTATTCCCGGTGGACAGTCAATCGGTGTTTTACTGGCATCGAAAGGGGTGGTCGTGACAGGACAATCTTCTGTAGTATTAACGGAAGCAGGTAAAAAAACATACCCGGCGGCAGGTACAGGTATCAAACCGGGAGACATTATTGTAAAAATAAATAACGTTGCAGTAATTAATGAAAATCAATTCAGGGAACTGGTAACAAAGGCCGGAATGTCCGGATGCCATGCTTTGCTGGAAGTGAAACGGGGTAGGGATGTTTTCTTTACCAGGATAAATCCGGTTTATTGCAGGAAAGAACTGGGTTACCGGCTGGGATTAACAATCAAGGATTTTGCTGCCGGAATAGGCACGCTGACTTTTTATGAGCCTGAAAATTTGTTTTTTGGTGCTTTAGGTCATATCATTACCGATCTGAATAGCGCCGGCAGTCAGGAAAAGCCGCTTGAATTTTACGGCGGTAAAATTATCGGAACAAATGTTCAGGGGATATATCGCGGTAAGCGAGGGCGTCCGGGAGAAAAAATAGGAATCTTGCAAGACGGGGCAATTTTAAACGGGACTATAGAAGAAAATACGCGCTTCGGCATTTTCGGAGTACTCCAGGGACCGCTTAAAAATCAACTTTTTGATCAACCGTTAAAAGTAGCCGCGGCTGAAGATATATATGAAGGACCAGCGGAAGTTTTAACGGTGCTTAAAGGGGAGAGGGTGGAAAAATTCAGTATAGAAATCACTAGAATAAATCTTAATGGCAGGGAAGACGGAAAAGGAATGGTGATTAAAATTACTGACCCGCGGCTTTTAGACCTAGCGGGTGGTATAGTCCAGGGTATGAGCGGAAGTCCGATCATACAAAACCATAAACTGGTTGGTGCCGTGACGCACGTTTTTGTTAATGATCCCGTAAGAGGTTACGGTGTGCCGTTGGAATGGATGTTAATTGAATCTGAAATTATGAAAAATAAAAAGAAAAATATAAAACCACAAAAAGTTGCAAGTTAATATAAACAATATCTGTAAACTTATTTAATTTTTACCATTTTTTAAATTTTTAATTGATATTTGGAAGGACTTTTTTTTTATTCGTCGAAATGGTTTTTAAGTAGAAATTAGAAAAAATTAGAAAATATAAAAAAATAGGAGGCGGGATCTTTTATGTCAGGGAAAGCTATTAGGCTTTTAATAGCAGATGACAACAGGGATTTTTGTGAATTATTGAAAGAATTTATTAACCAACAAGAAGATTTTAATCTTATCGGTATAGCCTATAACGGGCTGGAAGCACTCGAGCTGATCAAAGAAGGTAACCCCGATGTTGTGGTTTTAGATATTATCATGCCCCACCTTGACGGTATCGGGGTGTTGGAAAAACTTTTAACCTCTAGTCAAGGCAATAAACCCAAGGTGATTATGCTGACAGCTTTCGGTCAGGAAAGTGTGACCCAAAGAGCCGTCGAACTGGGGGCGCATTATTATATATTAAAACCCTTTGATTTTAATATTCTAGCCAACCGGATCCGCCAGCTTGCAGAAGGGGTTAATGTATCTGCTGAATACATTAACCACACAAAACCGAAAAATTTAGATGTGGCCGTAACCAATATTATTCACGAGATGGGTGTCCCGGCACATATTAAAGGCTATCATTACTTGAGAGATGCTATTTTAATGGTTATCAATGATGTTAATCTGTTGGGAGCGGTAACCAAGGAACTTTATCCCATGATTGCACAAAAATTCCGCACGACACCGAGCAGGGTGGAACGGGCCATAAGGCACGCTATTGAGCTTGCCTGGGACCGGGGTAATGTCGATATGATGACTAAATTTTTCGGTTACACCATTAATTTGGAGCGCGGGAAACCCACCAACAGCGAGTTTATTGCTATGGTGGCCGATAAATTAAGGATAGAAACAAAGGTAAGTTAAAAATATTAACCCCCTACCGGGTTATTCGGTGGGGGGTTAATATTTTAAAAAGGAATTTTTAAAAATAACGTCGAAGATTAAGCAGTGGTTAGTGATTTGCAACATAGGAGGGAAATAGTATTTGGCCAGGATTACTTTCAGGCAGGACCGCTGTAAGGGTTGCCGGTTGTGCAGTGCGGTTTGCCCTCGGGGTATCATCGTAATGTCGGATGAGATCAATGAAATGGGTTATCATCCCGCAATAATAAAAGCAAAAGAAAAGTGTACGGGATGCACTTTATGTGCCATAGTATGTCCCGATCTGGTTATTGAAGTGGAAAGAGAGGAGAAGGTGGTTTGAGCAGGATATTGATGAAAGGAAATGAAGCCATCGGTGAAGGTGCGGTTCGTGCCGGATGCCGTTATTTTTTCGGATATCCGATTACTCCTCAGAGTGAACTTACTCATTATCTGGCTAAAAGATTGCCGGAGGTAGGGGGCCTGTATTTACAGGCTGAGAGTGAGGTGGCTTCAATAAACATGGTCTACGGAGCCGCGGGGGTCGGAGCCAGGGTAATGACTTCCTCCTCCGGGCCGGGAATCAGTTTGATGCAGGAAGGTTTGTCGTACCTGGCAGGTGCCGAACTTCCCAGTGTCATTGTTAATATGATGCGCGGCGGTCCCGGATTAGGAAATATCGCGCCGTCCCAGTCTGATTATTTTCAGGCAACAAAAGGCGGCGGGCACGGCGACTACCGTTTAATTGCCTTGGCGCCGAATTCAGTGCAGGAGCTTTTTAATATGATGAAAAAAGCTTTCGAGCTGGCGGATAAATATCGGAATCCGGTAATCTTATTGACAGACGGTATTATGGGGCAGATGATGGAGCCGGTTGATCTAGAAGAAGAATTTGAAGTTGAAATACCGCAAAAACCGTGGGCCGCTTCCGGTAAGATTGATCACGAAGGTAAGAACGTAATTAATTCTTGTTTCGTAATCCCCGAGGAAATGGAAAAGGTTAATATCAGGCTGCAGAAAAAATATTTCGAAATAGAGCAAAATGAACCGGTTTATGAAGGGTATTCGCTGGAAGGGGCAGAATTAATTCTGGTTGCCTTTGGTACGGCATCAAGAATTTGCCGGGCGGTAGTAGAAAAAGCCCGCGCACAAGGTATTCCGGCAGGATTAATCAGACCGGTAACTCTTTGGCCCTTCCCTTCCGGAGGTTTTGAAAAAGCAGCTGTTCAGGCAAAATGTTTTTTAACTGTGGAAATGAATGCTGGCCAAATGGTGGAAGATGTAAGGCTGGCGGTAAACGGCAAAGCGCCTGTCCATCATTATGGCCGGCTGGGGGGCATGGTGCCCGCTGCCGGGGATGTTCTGGAAGAAGTAAAGAGATTGTATTACGGGGGTGCGGTCAGGTGATAAAAGTGTTTTCCAGACCAAAATCTTTAAAGGATATGCCCTTTCATTACTGTCCCGGCTGCACTCACGGTATTACCCACCGGCTGGTTACAGAGGTAATCGATGAGTTAGGGATTCAGGATACGGTAATAGGGGTCGGGTCGGTGGGGTGTTCCGTTTTCACCATGGATTATTTTGATATAGATATGTTCCAGGCTTCTCATGGTAGAGCACCGGCTGTAGCTACGGGAATCAAGAGGGTTTTACCCGGGCGCGTGGTTTTTACTTACCAGGGGGACGGTGACCTGGCCGCAATTGGCACGGGTGAATTTGTGCATACGGCGGCCAGGGGCGAAAAAGTCACGGTTATTTATATTAATAACGCTGTTTATGGTATGACCGGCGGGCAGATGGCCCCGACCACCCTGCTGGGGCAAAAAACAAAAACCACTCCTTACGGTAGGGACGAGACAATCAACGGTCTTCCGTTAAGGGTATGTGAAATGCTGACATCTTTGGAAGGAACGGCTTATGCGGCAAGGGTGGCGGTGCATAATCCCAAATCGATCCTTAAAGCTAAAAAAACTATTAAAAAAGCTTTTGAAATTCAGATCAAGGGGTTGGGTTTCTCACTGGTGGAAGTGCTGTCTACATGTCCCACAAACTGGGGCCTGTCACCGGTTGAAGCGGTACAATGGCTGGAGGAAAAGATGATTCCTTATTATCCCCTTGGTGAATACAAGTCGCCTGCGGGGGTGGTTTAATGTTAGAAGAGTTCTACATTGCCGGATTCGGCGGCCAGGGTGCGCTTTCCACCGGTCAACTTTTGGCGCATGCGGGTTTGGCGGAAGGAAAATTTGTTTCCTACGTGCCCTTTTACGGGGTGCAAAAACGGGGTGGGATGGCGAACTGCGGAGTGTCGATTTCGGACCGTCAAATTAGCTGTCCCATAGTAACCGAACCGACCGTATTGGTGGCAATGAATAATTCGTCCCTGGAGAAATATGAAAATACAGTGGTTTCAGGTGGTTTGGTGGTTATCAACCGTTCCTTGGTGGATGTTCCCGTGAAAAGGAAAGATGTCCGGACGGTACCGGTATATGCCAATATCGAGGCGGAGAATTTGGGGGACAACAGAGTTGCCAACAATATTATTCTTGGAGCCCTTTTGGAGTTGACTGGTATCGTGTCCATTAAAGCAGTAGAGAATGCATTGAGAATCGTTTTGCCGGAACGGCATCATAAAATGATTCCGGTAAATGTCAGGGCTTTGAAGAGAGGCGTAGAACTGGCGCAGGAGTATAAAACAACAGTGAAAGAATAAACTTATCAAAGAATATTTTTATGATAAGGTGGTGCAGTATGGTTGATCCCGGCCGGGTAGTCGAGGATTTTTTGGAACTGGTCCGGATAGATAGTGTATCCGGTAAAGAACGAGAGGTGGCCGACCGGTTAAAAAACAAGCTTTCCTTACTGGGTCTGGAGGTGCGGGAAGATAATGCCGGCCGGGAGGTTGGTTCTGATACGGGTAATGTTATTGCTAAATTGCCGGCAAACGGCAAGGGACCGTTGTTGTTGTTATGTGCACACATGGATACTGTTGAGCCGGGACGGGGAGTTAAGCCATTGTTGGAAAACGGGGTGATCAAGTCATCCGGTGATACGGTGCTTGGTGCTGATGATAAGGCGGCAATAGCAGCTATTCTGGAAGCGTTAAGGATAGTGCGCGGGCAGCATATAGAACACGGCGGCCTGGAAGTGGTTTTGACCATTTGGGAAGAGGGAGGACTTTTTGGCGCTAAGAACCTCAATTTTGATTTAATTAACGCTGAAAACGGTTTTGTCCTTGACAGTGACGGTCCGCCGGGAACTATCATTACCAGAGCGGCATCTCAGAACCGGATTGGGGCTACCATTACCGGGAGAGCCGCCCATTCAGGAATTAGCCCGGAAGACGGGGTGAATGCCGTTCAGGTGGCTTCTCACGCCATAGCCAAAATGAAATTGGGCCGGATTGACCACGAAACTACTGCTAACATTGGTATCGTTTCCGGAGGTAAAGCAATCAATATAGTTCCTGACAGCGTAAATATTCAAGGGGAGTCCAGAAGTCTGGACGGCAGGAAACTCAAAGTACAGACAGCACATATGTGCCGGGCTGTCAGGGAAGCGGCTTCAAAGTTTGGTGCCCGGGCTGATATTGGAGTGGAAACAGTTTACCCGGAGTTCAACCTGGATAAGGATGCGCTCCCGGTAAGAATTGCCTTTAAAGCCGCCGAAAACCTGGGGTTTAATCCCAGACTGGAAAAAACGGGAGGCGGCAGCGACGCCAATATTTTTAATCACCGGGGTATTGCCACGGTAGTTTTGGGAATCGGTATGCAGAAGGTGCACACTACCGAAGAATATATTAGTGTTGCCCACTTGGTTGACAATGCCCGTTATTTGGTGGAGATTATAAAAACCGCTCAGGGTTTTGATTTTTAATTTAAATTTACAGTGATAAGTTCTTTAAGCGTCCGGTATTTGCGTGCGTATGATGACAGCAAATACCGGATTTCTTTCATTTTTCCACTGATAAAAATTCCTTCCTCCTGAACGTATATTTTCATAATAATTTCCCTTCTTTCCTGGTCGGTTGGGATTAGTATATTAATCCGGAAGGTAAATTATGCCCGGGATTACGGTGTCATAAAAGAAATAATCTGCCCATAAAAATAGCAATGGACAGGTACGCAAACAGAGAGGAGGGAAAACAAATTGGGTAAGTGGTTGGTGGGATTATGGGCTGGTTCCCTGCGGCAAAGCTGGCCTGCTTATATGGTGGTTCTAGCCGTGTTTATTCTCGGTATGACCGCCGGTTATTTCGGGGTACAAAATCTGCAGGCTGAGAAGGCACAAGAACTAGTCCGGTATCTCGACAGCTTTCTTAACCAGGCCGGTATGATCGAAGTGAATACGGAAAAAGCTTTAAGCGAAGTGCTTTTTAACGATATTATTATTATTTTGGCTTTTTATATTCTGGGCTTAACTGTGATCGGCATTCCGGTAGTACTGGGGATTATTTTTGCGCGCGGATTTGTTCTAGGGTTTTCAGTGGGATTTTTAATTCTGAAAAAAAATATTCAAGGGGTGGTTTTGGCCTGCGCTGCCGTACTACCGCAAAATGTGCTTTTTATTCCGGCGCTTTTGCTGGGTGGGGTGATTTCACTTTCATTTACCATACTTCTTACCCGGCGTTTTTTTAATTCCAAACTTTTAATCGGGCCGGTTTTTTTTGCCTACAGTGCATTAATGCTTATGGTAACAGCTTGTGCGGCAGGAGCGGGACTGATAGAGGTCTATTTGACACCGGTTTTGATTAAACTTGCCGCCGGATGGGTGTTAAATTAAAGGGATTATGTGGAGTAATGTGGAAATAGAGCTATCAGGGCTCTTTCTTAATTGCGAGGAGAGAGGTATGGAAGCAATGCTCAATGAATTCATTTATCACCTGGCGGTGGAACGCGGACTTGCCGAGAATACTCTTACATCTTACCAAAGAGACCTGGCCGGATATATTTTATTCTGCCGCCAAAAAAAGTTTGCCTATCCGGAGCAGACCGGTAGGGATGCGATCATGTCTTATCTATATCAGCTTCAAAGTGACAGGCGTGCACCGACTACCATCGCCCGTCATCTGGCTTCAATCAGGTCTTTTTACCGGTTTATGGTTAGAGAAGGTGTTTTGCAAAGTGATCCGGCCACCGACCTTGAGTCACCAAAGCCGGTTCAAAAACTGCCTAGGGTGCTTACAACCGGCGAAGTGGAACTTTTACTGGGACAGCCTCTGTCGGGTGAACCGGCCGGACTACGTGACAAGGCGATGCTGGAACTTTTATATGCCACCGGGGTGAGAGTGTCTGAGTTAATCTCGCTGGACTTAAGAAACGTTAATATTGATAACGGTTTTATCCGCTGTTTCGGTAAGGGAGCCAAAGAGCGCATCGTCCCTGTGGGCGACGTAGCCGTGCGTTATCTTAAAGAATATCTTGCCCGGGGAAGAAGTAAACTAGTAAAACCGGGTAGCAGCGCAGCTTTTTTTGTAAATCAGCACGGTCGTAGACTTACCAGGCAAGGTTTTTGGAAAATAATAAAAAAATATGCCCGGAAGGCAAAAATACAAACCAGGATCACTCCTCACACCTTAAGGCATTCCTTTGCCACGCACTTACTTGAGAACGGGGCAGACTTGCGTTCGGTACAGGAGATGTTGGGGCATACTGATATCAGTACAACTCAAATTTATACCCATCTGACCCGGAAAAGACTGAAGGAAATCTATGATCGCAGTCATCCGAGAGCCTGAACTATGACCATGGAGGACATACCATGAAAGTGAAGCGGGTAGTTATCTTGGTGCTTGACAGTGTGGGAGTAGGTGCCTTGCCTGATGCGGCAAAGTATGGCGACAAGGGCTGCAATACTCTGGGTAATACGGCACGGGCGGTATCCGGTCTTAATTTACCGCACCTGTACCGTCTGGGTCTGGGAAATATCATAGCAGTAGAGGGAGTACCAGCGGTTGGAAACCCGCTGGCTTCCTTTGGCAAAATGGCTGAGAAATCTTCGGGGAAAGACACTACTACCGGACACTGGGAACTGGCCGGATTAATCCTTAACCGTTCTTTTCCGGTTTACCCGGACGGCTTTCCCCCTGAAGTGATCAGTACCTTCGAGAAGCAAACCGGAAGAAAGGTTTTGGGTAATAAGGCGGCCTCAGGTACTGCCATTATCGAAGAACTGGGTCCAAGACATATAGAAACGGGTTTTCCCATTGTTTATACTTCTGCTGACAGTGTGTTTCAGATAGCTGCTCATGAAAAAATAATTCCGGTGGCAGAACTCTATGCTATTTGTCGTATCGCAAGAGAGATACTGGTTGGAGAACACGCGGTGGGCCGGGTGATCGCCAGGCCTTTTGAGGGACTGCCGGGGAGCTTTCGCAGGACGGAGCGCCGGCATGATTTCTCATTAACCCCGCCCGGAAAAACCGTTCTGGATCTACTCAAGGAAAATAGTATTAACGTAACCGCGGTGGGCAAAATTAAAGATATTTTTGACGGAAAAGGTATATCCAACAGTATTCACACCAAAGGAAATATGGACGGTGTTGATCAATTATTAAAAATATTAAATTCCGAACGGAACGGACTTATTTTTATTAACTTGGTCGATTTTGATATGCTCTACGGGCACCGCAATGATGTTCGGGGTTATGCGCGAGCCTTGGAGAAACTGGACGGAAGGTTGCCGGAGATTTTTAATCTGATGCGGGACGACGACATAATTATATTCACTGCCGACCACGGTTGTGACCCCACTGCTCCGGGAACGGATCATACCAGAGAGTATGTACCCCTGCTGGTTTACGGCCGGCCGGTATACGGGGGAATTAATTTGGGTGTCAGGGAGACGTTTGCTGATATGGCCGCTACGGTGGCAGATATCTTCGGTTTTGAATTCGGGGTAGGCAGAAGTTTTTGGTCCCAAATACGCAGGAAGTAAGGGTATGGTTTGTAAAATTTAGCAAGGGAATGCTTGCGTTGTGCGTATGTATGATATTATTTTAAAAAAAAGGGAGGGGCGGGAGTTAATCGCCGATGAGATAAAATATTTTATCGCAGGTTATACTGCCGGTGAAATACCCGATTACCAGGCTTCCGCCCTGTTAATGACCATTTATTTTCAAGGACTAAGCGACAGGGAGACATTAGAATTAACCATGGCCATGAGTGATTCCGGGGAGCAGGCCGATTTATCAGCCATACCCGGGATAAAAGTTGATAAACACAGCACTGGAGGGGTGGGTGATAAAACTACCCTGGTATTGGTCCCACTGGTGGCTGCCGCCGGTGTCCCGGTTGCCAAAATGTCCGGCAGGGGTTTGGGTCATACGGGCGGGACGGTGGACAAACTGGATTCAATCCCTGGTTTTAAAACTGCGCTGCAATATGAAAAGTTTATTGAACAGATTGCTATAACCGGTGCTGCCGTAATAACCCAGACTGGATATCTGGTTCCGGCGGACAAAAAGCTTTACGCACTGCGGGATGTTACGGCCACAGTGGACAGTATCCCTCTCATAGCTGCCAGTATCATGAGTAAAAAGATAGCGGCCGGAGCCGACGCCATAGTCTTGGATGTTAAGGTGGGAAACGGTGCCTTCACGCGTGACCGGGAAAGCTCCTTTAAACTTGCCCGGACCATGGTGAATATCGGAAACCTGGCGGGAAAGCGCACTGTGGCGCTGGTCACCAGTATGGACCAACCCCTTGGTTGCGCCGTGGGTAACGCTCTGGAAGTAAGAGAGGCCATAGAAGTTTTGAAGGGCCGGGGACCGGGAGATCTGTTGGAAATATGTCTGTCCCTGGGTTCGGTGATGCTTTTGCTGGCGGGTAAAACCGGTAATATTAAAACGGGGAGAAAGTTGTTGTCTGAAATACTGGAGAGCGGTAAGGCGCTGGAAAAATTTAAGGAAATAATAGCAGCACAGGAAGGCGACCCGCGCGTTACCATGGAAGCAGGTTATTTGCCCGCGGCAAAGATAACAGCGGAGGTTCCTTCCCCCGGCACAGGCTATATACAGGCTGTCCATGCCGGAAAAATAGGGCGGGCTGCAATGCTGCTGGGCGCCGGAAGGGAAAAGAAAAACTCATCGATAGATCTTTCTGCCGGCATCGTCTTAAAAAAGAAGGCGGGTGACCGGGTTATGACGGGAGAAACTTTGGCGGTCATGCATACTGCGAAGCGGGAAAATTTAACAGCCATCAAGAGAATAATTCACGAAGCATATATAGTAGGTAAAAACAAACCGGAACTACAACCTTTGATTTACGGTATGGTTCCGGAAGAATTCTAAGTGTGGAGCTTTTGTAAGACTTTCGCTTCCGGAAGCTAAAAGTGACGAACCAGGAATCCCGCGAATTTATTCGTGGGATTCCTGGTTCAAGAAGACCATTGTTTGATTTGGCGCATCAGTTTTTCCAGAGCTGAAAGCCTATCTTTTTTTATATCCAGGGGTTTTTCGGTTTGAGCGTTCATTGATAAACCCTTCCATAACTGTAAACGATGTCAACGTATAACTTTAATTTTATCAAACAATAATAAAATTGACGTATATAAGGGAGGGATAGGTTATGGTTTTAAAAAAGAAACTGGTAAAAATAGTGATGGTTTTGTTATTAATAAGCTTGAGTACAAGTGTAACAACTAGGGGGCAGGTGTCCCAGGCCGCTCAAGATGCTTCACAAAAGGGAGCACCGGCTGAAAGCATTTCTACCGGACTGGAGACTACCGCTGAATCAGCCATATTGTTAGAACCGGTTACCAATAAGATAATCTACAAAAAAGAGCCGCATAAAAAGCTTTCGATGGCCAGTGTAACCAAGTTGATGACCCTCCTTTTGGCAACAGAGGCAGTGGAGCGGGGTGAATTTAAACTATCGGACAAGGTTGTTACCAGTGAAAATGCCTGGGCGATGGGTGGATCGCAGATTTATTTGGAACCGGGGGAAGAAATGAGTCTGTGGGATATGTTGTTGGCGATCGGTTTGCAATCGGCCAATGACGCCAGCGTAGCCATAGCCGAGCATATAATGGGTACCCACGAATCTTTTGTCCAGGCCATGAATGACCGGGTCAAATCCCTGGGCCTGCAAGACACCAATTTTGTTAACTGCCACGGGTTGACTGCCGATAATCATTATACCAGTGCTTACGATATGGCGATTATTTTAAAAGAAGGTTTGAAAAATCCTCTCTTTAGAAAGATTACCGCCATGAAGGAATATGATCTGCGCGGAGGTACGTTTAAACTTTGGAATACTAATAAGTTGCTCTGGTGGTATAATGGTGCTGATGCCGGCAAAACCGGCTGGACTGAAGCAGCAAAATATTGCCTGGCTACTTCAGCGGAGAGGGATGGGTTAAGATTAATCTGCGTAGTAATGGGAACGGCTGAGCCGAAAAGTCATTTTCGGGAGGCAACCAAATTTTTTAACTATGGTTTTGCCCGGTATCAAGCAATCAATATCGCACCCGCAGGTTATGCTGCCGGTAAAGTTAAAGTAGGAAAAGGACAGTCCGACAGTGTGGAGGCTTTGACTGCGGATAAAGTCAGCATCGTTGTTCAAAGAGGAGAAGATAGGGAGTTTGAATCAAAAATAGCATTGCCGGATTATATTAACGCGCCGGTTAGAAAGGGTCAAGATTTGGGATGGTATGTAGTAGTCAAAGATGACAGTGAGGTTTTGAAGGTTAAGTTAATAGCCAAGGAGGATGTAGCTAAAGCTACGGTTCTGGGGCAAATAAAAAAAGTTATCGACAACGTTTTTTAGCATTGTTATGCAGTATTAGAATATGCGATTGGTACAAGTGGGTTCAGGCCCACTTTTTTATTTGGCTTGCCTTTTTTAAAAATATTTGGTAAGATTTAACAAGGATCTTTGTTATTAATTGACGAGAGGAGGACTGCTGTGCTTTTTCTTGATTTCGAGTTAAAACAGGATACACTGGTTGTCCGTCCCAGCGGTGAAGTAGATTTGGGAGTTGCCGATTATTTTCGCAACACCGTGGAAAATGTCCTGGACCGGGAACGGGCCAGGAATTTAGTGTTTAATCTTTCAAAAGTGTCCTTCATAGATAGTTCCGGTTTGGGAGTGTTACTGGGACGTTATAAGCGGGTTATTAGGAACGGGGGCAAAGCGTTTATTGTTTCCCCACAGCCCCAGGTACGGAGAGTGCTGGACCTTTCGGGAATCCTCCGGGTAATGATTGAATTTTCCAGTGAGAACGAAGCTCTGGAGAAAATCGGTTAAGGGGAGAAAACATATGGAATATATTAATCAAATGAAACTGGAATTCTTAGGGGTGCCAGCCAATGTGGCTTTTGCCCGGGTAGCGGTGGCAGCATTTGCCTCTCAGCTTGATTTCACTTTAGCCGATCTGGAAGAAATAAAGGTTGCCGTATCCGAGGCAGTTAGTAATGCGATTATTCATGGTTACGAAAATGAGCCGGACCGGTTTGTAAAAATTTTTGCAGCTATAACGGCGGATAGTTTGGAGGTTGTGGTGGAGGATGACGGTAAGGGAATTAAAGATCTAGACCAAGCCCTGCAGCCTGCTTTTTCCGGTAATGATGAACGGTTAGGACTCGGTTTTGTTTTTATGCAGTCTTTTATGGACAGTTTTCAGGTGGATTCCAAACCAGGTTGCGGTGCCAAAGTGATTATGGTCAAGAGGGTTGCTACCAGGATTGCTCAGGTCGATCCGGAGCCGCAGTAGGAGATGAATAAAATGAGCAGGTTGGTTGAAATGAACCTGCCCCGTTTTCCATTATTAAAAGACGAGGAAATGAAGGATTTACTTAAGAAGGCCAGGGAGGGTGACAGTTATGCCAGGGACCGGTTGGTTAACTGCAACTTGAAACTGGTATTTAATCTGGTCAAGCGTTTTCAAAATCGCGGTTATGAATTGGAGGATCTGTTTCAGATCGGTTGTATCGGACTTATGAAAGCTATAGATAAGTTTGATATGAATTATAATGTTAAGTTTTCTACTTATGCAGTGCCAATGATTGTTGGTGAAATAAGGAGATTTTTAAGAGACGACAGTCCGGTTAAGGTTAGTCGTTCCGTAAAGGAAACGGCGTATAAAGTGCAACAAATAAGAGAGCTGCTCACAGTGCGCCTGGGAAGAGAGCCGGCAATTGGAGAGGTGGCGACCGAACTGGGTATGTCCAGGGAAGAAGTGGTTAATGCTCTGGAAGCCGTTCAAAACCCGGCTTCCATCTACGAAACCTTGCACCAGGATGATGGTGATCCGATTTATCTTTTGGACCAGTTAAAAGGGAAAGAGGGCGGGGATGAACAATGGATGGAAATGATTACCATGAAAGAGCTTTTAAACCGTTTACCTGAAAGAGACAGGCAAATTGTCAACTGGCGTTTTTTTGAAGATAAAACCCAGTCGGATATTGCACGGCTTCTAGGGCTTTCTCAGGTGCAGATTTCCCGCTTGGAAAGACAGGCCTTAAAGAAACTCAGAAAATATTTGAAAAACAACGGCACTTGACGTCGAAGGAAAATTGCATAAAAATCAGCTTCACAGGCATAATATAACTGCTTTAAAAAAATAAAGGGGGTTATCAGGGTGCACGTTAAAGTGTCGGAACTGGTCGGAGAGTCTGCTGACAGCTGGAAGGGTGCCGTGCAGTCGGCCATATCGGAAGCTGGAAGAACCATGAATAATATTGTGGCCGTGGAAGTGATAAATTTCACTGCCAATGTGGAAAATGGCCGCTTGGTGGAGTATAAGGCCAATGTAAAAATTGCCCATACTGATTAGGATATTAAGGACACCGGCCGGTGTCCTTTTTGCATAAGGTGTACCGGGACGGGAAACGATATGTTATGAGGTGAAGTATTTATGTCAGACTCTATGGTGTTATCTGAAAAACAAAAACGGGAGTATGCGGAAATAGTTAATCAAATCAAGCCTAAGCCTAGAATATGGCGCAATATATTCTGGGCTTTCATAGTAGGTGGTTTAATCTGCCTAGCAGGACAAATCATGCTTTCTTTTTTTCTGAACCGGGGATTAAATATAAATGAAGCTGCGGCAGCAGCTTCAGCCGTGCTGGTGTTTTTAGCGGCTTTTCTAACCGGGGTGGGGGTATATGATGAAGTAAGCCGTTTTGGTGGTGCGGGCGGTATTGTTCCCATTACCGGTTTTGCAAATTCCATGGTTTCACCGGCTATGGAATACCGTGCCGAGGGTTTGATTTTCGGAGTGGGTTCCAGGTTGTTTACCGTTGCCGGTCCGGTATTGGTTTGGGGGATTGTCACCGCCTGGGCGGTGGGTATTTTTTATTACCTTTTCACGTAAGGAGGCCGGAAATTGGCGGCACCTAAAAAAAACGGACTGCAGACCGTTTGGTTTCAAAATCCTCCCGTGATTATATCCACTGCTTCTGTGGCAGGAGCGAGGGAAGGGGAAGGCCCGCTGGAGAAAACATTTGATAAGATTATTTACGATAGTCATTACGGGGAGGACACGTGGGAAAAAGCTGAAAAGCAGATGATGCTGGATGCGATGAAAAAAGCACTGCAGAAGGCCAATCTGCAGAAGAAAGATATTGACTTCATGCTGGCCGGGGATTTACTAAACCAAATTATTTCCGCCGGTTTTTCCGCCCGCAGTATGTCGATACCTTTTTTAGGGTTGTACGGCGCTTGTTCCACCATGTATGAAGGAATGGCGCTGGGAGCGATGCTCATTGACGGTGGCTTTGCTGAAAGAGTATTGGTTGCGACTTCAAGTCATTATAACACTGCTGAGAGGCAGTACCGTTTTCCAACCGAGCTTGGGATGCAGCGTCCTATGACCGCGCAGTGGACGGTTACCGGAGCCGGTGCTGTGCTACTGGCCAGGGAGGGGAGCGGACCCGTGATTACCCATGCCACTATTGGTAAGGTAATGGATATGGGGATTGGTGACGTACAGGACATGGGTTCCGCCATGGCGCCGGCGGCGGCTGATACAATAACGCGTCATTTGCAGGATACCGGACGAAAACCCGATTATTACGATCTCATTATTACCGGCGATTTGGGGGTTTATGGAAAAAAAATAGCAGAGCAACTGGTCAGGCAAAACGGTTATGAGATTGCGGACCGGTTTGCCGATTGCGGGGTTTTGATTTACTACGGTTCCCAGGATGTTCATGCCGGAGGTAGCGGTTGCGGCTGTTCGGCAGTGGTTACCTGCGGTTATTTGATGGAGCAGTTAAGGTCTGGTATGTATAAAAGATTCGTGGGCCTGGGTACCGGTGTCCTGCTCAGCCCGTGTAGTGTGCAGCAAGGCGAAACTATTCCCGGTATCGGCCATGCCGTAGTCATAGAAATGAGGTAGGGGGGTAACCAATGGAATTCTTCTGGGCATTTTTGGTCGGCGGGGTGCTCTGTGTGTGCGGTCAACTGTTAATGGATTTGACCAATTACAAATTTTCGCCGGCCCACGTATTAGTGACTTTTGTTTGTGCGGGTGCTGTAATTAGCGCTTTCGGCCTGTACCAGCCCCTGGTAAATCTGGCCGGTGCGGGCGCGACGGTGCCATTGTCCGGGTTTGGGCACTTACTGGCACAGGGAGCGATTAACGGGGTTAAGCAAAACGGTATTTTGGGTGCCTTTAGCGGGGGGGTAACGGCAGCGGCTGTTGGTATTACGGCGGCAGTGGTATTTGGTTACCTGGCCGCGCTTACTTTCCGGCCGAGAAGCTAATAGTTTTCAGATTAAGGATATTGAATAGGAGTGGAGCGTCATTTGCATCAAACCGGACCAGTAGGGGATCAAAAAAAAGAAAAAACCAAACTCAGCAAGCACCTGAAAGATAATATTGAGTTGTTGAATCAAATGATGGGTATTGAAGAAAGCTTTGATGTTCTTACCAGGAATCTGGTTATTGGAGGTAAGAAGGTTACCTTGGTTTTTGTGGACGGGCTTACTAATGACCAGGTTGTTGCTATTGTCCTGCAGAATCAAACTGTTCTTGAACGTAAGGATATGTTTCCTGACGGTTTGAAAAAGCTTTTCCAGCATCACCTGGCTTATACGGAAGTAAATGAAGTGGAATATCTGGAGGACATTATTGAGAAGGTGCTTAGCGGCCCCATGGCCATCCTGGTGGACGGGTCGGACCGGGCTATGATCTTGGATACCCGGACTTATCCGGTCCGTAATCCAGCGGAGCCGGATTTGGAAAGGGTGATCCGGGGTTCCCGGGATGGCTTTGTAGAAACCCTAATTTTAAATACTGCTTTAATCCGGAGACGGATCCGGGATCCGAAGTTGCGCATGAATCATTTTCAGGTAGGCATACGTTCCAAGTCTGATGTAGCGGTTTGCTACATCAAAGATATTGCCAACCCGGAATTGGTCAACAGTATCAAGGAAAAAATCAGCTACATCAAGATTGACGGAATACCGATGGGGGAAAAATCAGTGGAAGAACTTATAACCCCGGGCACATTTTGGAATCCTTTTCCGAAAGTGCGTTATACCGAGCGACCGGATGTAGCGGCAATGCACCTGCTGGAAGGACACGTACTGGTATTGGTAGATACCTCGCCCAGTGTGATTATAGCGCCTGCAACGTACTTCCACCATCTTCAGCACGCCGAAGAATACCGTCAAAACCCCACCGTGGGGGTTTACCTGCGTTGGATACGTTTCATGGGGGTGGCGGTGTCTTTGTTTTTTTTACCGTTGTGGTTTCTGCTGGCTGAAAATCCCAATCTTTTGCCGCCGTGGTTGGACTTTATAGGGACAAAAGAACCGGGAGCGGTACCGCTGATCATTCAATTTATTTTTGCGGAAATTGCAATAGATATGATTAGGTTGGCTACCATCCATACTCCTTCAGCACTCGCTACCTCAACGGGTATTATTGCCGCGATCCTGGTTGGGGAAATGGCCACCAGGGTGGGGCTTTTTGCCCAGGAAGTAGTACTTTATACTGCCATAGTTGCAGTGGGCACCTATTTAACTCCCACTATTGAGATGGCTAATGCTAATCGACTGGTGCGTTTGAGTCTACTTATTTTAACCGCGCTTTTCCAGGCACCTGGTTTTGTGATTGGGGTTATCACATTTTTTGTCTGGCTGTCATTTAACCGGTCCTTTGGTATTCCATACCTCTGGCCGCTGGTGCCAATTAATTTAAAGGCACTGGGAGGAGTACTGGTACGGACACCAGTACCTGTCAGTAATACCAGACCCAGCATTTTAAAACCCATTGACCGTGACCGCCAGGTAACTGCTGCCCCGGTGCGCAAACGCATCAACCGGAAGGAATGAGATTGTGTAAAGGAATGTGTTAATGTAAATAAAAGTTTTTTTAAGAAAAAATGCCCTAATGGGAGTTCAACTTAGGGATTTACGAAAACAAGTAAATTTTTGACCGACTCTCTTCAAGCGGGATCAAAAGTTAAGACCACACCCAAGGATTAAACCCTTCGTGTGGTCTTTCTTTTATACTTTTTTATCTGCTGTATCTTTTCATCTTTAAATAATAGGAAATATTAGCTCAATGCCGAACCCTTGCCCAGATGTCGATATTGATTCAATATTTACCTCAACCGATAATGCTTCGGCATATTTTTTTACGAGGTATAAGCCCATGCCTGTTGCGTGTTGCCGATCGGGATGGTTTCCGGTAAACCCCTTATCAAATAAGAAGGGGAGATCTTCCTGTGGGACGCCCTTGCCGTTATCTCGGACGGCAAGATGTATTTTACCATTTTCCTGAGTGTCCGACCAACTTACAACGTGAACAGTGCCGTTGACAGGTGCTGTATACTTCAAGGCATTGCTGAAAAGCTGTGAGAGCATGAAGGTAAGGACTTTTTTATCACTTATAATATGCAAATGTGATAAATTTAGCTGCACATCAATTTCCTTTTCATCAGATATAGCTCGAAAATCTTCAAGGCACTCCTGCACGCAGTCGCTTAAATCCAATTTCACAAATTTATAATCCACGTGGTCAGCCTGAAGCCGAGCATAGTATAATATGCGCTCAACATCATTGTTAATAGTACAGCGTACATGCTCCATCCGATTATAAACATACGCTGACATTTCTTCCCTATGGTTGGCTAAAACCAATGTTGCAAGAGACAGAGGGGTTTTGATTTCGTGTGTCCATGCCTCGATAAACTCCTGATAGTTTTGCAGTTCCAGTTGCTTGTCTTTTATCGTTTGGGATTGCTCTCTTAACTGCGCTGATGCTATCCGTATCGCCGGATGCCAAGATTCATCCACTATTGCCAATAAGCGTTGTTCCGTTTCTTCATCCAGGCTGTTCAGAAAAAGTCGCAGTATCGCTATCTGTTTTTTTTGTTTTATTCGATCAATCCAGTAACCTGTAGATACAATAATGGCGGTAAAAAGTAAGATAATTATAATAATACTTCCGAAGGTGTCTGTGCCTATCAGCCATGCCAGAAAAATAAAAAACAGGTCCGTTAAAAGTAATAAGATAAGCCAATGCCTTTCAGCTTTCAAACTCATTTTTTGTCGCTTCACGGCTTGCTCACCTCCAGCCGGTAACCTTGGCCACGAACGGTTTGTATCATATCTCTAAGGCCAATGGAATCCAAGCTCTTTCTCAGCCGGGTCATATTTACTTGAAGAATGTTTTCGTCAACGTATTCTTCGCTACCCCAAAGCTCAGTGAACAATTTCTGTTTTGAAACAACGGATGGATAACATTCAAGCAGAACTTTTAGAATTTTTCCTTCCGTATCAGATAAGACGACATGAGCGTTTTCCCAAATCACTTTATATGTGTCGATATCTAATACAAACTCTCCTGCTTGTATCAGGTTTCTCACTTTTCCGTATGTTTGAAGCAACCGCTCAGCACGTGCTATGAGTCGGTCGGGGTGGCATGGTTTTGTAAGAAAATCATCTGCGCCAAGCCCCAATGCGTACAATTCATCTGATAGGGTATCGCGCGCTGTTAAAATAAGAATTGGGAAGGAAGCTCTCGCTTTAAGCCATTTACATAACTCAAATCCAGATTTACCCGGAAGGTTTATGTCTAATACTGCCAAGTCAGGATTATTGTTCAGTATTTCTTTTTCAGGCGCGTCAAAAGAAGAGATACTCGATACTGAGTACCCCTTCTTTGCGAAGGTATTGACAAGTTCTTCTCGCAAGTAAATATCATCTTCGATGACTATGATCTTATTCAAAACGCATCACCCCCGATCTGTTACCTGTAATGCTTGTATCTCACGACTGCTGGCGCGTTCTACAATGTGAATATAAATAAATTCTATCACAACAAACAGAACAGCGGCAATTCCCGTAATTACAATAACTTTTACTATCGATGTTCCTGCCGGTAATTTTAGAAAGCTTGTGAACATCGACCAGATTGCAAAGATGGAGCTACATACCGCTATGCTAAGCGCTAAAGCAAAAAACAGTCTTATTTGCGATTTTGCTGATTTGCAAAGGTCGTTTACATTGGCTCCAAGCATAAGCAGAGTAGTGTATCGGTGTTTATTTGCTCGTTGTTGCATTAAATATTTCATACCGATGACTGTGTTTGCGATGACCATAAACAATATACCAAGATAGATGGTCAGGTAACTGGCGGCTACGGTATAAAATAGATTTCTGCCAATGCCACTTATAAAGCTTTCATATTCCAAGCCTGTTCCCGCGAGGTTTTGTTCCATTAATTGAATTGCCTGCATTAATCCCTTTTCATTTACGACTTCCTGATTCAGCACGACATTCCAGCAGAAAGGGGTGCTGGCATCAGAAACCCAATTCCGGTAGTCTTCATCCGAAACGATTAAGGCACTGTAGAGTGTGATTTTACGGTCAGCAACCACATTATCATAGTAAACACTGGATAAAAGCTCGTATTTTTGGCCATCAACTTCGATATAAGCTCCAAGTTCCAATGCGCTATTCAGAATGTTCATAAAGTCACCACTGTCCTTCATGGAAGTGTACAGTGCAATTTGATTCTTCTTCAGTTGAATCTGCTCTTTACCAATCGCCTGTAAGAGCTCATTGTAGCTGGTTTCTGAAATAATATACGGCCTTCCTCTCTGGTCGGAAAAGTTTTCAATCATATTGTTTCTCAAGTCCGTTTCAGGCAGGTTTGCGAGGGCAGCACTAAGCCCTGCCCAAGAGAATTCGTGTGCATTTGGACTTCTTTTCAGAATTTCACCTGATTGATCATACAGGTTTGTATTCATATGGCTTAAAAACATAGGATAATATTCAGAAATCATTGATTTACTTGCTTCCGAATCCAAAACCCCATGCACTTCCTGTTCGCTTCCCTCAATCGAAAAATCCACTGTTCTAACTTCCGTCGATCCTCGGCCTGAAGCAATACCTATACCAAAGGACGCGCATGCTAACGCTATTACTAAAAGCAAGGACGCAATTGCCAGTGCTTTGTATTGATGAATTACATTCTCCTGAATCTGTCGGCCTGTAAAGGTAAACAACCCCGAACGCATTGGGCTTTTCCGTTGGATGTTATGACCGATGTATACACCCATACCGCGATACAGCAGAAAGGTTCCACCCCCGCCGAGTATAATGATCAGCATAACGATGTAAAAATCAAAGCTTCTTAGCATCGTAACTCCAACTGCATATGCTAAAAAAAGTAATATCAGGCCAACAACAAAGCAGAACCACCCTTTTTTTGCGGATAGTGGCACTTGCTTTTCGGGCGAATCCGAACGTAGCAATTCGATTGGCTCTTTGCGACTGACTGAAGCGCTCAATAACAGCATAGCTATCATTTGAACTGCTATAAACCCAACAACTGTTCCAATCACAGCCGATATGAAAAACGAAATTCTATGCCCGATTATACCAAGTCCGACCAGCTTTGCCGTTGCAAGACTGATTCCCTCCGTGAGGAGTAACGCAACCGGCAAGCCAATCAGAATAGATATTAAGCTGTTCCAAATAGTTTCACTCATTAGCAGAGCAAAAAGCGTACTTCGTTTCATACCAAGCATCAGATACAACCCGAATTCTTTTTTGCGACTGTCTAACTGATAACGGTAAGCGAAATAGACCTGAAAAAAAACAAAGAAAAGCGAAATCATATAGACGACCGGAATCAATAGCATAAGTTTGCTGACTGCATCGCTCTCTATTGTTTTCAAAAAAAGCATGACATCCTGGTCACCCAAAGATAGCAGCGTATAAAATGCGACAATTGCAACAACCAAGGAACTGAAGAATAATTCATTGTTCTTTCGATATTTTGCGGCGTTCCGTCGAACATGTTTAAAGAACATTTGCGCTTCCTCCTCCCAGTTGTGCCATGACTGTCACAATACGCTTGTAAAAACTGTTGGAATTTTCCGTTTCAATGTTCTTTCTAAGCTCATGGAAGAGGCGGCCGTCTTGGATAAAAAGGATACGAGAGCAATAGCTGGCGGCATTTGCATTATGCGTAACCATGACAATTGTTTTATTCTGCTCCTTGTTGATAGCAGAAAGCTTATCCATAAGAACCTTAGAATTTTTACTGTCAAGTGCGCCTGTCGGCTCATCTGCCAGTATAATGCTCGGTTTTGAAATAAGAGCCCTGGCCGCCGCCACGCGCTGCTTTTGTCCGCCGGACATCTGGGATGGGAATTTGTCCAGAACATCCGTAATATCAAGACGATTTGCCAATTCCTTAAGCCCTTGTTCGGCTTGATGACCTGTTACACCATGGATCGATAACGGAAGAATAATATTTTCTCTCGCAGTTAAGTTGTCCAAAAGCTCAAATTCCTGAAACAGGTATCCTATTTCTTGACCGCGATAGTCAGCCAACTGTACGCCTTTGAAAGAAGAAACATCATTATTTTTAAGTAAAACTCTTCCCGAGCTGGGTTTAATCATAGTAGCAATGCAGTTGAGCAATGTTGTTTTCCCAGATCCACTGGCACCCATAATTCCAAGGAATTCGCCTTCAAGTACGTCAAAACTGATTCCTCTGAGGGCTTCTGTCTTATTGTCGCCCTTTCCATAGACTTTTGTGACACCTTCAACTTGTAAAACTCTATCTAAATTCATAATATACCTCCTTAATAAAACTCGTGGTAACGGGGCTGAAAGCCCCCAAACTACGGTACTTTATCGCCGGCTACATGTAGTCGACATACTTTTTTATCCATATAACAACCCTCTAAGATGTTCCAGTTCTATGCGAAGCTTCTGGTTCTCTGTTTCCAGTTTTGCTATACGTTTATCTTTTGCTTCAATAATCACGTCCTTTGAACGTGATGTTTTGTCATATTTGGCACGTTTATTCATTTCATTATTCACATCACATGCCCGTTGTTCTTCAATTCTTGTACGGATTCCCTTATCTTCATATAAGAAACTTTTTGAAATGCCACTATACCTATAGACACTATTAAAATTCACTTTCTTCCCAGATACAATCAACTGGTTGATTGCAGCCAGTGCCTTTGCTTTTGCTTCTTCCGTTCTTTTTCTATCGCTTTCTACCAATCCTTTCATTTTGTCAGACATCGAATTCCTCCCGATGGCCTCCATTCTTATGGATTAGCCCTTCCTTCTGGATTCGTGCCAGCATCTTTTCAAGGATTTGAAGGTAATTTCGATTCTTTTCTTCCCATTCGCTCCTCCCAAGCGTTTTGCTGATTTTCAGCTGCTCTCTGACTGGTTCCGGTACATATTTTACCTTTCCCATGGTATCTGTCGACCGCTCGCGCTTTGGTATGTCATCTTCAAAAATCAGGCGGTTTACATCCTTCTTTGGTGCCTGTGGGTATTCTGCAAGCTGAATATAGTCAATATAATGCCGGATAAACGAGATTGCCTTGCTACGGAAGGTAGCATTCTTACCTTCATAGTCACTGGCAACCCAGCCTAAGTATTTTTCAATATCCTGTCTCGCAAGTCTCTCAAAAAATCCATCCGTATATCCATTAGCATAAAAGGCCTCAAAAAAATACCGGATGTACACCATCATTTCTGTGCAGCATGACCAGCTTCGTTTGATGACAAGCCGGCTCATAAAGCGTTTCACCATTTCACGGTAATGAGAGGGGACATTTTTAAAGCTCATGCTAAATTTCTGGCGTTTAGCCGCTGCAGAAATTTTTGTACCCGGAATATGGGCTGCATGCCATATATCCTTTTCCATTTCGTTACGATCATCATAATAATCTTGGATGAACCTCACTACATCTTGTTTCAGTATCTGATAACGCCTCTCCTTTTCCGGTCGATTGCTGGCATATGCTGTTTTTCCACCACCATTGCCAAGATCTACAAAGCTGTCTACCTGAAGTCCACCACTCGACAGATCCCCCATCCGCCGGATAGCTGCTGTATAGCTGGCATAGAGACTTGATGCGGACATTAGTCCGTTCTTCATGGAATAGAGCAGGAAATATTTCATTTCGTTTTTCAGCTGTTCCGATTGGTATCCACTGAAATCTGCCAGTTTGCCGATCTTCCTTTTGCCATTAATGATAATAGCCTGCTGGAAGTTGTCCGCCTCCAGATACCATTGGTCATTGTCAATCCAATATCTCCCTTCCGAGGACAGGCATTCTGTCATTCGGTGGTATTTATCATCAAATGCCCCGTATTGGGCGAAGGCTACTGTTCCCATTACTGACCAGCCTCCCTTCCCATGGAAGGCATTTTCAGGCTCTCCGATGCTTTCCTGAATGCTTCTGCCATTTCCTCTTCCGATGGATGAACATAAGTATCCAGCGTCGTATAAATGTTTTTATGACCTGCACGCTGCCTCAGCATCTCCGGCTCCCATCCCGCCGAATAAAGCAGGCTAAGCGATGTATGGCGGAACATATGGGGCGTCACTCTGATGCTGGTCTTTTTGCGCAGAGTTCGAAATAGATTATCCACATCTCTGTAATCCATTGCTCTTCCTTCCATGCCGCCCTTAAGTTTCAGGAATACATGATTGGTATGGATTTCAGCGGTATGGTGCTCACAGGCATACCCCGTAAATAAATCCATCAATTCTTGCGTACAATCCAACCTGCGGGGGCTGGATACTGTCTTGATCTCCGCCAGGTTCTCCAGTTCTCCCCTGTCATGCAGAGTGATGGTCCTTCCTGCCATATCGAAATCTTCAAGCCAGAGGGAAAGGGCTTCCCCAATCCGCATTCCGGTCTCGAACAGTAGATAAAGCAGAAGGTAATCTCTTAAGTTTGTGCAGGAATCAAGAAGCGCTACGGCATCTTCCCTGCTGATAGTGCGGAGCTGCATCCTTGGTACCGACAGCTTCAGGATATGGCTCTTTATCATCCTGTTCTCTGCAATTCCATGAAGGAAACTCCTGTAATTTCTGCCCGGATCCCTGACAAACTTCACCAGCTTTTCTGACAGCTGGTTTTCCATGCCTTCATGCCGGAGAAGATAGTCGTAAAACATGATAGCTGTGTCTATCATTGCATTGATTGTCTGAGGCTGATGCTCCGACTCAAATCGAAGAGGTACTACCTTTTTCAGGATGTCAGGATTCTTCAACCACGCCAGAAATCCCGCAAGGTCATCAATATTCACCTGCTCATAATCCTTTTCTGCTTCTCCAAGATAAGTGAAGAAGTGTTTCAGATGAATGCAGTGCATCCTGAGCGTGTTTCTGGCATATCCGGCATTGTCCTTGAATTTCAGGTATTTCAGAACTGGCTGTACTGGTGCTCCTGTGTCATTAGCCAGATAGTATCTGACCCTTCCATCCACTGTCTTTAGTTCAACTGTTTTCATTGTTCATGCTCCTTTCTTTAGTTACATGAACAACAATACCATTTTTCCTTAACGTCGGCTACGCTAACTACGACGACTATACATCACGAGTTTTGAGTGTAGTCCACGTTAAATATACCTACGTCGACTACGTTAACTACTATGATTTATGATCACGAGTTATCTATCTTTCTTAATCCTCATTATAACAAGTGTCACAAAGAATAAACACTTACAGTTGATGTAAGGTATTATTCCTTCTTAAAAATAAAAAAGTAACCGGGAATAGTGGAATAGTAGCGAGGTCTTTTTTATTCTTTATTTTCAGCTTTTGCTGCCTTTTTCCGAGCATAGCTGGCTCGTCGGTTCCTACGATTACGCTCCGCTTGACAATCCCAACTATCACAATATAGTTGACGGCTTGAATGTCGGACAAAATATCTACTGCAGGCAAGGCAGGAGAGTATGGAGCCTTGCGATTCAAAATATCTAAGGTCATCATCTACCGGTGGTGCAACGTCAGCTACCATTCTGGAAAAGGTGTACCAACAAATATCAAATACCGATTGAATGTCGGCTCCATACATCACTTTCCCGGTTTTCTTATCTAATTTTAGCCTCATTCGGAAGTCCGGAAACATATCAATCACTTGCAATATATGGTCATCGTAATTCTCTAAAATATGAGCCTTATATTCCTCATCATCCTGATATTGCCTGTATCGTTCAAGAAAAGCGAGACTGTCACAAAGCCTACCTTCATAATAGAGATTTCTCGCATAGTCAATTTCGCCGTAGTATTTAACTCTTCTCAAGGCAAAGTACAGTTCAAAGACCGTACCTAAGTCGCACAAATCCTTTAAGAATCGTTTTATGCTGAAGGTTGCGTCATTCTGTATCAAATCCATATAAGTGATATGTGCAAATTTCTCACTTTCAAGCATTTCATAAAGATTATCAATATCATAAGGATGGATATTGTTTCTACACCAATCCCAGACGGCATCTGTAATCGAAACAGTGCTGTCTGGGTTATTTAGTTCCCCGTAAAGATTACATAGGCTAACCAACAGTTCTTGGCCAGTTAGAGAAGTATCAGTACCGCTTTGGGGAGCATGGCTCCCTGTGAATATAGGTTTAATTATCTCGCCGTCATCGTCATAGTCCGGGATATACTCAGGAAATCGCACAGCCCTGTATATCATTTCGCCTACGCCGCCTATTTCAACAAAACCAAGATTTTCTACCGGTAGTCTTTTCATATCATTCACCCTTTGATTGTAATCGTTTGTGTAAGCGTTGAGAATTATACTTCGATTACATTTTATTATACAATGGCATTAAATACAAGAACAAATTGTAAAACTCTTTGATTTATGATCCTTGACAACTAAATAGTCCACCCACAAGAGATACTTTTGCAGTGCCGCCGCCACGATGGTGAAAACCGGAGCGCTTCTACTGCAATCGGTTACGAGGAGACCACGAGCAGGTGGCTGCCTTAGGAACGGTAGCGAATGGTGGATGTAGAAGCCAAAACAAATATCAAGATAAGGAGGAAAGAGCAAATGGAAAAAACGACCATGAGTGTGCAGGAACTGTCGGCGCAGATGGGCATTAGCCTACCGAAAGCATACGAACTTGTAAAATCGCCGGGATTCCCAACCTTACGAATTGGTACAAGAATTCTAATTCCGGTTGATGCCTATAAAGAATGGCTACTCAAAAACTCGGCACACAGATAATGGAAACGCAAATTTTACGGAGGGGAGGTGGACGAGATGGCGAACGCAATGCAGGAACTAATGGATATGAAGATATGGTTTCTCTGGCGCAAGGAAATTGACGGTGACCGTATCAATAAAATACCCTTTGCTGCCGGTGGTGGTGCGACAGGCACTAATGAAAAGTACCGGCACACATGGGTAACTTATGATGAAGCGGTCACTGCTATGAAAAAACAGAGCGCCGCCGGCATTGGCTTTGTGATACCGAAAGGCTACTTCTTTCTTGACATAGACCACACTCCTCTCACAGACCCGTTCGTGCAGATGATGCTTGAACGCTTCAACACCTATACCGAGCGTTCCGTCAGCGGAGGCGGTATCCATATTTATGGCAAATGCGATTTGAATAATCTACCCACTTACGCTGATAAGAACGGCAATCTCAGACTGGATAAAGCCTACTATATGAAGAATCCAAATAATCACCTGGAACTGTATGTAGGCGGTCTAACAAATCGCTTTGCTGCTTTCACAGGAGATGTGATATTGAATGAGCCTCTTAGAGAAAGCACAGCCGCAGTTCTTACTACGCTTGATAAAAATATGCGAAAGACCGAGAAGATAAAATACAGTGAAAAGCGTGACGGTGACCGAGCCGGATTTGATATTGTCTGTAATCTCCGCAAACAGAAAAACGGAGAAAAATTTAAAAAGCTATATGATGATGGCGATATCTCCGAGTATGGCTCACAGTCAGAAGCGGATGCCGCACTATGTGCCTTGATTGCATTTCGAACTGGGCCTGATCCTGCGGCTATAGATGATATCTTCCGCAGTTCTGCTCTCTATCGCGAAAAATGGGAGCGTGAGGATTACAGAGAAGGTACCATTGCTACCGGAATTGATGTCTGTCATGGCACCTTCCACAAATCCAAGATGGAGCATCCGTATTTTATTAAATTCAACGAGCGGACCGGAGAAGCCTATGTTAGCGTTCCGCTCCTTGCAAAATATGTGCGAGAACACCTCCGCTATGTGCTTGTAAGGGATAACGGAAAACAGGGACTTATGAAATATGTCTACGAGAACGGCTGCTACCGGCTTTATGCAGACAATATGCTGATGGGAATTATCAAGCAGTACATTGCGGATTATGATGAAGAACTTGTCAAAATGGGAAAGGTCAGTGAAACCTTGCAGCACATCACTACCGACCTTAACTATGTCGGACAGAATGACCTTAACGCTGATGAGGAACTGATCAACTTCAGTAATGGTCTGCTACATATTACTGCAAACGATGTCACTCTTGTACCACACTCCCCGGATATCCTCTCCACCATACAAATCCCATGTAACTGGGCAGGGAAAGAAACGCCCACGCCGGTGTTTGACAGATATATGCACACGCTCACGAACGGCGATGACGTCATAGAGCAACTGCTCCTTGAGTTTATCGGTGTATGTATCTCCAACATCAAAGGCTGGCGCATGAAAAAGGCTCTTTTCCTTGTAGGCGATGGTGATACCGGTAAATCTCAGCTAAAAAGTCTTGTAGAGCGATTGCTCGGCAAAGGTAACTTTATCGGCATTGACCTTAAGGAAATAGAAGCCAGATTCGGTACTGGCGCAGTTTACGGCACCCGCCTTGCCGGTAGTTCCGATATGAGTTTTCTCTCTGTGGATGAACTGAAAACCTTTAAGAAAATAACCGGTGGTGATAGCCTTTATGCCGAGTTTAAAGGACAACAAGCCTTTGAGTTTACCTATAACGGTCTACTCTGGTTTTGCATGAACAGACTTCCTAAGTTCGGTGGTGATGATGGCAAATGGGTCTATGACCGCATTATGGTAGTACGCTGCCCTAATGTTATCCCTAAGAATAAACAGGACAAAACGCTCCTCGACAAAATGTATGCCGAGCGTGACGGCATTGTCTTTAAGGCTATAAAGGCGCTACAGCAAGTTATTGCTAACGGCCACCGTTTCTCGGAGCCAGAAAGCGTAAGCCTCGCAGGAGAAAAATATATGTCAGAGAACAATACTGTGGTCTCCTTCTTTGAGGAGTGTATGTGTGAATGGCCTGATGGGAAAATCAACAAGCACTGTACCACAGGCCGTATCTACAAGGTTTACCAAGGTTGGTGCAGGGAAAATAATAACGGCTTTGCCAAGACTGCTAAAGAGTTTCGGGAAGCTATCGCTTCACACCTCGGTGCAGATTATTCTACAATCACTACCCGGCAGAATGGCAACACCTACTATAAGGATTATTCGCTCACAAGTGAAGCAAAAGAGCAGTTTTCGAGAGAATATGGCTATGACGGAACTGAGTTCTTATAAAAATGGTAGCAGTAGTAGCAGTGCCGGTAGCAGTAAAAATCACAACTGCTACCACGTAAAATGCCCACAGTGCAAGGCTTTGAGGGCAATCAGTAGCAGTTGTAGCAGTTCTTATAACTTCTTAGCAAAATTTCAAAAAAGTTGGTACAGAGAAATAAAAGAATACAAAGATTATGGGAAATGTGAGTATAAACTTGCCCGTACTGCTACTTCTGCTACCAACCGGCTGGAAACCCTTGGTATACCTCACTTTTCTGCAGTAGCAGTACCAAAAAACTCTGCTACCAGTACTGCTACTACTGCTACTAAAAAATCAATATGAAGGGAGCAAAAGAAATGAACCATATTAGAGTTATGGGCTTGATGGATGCCGAAAGTGAAATTACAAAGCAAAGTAGTCCATCGGATTTTGGAGATGACCTCTATGATGGTGTCTCGCTGTATCGCCGCAAGGACATGAAACCGGTAGTGCTTTTCGTGAGCAAAAAGGCTGAGCCTGCCCGGTGGAAAGTCTTAGATGGAGCATCCGAGTTCTACTTCCGCTCATATACAGAAGCCGCAAACTTCTGCCAAATGCGCGGATACACCTTTATGAAGGGAGGAAAATAGCATGAAGCTAATTGACTTACTTTATGGCAGAAACCACAACAGTATCAAAGGCAAACTCTATCTTCGCAACCGTTCCGGAGACCCTGTGACAGTAACAAAAGAAATCCGCTATACCGTCACTGACGGACAGTCAACTGTCCACATCAATGGTTACGATGATCTGTCCGAATACTGCCGTACTGCTGGATATACCTATCTTTCTGGCAAAGCAGTATGAACGCAGGAACCTTATACCCGGACAGTTGACATGGCTTAAGCTCAAAAATGAGCTAAAGTTTTTGGTACATCCCACAACATTAATTTAGGAGGAATTTAAAATGGCAAACTATCCACTTACAAAAATGAATAAGGAAGGAACGCTCCTTCACCCGCAACACTCATACTACTCTGATGAATATGCAAAGAACACATTTGATTTATTCCTGTCAGATTGCATCGTTGAAGATGAACATGGAAAACTGCACAAGTATTATCGTCTCCATGCAAAACAGGCTCACAATATGGAAATGGCTTTTGCCTATGATATTCATTGCCCAAATTGTAAAAGCGGTATGCTAAAGCAAATTGGCAGTTCACTCAATTATAACGAACTGGGCCTATACAGATGCCCTGTTTGTGACAAGAAATAAGGAGGGAAAAAACTATGATTACTTATACTGAAAGATTACTCTATACCGGCTCACCGGAATATGACAAGCATTTCTGGAACGCTATGCGCGGCAATAATGGCAGTTATGCCGAACTCTCAAAAGGCCGCAACATTGAAACTGGCACTTATGCCATGCCGAACAATGCCAACAATAAGTACATGGCCGCGCTTGAAAAAGAAAGCCTGTTCCGGAATATTGGCACGGTTATCAAGGCTTATGACTTCGGCTACCGTATATTTGCCAAGGACAGCAATGACCTTGCCCAGTGGGTAGCAGAAGGTGATGCCATCCCAATTTACGAGGGTATAGATGATTTCACCATCAACACTGTGGACAGTTGGAAGCTGGCTGCTTTCGTAAAAATGGACGAGGCTTTTATACGTGATGCCGGTTTCGATATCGAAAACTACCTTATTAACCGCTTTGCCAAGAACTTTGGCAGAGCCGAGGACAACGCCTTTATAAACGGTACTGGCATTCAAATGCCCACAGGGATTCTGGACGCAACCACTGGAGCAGATGTGGGCATTACCACTGCTGAAATTACCTGCGATGATGTTATCAGCCTGTACTTCTCTGTAAAGCCGGAATACCGCAGAAATGCAGTATGGCTGATGAACGATGAAACTGCACTTGCTCTGCGCACTCTCAAGGACAGCACAGGTAATTACTTCTGGAGGGTTAATGATGATACCATCCTCGGCAAAAGGGTAATCATCTCCGAATATATGCCAAGTGCTGAATCCGGCAACAAACCTATCGCCTTTGGTGATTTCAGCTATTACTGGGTTATTGGCAGAAGTCCTGTCAGTGTCAAGACGCTCTCAGAGAAGTTCGCTCTACATGACCAGATTGGCTATCTTGCTTTTGAGTTCCTTGACGGTAAACTTATCCGCCCGGAGGCAGTAAAGGTTATTCAGATAAATACCGAAGCCAATGGTTAAGACATACAGTAGTAGGCACAGTGGATATTCTGCTGTGCCTATTTTCTCTAAAAATGTGCTTTTTCAAGATGAAATTCACACTACATTTAACATAATTATAGCCGTTTTATCAGGACTGTACGCCTATTACCTCGTTTGAATTCGCGTTTTTTTACGCGTTACCCCACGCCCGTTGTCCAAGCAAAAAGCTGTAGAGATCAGACCGCCCCCTACCGATCAATAAAAATATAAAGGGAGTAACGATTTGTTACGCCACATAGAGAGGAGGAGTTCTATGGAAGAAAAAACCATTAACATTAACGAAAAAGTAATCGGTGATACGCTCTATATTATAGAATCAGCGATCAGTAGCACTGCCAAAGAAACCGCTTATGACAAGCTGAAACGCATGATACTTAATGACACCAAAAGCCTTGAAACAAAGGCTTCTTAACCTAAATAACTTGACTTCTTCACAGTAGTACGGGAATATAGAGTACCGCTTGAAGACTGTCGGAAAGGAGGTAAACATGAATAACAGACAGTCTTATACTGCTGTGAAGAACAACGATAAAATAACCGCTCTGTACTGCCGTCTCTCACGAGATGATGAATTGCAGGGTGACTCTAACAGCATTAAAAACCAGAAAACCATTTTACAGAAGTACGCAGATGACAACGGCTTTTCTAACTCAGAATTCTTTGTAGACGATGGCTATAGCGGCACGAACTTTGACCGCCCGGATTGGCAGCGCCTTTTATCCCAAGTGGAAGAAGGCAACATCGGCACCGTCATTGTAAAGGACATGAGCCGTCTTGGGAGAGATTATCTTAAAGTAGGTTATTACACCGAGGTATTGTTTGCCGGCTCTGATATCCGCTTTATAGCCATAAACAACAATGTGGACAGTGCCAATCAGCAAGATAGCGATTTTACACCGTTTCTCAATATCATCAACGAATGGTATGCCAAGGATACGAGCAAGAAAATCCGATCCGTCTTTAAGTCAAAAGGTCAATCCGGCAAGCCGCTCTGCACCAATCCACCTTATGGCTACATTAAAGACCCGGAAGATAAGACACACTGGATAGTTGATGAAGAAGCTGCTAAAGTAGTAAAAGAAGCATTTCACTTGTGTATGCAAGGTTATGGTCCTACACAGATAGCCAAAGAGTTTAGCAACCGCCGCATAATGAATCCAACGGCTCATGCTAGGGCAAGCGGGATTAATATCCCGGACAATAGAGGCCATGACGATGATTATATCTGGCGGGGCAGTACAATCGTTCATATGCTTTCAAGGCAGGAGTATTTAGGGCATACGGTCAACTTCAAAACTTACCGTAAGTCTTATAAGCAGAAAAAGCAGATGAAGAATGACCCGTCAGAATGGATGATTTTCGAGAATACCCACGAAGCAATTATCGAAGAGCCTGTGTTCGAGGTAGTGCAGAAAATACGAGATGGAAGACGCAGGCTTACGCCGATGGGCGAAATGCCAATCCTCTCTGGTATGCTCTTCTGTGCTGATTGTGGCAACAAGCTATACCAAGTACGCCACAGAGGTTGGGAACATGACAAAGAGCATTTTGTGTGTGCTACCTACCGTAAAATAAAAGGCGGCTGCAGTTCTCACCAAATAAAAAATGTTGTAGTTGAGAAATTGCTCCTTGACGGCATTCGTCGGGTAACCGCCTATGCCAGAGATCATGAGGACGAATTTGTGGAGATGGTCACCAAGAAAACAAGGATAGAACTTGACAAGAGTATGCGTGACGGAAAACGAGAATTAGAGCAATCACAGGCTCGTATCAAAAAGCTAGATGAAATTATCCAAAGGCTTTATGAGGACAATATTGAGGGTAAGATTTCAGATGAGCGATTTACCAAGATGACTGCCAATTACGAAGCTGAGCAACATACCCTTGAAAACCGAGTAGCAGAACTGAAATCTACTATGACATCAGAAAAGGAAAGCGCACTGGGAGTAGACCACTTCCTCGCCTTGGTAAGAAAGTACACAGATATAAAAGAACTAACAGCGGAGATTATCCGGGAATTTGTTGAAAAAATCTATGTTTACAAGGCAGAGCGCATTGAGGGCAGACGGGTACAGCGTATCAAAATCGTTTATAACTGCATTGGCGAATTTGACCCACCGGTTTTTACATCCACCACAAAGCAAGAAAAATCGGCATAGCCGGTAAATACATACCAAACTATGCCGATATTTTTCCGGGATTAAAAATCCCTAAGACGCACCCTCAATAGACGGGGCTTTTTTTTGAAAGCATAATTATTTATATTTTTGTCCATAATTAAAATGATTGTATTTGGGAGGATAGTTAATGAATTTAAAAATCGGTATTCCCAGAGCACTGTTATATTATTACTATTATCCGTTGTGGAAAACATTTTTCCAAGAATTAGGTGCCGAGGTGGTGCTCTCGTCTCCATCGTCCAAAGTTATTCTTGACAACGGTTTAAAACATGCTGTTGATGAAATATGTCTGCCGATTAAAATGGCTTTCGGCCATGTACAGGATCTCGCCGGAAAAGTGGATTACATTTTTTTGCCGCGCTTGGTAAGTGTTAAAAAACACGAGTATATTTGTCCGAAATTTTTGGGTTTCCCCGATCTGGTCCGGTGCCTGGACGGTCTTCCTCCGTTAATAGATATCAATGTTAATTATTATAAAAATAAGAAAGACGCCTACTTTGCTGTTAAAGAGGCGGGTAAACTTTTTACCAATAATTATTTAAAAATTTGGGGTGCCTACCGCAGTGCGCTTGACATCCAAAAAAAGTATTTTAGGTTACTGCAATTGGGGTTGATGCCTGATGAGGCTTTAGCCGGACTAGAAGAGGGCGTGGAAGAAAAACCACGGCTGCATCAGGGAGAACATACGGTTGCATTACTAGGGCACCCGTATAATATTTACGATTCTTATATCAATATGAATTTAATCCGGCGCCTGCGTACTATGGGAGTAAATGTGCTCACGGCGGAGTGCCTGTCGGAACGAGTAGTAAGGAACTGTGCTTCCGGTTTGTCCAAAAAACTTTTCTGGACTCTGGGCCAGCGGATGATTGGAGCGGCTTTTCATAGTTTTAAACGGCACGATATAAGCGGTATCGTCTATGTGGCTGCTTTTGCTTGTGGACCGGATTCGATGACGGGTGATTTAATAGCACGGGAAGCCCGTGTCGCCCGGATGCCTTTTATGAATTTAACCCTGGATGAGCATACCGGAGAGACCGGGATCGTGACGAGAATTGAAGCCTTTATGGATATGGTGCGCTGGAGAAAAGCCGGGCTTTCTAAATGAAACTAAGTAGATAGTGCTTGGCTTGAAGGAGGTAGACAATTGCGCGTTACTTTTCCCCATATGGGAAACTTGCATATTTGCTTGAAGGCCATGCTGCGCTACCTGGAAGTCGATGTGGTGGTGCCGCCGCCTTCAAGTAAAAAAACCCTGACCCTTGGGGTTAAGTACGGGCCTGAATTTGCCTGTATGCCTTTAAAGCTCAATCTGGGTAACTTTATCGAAGCTTACGGTTTGGGAGCCGACACGATTATTATGGCCGGCGGTTGTGGTCCGTGCCGGTTTGGTTATTACGCCCAGATCGAACATGCGATTTTAAAAGAAATCGGATATGAATATGAGTTAATTGTGATTGAGCCCCCTGAAAGGCATATTTCAGAACTGTTTAGCAAAATCAAGTATGTTACCGGAGACCATTCCTGGTGGCGGGTAATTCAGGCCGTTCGCTTTGGTTATCAGAAAGCCAGAGCGGTCGATGAAATAGAAATGACTGCTTTTAAAATGCGTCCGAGGGAATTGGTTCCCGGGTCTACTGATATTGCCTATCGTAATGCTCTAAATCTGATTGACCGTACTGTTACACTGCACGAACTGAACCGGGCAAAAAAAAGAGCCGGTTTAATAATGGACGGGGTGTCGCTGGATAAAAACCGGCCGGTTTTAAAAATTGGTTTAACCGGTGAGATATTTACTCTTTTGGAACCGTTTTCAAACCTGGATGTGGAACGGCATCTTGGGCGCCTGGGAGCTGAAGTGGACCGTTCCGTTTATTTGAGTGAATGGGTAAACGACCATCTTTTTATGGGCCTGCTCAAAGGATTACGTTCCAGAAAAGATGCTTGTACGGCGGCATTTCCCTATTTGCGGCACTTTGTGGGCGGTCACGGTCAGGAAACCGTGGGTAGTGCGGTTAACTATGCCCGGGCGGGTTATGACGGACTGGTTCAAGTTTTTCCGTTTACGTGCATGCCTGAAATCGTGGCCGAAAGTATTCTGCCTGAGGTAGCCAAGGATTACGAAATGCCGATTCTAACCCTGATTATGGATGAGCATACGGGTGAAACGGGTATCTTGACCCGGTTGGAGGCTTTTATCGACCTGCTGGAAAGAAAAAAGGAACTTAGGAGGCAAGCACTTTCATGAGAGGATACTTAGGTATAGATGTGGGTTCAGTGAGCACCAAAATAGTATTTATGGATGAAAGCGGTTTTGTGCGCGAGGCGATTTATTTGAGGACCCAGGGGAAACCCATTGCTACAGTGCAAAAAGGATTGACAGAAATAAAAAAACGGTTGCCGGCCGGTTTAAAGGTGAGGGGAGTCGGTACCACCGGAAGCGGTAGATATCTCACCGGAGTGGTTGTGGGTGCAGATACGGTTAAAAACGAGATTACCGCACATGCCGTCGCCTCTTCTCTCCAAGTGCCCGGAGTGCAGACTATCATTGAAATCGGCGGTCAAGATTCTAAAATAATTATTTTGCGTAACGGGGTGGTGGCGGATTTTGCCATGAATACCGTATGCGCGGCTGGTACCGGGTCATTTCTGGACCAACAAGCTGCCCGTTTAGATATTCCCGTGGATAAATTTGGTGAAATTGCTTTACAATCCCGGTCTCCGGTCCGCATTGCCGGTAGATGTGCGGTATTTGCGGAATCTGATATGATACATAAACAACAGATGGGCTGCAGTCTTTCCGATATATTGTCCGGTTTGTGCGATGCTTTGGTCAGGAATTATCTTAATAATGTCGGCAAGGGCAAGGAAATTTTGGCTCCGGTCGTATTTCAGGGAGGTGTCGCTGCTAATGCAGGAATGATCAATGCTTTTAGAAAAGCCCTGGGATTGACCATACAGGTACCACCCTATTTTGATGTGATGGGAGCAGTGGGAGCAGCCCTGCTGTCCCGTGAAACAGTGTCTAAAAAAAGCTCCAGCCGTTTTAAGGGGTTCGGGGTAGCGGATATCGAATTCAAGACCGGCAGTTTTGAATGTTCCGGGTGTCCCAACTCGTGTGAAGTGATCAATCTGACCGAAGAAGGGAAAGTTATCGCCCGCTGGGGCGACCGCTGCGGCAAGTGGAGCAGCGCCTTGACAGAACAAGAAAAAATAAGTTAAAAAATTTGTGGTAAGATTCTCTAGGGTAATACTATTTTATTTTACGGGTATAAGAAAAAATTGTTGCGTGGTCAGGGATATTTAAGCTAAAATATGTTTAAATGTTTTCATTAATAATGAGAAGAGAGGAGTTTGAGAAGAGATGAGCGAAAATAAAATTATGCTCAGTGAAAGTGCATTACCTAAAGCTTGGTACAATATTCAGGCTGATATGCCGCAGCTCCCTAAACCGGCCCTGAATCCCAAGACCAAGCAGCCTGTGGGGCCTGAGGATCTTAGTCCCATATTTCCTATGGGATTGATTAAGCAGGAAGTAGCGTCTGAACGCTGGGTGGAGATTCCGGAAGAAGTACAGGAGATTTACCGGCTTTGGAGGCCTTCTCCCTTGTGCCGGGCGCGACGGTTGGAAAAAGCGCTGGATACACCGGCGAAGATATTCTATAAGCATGAAGGTACCAGCCCGGCGGGAAGCCACAAGTTAAATACTGCCGTTCCCCAGGCGTATTACAACAAAAAAGAAGGAATTAAGCGCCTGGCTACCGAAACGGGAGCAGGGCAGTGGGGGGTAGCACTTGCCCAGGCATGTAATTTCTTTGATTTGGAATGTATGGTTTACATGGTAAAGGTTAGTTACATGCAAAAGCCTTACCGCCGCACGCAGATGCAGATTTTTGGAGCTGATGTAGTTGCCAGCCCCAGTGAGCAAACTGATGCGGGTAGAAAAATCTTACGGGGTGATTCTGAGTCGCTGGGTAGTTTGGGCATCGCCATCAGTGAAGCGGTGGAGGATGCTATCGGTCGTGATGACACCAAGTATGCTTTGGGCAGTGTGTTAAATCATGTGATGCTGCACCAGACGGTTATAGGTTTGGAAGCCAAGGAACAACTGGCCAAGGTGGATGAGTATCCGGATGTAGTTATTGCATGCTGCGGCGGAGGCAGCAATTTTAGCGGTATTGCCTTTCCGTTTGCTTATGATAAGATCGTAAAAGGTGTTAAAATAAATTTATTGGCGGTTGAGCCTACTGCCTGTCCGACCCTGACCCGCGGTCAATTGGCTTATGATTACGGTGATGTGGCCGGGTTCACTCCGCTTTTGTGGATGTATACCCTGGGTAAAGATTTTATGCCTCCCGGTATTCATGCCGGCGGTTTGCGTTATCACGGCGAGTCTCCGTTGGTCAGCCAATTGGTTCATGAAGGCATAGTAAAAGCCAGAGCTTACGAACAGACCAATATATTTAAATCAGCAGAGGTTTTTGCCCAGTGTGAAGGGATAATTCCCGCTCCGGAATCTGCACACGCTATTCACAGTGCAGTTGAAGAGGCCGTTGCGGCGAAAGAGGCCGGAGAGGCCAGGACCATTCTTTTTAATTTGAGTGGTCATGGTTTGTTGGATTTGCCGTCTTATGAAACCAATATGGTCGGAAAACTAGTTGATTATGCGCTGTCGGAAGACAGTTTGAAAAAGTCGCTAGAAAAACTTCCTAAAATATAAAACCATTAATTCATATGACTTTGAAAAGCGGCCTTATGGCGTTTGATAAGGCCGCTTTCCCTATATCGTGAATATTAATTAGTAAATGCATCTTAACTTTCGCAACTGGAGGTAGTCATGAGATTTAACGGCACCATGAACATAAATAAAAAAGGGCACCTGGAAATAGGCGGTTGCGACACGGTTGACCTGGTCGGGGAATTCGGAACCCCTCTCTATGTACTTGACGAGGATTGCTTCAGAAATGTATGCCGTGATTATTACCATTCTTTTACCCGGAAATATAACGCAGAAGTCATTTATGCCGCAAAAACACTTTTCAACCTGGCTGTTTGCCGTATGGTGGATGAGGAAGGACTGGGACTGGATGTTGTTTCGGGCGGGGAACTTTATACGGCAATAAAGGCTGGTTTTCCGGAAGAACGTATTTTTTTTCACGGCAATAATAAATCACCGGGTGAGTTGGATATGGCGCTGAAAGCCGGTGTGGGACGTTTCGTAGTTGATAATATGTACGAACTTGAACTTTTGGACCGTCTGGCTGGAAAATACGGCCAAAAGGCCCGGGTAATGCTGAGGCTTACTCCGGGAGTGGAAGCGCATACCCATGAATACATTAAAACCGGTCAAATTGATTCTAAATTCGGCCTGGTTATTGAAAACGGCCAGGCAATGCAGGGTGTTAAAAGTGCTTTAGCGATGCATAATATAGAGCTTAAAGGGCTGCATTGTCATATCGGTTCTCAGATTTTCGAGTTGAGTTCTTACGCGCATACCGCAGAAGTGATGATGGATTTTTCCTGCCGGGTTTACCGGGAAGCGGGATATTGTTTGGAAGAACTTGACCTTGGCGGTGGTCTTGGCATTTATTATGCTGCAGGAGACCGACCCTGTCCGATACAGGATTACGCCGGTATGGTGGTGGAGGCGGTAATGGAAAAAGCAGCGTATTGCAACCTGCCGGTTCCAAAGGTATTGGTGGAACCGGGACGCTCGATAAGTGGTCCGGCGGGAACTACTCTGTATACGCTGGGGGCGATCAAGGATATACCAGGGGTGCGTAAATATCTTGCTGTGGACGGCGGTATGGGTGATAATCCGAGGCCGGCGCTCTACCAGGCACGTTACGAAGCCTGCCTGGCGAATAAGGCCGGTGAAATTCCTACCGAAACGGTATCTGTGGCCGGAAAGTGTTGTGAATCCGGTGACATGTTGATCTGGAACATTGAACTTCCTACTGCGGAGACGGGAGATATCCTGGCAGTTTCCTGTACCGGGGCTTACAATTATTCCATGTCCATGAATTATAACCGCCTGCCCCGTCCGGCGATGGTGCTGGTGAGCGGCGGCAGGGCCGATTTAATTACCCGCAGGGAGAGTTATGAGGACTTGCTTAAGAACGACCTGATACCCGAAAGACTAGAAAAATACAGTCGTTTGTATCATCGTTAAAAGCGTCAAACGGGCGCTTTTTTTAAAAAGGATGGGTATGATATAATAAAATGCAGGTTTTGGAAGCCTTTTTGACGGGGTGGCAGGCATGGATTTAATTACAACCCATACTAATGCGGACATGGATGCGCTTGCGTCTATGGTGGCCGCGCAAAAAATATACCCGGGTGCGGTGATGGTATTTCCAGGAATACTTTCCAGAAATGTGGAAGAGTTTATGGCTTTGCATAAAGATACTTTAAATGTAATGTCCGTCAGTAACATCAATGCTGCTGAGATTGATAGAATAATTCTAGTTGACACCAGAACGCCGGGGCGTCTGGACAAACTTGCCGCACTTTGCCGCCAACCAGGCGTGGAAATACATGTTTACGACCACCATCCGAAAAGCGAAGATGACATAAGAGGCAAAGTTGAGGTAGTGGAAATGGTAGGAGCCACTACCACTTTGCTAGTGGAGAAAATCAGGGAGCAGGGTATTAAACTGACGCCTCTGGAGGCAACTATATTGTCTCTGGGTATTTATGAGGATACCGGTTCACTGATATTTGCGCATACCACTGCCCGGGATGCCCAGGCAGTCGCTTATTTGCTGCATCACGGGGCCAATCTGGCCGTGGTTGCCGATTTTTTGGAACGACCGCTGACTGATGAACAGCGGATCCTGCTTAAGAAACTTTTGGTCTCTGCGGAATGTTATCAATTTTACGGGCTAAAAATGTTGATTGCCAAGGGAAAGGTCGGTGAGTTTGTCGGAGGTCTTTCCTTGCTGACCCACAAACTGGCGGATTTTAGTCACCCGGACGCTGTTTTTGCCGTGGTGGAAATGGAAGAGCGGGTTTATGTCGTGGCCCGCAGTAAAATTGCCAGTGTTAATGTCAGGGAAATACTGGCAGAATTAGGCGGGGGCGGCCATGCCGCGGCGGCTTCGGTCACCATTAAAAACAAGCTGGTTGACGACGTGGTAGAGCAACTTTTGCAGGTAATCAAGACAAAAGTACGGCCGCCGGTGGCGGTTGCAGATATTATGTCCACTCCGGTAAAAACAGTTACCCCGGAAACGGTGATCGAAGAAGCCGGAAGAGTGATGTTGCGTTACGGTCATACCGGTTTGCCGGTAGTAAAGAGGGAAAAGATAGTGGGAGTGATTTCCCGGCGTGATGTAGAAAAAGCTGTGCACCATGGTCTTGGTCACGCGCCGGTTAAAGGGTTTATGAATTGCAACATGATTACTGTCGAGCCTGAAATGCCGGCATCAATTATGCGTGATTTGATGGTCGAACATAACATCGGACGGATTCCGGTATTGAAGGAGGGGAAATTGGTTGGTATAGTATCCCGTACTGATGTACTGCGTACGCTCCACGGAAGTATGAAAAATAATCATGAAAAAGTTTATAATTACAATGCAACTGCTGCTGATAATATCCGTGATTTAATATTATTGGGACTGTCGGAAAAATATATACATATTTTGGAGCGTGCTGGAGAAATTGCATCGGCTATGGGGTGCAAGGTATATGGTGCCGGTGGTATTGTTCGCGATGTCTTGCTGGGCGTGGAATGTCTCGATATCGATCTGGTAGTGGAAGGAGACGGTATCGAGATGGCCCGGGCGCTAAGGCAGGAATTTGGAGGCCGGGTGCGGGTTCATTCAAAGTTTTATACGGCAACAGTACTGTTCCCGGGTGGTTACCAGGTAGATGTGGCCACAGCTAGGGTTGAATTTTACCAATATCCGGCTGCCATGCCCCAGATTGAAACCTCTTCTCTGCATCAGGACTTGTATCGCCGTGATTTTACGATTAATGCCATGGCTGTTTCCTTAAACAAGGAAAATTTCGGCGATATTATGGATTTCTTTGGAGGAAGAGCGGATTTAAAACGCGGAATAATTAGAGTGTTACATAACCTGAGTTTTGTTGAGGATCCGATTAGATTACTAAGGGCGGTAAGGTTTGAAAAAAGGTACCGGATGAAACTGGAGCCGCAAACTTTGAAACTGGCCAGAGAAGCCGTCAGAAATAAAATGCTGGCCAGAGTTTCTGCAGAACGGATCTGGGAAGAATTGAAGCATATCTTGATGGAACCCCGTCCTGAACCGGTTCTTTCCCGTTTGGTTAAATTAAAGTTAGGGGATTTTTTATTTCCGGGTGTGGATTATGATCAGATTAAGGGTGTTTTAGTTAAGTTGCCCCGGGCTATTAAGAGAATGGAATTTTGGGACCTGGGAAACCGTTGGGAACAGTGGCTGATTTATTTGCTGGGGGTCTTGCATTGCACGGACAGGAAATCGGCTGGAGAAATTTGTTCTGGGTATAAAATCAGCAAGCGCTATACGGACAAAGTATTTTCGGTTCTAAACGGTTGGCAGGATGCCGTCAATGCCTTTAATAGACCGGAAGGATATAAAAACAGTGAATTGGCCAAATATTTAATGTCCCTTCCCAGGGAAGCATATCCGCTGTTATTGATTTATCTGGTTGAACATGAATCCAGGAGACGTTTCCGGGAGGTGCTTACGGCAATTTATTACGAATGTATTTCCATTGACGGAAGTGATCTCCGGTCCTTGGGGTTTAAACCCGGACCGGCCTTTAAAAGAGCGCTTGATGCCGTATGGCAGGCACGGCTTGACCGGGTGGTGTGCACCAGGGAGGAAGAGTTGCATTATGTCAGGGAGTTTCTTTTAGCAGATGAAGGAGCGATGAAAAATGGTTAACCTGCCCAGCCTGCACAGCATGGCATTGATGATTCCGGCAATTGTTTTAGGACTTACTTTTCACGAATTCGCGCACGGTTGGATGGCGAACCGCCTGGGAGACCGTACCGCACGCAGCATGGGACGTCTTACCTTGAACCCGGTGGCACATGTAGACCCGGTTGGTTTGATACTCCTTTTTTTGGCGGGATTCGGCTGGGCTAAACCGGTTCCCGTAAATCCTTATAACCTGCGGGGTGACATGCGGCGCAGTATGTTGTTGGTATCCCTGGCCGGGCCGGCTACCAATATAATCCTTGCCGTGGTTGCGGCCGTAGTTTTGGGGGCATTTTACGGGTTAAGACTGCCTTATTTTGAAAGCATAATGATATATATGATTCAGATTAACGTAGTGCTGGCCATATTTAACCTGATTCCAATTCCTCCTCTGGACGGTTCCAAGATCCTGGCAGGAATTTTACCCGGCGAGCAAAAGTGGCTTCACCAGTTGGAAGCTTATGGTGCCATTATCTTGATTGTCTTGGTTTTTACAGGTGCGATAGGTTTTTTGTTCAGGATATTTGTAAGTCCGATTGTAATGTTGTTAATTTCTGTTGCCAACTTAATATACCGTCTGGTAATGTAAAATATGGAAAGGGGAACTCGTATGCGTGTGCTTTCAGGAATTCAACCTTCAGGATCTCTGCATTTAGGGAATTATTTCGGGATGATGAAAAGGATGGTGGAATACCAGCAAAATAACGAGTTGTTCTGTTTTTTGGTAAATTACCATGCTTTGACTACCGTTTTTGATGCTGCCTTGTTACGCAGGCAGACCTTTGAGGCAGCTTGTGATTTTCTGGCCTTGGGTCTTGACCCGGAGCGTTCGGTGTTCTGGGTGCAGTCCGATGTGCCGGAGGTGACTGAGCTTACCTGGCTTTTGTCCAGTGTAACCGGGATTGGCTTGCTGGAGCGTTGCCATTCTTATAAAGATAAAACCGCCAAGGGGATTACCCCCAGTTGCGGATTATTTGCTTACCCGGTTTTGATGGCTGCCGACATCCTGCTTTATGGCGGGGAAAAAGTACCGGTGGGGAAGGACCAGAAACAGCACCTCGAGATTGCTAGGGATTTGGCCATGCGTTTTAATAATACTTACGGGGAAACTTTTATTGTGCCCGAACCGGATATTGAAGAAAATACAGCTTTGTTGCCCGGTATTGACGGACAAAAAATGTCCAAGTCATACGGAAACACCATAGAGATTTTTTCCAGCGAAAAGAGTTTGCGTGAAAAAGTCATGAGGATAAAGACTGATTCAACGCCCGTAGAGCACCCCAAGCCGCTTGACGGCAATGTGCTTTATGAAATATACGCCCTCTTTTTGGATCAGAAGGAGCAAGAAAACCTTAAAGAACGATTTTTAACTCCCGGACTTAAATACGGAGATGTAAAAAAGGAGCTTTTTGGAGTGATATGGGAATATTTCAAGCCTTACAGAAAAGAGAGGCAAAAGCTGGCTGGGGACAAGCAATATGTTGTGGAAACAATGCGCCGGGGTGCGCGTAAAGCCAGGGAGGTAGCCGCCGTATACCTGGAACGTGCCCGTCGTAATGTGGGTTTGGATTATTGGAATAAAAAATTGCCCGTTTAAACGGGCAATTTTTTTTGAAAACGTTAATGGTATATTGCGGCATCAAAGAGGAAAAATAATGCAGGAAGGGGGGGAGAGGTTGAGCAAATTTTTTATGTTTATAATACTGGCGGTTATAATTTTTTTGTTTGTCCTTTTCCTGACCAAGATAAAATTGAAGGTATTTTACCATAAGCGGGAAAAAGACGACCAATTTTCTTTAGAAATTTCCGCTTGGCGTGGTTTGCTATATTACAAACTAGAAATTCCGGTGGTGGAGGTAAAAAAAACTAGACCGTCGAAAGCAAAGCGGCCATTGCCAAGATGGATACCGAGACCTGCTTCTAAAGTAAATATTGAGTGGGAAAAAAAAGATGGAGGGCATATTATTGAAAAAAAGGAACAGATTTATTTTCCCGGCATGGTCCGGTTGATGACTACTTTAATCAATATAGTATGTCTGACCCAAAGATACGGTACGGTGATTCTGTATCTGTTCCGGCGGATTCATTTGCGCCGTTTACACTGGTGTACCAAATTAGGTACGGGGGACCCGTCTCATACCGGTTTTATTACGGGATTGGCCTGGGGCCTAAAAGGCGCCTTGGTTTCTTTCATACACCGTCTTTTTATTTCTGAGAGAACCAAGCCGTTCTATAAAGTAGTTCCCGATTTTGAACATGCAAGTTTTATCACGGTATTTAATTGCATATTTGAAGTTAGATTTGGCTATATTATGCTTACAGGAATTAAGGTATTGTTAATGAGAATAAAAATAATGATAGGTGGGTGAGCAAATTTGCCCGAACAGCATCCTATTGAAGGATTAATGAAAACGGCAATGGAAAGCATTAAGGAAATGATTGATGTTAATACCGTAGTAGGAGACCCGGTAGAAGCGCCGGACGGTTCCGTAATCATCCCCATTTCCCGTGTTGCTTGTGGTTTTGCCGCCGGCGGGGGTGAATTTGAAGTGTCCGGGGAGGGCAAGGGGGGCGGAGATGAATCCCAGATGCCTGCTTTCGGGGGTGGAAGCGGGGCCGGGGTTTCAGTAAAGCCCATAGGATTTTTAGTGGCCGGTAACGGGCAAGTGCGACTTCTTCCGGTGGATGGAAATGCGGCAATTGATCGCATCATTGATATGGCCCCGCAGATTGTCAACCAGATACAGTCTATGTTCATCAGCAAGGAATTAAAGCAAGATCAAAATACGGGTCAGGAGCCTCCTCAGACAACGGATGATACGCCGACCCAGACCCCGACTTTATAATATTATCAATTCAATATTAAATTAGTTTAAAAAAAATAGATTTAAACCTAACCCGGGCTTTTAAAGTGCCCGGGTTTTCTCTGGGGACTTTGGAAATTTGCGTGGTGCAACAGGAGTGCATTTGGTTTTTCCGGTGGGGGAATAATAATTTAAAATACTGAGGTGATTTAAAATGCGTCCAATATGGAAAGGAGCTATAAGTTTCGGTTTGGTTTTTGTACCAGTAAAACTTTACGCGGCAACAGAAAAGAAAGATATAAAGTTTAATTTCCTTCATGAAAAATGTAATACTCCGGTGCGCTATCAACGGTTATGTCCTTATTGCGGGGTAGAGGTGCCCAGGGAAGAGATCGTGCGCGGTTATGAGTATGAAAAAGGGAAATATGTTGTTTTTAAGAACGGTGAATTAGATCAGATAGCACCTTCCGGAGGAAAAAAGAATATCGAGATTATGGATTTTGTTGATTTGGTTGAAATTGATCCGGTTTATTATGAGAAAGCATATTACCTTGTGCCAGTAGACGGAGGAATGAAGGCATATGAACTGCTTAAAAAGGCCATGGGTGATACGGGTAAAGTTGCCGTGGCCAGAATAGTAATGCGTAGCCGGGAGACGCTTGCGGTTCTCCGGGTAAACGGAAATTCCCTGATTATGAACACCATGCATTATCCCGATGAAATTAGACAAGCGGGCGTTCTCCCGGAAATGAATTATCAGGTAAACCTGCATGAAAATGAGGTAAAAATGGCGGTAAATCTGGTGAGCAGTCTTTCGGCGGATTTCCGGCCGGAAAAATATACGGATACTTACAGGCAGGGTTTAATTGAGGTCATCCAGGCTAAAATTGCCGGTGAAACCGTTAAAGTTCCGGCTGAACCTGAAGCCGGTAAAGTAGTCGATTTGATGGAGGCCTTGAAGGCCAGTATTGAACTGGCCGAAAAGGAACGGGACAGGCAGGTGCAATCCGGTAAAAAATCTGAATTAACTAATAATATTAATCTAAAGGAGTCTGTTAAATGACCGGGATAAATTTGCCGGTAATCCGCCCGATGCTGGCGGTAAATGCCCAGCCGTTCGATAGCAAAAGCCATCTTTTCGAAGTCAAGTGGGATGGTTACCGGGGTTTAGCCTACCTGGACGGGGGTACGGTAGTGCGTTCCCGTAACCTGATTGATATCACCGGGAAATTTCCTGAACTGGGCGGTATGCATAATAAAATCAAGCGGATGCCGGCAATTTTGGACGGGGAAATAGTAGCTTTTGAAAATGGGCGTCCTTCTTTTAACGCGCTCCAGACAAAAGGGAAAACTAGTGGTTTTAAAAAAAATGCTGCGGCGGGAATTACAACGGTATTTATTGCTTTCGATGTCGTTTATTCAGGTGGCCGGCCGGTGATGGAAATGCCCTTGGAAGAAAGAAAAAAGCTTTTGGAAGATATGGTTGAACAAGGAGAAGAGATAGTAATCTCGCAGTATATATTTCATAAAGGTCGAGATTTTTATAAAACTTGCATAAAAAAAGGATTGGAGGGGGTAGTGGCTAAGAAGCTCACCGGTAAATACCTGCCTGGGTGTCGTTCCCGCTACTGGCAGAAATTTCGCAATACCAAGGAAGCCGATCTGGTTATCTGCGGCTTCCAATATGATCCGGTTGGGAATTGCTTGATTTCACTAGTCCTGGGAGGTTATGCGGAAGGGAGATTAGTATATCAAGGCAAGGTGGGAACCGGTTTTAGTGTCAGGGAGGCCGGGGTGCTTTTGGAGGGTTTGTCTAAACTGGAAACAAATGTCCCGTCTCTGGACGTTCCTCCAAGGGAACGCCATCGTACCAGGTGGGTCGTGCCCCTGCTGGTTTGTTCCGTGGAATACTTGGCTACCACCGGTACAGGTCTTCTTCGTCACCCGGTTTTTAAAGGTCTTCGGACGGATAAGACGCCGCAGCAGTGTAACGTTTTGCTTTAAAATTAACCTTTTATTTTGCAAAAGAAACGGGTGTTATTATGAGTGCAACTTATGTGGCCATAGACGGCCAAACCATAAAACTCACCAACCTGGGTAAGTTTATGTGGCCGGAAGGTTTGACCAAAGCGCACCTGGTTGAGTATTATTTTGTTATGGCGCCTTATATATTGCCTTATCTTAATAACCGGCCGATAATTATGAAACGATATCCGGACGGGCTTGACGGAGAAGCTTTCTACCAAAAAGAATGCCCTGAATACGCTCCTGATTGGATCATGAAAAAGCCGGTGCAACATTCCAGTAAGGTGGTCAATTATATTATCTGCAACAATAAAGCTACTTTGGTCTGGTTAGCCAACCAGGCCTGTATAGAAATGCACGCCTGGCTGGCCGGCATATTTAATTTAGAAACCCCTGATATTGCCGTGATGGACCTCGACCCGGCTGCCGGCGCTACTTTTGCCGACACACTGGATATTGCCCTGCTGGTAAAATGTGCCCTGGCTGAATACGGGTTGCAAAGCTTTCCCAAGACCTCCGGTGCTACCGGAATTCATCTCTTTATACCTGTGGCGCCAAAATATTCTTGGCGGGAAGTAACTGCTGCCATGAAACATATTGCAGAACTGGTGGTGGAAATTTATCCGCACAAGGCCACTGTGGAAAGAAAAGTCGCTAAAAGGAAAAATAAAGTATATCTTGATTATTTACAAAACGGTAGAGGCAGAACCATGGCGTTTCCATACAGTTTGCGCCCCCTGTCCGGGGCGCCGGTATCCACTCCTTTATACTGGTGGGAAGTCGAAAAAGGAGTGCTCCGTCCCGATAATTTTACTATTAAAAATATTTACCAGCGTCTGGTGTCACTTGGAGATGCTTTTGACGGTTTAACCGGTTTGAAGCAACATTTAGAAAAGCTTATTTTTGCGGCAACAAAGAAATATTTACCAGAAAGGAGGAAGTTTTTATTATCATCCCGAAGTGAAGGGGATTAAAAGAAAGCTTAAGGGGAGAAAATCGGTTGGACGATAGAATGTTCTGGTTGGGGTGGCAGTATTTGATGCCGGGTACCGGGCGGAGATTATGGTCATTAATTAATTATTTTGGTTCGCCCGGGGCGGCATGGAAAGCCGGTGTGAAAGATTTGTCGGGTGCACCGGGAATCGGGAACGAAGGACCGGAAGGATTGGCAAGACGGAGGTCTTTATTAAATCCGGAGCAGGAGAGCGGCCGGTTGAAATCCCTGGGCATAAACTTTGTTTGCTATACTGACCCGGATTATCCCGAAAACCTCCGTGAAATATACGATCCGCCACTGGTAATATTCCAGAAGGGTTTTTTGAAATCCTCCGATAATCTTAGCGTTGCCGTTGTAGGAGCCAGGAAGGCGTCTCCTTACGGACTAGCGGTTGCCGAGAAAATGACCAGGGATCTGGCTGCTGTGGGGGTGACCGTAATAAGCGGTATGGCCAGGGGAATTGATTCGGCAGCACATAAGGGTGCTCTGGCGGGGGGTGGCCGGACGATAGCCGTATTGGGGTGCGGGGTGGATATTGTTTATCCAAGGGAAAACCGGCGGCTAATGGAAAAGATTATAGATGACGGAGCGGTAATCAGCGAGTTCCCCCCTGGTACGGCCCCGGAACCTTGGCGGTTTCCCGTTCGCAACCGGATGATCAGCGGTTTGTCCCGGGGTACGGTGGTGGTAGAGGCGGCAGAGAGAAGCGGTGCCCTGATTACGGCAGATTTTGCTCTGGACCAGAACCGCGATGTAATGGCGGTGCCCGGAAATGTGGTCAGTGTTCTGAGCCGTGGAACCCACCGGTTAATTAAACAAGGAGCCAGGCTGGTGGAAGGAGCGGGAGATGTTCTTGACGAACTGGGATTAGAAAAGCTTTTTCCGGTCCGCGCAATAGAAGATGAAGGCACACTTAAAATGAGCGAAGAGGAGGAAGTGCTTTATGGTTTACTTTCTCTTGATCCCGTTTCTTTAGATGAAATAATTGCCAAGTCCGGGTTGCCGTCTCAAAAAGTAATGGCTGCCTTGATGTATTTGGAATTAAAGGGATTGATTAAGCAAATGCCGGGTAAATTTTATGTCCGACCGGGAAACAGGCTTACTCGTTAAAGTGCCGGTATTTATAATATATTTTCTTTTTAAATAAAATTTTTGTATAATAGGTTTTTGAAAAAGTGTATAATATATGGAAATATAAACCAAGTGTATTTAAACGGGGTGTGAGGTTTGTCAAAAACTGTTGTTATCGTAGAGTCGCCTGCCAAAGCTAGGACTATCAGTAAGTTTCTCGGAAGAAAATTTATGGTAAAGGCTTCTATGGGACACGTTCGGGACCTTCCCAAAAGTCAATTCGGGGTAGATGTAAAAAATGAATTCACTCCTAAATATATAACTATTCGCGGTAAGGGTGATACTATCAAAGAATTGAAAAAGGCGGTAAAAAAATCCGGTAAAGTGTTGATTGCATCTGACCCCGATCGGGAAGGGGAAGCCATTGCCTGGCATTTGCAAAAGTTGTTGAAAATCAGTGATGATGAAAAGTGCCGCATTGAATTTAATGAAATTACCAAGAAAGCGATTCAAAAAGCAGTACATCAACCCAGGTCTGTTGATTATAACAGGGTTAACGCCCAACAAGCCCGGCGTATTTTAGACCGGCTGGTCGGATATAATCTTAGCCCGTTGCTTTGGCGTAAAGTAAAAAAGGGTTTAAGCGCCGGCCGGGTTCAATCGGTAGCAGTACGCTTGATTTGTGACCGGGAAGAAGAAATTCAATCTTTTGAACCGGAGGAGTATTGGACCCTTACCGGTCTTTTTGTTAAAGGCGGCGACGTTCCGTTTGAAGGCAAGCTTTTTAAATATAAAGGTAAAAAGGTAAAAATAATCAGTAAGGAAGAAATGGATAGTGTCCTTGACGCCCTACGCGGAGCCCGTTATTCGGTAGTCAAGGTTACACGCAAGGAAAAAAAACGCCGGCCGGCGGCATCTTTTATTACCAGCACCTTGCAGCAGGAAGCCTACCGGAAGCTTAATTTTACAGCCCGTAGGACCATGGCGGTAGCGCAGCAGCTTTATGAAGGTTTGGACCTGGGCAAGGAAGGAACTTCCGGTCTTATTACTTATATGCGTACCGATTCCACAAGAATTTCTTCTACGGCGAAAACAGAAGTGCAAAAATATATCGGTGAACGTTTCGGTACCCAATATGTCGGCGCGGGAATTACCAGACCGGCGGGTAAAGGTAAGGTTCAAGACGCCCACGAGGCCATTCGGCCTACTTCGATTTATAGAGAGCCGGAAACAATAAAAGCTTATCTCTCCAGGGACCAGTTCAAACTATATAAATTGATTTGGTCACGTTATTTGGCAAGCCAGATGAGTCCGGCTGTTTTTGATACCACCAGTTTCGATGTTGTCGCGGGTAATTACATGTTTCGTGCGGTAGGTTCCATAATCAAGTTTTTGGGTTTTATGAAGATTTACATTGAAAGTAGAGATGACGGGGTAAAAGATGAGGAAAAAATCTTACCGGAATTAAAAGAAGGAACAGAAGTGGACGTCCGTTCCCTGACTCCGAAACAACATTTTACCCAGCCACCGCCACGATACACCGATGCTACGTTGGTAAAAACCCTGGAAGAAAAAGGAATAGGCAGGCCCAGCACTTATGCTCCTATCGTTGAAACCATAATTAAGAGGGGTTATATAGTAAGAGAAAATAAACAGTTTTATCCTACCGAACTGGGATTGATAGTGGTTGATTTATTGAAAAAACACTTTAAGAATATTATTGATATCCATTTTACCGCCGGTATGGAAGAAAAGCTGGACAGTATAGAAGACGGAGAGTTAGATTGGGTTCAGGTGCTGGATAGTTTTTATGACCCGTTCAAGCAGACTCTGGAAAAGGCCGAGCAAGAAATTGGCCAAATTCAGGTGGCTGATGAAGTAACGGACGAAATTTGTGAAAAGTGTGGCCGCAACATGGTGGTAAAGGTGGGCCGGTACGGGAAATTTCTTGCTTGTCCGGGGTTTCCGGAATGCCGGAATGCAAAACCTTTATTGGAGCCAACCGGTGTTAAATGTCCCCGTTGTGCTGGGGAACTGGTTGTGCGCCGGACTAAAAAAGGCCGTAAATTTTTCGGTTGCAGCCGTTATCCGGAATGTGACTTTGTTACCTGGGACCGGCCGTCCAAAGTTAAATGCCCCCAATGTAACGACATGATGGTGGAAAAGAACAGTTCAGGTAAAAATAAGATTAAATTGCAGTGCATTAATGAAGACTGTGCCTATAAAGAAATTATTCAAAAAAAAATGTGACGGGTGCCTATGAAATTGAGTAATGCTTTAAAAGAATCAGAAAAAAAAGTAGTAGTTGTGGGGGCGGGGTTAGCAGGTGCCGAGGCGGCCTGGCAGGTAGCGCAAAGAGGAGTGCAAGTCAGGCTTTTTGAAATGCGTCCCAAAAAGCAAACCCCTGCTCATCATAGCGGTGATTTTGCGGAGCTGGTATGCAGTAATTCACTGCGGGCAGCCTCTTTACAAAATGCAGTGGGGTTGTTGAAAGAAGAAATGAGAAGATTGAATTCGCTAATTATGAAATGTGCGGATAATTCGAAGGTTCCGGCGGGGGGCGCGCTGGCAGTTGACCGGCGGTTTTTTGCTGTTTGTGTAACGGAAAAACTGTCTCGACACCCTCTGGTGGAAATCTGTCGCGATGAAGTGACCGGCATACCTGAGGACCAATTGGTCATCCTGGCGTCCGGGCCGTTGACATCGGACGCTTTGGCAGAAAGTATTCGCTGCTTCACCGGTGAAAAGCACCTTTACTTTTATGATGCCGTAGCTCCGATAATAACTGCTGCATCAATCAACATGAATAGAGTTTTTCGTTCTTCCCGTTACGGTAAAGGTGAAGCGGATTATATTAATTGTCCTATGAATGAGCAAGAATATGAGATATTTTGGGAAGCCTTAATTAATGCAGAGAAGGTGCCCCGCAAAGAGTTTGAAAAAGAGCTGCACTTTGAAGGTTGCATGCCGGTGGAAACCCTGGCGGCAAGAGGCAGAGAAACGCTTCTTTACGGTCCGTTAAAACCTGTCGGTTTAAATGACCCGCGTACGAACAGGCGGCCTTATGCGGTGGTACAGTTGAGACAAGAGGATGCTGAAGGAACCATGTATAATCTGGTGGGTTTTCAAACCGGACTTAAATGGAAGGAACAGCAGCGTGTCTTGCGCCTTATTCCCGGTCTGGAAGAAGCGGAGATAATTCGTTACGGGGTTATGCACCGGAATACCTTTATTAATGCCCCGGTTTTATTAAAGCCAACTTTTCAGAGCAAAAAAAGCGCCAAGCTTTTGTTCGCCGGGCAGATTACCGGCGTGGAGGGGTATGTAGAATCGGCGGCGACAGGTTTAATGGCGGGGATTAATGCCGCCCGGATTGTAAATAGAGAGACTCCCCTGGTCTTTCCTAGGGATACTGCCCACGGTGCATTGGCTCACTATATTACTACCGCTGACCCGGCTTACTTTCAACCAATGAACATTAACTTCGGGCTCTTTCCCAACCGGAACAAAAAAATTAAGCAAAAAAAGGAGAGTTACCGGATAGTAACATCGAAGGCCCTGGATTCGATAGAGAATTTTAAAGAAAAATTTGAAAAAAGGTAGTTTTATGTACAGTTATATTGATAATTTCTTATTTTATTTAAAAGTTGAAAAAAACGCGGCACCCCTGACGGTGGATAGTTACCGGAAAGACTTGTTTCAGGGGCTGGATTATTTCTCTATTTATTTAAAAAAAGAGGATTATGCCGTTTCTCCCGGTGAAATAGATTATAAAACTTTTCGCAATTACCTGGCTTTTTTGCAAAAAAAAGGTCTTGCCAGGTCTACTATTGCCAGGCGAATGGCGGCCTGGCGGACTTTTTACCGTTACCTGGTACGGGAGCAATTGGTAGCAGAAAATCCTGTGCGTGAGGTGCCAAGTCCCAAATTGGAAAAAAGACTGCCTAAATTTTTGTACGAAGACGAAGTAGCGGCTCTTATAGAAACACCTGTTTTGAATCATCCTCTTGGTATGCGTGACCGCGCCTTGCTGGAAACTTTATATGCCGGAGGGTTGAGAATTAACGAATTGGCAACTCTGGATTTGAGGGACCTGAACCTGGGTTCCGGTTATGTGCGTGTTATGGGCAAGAGAGCCCGGGAGAGATTGGCGCCTTTGGGTTCTAAAGCTGTAGAAGCCTTGCGGAGGTATTTGGATGAGGCGCGCCCGAGGCTGCTGGCCGGTGCATCCGTTAAAAACAGCCAGGTTAAGCCGGGGGGTAAAATAGTACCGGGGAAAAAGCCTTCCATCAGCAGTGCGGTATTTTTAAACCGTTCGGGTGAGAGGTTGTCCGTAAGAGGAATTAGAAAAATTATCGATAAATATGTATTAAAAGCCGGTCTAAATCAAAAAATCAGCCCGCATACCATACGTCATTCATTTGCCACGCACCTTCTAAATGCCGGTGCTGATTTGCGTTCCGTACAGGAATTGCTGGGACATATGCGACTTTCCAGTACGCAGGTATATACTCACGTTACCAGTAAAAAATTAAAACAAGTTTACAGAAAATCTCACCCGCGGGCGGAAGAATAAATAAAACATACTGAAAGGTGGGACAGCAATGTTTCAAGCCACTACCATAGTTGCCGTAAAAAAAGACGGGAAAGTAGCGATTGCCGGCGACGGCCAGGTTACCATAGCTCAAAACACAATTATAAAAAGCGGGGCCAGGAAGATAAGGCGTTTATATAAAGAAAAGGTTGTAGCCGGTTTTGCCGGTTCGGTAGCAGACGCTTTTACCCTGTTTGAAAAGTTTGAGGGTAAGCTTGAAGAATATCACGGTAATTTACAACGTGCCGCGGTGGAACTGGCCAAGGATTGGCGTACCGATAAAATTCTGAGGCGATTGGAGGCGCTTTTAATTGTTGCCAATAATGAAGATTTATTAATTATATCCGGTGGGGGTGAAGTTATTGAGCCTGACGACGGGGTGGCAGCTATCGGTTCCGGTGGCGCGTACGCCTTGGCTGCCGCACGCGCTTTGTCAAGGCACACCTCAATGGAGGTAAAAGACATTGCCCGGGAAGCTTTGTTAATTGCCTCGGATATTTGTGTTTACACTAATGATCGCATTTTGATAGAAGAGATATAAAGTTTGTGTTTTATTAATTAAAGACTTGGAGGAAAGTATTATGGAAAACCTGACACCACGTCGTATTGTGGCGGAACTCGATAAGTATATTGTCGGCCAGGTAAAGGCTAAAAAAGCTGTCGCCATTGCTTTGCGTAACCGCTATCGCCGGAAGAAGCTGTCTGAAGATTTCAGAGAAGAAGTAATTCCGAAGAATATATTAATGATCGGCCCTACCGGGGTGGGAAAAACTGAAATAGCCCGGAGGCTGGCCCGGATGGTGCAAGCACCGTTCGTAAAAGTAGAGGCAACCAAGTTTACTGAGGTGGGTTATATTGGCAGGGATGTCGAATCAATGGTCAGGGATCTGGTCGAAACTTCGATTAGAATAGTTAAACAGGAAAAAATGGCTATGGTGGAAGAACGGGCTGAAAAATCGGCTGATAAAAAACTGGTTGAGTTGTTGGCTCCTTATCCGGCTAAGGAGCCAACTACGCGTAATCCGCTGGAAATGTTTTTCAGCAATGCCACCAAGCCGGTAGAACAAACAGATAAAAACCAGGAACAAAAACAAAGGATAAAACGAATTGATTTTGAAAGGGAAGTACTGGCGGAGAAGTTGTCACGAGGAGAATTAGAAGACGAGTTTGTAGAGATAGAGGTTGAAGACAATAAACCTCCGATGCTTGAAGTTTTTACCGGTTCCGGTATGGAAGAAATGGGCGTGAATATTCAAGACATGCTGGGAGGGTTTCTGCCGAAAAAAAAGCGTAAGCGCAGGGTAACTATGAAAGAGGCACGTAAGATTGTTACACAGCAGGAAGCTCAAAAATTAATTGATATGGATGAAGTTACTGCAACTGCCATTAAGCGCGCCGAAGAAGACGGGATAATATTTCTTGATGAGATTGATAAAATATCCGGGCGGGAAGGATATGGTCCTGATGTTTCCCGGGGAGGCGTGCAGCGTGATATTCTTCCGATAGTGGAAGGCTCCACCATTGTAACTAAATACGGGCCGGTTAAAACCGATCATATATTGTTTATTGCCGCCGGGGCGTTTCATATATCGAAACCGTCTGACCTCATTCCTGAACTTCAAGGTCGTTTTCCGATTCGTGTCGAATTGGAAAGTCTTACTTGTGAGGATTTTCAACAAATTTTGACTGAGCCGAGAAACGCCTTAATCAAGCAATATACGGAATTGCTTGCTACAGAGGGGGTTAAGGTGATATTTACTGAAAATTCTCTTGTGAAAATTGCCGAAATCGCGTATACTGTAAATGAGCAAACAGAAAATATAGGAGCCCGGCGTTTACATACAATTCTAGAAAAACTTATGGAAGAAATATCTTTTATCGCCCCGGAGCTTTCAGGTGAAGAGATAACTATCAAGCACGAGGATGTAATCGAAAAACTAGGTGAATTAGTTAAAGATAAAGATTTAAGCCGATATATTCTATAGAATTTATAATACAACAGAAGGAAGGGTTGACATGTGAGGGCATTACTTGATAAGGCCCGCGCCATAAACAGAATACTACAGAAGTCGGCCGGAAACATTGTTGACTTTAATGAAGTTGCTTATGTTTTAAGTGAAAATATTGGAGCCAGCATATACATTTTGGACCGGTGGGGAAAAGTCCTTGGGTATACTTACCTTAAGGGTTGGACTTGCGATATTATGAAGGACATTGTGGAGAGTTGCGGTGGTTTTCCTCAAGATTATAACGATAGCTTAATGAAAATAAACGAAACTAACGCCAATATATGTCAGGTGGCCAATGCTTGTTTGTTTAAACCTCAACGGTGTCAATTTAATAATAAAATAACCACCATCGTTCCTATTGTCGGTGCTGGTTCGCGTCTTGGTACGTTAGTATTGGCCAAGTTCAACAAGCATTTTGACGATGAGGATCTCCTGTTGGGCGAGTATGGTGCTACCGTGGTTGGTATGGAGATACTAAGGGCCAGGGCTGACGAGGTGGAGGAAGAAGCACGCAGGCGGGCGGCAGTTCAGATTGCCTTGGGTACGCTTTCATATTCTGAGTTGGATGCGGTGCAGCATATTTTTGAACAGTTGGACGGCGAAGAAGGGCTTTTGGTAGCCAGTAAAATTGCGGACAGGGTAGGAATTACCAGATCGGTTATTGTGAATGCGCTTCGCAAATTTGAGAGTGCCGGGGTAATTGAATCTAAGTCCCTCGGCATGAAGGGCACCTATATTCGAGTGCTCAATGACTGCTTTTTGGAGGAACTTGAAAGGATTAGACAACACTAGGTTTAATAGCCCCGGCTTGCGCCGGGGCTATAGTTATGATAAAATATTTTTTGGTGTATATTACACACGTTACTGGATTTTTGCAGGGGTGCCCTTATGGGTCCTGTTTTGAGATGAGAGTAACGGAGGGTTAAAACCAGAGGGGGAGGAGGTGTAAAAGCATGGCGGTTATTTCGATGAAACAACTGTTAGAAGCAGGGGTTCACTTTGGTCATCAGACGCGCCGCTGGAATCCTAAAATGGCCCCCTATATATTTACGGACCGCAACGGTATTTATATTGTAGATTTGCAGAAAACTGTAAGAATGGTGGAAGTAGCCTATAATTTTGTAAAAGAGCTTTCTGCCGAAGGGAATACAATACTCTTTGTCGGTACCAAGAAACAGGCCCAGGAGTCGGTCAGGGAAGAGGCCGAGCGTTGTGGTATGTTTTATGTGAACCAGCGCTGGCTGGGCGGTATGCTCACTAATTTTCAGACGATCCGAAAAAGGATTGACCGGCTTCATGAATTGGAGAAAATGGAGTTAAACGGTGACATGGAAGTATTGCCCAAAAAAGAAGTCGCCGAATTGATGCACGAAAAAGAAAGATTGCAAAAGTTTTTAGGCGGTATAAAAGATATGCGGCGTCTGCCGGCAGCATTATATGTTATTGACCCCCGGAAAGAGCGTATTGCTGTAGCTGAGGCTCGCAAGTTGGGAATCCCTATCGTAGCTATTGTGGATACAAACTGTGATCCTGATGAAATAGATTATATTATACCGGGCAACGATGACGCCATCAGGGCGGTACGCCTGTTGACCGGGAAAATTGCCGATGCCGTTCTCGAAGGCAAGCAGGGCGAACAGGTTACAGAATAACGGTAATTACAGGTAGGGGTTGGTTCGTTGAGAAACCCCTGCCTTTTTTCTGCCTTTATGTCGAAAATTAGATGATTGCTTTTTGTAGATGCTGGATATAATAGTATTTACGGGAAAATAATGGTTCAAAAGGAGATGTGACTTTTATGGCTGTATCGGCAAGTTTAGTGAAGGAGCTTCGTGAACGAACCGGGGTTGGCATGATGGATTGCAAAAAAGCCCTCATTGAAACCAGCGGAGATCTTGAGAAGGCATCCGAATACCTAAGGGAAAAGGGCCTTGCTGCAGCAGCTAAAAAAGCAGGTAGAATTGCTGCAGAGGGCCGGGTGGAGGCATATATCCACGGTGCCGGTAGAATTGGAGTTTTGGTTGAAATAAACTGTGAAACTGATTTCGTTGCTAAGACAGACGAGTTTAAAGATTTTACCAGAGATATTGCTATGCAGATTGCTGCGTCAAAACCGGATTTTGTAAGACGGGAAGATATACCTGCTGATTTTATTGCCAAGGAAAAAGAGATCCTGCGGGCTCAAGCGCTTAATGAGGGAAAGCCGGAAAAGATAGTAGAAAAAATGGTTGCCGGGCGGCTTGAAAAGTATTACAAAGAGGTGTGCCTTTTGGAACAACCTTTTATTAAAGATCCGGACATTACTGTGGGGCAACTGTTAACGGAAAAAATATCTAAAATAGGTGAAAATGTAACGGTCAGGCGTTTTACCCGGTATGAAATGGGTGAAGGTATTGTCAAAAAACAGGTAGATTTGGCAGCTGAAGTTGAAGCCGTTACTCAAACTCAAAAAGCAAGTAAATAAAAAATTATAAAAGGATTTAAAGTTAGTGTGTAGAAAGAATAAATGTTGGAAGACTGGAGGTTGTTAGCCTGGAAATGGCTGCTCCAAAGTACAAACGTGTGGTTTTAAAGTTAAGCGGAGAGGCTCTTGCCGGTTCGTTGGGTTATGGTATCAACCCTGATGTGGTAAATGCAGTTGCCAGGCAGATAAAAGAAGTGGCAGCCGAAAAGGTTCAGCTGGCGGTAGTAGTCGGGGGAGGTAATATCTGGCGTGGAGTGGCCGGAAGTGCCAAAGGAATGGATAGGGCTACGGCAGATTATATGGGTATGCTGGCTACGGTTATGAATGCTTTGGCGCTTCAGGATGCTTTGGAGAAATATGAAATTGAAACCCGCACTTTAACGGCTATTGAAATGAGAGAAGTGGCTGAGCTTTACATAAGGCGGCGCGCAATAAGGCATCTGGAAAAAGGAAGGGTGGTTATTTTTGCCGCCGGTACAGGTAATCCTTATTTCTCAACAGATACCACCGCATCTTTAAGAGCGGCGGAAATTGAAGCAGAAGTTATATTAATGGCCAAGCGGGTAGACGGTGTATATGATTCGGATCCGTTTAAAAATCCGCATGCGGTTAGGTTTGAAAAACTGACTTATATTGAGATGATTAACCGGGGTTTGGGTGTCATGGATGCAACTGCGGCATCTTTATGTATGGATAATAAGATACCCTTGATAGTATTTAATTTAACCCAGGAAGGAAATATAAAAAGAGCGGTTTCCGGGGAAAGAATAGGAACTTATGTATATGCAGGAGGTGAATTCAATGCTGAAAGAAAAAATCAAGGAAGCCGAATCAAATATGAATAAGACTATTGATGTCATCAAGAAAGATTTGGCATCGATGCGTGCCGGTCGGGCAACACCAGCGCTCCTGGATAAAATATTGGTCAATTATTACGGTACTCCGACACCTATCAATCAACTTGCCAATATTTCCGTACCGGAGGCCAGGCTTTTAGTAATCCAGCCATGGGATAAAAGCTCTTTACCAGAAATAGAAAGGGCTTTATTAAAATCGGACCTGGGTATTACCCCTGCCAGTGACGGTACTGTGATCAGGCTTGCCATACCGCAGCTTACCCAGGAAAGACGGACAGATTTAGTGAAGACCATTAAGAAAAAAGCTGAAGAAGGCCGGGTAGCGATCAGAAACATCCGCCGTGATACCAATGAACAATTAAAATCCTGGCAAAAAAAGGGAGAAATATCAGAAGATGAGTTAAAGCGTAATCAGGATGAGGTCCAGAAGCTGACCGATCGTTTTATTAAGGAAATTGACGGTGTTTTATCGGTAAAAGAACAGGAGATTATGCAAGTATAATGGATAAACCTGATATTACCGGTTTATTTTTAGAAGACGCGATTAAAAAATGTAAAGATATAGGATATAAAATAGATATTTTGTTCACCCGGCCCACTAAAGCGTTTACAGAGGGCAGGCCGAGAGCAGTACGCTTTAGCAGGGTTTCACGCAATAGAGGGGTGTTAACGGTAGTCCTTGAAGTTAAGGGGAGAGGAGGTGGACAAAGTGGCATATAAAATTACTGATGAATGTTTGGCTTGTGGTACCTGCTTGGAAAGCTGTCCTAATGATGCAATAATTGAAGGTGATATTTATAAGATTGATCCCGACAAGTGTGAGAATTGTGGTGCATGTGTTGACGCTTGCCCGGTAGGCGCCATTATTGAAGAGTAATGGTTGACCCCCTCACATTGAGGGGGTCTTTACATAATTTTCGTTAAATTTGGTTTTTTCCTGAGGAGACATTATGATCAATGTTAAATAAAATAGTCGGCCTCTGGTGCCGGGAAAAGAAAAAAGACCGTTCTGCGGCTGCGGCAGAGATTGAAAAGCTGTTAAATATCATTGATCAAAATAAATTACCCCGACATATTGCAATAATTATGGACGGTAATGGAAGATGGGCTCAAAAACGTGGTTTGCCAAGAAAATTCGGACACCGTGCAGGGGTGGAGTCTCTACGTGATATTGTAAAAATATGTTCCGAATTAAATATTCAAGTCTTGACAGTCTATGCCTTTTCGACCGAAAATTGGAAAAGACCGCGTGAAGAAATTGATGTCCTTATGGATTTACTGGTAGAATATACAGTTAAGGAGATTGGTGACTTATGTCAAAACGGAGTCAGGGTTAACCCGATCGGAAGGTTACAGGAACTGCCGTTATCCGCTCGGGAAGCTTTAAATGTGGCTGTGGAACGCACCCGTGATAACAACGGCCTGATTTTAAATTTAGCTTTAAACTACGGTGGACGGTCTGAGATAGTTGACGCGATTAACGTTATTGCCAGTAAAATTGAAAAACGGGGTTTGAAGGCAGTACGTGTTGATGAAAAGGTGGTTTCTGAACATCTTTATACCGCCGGTCAACCGGACCCGGACTTGCTTATCCGCCCGTCCGGTGATTTTAGGATCAGTAACTTTTTGATTTGGCAGCTTGCTTACACTGAGTTCTGGCTTACTCCTGTAATGTGGCCGGAGTTTCGCCGGGTGCATTTATTGCGTGCTCTGGTTGACTTCCAGCGACGGGAGCGCCGTTTTGGAGCCTTGAAAAAGGGTTAAAATAATTAATGTGGAAAAAATTGAAGTCGGTGAATTTTGTGTTCTGCAAAAGAGTTATAAGTGCGCTGGTAGGGATTCCTTTTATTGTTTTGGCAGTCTGGCACGGTGGGGTACCGCTTTTATTCCTGACGGGGCTAATTATTGTGCTTGGATTGAGAGAAATGACCAAGATGTTAGCCAGGTTAGGATTAAAACCTTCATTATGGCTGGGTATAATCGGTAGCTTTGTTTTAACCGGCGGTGCCTATTTTTATGGCCACGGCTATCCCGGACCTACCATTACCATAACCCTGTTTTTGCATTTAATTGCAACCGTGGTTCTTTACCCGGCATATTCATTGCAAGATGCCGCCGGCACCCTGCTCGGCACATTATATTTGGGACTCCTTAACTATTGTTACTTATTAAGAACGCTACCGGACGGCTGGATTTGGCTTATTTTCATGCTGACCGGGACTTGGGCCAGTGATACCGCCGCCTATTTTGTCGGCAAAACTTTTGGAAAAACAAAAATTGCTCCTGAATTAAGCCCCAAAAAAACTTTCGAAGGAACTATAGGGGGCATACTGGGGAGTATCCTGGTCGGATATTTGTTTATCCTTTTTTATCCCTTTCTTGATCCGGTTAAAATGTTGGTTTTGGGATTATTGCTGGGTATTACGGCAGGGTTGGGCGATTTGTTGGAATCAACATTTAAACGGCAGGCCGGAGTAAAGGATTCCAGCAAACTGATCCCCGGTCACGGCGGTATTCTGGACCGGTTTGACAGTGCAATGTTTACTGCTCCGCTGGCATACTACTATATCAGGTTTTTTATAATAAATTGAGGTGACGTTTCAGGGTGACCAGACTATTAACCTTGATCATTTGCGCCGTTCTGTCAATACTTTTAGTTGCGGCGGTTTTTAAATATTTATTACCTGTATTTTTGCCTTTTATCATTGCTTTATTTTTGAGTATGTTAATGGAGCCGTTGGTCAGATGGTTGCAGAACCGGTTGAAGTTATCCCGCGGTTTGGCTGCCCTAATTTCCATGGTCATTTTTTTTGGCGGTTTCATGCTGGTTGTTTCGACAATTATTTTACAACTGGTTGCAGAGTTAATTAAGCTTTCCATATCATTACCTGAAGTTGCAGCAGAGTTGCAAAAGTACTACCATTATCTAGTAGATAAAGCCACGGCTTTTTATGTTACCCTTTCCCCGGGGGTGCTTTCGTCCCTGGAACAAAGTATCAACAATTTAACTTCAAGCCTCCAGGGTTTGATCAGTAAGGCAGTAAATACAATACTGTTATTTATGTCTTTTGTTCCCGGTACTGTTGTGATAATCATTGTCAGCCTGTTGGCGACTTATTTCCTTATCCGTGACCGGCATAAGTTTGCAGCAAAATTAAGACACTTAATACCGGAACCCTGGGGTGACAAAACAATAATAGTTATCCGGGAAATCGGTGTAGCATTTGTGGGTTACTTGAAAGCACAAAGCATACTTATTTTTATTTCCACTACCATCAGTGTCATCGGATTATATTTTGCCGGAGCGGAATATGCCTTGACCATGGGTCTTATTATAGGTTTTTTTGATTTAATTCCGGTACTGGGCCCGGCCACAATTTATATTCCCTGGGCGATATGGTCATTTGCAACGGGAGCAACCGGATTTGGAATAAAAATTAGCGTTATATATATTATTGTGCTTGTATCACGACAGTTACTTGAGGCAAAGATAGTAGCGACCAATCTCGGCTTACACCCTTTGGCAGTTCTTATTGCCATGTATGTGGGTCTGAAAACTATGGGATTATTGGGTTTGATTTTGGGACCCATTTTACTTATCGCCGTACAAGCGGTTATAAAAGCGGTAACTTTAACGTCAAAATAAATACTATATAAAAATGTTATCGTAAGATATATTTATTGGAGAGATTATGAAAAAAATAGTGATCATAGGTAGTACAGGTTCCATCGGAAGGCAGGTTTTGGATGTTGTTAAAAATCTGCCGGGTAAATTTAAAGTGGTTGGTTTGGGTGCCGGTAGCAATTGGCGCCTGATGGGGGAACAAATTAAGGAGTTCCGGCCTTTAGCAGTAGCCCTGAACGGGGAAGCGGAATTAAAAAAACTAAGCCGGTTAATAGCTAATTCAAGTGGGCCGGAACTTTTTAAGGGCAGAAAGGGCATGGAAAATATTGCCGTTTTACCGGAAGCCGACCTGGTGGTGGTTGCGGTAACCGGAGCGGCAGGGATTTATCCCACCTGTGCGGCGATATCCGCCGGTAAAGATATCGCCCTTGCTAACAAGGAAACCCTGGTTGCGGCCGGGCATTTGGTGATGGAGCTTGCCACCCGGAAAAACGTCGCTGTTCTTCCGGTTGACAGCGAACACTCGGCTATTTGGCAGTGCCTGAACGGACAAGATTGCAGTACGGTAAACAGATTAATTCTTACTGCATCCGGCGGGCCATTCCGTGAATTAACCAAGAAAGAAATTGAGAATGTAACGGTAGAAATGGCCCTTAATCATCCCAATTGGAGCATGGGGAAGAAAATAACCGTAGATTCAGCTACTTTAATGAATAAGGGTCTGGAAGTTATTGAAGCCAAATGGCTTTTCGGAGTGGATTATGCAAAAATAGAAGTTGTTATTCATCCCCAGAGTATAATTCATTCTGCGGTAGAGTTTCTTGACGGTTCGGTAATCGCCCAAATGGGATTACCGGACATGCGATTACCAATTCAATATGCTCTAACCTATCCACAACGTTTTGGCAGTTCTTTTCCCAGACTTGAATTTAATAAATTGCAGCAATTGACATTTATCAAGCCGGATACCGAAAAATTTCTTTCCCTGCGGTTGGCCTATGAAGCAGGAAGGGAAGGAGGCACCATGCCTGCGGTTTTAAATGCCGCTAATGAAGTAGCCGTAAATGCTTTTTTAAAAGGGGAAATTGGTTTTAACGTCATTCCCGCTGTTGTATGCAGGGTTATGGAAAGGCATCAGAGCGTGAGCATGCCGGATCTGGACGAAATAATGGAGGCTGACCGCTGGGGCAGGGAAGCCGGGAATAAAATAATAAAAAATTATGTTAAATAATTATTAAGGGGTATTATATGCTGACTTTTATAGCCTCGATTTTTGTTTTTGGCATTCTGATATTTTTTCATGAACTCGGTCATTTTTTAGTCGCTAAGTTGTTCGGAGTCAAAGTCCATGAATTTAGTATGGGTTTTGGTCCTAAAATAATGGTGATTTCCAGAGGAGAGACGTTGTACAACTTACGTGCCCTTCCGCTCGGTGGGTTTGTACGTATGGCCGGGATGGACCCGAGTGAAAAAGAAGAAGATGATGAAGAGCGGGGTTTTAATAAGAAAACGATAGGACAACGGATAAGTATTATATTTGCAGGTCCTTTGATGAATTTTTTGCTTGCTATTGCATTACTTGCCGTAATTTTCTTTTTTCAAGGTTTACCTGTCCCGTCGCCCGGCACCAGTATTGGTGATGTTATTCCCGGTTCTCCGGCATCCGAGGCGGGTCTTAAAGCTGGGGATCAAATAGTTGCGATAAACGGTGAGCGGGTTGATAGATGGGAAGATTTAGTACACATCATATATGATAAGCCTGAAGAGAAAATATTCGTTACTGTGGTCAGGGACGGATTTGAAAAAAGATTTAATCTTGTAACGTTTAAAGATGAGGAAGGGCTGGGGAAGATAGGTATTTACCAGGCCAGTGAGTATCAGAAATTAGGTATACTCCAAGCTTTGGTTATGGGAGTGGAATGGACCGGGAGAGTAACTTTTATGATTTTGGATTTTTTGGCTAAGATGATTTTTGGCCAAGCACCTGCTGACTTGGGCGGGCCGGTACGGGTGGTCAGCGAAATAGGAAAGGCGGCTGAAATGGGATTTTTCTTTTTATTGCAGCTGGCAGCCTTTCTTAATATAAACCTCGGCCTGTTTAACCTTTTACCCATTCCGGCCCTGGACGGCAGCCGGATCATGTTCTTGTTCTGGGAAAAAGTGAGAGGGCGTCCGGTAGACCCCGTGAAGGAGAATTTTATCCATCTGGTAGGATTGGGCCTGCTTTTATTGTTAATGGTTATTATTACTTATAACGATGTTCTCCAGGTATTTATATCTTGAGATATGCCAGGGCAAAGATAGAGTGCTTGTTATAGTATTATTATAAGGTGATCATATTGAAAAAACGTAAGACCAGACCGGTTTTTATCGGTAAAGTACAGGTAGGCGGTGACGCGCCGGTAAGCGTTCAATCTATGACTAATACCGATACCAGGGATTCTGCCTCTACCATAAAACAGATTAACAGGCTTGCTGATGAAGGATGTGAAATAGTTCGTCTTGCCGTACCTGACACTGAGGCAGCTGATGCCTTGCCGGTCATTGTCCGGAAGGTCAATATTCCCTTGGTTGCTGATATTCATTTTGACTACCGTTTGGCGCTGGAAGCGGTAAGAGCCGGCGTGGACGGACTCAGGATAAATCCGGGCAATATCGGCGGCAGGAAAAAGGTGGCGGTATTGGTGGAAGGGATGCGTGACCGGAATATTCCTGTTCGTATCGGAGTAAATGCCGGTTCCCTCGAGAAGGAACTATTGGAGAAATATGGCGGGGTAACTGCTGATGCCATGGTTGAAAGTGCTTTAAGGCACATTAATATGCTTGAAGAAATGAATTATAACCAAATTAAGGTTTCTTTGAAGGCTTCTGATATTGCCATTATGCTTGGGGCTTACCGTAAACTAGCTAAAAAAGTGGATTATCCGTTTCACATAGGAGTGACTGAAGCCGGTGCAGTGCGTTACGGCACCGTAAAATCATCAATTGGAATCGGCATACTGCTGAATGAGGGAATTGGTGACACCTTGCGGGTTTCACTAACCGGAGACCCCCTTGAAGAAATTAAGGTGGGCTATGATATACTTAAAGCTCTCGGAATTAGGCGCAGAGGAGTAGAGGTCATTTCCTGCCCTACATGCGGGCGGACGCAAATAGACTTAGTCAAAATCGCCGGGGAAGTGGAGGAAAAACTGCAATATTTAAAAATACCCCTTCAGGTAGCCGTGATGGGCTGCATTGTTAACGGACCCGGAGAAGCGAGAGAAGCAGACTTTGGAATTGCCGGTGGCAAAGGAGCTGGTCTTATTTTTCGCAAAGGCGAAGTGATTCGCAAAGTCCCTGAAAATAAGCTTGTAGAAGAACTATTAAAAGAAATAGCAAAATATCATTAGTGATTTATAATTGCCTTTGGAGGGATGATCATGCAAGCTACAGAATTATTGGCGCCTACCCTACGGGAGGATCCGGCCGAAGCCGATGTGGTAAGTCACAAACTTCTGTTGCGGGCAGGTTTTATCAGGAGGTCGGCGGCAGGGGTTTATACTCATATGCCTTTGGCCATGCGGGTTGTAAAAAAGATTAAGACCATCATAAGGGAAGAAATGGATCGCCAAGGCGGGCAGGAATTGTTGCTGCCTATTATTCAACCTGCTGAGCTTTGGCAGGAGTCGGGTCGTTGGGATGTATATGGCCCGGAACTTTTTCGCCTGAGAGACCGAAATAACCGTGATTTTGCATTGGGTCCCACGCATGAAGAAATTATTACCGCTCTTGTGCGCGGAGAAGTAAATTCATATAAACAACTTCCGTTGATGCTTTACCAGATCCAAAATAAATACAGGGATGAACGAAGACCACGCTTTGGACTGATGCGCGGCAGGGAGTTTATTATGAAAGATTTGTATTCTTTTGATCGGGACGATCAGGGCTTAGATATCAGCTACATGAAAATGCATCAAGCCTATACTAATATATTCCGGCGCTGCGGGCTTCGGTTCCGGATAGTGGAAGCTGATTCCGGTGCCATTGGGGGGAGCGATACCCACGAGTTTATGGTTCTTGCTGATTCGGGTGAAGCAACAGTGCTTTATTGTGTAGAAACGGGTTGTAATTATGCCTCTAACGTGGAAAAAGCATCACAAGTGCTCAAAACAGAGCAATTTGAAGAGGGATTAAAACCTCTGGCAGAAAAAGAAACCCCGGGCTGCCGGACTGTGGCGGAAGTTGCTGAATTTTTAGGAATCCCGCACCAGAAAATAATTAAAACTCTATTATATGAAAGCGAACAAGAAATAGTGGCCGCTCTCGTAAGGGGTGACCGGGAGGTTAATGAGGTTAAACTTTTAAATGCTCTGGGTGCTGTGCGTCTGGATTTGGCAGATTTGGATACAGTTCGTGGCGTTACCGGTGCATCTGCCGGTTTTGCCGGACCGGTCGGTTTAAAGCATGTAAAGATAATTGCCGACCTGGAAGTGACAGCAATGATAAATGCTGTTTCAGGCGCAAACCAGGACGGCGTTCATTTGATGAATATCAATCCCGGCCGTGATTTCGAGATCGATTATGCAACCGACATCAGGATGGTGCAGGCCGGAGAACCTTGTCCCCGTTGTGGTTCCAGGCTGGTTGAAGCCAAAGGCATAGAAGTGGGACAGATTTTTAAATTAGGAGATAAATACAGTAAAGTACTTAATGCTTACTATTTGGATGAAAACGGAAAAAGCAAACCTATCGTTATGGGATGTTACGGTATCGGAGTTACTAGAACCATGGCCGCAGCTATAGAACAAAACTACGACCGGGACGGGATCATCTGGCCTGTTTCTATAGCTCCCTTCCACGCAGTTATAATTCCTGTAAACATGAAAGACATGACGCAGGTTGATCTTGCGCAAGAGGTATATCAACGCCTGTCAGTTGCAGGTATGGAAATGGTTTTTGATAACCGGGCCGAGCGTGCCGGGGTAAAGTTTAAAGATGCTGATTTGATAGGTTACCCGTTACGCATCACTATCGGTTCAAAGGCCATAAACAAAAGGCAGGTTGAAGTGCGTATACGTAGAAACGGGGAAGTTACCATGGTTTCCATGGATAAACTGGAAAATACAATTAATGACCTGCTGGCAAATCTTTAACTAACCTCTTTTGTTTCGAAACTAAAATTAAAAGAGGGGATAAAAATCGGGAGTCTTAAAAAAGTACTTATTTTATCTGTATCTGTTGGTGCGGGGCATATGCGTAGCGCGCATGCGCTTAAAAAAACCGTTACGGAGCTTTACCCGCAGTCAGAAGTAGTAATATTAGATACTTTCCGCTACGCCAATCCCTTATTAGAGAAAATTGTAATCGGTACTTATATGGAGATGCTCAAGATAAGCCCGGTAATCCATGGCTATCTTTATCATCGGGCTGAACGCGACCAACCCTTCGCAAGCAGGGGTAAAACGGAGTTTAACCGGATTTTAAATCTCATAGCGGCACCCAAACTGGAAAATTTTATAAAATATTTTCAACCTGAGATTATTGTTTGCACTCATCCCTTTCCTTTAGGTATTATATCAAACTTAAAAAAGAAAGGGGTTTTCCGGGGAATTGCTTTTGCCGTAATAACAGATTATACGGTACATTATTTTTGGGTATTTCCTGGAATTGATTGCTTTTTGATTGGTTCTGAGATTTTAATTTCTGAATGTAAAGAGTTGGGTATTGAACCGAAAAAGGTATGTCCGACCGGGATACCGATAGATCCTGAGTTTAATAAGAGGTATGACCAGAGACGGCTAAAGGAACAAATGGGTTTTAACCCTATGCTTCCGGTAATACTGATTATAGGCGGTGGTTTAGGAATGGGTCCTCTGGAATTAGTAGTAAAAGTACTGGGAGAGGGCAGCCATAACCGCCAGTTGCTGGTCGTAACGGGTACTAATAAAGCACTACAGGAAAAATTGAGCGAGATAACCCATGGTTTTAGTTGTCAGGTAAAAGTATTTGGGTATGTAAATAATATGCATCAGTTGATGGCGTTATCCGACCTGATGATTGGCAAGGCTGGGGGGTTGACTTGCGCCGAGGCTATGGCTTCAGGGTTACCGTTATTCATTGTTGATCCTCTGCCGGGTCAGGAAGAAAAAAATGCGAAATTTATGGTGTCAATGGGTACAGGTGTCAGAATCCGGGAAAAAGACCTGGCTGATACAGTTAAAAACTATTTAAAGAATCAAAAGATGCTGAAAAAAATAGCTGAAACAGCTATAGCCCGGGGCAAACCAAACGCGGCCTATGATGCGGTTAAAATTATGGCAGAAGCTGTTTCAAAGGGTAATCATGGTTAAATTAAAACAGGTGTTTTTTGCGCCTTGTCAAGAATTGTCTTGTGTGATATACTAGTTCTGGTTTGCAGGCACGAGGCGGCTTTTGTTTTTTAAGGAGTGGGTGAATCCCACTCTTTCGTATTATCATACATATTAAATCAGTATTAATAGTGAGGGGGTTCCTGTGGCTAAACCAAAAATATCAAGAATTGTTGAAGAAATTGCCTTGCCGGTCATTCAGGAAGCAGGCTTGGAATTGGTAGAGGTAGAGTTCGTAAAAGAAGGTGGTCGCCGGTACCTCCGAATTTTCATAGATAAACCCGGTGGTGTCGGGCTTGAGGATTGCCGGAAAATATCAGCAGCAATTAATCCACTATTGGACGAAAAGGACCCGATACCATATGCTTATACCCTTGAAGTATCATCACCCGGTGTGCAAAGACTTTTAAAAAAGCCGGCTGATTATGTTCGTTTTGCGGGAAGATTGGTAAAAGTAACTACTTTTGCACCATTTAACGGACAAAAAAAGTTTGTCGGGCGCATTGTTGGTATGCGAGGAGATGACGTACTTTTGGAAATAGACGGAATGGAATATTCCATTCCTTTAATACGTATTTCATCAGCGCGGCTGGAAGTGGAATTTTAATTTTGGGGGAGGAAGGAGTATGAATATCGAGTTTTTAGATGCCCTGAAGGATTTAGAGAAGGAAAAGGGCATTGCCGTCAATGTTTTAATAGAAGCTATAGAAGCGGCATTACTTTCCGCCTATAAGCGAAATTTCGGGTCCCTTCAGAATGCACGGGTTCACATAGATCGTGACACAGGAGATTTCAAGGTTTATACCCAGCGGATAGTTGTGGAAAACGTGGAAGATCCGCGTCAAGAAGCCACCATTGAGGAGGCGCGGAAAATAGATCCGGTATTTAACGTGGGTGATGTTGTTGAAACCGAGGTAACTCCCAGAGATTTCGGTCGTATAGCAGCCCAGACGGCAAAACAGGTAGTGGTGCAGCGTATCCGGGAGGCGGAGAGGAATATTATTTTTGATGAGTTTTCTGAAAGAGAAGGTGATGTTGTCACCGGAGTAATTCAGAGAATCGAACAGAAGAATGTTTTTATAGAACTAGGAAAAACTGAAGCCGTTTTAACACCATCAGAACAAATGTCCGGCGAGGCCTACAGGCAGGGAGAAAGAATAAAAACTTATATTACCGAAGTTAGAAAGACGACCAAAGGCCCCCAAATTCTGGTATCGCGTACTCATCCCGGTTTGTTAAAGCGGCTTTTCGAAATGGAAGTTCCGGAATTGCACGAGGGAATTATAGAATTAAAAGGAATTGCCAGGGAGGCAGGTGCCCGTTCAAAAATAGCTGTTTATTCTAAAGATGAGCAGGTTGACCCGGTGGGTGCCTGTGTAGGACCCAAAGGTATGAGAGTGCAAAATATTGTTACTGAACTAAATGGAGAAAAAATAGATATTATAAAGTGGAATTCCGATTCGTCAAAATTTGTGGCCAGTTCTTTAAGTCCGGCCAGAGTGGTGGCGGTAGAAATATGGGAGGAAGAAAAGGTTGCCCGGGTTATTGTTCCCGACTACCAGCTTTCTCTTGCAATCGGAAAAGAGGGGCAAAATGCGCGTTTGGCGGCAAAATTAACTGGATGGAAGATCGACATAAAGAGCGTGTCACAAATGAAAGAAATTTACCCCGATGAATATAGTGAGATTTTTGAAGAAAATGATTACTAATGATAGGGGGTAAAGTATATGCCTAAAAAGAAAAAAATACCCCATAGAATGTGTGTCGGTTGCCGGCAGATGAAGCCTAAAAAAGAATTGTTGCGAGTTGTGCGTACGCCTGATGAAAAAATTGAGTTGGACCCAACCGGTAAACGCTCCGGGCGGGGAGCATACATTTGCCCTGATATTGAATGCCTGAACAACGCTTTGAGGGGAAAACGTTTGGATAAAGCCCTGCAGCGTACTTTATCCCCCGAAATAATAGATAATTTAAAAAAAGAGTTGGAGTAATAATAATGATCTACAGGATGATTGGTTTTGGTCAACGTGCAGGTAAGTTGGAATCGGGTAACCTGGCAGTTAAAGATGCTTTGATGAAGAAAAAAGCAAAGCTTTTAATAATTGCTGAAGACGCACCGGTACGGTTACGGCATGAGTTTACTAAAATAGCTGAGACAAAAAATGTTCCTGCGTTGGTTTATGGTTCAAAAGAAGAATTGGGAAGGCTTATCGGAAAATCACCCCGTTCTGTGTTTGCTCTAACGGAAGATTGCATGGCAAGGGGGATTCTTGGAACCTTGGAAAGGGGAGAGGCCAAACGTACGTAAGCTAATAATGTGGAGGTGGTTTTATGGTTAAAAGACGCATACATGAAATTTCCAAAGAAATTAAAATAGAAAGCAAAGAAATTATTAAAAAATTGAATCGCATGGGAATTAATGTTAAATCTCACATGAGTACTTTGGAAGACAATGAGGTTGAACGTTTGTTGGAGTATTTAAAGAATGAACCGGCGGAAGATAGTAATAAATATATTGAAAGAAAAAGGCAGATAACTTCACCGGAATCTGATGTGTCAGAGAAATACAGTACGTTTAAAACAGAACGTAAAAAAGAACGGCAGGAAAAAAAAGCTGACCGGGGACCCGGTTTAGTTGACCGGGTGCCGTCCCGTCCACCGGACCGGAGATTTCAAGAAAAACAACGGTTTCAAGAAAAGCCGGGAAAGGCCCTGGGACATTCAGAAAGTCATCAGAGTGTGAGACCGAAGAAAGTTGAAAGAGCTAAAGACCGTGGACAGCAGGGAAAAAAGCAGGAGTACTCTAAAAAAGAAAGCCGGCAGGATGGAATTGCCCAACAAAACCGGGTGTATCAGAAGCAGGTGCAACCTGAACGGCAGGCCAATGAGCAGCACAAAAGTCAAGTGCAAGAACAGCGCCCGTCAAAAGGCCAAACTAAGCATGCTTTGGGCCAGCCGGTTCATGGTGCCGGGAAACTACAGCGTCGCGTAGAGCAGGAGCCGGGAACCGGCAGGTCTGTTGAACCGGGAGAACGCGGTACCCGCTCCGTTGTTGCAAAACACATTGACCGTACGGGTCCGGGCAAAGCCGGACAGGCTGCCGGGCCCAGGATGGAATCTGCAAATGCAAACCTGCGACCCCAGTCAAGTTTTAGTGAAAAGGGACGTCCCGGCGGAGACAAAAGTAAAAGTATTAATAAATCTAAATTAAAGCAGGGACAAAAATCGCCTAAAGAACGTACTGACCGGCGAAATATTGCTGCCAGGAAAGGTGAAAATAAAACGCTTTCAAAAGTTGGTCCTGCTTCTCACAAAAAAGGTGCGGCAAAATCTCATAAGCATGCGATCAAACCACCGGTGGACAAAAAACCGGTCGTGCTTGGTGAATCAATAACCGTACAGGAATTGGCTCTTAAGATGTACCGGCGGCCGGCCGAACTAATAAAAAAGTTGATGCAGCTTGGAATCATGACAACTATTAACCAGGATATTGATAACGATATCGCTGCTATTTTAGCCGAGGAATACGGATATGAAGTAGAAATAAAATTGCCGGTTGATATGGAAAAGGTACTGATGCAGGAACCGGAAGATGACCCTGGCCTGCTTCAAGCAAGGCCCTGTATGGTTACAGTTATGGGTCACGTGGATCACGGAAAAACCTCTTTATTGGATGCCATTCGTGAAACTAATGTAACTGCTACTGAAACGGGAGGAATTACCCAGCGCATCGGAGCATATCAGGTTGAACATAATGATAGAAAAATAACTTTTATAGATACTCCCGGCCACGAAGCTTTTACGGCTATGCGCGCACGCGGTGCACAAGTTACCGATATTGCAATTCTCGTTGTAGCTGCAGATGACGGTGTGATGCCTCAAACCGTAGAAGCTTTAAATCACGCTAAAGAAGCAGGGATTCCTATTATCGTTGCTATCAATAAAGTAGACAAGGCCGGGGCAAATCCTACCCGGGTCAAACAAGAACTTACGGAATACGGATTGGTAGATGAAGAGTGGGGCGGGGATACTATTTGTGTCAATGTGTCCGCACTTAAAAAAGAAGGACTGGACGACCTTCTGGAAATGATTCTGCTTGTTGCCGAGATCAGTGAATTAAAAGCGAATCCTAATCGTGCCGCCAGAGGGACGGTTATAGAATCAGAACTTGATAAGGGACGCGGTCCTGTTGCCACTGTTTTAGTTCAAAACGGGACGCTTAATATAGGTGATGTACTCATTGCCGGTTCGGCATTCGGGCGGGTAAGGGCTATGATTGATTATAATGGTCACCGGGTTAAAAAAGCCTTGCCGTCGACTCCAGTTGAAGTGTTGGGATTTTCAGAAGTGCCTTCGGCCGGAGATGTATTCGTGGTGGTTGAAGATGAAAAGTTGGCCAGAAGCATAGTATCCCGCAGACAAACACGGAAGCGTGAAGAGGAACTTAAATCGTCAACCCGGGTTTCTCTTGATGACCTGTTTAAGCGCATTCAGGAAGGAAATATAAAAGAGTTGGGTATTATTATTAAGGCAGACGTGCAAGGTTCGGTTGAGGCCCTGCGCCAGACGTTGGAAAGGTTAAGCACCGAAGAGGTTAAAGTGAACATTATTCACTGTGGGGTTGGGGCTGTTACTGAAACTGATATCATGCTGGCATCTGCATCTAATGCCATCATTATCGGTTTTAATGTACGTCCGGATGTAAATGCCAGGAAGGCCGCTGAAAATGAAAAAGTGGATGTGCGACTTTACCGGGTAATTTACGATGCTATCGAAGATGTTAAAGCAGCTATGGGTGGTCTTTTGGAACCGGAATATCGTGAAATAATGCTTGGCCGGGCAGAGATACGTAAAATATTCAAGTCCTCTAAAATCGGAACTATAGCGGGTTGTTACGTCCTGGAAGGTAAGATAGAAAGGGATGCCGGTGTAAGATTAGTTCGTGACGGCATAGTGACTCATGAAGGAAAGCTTGACTCTTTGAAGCGTTTTAAAGACGATGCCAAGGAAGTGGTGCAGGGATATGAATGCGGTGTCACACTGGAAAAATTCAATGATGTTCAAGAAAATGACATTATAGAAGCATTTACTTTTGAGGAAGTAGAGCGCAAATTATCCTGATTAGGAATTAAGAAGTTGATAAGGTGGTGTCCTGTGATGTCCTTCCGCCCTGAACGTTTGGCAGAAACAATAAAAAAAGAAGTATCCGATATGTTAAGAGAACAAATTAAAGACCCCAGAATAGGTTTTGTTACCATAACTAATGTGGAGGTTTCCAAAGACCTTCGCTATGCCAACATCTTTGCCAGTGTTTTAGGAGAATCTGCCGAGCAAAAAGCCACTATGGAAGCATTGCATAATGCTCAGGGATTCATAAGGGGAGAATTAGGCAGGAGAATACGGCTTCGTTATACACCGGAAATAAATTTTAAGCTTGACCATTCAATAAGCCGCGGTTCAAAATTGTTGGCACTGATGAAAGAGGTAAAGGAAGGCGGTCAAGATGGCTAGTCTGGCTGATATTATATTGGCCTTAAAGCGCGCAGAGCGTGTGCTAATATGTGGTCATGTCATGCCCGACGGTGATTGCCTGGGGTCGGTACTTGCCCTGGGTTTAGCAATGGAAAGACTCGGAAAGAAAGTTACGATGGCTGGTCCCGACCCCGTTCCCGAAATATTTAGTTTTTTACCGGGAGCAGAGCGGTTTCTGGTTGGCAAACCACCACCAGGTGCATATGACACATTAATTGCTTTGGATTGCCCTTCAAAGAATAGGCTTGGTAAATACTACTGTGACATGGTGAATGAAGATTTGGTTATTATCAATATTGATCATCATACGGGTACTGAATCGTTTGGTACGTACACTTACATAGCTCCTCAAGCCGCAGCGGTAGGGGAGATCATTTTTGATCTATTTAAAATGATGAACATCAAAATTGATCTTGATATTGCTATTTGTCTTTATACGGCGATATTTACCGATACAGGCTCATTTAAATATGACAATGTTACGCCGGACACCCACCGCCGGGTGGCTGAACTTTTGGAAATCGGGGTTTCGACAATGCATATAAACACTAAAGTGCATGAAGAAAAGCCTATGGAAGCCATCCTTCTAATAGGAGCGGCTATAAATACATTGTCCGTCAGTCCTTGCGGAAAAGTCGGTTGGATGGTGGTTACCAGGGACATGTTTCATAGAACCGGAGCAGATGATGAACATGCTGAAGGACTGATTAATTATGCCCGCAGTTTAAAGGACGTCGAGGTGGGACTGTTTTTTCACGAACTTAAACAAGATGAATATAAAATTAGTTTCAGATCAAAAAGCTATGTTAATGTCAACGAATTGGCCGCATTATTTGGCGGGGGCGGACATAGACGTGCCGCAGGATGCGTTATGAATGGTGAGTTGAATATGATTAAAGAAAAAATAATCACTGCGGCAGTTTTAGCATCCCGGGGGAGTCCGGAATAAAATGAATGGTTTTGTCAATGTTTTAAAACCTCCGGGTATGACTTCCCACGATATTGTTAATTACATCCGGTGTGTGTTTGGCATTAAAAAAGCCGGGCATACGGGAACCTTGGATCCGGGTGCGGCAGGTGTGCTGGTAGTATGCCTGGGTAATGCCACCCGTTTGGCGCGTTTTTTATTGGATAATGATAAGGAATACCGAACCGAAATAACGTTTGGGGTGTCTACTGCTTCAGGTGATTCTTTTGGGGATTGTACGTTTGAAGGAGATGCCTCTCAGCTTACCGAGAATAAAATCAGGGAGATACTTCCATTGTTTACGGGAAGAATTGAACAGGTTCCTCCCATGACGTCCGCCTTAAAAGTAAAGGGTAAGAAACTTTACGAGCTAGCCAGGTCCGGCCGGGTAATTGAACGGCCGGCACGGAAAATAAATATATCCAGACTGGAATTTGTTTGGGGGACAGGCTGGGGTGGTCCGCGTCCCAGGGCCCTCTTGCAACTGGTTTGCTCTAAAGGGACATACGTTCGTTCTGTTTGTACGGACATCGGCAAGTACCTGGGTTGTGGAGCCTATATGTCTTTTTTGGTGCGCACCAGGGTGGGAAAATTTGAAATTTCCAATTCCAAAACACTGGAACAATTAAGTTCAGCTGCTGATGACGGAAAAATTGCGCGCGCGGTTGCTAACGTAGAAGAAGTATTTTCAGAGTTACCGGCAGTAACAGTAAAAAACGGGGCGGTATCTGCAGTTCTTTCCGGTTCCAAGCTGTATCTTCCGGGTGTGATTCAGATGCCGGAAGGTTTGAATGAAGGTGCCGCAGTGCGTCTTGTCCGGTCGGGAAAACTTTTAGCGGTCGCAGTTACTGCCGTTGATCCAGAAAATAATGAACGCATACTTTTTAAACCGGTTTGGGTTAGATAAATTCAGTATTTTACCGGATTTTTATAAAATAATTGTTTACAGGTAGTTTTTCAGCGTGAGTGTAGGGGGGCTAAAATATGTATATCAATCACGAATGGCGTGGTCTCAAAAATAAATACAAAGATATGGTTGTCGGCCTGGGTAATTTTGACGGGGTACATGTTGGCCACCAAAAATTAATTTCAGAATTGGTTATAATAGCCGAAATGAACAGAAGCACACCGGTAGTATTTACTTTTAATCCACATCCCCTGGAAGTCCTGAAACCCGGTAAAAGCCCCCCGCTTCTCTTATCACAGTCAGCCAAGCAAGAGTTGATTGCTGAATTAGGGGTGGAAGTACTGCTTCAAGTACCGTTCGACCTTGAATTTGCTAGTCAAACACCGGAAAATTTTATTAAGAAGGTTTTGCATGATGAAATGGGGGCCAGGGGAATAGTAGTAGGTTATAACTATACTTTTGGATATCTTGGTAGGGGTACGCCGGTTTTGATGCAAAAATTAGCTCCTATTTACCAATATGATATCAAGATATTACCACCGGTTATGGTTGAAGGTCAGGTAGTAAGCAGCACCTTAATCAGAAGCTTGGTGTTAGCGGGTAAAGTTAAAGAAGCAGCTAAATTTTTGGGATACCATCCTTTTGTGGAAGGACAGGTAGTAACCGGAAAAAGACGTGGGGGCAGTGCGCTTGGTTTTCCTACCGCCAACCTCAATATAGATGAGAATCTTTTAGTTCCCGCTAATGGAGTCTACCTGGCCAGGGTATATATTGACGGCGAAAACTATTTAGGTCTGGCTAATATTGGTATTAAACCGACTTTTCATGATAAGACAAGAAATGTTGAAGTTCATTTAATTGATTTTAAACGCGACCTTTATGGAAAAAATATAAAAGTAAGTTTTACTAAAAAATTGAGGGAAGAGAAAAAGTTTAACACAATACCGGATCTAATAAAACAAATCGAAAAAGACATTTCCCAAGCCAGGGCGGAATGGTTTGAAGTAGAGCATAAAAAGGGTCAGGGGTCAATATAATTTTAATTAGGCAACGTTTACATCAGTAGCAGTTTTATGCTAAAATGAATCCGTTAAAAGTCCCGTATGAAAAGGTTCCCTCGGCTCATAATTTCAAAGGTCTTTCCGTAGAGAAAGGAGAAATTAATCTTGGGTGCTCCCAGGTTTGATTCACCCGAAGAGGATATTAAAAAATGGCTGAACCATATCGCCATGATTTGCCTAAGTGAAGAATTTCAGTCTTTGAAAAAAGAGCTTGAAACTATTTATCACCAGGCGAATGTTGAGAATGTCCGGTTAACGGCCTTTCAGGATGCCCTGTATGCTTTCCTGAGTCAGGGAAAAGACGAACAAACTTATCATATAAAGGCATATTAAATTTAAAGGTTAATAAAGTGAAGGTATTCATTACTGAACATGCCAGAAAACGTTTACGGGACCTTAGGCAGGAAAAAATCACCGTACCGGATGTTGTAAGTGCTGCCGGTGGTATTCCCGGTCAAATTCCTACTGCTACCCGGTTTCGTGGTTTCTTTGCTAAATCAGGGCGGGTGTTTGATATAGTAGCCAAGGATATACCAAGTGGACGTTTGGTAATAACTATCATTGGGAAATAAAATGTTGGAACTGCAGGCTAGGGAATACGTTCTCCGGCGATTAGCTTGGCTTGCAGCGATTATGTTTAAGAGGAGGTGAGTACATATGGCCTTGACTTCCGGGCAAAAGCAGGATGTTATATCAAAGTACAGGCTGCATGAAAACGACACCGGTTCTCCTGAAGTTCAAGTGGCTATATTAACAGAAAGAATAAATACCCTTACTGAGCACTTGAAACTTCATAAAAGTGACCATCATTCCCGGCGTGGTTTATTAAAGATGGTTGGGCAAAGAAGGGCATTGCTTAATTATTTAAGGGACCGCCACTTTGAACGGTATCGTTCAATAATTGAAAAACTTGGTTTGAGAAAATAATACTATGCCTGGAAGCGGGGTTAGCCCGCTTCTTTGTCATGTTGGGGACCGACGTATTTTTTATCATTCAAGAAGGAAATAATATTTATATATAGAAGTTATCATAATTTGCTAAAATGCACATTACTTTAGGAGGTAATGCCTTTAAATGTATCCATATCCAGTTTTAAAAAGAGAAATCAACATCGGCGGCAGGCCAATGAGCATTGAGACGGGAAGGTTGGCCAAACAGGCTGGAGGAGCGGTTTTTGTCAGGTATGGCGAAACGGCGGTATTAGTTACGGCTACTGTTTCTTCCCATATCAGGGCTGGACTTGACTTTTTTCCGTTAACGGTTGATTATGAGGAAAGATTTTATGCCGTGGGCAAAATTCCTGGTGGTTTTATAAAACGTGAAAGCCGACCCAGTGAAAAGGCGGTTGTCTCGGCAAGGCTGATTGATAGGACGATCCGGCCGCTATTTCCCAAAGAAATGCGTAATGAAGTCCAGGTTATTGCAACTGTTATGTCGGTAGATCAAGACCATGCTCCTGAAATAGCAGCGATGATCGGAGCTTCAGCGGCACTGCATATTTCTGAAATTCCACTAATGTTTCCTATAGGCGGAGTTATAGTTGGTAATATCGACGGAGAATTTATAATCAACCCGGTATTAAACCAGTCTGAAAAAAGTGATGTACACATGGTGGTGACAGGAACGAAAGATGCGGTAATGATGGTGGAAGCTGGTGCGAAAGAGGTGTCGGAAGAGGTAATTCTCGAGGCGATTAGTTGTGGCCAAAAAGTGATTACGAATATCGTGGATTTTGTTGAAGATTTTCGTGCCGAGGCCTTGCGTATGGGTTTAGCCAAAGAGAAGATGGTAATTGATGTTGCCGAACCTGCACCTGAAATGACTGAAGCAGTTACCAATTATGCTGTTGAAAAGTTGGATGCGGCACTTCACAAATGTGCCGGTGAAAAGCTTTCCAAGCTATCCCGGGATACTTACCTTAGCGAAATAAAAACAGAAATCTTAGAGAAATTTTTGGAGGATTATCCGGAAGAAGAAGGGGTACTAAAAAAAATTATTAACTCGGAAGAAAAAAAATTGATGCGTAAGATGATTTCTGATGAAAACCAGCGCATCGATGGCCGGGCTTTAGATGAAGTCCGTCCTATAACGGTTGAAGTAGGAGTATTACCCAGTCCACATGGTTCGTCGGTCTTTACCCGGGGGCAAACCCAAATTCTTTCAGTAGTTACTTTGGGCACAGTTTCTGAAGAACAAATACTGGATGGCTTGGGTGTTGAAGAATCCAAGCGTTTTTTGCATCATTACAACTTCCCACCATACAGTACCGGTGAAACTAAGCCCATGCGTTCTCCTGCCCGCCGTGAAATCGGTCACGGTGCTCTGGCAGAACGGGCGCTGTCAGTGGTAATACCCACCGAAGAGGAGTTTCCTTATACTATTCGTATTGTATCGGAAGCGCTGGAATCAAACGGATCCACATCGATGGGCAGTGTATGTGCCAGCAGCATGGCTCTGATGGATGCCGGCATTCCTATCAGTGCTCCGGTTTCCGGAATTGCTATGGGTTTAATCAAAGAAGAAGATAGTGTTATAGTTTTGACTGATATTCAGGGGTTTGAGGACCAACTGGGAGATATGGATTTTAAGGTTGCCGGGACGGCTAAAGGGATTACTGCTATACAGATGGATATCAAGATATTTGGAATCACCGGGGAAGTGTTTAAACGTGCTCTGGCCCAGGCCTACGACGGCAGAATGTATATTTTGGATAAAATGCTCCGGGTGCTTCCCGAGTCCAGACCGGATTTATCTCCCAATGCACCGAGAATCATCCATACTATTATCGACCCGGAAAAAATCCGTGACGTAATCGGACCGGGAGGTAAGATTATTAAGAAGATTATTGATGAAACCGGTGTTGATATTGATATTGAAGATGACGGCCGGGTGTTTATAGCTGCCGTAAATCAAGATAATGGTAAGCGAGCCCTGGAAATTGTTCAAAACCTGGTAAAAGATGTGCATACCGGTGAAATCTATAATGGTAGGGTTACCAGGGTAACAGACTTTGGTTGTTTTGTCGAAGTTATTCCCGGGGTGTTCGGGCTACCGGGTAAAGAAGGCTTGGTGCACATTTCTCAACTGGCACACTACCGGGTAAACAAAGTCGAGGATGTGGTAAAAGAAGGAGATTATGTCATGGTAAAAGTAATTGGCTATGATAATCAGGGCCGCTTGAAGCTTTCCAAAAAAGAAACCATGCCTTATCCTGAAAAAAAGGGGGACAAGAATGATAACTATCGTCCTCCCAGACGAAAGAACAGTATCCGCAAATAGACCAAATCATAGACTTCTCCCGTACTTTTTATAAAATGCGGGAGAGTCAAAACTGTTAAACAAACCTCGCAAAAGAGGTTTTTTTATTTATAAATAATTAACCGCCCTGCCTCATAGAATTTTATAGGTGTTATGAGGGGGGAAGGTCATTGAAGCTAATTACCATCTTCAACATCAAAAAAAAGATTAAATTTATTTTAGTATTTTTTTTATTAATTTTTATTTTGTCAAATTATTTTATTAAACCATGGGACAATTCCGTTGATTTAACTGCAGCACCTATCTACCAGGGGAATGCTAAGGAAAAGATAATAGCACTGACCTTTAATGTTGTTTGGGGGGAGGAATATATTCCGCAAATCATGGAATCTTTAGAAGAAAATGATGTCCAGGCGACATTTTTTATTGGAGGACAATGGGCGGAAAATTTTCCGGAACTTGTCCGCGAGATTGCGCGTGCCGGACATGGAATAGGTAATCATGGTTATTCACATCCCCATCCGGATCGAATATCTCTGGCCGCTAATATTAATGAAATTAAACAAGCGGAAAATGTCATAACCGGTATTACCGGGACAAAACCGGTACTATTTGCTCCACCGTACGGTGAAAGGGGAGATGTGGTTTTAAAAGCCGCAGAAGAAACCGGATATAAAACCATTTTATGGAGTATAGATACGATAGATTGGCAACGTCCGGACCCGTCAATCATATTAAACCGGGTGCTTACAAATGCTCACAATGGAGCCATAGTATTGATGCATCCTACCGCGCCGACAGTTCATGCCCTGCCGCAAATAGTCACAGAATTGAAAAAGCAGGGTTTTGAATTGGTAAAAGTATCCATTATGCTTGCCGGGTTAAAGACAAAATCACTACCTTAATCTACGGGGAATCGTTTTAGTTATGTTAATAATTAATATAAAAAGTGGGGAACCTGGTTAGAGAAAAAGGAAGTGGTTTAAAGTGAAATGCAAATTTAAAGTTATGAGTTTTTTACTTCGAGGGTTTGTTTTTACTATCCTTTTGACAGTTACTGCTAATATTGTACCCGCTCACGGTGGTATGCCTGACGTTCCCGCCGTGACAGCCAAAGCCGCCATATTGATGGATGCAAAAACCGGCCAGGTTATTTATGATAAAAATGGGGAACAGAGGAGGCCGCCGGCCAGTACAACCAAAATTATGACCGCACTATTGGCTCTTGAAGGAGGAGACTTGCAGCAAGAAGTAACCGTTAGCCCTAGAGCCGCTTTGGTCGGGGAGGCCAGTCTGGATCTTCTGCCGGAAGAAAAGCTGAGCCTGGAAGATTTAATTTACGGTGCCATGCTTAAATCGGGAAATGACGCTTGTGTTGCAATTGCCGAACATATTGCCGGTACGGAAGCGAACTTCGTTCTAATGATGAATCAAAAGGCTAAATTAATCGGTGCAATAAATACCAATTTCATAAACACTAACGGTCTTCCTGCCAAGAACCATTACACGACCACACGTGATTTGGCTTTAATTACCCGTTATGCTTTAAAAAATTCGACTTTTAAAAAGATTGTCGGCACTCGAAGCAAAGTAATTGGGACGCAAAACAAGCATTATTTAAATAATACCAACCGTCTGTTATGGAGCTGTTCCTGGGTGGACGGTGTAAAGACCGGTACTACCAATGAAGCGGGGAACTGTTTAGTGGCTTCAGCTACCAGAGAAGGCCGGCAGTTAATCAGCGTTGTGTTTCACAGTACTGATCGCTGGCAAGATTCAATTAAACTTTTAAATTACGGGTTTGAAGGTTTTGAGTATGTCCGGTTATTAAGAAAGGGCGAGTTTTTTGATACCATCAAGGTTAAAGAAGGCCGGGGCCAAGAAATTGGAGCCGTGGTATCTTCCGAAATAGGTGTAGTAAGTAAAAAAAATCAGCCGGATGAATTGGAAAAAATTGTTGAAATAAACCACGACTTGAAGGCACCGGTTTATAAAGGCCAAAGGGTTGGGCGGATCACGGTTCTGGCAGGCGGGAAAGTGGTGGGGAGCGTTGATTTAATTTCCGACCGGGATATAAAAGCAATGCACCCGTTAAATATATTTTTAAAATTATTTAACGTCAGTTGTAATAATACTCCGGGGTTAAAAACGCAGTAATAAGCAGCATCATTACTTAACAAACTGATTATTATCCAAAATGAAAGATTTGAATGGATTATACGTAGAGGAATCACATGTCTGCTTAACGAATAATTAAGTATGGTATTTGAGGAGGAATTTTAAATGTACCAGAAGGTAGTTCTTGATCGTAAAGTAAACATTCTGATAGAAAATATTCCGCATGTGCGTTCAGTGGCGATAGGTTTTTGGGTAAATGTAGGTTCAAGGGATGAAATCGCTGACATAAACGGCATATCACATTTTATCGAGCACATGATGTTTAAAGGCACACAAAAACGTACGGCAAAGGAGATTGCTGAAGCTCTTGATGCGGTAGGTGGTTTTTTGAATGCCTTTACGACCAAGGAATACACTTGTTATTATGCCAGGGTTCTTGACGAACATTTTGATTTAGCGGCAGAGATTTTAAGCGATATGATTTTTCAACCTCAATTTAACCAACGGGACATTGAAAAAGAAAAAAATGTAATCATAGAAGAAATAAAAATGTATGAGGATACTCCGGACGAACTGGTGCACGACGTATTTGCCGGTTCAATGTGGCAGGAACATGCCCTGGGGCTGCCTGTGATAGGAAGTGCAGAGGTAATTGCAGGGCTTTCAAGAAAACAATTATGTGAATTTTATAAAAAGCATTACACTCCCCGAAACATGATAATATCCGTAGCAGGAAACATCGAACCTGAAAAGGTAGTGGACAAACTTAAGAATATCTTGGACCTCAAGAAAGATAAGGTATTGGCCAGGAAAATGATTACACCGTTGTCATGCAAAAAAACAAATTGTTGCAACAAAAAAACCGAGCAGGTACACCTTTGTATAGGTACCCCCGGTTTTAGTTTGGATAACAAAAACATATATACCTTTCAGGTAATTAACACTATCCTTGGTGGTGGAATTAGTTCCAGGTTGTTTCAGGAGATAAGAGAGCAGAGGGGTTTGGTCTATTCAGTTTTTTCTTACCACGCGTCTTATCATGATACCGGATTGTTTTGTATCTATGCCGGTTTAAGTAAACAAAACGTAGAACAGGTTTTGGATATTATATTTAAGCAAATCAGAGATATTCAGTTAAACGGCCTCAAGGATGATGAGCTGCGTAGAGCAAAAGACCAGATTAAAGGCAATTTATATCTAAGCTTGGAAAGTGTCAGTGCCAGAATGAGCAGATTGGGAAAATCCCAGATTTATCTGGGGAAGGTATTGCATCCGGAAGAAATTGTACATAAGGTAAGTGAGGTGACCCCGGATAAGATTCAGGAATTGGCCTTGTCAGCATTAAAACCTGAATGTTTTACCATGGCTACTGTTGGTCCTTGGGAAGACGGTAATATTTTTCAAAAAGTAATAAAACAGTTTTAAATATTAAAAAAGTGGGAGATGGCATGAACTTTTCAATTTCTGTACGGGTAAAAAAGATTTCTGAAAAAATTGGAGATACTATTCCATATCCCGGGTATGCTACGGCGGGAGCTGCTGGTCTGGATTTACCTGCTTGCTTGGATGAACCAATGCTGGTGCCGCCTGGTGCCAGGGTCAAGATACCTACAGGTATTGCTATTGAAATACCGCACCGGAATATTGCGGGATTGGTTTTCCCGAGAAGCGGTCTGGCGGCTAAGCACGGGATATCACTGGCCAATTCAGTTGGAGTAATTGACAGTGATTACAAAGGTGAAATTATAGTTGTAATTTTGAATCATGCCGAAAAAGAATACATAATTAATCCCGGTGAACGGATCGCACAGCTTGTTTTTGTTCCGGTGTTCGACGTGGTGATTAAAGAATCGGAGCAGTTGGCTTTCTCCGAGAGAGGGGCAGGAGGTTTCGGTTCTACCGGTAAAATATGATTTTTCTTAATATTCCTGCTTTAAAGAGCAGGTTTTTTTATTTTGAGCCCGGCATATTTCCGGCATGTCCTAAATATTATTAATTACGGAGGTGGTGCCGTTGCTCTGGAAAGTAGTTTTTTGGGGTGTGTTTTTTTTACTGCTGATACTATCGGTTAAAGAAAGGACCCGTCAACTTAAATACCGGGAAAAAGATTGGGAATCAATTGGTGAAACCAGGTCCAGTCCACTATCTAAAGCGCTGGCAAATTTAATCGGTGTAGCTGGTGGTATTTATCTTTCTTTGATGATTATGATCACTTTTTTAGAAGTAGATCTTCCTAAAAGTATACAGGTTGGAGGAATAAGCCTGGAACCTCTGGCAGTGATATCAATAATATTGGCAGTGATTCATCCTTATTTGTATCTGGTTATTGACTCCTGGAAAAAAGTATGATCTGCTAAAAAGGTTTTAGAAGTCTCAGTTTTGGGGGATTAAAAATGCGTATGGGTGACTTGATTGGTAAAGAAATAGTAAATATATATAACGGAGCACGACTCGGCGTGGTTGGAGAATCAGATCTGGTTATAGATACGGATTCCGGTGCCATTCAATCAATTATTTTACCTAAAAAGAGCAATTTTATTAACTTTTGGGTAGACAGGCTGCAACTTGTCATACCTTGGGATGCGGTGAAAAAAATTGGTTCTGAAGTTATAATAGTGGAATTAGACCAAACCAGTCCCAACTGCAGGCGACTATCATTATAGCTTTTTTATAATCAACAGGTGTTTAATGAGTAATTACTTTTGTTTTTGATATACTAAGATACAAAAATCGGATGGAGGATAATATGTCCCGCCACCAGAGGGTTGAGTTAATAAAAAAAATATCTGAATTAAGAGGCTCTACTGTTATATGTTATATCACGGGAGACCGTGAAAATGTCAGTACCAGAATAGCTCCGGATGTAACCAAGGTTTTTTACCGGCATTTAGAAATGATTGGTCAATGCTCGAAGTTGGATTTATTTATTTATACCCGGGGAGGTGATGTGCTTACGCCTTGGCGCCTGGTCCACCTGGTGCGGGAGTATACTCCCAGTTTTAATGTACTGGTACCTTACCGGTGTTATAGCGCAGGCACCTTACTTTGCCTGGGGGCGGATGAAATTGTTATGGGTAAAATGGGGGAATTGGGTCCGATCGACCCAAGTGTGGTCAATGCTTTTAACCCTCAGGATCCAAACAATCCCGCAGCTAAAATTCCCGTGAATATTGAAGATGTGTATTCATATTTAGCACTGGCGGGTGAAAGGGCCGATGTATGCAGTAATGACCAGAAGATAAAAGCATTTTCCATACTTGCGGAACGTATCCATCCGTTGGCACTGGGAAATGTTCACCGTAACTACCTCTTAATCAGATCACTTGCGAAAAAATTACTGGCCATGCACCGGCAGTCACTAACGGAAGGACGTATTGAGCATATAGTGGACAATCTTACGGAGAAACTCTATGCCCATAATCATATGATCTCCCGGCGAGAAGCAACCTGTGAAATTAACCTGCCGGTAATATTTCCCGACAGCAATATGGAACCGTTGATGTGGTCGCTTTTTCAAAACTATGCCGAGGAATTGGTGCTTGGGGATTCTTATAATCCTGCCGATGAATTACAGGGAACAAGAACCGAATTCGAAGTTACCAGTGGGTATGTAGAATCTCTTTATGGTGCGGATGCCTTTATTTTTTCAGGAGTAGTTGAGAAAAGGGATTTTCCTGAGGCGGGACAGTTAAATGTTAATATTCTTAAGCAAGGTTGGAAAACGGTTTCATAGTAGAAAAATAATTATAGTTTAATTTAAAATTTATGCGAGGTGAAAGTTGTTGCCGGATTCTGATGGCAAGAAGAAAAATAGCCGGGTGCATTTTAATTATCGAATATATGAGCCCAAATACTATCTCTTAACCGATGGTTCAGGATATCCGCTGGCGGATTTTAGCATTCCCCATGCACAGATGCAGAAGGGTATAAGCTTGGTAGTTACGGAAAGCAGACCGGAGACGGTAAAGATTTTTTAAGAGTTAAATAGTAGCCGAAAGTAAAAAACAAGGTTTAAACCTTGTTTTTTACTTTCGGTAACCAATGATAAAATTCTTTTTTTACGCAATGGACACAGTTTTATTCTGTCTATCATTTGGTCGAGTTAATTGCGCTGTTGTATTGACATATTTAGTTATATATAAGACAATTAATTTTAAAAGTTGAGTCAAGGTTCTAATTATTTTTTTTTTAGTAGGGGGTAGACAATTGATAAAGGTTATTGTTGCCGGTGCCAGTGGACGTATGGGTCGTGAAGTAGTGAAAGCAGTATGGAATGCTGAAGATATGGAACTGGTCGGAGCAGTTGACGGGCAGGGAGAGAATAAGGATATCGGCACTCTGATGGAAACTGGGAAAATAGGAATTAATATTGATGAGAACCTTGAAGAATTATTAAACAGCACCAGGCCGGATGTAGCAGTTGATTTCACTTGTCCTGATTCAGTTTATCCGAATACAATTCGTTATCTTGAAAACGGTATTCGTCCTGTAGTGGGGACAACCGGAATGAATCAGGAGCAAATAAGCAGAATTATTGGTTATTCGAAAGAATCAAAAACGGGTGGTTTGATTGCACCCAATTTTGCAATCAGCGCGCTGTTAATGATTAAATTTGCTGCTGAGACAGCACGTTATCTTCCCCAAGTGGAAATAATCGAAATGCATCATGACGGGAAGCTTGATGCTCCTTCCGGAACTGCCATTAAAACTGCCGAGGCAATTATTGAACAAAGAGGCGGAGATATTTGCCAGGGTTCGCCTGCGGAAGTTGAAAAAATTGCCGGAGCCAGAGGGGCTGAATTTTCAGGAGGTATCAGGATTCACAGTGTAAGACTGGCGGGTCTGGTTGCACACCAGGAAGTCATTTTCGGCGGTCTGGGCCAAACTCTTACTATAAGACAGGATTCTATTAACCGTGAGTCTTTTATGCCCGGAGTGCTTTTGGGTATTCGTAAGACAATGCATTTAGAGAGGGTGGTATATGGTTTAGAAAAGCTTTTGTTTGAATAGGTTTAAAAGGCATGACAAGCACCTCCATACCGGAAAACACATATACTGTTGGTAAACATACAACAGGCAGAAGGTTTGATGGTTTATGGTATTGCGGCCAAATCTAAAAGGAACAAGTATTGCCGTTTTAGGTGGGGATGCCAGAGAGGTTTTTTTGGCAACTGAGCTTGCGATGTCCGGTGCTACCGTTAAGGTGGCGTATCTTCCTGTAAAAGGCGATACCGTTGGTATTATTCCGTGCCGGAAGCCTGAAGAAAGCTTGAAAAATGTTCAGGCGGTTATTTTACCTGTACCGGGAATAAACGAGAAAGGGTATCTTTATTGTCCTTTGTCGGGTGAGCACGTAGATTTCAGCCATGCATTGGCACCGGTAATTCCCCAAAATACACCTGTTTTTGTGGGAACGGCAAGAAATTTACTGAAAGAGACAGCCCGGTCAAATAAGTTTCATCTTATTGAATTGATGAAACTTAATGAGGTCGCCATCTTAAATTCTATTCCCACAGCTGAAGGTGCCGTTCAAATAGCCATGGAAATGCTACCTGTTACTATCCACGGCAGTTCGGCTTATGTATTGGGTTTTGGGCGGACCGGCATGACCCTGGCACGGCTTCTTGGTTTGATGGGAGCACGTACCAGAGTGATTGCTAGAAGACCTGAGCATCTGGCGAGAATAGAAGCAATGGGACTGCTCCCGATTCCTTTTCTCCATATGGCTGATTACCTGGATGAGGCCGAGGTTATCTTTAATACCATACCTGCACAAGTATTAACAGGTGAAATATTAAAAAAAATTTCGTCTAATGCCGTTATTATAGATTTAGCTTCAGCACCTGGTGGTACCGACTTTCAGACGGCGGAGAGTTTGAAGATCAAGGCAGTTCTGGCACCGGGTCTACCCGGCAAAGTATCTCCTAAGACAGCGGGTCTGATCTTGGTACGTGTCATTACCAGGCTCTTGTTGGATGAGGTGCTTAATTAATAATTTGGCTTTTCGGTTTCGGAGGTGCTTTTCATGCGTTTAAAGGGTGTCAAGATTGGTTTCGCCTTGACCGGGTCTTATTGTTGTCTGGACACGGTATTGCCCCATGTAGGCAGACTGATGGATGAAGAAGCAGAAGTTTTTCCGATCATCAGCAGTATTGTCGATAGTGCTGATACTAAGTTCGGGACCAGTGATAAGTGGAAAAATATGTTGTTCGAGATGACTGGCCGGAAAGCCATTACTACTGTAATTGAAGCGGAGCCGATAGGTCCGCAAAAGCTGTTTGATGTAGTTGTTGTGGCGCCCTGCACCGGGAATACGTTGGCAAAGCTGACCAACGGAATAACTGATACCGCGGTGTTAATGTCTGTTAAGGCACAATTAAGAAATCAGCGTCCTGTGGTACTGGCAGTTTCCACTAATGATGGGCTTAGTATGAATGCTAAAAATATTGGAATGCTTCTTAATATGCGGAACATTTATATGGTACCATTTGGACAGGATAATCCGTTAGCAAAACCGAACTCTTTAATGGCCAAGTGGGATCTGATCACAGATACAATACTTGAGGCATTGAAGGGCAGACAGTATCAGCCGGTATTAATTATGCGTTAATTTAGATTGATTCCAAATATATCTACTTCCCGGTCCGGACTTGACAGTAACCGGTTGATGCGGTAAACAATTTGTACGGGAGGGATTTATATAGTGAAAAAATATAATGTGGTTTTGGTAGGAGCTTCTGGAGCAGTCGGACAGGAATTGCTGAAAATCCTGGATGAAAGAAACTTTCCTGTAGGCGGGTTAAAGCTTTGTGCCACCACCCGTTCCGCAGGCAGGCAGTTTAATTTTAGAGGAAACACATATACGGTTGAGGTGACTACACCAGAATCATTTGAAGGGATGGATATTGCTTTTTTTGCGGGAGGTCCGGCAAGTTTGGAATTTGCTCATGCCGCTGTTGAACGGGGTGTGGTAGTTATAGACAACAGCAGTAATTTTAGAATGGATCCCGCAGTGCCACTGATAGTACCGGAGGTTAATCCGGAAGATGTTAAGGAGCATAACGGCATAATTGCCAATCCTAACTGTTCGACCATCCTTATGGTGGTCGCGTTAAAGCCCATCTATGATGCCGCGAAAATAAAAAGGGTGGTGGTAGCAACTTATCAGGCGGTGTCCGGGTCCGGTCTGGGTGCTATTGAAGAACTAACGACACAGACCAGAGCGGTATTAGATAATAGCGAAATTACGGCCAAGGTGTATCCTTACCAGATTGCTTTTAATTTGATCCCGCATATCGATGTTTTTATGGACTTGGATTATACCAAAGAAGAGTGGAAAATGGTCAGGGAGACTAAGAAAATATTACATGATGAATCTATCGGCATAACTGCTACCACCGTGAGGGTTCCTGTATACCGGAGTCATTCGGAAGCAATAAATATAGAAACTGAAAAGAAAATAAGTCCCATGGAAGCTAAGAAGTTGTTCGCACAGTTTCCTGGAATAATTGTCTTGGATGATCCCGCTGAAAATAAATACCCCATGCCACTGCTTGCATCCAACCGTGACGAGGTCTTTGTCGGCCGGATCAGAGAAGATAACAGTATTACCAATGGTTTGAATATTTGGGTCGCAGCGGATCAAATTCGAAAAGGTGCAGCTACCAATACGGTTCAAATTGCAGAGCTTGTGGTTAAATATGGGTGTTTTATAAATAAATAGCGTGTTTGGCGCAAGTACCGTTTCCTGGTAGGAATCCTTATTTCCAACAGTTGGAAGGGGAACGGATAATGAGCTTTGTGGTTTTAAAATTCGGGGGTACTTCCCTCGTGGATGATGAGCAACGGGAAAAAGTGGTTGCCAGGGTAATAGAGGCCAGGCAGGAAGGTCATTGCCCGGTAATTGTGGTTTCCGCTATCGGGAGAATGGGCGCGCCTTATGCTACTGATACACTTGTTTCCTTTGCCACTGCCGGTGGCAGGATGATTTCCTCCCGGGAGTCCGACCTTCTGATGTCTTGTGGTGAAGTAATTTCAGGGGTGGTTTTATCGGCTACTATACAAAAAGCAGGTTATCCGGCAGTTTTTCTCACTGGTGCCCAGGCTGGAATAATTACCGACCAAAACTATAACCAAGCGCGCATTTTAAGAATCAACTCTCAATTAGTGGTTAAATATGCCCGGCAGGGGAAAATAGTAATCGTGGCGGGTTTTCAGGGAGTTACTGAAGGAGGAGAAATTACAACACTGGGCAGGGGTGGCAGTGATACAACGGCTGTGGCGTTGGGCATTGCCCTGGACGCGGTCCGGGTTGATATTTTTACTGATGTTGAAGGAATAATGACCGCTGACCCGCATATTGTTTCCGACGCCAGGCTTCTGGAAGCTATCACCTATAATGAGATTTGTCAGTTGGCGCGTGAAGGTGCCAAGGTAATTCATCCCAGGGCTGTGGAAATGGCTATGCTTAAAGGGCTCCCATTAAGGATAAAATGTGCTTTTGGTAACACATCCGGCACCTTGGTATCTTCCCACAGGAAGATATCCAATGAAACTGTTGATGTTTCCAGAGACCGGCTCATAACCGGTATTACCCATATTTCCAATATCACCCGGATTAAAGTGGTAACCGGCTGTTCTATAGATATAACTGAATTTCAAAAGAAAATATTCAAGGCACTGGCTTTGGCTGGTATCAGTGTGGATTTTATTAATGTGTACCCGGAAGCGATTTACTTTACCGTGGAGAGTCCTACCGTAGCTAAGACTATCAATATTTTGGAAAATATGGGGAGCAGCCCGGAAATTTTACCCGATTGTGCAAAAGTTGCGGCCGTAGGAGTTGGTATGACTGGTGTGCCGGGGGTAATGGCAAGTATAGTGGAGGCACTTGCCGAAGAAAAGGTTCAAATTTTTCAATCGGCGGATTCTTATACTACAATCTGGGTGCTGGTTAAGAAGGAAGATATGGAAAAAAGTATCCGGGCCCTGCACCGCCGGTTCGGACTTAATTTGCCAAACTGAAAAAAGGAAGGTGAAAGAATTGAAAAACGATTTCGGCCATTTGCTTACTGCAATGGTCACACCTTTTAATGAAGACATGACCATAAATTACAGCCTGGCCAGAAAGTTGGCCCTTCACCTTGTTCAATCCGGGTCGGACGGACTGATTGTGGCCGGTACTACGGGAGAATCCCCGACACTGTCCAAAGAAGAGAAGGCCGAACTTTTCAGGGTAGTAGTGGAAGAAGTGGGGGGCAAGGCCGTGGTTTTGGCCGGTACTGGAGGAAATGCTACTCATGAAAGTATTGCCCTGACCCAGGTCGCACAAAAAGCCGGGGTAGACGGGGTTATGTTGGTAGCGCCTTATTATAATAAACCTTCGCAGGAGGGTTTATATCAACATTTTAAAAAGGTAGCGGAAAGTACGGAGCTTCCCGTGATGCTGTATAATGTTCCCGGAAGAACTTCGGTAAATATATTACCTCAGACGGTAGTGAGGCTGTCGCAGTTGGAAAATATTGTTGCTATTAAAGAAGCTGGCGGTAAAATGGATCAGGTAAGTGAACTATGCCGATTGTTGCCGGAGCATTTTGCCGTATACAGCGGAGATGACTCTCATACTCTACCGGTATTAGCACTGGGAGGTAAGGGAGTTGTCAGCGTTGCCGCCCATCTGGCAGCAAAAAGGATAAAAGAAATGATTTATGCCTACACCTCGGGCAATACCACCCTGGCTGCCGGAACGCACTTGGAGCTGTTTCCGTTATTTAGAGGAATGTTCGTTGCTCCCAATCCAGTTTCTGTTAAAACCGCTTTAAACATGCTTGGATGGCAGGTTGGCAGGCCCCGCCTGCCTCTGGTGGAAGCTTCGGCGGGTGAAAAAAAATTAATCAAAAACCTTCTGGAAGATATGAAAATTTTTTAAATTTACAGATATTTTCAGGTTTTATGGCCTTTGGAAAGTAAATATAAAAATAAGTTGTGAAGGGTTATAAAATGCAGTATAATTAATTTTAGTTTATAGAACGGCTTTCCTAAACCCAGAAGTCAATTTAATGTTTTCCCACCTTCTCCTAAACTTACTCACCAGTTGTGGTTACTAAATGCAGTTTATTCACGGGATAGGAGGTGTGAATTTGTCTAAAGAACAAAAATTGTCCCTCATTCCCCTGGGGGGGCTGGGGGAAATCGGAAAAAACATGATGGTGGTGAGATTTGGGGAAAATATTTTAATCATTGACTGCGGGTTAATGTTCCCGGAAGAGGAAATGCTGGGAATAGATGTGGTTATTCCGGATATTACTTATCTGTTGGAAAACCGTGAAATAATACGTGGGATTGTGCTTACCCACGGGCACGAAGACCATATAGGGGCCCTTCCCTATGTACTGCGCCAGATCAATGTCCCTGTTTACGGGACAAAACTCACCTTGGGTTTGCTGCAGGGTAAATTAAAAGAACAAAATATGATTAATAACACGGCCTTGCATACGGTGAAACCTAGAGACAGCGTTCGTATCGGCCCGTTTAAAGTTGAATTCATCAGAGTTTCGCACAGTATTCCAGACTCAGTGGCAATAGCAGTTCATACGCCATTGGGTGTAGTATTTCATACGGGTGATTTCAAGATCGACCAAACCCCGGTTGACGGGCAGGTGACTGATTTTCAACGCTTGGCTCAGTTGGGAGAAAAGGGCATTCTGGTCTTGCTCTCCGATAGTACCAATGTGGAAAGAACGGGTTACACAATGTCCGAAAGAGTTGTGGGAAATTCGTTCGATGAAACTTTCCGCCAGGCTAAAGAACGGATAATTATTGCTTCTTTCGCTTCAAATGTGCACCGGCTTCAACAGGCCATTCAGACTGCCTACAGGCACGGTCGCAAGGTTGCCGTGGTTGGCAGGAGCATGGTTAACGTGGTCAATATTGCATATGAGTTGGGGTATCTCAATATCCCACCCGGAGTTTTGATTGAACTGGATGAGGCCAACCGCCTGCCCAGAAACCGGGTGGTTATTCTGACTACCGGCAGTCAGGGTGAACCTATGTCGGCTTTAACGCGGATGGCTTTATCAGACCACAGGCAGGTGGAAATACTTCCTGGTGATACTATTATAATTTCCGCGACACCGATTCCCGGCAATGAAAAGCTGGTGGCGAGAATTGTCGACCAATTGTTTAAACATGGTGCGCAGGTAATGTATGAAGCGTTTTCCGGTATTCATGTGTCGGGTCATCCCAGTCAGGAAGAACTTAAGCTGATGATCAATTTAGTACGCCCGAAGTTTTTCGTGCCGGTACACGGTGAGTACCGGATGTTGATCAGGCATGCCGAATTGGCTAGGGACGTAGGAGTGGTACCGGAAAATATTTTCGTGGCGGAAAACGGTCAGGTGTTGGAATTTACCCGCCGAAAAGGACGTATGACCAATCGGGTTGCGGCAGGCAAGGTACTGGTGGACGGGCTTGGGGTTGGAGATGTGGGGAATATAGTTTTAAGAGACCGCAAACTTCTATCCCAGGATGGTATCATGATAATAGTTGTTACCATTAATCGTGAAACCGGTTTGGTAGTCGCCGGACCAGATATTGTATCAAGAGGATTTGTATACGTGCGTGAATCGGAAGAACTGTTGGAAGAGGCAAAAATAAAAGTTAAGTGTGCCCTCGATAAATGTTCAGATAAGGGTGTCTCAGAATGGTCAGCGATTAAATCCCAGGTAAGAGAGTCTTTAGGAAAGTTTCTATATGAAAAAACCAGGAGAAGGCCTATGATTTTACCAATCATCATGGAAATATAAAAAAATTACAGGATATATTGAGGTTACCGAAAAACCTATTTATATTCGGGTGTAGTTTTATAAAAAACCAGGAGTAAGGACAATGGTCATGCTTCTGGTTTTTATCATTTTGAATCTAATTGCCTTAGTATTCCAGTAGCTTTTGCAAAACATTAAGATTGCGTGTTTACTAACAGGCACAGTGTCCTTGATATCGGAAAAGCCCACATCGTAACTGTTTTTGGAACATCGTATTCAATATTGTCCGTGGGTTCCATGGTACAACGCATGAATCCGCTGGTTTAAAGATTACTGTTTAATATCCTCATTAAACAATTTTTGAATATAGCCATAATCAATGCTTTCTGAACTATCTCGGTAAAAGAATGGATCTTTTCGGATAGTATTACTTGAATTTATAATAAATTTTTTATAAATATTACCATTAGAATTATAGATTGTTGTTCTATAAGAATAGCCCATATAACCTAATGAGATCTTTTCTTTTTTGAGAGATATTTCATTGAGATTTGTAATGATATGGTTAATATCAGTTGTGTCTTTTATTGTAATTGATTTTCCCGTATTACCATTAAAGATTTCGATTTTAGATACCTCTGACGGTGCGATGTTGGTGATTAAGGAAGAAGAATTCCACCAAATTATACTTCCAATAATACCAACAGTAATGACACATAGTATTCCAATAAGTACGTTAATGTTTTGCACTTATTTACACTCCTATAAATTTTGATATAATAATAATTTTAACTTTTAATACCTTCTTCAAAGAATATTATACTACATTTTATCTGTTCTCTTATCCTGCCAAATACAACACTTAATTTTGCCTTGTCCAGTATCATTATACCATGTGTATTTTATATTTCTAAAGGAAAGGATACATAATAAAGCTGTCGGCAAAAAATAACCTCTAATGCCTATTGGGAGTGAACACAGTGAAAAATACTAATTACAACCCCGATCCGGCAATATTTCCTTACCATCCCGTGCCGGATAAAAATCCAGAACCCGAAAGGAGAGAAGCTCCGCGGCGTATTGAAGAACCTGAAAAGGATCCCGGGCCTGGTAAAAAAATTACGGGTAAAACCAAAAGTGGTATGGAAGCGATGAAAGAAATGGGGTCAACCCAAATTCCGGAGGTAAAAAGCAATATTCATTGCCTGACCATTATAGGCCAAATCGAAGGTCACCTGACGCTTCCGCCCCAAAACAAAACCACCAAGTACGAGCATATGATCCCGCAGTTGGTGGCATTGGAACAAGCGCAGGAGATTGAAGGAATATTGATCATTCTGAATACTGTGGGCGGAGACGTAGAAGCCGGATTGGCCATGGCGGAAATGATCGCCGGCATGTCCAAACCCACCGTTTCGGTGGTGCTTGGTGGCGGACATTCCATCGGTGTACCGATTGCAGTGGGGGCAAAGTATTCCTTTATAACCGATACCGCCAGCATGACGATCCACCCCATTCGTCTTAACGGGCTGGTAATAGGTGTGCCACAGACTTATGAATATCTTGATAAAATGCAGGACAGAGTGGTTAGGTTTGTCACCGGTCATTCCAGGATATCGGAGGAAGAGTACCGGGATTTAATGTTTCGTACCGGTGAACTGGCCAGAGACATCGGGACCGTATTAATAGGCAAAGAGGCTGTAGACATCGGATTGATTAATGCGGTAGGAGGGATTGGTGATGCAGTAAATAAAATCAATGAAATGATCAAAGAATGGAAAGGTGAATAGAAATGGAGGTGACCTTAAATGATTATCTATACACCAGTGCCGCTGGAACTTGTGTTGGAAGGTTTTGATACTACAAAATATCCTGAATATAAGGAGATTGAATATAAAGGAGTTTCCATGCTGGTGGAGGATACCGGTTTCGGAAAGAGAAAAATAATTAAGTTGCTAAGCACAAACCCATTTGATTATTTAAAAGCCGAATTGTCACCAGGAAATATCATTGACGGTTAAACAACTCCCGGATTTTACCGGGAGTTGTTTTATTATATTTTAGACCGGTCGGTTTGTGCTATAATGATAAAAGTGAAACCGGGGGTGTTGATATATTGACGGTGTTTCAGGCGCTTGTGTTAGGTGTAGTTCAGGGTTTAGGGGAATTTTTGCCAATTTCCAGTTCTGCTCACCTGGTTCTTGTCCCTTGGATTATGGGTTGGGCGTACAGTGGGATTACTTTTGATGTAGCCCTGCACATGGGGACATTGGTTTCTGTGGTGGCTTTTTTTGGGAAAGATTGGCTGGCAATTATTGCTAACGCATTAAAGCATGGATTTAAATCCGAGGGTTTATTGTTTTGGTGTATATTGGTTGCCACTATACCCGGAGCAGCGGCAGGTTATTTTTTGGAAGAACAAGCTGAAACCGTTTTCAGGACACCGCTTTTAATCGGTGTGATGCTCATAGTAATGGGAATCGTTTTATACTGGGTAGATAAAAAAGCCAAAACAAGAAAGGACATCAAAGGCTTGTCTCTGGCAGACAGTTTGTTGGTGGGGTTTTCCCAGGCGCTTGCCATTATTCCCGGGGTATCACGTTCCGGGGCAACTATGACTGCAGCAAGGGCGCTTGGATTTACACGTAAAGAAGCAGCGCGGTTTTCTTTCTTGCTCGCTACACCGATCATTATTGGAGCGGGATTGTATAAAATAAAAGATATTGCCCCGGGCGACATTAATGTTGCTTTCATAACCGGTGTAATATCTTCAGCAGTGGTAGGTTTTATCGCGATTGCTTTCCTGCTTAGGTACGTGGCTGAAAGGAGTTTTGCCGTGTTTGCCTGGTACCGTATGGTTTTGGGTTTATCGGTAATTATACTTTCCCTGGCCAGGGGGCTTTAAATTTCATGAAATAAATTATTCCTTTTAATACCCCTCATAAACAAAGGGGGTTTTTTTATGCCATTAAAAGGATAAATGGTAATAACTGTAGTATACTATTTTTGGAGGTTAAATATGGTAATACTAAAAAAGCTCAATGATGAAATTAAAAGCGAAATATTAGGGATAGTTTTGGCGGTTTTGGGTATTTTGGGTATATTCAGCCTTTTTTATCCTTATTCCGGATTAATAAGCAGTTTTGTTTGCGGCTTTCTAAAAAGTACTGCCGGAGAAGGAAGGTATCTGCCGCCTGTACTGCTAATTCTGGTTGGAGTCAGATTGGTAAGCAAACGCAACCGGATCGTGGTTTCTGAAAGAATGTACGGAGTTGTGCTTTTATGTCTGGTGGCCCTTTCTTTTTTTCATTTAATAATTCCTCTGGAAGATTCTTTTAGTGTAGGTGCTGCCGGTGACGGCGGGGGATTAATTGGGGCCCTGATTAGTTATATTCTTAGAAAATCATTTGGTATTTTCGGTACCTATATTATTTTGTCGGCTGCCGGTCTTGTGGCCGTGCTGCTTTTAACCAACCGGTCCCTTACTGCCCTTACTGGTAAATTGATCGGTAAAATACGGGAAGTTTTTAAAAAAGGCTATCAAAGTATGACAGGTTTTCTCTTCACTGAAGTAGAAGAAGACGAACAGGAAAATAATTTTCATTCTCCTGTTATTATCGACCATGAAGGAGAGCAAATTACCATATTAGAAACACTGCCGGCAGCAAGAAAACAATTTAAAGATGATCGTAATAGTTTAAATAACTCTAAAATAATAAAAAAAAAGGAAAAAGTTCCTAAAGTTAAAATTTTTGATAATAGTTTTAATAAAATTCAAGATAATGATCAAATTATATTACCACCAGCATTAAACCAGGAACGATTGTCGGAAAAACCTGCCTTTAAACTACCTTCTCTGTCTATTCTATCCCGACCGTACCGGGTGAAAAATGTTCGTTTTAATAAAGACATCAGCGAAAACATCCGTATTCTTGAGGAGACGATGAAAAGTTTTGGTGTCAAGGCGAAAGTTATTCAAGTTTCCAGGGGGCCGGCAATAACCCGGTACGAAATTCAACCTCCATCAGGAGTGAAGGTAAGTCGTATAGTAAGTTTAGCCGATGATATTGCTCTTTCAATGGCTGCTCCCGGGGTCCGGATAGAAGCACCTATTCCGGGAAAGGCAGCAGTTGGGATTGAAGTCCCGAACCGGGAGATTTCAAAGGTACATTTGCGGGAACTGCTGGAATCACAGGAGTTTACTGGTTCAGGTTCAAAGTTGACTGTCGCCCTGGGTAAAGATATTGCCGGTAATCCGGTAGTAGCGGATTTGGCTAAAATGCATCATCTGTTGATCGCGGGAGCTACAGGATCGGGTAAGAGTGTCTGCCTCAACACCTTGATTGCAAGTATTCTTTTCAAGGCCGGACCGGATGAAGTGAAATTTTTAATAATAGATCCAAAGATGGTCGAGTTAACGACCTATAACGGCATACCCCATTTGACTTCTCCGGTTATAACTGACCCCAAGAAAGCAGCAGGTGCCTTGCGTTGGGCCGTCAGGGAAATGGAAAACCGCTATGAATTATTCGCTGCGGCAGGAGTTCGGGACATAACCAGATATAACAGGTTAATCAAAAAGAAAGAAAAAGATAGCGGCAGGAAGCTGTCGCTGATTATAATAATTATTGATGAATTGGCAGATTTGATGATTATTGCGCCTGCTGATGTCGAGGACGCAGTTTGCAGACTGGCACAGATGGCCAGGGCCGCGGGTATTCACCTGGTGGTGGCTACTCAACGTCCATCAGTGGATGTGATTACGGGACTGATTAAAGCTAATATTCCTTCAAGAATTTCATTTGCTGTCTCATCTCAAATTGATTCCCGCACTATTTTGGATTTGGCAGGTGCAGAAAAGCTTTTAGGCAAAGGTGACATGTTGTTTTTTCCGGTTAGTGCTTCAAAACCGGTACGGGTTCAAGGTGCTTACCTCTCGGACCGCGAAGTAGAGGATTTGGTTAATTACTTAAAGAAGCAGGCTGAGCCGGTGTATTATGATCAGATATTAACAGATAACACCAGAGAAGAAGAATACCTGGAGTTGGAAGATGAGTTGTTGCCCAGGGCAGCACATATTTTTATAGAGGCGGGCCATGCTTCAATTTCAATGCTTCAAAGAAGGTTACATATAGGATATGCTAGAGCTGCGCGGCTGATTGATATCATGGAAAAGAAGGGTATAGTGGGTGGATATGAAGGAAGCAAACCCAGAGCGGTTTTAATGACGCTGGAACAATATGACCAGGTTTTTAAGAAGGGTATTTAATATTCGACTTAATATATTTTGCTAAAGAGGAAAATCTATAAGATCTTAACATTCATAATTGCGGAAGGTGTGGTCCAAAAATTGATTAAGGAGATTAATATAGAAGAAGCACTTAAAATGCAAGACGCTTTACTGATTGATGTGCGTTCTGAACAGGAGTTTTCAGAGGCGACCATACCAGGTGCCATAAATGTTCCATTGCTTAATAACCAGGAAAGGGCTGCGGTGGGGAAGGTTTACCGTCAGGAAGGGTATGAGGCCGCTGGAAGATTGGGGTTGGAGCTTGCAGCACCTCAACTTTGCACGAAGGTTGCATATGTGGATAAAATCATACTTGGTGAAAAAAAATTAATTCTGTTCTGTTGGCGTGGAGGCCAACGCAGCCGGTTTATGGCAACAATTTTTGATGCTGTAGGTTATAATGTTTTTCGTTTGGCCGGTGGTTATAAATCCTATCGGAGATGTGTGAATGCCTATCTAAGTTCTGAAGGACTAACGCAAAAAGCCGTTGTTTTATATGGCTTGACGGGAGTCGGAAAAACAAAAGTGCTTAACAGGTTAGCCCAGATGGGTCTCCCGGCATTAGATTTAGAGGGTTTAGCCAGACACAGGGGTTCGGTATTCGGGAAAATTGGATTGCCCCCTTCACCGTCACAGAAGGATTTTGAAGGCAAGATCGCGAATTTCCTAATGGAAGTTGGCCAAGAGGGTATTTTTATAGTGGAGTGCGAAAGTAAAAGAGTTGGTAAATTACTGGTTCCAAATCTAATTATTGACTCTATAGAAAAAGGATACCGGGTATTATTATATGCTTCTATGAAAAGCCGGGTAGAAAGAATTCAGAAAGAATATACTGCCGGACCTGGTGAGAATATAAAGCTGTTGCAGGATGCAGTATCTTGTTTAGCCAAAAAAATCGGTCATTCCAAAGTAGAAGAGTTGCAGAGGTCTCTCGAATCAAGGGAATTCTCATATGTTTTTACTTACTTGTTAAAAAATTATTATGACCCTTTGTATAAGTACCCTGACGTGCCCAGTAAAGAATTTGACTTGTGTGTGAATACCGAAGATATTGAGTATGCGTCAAAAATAATCTATGATTTTGTGGTTAGCCTTTAAAATGACCTGTTTTAAAAGCATATAATGGTGGGGGTGATTTAATGGATATCGGTGATAGGCTGAAAGAAGCTAGAATAGCAAACGGTCTTACTTTAGAGGCAGTAGAGGAAAAGACTAAAATTCGCCGCAAGTATATCAAAGCACTGGAGGAAGAGCGGTTTGAAGTTCTTCCCGGTCCTATTTATGCCAAGGCTTTTCTGAAAAATTACGCTAAATTTCTAAAGCTTGATTCCAGCGAAATACTGGAGATATATCACCAGCAATTTGCAGTGGAACAAATTCAAGGAGCGGCTAAAAGGTCTTCGGAAAAGGAAGTTGGGTCAGATCTTACAAAGAAACCGCGACACTGGTTATATTTTGCTGCTACCCTAGTGATATTGGGGTTGACAGTTTCGGTTTATTACGGTGTGATAAAAGCAATGCCGAATCAGGATGATCAAAGGAAGGAAATTGCACAACCACCGCTCTCTTCGGGGGAGCCGGCCCAGAAACCCGAAGGCCAGCTTCCTGTGGTGGAACCGGAACCACCGGTACAAGATCACGGTGTTGATTTGGTTTTAGATGTTAAATCAGGTAGGTGCTGGATTGGCGCAGAAATTGACGGTTCACCGGCATTTCAAGGTCTGTTGACAGCAGGGCAATCGAAATCTTTAACAGCCCAAGAGGAAATATATGTTACCTTGGGCAATGCCGGTGTGGTAGAAGTGCAATATAACGGGGAAAATCTCGGTTTCCTTGGAGATACCGGAGAGGTTGTAGAAAGAAGCTTTCCGGCCCGGGTACCGGAATGAATTTGAAAGGGGCTACTAGTTTATTCAACGGTAAATATTATTCCAATAACACCCGGACCAACATGAGTGCCGACTACTGAGCCGAGAGTCGAAAAAACTGGTTCATCATACATTAACAGCGGGGTTATTTTTTTGACCAGTTCTTTAAAGTCTGCCGGATTCATCCCGTGCACTATGGAACACATTGTTTTTTTACTCCCGGTATAATCAGAGTATATTTGCACTAATCTTTCAATCGCCCTGGTTTTACTTCTGATTTTTTCATGGGGTTGTACCAGCCCGTCTTTTATATGCAAAATCGGTTTTACATTCAGTATCGTCCCTAAGAACGCTTCCGCCTTGCCGATCCGTCCTCCGTGCTGAAGATATTTAAGGGTGTCGACAATAAAATACACCTGTATATTAGAAATAATGCGGTCTACAGTTTTTAAAATTTCCGGTTTTGTTCTTCCTTCATTTGCTAACTTAGCTGCTTTAAGTACAATCAATCCCAGAGCCATACTGACCTGCCGGGAGTCGATAACCTCGACATCTAAATCAGGCAACATTTCTTTGGCCAGTCTGGCGGATTGATAGGTGCCGCTCATTTCCGACGAAATATGGATAGAAATTATGCTACTCCCATCTGAAGCAAGTTTTTTGTACGCAGAAACAAATTCTGCCGGTGTTGGTTGTGAGGTACCCGGTATGTTATTTTTTTCCATTTGTTTGTATATCTGTTCGGTGGTTATATCAATACCATCCCTGAAAATTTCTTTTTCACCGAAAATAATTTTTAAAGGGATAACGGTAATTTCGTGTTTCGTTACCAATTCTTTTGGCAGATCGGCCGTACTGTCAGTAACTATTTTTATCCCGTTCATTGAAACCCTTCCTTCACTCAACTGAAATTATAAAATGATATACTGGTTGGCCGCCGTATTGCAATTCAAAATCCTGTTCTATGAAAACCTTCTGCATTTTACCGGCCAGTTCTTTCGCCAAACCGGCGTCTATGGCTTCTCCGCGGTACAGGGTAATGAGCAGGCCTTTTCCATCGATAATTTTTTCCAGGAGTTTCTTCAGTACCACTGTGATATCCGTTCCGTTGACAATTAAATCACCTTCGGCCAGGCCGATATACTCTTCTTTTTTTATTTCCATTTCTTTATAAGTCGTATCTCGTACCGCGGTCGTAATCTCACCGGTCTTAACGGATGAAAGCCCTGCTTTCATTTTTGTAACCATGGTGGAAAAATCATCCTGCGGGTTCAAGGTCAAGAGAGCACTAATACCCTGAGGTATGCTTTTAGCAGGTATTACGCTGATTTCCTTGCGGGAAAGCTTGCCGGCTTGCTCAGCGGCAAGAATTACATTTTTATTATTGGGTAATATGATGATTTTTTCTGCTGGCACTTCTTCTGCTAATGCTAAAATTTCACCCGTACTAGGATTAAAAGTTTGCCCTCCGGTTAGCACAGCATCCACACCGAGATTTTTCATAATATTGGTTAAGCCTGCACCTGCCCCGACGGAAATAATGCCGAAATGTTTATAACCATCCGGCGTGCTTTTTTCGGAAAGCTTGAGGCTTTGTTCTGCCATATTATTTATTTTCAGATCATGCATGGTTCCGTATCTAAGACAGCTTTCCAGAACCATTCCCGGGTGATTGGAATGGATGTGAATTTTAGCAAGTTCTTTATCGCCGACTACCATCAAACTATCGCCATATGGTAAAAGTTTATTTTTAATTTCTTCAAGAGGCAGATTTTCGCCTTTTAATAGGAGTTCGGTACAGTAAATACAATCTATTACCTGGGTAAGTTCGTTTTTTTTAAATTGGTCATGAAAAGGTTTTTCAGGCGCCTTTTTAAAAACCGGTTTCTGAATGTTTTTTGCTGCTGGGGAAGCAGACTTCAGGGCATGTAAGAAACCTTCCAGGATAACCACAAAACCTTTGCCACCGGCATCTACCACGCCGGCTTGTTTTAAAACGGGAAGCAGGTCGGGAGTTTCCTGTAAAGCGGTTAAAGCGTGATGGATCATGGTGACCATGATCCGGAGCAAATTTTCACTATGCTGGGCGGCAGCTCCTTCAGCTGATTTTCTTACCACTGTGAGGATAGTACCCTCAACCGGGCTCATTACGGCGCTATAGGCTTTTTGAGCGCCGTCTTTAAGGGCATTAATGATATCCGAAGCAGAAGCTTTTTCTTTGGTTTGCAACGATCGGGCAAAACCGTATAGAAATTGAGAAAGAATAACTCCTGAATTACCCCGGGCACCAATCAAGCTCCCTCTGGCAGAAGCTTCCGCTACCAGACCGATATGACTGGAATCCATTTTGCATGCCTCATCAACTGCAGAGAGCAGCGTTTGATACATATTGGTGCCGGTGTCACCATCAGGAACGGGAAAAACATTCAGGGAATCTATTTCATCTTTTGATTGTTTAAAAAAGTCGATTGCTCCCCGGAGCATCATTTTAAGGTCGGTTCCGTCAAATGAGTATATTAACACATTCTTCCTCCCGTTTGTTATTTTCCAATATGAGTTTCGACGTTTTATTTGATTTTCCTTTGCTGGCAACAATTAAGAAGAATTTAAAATTTTGATTTAATCAAACATCTAGACACTGTATGACATTGTTGCGATGATTTTTTTCCTCCCTTTGACTTTTTTCTTTACAGGTTGTACATTAATAAAGAATGGAAAGGATGGGAATTATATTTTTTCGCGTCAGGAGATGGAGTATGACTGTTAAAGTAGGATTGGTAAGCCTGGGTTGTCCCAAAAATTTGGTTGATTCAGAAGTAATACTGGGGTTTTTAAAAAACGCAGGTTTTGAAATAACCAACCGTGAACAGGATGCTGAAGTGCTTATTATAAATACGTGTTCCTTTATTAATGATGCCAAGGAAGAATCTATCAAGACTATTATTCAACTTGCACGGTTAAAAAACGGAGGGAACTGCCGCGCCCTTCTGGTAACCGGTTGCCTGGCGCAACGTTATGAAAAAGAATTACTGGCTGAAATGCCGGAGATAGATGCATTGATCGGGACGGGTTATATTACGGATATTCCTGCAATAATACCAAGGGTTTTAGCGGGAGAAAGTTTTTCACGGGTTGGCATACCCGGGTACCTTCATACTTCAAATACGCCAAAGATACAAACCACACCACGGTATACAGCTTATCTGAAAATAGCGGAAGGTTGTAATAATTGCTGCTCTTATTGTATCATACCTGCTTTAAGAGGAAAATACAGAAGCAGAACCATGGAAGATATTTTAAACGAAGCCGTAAAGCTGGTTGAATACGGAGTAAAAGAGTTGATTCTTGTAGCCCAGGATACCACATTTTACGGAATTGATCTTTACGGCAGGCCGGTTTTAGATGATTTAATAAGACGGTTGGCTGCAGTGAAAGACCTGGTTTGGTTAAGAATACTCTATACCTATCCCACTTTAATAACTGACGGACTTATAAAACTACTGGCGACGGAAGAAAAATTATGCCGGTACCTGGATATGCCCCTCCAGCATGCGGAAAATGAGATCCTCAAAAAGATGAACCGGTACAGCAGCCGGGAGGAAACTGTGCGACTGGTAAAAAAACTGCGTGCGGATGTACCCGGTATTACTATACGGACCTCTTTTATTGTAGGATTTCCAGGTGAAACAGAGCAAGGTTTTCAAGAATTGCTTGATTTTATGGAGGAATTAAAATTTGACCGGGTGGGGGTTTTTGCATATTCGAGAGAGGAAGGTACAGCAGCGGCAATACTGCCCGGTCAAGTGCCGGAAGAAATAAAACAAGAAAGATGTCACCGGGCTATGTTCCAGCAACAGAAGATTTCCTTGGAAAAAAATTTAAAAAAAATCGGGAAAGTAATCACGGTTTTAGTGGAAGAACGCAGTCTGAAAAAGCAGGGTGTATATATAGGGAGAAGTGAGGGGGATGCTCCGGACATAGACGGTAGAGTGCTCTTTAAATCAAATTTGGTTTTACAACAGGGTGAAATAGTAAAAGTTTTAATTAAGAACGCCCGGGAATATGACCTGAGCGGGGAACTAATTCAATGAATCTACCCAACCGGTTAACACTTGCAAGGTTATTTCTAATCCCCATATTTTTAATTGTGGCGTCGATGAGGTTTGACTACGCCGATTATTTAGCTGCTGCTATTTTCATCCTGGGTGCTGCCACCGACGGACTGGATGGATATATTGCCAGAAAAAACAAGCAGGTGACATTGCTTGGAAAATTTATGGACCCCTTGGCAGACAAAATTCTGGTTTCAGCGGCTTTAATCGCTTTGGTTGAACATAACCTGTTGTCCGGTTGGGTAGCAGTGGTAATTATCAGCAGAGAGTTTGCCGTAACCGGATTAAGAGCCGTTGCGGCTACAGAAGGAGTGATCATGCCGGCAAGTATTTTGGGGAAAATTAAAACGGCAACCCAGATTGTAGCAATAGTAGCCATGTTTATAGGAGATATTCCGTTTAAGGTTTTTCATTTTATTTTAACCTTAGGTCATGTAGCCATGGCCGTGGCAGTAGTGTTTACTATCTGGTCCGGTATGGATTACTTTTTGGCAACCTGGAAATTATTAAAGAGAAAAGGTTACTAAGAAAGAACGCTGTTGATATGTGACAGGGTTCTTTCATACCAGCTATTTACTAAGGAAACAAAGCTGTCTTTTATGCTATAATTATGTAACAGTATTGCTATCTTGGGCCTTGGAAAGGGAGAACTGCATGCAGTGGCGAGGTTTAAAAATACCTGTGATTATATTTTCCCTGTTGGCAGGGATGGCCGTTATTTTTGGCATGCAGTGGTTATATCAAAAATTGAGTTTTCAGGAACCGCTGGACGCTACCTTGGAAAAAAATCAGGTAGTGGAATCATATCAGTTAAGCAAAGTAGACCGCCAGTACCTGATAGAAATAAATATTAACAATGATGCTGACTTGATGGATAACTATAAAGAAATCCATAAGGAAATTAACCATATTATGGGTAAGCGTTCTTTTGAGTTAAGAATTATTGATGATAGCGACGATATTCTAAATCAGGTTTGGTACAATAGCCAGTATGCCGTTTACCAGGCTGTCGTCCAGGGGAACTACCAGGATATGGCGGCGGTGGTCAACCGCGAGGCGGAAGCGTTAGGTGCTGAGGCCGAAATAAATTTGGACCGGGAAAATATTTATTTTAGAATCAAACACCAGGGGCATGCTCTTGATAAAATAATTCCCATTAATGTGGGATTTTACGGTAATACCAGTATGTTACCTGCTGGAGGTGAAGATGGTTAATGCTTAAAGAAATTAGTATCGGGCTAGGTTTAGCGGCTGTGATCTCCCTGGCAGCATTAGGTTATGAGATCACCCCGTTCGTCTTTCTTTTAGTAGCAGCAGGGGGTCTTTACTACATTATTAGGGCTAGAGGTTTGATTGATACCAAGAATTTTGAGAGTGTAAGTAATTTAAGAATCGAAGAAACATCATTCGAAGATATCGGTGGACAAGAATCTGCTATTAAAGAATTAATAGAAGGGTTGGATTTTATCAAGAATTATGATGATATTAGACAACTAGGGATACGTCCCTTAAAAGGTATTCTGCTTACCGGTCCGCCCGGCACTGGAAAAACACTAATGGCCAGGGCTGCTGCCAGTTATACCGATGCTGTATTTCTTTCTACCTCCGGTTCGGAATTTATTGAAATGTACGCCGGTGTGGGTGCGCAACGGGTAAGGAAACTATTTAAAACGGCAAGGGAAAAGGCGTTGCGCAAGCAAAGAAAAAATGCGCTTATTTTCATTGACGAGCTTGAAATATTAGGTGGCAAAAGGGGACAAACTACCAGCCATTTGGAATATGACCAGACTTTGAACCAGTTATTAGTGGAAATGGACGGTCTTAAGGTTGACGATAAAGTAAGGGTACTGCTGGTGGCGGCTACAAACAGGGCCGATATGCTTGACCCGGCCTTGATAAGACCGGGGCGTTTTGACCGCCAGGTTAAAGTTGATCTGCCCGACAAAGAGGGAAGATTGGAGATCTTAAAGTTGCATACCAGTAATAAACCCCTGTCTGAGGATGTAGACCTGGAAATAGTTGCTAAGGAAACCTTTGGTTTTTCGGGGGCACATCTCGAAAGTTTGGCCAATGAAGCAGCTATCCTGGCTATGCGGGAAGATTGTAAGGAAATATCGCAATGTCACTTTAACGAATCAATTGACAAGGTAATGATGGGAGGCAAACTTGATAAAAGACCTGCAAGGGAGGAGATGAGGAGGGTGGCCATTCACGAACTGGGTCACGCCTTGCTCAGTGAAGTTGTGCGTCCCGGTTCTGTTTCCACACTTACCATTACACCCCGGGGTGATGCCCTGGGATATATGCGCCAGACTCCTGAAGACGATACCTATCTGCATACTAAAGATTATTTGGAGGACCAAATTGCTGTAATGCTTGCCGGGGCTGTATCTGAGGAAACTATTTTGGGAAATCGCAGTACCGGTGCATCGGGAGATTTTGAACAAGCGATGCGCGTTGCGGAAACAATTTTACGGTCCGGAATGTCCAAATTGGGCATAATCTGTCCTGAAAGTTTGCCGCAGGGTTTAAAACACCGTACCCTGGTCGGTATTGTTAAAATACAGGAGGAGCGGGTGAAAAATCATATTATTAATTCAAAACAGATATTTAATCGGGTGGTCGAAATGCTGATGGAAAAAGAGAGAATCTCCGGAGAACAGTTTCGCCTGATACTATACGATAAAGAAGGTGCTCAAGTTACTGTGCCAGCTGAATAAAATTGGATAAAAATTGATCACGTTAAATTTGCAAACCACCGTACCGGTAATTTAATGCGGAACGGTGGTTTTTAATGTTAAGGTTTTTTGGTTATTTAAATTCGTGAATATGGTATAATTTATAAGATAGGGGATGAGATTGTTTATGAAAGCAGAATTGATTTTTACCGGTTCTGAATTATTGTTGGGTCATATTTTAAACACCCATGCCCAATATTTGGGGTTGAGGTTGGCCCGGATGGGTATAGAGGTAGTATTACATACAACTGCCGGGGATAACCAGGAAAGGTTGGAGCAGGTTTTCAGGCAGTCATTGGAACGTTCCGAATTGATTATCACTACCGGGGGCTTGGGACCTACCACTGATGATCTGACCAAGGAAATATTTTCTGAGGTTTTAGGTCTGCCAATGGTTTTAGATAAAAACTTGCTTGCCGAACTAAAAAAATTTTATTGCCGCCGGGGCTTGGATATGCCCGCAAGTTTGGTTAAACAGGCTTATTTGCCGAAGGGTGCGCAGATATTGCTTAACAAGCGGGGAACTGCTCCGGGAGTGCTTATTAAAAAAGGAAATAAAATTGTCATTATGCTTCCCGGTCCTCCAGGCGAACTTAAAGTTATGTTTGAAGAGTCCGTGGTCCCGTTTCTTTCGGATAAGTTGCAAGGCAAGACATTGATGAGGTATAAGGTTTTAAGACTCACCGGTATTTCTGAGTCAGCGGTTCAGGAGCAAATTGGAGAATTAGGTGGTCAGGGGAATCCGGGCATTGGCTACATGGCTAAGCCGGGTGAAATCCAGGTGCGGATTGCGGCAAGTTCGGGCAGTATCAAGGAGACTGATAAGATGGTAGATGAGCTTGCTGATAAAATTAAGAAGCGTCTTAAGGATTATATTTTCGGTTTTGATGACCAAGTGTTGGAAGAAGAAGTGGGTAATCTTTTAAAGGACGCAGGGCTTTCAATCGGAGTGGCTGAGTCATGCACCGGTGGTTTAATTACTGCAAGACTGACGGAAATACCGGGAAGTTCGAAATACTTAAAAGGCGGAATAGTTGCTTACAGTAATGAAATAAAAAATAAATCGCTTGGTGTGGCTTATGGCATCCTTGAAAGGTACGGTGCCGTCAGTAAGCAAACTGCGATGGCTATGGCTGAAGGGATAAGAAAAGCGGTGGGTTCTGACATTGGTCTTGCCGTGACCGGTATTGCCGGTCCTGGTGGTGCATTGCCCGGCAAACCAAGGGGGCTGGTTTATGTGTCCTTATCTGACAGTAAGATGACCTTTTATAGGAAATACTGTTTTCCGGGAGACCGTTCGGCCGTGAGGCAAGGTGCCGTAAATGCTGCTATGAATATGGTAAATATTCACTTGACCGGAAAAGATTAAAGCAGGCTTTTATTTAAATTAGCATGCTAATTAATTTTTCATATATTGACAAGAAAAGGTAAGCGTCATATAATCAATACGAACATGCGTTCACTACATAGAAAGGAAGCTGGTATTATGTCGGATAAAAAAAGGGCTTTAGAGCAGGCTTTACTACACATAGAACGTCAGTTTGGGAAAGGATCGGTTATGAAGCTTGGGGATACTCCGGCAAAGTTAAATGTAGAAGTGATTCCAACCGGTACACTAGCGTTGGATGCGGCCCTGGGGGTGGGTGGTCTGCCTCGCGGCCGGGTAATTGAAGTATTCGGACCGGAATCATCCGGGAAAACTACGGTGGCACTCCATGCTATATCTGAAGCTCAAAAAGTGGGAGGAAATGCTGCTTTCATAGATGCTGAACATGCCTTGGACCCGGTCTATGCCGGCAACCTGGGAGTTGATATTGAAAATTTGTTGGTATCTCAACCGGATACCGGTGAACAGGCATTGGAAATTACAGAAGCTTTAGTCCGGAGCGGTGCTATAGATATGATCGTTGTAGACAGTGTGGCGGCGCTGGTGCCAAGGGTTGAAATCGAGGGGGAGATGGGTGATTCCCATGTTGGGTTGCAGGCTCGCCTGATGTCTCAAGCCCTGCGTAAACTCACCGGGGTAATAAGCAAATCACGTACTACGGTTATTTTCATTAACCAGATCCGGGAAAAGGTTGGGGTTATATATGGTTCACCTGAAACCACAACCGGTGGCCGGGCGCTTAAATTTTACTCTACCATCCGGCTGGAAGTGCGGAAACAGGAAAATATCAAGCAAGGAACTGATATCATTGGTAACCGGACCAGAGTCAAAGTGGTTAAGAATAAAGTAGCTCCCCCCTTTAAAAAGGCAGATTTTGACATCATGTATGGAAAAGGGATATCTAAAGAAGGAAGTATATTGGACCTAGCTGTTGATTTAAAACTGATTAATAAGAGCGGTGTGTGGTATTCGTATGGGGAGCACAGGCTTGGTCAGGGTAGGGAAAACGCAAAAGAATACCTTAAAGAACATCCGGAAATCACTGGTGAGATAGAATTTAAAATTTGCCAGTCCCTCAATATCAGTAGTAGCTTAAAAACTTCCTTCTCAAACGTGCCGGGGGCAGACCTTTTAAATGAAAACTGAAATAAATCGAGCTTTATCGTTTGCTTGTAAATTATTGGCTAAACATAGGCGTACCCGTCGTGAGTTAGAATTGCGTCTGAAGCAAAGAGGCTTTTCTGACGAAATATCCCACCAGGTCATCGAAATGGTAAATAACTATGGGTATATTGATGATCAGGCTTATTCGCGGTTTTGGGTAAAAAATAGAATGGTAAAAAAAGGTTTTGTATTGTTAAAGCAGGAGTTGTTAAACAAGGGGGTTGCAATAAATATTATTGAAGATGTCCTGGCGGAATATGGGCAGGAAGCGGAATATAGGGCAGCTCTAAGATTGGTTGAAAAAAAGATGGGTTTGTCCGGTAATAATTGTTCCGTTTCCCGCCTGGCGTTTTTTTTAAAATACAGGGGGTTCTCAAGTGAGGTTATAGGTAAAATTTGTCGCGAGTTTAGTGACCGTGGTTGAGTCTTGACATCTATCAAAAAAGTCTGTACAATTAATGATGAATGCTGGGAGAAAATAGAATTAAGATGCTACTAAATACGGTTTTATATAGATAAAACCAAATAGATACGGGTAAAAGTTTAACCGGTAGTCAGTGCGGTTAAACTAAAAACTAGTGCCTATTTTTAGGCTTACTTTTTTGCCGTTTCTAATCCAATAAAATAAGTAGTATCTGGTTCGTTTTCTACCGAGTTATACTCGGTGTTTTTTTTGTCAGGCCAAAAAACAAGCTAAATTTGATTGGAATGAGGAGGTGAGATTAATGGATGTTAATATTTTATTTTTTACCGGCATTGCGCTGGTTGCTTTTTTGGTAGGGTATCTTATTAGAAAGTATTTAATTGAAGCGAAAATTGCTTCCGTAGAAACAGAAGCGAAAAGGATTTTGGAAGAAGCCGAAAAAAATGCTGAGGCCCAAAAAAGGGAAGCCATTTTAGAAGCTAAGGAAGAAGTTTTGAAATTCCGCAACGAGGTTGAAAAAGAAAGCCGGGAGCGGAGGTCGGAGCTTCAAAGATTGGAACGCAGGCTAATGCAAAAAGAAGAGACCTTGGACCGCAAGGTTGATTCAATCGAGAAAAAAGAGGAGATACTTAACCAGAAGAAATCTGAAATAGAGACAACCAAAGCTAGATTATCAGAGATTTATAACCAGCAAATAAGTGAATTGGAACGCGTATCGGGTATGAGTTCCGAAGAAGCAAAACAGATGTTGCTTTCGGGTGTTGAAAAAGAAAGTCAACATGAGGCAGCGTTGTTAATTAAAGATATAGAAAATAAAGCCAGAGAAGAAGGCGAAAAGCGTGCTCGTAACATTATTTCTCTGGCTATACAGAGATGTGCCGCTGATCATGTAGCAGAGACTACCGTGGCGGTAATACCTTTACCCAGTGATGAGATGAAGGGACGTATTATAGGGCGGGAAGGCAGAAACATACGTGCTTTTGAAACTATGACCGGGATTGACCTGATCATTGATGATACACCTGAAGCAGTAATATTATCTGGTTTTGATCCGATTCGCAGAGAGACAGCAAGAATCGCCCTGGAAAAGTTGATTGTCGACGGAAGGATTCATCCGGCACGTATAGAGGAAATGGTAGCCAAGGCTCAAAAAGAGGTGAACACCCAGATCAGGGAAGCCGGAGAGCAAGCTACTTTTGAAACAGGTGTGCATGGTTTGCACCCGGAGTTGGTGACACTTTTGGGACGACTTAAGTTCCGTACCAGTTACGGACAAAATGTATTAAAGCATTCCATTGAAGTAGCTCATTTGGCCGGATTAATGGCCGCAGAGATTGGTACAGACATTCAGATAGCAAAAAGAGCCGGGTTGCTTCACGATATCGGCAAATCAGTCGACCATGAAGTTGAAGGACCGCATGTAGCAATAGGGGTTGACCTGGCTAAAAAATACCGCGAGTCACAAGAAGTTATTCATGCAATTGCTTCTCACCATGGAGATGAAGAACCAAAAAGTATTATCGCTGTTCTGGTGCAGGCGGCGGATGCAGTTTCTGCAGCAAGACCTGGTGCCAGACGGGAAACACTGGAGGCATATATTAAACGCCTTACAAAGCTCGAGGAAATTGCCAACTCTTTTGAAGGAGTTGAAAAATCCTTTGCCATCCAGGCAGGCAGAGAAGTCCGGATCATGGTCAAGCCTGAAAAAGTAGATGACCTTGGTTCCGTATATCTTCTGAAAGATATTACCAAGAGAATTGAAAGAGAATTGGACTACCCGGGTCAGATAAAAGTTGTAATCATAAGAGAGACAAGGGTAGTGGAGTACGCAAAATAAATTAGAAAACGGCTTGAAAAAGGCCGTTTTCTACTTTAATGGAATAAATTTATGTTCTTCGTTCATAAAAAAAAGCAGGAATACTTTATTCGAGACAGAAATCCATTAATATTTAGCAGGTTTCAGCGGCTTAAGGAAGGTGACTCCATTGGGATTTTGTTATAAAGGAAAAAAGGATAATTTGACCGATAGTGTCGGTCTGTTGATCTCAATTCTAGTACGTTATCCGGAAGTGGCGACGATTAATTTTGATCCGGAAAATAATTTGCTTAAGTTTACATTTATTTATTCACAGGTGCTGCAGGATAAAGAACTAAAAAGTCTAAAACGAAAAATAATGGATAGTATCGAAGTTTATAATTTTCTTGAAGGAAAAGAAACCAGAATGGTTTCTCTTGAACACAGTGTTTGTGACCATCTTACCATGATAGAGATTCAGCGCGATGTGGATACGTTGGTACAGGAAGAGATAACCCTGATCGTAGGTTTGTTCCGGCAGGGCCTGAATAATAATCTGGTTACGGAAGAAAATGAACTTATTGAAGAAGACTTGCTTGTCCAGGAAGAGATTATTGAACACATGTTAGAAAATATTAAGCGTTCTACTCAAGATAAATTTCTTTTTGCTTTTCGTGAAGAAGGCAGAGTTTTTGTGTTTAATAAATAATGGGAGGTTATTGTTTGCGCCTTCTAATAATAGGTGATGTTGTCGGTCGTTCCGGACGAAGAGCTGTTAAAGCAAATTTGAGCAGGTTAAAAAAGGAATTAGATCTGGATATGGTTATTGCCAATGGTGAAAACGCTGCCGGAGGCAAGGGTATTACCAGAGAGGTGGCCCGTGATTTGTTTGCCTCGGGAGTAGATGTTCTCACCATGGGTAATCATGTTTGGAATAAAAGAGAGGCTTTTGAATATCTGGACGAGGAAGTTAGAATCATCAGACCGGCTAATTATCCACCGGGAGTTCCCGGTGTTGGTGTCGGCATCTTTGGTAAAAATAAAAAAGTTAAACTTGCGGTAATAAATTTGGCCGGGAGGGTTTTCCTACAGCCTTTAGATTGTCCTTTTCGCAAGGCGGATGATATATTGGAAGAGATCAAGGGAAGAGTTATGGTGATTATAATTGATTTTCATGCGGAAGCAACTTCAGAAAAAGTTGCTATGGGTCGGTATCTGGACGGTAGGATATCGGCTTTATTAGGTACCCATACTCATGTGCAAACTGCAGATGAATGTATTTTACCCGGTGGAACGGCATACATAACAGATATAGGTATGACCGGCCCTTTTGATTCTGTGATTGGGGTTAAGAAAGAAATGGTTATTGACAGTTTTATAACTCAAACCCCCCAACGTTTCGAGGTCGCAACTGGTCCTTTTCAATTTAACGGAGTGGTTGTAGATATAGATGAAAATAATGGTAAGGCAACTGCAATTAAGCGGATTCAAAAATATGAGGTTGATGAGCTGTTTTTTAAAAATATTTAAAAATATTTTCAGTCAAAAAAAGGAATCATTTAAACTTTAGCGAAATATTTATTCAAACAGAAGGGTTTAGGAAAATTAGTCTGTACATAGTAATTAAGGAGGTTAAGTTGAATGGAAGTTTTAAAGGTCTCAGCAAAGTCCAATCCAAATTCTGTAGCCGGTGCTTTAGCAGGTGTGTTAAGGGAGCGGGGTGGTGCAGAAATCCAGGCTATTGGGGCTGGTGCCCTTAATCAGGCAGTGAAGGCAGTAGCTATAGCACGAGGTTTTGTAGCGCCCAGTGGAGTTGATCTTATATGTATTCCCGCATTTACAGATATTATGATTGACGGTGAGGAGAGAACCGCCATAAAATTAATTGTTGAGCCCCGGTAGGTTTTTTATAACTTCCAGTTGATTATAAACCTGTTTGTTCTGCTTTTGAATAAACAGGTTTTATTATTATAGATAAATTAGGGAATAAATTTATAGTGGAGGTTTGTTATTGCAATGGGTCTTTTTGACAATCAGGATTATCAAAGGTTACACAGTGAGAGTATAGTGGTAGATGCTCATTGCGATACACTAACCGCTATGTTGGAGCAGCAAAGGCGTCTGGGGGATTCTTCCGGTAAGGGGCATCTTGATCTTTTTCGTTTGAAAACCGGTGGTATTAAAGTGCAATTTTTTGCTGCTTTTATTGCTCCGCAATTTAAACATATTGCTTTTCGCAGGGCACTTGAACTTATAAATTTATATTATCGTGAGATTAAAGCCAATAATAAAAATATTGTTCATATCGAGAGTTTAGCCGGTATTTACGATGCTCTTGGCGCTGGTAAAATTGCCGCGGTACTTTCGGTGGAAGGAGGCGAGGCCCTTGAATGCAGGTTGGATGCATTGAGAATGTTGTATCATCTTGGGGTGCGCAGTCTTACACTGACCTGGAATAACCGTAACGACCTTGGCGACGGTGTACTTGCAGGAAAAACAGGAGGAGGTTTGACCAGTTTTGGTTTGGCAGTTGTAAAGGAGTTAAACCGTCTTGGTATGCTGGTTGACGTTTCCCATTTATCCGAAAAGGGTTTTTGGGATGTTCTGCAATATTCAGAGCATCCGGTAATGGCATCACATTCTAACTGTCAAGCCTTATGTGCCCACTCCCGCAATTTAAGCGATCAACAAATAGAAGCTTTAGCTAGAAAAGGAGGGGTTATGGGTATTACCTATGTTCCTGATTTTCTCGGCGGGAAAGAATCTTCCGTAGATAAGATTCTGGACCATATTGATCATGCCGTTTTGGTAGGCGGTGTGAATTGTGTAGGACTGGGTTCTGATTTCGATGGTATAGTTCATCCCCCGTCCGGATTAGAGGATTGTTCCAAAATTTACGTTATTACGAAAGGACTAATTGAAAGAGGTTATCATTATAGTACCGTCAAGAAAATTCTTGGGGAAAATTTTCTTAGAATAATCAAGCAGGTATTGAAATGAAAAATGTAGAAAGATTTCTAAAAGGTGAATTTTAATGTCAGCAGATTTACATGTCCATACTAGAGCATCTGATGGCACCGACGGACCTGAGGAAGTGGTATGCCAGGCAAAAGTTATTGGTCTTAGGGCTATTGCTGTTACAGACCACGATACTGTGGAGGGGGTTAAACCAGCCCTTGCGGCGGGATATTTGAATGGTATAGAAATAATTGCGGGTGTGGAACTGGGAGCCGAATACCTGGGGAAAGAATTACATTTGTTGGGATATTTTATTAATATAGATAATAGTAATTTGAAGAAAAAATTAAATTTTTTACGCGGTGAAAGAAAAAGCCGTATTTTTAAAATGGTTCAGAAAATGAAAAATCTTGGTGTTCAGGTTAGTTATGAAGAGGTTTTGGCTGTATCCCAGTCAGGTGCCGTCGGTAGGCCTCATCTGGCAACGGTCTTAAAAAAAGCAGGGGTAGTGGATAGTACTGTTGAAGCATTCAATAAGTATATTGGATTTGGTTGTCCTGCGTATGTGCCGCGCTATAAGCTTAATCCAGCCGAAGCAATAAGTATTATAAATACGGCGGGAGGAGTATCGGTTTTAGCACACCCCGGCCAAAATAATGCGCATGAAATGTTAAACATGCTTATAATTAACGGGCTGGCCGGTTTGGAAGTTTACCACCCTACGCACTCGCGGGAACAGGAATATTTTTATCTCAAATTGGCGGAGAAACACGGGTTGCTCATAACCGGCGGTTCAGATTATCACGGGCGCGACCATAAAACAGGCAATTGCTTGGGTTCAGTAACTGTGCCTTACAGTGCAGTCAAAAAAATAGTAAAAAAGAAATGGTGCAACGGGAGGAGAACATGAGAAAGGCCAAGCGAATGGGTAGTCTGTCTTCGGGTGTTTTTAACGAAATGGAAGACAGGAAAAAGGAAGTTGAATCAAGAGGTTTAAAGGTGATAAACCTGGGAGTAGGAAGTCCTGATCTTCCTCCCGCTCCACATATTATGGACGCCTTGACTTCCTCGGTACAGGATCCTTCTAAATACTCTTATCCTTTAGTAGGATTGAATCGTCTTTACCAAGCCCTGGCAGACTGGTATAAGAAACGTTTTAATGTTAATTTGGATCCTGAGCGCGAGATGTTGGTTTTAATGGGTTCTCAGGACGGGCTGGCTCACCTGGGCATTGCTTATATTGATCCTGGTGATGTAGCATTAGTTCCGGATCCGGGGTATCCCATTTATAGTTTCAGTATTTTCATGGCTCAGGGTGAAATATACCCGGTACCACTTTTGGCAGAAAATCGTTTTTTGCCTGATTTTACCATTATCCCGGAAGATGTTGCCCGGAAGGCAAAAATGATGTTTATAAATTACCCTAATAATCCGGTTGCTGTTTCTGCAGACAGGAAATTTTTTGAGCAGGCGGTTGAATTTGCTCGTAAATATGATATATTGATATGTCATGACGCCGCATATGTAGAGCTTGCATTTGACGGTTTCAAGCCGGTGAGTTTTCTGGAAATACCGGGTGCGAAAGAAGTGGGGGTAGAATTTTATTCTCTTTCTAAAACATATAATATGGCAGGTTGCCGGATTGGTTTTGCTGCAGGAAACCAGGAGGTCATTTCAGCTTTAAAACTAATTAAATCAAATATTGATTACGGAGTTTTTTGTTCCATCCAGGAAGCAGGAATAGCAGCCTTGAACGGTCCACAGGATTATGTGGCAGAAACCGCCCGGACTTATCAAAAACGTCGGGATATTCTGGTAGACGGCCTGGCAAAGATCGGCTGGTACATGCCCAAACCTAATGCTTCTATGTTTGTATGGGCACCTATTCCTCCGGGGTTTAGGTCTTCGAAAATGTTTGCCATGGAACTATTGGGGAAAAGCGGTGTGATTGTTATTCCGGGAACGGCATTTGGCAGGCAAGGAGAGGGTTATGTCAGGATTGCTCTGGTCGAGGATGAAGCGGTTCTAAAAGAAGTGGTCCGGCGGATTTCACAACAGTTTAATTTTACTTAATTAGTTAAAAACCGATGAAAAAGCACCACATCGTCTATTTACCTTTTACCCGGCATATACTAAAAACGAGATGCCAGGTAAGGTGGTGGTGATGGTGGAACAAATTGCAGATGTTTCCTACTTAAAGAAGCGGGTACAGGAACTTGAGGAAAGAGTTGAGCAGCTCCGGCTCAGCCGGAGAGTATTAATGAATTTAATTGAAAGAATTGAAAAAGATAAAAATAGGTTTTTAACCCGCCTGGAAAATGAAAACCGTAAGCTCCATTTGAATAATTATCGTTATGCCCGGTGGTTGCTTCGGAAGAACCAACAAATCGTTGAACTGGAATCAAAGTTACATAACGCTATGCCACAAAATTCATCAAATATATAAGTTATCCACAATATTATACACATATTGGCAGTTATTGTTAATATTATTATATTTTGACATTATATAATTTATATCGACATAGTCCCAGGGGACTTTTTTTCTGGATAGAAATATCGTAAAATATCTCCTATACGTTGGGGAAAAAGCTTTCAAATTCGGTGACAGAATAGGCGGTGATTGCATTACGTATAGCAGTGGTCGACGGGCAGGGTGGAGGTATTGGTAAGCACATTATGGAACGATTGCGCCGGGAACTGCCGCCTGAAGAATTAGAATTACTGGCGCTGGGTACCAATGCGCTCGCTACTTCGGTAATGCTCCGGGCCGGGGCAAATGAAGGAGCTAGCGGTGAAAACGCGGTTGTTTATAATGCGGGGAAGGTGGATTTAATAGTAGGACCGATCAGTATTTTATTACCCAATGCCATGCTGGGAGAATTATCTCCTAAAATGGCCGAGGCGCTTGCTTCCAGCAAAGCCAGGAAAATACTTTTGCCTTTAAGTCGGACAGAAATTGAAATTGTTGGCTTGAGAGCCGTTCCACTACCCCATTTGATAGAGGAATTGGTTAATAAGGTTAAAGAAATTTTAAATAGTAAAGGAAGTTAAGGGTAGTATTTTCTTAGTAAAGGATTTTATTTAATATTCTAGAATATGAATATCATGTTTTTGATTAAGCTAATTTTTGGTTGGTGAATGATGAAAGGAAAACTGGTTTTAGTACTGGGAGGTTCTCGTAGCGGTAAAAGTGAGTTTGCCGAGAAAATTGCCGCGCAAATGGGAGAACGGGTAATCTACATAGCTACTGCGGCGGTGCTTGATGATGAAATGGCAGAAAGAGTACGATTGCACCGTATTAGGAGACCTCAGCTGTGGGAAACGGTTGAGGAGGAAAAGAATGTCCTGGCAGTATTGCAAAAGGGTCGTCAAGGGGACGTTTTTATTCTTGATTGCGTAACCATATGGCTTACCAATCTGTTGTTAGATAAGAACAATTCCAGCCCGGAAGTAAGCTTGGCGAAGAAAAAGGAATATATTTTAGAACAAGCTGTTAAACTTGCAAATACAGTGGAAACCGGATTGCATTTAATAGCAGTTTCGAATGAAGTTGGACAAGGATTGGTGCCGGAAAACTCTCTGGGCAGAGTTTTTAGAGATTTATCGGGAAAGGTTAACCAGATAATTGCGGCCAGGGCGGAACAAGTGTTTTTAACAGTTGCAGGAATTCCAGTAGATATTAAGTCTCTAGCCCCGGCCGGAATGGAGTGTTTGAACAATGGCTGCTAAATCAATTATGGTTCAGGGTACTGCTTCCCATGTTGGTAAGAGCATATTGGTAGCGGCCTTATGCCGTATTTTTGTTCAGGACGGTTACCGGGTGGCACCTTTTAAGTCACAAAACATGGCCCTGAATTCATTTGTTACCAAAGATGGAGGTGAGATGGGCCGTGCCCAGGTTGTGCAGGCTGAAGCGGCAGGTATAGAGCCATCTGTAGACATGAATCCAATCCTGCTCAAACCGTATGGTCATGCTTCATCGCAGGTAATAGTTCTTGGAAGGCCCATAGGCAATTTTTCTGCACAACAATATCATAACCAATATGCGCCGGGTTCAATTGAGATAATAAACAAAGCTTTAAACCGCCTTTACGACGCCTACGATTTGGTCGTAATCGAAGGTGCCGGCAGTCCTGCCGAGGTAAACCTTCAGGATAATGAAATTGTTAATATGTTTATCGCAAGGACGGCTAACGCTCCGGTAATATTAATTGCGGATGTAGATAAAGGGGGAGCCCTGGCAGCCGTAGTCGGCACTTTGGAATTGATTCCTCCTGAAGACCGGAAACGGGTTGCCGGGATAATTATAAATAAATTTCGCGGTGATCTGAACCTGTTTAAGCCTGCGGTGGATTTTCTTGAGCAAAAGACCGGAAAACCGGTTTTGGGAGTGGTACCTTATTTTAAAGATTTACGCATTCAGGAAGAGGATACGGTCCCTGAGGATAGAAGCAGGGCCATGCTGGTAGAAGAACGCGGGGGTTGGGTGGATATTGCCGTGGTCCATTTGCCGCACATCTCTAACTTTACTGATTTTGATCCATTGGAAGATGAACCTGATGTCAAACTTCGTTATGTTGACAGCGTAAATAGATTGCGTGAACCGGATTTGATTATTTTGCCGGGCAGCAAAAATACCATGGAAGATTTGACTTTTCTCTACCGTTCTGGTTTGGCGGAACAAATCGTTGAGTTTTCACGTTCAGGAAAACCGGTAATCGGTATTTGCGGCGGTTACCAAATGCTAGGAAAAGAATTATTTGATACTCATCAAACTGTATCAAAATTTCCAAGAATAGAAGGCTTGGGACTACTGGACATAACAACTGTTTTTTCTTTAGAAAAGGTAACTAATCAAGTAGAAGCTTGCTTGCATGGAACCGGCTTACTTTTCAAAGGGCTTCAGGATATTAAGTTTACCGGGTATGAGATTCATATGGGCAAGACCGAGCTGGAGCAAGGTGTTAGTCATGCTGTTAATATTTTAAGGAGATCAGGTCAGGAAATGTCTTTTCCGGACGGTGCCGTCAGTCGGGATGGTTTAGTATGCGGTACTTATGTTCACGGTATTTTTGATGATGATTGTTTACGAAGACATGTTATCAATGTTTTACGCCAGAGAAAAGGGTTAGACCCTCTTTCGGCCACGGGTGCAATTTCGGTAATGGAGCAGCGCAATAGGGATTTTGATAAACTGGCCGCTCTGGTACGAAACAGTGTGCATATGGAGCAAATATATGGCTTGTTGGGGCTTGAAGGCTGTAAAAAAGGAAGGTAGGCTTTAATGTCGATGGATATTGGAGCATATATTTTCATAGCCTGCCTGGTTGATTTATTAGTGGGGGACCCGCGTATAATTCCTCACCCGGTAGTATTAATGGGAAAGACAATTGAAATCCTGGAGGGTTTATTGAGACGTATTACCGGTAGTCCTGCCGGCTTGCGTGCGGCAGGTGTATTTATGGTTGCCATATTGGTGGGAGGTAGTTGGATATTAACTTATTTATTACTACTGGGAGCATTTCAGGTAAACTACTGGCTGGGGGTTGTCCTGACGGTCTGGCTTATTTCGACCACTATAGCCGCGCGGGGATTGGCCGTTGCCGCAAAGGAAATATATAATTTGCTTTTGGCAGGTAATCTAACCGAGGCGCGCCGGAAGGTTGGTTGGATTGTGAGCAGGGATACCAATAATATGAACGCAAAAGATGTAACGAGAGCCACAGTTGAGACTGTGGCTGAGAATATTGTGGATGGAATTGTCGCCCCCGTTTTTTATGCTTTCATCGGAGGTGCTCCGTTGGCAATGGCTTACCGTGCCGCTAATACTCTTGATTCTATGGTTGGTTATAAAAACGAGAAATATATTGATTTCGGGATGGCTTCTGCCCGCTTAGACGATTTAGTTAATTATATTCCGGCACGTTTAACGGGGATGCTGCTATTGCTGGCCGCTTTTTTAACCAGGAAGAATCCCGGGAGAGTGATATCTGCTATTCTTCAAGATGCTTCCCGGCATCCCAGTCCTAACGGTGGAATTCCTGAAGCAGCTGTAGCCGGAGCGCTTGGAATAAGGCTGGGAGGTTTAAATTATTATCATGGGCGGGAGTCTTTTCGACCTTACCTGGGGAAAGAACTGAAACCCCTGGAACCATATCATATAAGCCAGGTTGTAAATCTAATGTATGTTACTTTCGGATTGATGGTTGTGACTGGTTTATTAATTATGAATATTTTACATAAAGGCTTTTTTTTATAGAAATCAAAATTAAGGAGCCCGAATTTTGAAAAGTTTTGTGTATGCTTTATATCAGTTGACCAGGTTGCCTTTACCGCAATTAAGTTTTAATGAGAGTGTCTATGGCCGGTCGACCAGGTTTTTCCCTGTAGTAGGTTTTTTATTGGGAGCGGTACTGGCGCTTTTGGTGTGGACAGTGAATTTTATTTTTCCGTTTCAGGTGTTGTCTGCCTTTTTAATTGTGGCCATGGTGGTTCTTACCGGTGGTATCCACCTGGACGGATTTATGGACAGTATTGACGGTTTGTTTAGCGGCAGGCCGGCAGAAAAGAAGCTTGAAATTATGAGAGACAGCAGGGTTGGCGCATTTGGGGTCATAGGTGTTGTTTGTCTTCTTTTATTGAAGTATAATCTTTTTCTGGGAATGTCCGTTGCAGCTTTGATAAAAATACTTCCCGTGGTTCTAGCTTTGAGCCGTTGGTGTATGACCCTGGCAATTGCGTTTTTTCCATATGCCAGGCCGGAAGGCCTGGGCAAAGTTTATGTTTGCCATACCGGTACCAAGGAACTGCTATGGTCTACTGTTTTTGCAGCCGTTATAACGGGTGCTTTTTTAGGCTTACAGGGATTGTGGTTAATGTTATCAGGAGGTTTTTTAACTTATCTCTTAGGAAAGAAAATCACCGGTGAATTGGGTGGTCTTTCCGGTGATATTTACGGTTTGATAAATGAATTGCTTGAAGTGTTTTTTATCGCTGCCGCATATCCTCTTCTTTTGACGGCAGTGCCTTAAAATAATTAGGATTTTCCTTAGGGAGGAGTTTTAATTTTGCAGCAGTTAGAACGCTTTCACGGGGGTAATTTAAACCGTGCTTCTTTAAAATACGGATTACCAAAAGAGGAAATCATAGATTTTAGTGCCAATATCAATCCCCTTGGTCCGTCAAAAGAAGTTACTACGGCATTAAAAAATAATCTGGATTTAATCAGCAGATACCCCGATCCTGACTGTAATGAACTGAAAACTGCACTGTCTTTTTATCTCGGAGTTCATGAAAAAAACATTTTAATGGGGAACGGGGCGGCGGAATTGATTTACCTGTTTATACGTGTTGCAGGTTTTAGGCAGGCGTTAATACCAGTGCCCACTTTTAGTGAGTACAGTCTAGCGGTTTTGAGCCAGGGAGGCGAAGTGCTTAAAATTAATATGCACGAGAAAGACGGTTTTAATCTGCCTGTAGATAGAATTATAGACCATTTTTCCCCTGGAAAGCTGCTCTTCCTTTGCAATCCCAATAATCCTACCGGGCGGGTAGTAAATGGAAGAGTGATGCGATTAATTCTTAAGGAGGCTTTATCTCGTGGGGTTTTTGTTCTGGTAGACGAAGCTTTTATGGATTTTATGTCATACCGGAATTATTTTTCCGTTATGTCTCTCGCAGAAAAGCAACCTAACCTGGCAGTGCTTTATTCAATGACTAAATTTTTTGGTATTCCCGGTTTACGGCTTGGAGCTATGGTTGCAAACGAAGAACTAGTGGAAAAAATGAAGATAGCAAAAGATCCTTGGAATGTAAACATTTTGGCACAAGTGGCAGGGATGGCAGGTTTAAGGGACGGGGTTTATATGGAAAATACCAGGCGGCTGGTAAAAAGGGAGAGAAAATTTCTTTATCGAGGGCTCAATGGTATTGCCGGATTAAGGCCTTTTCCTGGAGCGGCAAATTTCCTTCTCGTAAAGATTGTCCGGGCCGGGATGAATTCCCAAGAACTAACGGATCTTATCGGGAGGCGTGGTATGTTGTTGAGGGATTGTTATGGATTTTCCGGTTTAGAAGGTCATTTCATCAGGTTAGCGGTTAAAAACCGGTTGGAAAATAAAAAAATACTTTTGGCACTAAAGTCCGTATTGGAGGGATAATACATATGAGTTGCCGTATTTACCTGGTCAGGCATGGAGAAACAGAATGGAACGCGTTAATGAAATATCAAGGCCAAACAGATATTCCATTATCTGATCGCGGGCGCAGGCAGGCGGAGCTTATCGGCAAACGTTTGGCCGGTGAGAAAATTCAAGGGATTTATGCAAGCGATCTTGTCAGGGCGTATGAAACCGCTACTATTATTTCGACGCACCATGATTTGAGGGTGGATACGGTTCGGGACTTAAGAGAACTTGATTTTGGTGCTTGGGAAGGATTGACACAGAAAGAATTGAAAGCAACATTTGCCAATGAGATAAGACAATGGTGGGAAAACCCACTTTCAAACAGAATACCGGGGGGGGAATCCCTGAACGAAATGGTAGAAAGAAGCGTTAGAGTAATAAAAAATCTTGTGGTAAAGCATGCCGGGGGAAATGTAGTAGTGGTAACTCATGGTGGCGTTATTAGGAGTATCGTAATTTCAGTATTGGAAATGGATTTAAATAAATACTGGCGTTTTCGTTTAGATAACGCTTGTCTTAACATTATTGATTTTCCTGTATGGGAGAAAGGTATTCTTGTGCTTTTTAACGATTGTGCCCACTTAAATTTTTCAATTAACTGGTCAATAAATGATAAAAATTTTCTTTATCATCAACAGTAATAAATATGCATGGAACAATCTTTGCCGGAGAAAATACAAACATAATAGTAAAGAGGAGTGTTGTTATGGAAGAAAATGTTTTTTCAAGCCGGGTTCCCTGGAGCAAAGAACCCAGTTTAAAAGAAATAGCGCATGAGGTGGGTGTGGATTTCGATAGTTTTATTGACAGTCTTAGAGAAAATAAAAGCGATTTAGAAATGGCGGAAGAATTCGATGTTTCAGAAAAGTTGATTTATCATTTAAGAGATCATTTTTATTCTCACGGAGTACATTCAATTATGGGGCAGGATTAGGAGGTTAAAATAACCTCCTAATTTTTTACATGTCATTAGTTTAATAATAAACAAGCATTATTTACCTTTTATTGGCTTAAATTACTTGTGCATGTCCGGAACTCCTGTGTTATAATTAAGAAATATAAATCTTGCCCGTATTATATGATGAGGGGTGAATTACGTTTGGATCTGCAAAAATTTGGCGGTGAGGGTCTTACGTTTGATGATGTTATGGTTGTCCCGGCAGTTTCAGAAGTTTTGCCAAGGGATGTTGATATTAAAACTAATCTTACCAGAAATATCAAGCTAAACATTCCCATAATGAGTGCCGGCATGGATACTGTTACCGAATCAAGGATGGCTATTGCCATGGCCAGGGAGGGCGGAATTGGCGTTATTCATAAGAATATGTCAATAGAATGCCAAGCGCTAGAAGTTGACCGGGTTAAACGTTCGGAACACGGTGTAATATCGGATCCAATTTATCTTGCACCTGATAATCAAGTGCATGAAGCACTGGTTTTAATGGAGCGGTATAGAATTTCCGGTGTGCCTGTTACCGTAAAAGGAAAACTGGTAGGTATACTTACCAACCGGGATCTACGTTTTGAACGTGATTTTACGAAAAAAATTGGCGAAGTTATGACCAAAGATAATCTGATCACTGCTCCCGTAGGTACTAATCTAGAACAAGCCCAGGATATATTACAGCAATATAAGATAGAGAAGTTGCCGATAGTCGACAATGACTTTAACCTGCGTGGGTTAATTACTATTAAGGATATTGAAAAAACTCGCCAGTATCCTAATTCAGCAAAAGATGAACAGGGTTGTCTGGTAGTCGCAGCAGCCGTTGGCGTTACCACTGATACCATGGAGCGGGTAGAAGCGCTGGTAAAAGCCAACGTGGATGTTATTGTGGTAGACACCGCTCATGGCCATTCTAAAGATGTAATGGATGCGGTTGCAAAAATTAAGGAAAAATATGCGGATGTTGCCTTAATTGCTGGTAATGTGGGTACTGCCGCCGGCACCAGAGATTTGATCAAGGCCGGTGCAGATGCGGTAAAAGTAGGCATAGGGCCTGGGTCTATTTGCACCACCAGAGTTGTTGCCGGAGTCGGTATTCCCCAAATCACCGCAATATATAATTGTACCCAGGAAGCAGCGGGATATGGGGTTCCGGTTGTTGCTGACGGTGGTGTAAAATATTCAGGGGATATTACCAAGGCAGTTGCTGCTGGAGCAGATGTGGTGATGCTGGGCAGTATTCTGGCAGGCACCGAGGAAAGTCCCGGAGATATAGAGATTTACCAGGGTCGCAGTTACAAGGTGTATCGGGGCATGGGATCTTTGGGTGCCATGAGAGAAGGAAGTAAGGACCGTTATTTTCAAGAAATGGAGGACGAAAAAAAGTTGGTACCGGAAGGTGTAGAAGGAAGGGTTCCCTTTAAAGGTTCTTTATCCGATACAATTTATCAATTAATTGGCGGTTTGAGAGCAGGAATGGGTTATGCCGGCAGTCGGGATATTCCGGAACTTAAAAAGGCCACTTTTATCCGCTGTACTGCTGCCGGTTTAAAGGAAAGTCATCCCCATGATGTAGCTATTACCAAAGAGGCTCCCAATTACAGCCTGAGATAATAACAGCCTGCAAATTCTGGGTACTCCAGAAAATTTGCAGGCGATTATTTTTTTCATTAGACTTGTGGTTCATGCATGCCGGAAACCCGGAGTGGATAAATATATTCTGCCCGAACGTTTTTTGGTTTTTCAAACAGCATATTTTCAAACAGCATAACGTCTTTCCGTCTCGTTTTTTTTCCTATCCGCACCATCAAAACATTGGCCGGATGCTCGGTTATATCCGGGTCGTCGGTATTCCTTTTATCAAGACCTACCTTACCAAAGAATTTTGACAGCATTCGCTGGTAATTAAAAACCCCCAGTTTGTTCCTCTCTAAATCCCAGTGCCAGTAAAATTCTGTAGTTACAACGATAAATTCTTCCATAACCGGGTTCGAAAAGGCCTTTTTTAATAATAAGGTTCCAATTTTATGACGGCGCCAGTCGGGGCACACTTCTATAGCACCTAATTCCAATATTTGCGGGTGTTTACTCCATCTGCTGAACCGGTCAGGAAAGTGGAAAGTGATATAACCGATAATTTCACTGTTGTGTCTGGTAACATAGACCATGCCTTCGGGTAATTGGGAGATGTTAATCAGAGCTTCTTTTTGATTTTCCGGGGGGCGAAAATTATTTAGATTTTGGTTCAGATGAAACTTTGTAAGGTCTGAAGCCTCTACCGGTCCTTCAATCAAAACCTTCTTCCTCGGCATAGTTTCCATAAGACATGTTTCATTACAGGTGATGCTCACGCAAACACCCCTCTTAAAATTATTTTTAATAAGCCACTTCTGTTTTATACCGCTCAAGGCTTGATATCGACCATTCAACCTGTCATATTAACCATTAAAGTAATTATAATGTATTTTAAAGGTAGTTTCAATAATTAAAATTTTTTTTAAAAAAAATTGCAGAAAAAAGAAATAAAGTTTTTCCATAAATTGTTTAGTAAAATAAAGGAATTTTACTTTAAATGATGAAATTATTAAATAGTAATAATTTACCAACTCAAGGATGGTGAGCAATAAAAAATGGATGGGAAATTAAATTCCCTTACAGATGTTTTAAAAAAGACACTTTTCTTTTTTGAGGCTTTGTCCGTCTCTGAATTGGCACCACACGTTCAAAGAAAAATGCTTAAGGATTATTTATTACCGCAGGTAGAGGAGAAAGTAAGTCTTTGCCTGCACCAAAACCCGTGTTTTTATAATGAAAAAGAAAATTGGTACTTAAATTTGGAGGGTAATAAGGAAAACGATCAATTTTATTCACTGCTTTTAAAAAAAAGCCAACCGCTTAATATGCGTGAAATTTTAAAAATTTCCAATACGAAAAAGAAAAAAACGAAAAAAATCCTTTCGGAAGAAGTTAACCTGATTTCAGATGGCAGGTTTATTCAGTTAGACAACGGTTATTGGGGTCTTACCGAATGGGAGGTGGAAACCAGCCATTATTCTTTAAAACATCTGGTGATTAAAGCTATGAAGATTAATCCGGGGGGACTTTCTGTACAACAGCTTTACCAGTTAATTAAAAAATGGCGCTCCACGGAATTGAAGAGTATAAAAGACATATTACATAAGTTCCCTTATTTTGAACAAGTAGGAGAAGGAATTTGGAGTTATAATCCGTCCGTGCGTGTCCAATATGAGGGGATGTTAAAAAGGTTTCTTTTTTTAGTAGATAAACAAAAAAAGCGTTGGCATAGAGAAAGAGAACGCTGGAAATATAAAGTCAATTCTATGCAAAATCAACTGCAAGAAGCCTTGGCCGGGCAAAAAGAAACTGCTGCTGCGTTGGCAGAAAAGATGGAACTGGCAGGACAGCATGATTATCTTTTAACCCAGATGGCAGAGAAAGACCTTCTTTTATCACTCCGTAAAAGAGAAATTATTCGCTACCGGGAACATATAAACAAATTGGAAGCTAAGGCGAACAGCATACTGTATCAATGTCGACTTTGGGTTAAACGAACGAAGGAGGCACAGGAAGAAATAACCTGGTTAAAAAGTGAATTAACTAAAAATAGAGAAGATTTTGAGGCATTATGCGTAAGACTCCAAAACTATCAAGAAAGGGAGCGGGAGAATAATTTAAAGCTTACTGAATTAAAAGAAAAAAACGGTACCAGGGTAGCAGAATTGCAAACAGAAATTATAGAATTAAGACAAAAAATTGAAAAGGAAAGAGAAACAGGTGCTTTTGAAAAAAGAAGGTTGCAGGAGGAAATTAACACTTTAAGCAATGACTTAAAAAAAGCATTGAGAGTGGAAGAAGAGCACCAGCGTTCTTATTTGTTGGCACAGCAGGAACTATTTGCGGCAAAGGAAAATTATCATAGCTTGGAAAGGCGTCTGAGATATCCACTGGTACGATTAGTTATGAAAATTTGTACTTATTTTGACCGGCGTTCCGGTAATTAAAATTTAAATAAGGTAAATTATGGTCGCCCCAGAAGGCGATTTTTTTTATCTTGAATGCAATGAAATATTGACAATTGTTGTATAGCACCATAATATTGAAGTGAGTACTCACTAGCGTTTTAGTTTTATAGGGGGGTTAGTATTGAATGATTACGACATTGTTTTAAAAAGAATGATAGACGAGTTTAAATATGAAGAAAAATTGACCGAAAAGCAAAGGAATATATTGGTAGCAGCGCAAAAAGTTTTTTATGAAAAAGGATTTCACGCGGGTTCAACCAGTGAAATTGCCCGGGAGGCTAATGTGGCGGAAGGAACTATTTTCAGGCATTATAAAAATAAAAAAGAATTATTGCTCAGCGTGGTATTTCCCGTATTAATAAAAATGGCTGCCCCTGGTATTTTGAAAGATGCCAGGAAGTTGCTGTCGAACCAGGAGGAGCCTTTGGAAGGAATTTTGGAGAAATTGATTAAAAACCGGCTGCAAGTAGTGAAAGAAAACTGGCCGCGCTTGAAAATAGCATTCATAGAGTCGCAATATCACCCAGAAATAAAAGAAGCAATGGAAAAGTACCTGGCAAATGAAGGCAGGATGTTCTTAGAAGCATTCTTATCTGCCAGGGTTGAGAGCGGTGAGATTAAAAATAAAAATGTCCAGATCATGACTAGGACAGTATTTTCCACGTTAGCCGGCTATATCATATCCAGGCATTTTTTTGAAGACGAAGGTAATGAAGAAGAGGAAATAGCGGTAATAGTCGATATTTTATTACATGGTTTAAAAATAACTTCCAGTAAATTATAAACACCTGCATTTTTTGGTGATTGAAAAATAATCATTTAAAGGATGTGAAGGTATGGTAATTAGAAAAGCAGTAATGATTTGTTTAGTTATAATATCATTTTGTTTAAATGGATGTGCGGGCAAAAATGAAAATAAAATTGTCGCTTCTGGAAATATAGAGGCGACGGAAATACAGGTCGCTGCCGAAACCGCCGGAAGGTTGTTAACGGTAAATGCCGGGGAGGGAAACAAGATAAATGAAGGTGACCTGTTGGCAAAAGTAGATGCTTCTGCGGCTGTTTTGAAATTAAAGGAAGCGGAGGCAATGGTACAAGCAGCAGAGGCTGGCCTCAGAGATATGAAGACAGGAGCCAGAAGGCAGGAGGTTACGGAGGTCATGGCGGCAGTAGAACAGGCCCAAGCCAAAAAACAAGCGGCGTTGGTGGAGGCCTCTAATGCTTCCAAGGAATGGGAGAGGATAAAAGAACTTTATAATGCCGGTGCTGTTTCAGAGCAAGAATTGGACCGGTTGAGTACACTTCATGAGGTGTCCCAGGTAAAGCTATATGAGGCCGAGGCAAATCTAGAGGCAGCAAGGGCAAGGGCCGATATGGTACGATCGGGTGCGGCAAGGAGGCGATCGAAGTGCTGGAAGCCAAACTTAAGCAGGCCCTGGCTGCAAAAGAATTAGCTGCCAGGCAAATAGAAATATCAAGTATTAAAGCGCCGGTTGAAGGAGTGGTTTTAAGGAAAAATTTTGAGGTGGGGGAAATGGTTAATCCCGGGACGCGGGTTCTAACCTTGGCCGACTTAAATAACCTGTGGGTTACGGTATATATTCCGGAGACGGACCTGGGAAGGGTTCAATTAGGGCAGCGGTCCATGGTACGGGTAGACGCCTTCCCCCGGGATACATTTAAAGGGGAAGTTGTTTTCATTGCTCCGGAAGCCGAATTCACCCCTAAAAATGTTGTTACGGTATCTGAAAGGGTGAAAACGGTTTTTGCGGTAAAAGTGGCTTTGGGTTCGGGGAACGGAAAACTTAAGCCGGGGATGCCGGCTGACGTGGTATTTTTGCCCGTAGGAGAGTAGCCAATGAAAAAAGTGTTAAGGGTAACAGGACTGACAAGGCGTTTTGGCAACCTTACCGCTGTTGACGATGTTAGTTTCAGTATCGGCAGGGGAGAAATATTCGGTCTATTAGGACCAAATGGTTCGGGGAAATCAACCATTGTCCGGATGCTTTGCGGTATTCTTAACCCTAGTGCGGGCGATGGGACGGTTCTTGGTTTCGATATCTTGCGCCATTATGAAAAGATTAAACAAAACATAGGTTATATGTCTCAAAAATTCAGTCTTTATGAAGAACTTACAGTAGACGAAAACCTGGATTTCTTTCTGGGAATTTATTCGGTCCCTGCCGGTATTGCTAAAAATAACCGTAATGATATTTGTCTTATAACAGGTTTGACCGGACATGAGCACAGGATGGTCGCTGATTTGTCCGGGGGTTGGAAACAACGGGTAGCACTGGCCTGTGCCATGGTGCATAAACCGGGACTGCTCTTTTTAGATGAACCAACCGCCGGGGTAGACCCTCTATCACGGCTCCAGTTCTGGTCTATTCTTCACAACCTGGCTGCTGAAGGTATTGCCATTATAGTTACTACTCATTACATGGATGAAGCCGAACAGTGTCACCGAATTGGGTTTATGTACAGGGGCAGGATGATTGCAACGGGAACCCCCGAACAATTAAAATTGAACCAGCAAAAAGACACTCTGGAAGGTGTGTTTATATCGCTGGTAAAAGGTTCGGAAGAAGGGAAAAAGTTTTGAATAAAAACCGTCTTCTGGCAATAATTAAAAAAGAAGTGCTACAAATTAAACGGGACCGGCCCAGTCTGGCCATTGCATTCGCACTGCCCTTGTTAATGTTGATTCTGTTTGGCTATGCCGTAACTACTGATGTTGAACATATTTCCCTGGTGGTAATGGACCAGGACCAGACCAGAGAAAGCCGTAATTTGGTTAATGCATTCAGAGAATCGGGTTATTTTGATCCGGACTTTTATGTGTACTGCTACAGGGGGATGGAGAGTTTGATAGACGGGGGAAAGGCAAGCGCGGGGTTGGTTATACCCAGGGGATATGCCAAATCGTTGTCCCGGGGTGAACAGGCTCAGGTGCAGTTCTTTGTGGATGGATCAGACCCGCTGGTAGCAAGGACAGCTCTCAATACCGCACAGATACTTGCCCAGGTGCAGTCGGTACGTTTAAAAAATGAAACGGCATTGAAAACCGGATTGGTGGGGATAATTGAAGCAGGTATCGATTTTCATCCCGGTGTGTGGTACAATCCCGAGATGAAAAGTGTGAAGTTCAACATTCCCGGTTTAATTGGGTTGATTATGCAAAATATAACCATGATGCTGACTGCTTTTGCCTTGGTAAGGGAGCGGGAGCGGGGAACCATGGAGCAACTGATTGTTACCCCAGTGAAACCGGTGGAACTTATTATCGGTAAGCTTATTCCCTATATTTTTATCGCTCTGTTTGACGTGACGCTAATACTGCTGTTTGGAGTTTTGTGGTTTAAAGTGCCGGTGAGTGGAAGTGTATTACTTTTAATGGCGATATCTTTTATTTTTTTGCTGGGGGCTCTCGGAATCGGGCTGCTCATCTCTACCTTGGCAAAAACCCAGTTGCAAGCCATGCAGGTGACTATGGCCCTGATCCTGCCCAGTGTGCTTTTATCCGGCTTTATGTTTCCCAGGGATGCTATGCCGGTGGTAATCCAGTGGATTGGATATGTTTTCCCCATTACCTATTTTTTAGAAGTTTTACGAGGGATCATGCTGAAAGGAGTTGGTTTAGAAAACCTGTGGCAGCAAACTCTTATTTTGACATTTTTTGGGGCGGGTATATTAACCCTGGCTGCTATGCGTTTTAAAAAGAAGCTTGATTAAAAAACCATATTAAAGGTCCCATTTTGAACATCGTGCACCCCAACGTCCGATTACTGTTTCTCCTTCATAAATTTCTACTACTTCACATGTATTTGAACAACCGTTACATTCAAAACTTTTTGTCCGGTAGGGTAGTCCGGTTATGCTAAATCCTTTAAACCTGGTGGTACCGGCTCTGGCAACCTCTTCTTTTGCCAGTTGGGCGGCACCAATTGCCCCCATGATATCAAAATGTTTCGGAACGTGTACCGGTAAATTCAGTTCTTTCTCAAAAGCAGCTTTAATGCCCACATTGGCTGCGACGCCGCCCTGGAACACTACGGAGGGTAAAATTTCCTTACCCTTGCCCACATTGTTAAGGTAGTTTCTCACCAGGGCTTCACACAAACCCTTGATTATATCAGCAATACCGTAGCCCATTTGTTGTTTGTGAATCATGTCAGATTCAGCAAACACGGTACAGCGGCCGGCTATGCGCACCGGTATGTTGGATTGGAGCGCCAGTTTGCCGAATTGAGAAATGGGTATGTTGAGCCGGGATGCCTGCTGGTCTAAAAAGGAGCCGGTACCGGCGGCACACACGGTGTTCATGGCAAAATCAGTAACAATTCCGTTTCTCAGGATGATGATTTTAGAATCTTGCCCACCTATTTCGAACACTGTCTGGACATCCGGTATATGGGTAGAAGCAGCTACGGCATGAGCAGTGATCTCATTTTTAATTGTGTCGGCACCTACCATTACCCCGGCGAGATAACGTCCGCTACCGGTGGTTCCGGCACCACATATTTCAACTCCCGCTAACATAGATTTCTCAGCACGCTTCAGACCTTTTTGAATAATTTCTATCGGCTTGCCTTCAGTGCGCAGGTAAAGTCCGGTCAAGACTTCTCCGGTTTCACTTAAAACAACTATGTTTATACTAACCGATCCGACGTCAATTCCTAAATATGCTTTCATCTGTAAATACTTCAGTCCTTTTGGGTAAATTAAACAACTATGTTTTCCTGGGCTATTTTTTTTCTGTACATTAAATCAACAAATGCTTCCAACCTGGTATTCATACCGGCTTTGCCGGTTTGTTCGTCAAGAAAAAAAGTAAGCACCGGAATGCTGTAATCCTTGCTTACTTTGGTCAGAATAGTGCGGGCTACTATTTCAGGAATACAGGTAAATGGAGCAAGTTGAATCAAACCATCGAATTTGCGTTTGGAGTAAAGGATGGTATTTCCGATGGATTCCAGACCATGGCCTCCAATTAGTTCCGGCAGGTAGGGAAGAGCTGCTTCCTTTACGGTCATTCTTTCAGAAGTTTCATTCCAGGTATTATCCCTGGTCCAGCCGGTCAAAAACATCGATCTTTCCACTTCAACTGCCAGATTGCCAAGGGTTTCTTCTATTTCAAGATTACTGGCCGGTTCCAGTAAAACATAGATTTCACCGACAATACCTACTTTTAAAATTATCCGGTCGGGGTTTTGGGGGATACTGTGTAATGCTTGAAGTGCCGCCGCTTCAGCCTCTATAATTTGCTCGGTAGTATAAGCCTGATCAATCCATTCCACCACTTTCCGGTAAACCCGTGAGGTTGTTCCCCGGTTTAACTCCCTGGGTCTGACCACATGGCTGAACTTTTCCGCTTTGTCTAAAGCCTGCAGCTTACGCCAGGCCCTTTTTATATGTGCAATAATTCCTTTGATAGAAACACGAGCCCTATTAAGTACCAATATATTTTTTATGAAATTGAGAGGCTGAAGACGTGGAGGTTCAAAAACAATCATTTTGACGTCATAACCCAGATCCCGTAATATTTTATGGTGCAGCATAGCATATTCCCCTGCCCGGCATGGTCCGACCCCGCCGGTAGTGACTATGGTATCCGCGCCCATTTCTATGGTTTCCAGATAGGTGCCGGTTAAAATTTTAAACGGAAAACAGGCAAATTCAGGAGAATTTCGGACTCCAAGGTCTAATGTACGCTTGCTGGGACGGGGTGGTGGAACTACTTCATTACCCAGGTCTTCCAAAAGCATCTTGAAAGTTCGCCACGATTCGGCAACTCTGGGGAAGGTTACTTTAGGCATATTATAACTCCTTTCTTCGTTTTACCATGTCGACAAAAGCTTCCAGGCGGGTGGCAATCCCGGCTTCTCCGGTATGTTCATCGAGCATCAGAGTCATAAAGGGAATGTTTTGGTGTTTCTTCGCTTCCATTTCTATTAATTTATTAGTTAAAGAATCAGGACCGCAGCCAAATGCTGTAACATGAATAACACCGTCAATATTACCACGTTTAAAAAATAAATGTGCTGCCTTTAAGACCAGGTCGCTAAAAGTCCAGAAAAGTCGTTTGGGGAGACCACAATTTCTTTGTAGAGACAAGCAAAACGGGTGAATATTCTCAATGGTTAAGGCGTTCACGCCGAGCTGTCGAAGTTTACTGATGATATTCACACTGATAAAATTGTCGTAAATAAGATAGGGATAACCCAATAAGGCAAATTTTAAATTTAGATTGTTTGCCCGCTTATTTTTTATCGTGTCAGGATTGTTTAAGCAGGCCATTGCTTCTTGAGGTTCAAATCCCTTTCTAAGCAGCCTGGCATAGCGGCTAAAAATTTTTCTTGCCTTCCAGTAGGCTTTGAAAGCGGCAACTTTTCCTACTCCAAAATATTTCCCCGTTTCCAGAAATGCTTGCATAAGTGCCCAGCGACTTTGCCGGGTATCTATACGTACATCAATAATTGGCGGCACATTTTCCAAAGAATGACGGATCATATCCGGCAAACCCAGAAATTTAGGGCAATAAACGGTTTTCCGGTTTAGACATACAACCCGGGGAATATACAGGTAGTCAACCCTGTCTTTTATTTCTATCACATGACCAAAAAAAAGCTTGACCGGTACGCAGGCATCCGCTAAAGCTTCTTTTACGCCTTTATCCAGGATGATTTTGGTTGTGTTGCCGGAGGTAACAGTCTGAACGCCTATTTCATTAAAGAAGGTATGCCACATCGGGTAGTAAATATAATAAAGCAAGGTGCTGGGAATACCAACCTTAACATCCAAATAAAGGCACCCCCCTTTTATTTGTGCTGCTTAAACTATACTTTACATTTAGGCAGGCTATACCGCTAATATTTCTCTAATTCTATATTTTCTGGGAAAATTCCTTCAACAAAAAACAACAAAAAAAGACTTAATTGGTTTTTGGGTTTTTTTATGTGTTTATCTTACAGGGAGTATAGTTTTAAGTACTGGGAGTAAGCTAAAAGTGCAGGGAAAAAAGATTGTAATGACGAAAATAAATATACTAGATACTTTAGTGCTTAAGATATGGGAGGAGAAGTTGTATGTCAGATTTTACTGAAAAATTGCTTGCATCCAGGACTGTATATAGGGGGAAGATAATTAAATTAAGAGTCGACACTGTGGTTTTGCCTGACGGTCGTACCGGTAACCGCGAAGTTGTGGAATATACCGGGGCAGTGGCTGTGGTACCGGTGAATGAAAATAGAGAGCTTCTCATGGTCAGACAATACCGTCATGCAGCCGGGAAAACACTTTTAGAAATTCCGGCCGGCAAACTGGAACCGGATGAAGATCCTAAGGACTGTGCAAGGAGAGAGTTGCTTGAGGAAACTGGTTTTAAAGCCGGAAAATTGGACCGGTTATTCAGTTTTTTCAGCACTCCCGGCTTTACCACAGAAAAACTGCACTTATTTTTGGCGGCCGATTTAAAGTGCAGCAAGCAAAATCTTGATGAAGATGAGTTTATTGATGTGGTAACCGTTCCTTTTGAGCAGGCTTTAGCAATGATTTGGGCGGGAGAGATCTGCGATGGCAAGTCAGTGGCAGGAATTTTTGCCGCGCATATTTTAGAAAACGAAAAACTATTATAGCTTATTGGCAATAAAAAACACTGGCGGATGAACCTCGTACGCGGAAGGAGACGTAAAAAGGTGGCTGTTAAGCTCAAAGATTACGAAAACATAACCGGCAGCAAGGTCATCGAAGAGGTGCGGTTATTAGGCGAAAAATTAAAAGGTTATGCCGTGTTACATATAAATTCTACCGCGGTGGGAGGTGGAGTGGTAGAAATATTGAAGTCGCTGCTGCCTTTGATGAGGGATGCCGGTCTGGAACCAAAATGGTCGGTGATGAAATATGACCACGATTTTTTTAAGGTAACAAAAATGTTTCATAATGGCTTGCACGGGCAGCAAGTGATGATCACAAGTGAAATGAAGGAAATTTATCTGGCGGCGGCTGCGCAGAACCGGCATTTATTGGAAGAAAGCGCCGACTTGGTAGTGATCCACGACCAGCAACCTCTCGGATTGACTGCCTACCGTAAAGGTATTTCCCGCTGGATTTGGTATTGTCATATCGACCCCATTTATGCTGTGCCGGAAGTATGGAGTTTTATTTCCCCTAAAGTTTGTTTGTGTGATTTAGCAGTTTTTCATTTGGCTGAATATGCACGTAATCTTCCTTTGTTGCAGTATTTCATGCCGCCTGCTATTGATCCCCTGTCAGATAAAAACAGGGAAGTTAATTTAGTTGAGTATAAAACAATATTAGAAAAACTGGATATTGATCCTGGTGGGCCACCGGTGATTCTTCAGGTATCCCGTTTTGACCGGTTGAAGGATCCTGCGGGTGTGATTCAGTCTTTTAAATTGATCCGTAAAAATAAAGACTGCCGACTGATTTTGGCTGGTGGAGGTGCCAGCGATGACCCTGAAGGGAAAGCAGTTCTTGATGAAATAAGGGAATTAGCAGATGGTCAGTCGGGTATAAGGGTTATTGCGTTAAATCCGGATGCCGATCTTGAAATTAATGTCCTTCAGAGACGTGCTGACATCATAATCCAAAAATCGCTACGTGAGGGGTTTGGGTTGACTGCCGCTGAGGCCTTGTGGAAAAGTAAGCCTCTAGTGGTCACTCCTACCGGAGGATTGGTTTACCAGGTATTACACGGAAAAACTGGACTTACTGCCCGGACGGTTGAAGAAACGGCCAAACAAATAGTATATCTGTTGGAGCAGCCGGGATTTAGCAATCGATTGGGTGCGGCAGGGAAAGAACATGTGCGCAAAAACTTTATTCTTCCGGTCTATTTGTTAAAATGGATTAATCTTTTACTGCTACTAAACGCTAGGCGTTAGTTTCCGGTTTAAACTTGCTGAAAACTATTTTTTGATCTGCCAGCTGCGCTACCAGACATCCTGTAGGTAACGGTTCTGAACGGTTGGGAATGTATCTTTGTCCTGCTATACTTAGGACAGTTGGGGCAAGTGATAAGGCGATGATTTTTGCATAATGTCCGTCCCCCGTACCGGCATGAATGGTACCACGACAATACCCCATAATTATGATATTACCTCCGGAAAACACTTCAGCGCCCGGGTGGATATCGCCTATTACGACAACATGACCGGGATAATTGATCCGCTGTCCCGAGCGCAGGGATCGGCGCACCAGCAGCGTTGCTTCACCGGTAACGGCTTCAGAATGCTGGACGGTTATCGTTTGCTTGCCGCGGTTTTCTGTGCAAACAGTTCTTAAATTGGTATTTCCCGTTTTATTAGGAATCAATCCGAATTGACGGCAAATATTTTCAAGTTCATTTTTTTCATTTACCGGTATTTCCCGGTGTTCCTGGAGCAAGGAAAATGTTGCACCTTTAAAAAAGCCCCTGGCAGATTCCATTTTGCGAAGAAGATTATTCCTGATTTCCTCAAACTCCCGGTTTGCATCAAGGACGATCACCAATCCGTTTCTGGTGCCTTTAATATTTACCATGTCCCTGCCCACAAGGTTCACCTCCTACCATATGCTATATATGGATAAGTATTCGATTATTTTAGATCTTTTCCTTCTTATTTTGAAAATTATTAACAAAAGAACAAACTATAAATAGCATAAAAAAACTAATTTCACAGAAATTTCTCTTTAAACACTAAAATCTTACTGTTTTTTATTTTTATTATGGAGGTAAATATGTCGGAATGGAGGAAAGACCCAATTATTGATCGTTGGGTGGTCATTTCCAACGAGCGTGGGAAAAGACCCTTTGATTATAATATAAATGAAGTTAAGAAAAATCAGGGATGTCCTTTTTGTGAAGGAAATGAATATAAAACCCCTCCGGAAATAATAGCATATCGTAAAAAAGACAGTATTAAAGACCGACCTGGTTGGAGGATCCGGGTGGTACCGAATAAATATCCGGCTTTGAACAGCCATAGTTATAATTCAAAGAGGCGGTGCGGATTCTTTAAAAGTATGGAAGGTATCGGTGTACAAGAAGTAATTGTAGAATCAACTATTCATGAGTCAGGGTTGGATAGGCAAACGGAAGAACAGGTAGCAGAGGTGATTTGGGTCTGGCGTGACCGTCTGCTTGATTTAAGGAGAGATGCGCGAATAAAATATATTCAAATATTTAAGAACAGCGGATATGCAGCAGGTGCTTCTCTGGAACACACTCATTCGCAAATTATAGCCATACCCATGGTTCCGTTGGAGATAAGACAGGAGATTGAAGGTGCGAAAAAACACCTAAAACAGCATGGCAGGTGTATTTTTTGTGATCTTCAAGAACAGGAAATTACAGCACAAGAGAGAGTTGTTATTAACAGCAGTTATTTCTTGAGTTTTGCTCCTTTTGCTTCACGTTTCCCATTTGAAATATGGATCATACCCAAAAAACATCAGCACGATTTTATTCAAATCCGGGAAGAGCAGGAGGTTAAAGAATTGGCAGCAATAATAAAAAAAACATTACGCAAAATATTAGCTGCAATACCAAATAGTCCTTATAATATAGTATTACATACTGCTCCAATTAATTTACCAGAAGATGTTATTTTTCACTGGCATATTGAGATAATGCCGCGTTTTACTTTAATTGCCGGTTTTGAGTTAGGCACCGGGTATTATATAAATCCTTTATCACCTGAGATAGCGGCCAGGATCCTCCGGGAAAAAAAATAGAAGACTTGCCTTTTTCTTGAAGCGAGCCTTCTTAATAGGTAATGAGTTAAATATTAAAAGGGAGACAGATTGCCTTTAGAATCAAATTCTAAATGAACTGACGTTTTTATTGCTGAAATTGAAGACATTTCGCAAATCTCATTGAATACAGCTTCTGATACCAGCATTTCAAAAAGTTTGAGGGTGTTACGAATACGAATGATTCTACATTTTTGCGGTGCTGTTGTTTTAATGCTTTTCAGAGCTGAAAAAACAGCTTCCTTGTCGTTAGAAAATATCATCGGCAGCATTGCCCGCTGAGTGAAAGAAGTGGTCAGGGCGTTTAAATACATGGTATGGCGGTCCAATTTGTCAACCAGCCTGGTGGTAGTAAAATCAGCAAGTCCTATACCGTAGGCATTTCCATGTGATTCCGGAGTAAGATCAAGAACTGCAATTTTATTAATCATGGGTTTTGTAGGCTCCGGTGTTCCGCATATTCTCATACGCCCAATAACGTTGGTATCCATGCCCGTACCACTAATGTTTTTACCTATTTCATCCACAATAAGTAAATCCAATTTATTGGTGGGAAGACCGGGTAGATAGGCGCGAGCTTCTTTAAGGAGTTTTTTTTCAATTTTAAGAAAGCTATCAGAATTAACCCAAACCAGCTTACAGGTTTGGTCGTAGGCATCTTCAATAATAGCCAGCCCCATGACTACCGGAGCAATTCTCAGTATCTCCCGACCTGCTTCCGCCACGGCCCTAGAGAGAAGATGGGGCGGGCACCTGTGTAAAGAAGCAGCTCCTGCCGGGCCACCCAGACCTACCACCAGCATTTTTAGCAAACCACTTTCATAATCGCCATAAAAAGAAGTATGCGGTTTTATTCGATTTACCACAACAATAGCGTCACATTCCAGGGCTATTTTACTTAAGAATACTTTACCGTAAAAAACATATCCGATTTCTACACATTCGGTTGAGCAAATAATCGGTGCTTTAACGCTTTCCTCCGTAATACCCAGTGATTCTAATAAATTCCTCTGCCCCGAAGACTTTCCGCCACCATGGCTGCCCATAGAACCAAGCAGCACCGGTTCGGCACCCAGTTCTTTTAAATAGCAGACCACTTCATGTAATATTTTACCAATATTGTTAATACCTCTGCTGCCAGCGGTAATTCCCACGCGCATACCTGGTTTAATACTATTTTTTAGTTCTGAAGAGCAAAGGGTTATTTTAATTTTTTCAGAAAGATTGGTTAAACTTGAATCAGGAAATGTTTGTTTGATTTTAACCATCGGAGGAAAAACAGCTTTACTTAACGCGACCATCTTCCTCCTTATTTTCAGGGCTGAGAAAAACATCTTGCACATTGACGTTTACTTCCAACACTTTTAAACCGGTCATGTTTTCGACGGCTTTTTTAACGCCGACTTGTATTTCTGAAGCGACTTTTGGTATTTGTACACCGTAATCAAGAATTGTAAAAATATCTATAGTCGCTTCTTTTTCTCCCACCTCAGCTTTAACGCCCTTGGAAAGATTTTTTCTCCCCAGTTTTTCGGCGATTCCTCCTGCGATGCCGCCGCTCATTGCCGCTACTCCGGGAACTTCGCTGGCAGCTATACCGGCGATAATTTTTACCACGTCTTCAGAAATTCTGATTGAACCTTGACTGTTGCCTTGAATAAGAAGCTGATTATTTTTTGTTTCTTTTTCCAATCTAAGCACCTCCCATTATTTTACTTATAGTAATTATACCATTTGTTTGGTGAAACTGTCTATAAAAAACCCGGATAGTAGTTTTAAATAAAAGGAAATACATTATTATGGGAGAATTATCCTATAAAAATAAAAATGTTTTATCTTTAGGAGGGAAAGGTTGTTATGTCGCTTTATCGCACCAAGTTGTTTGTTCCCGCCAACGACCTGCGTAAGGCCGGAAAAGCCATGATGTTGGATGTAGACGGTGTAGTATTGGACCTTGAGGATGCGGTGGCCTTGAGTGAAAAAACAAATGCCAGGATGGCTCTCAAGGAAGTATTGTCTTTACCGCGTAAAGGAGATGTTTTTGTTCGGGTAAATAGTGCTCAAACAGACTTTATTCTGGGTGACCTGATGGCTGCAGTGAAACAAGGAGTAAAAGGTATTGTACTGGCAAAATCAGAGTCAGCGGAAGAAATACGACAGGTGGACTGGTTAATCAGTAAGATAGAGATTGAACGCGGATTGCGTCCCGGGGAATTAGAATTAATACCTTTTATAGAGAGTGCTAATGCCATAATAAATGTTTATTCAATTGCTTCTGCTTGTTCGCGCGTGAGCAGGATGTTTTTCGGGGGTGTGGATTACGTTCTGGATATAGGAACCAGCTTTTCAAGCAAAAGTGAAGAGTTGTTTTATGCCCGTTCAAAACTTGTGGTAGCTTCACGTGCCGCTGGTATAGAAGCGCCGATTGACACGGTTTATCCTGATTTTAAAGATGTCGAGGGTCTAAAAAAAGATGCAAAATTAGTACGCCAGCTGGGCTTCCAGGGTAAACTAGCCATACATCCATGCCAGGTGGGTCCATTAAATGAAATATTCATGCCTACCGAAGATGAAATTTCATGGGCAAAAAAGGTAGTATCCGTTTTTGATGAAGCGGAAGCTAAAGGTCAAGCTGTAATGCAGGTGGACGGAAAGATGCTCGAATACCCCATAGCTGATCGTGCCAGACGGATATTATCCCTGGCTGAAATTATATCTAAAAAAACAAATAAAAACATTCTGGGTTAAGGAGAAAAATTAATCCACGATTTTTCTGATGTACAGAACAATAAAAGGAAGGATCGAAAAAAACTCTTCTTTGCCATAGTTTGCAAGCCAAATCAGGGACTGTTTCAATTTTCCCCAGGAAGGGGCGGGTTTATATAATTCCTCTCTCAATTTTAAAAGGTGCGTTTTTGCTTCATTTAAAACCGCGGGATCTTTAATTCTGGTTAAAATTTCTGCAATGATCCGGTCTAGAGGAGAAGCTGTATGGGATTGATAAATATTTTCATAATTGTTTTCGAAATCAATCAAGTTTTCTTCTTCAACGGTGGAATTTAATTCCTTACCGTGCTGGATCCTTTCTAAATCCATGATTAAATTTTCGAGATAATCTTTTTTACAGTTAAGTATTTCAATGAAATCCTCACGTCTTTGAGATTCTGAGTATGATTCGAACACAGAAAAACACCCGCCCCGTCCGGCTTGTTCAAAACCGTGGCGTTGACTGGATTCTTCACCGTAAACACGGTCGATTATTTTAGCGGTAAAATCTTCCCAAAAAGTATATTCTAGACCATAAGGAGCTTTTGTGCGTATATTTTCAATGTCCTTTAATTGCATTTCTATCAACTGTTTGGCGGCTTCAAGGTCTTCCATTTGCGGCAATGTTTTCAACTCCTCAACGTTAACCTGGAATTTCATATAAAATTATAACACGATGTCATTTAAGCGAAAAGAGTTTATAAAAACAAGGTTTATTATTTATAATGCTATACTGTTAGTTAATCTTTTTTAACTGCAGAATGCTTTGACCTTTCACCTTTACTTTGGCTTTATCGCCTATTTTAATGTTCTCACCAAGATGAAGGCTGGCTCTACCGGAGAAAATTCCTGAAGAACCTGACCGGAAAGTAATCTTGTAATGAGAAAAATAACGTTTCTGTTCAATACATGTTCCTGAAAATTCAATAACCGGAGTCGTAATATAATATCTGAGGAACATAAAACCTGCGACAATTATTGTTATAAGAAGGGTCAGGTTGCCGGCGGTTTTAATTGTTTCGTGGCCTACAATCGAACCTGTAACTGATAAAATCAGGCCTGACATGATAATTATTCCCGCAATTTTTTCTAACAAGATATATCCACCTCTTGTTTGTTACAATACTGTTTTTTATTTATTAATTCTAAAAAAAAACGCATTATCCTTTAAGATTGATAAAACTCTCACACCATGATCATGGTTATCACCCAGAAATAATTATAATATAAGGTATATGTTGTGGTGCGTCATATTTTTGTCGCTGTAAGACCTTGTGTTTGGGGATAGTTAACCTGGTTAAGTGTTAAAGTCGAGTAGTAGACCCCGCGTGTGCGGGGAGAACCTAAAACAGAGAACCGTCCCCTGATTGCCACTCTGATTGCCACTGATTGCCTTGCCTGATTGCTCCACCAGTTACGGTGGGTTTTATTTTTTGCTCTTTTGATCTTATTGAAGTAAAATATACGTTGTAAGCTTAGATATGTAGGAGGTTGATTGACAATTGAATGAAAATAAAAAGCCTAGAGGCTTCTATCTAATAAAAACATATGGTTGTCAAATGAATGACCATGATTCAGAGGTATTGGCAGGTATGTTAGAAAATATGGGATATATACCGGCCGGTAGTGCTGATAAAACGTCCGATATCGTACTCATAAATACTTGTTGTGTGCGCAAAACGGCGGAGAATAAAGTGTATTCTCTTTTGGGCAGATTACGACGATTAAAGGCGGAAAATCCGGATATGATCATTGGCGTTTGCGGTTGTATGGTTCAGCAGGAGGGCATGGCTGCAAGATTGCGCCGGTATTTCCCTTATGTGAATTTAATTTTCGGTACCTACAACCTGCATATGTTACCCGAAATTATTGAAAAATTTCTAGAAAAACGGGAACCAGTTCAAGAAATATGGACACAATCCAAAGAGTTAATAGAAAATCTTCCCGTAAAAAGAAAAGAGGGGATTCGGGCCTGGGTTAATATAACGTATGGCTGCAATAATTTTTGTTCCTATTGCATTGTGCCTTATGTGAGAGGGAGGGAAAGGAGCCGTCAACCGGAGGTAATTTTAAATGAAGTAGAGAAAATAAGCAGGCTGGGTTATAAAGAAGTAGTTTTACTGGGACAGAATGTCAACTCTTACGGTAAAGATTTGAAAAATGAGATAGACTTTGCCGGGTTGCTTGGTAAAATGGAAAGTATTAAGGGGATCGAACGCATCCGGTATATGACATCGCATCCCAGAGACTTTACCGGAAGGTTGATTGAAACTATTGCTGCATCAAAGAAGGTATGCGAACATTTCCACTTGCCGGTACAGGCAGGCAGTGACCGGATATTAAAAAAAATGAACCGGGGATATACCAGGGATGAATACTTCAATCTCATCAGAACAATAAAAAAGTATGTTCCTAATGCTACTATCACCACAGACATATTGGTAGGTTTTCCAGGGGAGGAGGATAACGATTTTGATGATACCATAGATTTAGTCAAACAGGTGCGTTTTGACAGCGCATTTACTTTTATATATAATGTCAGGCCGGGCACACCGGCGGCGGATATGGAAGGGCAGGTTCCGGAAAACAAAAAAACTAAAAGAATTCAGGATTTAATTGAACTTCAAAACAAGATTAGTCTGGAAAAAAACCAAGAAGAAAAAGGCCGGATTCAGGAAATCTTAATTGAAGGGGAAAACAAAAAAGTCAAAGGACATCTTTTCGGCAGAAATAGAGGTAATAAGGCGGTGTTTTTCCCGGGAGAAAAAAGTCTCATCGGTAAAACTGTAAGAGTAAAAATAAACGAGGCATATCTTATCCGCCTGGCAGGAGAGATGGTGGATTAGGCTAGGTTATTACCCCTGGGCAGAGCACAGGGTTTTTCTTTTGGTTTACTATACCATATGTTATAATGAACTCCAGGAGGGGTTCCGGTGAGTTATACTCCCATGATCAAGCAATACCTTGAAATAAAAGAACAATATCCGGATGCCATTCTTTTTTTTCGACTCGGTGATTTTTATGAGATGTTTTTTTCAGACGCGGAACTTGCTTCCCGGGAATTGGAGATCACCCTTACTGCAAGGGATGGAGGAAGTGAGCGCGTACCTATGTGTGGTGTGCCGTTTCACGCCGCAGATGGTTATGTTGCAAAGTTAGTTGGCAAAGGATACCGGGTGGCAATATGTGAACAAGTGGAAGATCCTTCTAAAGCCAAAGGTATTGTGCAGAGAGAGGTTACCAGGGTTGTTACTCCAGGAACAGTAATTGACGGGCAGCTGTTGGAAGACAAAAAAAACAATTATCTTTGCTGTATAGCACCTGGTACTGATGGATACGGCCTGGCATTTTCCGATATTTCCACCGGGGGGTTTAATATAAGTTTTTTTACCGGTGCTAAAGCGAGGACGGCATTATTAGATGAACTGGCCCGTTTGTCACCTGCTGAAGTTATCATGCCCTTGACGAGTGTGGCATATTTTTTTGAAGACTTAAAGATGCTGGACATTAAAATGATTAGTGGTTACCGGGAGCAGGCTTTTACCATGGTTTCGGCCGCGCAAATGCTAAAAGATAAACTTGGAGAAGGCTTTAAAAGGCAATTTAATACTAAACCTGAACTTACTATTCCGGTTGCCGGTGCACTGCTTAATTTTTTAGGAGATACTCAAAAAAGGGACTTGGTGCACATTAACCGGGTCCAATACTTAATGCACGGAAATTTTATGGTATTGGACGCCGCTACCAGACGCAACTTGGAGTTAACCAAAGCTATTTCGGATGGTTCGCGGAAAAATACGTTGTTGTCAGTTCTGGACCGGACTGTTACGGCTATGGGAGGAAGGTTGATAAGAAACTGGATTGAACAGCCGCTGTTGGACGGGAACGAAATAGAATCCCGACTGGACGCAGTAGAAGAATTGACAGAAAAAACTATTTTTCGCCAGGATATTAAAGAAGTCCTTGAAAATATTTATGATTTGGAAAGACTGGCTGGAAAAATATCATTTGGAAGTGTCAATGCTCGTGACTTGATTGCCTTAAAAAAATCCCTTTCCTATCTTCCCGGACTAAAATTTCTTTTATGCCAGGCTGAAACCAGGTTTATATTAAGAATTGGGAATGATATTGACACCATGGAAGATATTACCAAGCTTCTAGATGCTGCCGTTAATGACGATCCGCCATTTTCTCTGCGCGACGGAAATATTATCAAAAAAGGTTTTAATGCTGAAGTGGATCGTTTACGTGCGGCCGGGTCGGAAGGTAAAACCAGGTTGGCCGAAATGGAAGAAAGGGAGCGGGCCCGTACCGGCATTAAATCTCTCAAAGTAGGTTTTAATAAAGTATTTGGTTATTATATTGAAGTGACGAAGGCCAACCTTGACTTGGTACCGGAAGATTTTCAGAGAAGGCAGACTCTGGCGAATGCAGAAAGATACATTACCCAGGAGTTAAAAGAGTACGAAGATATGATTCTGGGGACTGAAGATCGTTTGGTGCAATTAGAATACCGTCTTTTTAATGAGATTAAGGAAAAGATAAACACTGAAATTCCACGTATACAAACTTCAGCCACTGCTGTAGCCAGAGCCGATGCCCTTTGGTCCCTGGCTGCCGCAGCTGTAGAAAACAGGTATACCAGGCCGGAGTTAAACTGTGAAGGATATCTACGCATAGTTGAAGGCCGTCATCCGGTTTTAGAAAGAGTGTTAGAAACGGGACAGTTTGTCCCCAACGATACTTTATTGGATAGCCAGGAAAACAGGATGGTTTTGATTACCGGCCCCAATATGGCGGGAAAAAGCACTTATATGCGTCAGGTGGCCTTGATCGTATTAATGGCCCAGGCAGGTAGTTTTGTGCCTGCTTCTAAGGCCGTGGTCCCGTTGGTGGACCGCATATTTACCAGAGTGGGGGCTTCAGATGACCTGGCAGGCGGTCAGAGTACATTTATGGTTGAAATGAATGAATGCCGGACAATTGTCACGGAAGCAACCGATAAAAGCTTGGTTATCATGGACGAGGTCGGCAGGGGAACCAGTACTTACGACGGGATTAGCATTGCCCGTGCTTTGGCCGAGTATATTCATTTACGTATCAAGGCCAAAACCCTGTTTTCGACTCACTACCACGAGCTGACCGATCTTGAGCAGATACCGGGTATTGTTAACCTTAATGTAGCGGTGGAAGAAAACGGTGCAGACATTGTTTTTTTAAGAAAAGTTGTATCTGGGAAAGCTGACCGGAGTTATGGAATTCACGTGGCCAAATTGGCCGGTTTGCCTGGAGAAGTCATCGAACGCTCGGCCGAGATACTGAAAAGCCTTGAAGATATTGAAGAGAGTTCCCGGCAATTTGCTGCAGCAGAAGAGGTAAAAAAAGATATTGCTAAATTGGAAGAACATTCTGTACTCCGAGAACTTCGGAATATTAACATTCTTGAAACGACGCCGGTGGATGCTTTGAATAAGCTGTATACTCTTAAGAGAAAGATAGAAGCAATTGATAATTAGATAAATAGTTGGGTTTTTAAGGGGGAAAGAACCCGTGTATGTCGGTATTGATGTAGGGGGGACTTTTACTGATGCGGTGCTTTTGGATAATGATCACGTGCTTGCTACTGCCAAAGTTCCAACCAGAGACGGGGAAGAGTTGCTAATATCGATTCTGGAAGCATTGGACAGCGTTCTCAGTGGTGTAGATACTAAACTTCTGAAGAGAGTTGTTTTCAGCACTACAATAATAACTAACTTTATAACGTCATACAAATATAACGATGTGGCATTGCTTTTAATCCCGGGTCCGGGTTTAATCTATAATTATTTTGACTTTGGTGCCAGAACATGTATCTTATCAGGTGCCGTTGATTACCGGGGCAGAGAAATAATTAATCTCAAAGAAGAAGAAATTAAAACGGTGCTTTCAGAGTTAGCAGCAGAAGGTTTTAAAAAGGTTGGTGTCGTTGGGAAATTTTCCCCTCGCAATACGATGCATGAAAAAAAAGTTGCTGCCATGATCAAAGACAGGTATCCCCAATGGCACGTTGAACTGGGTTCCCGGATTGGAGTGCAGCTTAACTTTCCCAGAAGAGTGCATACTACGTACCTGACATGTGCTACCCGTGAACCTTATTGTAGATTCATCAATTCAGTCCGGCAGGCACTGGTAAAACGAAAGATATACGCGGATATTTATATACTTAAAGCAGATGGCGGTACCATGCCGCTGGACATTTCTGAAGAATTGCCGGTTGAAACCATTTTCTCTGGACCTGCTGCCAGTACTCTCGGGGTTCAGGCTTTGATACCGCCAAAAGAAACAGCAGTGGTAGTAGATGTTGGGGGTACCACTACGGATTTGGCTTTAATACTGAGCGGCCGGCCGCTTCTTGCTGCCAAAGGCGCCCGTGTGGCAAACCGGCTCACCCAGGTTCGCGCTTTAGCGGTAAAATCTGTCCCGGTGGGTGGAGACAGTGTTTTGAAATGCTCAGGGATTAATATAAAAATATTACCGGAAAGACTTGGACCGGCTTACTGTATGGGTGGTCCGGTGCCTACACCTACAGATGCCTTACGGGTATTGGGATTTACTTCATTAGGTGATGGAGAAAGAGCAAGAGAAGCCATGGACCTTTTGGGAAAGGCCTTGGGTATGGTTCCGGAAGAAGTTGCAAGGAAAGTAATTGACCTGGTGGTAGATAAGATCACCGCTGAAGTACAGAATATGTTTTTAGAATGGGAACAGGAACCGGCTTACCGGGTATGGGAGATCTTACATAAACATAAAGTTCGTCCCGCAATGGTGGTAGGAGTTGGGGGCGGGGCTGCTGGTTTTATATCCATGATTGCTATGAGATTAGGATGTCGTTCCTTAATCCCCCGGTATGCTGCGGTGGCCAATGCCATAGGTGCGGCAGTTGCGAAACCGACGCTTCAAGTAAGCCTAAGGGTAGATACAGAAAAAGGCTACTATATTGTTCAGGAGGAAGGATATCAGGGTAGCCTAAAAAGTAAAAAATTTAATGAACAAAATGCATTGGACTTGGCCAGGGAATGGTTGGTTGAAAGAGCCGGAAAATACGGCGTTAAAATTGTGCCGGCAGAAATAGAAATTATTCACCAAGAGACATTTAATATGATCAGGGGATGGGTTACCACTGGCAGGTTGTTTGATATCACCATGCAAACTCCCAGGGGTATTATTGAAAATATTGGCCCGAGGGAGGTTGTCAAATGACTGGATCAATAAACCATAAAACGGGATTGATTTTTTTCCCTGCCTTTGATTGGGCTATTTCGCCTACTCATCCTGAAAGAGAAGAGCGACTTCTCTATACCAGAGATCAAATTTTCGAAGAAGGAATAATGGACCTGCCACAGGTAGTGGAATACACTCCATCACTGGCTTCCATACATGATATCGCCAGGGTGCATTTTTGCGTGCCGCAGGTGGAAGAGCAGATTACCGAGGCGCATTTAATCGCAGCGGGAGCAGGAATTTTACTGGCTGACGAAGTAATAAGCGGTCGGATTAAAAACGGTTTTTCCGTGGTCAGGCCGCCCGGACATCATGCCATGCGTGTTGTTCACGGCAATCGTGGTTTTTGTAATATAAATAATGAGGCAATAATGGTCGATTACCTGCGCTGCCGGCATGGTGTTAAAAGGGTGGCGATTATTGATACGGATGCCCACCATGGTGATGGAACCCAGGACATATTCTGGCATGATCCGGACGTGTTATTTGTTTCTTTTCATCAGGATGGACGTACCATATTTCCAGGTACGGGTTTTACGTATGAACTGGGTGGTCCCGGAGCTTTTGCGCGTACGGTTAACATACCCCTGTTACCGGGAACTACTGATGAAAGCCTGCATTATATACTGGATAATTTAATTTTACCGGTTTTGAATGACTTTAAACCCGAATTTATCATTAATTCCGCCGGACAGGATAATCATTATACCGACCCGCTGGGCAGCATGAAAATAACCGCCCAGGGCTATGCCCGGCTTACCGAGAAACTGTGTCCCGATGTGGCTGTGTTGGAAGGAGGGTATGCTATTGAAACTGCCCTGCCGCACGTAAACATGGCTATAATCCTGGCTTTGGCCGGCCTGGATTATTCCGGAGTTCGGGAACCGGACTATTGGCCGGGGCGTTTCAAGGAGACGCCGGAACGAAAGGAAGCGGTACGCAGGATGGTGGATGAGCTTATGGGGTACTGGAAAAATCGTGATAATTATAAGCCCGATTCAAGAGATATCAAAGATGATTTCTACCTGAGGGAAAAAGAGATATTCTATGATACGGAGTATTTTGTGGAAAATCAAGTTGAAAAACTCAGGCTTTGTACGAATTGCCAGGGCTATCTAACTATAGAATCAAATGTGGATCACATTTACGGAAGTAAAAGCAGCGTACTATGTATTTCAATTCCTTTTGCCGCTTGCTCTAAATGCCGGGAGGAAGCAACCAACCTTTATGTAGGCCAGAAAAAGACGAAAAAATATAGGTACATTTACCTTCAGGATAAGTCGGAAGACACTTTCGTGGGATATGATACTAATAATAATAAGGATTGGCATTCCTAAGAATACGGGGTTTGCGGTATGGCGAAGGTAAAAATATTGGATGAGTTTACTGCCAATCAAATTGCCGCTGGTGAAGTGGTGGAGAGACCGGCTTCAGTGATAAAAGAACTGATTGAAAATGCGCTTGATGCCGGAGCCGGTAGGATCGTGGCAGAGTTTGTGAATGCTGGTTTTGCTGCTATAACTGTCTCCGATAACGGTATTGGTATGAAAGAAGAAGACCTTATAAAGGCTTTAAGTCGCCATGCTACGAGTAAAATCAATTCTGCAGCTGACCTGAACTGTATCACAACGCTGGGATTTAGAGGAGAAGCCCTGCCCAGTATAGCAGCAGTATCTAGAATGTGCATTAAAACCAGAACCCGTGATGTGTTATCCGGGTCTATGCTGGAAGCAGAAGCCGGCAAGCTTATATCCGTTTCACCTGCAGGCTGCCCGCCGGGAACTACGGTAACAGTTAAAGATTTATTTTTTAACACTCCGGCAAGGCGAAAATCGATGAAAAGCACCTTGACGGAGGGAGCTGCTTGTGGGGATGTTGTTTCCCGTTTGGCCCTCGCCCATCCCGAAGTAAGTTTTGAATTGAGATCTAAAGGTCGGTGCATCTTTAATTCTTCGGGTACAGGCAATCTTTTGGATGTGGTAACTGCAGTGTACGGCACCGGGTTGGGGAGACAAATGATAACTGTAAATAACGAAACAGAAAATATTTCTGTCCGTGGTCTCTTGGGTAAGCCTGCTTTAAATCGCAGTACCCGCAGTCATATTACCATAATTATAAACGGCCGTTACGTACGCTGTCCGGCAGTTACGAATGCGGTGGAAGAAGCTTACCGCACCTTTTTGCCGCAAGGACGTAAGCCGGTGGTGGTTATATCTTTAACCATACTGCCTGAATGGTTGGATGTTAATGTTCATCCTACTAAGCTTGAAGTCAGGTTATTAGAGGAAGAAGCAATATCAAGACTGATTATTGACATAGTTAGAAAGACACTGAAAAATAAAAATATAATACCTGCTACTTTTCATGAGGATTTTAAAAAAAATATTCCGCCGGATGATGTCCTAAAAACATTTTCTCTCGAACCGGAACAAGCAAAGATTAATTTTGAGAAATCAGATTACAGCCCTGCGGGTTCAGTAGAAAACGGAAGTACCGGTGAATTGCCGGTTGCCCCTGAGCAGCTGCATGAGCCTGGTTTTGCGGATTGTTATAATTGGGACGGGACGGGGCGGGAAAAGATTGTATGTCACGGGGGAGAAGAATTGCTGCCGGAATTAAATGTTATTGCTCAGCTTCCCCCTACCTATATCCTGGCAAGTGGAGTAGAAGGCCTCTATATTTTAGACCAGCACGCAGCTCATGAAAGAATTCTTTACGAAGAGTTGCTGAACGGTTTTGAAAAGGTTCCGGGGCAATACCTCCTGGTTCCGGTAACGCTGGAACTAGACTACAGGGAAGCCGCCGTGTTAACTGATAAAATAATTTGGTTGAACAGCAGTGGTTTTATCATCGAACATTTTGGAGGTAATACCTTCTTGTTAAGAGGAGTTCCTCCCGGTATTCCCGCCGGTTATGAAAGAGAACTTTTTTTGGATACATTGGATTATATTAAGGAAAGGGGAACAGGTGTGTCCCGAATTGGAATTTTTGACCGTCTGGCATTGTCAGTTGCCTGCAGGAACGCAGTAAAATCAGGTGAAAAGCTTTCCCGGCCTTCAATGGAAGTGCTTTTACAGCGTTTGGCCCGTACAGAGAATCCTTATACCTGCCCTCATGGCAGGCCTACAATTATACACCTGTCATACGGGGATTTGGAAGCGAGGTTTGGAAGGTAATTTTGAAATTGAATTCGAGGTTTGCCGTCACTACTTCTCGCCGTCCGTTATCAAAGCAGATGGATAGTGCAAGAAGGATTGCCGGAGAGTTAAAATTCCCTTTTATTCATAGGAACGAACTGTCGCTGGAGGATTTTTTAAAAAAATATTTTATTGATGGAATTGTGGTGGTGTCCCGACAAAGAATATCTTGTATTTATAAGGGGCAGGAGTTCTTTTTTCATCCCGGAATGGCCAGGTTACGCATAATGGAGCTAATAAATGGAAAAACTGATCCAATGATTAAAGCCATGTCGCTCCAAAGTGGAGAATCTGTTCTTGATTGTACCATGGGACTTGGGAATGATGTCATTGTGGCGAGTTTTGTGTCCGGCGTGAAAGGTAAGGTGACCGGACTAGAAAGCTCTATATTAATATCCACGCTGGTTCGTTATGGTTTGTCATCTTTTCCAGAAACGAAAAAAGACCTGGCACTTGCAATGCGCAGAGTGGAAGTTATTAATACTGATTATAACGAATATCTGGCAAATTTACCACCTCGTAGCTATGATGTTATCTATTTTGATCCCATGTTCCGAAATCCTGTAAATCATTCACCGGCCATTAATGCCGTGAGGTTTTTGGCCAACCCGGAACCTGTTGACCGTCATGCTGTTGAGTTGGCATCCAGAGCAGCGGTAAAAAAGGTAATTATGAAGGAGAGACGCGGAAGTACTGAATTTGAGCGTTTAGGGTTCAGAACGGTTATGGGGGGTAAGTATGCACCAGTGGTGTACGGAGTAATAGATCTGCAGGGGTCGATGTAATGAATAAAAGAATTGAGCAATTACAACCCCTCGTAATTATAACCGGGCCAACGGCTACCGGAAAAAGTGAAGTTGGTGTAATGGTAGCGAAAAGTATTTGCGGTGAAATAGTTTCGGCCGATTCAATGCTTATTTATCGGGGTATGGATATTGGAACCGCGAAACCTACGGGAAGAGATATGCACGGTATTCCTCACCATATGATTGATATTGTAGACCCGGATGAGGAGTACAGTGTGGCGTTATTCCAGAAACAGGCACGTGAAGTGATTGGAGATATACATAAAAGAAATAAAGTGCCGATATTAGTCGGTGGCACGGGGTTGTATATCAGAGCGGTAATCGATGACTATGAATTTAGCGGGATAAGGGGCAACCGATATTTTAGGGAGCTTCTTTTCAAAGAAGAGGAAAAAAACGGTGCCGGTATACTGCACAACCGCTTGTCGGAAGTAGATCCGGCTACCGCTTCAAAGCTGCATCCAAGAGATATCAGGCGTATAATTCGTGCTCTGGAAGTGTATTACATTGCCGGTAAACCTATATCGATTTATCAAAGGGACAAAGATAATTGTTCCTTATATCAATCAATCATGTTTGGATTATTTATGGAAAGGGAAAAATTATACCAACGGATTGAACATAGAGTGGATAAAATGATTGATTTAGGGCTTATCGAAGAGGTGCGGGGTTTATTACATCGTGGATATCATAAGGAATTGAATTCCATGCGTGGTTTGGGATATAAGGAAATATCCTCTTTTTTGACAGGGGAATTATCAATGGAACAGGCAGTCAGTTTATTAAAGAGGAATACCAGGCGCTTTGCCAAAAGGCAGCTCACATGGTTTCGTCGTGATGACAGAATTATGTGGTTTGATGTCGAAAAATACGGAACAAAGAGAAAAGTGGCTGAAGAAATTGCCTTGTATGTAGAAGGAATATTATAAGGTTTATAGAAAAGGAAAAGAAAAACATTCAAACGGAGGGAGCCCCTACTATGACAAAACCCCAAATTAATTTACAGGATGCTTTTTTGAACCAGGTTAGAAAGGAGAATATTCCCGTTACTGTTTTCCTCGTCAATGGCTTTCAGTTAAAGGGGATGGTCAGGGGTTTTGATAACTTTACAGTTATCCTTGAAAGTGACGGAAAACAATTAATGGTTTATAAACATGCAATATCAACCGTAAGTCCTCAAAAACCTGTCAATACTTCTTTTTCTGAGGCGAAAAGCTCAGAAAGGATTTAAAAATTGACCCTTCCGTTCTCTACGGAGGGGTGATTTTTTTAGTCGTTAAAATTTTTCCTTCGGCGTATAATATTTAAGAATCTTACGGTGAGGTGGCGGGAAGCAGTGAAAATAAAAATATGGAATAATCAGCAGACCGTCGTTGATGCGGGGGGGAAAAAAGAAGTTGGAAATGTAAAAAAAAATCACTCCGTCCAGTCAACCGGCAGGAAATTTAGTGCCGGGGAAGAAACGGGTTTGCAGAAAAACGCGCGTGAAATAATGTCGGAATTATATGCGCTTATTGGATTGTTTAGTGTGAAAAAACTAATAGAAGAAATTTATGCTTTTGTTGAAATTCAGAAATTAAGAAATAAAGAAAAATTGGCCACGGAGCCCCTTGTTTTACATATGATATTTAAAGGTAACCCCGGCACCGGTAAAACAACTGTGGCTAGAATTCTTGGTAAACTTTTCAAGGAAGTAGGTGTGCTTCCCAGGGGGCATTTAATTGAAGTAGAAAGGGCCGACCTGGTCGGTGAATTTATAGGTCATACTGCGCATAAAACCAGGGAGCAAGTAAAAAAAGCATTTGGGGGAATTCTTTTTATTGACGAGGCCTATTCATTGGCCAGAGGAGGAGAGAAAGATTTTGGCAAAGAAGCCATAGACGCTTTGGTCAATACCAAAGGTTAGAATTATATGTGTGTCGCGGCAGCCTGCCTAAGTACATCCAGTAATACCGGATCTGGGATGAGGCCAGGACAATCATACAAATAAAAACAGGGCCTTCCAGCATCTTACGCTCCCAGGCATTTTTTACGGCAAATGTTATTAAGATTATAGCAAACTAATATACTTTATACTTTGCTGCGTAGTTTTTTTACCCTATCTTTGATGGGCGGATGCGTACTAAAAAGATTCGCTATTTTTTCACTAGCTAGAGGGTTAATGATAAACATATGAGAAGAAGCCTCATTAACTTGCATGGGAGTTCTACTAACACCACGCTCCAAGGTTAACAAGGCACTAGCCAGACCGTCAGGATTACCAGAAATCTCTGCTCCTGCCTTATCAGCCTGGTATTCTCTGGTACGTGAAATAGTAGAGCGTATAATTAAAGCTGCCAAGGGAGCAAGGATTATCGCTAATATTTGAATAAGAGCCTGAGCTCCTCCTCCTCTGCCTCGGCCAAACATATTACGGTACATACCCATGCGGGCAATCATGGTAAGGGCACCCGCTAGTACTGCCGCTATGGTGCTAATTAATATATCCCTGTTTTTTATATGAGCCAACTCGTGAGCAATTACTCCTTCAAGCTCATCTCTTTTCATTATTCTAACCAGCCCACTGGTCACTGCCACCACTCCATTAGCAGGATTACGGCCGGTTGCAAAAGCATTTGGTTGACTGTTATCAACCATGAACAATCTAGGCATTGGAATATTAGCTCTTTTTGCCAGCGTTCTAGTTATGTTATACAATTCAGGTGCATCTTCTTTTTTTAAAGGACGAGCTTTCATCATTCTTAAAACAATTTTATCACTAAACCAATAAGATCCAATATTCATTATAAATGCAAAGATAAATGCGATATAAAGACCTGACTCCCCTCCTATTGCTCCTCCTATTGTGACTACTAGTACGGTCAAGAAGACCATCAATAAAAGTGTTTTAAATGAATTCAAGCTTACCCCTCCATTAGGCTAATTATTTTATTAACTCTTAGCGCATACTTTTCCCAAAAGTCTTTAGTAACATCGAAATTAGCCGTTATCCCTTTCCTTATCAGTCCCGGCCTAGTAGATAGAGTAAATTTTGAGCGAGCACTTTTTCAAGGGTTTTCCCCGAAAAAATCCGTTCTAATTTGTGACGCTCATAAGCAGGATCGCCAAAAGGAAAGTCGCTTCCGAACAGTATCCGGTCAGCTCCGTAATTAGCAGCAAAGTCTATTATTTCCTGACTGCTGGCCAGTGCTGTGTCTACGTAGATCATATTATTATCAAAAAGTCCTGCTTCTTTAAGCCGCGCGTATCCTCCGTTAAGTCCTCCAAAGTGCGGTATAATTACTACCGTTTGCCGGTTAATCCGTTCAACCAATTCCCATGTGCGGTGAAATTCTTCTTCGATTATTATGGGCAGGTGAGCGTTACAAATATAATCTATAAACCGGGCACATTCTTCTGATTCGTACAGGTATTCCGGTTCATTTGAATGCCGGTGCCACTTAATGCCTGAGAAACCTTGTTCCGGGAGCAAAAAGTCGTTCCAGACAAACCAGTAGGCAAAAATCCGTTCGGACATTAAGGATTTTAGATAATTGTGGACCTCTGTCCTGGAATTACGATAGAATTCGTTGTCTGTAAAATTTCGGTTGTATCGATCATACACTTCTTCGACTGGAGAAAAGAGAACTCCACCGTCAATATTTCCTTGCTCCCAAAGTGGGAGCAAGGTGGTTTCGAGAGGCAGGGTCGACCCACAGTGGGCGTGTGAATCCAAGGTTAGCATTAAAGATCATCCCCAGGGTTTTTAAAAAAGTATATCCTTTGGTGAAAAGAATGTCAATAATAACCAGGTAGAATTCCAGGTTGACTGTCTGTTAATAAAGTGGTGCATATTTTTTTGGATCAAGTTAAATCTTTTTTTAAAAAAGGATGATTTATTGACAAAAATATCGAAGTAATCGTTGTGATAAAGTGTAAAGCGAAAGGAATGGCAATATTTATGAAAGAAGCTTTAGTGGAGTATCTGCAACCCAGGCAAACGGTCGATGGGATTTACGTGTTGAGGTCGTCCAAATTGCTTCCCCTGCGCGACGGTTCGGGGAATTACCTGGCCGCAGTACTTGGAGACAGAACCGGTCAAGTACAGGGCCGGGCCTGGGAATCGGCGGATGGGATTTACGATTCTTGTCGGGTGGGAGATATTGTTCGGGTCCAGGGATTGGTCATTGAGTATAAAGGATATAAGCAGATCCACATATCTACCATGTCTGTCCACCGGGAAAAAAATATAGATTTCAGCCGCTTTATTCCCTCCAGCAACCTGGACCAGGAAACAGCTCGAATGCAATTTTTATCACTGCTTGATAACATGGAAAATAAATACTTAAAAGCGTTATTTTCGCTCATAATAGCAGATGAAGTATTCTTCTCCGCCTTTGTTACCGCCCCGGCCGCGCGTCGTAACCACCATGCCGCCATTGGCGGTTTGATGGAACACAGTTTGGGAGTTGCAAAGGCTGCTGCGCAACTGGCATCTGTTTATCCGGAAGTAGACCGGGACTTACTGGTTGCTGGTGCGCTCCTGCATGACATCGGCAAAGTAGAAGAATACCTTTTAAGTACCGATATTAATTTTACAGACCAGGGGCGCCTGTTGGGACACATTATCCTGGGAGTACAGATCTTAGAAAAATACTTCGATCAATTGACTGATTTTCCTGAAGATTTACGTTTCAAGCTACTGCACATGATCGTGAGTCACCACGGACGATATGAGTGGCAATCCCCCAAACGCCCGAAGTTTCTGGAGGCAGCCATACTGCATCACCTGGATATGATCGATATGGAAGCAGATGTTTTTAGCTCTGCTGTAGATGCGCGCGAGGACAGCGAGGAGCGCTGGACGGGTTGGGTAAAGGGGTTAGAAAGATATTTATTTTGCAAATAAGCTTAAAATTGCAGCGATGGTGGATTTATTTTATTACCTGCCGCCAGTGGTTAACCATGTATGCAAAACCAACATTATAAAGAAAAGCCCAAATCTGAGTTTTAATGATATACTGGATTATATGAACGGACATGTGCACCTGTCATATTCTGTCTGAATAGGTGGGTTGAGGCGTTTATTACCCGGATTTATGACAAAGAGTAATATATATGGGGGGTCAAGATGAGTAGATACGAAGCAGTTATTGGCTTAGAGGTTCACGTGGAGTTAAAGACGGAGACGAAACTGTTTTGCGGTTGTTCTACGGAATTTGGAAAGGCGCCTAATACTCAGGTATGCCCTGTCTGTCTGGGGTTGCCAGGTAGTACAGGTGTTTTAAACAAAAAAGTTGTAGAGTTGGCTACAAAAGCCGGCTTGGTTTTAAACTGTGAAATAGATACTTATACCTGGTTTGACAGAAAAAATTATTTCTATCCTGACTTGCCCAAGGGATATCAAGTCTCCCAAGTCTTCCGGCCCATTGCTTATAATGGATATCTTGATATAGACATCAATGGCAAACACAAACAAATTAACATTACTAGGGTTCACATTGAAGAGGATCCTGGGAAACTGGTACATTCCGGCGGTTCAATTACTGCTGCTTATTCTTCTTATGTGGATTATAATCGGTCCGGTATGCCTCTTATAGAAATAGTATCGGAACCTGAATTACATTCAGGCGAAGAAGCTAAAGCCTACCTGGAAAAGCTGAAGGCTAACTTGGAATACGCTGGTGTTTCCGATGTAAAGATGGAGCAAGGTTCTTTGCGCTGTGATGCTAATGTCTCAGTTAGACCCGTTGGAACCAAGACATTAGGCGCCAAAACAGAAATAAAAAACATGAACTCTTTCCGTGCTGTGCAACGAGCTATTGAGTATGAAGTGGCAAGGCAGATAGAGATTCTGGAGGACGGTGGAAGTATTATCCAGGAAACCCGCGGTTGGGACGAAAACAAGGGCATTACCATTTTCATGCGCAATAAGGAAAACCCGGATTATAGGTGTTTTATCGAGCACGAACTTGTCCCCATCGAATTGGCAGCGGAATGGATTGAAGAGGTTAGGGTTGCTGTCCCGGAATTACCTGATGTGCGTAGAAAACGATTGATTATGGAGCATGGACTGCCAGCCTACGATGCTGGTGTAATTACCGGTTCACTGGCTTTGGCAGATTTTTTTGATGCAACCCTGAAAAAGTTTTCCGATGCCAAAACAATCAGCAACTGGATTATGGGTGAACTTTTACGGTTACTGAATGCCCGTAATATGGAACTAAGTGATGCTAAAATTACCCCTAGCGGTCTGGCTTCTTTGCTAAAGTTGATTGCAATAGGATCCATCAATCAAAAGATAGGTAAAAAGGTGTTTGAGGTTATGTTTGATGAGGGTAAAGAACCAGAACAAATTGTAAAAGAAAAGGGTCTGTCCCAAATATCTGACGAGGGGCAGTTGGCTCAGATTATTAATGAAGTTGTTGCTAATAATCCCAGTTCAGTAGCGGATTATCAATCCGGTAAAAAGAAGGCTATTGGCTTTTTGGTAGGTCAAGTAATGAAGGCTACCAAAGGTCAGGCTCATCCCGGTGTGGTTAATACAATGCTTCGAGAAAAGCTGAATAAATAAATAGTAGGCAAAATTATAATTCGTGGCGAATACTCAGTATAAGGGTTAAACAATATTATGCCAAGTAATTCCTGGCTAAAACTGCCGTCCGGGTTGCGTTTTACCAGTAATAAGTCTTGGCTTTTTTTATTCCGACGGAGATTTTGCATCAGCATTCTTCCTGATGAAATGAAGAACCTGAAAAATTTATAAACTTATTTTTGATTCTGGTTAATAAGACGAGCAAAACTAAAAATAAAGTAATAATAGGAGGTGGGAGTCGTGAGCAGGACCAAGACTTATAAAGTAATTATAACTTTATCAAGCAATCCGGATGCGCCCACCTTCGATGAGTTGATACGAACAGAAGTTAAAGAATGGCTCAAAGGGGTTTTGGAAGAAAGGATAAAATCAGGAATAATTAAAGTTGATTTTCCCGCTGTTGGTGATAAAATAGGCGCAGAAAAATAATCATTATAAGGCAAAGGTTGGTTGGTATGATTACCGTATTTGAAGGTAATAAACAACATACTAAAGACGAAGTTTTAGCTCTGCTGGACAAGATTAAGGCAATTATTTATGCTCGTGTTTCTACCAGTGATCAAGCAGAAAAAGGATATTCCCTGCAATCTCAAATTGAAAAAGGAGCTGAATTGGCAAAGAAAAGGTTTAGTTACCGAGACGATGAGATATTAGCTATCGTTGAAAAAGGAGAAATGGGGGATAATCCCGAACGGCCCGGATTGAACCACGCATTATTTCTTCTTGAGGAAGGGGTAGGTAAAAAATTAATCATGCTCCACCCCGATAGAATGAGCAGGTATTTAGCACTTCAAAATGAAATCGCTGCGAAGGTTTGGAGTTGTGGTGCGGATTTAGAGTTTGTTGAGTTCGAAATTGACCGTAATAATCCGGAAAGCATGTTGATGTTCAATATACAGGGTTCTATAGCCCAGTATAACAAAGCAAAAATACTGGCTAACTCTAAAAGGGGAAGAAGACAGAAGATAAAAGAAGGAAAAATCCCTGGCGTTAAAAGAGTATTTGGTTATACCTATGATAAAGAGCGGGACACTTTAGTTGAAAACCTTCGGGAAAAGAAAATATATCTTTTAATGGTGAAATGGCTTTTAAACGGAAAAGACGGGAAACCTATGAATTGTTCCAGTATAGCAAGGGATTTGGCAAGATTAAACTACCCTGCGCCGTCAGGAAACCATTGGTACCAATCCAGCATCAGCCGTATTTTAAAAAACCCGATTTATACTGGGAATTTTTATTATGGAAAATCTGAGTATGTTCAGGAAAATGGCAGGAAAAAAATTATCAAAAAGCCGAAGGAGGAATGGTATTCCGTTCCTATTCCTCAATATATTGATGAGTATACATACCAAAGAATTCAGGAGAAATTGGATGGCCTGTTAAAAAAGAATCGTGGCAGGCCAACCAGCAATTACCTGTTAAAAGGTTTAATTCGATGTGGTAAATGCGGTGCTGCTATTGTGGCCGGGTCAGTTACGACACTGAAAAGTGGTAAAAAATTAAGATATTATCATTGTTCTAAGAAGACCAAAAAAAATTATGAAGTGGGTACCGGTAATCCTAATAAGACTTGTAATACTGCCGGATGGCGGCAGGATGTAGTAGATAACTATGTATGGGAATACGTTATTAGCCAGTTAGGTAATCCAGAAGAAATAATAAGAGATATAGTAAAACAGCTAAGTGGTGAAAGAAAACTGAAAGAATTGAAAAATAAACTAAAAACCATTGAAATGAACTTATCTAAAAAGGAACAGGAGCAAAAACGGACCTTTTTCGCTTACCGGGAGAACCTGATACCAGTGGAGTTGTTTAAAGAAGAAATAAATTACATTAAGCAAGATATAAAATACCTTAAGGAAGAGTGGGTTTTTTTAAATGGCTTATACAATCAGATTGTAAATTCCCATGGTGAGTTAGAAAGAGTTAAACAACTTGTACAAGGGTATAAAAAAATTTTATTTACGGACCAGTTTACCTTTATTCAAAAGAGAGATATTGTAAAAACTATTGCCGAAAGGGTTGTTTTATATGAAGATACCATTGAAATTGTAACGAGGTGGGGTGTGGGTTCTGAAACCCTGAAAGAGCAAGAAACAAACGATAGATATATTTAAACCTTGGTCAAGGGTATGGAGGACCACAGGGGCAATCTGATTTTAATTCTGGCCGGATACCAGGATGAAATGGACTGGTTCATAGCAACTAATCCCGGTATTCGTTCGCGCTTTCCGATACATATTACCTTTTCTGATTATAGGGTCGATGAGTTGTTGGACATTGCTGATTTGATGCTTAAACAAAGACAATATAAATTGTCGGATGAGGCCAGAAATTATTTGCGTATCTTGATTGATAAGGAACATAGGCGTCATAAACATAGTGGTAACGCCAGACTGGTGCGAAACTTAATTGAGCGTGCCATACGGAGACAGGCTGTCAGACTGATCAAACAAAATCACGATTTGACCCGTAACGAACTTATGATGATCACCGGAGAAGATTTGGAAAAAGATGTTTTGTAAAAGTATAAATCAATACATAAAAAACAAGGAGAATTATTTTGTGAATGTCAAAAAAAATATTAATATTGAGTGTTTAGCAGATGAAGTAGAGCAGGAAGTACAAGAATTATATCGTGCTATTGAAAATAAAGCCCTACAAAATCATATCCGGGTGCTAAAAGCATTTCAGCAGGCAAAGGTCAGTGACTTTCACCTGAATGGTTCAACCGGTTATGGTTATGGTGACCGGGGCAGGGAGGTCTTGGAAAAGGTTTATGCTGATATTTTTAATGCCGAGGCGGCACTCGTACGGGGACAGATTGTTTCCGGTACTCATGCCATAGCGCTCTGCCTTTTTGGAGTACTGCGTCCCGGTGACGAACTTTTGTCGGTGCAGGGACAACCATACGATACTTTAGCTGAAATCATTGGAATTAGTGGTAATGCCTGTGGTTCACTTAAAGACATAGGTGTAGTATATAAACAGGTAGAGCTTAAAAATGGGGGAGAAGTAGACTATAATGCAATAGAACAGGTCATAAATGATAAAACAAAAATGGTGCTGTTGCAGCGCTCACGGGGTTACAAATGGGTTCCGGCATTAGGAATCAACGAAATTAGAAAGCTAATTCAATTCCTAAAGCAAAAAAACCCTAATGTCGTGATATCTGTCGATAATTGTTACGGAGAATTCGTCGAAGAGAAAGAGCCGGTCGAGGTCGGAGCTGATTTAGTGGCGGGCTCCCTGATAAAAAATCCCGGTGGTGGATTGGCACCGACGGGTGGTTATGTAGTCGGCAAGTCTCAATACGTGGAAATGGCAGCCAACCGTTGGAGTGCTCCCGGTATTGGTGCGGAGATAGGGGCGTCCGGTGGTTACCAGAGACTTTTTTTTCAAGGGATATATCTTGCCCCTCATATTGTTGCCGAAGCGATCAAGGGGGTGGTTTTTGCCGCCAGGTTATTTGAAAAACTTGGTTTTAATGTAATGCCTAAATATGATGAAGAGCGGAGCGATATTGTTCAAGGTATTAAAATGGGCACGCCGGAAAAGTTATCGGCTTTTTGCCGCAGTATCCAAGGGGCTTCTCCCGTAGATTCTCATGTATATTTGGAGGCAAGTTGTTTACCTGGTTATGCGGACCCGGTGATTATGGCGGCAGGTACATTTATTCAAGGGGCTTCAATAGAATTAAGTGCGGATGGACCGCTCCGGCCACCTTACGCGGTTTATTTTCAAGGTGGGTTTTCGAAAGAATATGTCCGCCTGGCCGTAACTTCAGCGGCAAGAGAAGTAATGAAATTAAAATAATGCACTGTTAATAATTAACAGGTCGCGAATTATTAGTTGTAATATTAAGATAATTATAAATATTTATAAAAATCATAAAGGTATTAACTTGTTCTTGTAGAAACAGATTAAAATGAAATGAGCATTGGCGGTGTTCATATGAATTTTAAGCAATTGGAAGCTTTTTTATGGGTAGCTGAGCTGCAGAGTTTTACGAAGGCTGCTCGGCAATTATATATGAGCCAGCCTGCAGTTAGTTTCCAGATAAAGGCACTCGAGGAAAATTTACAGGCAGTGTTATTCCAGCGGGGAGATAAAAAGATATTTTTAACCGATGCGGGACGACTTCTTTATTCTGAAGCTAAACAGATGCTGACGCATTATTACAAGGTAAGAGCAGGACTTGATGATTTAAAAGGTTTAAAGACGGGACATCTTGTTATCGGAGCAAGTACAATACCGGGTGAATATCTTCTTCCACGATTAATCGGCGGGTTTTATGAAAAATACCCCGGGATTAAGATTGTCCTGAAAATAGCTGGAACCGGCCTAGTAGGACGATGGATTCGGGAGAAAGAAATTGACCTGGGTTTCATCGGTGCTCCTTTGGAAGGAGATGGAATCAATTGTGTCCCTTGGATACAGGACCATATGGTGTTGATTGTACCGCCACTGCATGCTTGGGCAAATAAAGATGCGGTTAGTGTTTCAGATTTAAAAAAGACAGCTCTGGTTTTGCGCGAACCGAGTTCCGGAACTCGTCAAACCCTTGAAAAGAAGCTTGAAGGAAAAAATATCTCTTTGAAAAAAATGAACCGGATAATGGAATTGGGTAGTACCAGGGCTGTCATTACGGCAGTTGAATCAGGATTGGGAGCAAGTGTTGTTTCGAGATTTGCTGTTCGTGAATCTTTGGAATTAGGGCGGGTTTGCGAGGTTCGGATAAATGATTTTATTTTGAGTCGTTATATATATCAGGTAAACCAGCCTCATGGTATTGGAGGATATGCAAACGAAGCGTTTATTGATTTTATAAGTGATATTGAAAATTGCAAGCGTTGTTTACTTTTGTAAGCAACGCTTCTTAACTTTTTCGGGTAAGGGCTTGATTATCGTGCTTTACCAGTATTATGTTATAATAAAATTGGTTAGTGTTTTTTGCCGAATACCGAATGAATAGGGTGTTTTTTTGTTTAAAAATAGAAAAAACAATATACAACCTGTTTTTAAATATGAAGAAATTTTTAGGTGTCCAATATGTAACGCCCAAATGAAGATGGTTAATTTTAAAAGTTTAATATGTGCTAATCAACATTGTTTTGATATATCTAAACAAGGATATGTTAATATGTTGTCCCGTGCTCTCAAAGTAAAATATGATAAACAAATGTTTAAATCTAGAAAGATTATTTTTAAAAGCGGCTTTTTTGACCCGTTGATAGAAAAAATTAGTCAAAAGATCATTGATGAAATCAAAATAAAAGAAGACCGCATTAAAATATTAGATGCAGGATGCGGAGAGGGTTCTTTTTTATCCGGCATGAAGAAAAAGCTGTTTCGTAACAATATAAATGATTTATTAGGAGTGGGGGTGGATATTTCTAAAGATGGCATTTCTATGGCTTCAAAGGAATATCCGAACAATATCTGGTGCGTTGCGGATATTGCCAAGTGTCCGTTTGAGAGTAAGCAATTCAATTTAATTTTTAATATTTTGTCGCCATCAAATTATTATGAATTTCGGAGACTGCTTTATGATGATGGAATCATCATAAAGGTTATTCCTGAAAGCAACTACCTTCAAGAATTAAGACAAATTTTTTATGCCCAAACTGGTAAACAGGTTTATTCAAACGACAAAACAGTAGCGCTTTTTAAAAATAATTTGGTTCTCTTAGATATTCAACGTTTGCAATACAGTGTTGCTATTGATAGCAACCTTATCGAACACTTGGTCTATATGACACCATTATCATGGGGATCAACGGAAGAACGTTTGCAAAAGGTTTTAAGAATGAATTTAAGAGAGACGACTATTGACCTTAGTATCTTGTTTGGAAAGTGATAAAATATGCGGTTCCTCTCATAGTGTCGCTTGCCGGAGTTAGGTTTATTTTTTTTGCCTCCTGTTGCCTCCTGTTTCCATTGGTCCATTTACGGGTGAATCTGCCAATCTCATGATTAATTAACCGGTCAGAAGATGATATGGATGATGGTATAATTATATTAAGTATTTCATTATGTTTGTACAAGGGGGTTGGTAAGAATGAGGAGGAGTACGTTTATACAGCGGTCATTAATGGCAGCTAGAAAGTTTTCTGTTGTGGACTATGCTTGTTTTAAAATTACGCTGCTTTCTTTGGGCATTCTTATCGGAGCTTATTTTTCAGAATTTTTCTTAAGCCAGACTATTTTTTTATGGTTTGTTTTTATTGTTTCCTACCTTTGGATTATGTATAGAACATTTTATAAGCATATGAATTAATTGAAAAAATACCCGCCGCAGTGTGTTTTAATATCATAAGAAGGACATATTTAATTTTAAAAGCAGGAAATTTTGTTCTTTTTGTATAAATATCTAATATGCTTGGAATATTTCATAAGCTTAAATTTAAAAAGAAATATTTTAATTTGCGCACTAAAATTGTGGTTCTTTCCTTTGGTTCTGTATTGCTGGCAATTTTAGTCGGAGGGTTTATAGTTGTAGAAAAAATATCTGATACTATGGAAAAAGAGATTGGAATGCGTGCAATGGCCATAGCACGTACCATAGCGCAATATGAAGAAATTAAAAATAATATCGGCAGTCCTGACGGCATGGATAAAATTCAGCCGCTTACCGAGCGTACCCGCCTTGCCACTGGTGTTGAATATATTGTAGTAGTTGATATGGAAGGCATTCGTTATTCTCATCCGGTTGAAGAAAGAATTGGTATAAAATTTTCCGGGCCTGACCTTGGGCCAGCCCTTGCTAACAATGAATATGTCTCCAGGGCTGAAGGTGTCCTTGGTCCGTCTGTACGCGCGTTTGTCCCGGTAAAAGTGGACGAGGGAACACGTCAGGTGGGAGTAGTGATCGTTGGGATTTTGACTCCGACCATAGGCAGTATATTAAGAACGATAAATATTCAACTTTATAGTTCATTAGCATCCGGCTTGATTGTAGGTTTGTTGGGGTCACTGTATTTGGCCAAACAAATTAAAAGTGCCATGTTCAGTCTTGAGCCGGAAGAAATTGCAAGGCTGTTAGAGGAACGGGTGGCTATATTTCAAGCCATGGGTGAAGGTATTATTGCCATTGATAATAAGAGCCGTATAACCATAGCAAATGACGAAGCATTACGTATCCTGAATAAAAGTAGTGAAGAAATAATTGGTCGTGATGTAAATGATGTAATTCCCAATACTCATCTTCCGGAAGTTTTACAAACCAGGCAAGCTCAAAATAATTGTGAAATGTTTTTAAATGACACTATTGTACTTGTAAACCGGGTGCCGGTTATTTATGGAGGGGAAATAGTTGGTGCTGTTTCTACTTTTCAGGATAAAACAGAAGTAAATAGATTGGCAGAGGAGTTAACCGGCGTTAAGGCTTTTGTAGAAGCTCTGAGAGTTCAAAGTCACGAGCATATGAATAAATTGCATACTATAGCCGGTCTTGTCCAGTTGGAAAAATACGAGCAGGCATTAGATTATATTTTCGATGTCACTGAAGAACAGCAGAAAGTTACCAGATTTTTAACTAAAAATATTTTTGACAGCAGTGTTGCCGGCTTGCTTTTAGGTAAATACAGCCGGGCTAAGGAACTCAAAATAAATTTTGAAATTGATCTTGATACAAAGTTGAAAGAATTGCCACTGCGTTTGGAAGCAGGCGATTTAGTTTTAATAATAGGAAATTTGATAGAAAATGCTTTTGATGCAGTTCGCCAAAAAGAATCTGACAGTCGCAGTCGCAACGTGTATTTCGGTATGTTTGATAGTTTTCAGCAAGTGATCATAAAAGTAAGTGACCAGGGTTGCGGAATTCCAATGGCTGAGCGTGAAAAAATATTTTATCACGGCTTTACCACAAAAGGGGCAGAAAGCCGGGGATTAGGATTGTACTTGGTAAAAAGATGTATAGATTTGGCCGGAGGTTCCATTTCTGTAAGTTGTCCTAAAAAGGGCGGGACCGAATTTATAATTTGTTTGCCAAAGAATTAATGTTGAACAAGTTTTTAAATGGGAGGTATTATAAGTAAGTGTCACAAATTGAGGTTCTTATTACCGAGGATGACCCGATGGTTATAGAAGTTAACAGGGGATTTGTTAATGCAGTTTCCGGTTTCAATGTAATTGGCGTAGCCCGTAACGGTCGCGAAGCTATTGATATGATTAAAGAAACCAAACCGGACTTGGTTTTATTGGATATTTATCTTCCGGATATGGACGGTTTGTCCACGCTCCAAGAGATCAGGCGTTTTGGGCTTCCAACCGACGTGATTTTAGTTACTGCCGCCCAAGATGCGGAAACCATTCAAAGTGTATTTCGGTACGGTGCTATAGATTACATAGTTAAGCCTTTTAAGTTTGCTCGTCTCAAGTCAGCGCTTAACTGTTACTCCACTTTACATAACAGGTTTAAGCGCCGGTGCCAAATGAACCAGGCTGAAATTGACAGTATGGCATTGAGTCGGGGGCAACAGATAGAAGAAAGTGTACCGAAAGGACTTAACGAAATTACCCTGAAACAGGTATATCTTCATTTATTAAAAGAAGGAGCGGCCCTTTCGGCTGAAGAAGTGGCTGAAGGGGTAGGATTAGCCAGGGTAACTGCCAGAAGGTATCTTGATTATTTAGAGAAATCAGGCAAGGTGGTATTGGAACTGCAATACGGTTCGGTCGGAAGGCCGATAAATCGTTATCGAACTTTAGAGTAAAGTGTATTAATAACTAATTAAAATATAAGGCCGGTGAGCAGAATTAAAAATATCATCTGCTTAATAAGTATGATTTTTATTTTTTTTATTTTTAGTTTAGGTTGCAGTCAAAGGGTTGTAGACTTGGAACAAGTTAACCCAGCAGAAAAAATAGTAATTAAGTTTTCACATGTGGTGGCGGAAAATACTCCCAAGGGTATGGCTGCACAACGTTTTGCAAATCTTGTTAAGGAGCGTACCGGCGGGAGGGTGGAAGTTCAAGTATTTCCCAACTCAACACTCTATAAAGACGGGGAGGAGATTGAAGCTCTGCAATCAGGAGCGGTACAAATTATTGCACCGGCAGCGTCAAAACTTTCAGCTTTAGACCCTAGATGGCAGTTGTTGGACCTGCCTTACGCCTTTGCTGATGAAGATGCCGTTCATAAAGTAATGGGAGGTCAGATAGGCGGTAGATTGTTTGATGGTTTAAGGCAATACAACATCCAGGCACTGGCTTTTTGGGACAGTGGTTTTAAACAAATGACCAATAATGTGCAGCCATTGGCAAACAGGAATGATTTTGAAGGATTGTCTTTCCGGGTTATGATCAACAGTCAGGTTTTAAAAAAACAATTTGAATATTTAGGAGCACGACCGGTAGAAGGGCTTTTCAGTAATTTATATCATGATTTAGAAACGTGTAAGGTTCACGGTGAAGAAAATACTTTATCGAATATATATTCAAAAAAGCTTTTTAAAGTGCAGCCATTCCTTACTATATCCAACCATGGCTATATGGGGTACGTGGTTATGACCAACTTTGAATTTTGGTCTGGATTACCTGAGAAAGTGCGAAAGGTCTTAGAAGATACTTTACTAGAGGTTACTGAATGGGAACGTGAACGAGCTTTAAAAATGAACCAGGAAGGGTTAGAGCAGATTATATCATCCGAGATGGTGCAAATACATTATCAAACTGAGGCAGAAAAAGAGTCGTGGATAAATGTATTAAGTCCAATTTATTACGAATTCAAGAAAACTTACGGTGAAGATATGGTAAGTATGATTGAACACTTACTGAATAATGAAAGAAATCACCGTCCTTAGACGGTGATTTTATAATATATGTATTTATTAAATTTTTCGCACTAAACCGATTACCTTGCCGAGGATCTGAGCGTCTGTAGTATAAATTGGTTCCATCAGGCTGTTTTCAGGTTGAAGGCGAATGCGCCTGTCTTCCTTGAATATTCTTTTGACGGTGGCTTCTTCTTCCATTAAGACAACTACGATTTCACCGTTATTGGCATCATTCTGGCGCCTTACAACTACCATATCCCCGTTTAAAATTCCAGCTTCAATCATGCTTTCACCACGTACTGTAAGCATGAAAAATTCACCGGTCCCTGTAAAATGAACGGGTAGGGGAAATATGTCCTCTTTATTTTCCACAGCCAAGAGAGGCATGCCTGCGGCTACCCTGCCAAGGAGTGGAACATTGATATATTCAATCCTTTCCCCTGCCGGACCGTCTAGAACTTCTATAGCTCTGGGTTTAGTTGCATCGCGTCTAAGATAGCCTTTTTCTTCAAGTTTTTTCAGATAGCCATGCACGGTGGAACTGGAGCTTAAACCTACGGCCTTGCCAATTTCCCTAACTGACGGAGGATAGCCCTTTTGATGAATTTTTTTCTTAATAACTTCTAGAATGGCTGCTTGTTTGGGGGTAAGATCCATTTTTATTTCACCTCTATTAATATCAATTTATGCAATAAAGATTATAACATATTTTCAACATCAAGAAAACACTTGTTCGATGACTATTCTTTTTAAGTATTTTTAATTTTTAGAAGGAACATTCGTTTTGCTGTCGAAATTATTAAATATTAAAGTTATTATTTGGGGGTGAGGCCGGAATGCATAAGGTCAAGGTTGCCATTGTTGGAGCCGACCGGGATGTTTATGAGTCGTTTAAGTCGTTGAGAGAGGTTGAAGTAGTCGGAATAGTTGATATTAATCAAATGGCTCCCGGATTTTTGACCGCACGTGAAGATATTATACTGGTTACAGATGATATTGACGAGATCTTGAAATTTCCTGAACTGGATTTAATTATAGAAACAACCGGCAACCAAGAGATACAGAAACGCCTCAATCAGAAAAAAAAAGCCAGGGTATCAATTATGGATATCCAGGGCGCAAATTTAATGGCCAAAGCGCTTAAGGAAAAAGAAGAATTATTAGAATTCAAAAAAATTCAAGGTGAGTTATCTGCCATACTTAATTCTATGCAAGAAGCCATTGAAGTAGCCGATGTTAATGGAACTATAAAATATGTAAATCCCGCTTTCACAAGAATTACCGGTATACCTGAAGCAGATAGAATCGGTAAGAATGTTTTTAAATTATCGCCTGACGGTGCTCTGTCAACGGCAATTAAAACAGGTAAAATGGTTTTTGGACAAAGGACTAAAGTAGGAGGATGCAAGGCAGATGTTGTTTCCATTTCCAATCCGATAGTTGTTGACGGAAAAATGGAAGGCGGAGTCGTTGTATTTCAACATTTTACTGATATGATGAATTTAATGGAGGAGTTAAAAAAAAGCACCACTATTATAGAGAATTTAACTAATAAGTTGGGACAGGTAACCACAAGCAAATATACATTCAGTGATATTATCGGTACCAGTGGTGAAATGAAAAGATGTATTAATCTAGCTGAAAAATCTGCTCAAAGCAATTCAACAGTGCTGCTTTTAGGCGAAAGCGGAACCGGTAAGGAGCTTTTCGCACATGCCATTCATGCTGCTTCCATACGTCGTGAAAATCCCTTTATTAAGGTGAATTGTGCGGCAATACCGGAAACTTTACTTGAAAGTGAATTTTTTGGATACGCAAAAGGAGCCTTTACCGGGGCTGTAAAGTCTAAAATAGGTAAGTTTGAGTTGGCTCATGGCGGAACAATTTTTTTAGATGAAATCGGTGATATGAATCTTCTATTACAAGCTAAATTATTACGGGTATTGCAAGAAATGGAATTCGAGCGTGTTGGTGGAAATCAAACTATAAAAGTTGATGTAAGGGTTATTGCGGCTACAAACCGGAACTTACGTAAATTAATCAGAGAGGGTAAGTTCAGGGAAGACTTATATTACCGTTTGAATGTAGTTGAAATCACTGTGCCACCGTTAAGAGTGCACAAGGAAGACCTGCCGATTTTGGTAAATAATTTAATAATTAAATTAAACCGTAAATTAGGTAAGAGGGTAAGAGGGTTCTCTAAAGATGCCGGAGAAATATTGTTTAATTATGACTGGCCGGGTAATATCCGGGAACTTGAAAATGTTATTGAACGGGTTATAGTTACAGCTGATGACGAGTTGTTGACTAAAAAGAACCTCATCCAGCATGTCAACCAGTTTAGAATTTCACCGGAACGCAGTATTGATTTAATGCCTATTGACCAAATGGAAGAAATGTTGATACGTAAAGCAGTGTCTAAATATGGGAATTCAGTTGAGGGAAAGCGACGTGCGGCACAAGCTTTAAATATCTCCCTGGCAACCCTTTATAATAAATTAAAGAAAGTTAAACCAGTTAATAATTATAAAAATTAGAATCCTTATAAAATTCAGAAATACCACTTATATCAAGGCGTAAGCGCTTATTCGTTCTATAAGTTAGAATGTTGCTTGATTTAATAAGAGTGTGTTTATAGTTTTTTGTTCATGTGACCAGGACTGCATTTACCGTCAATATTTCAGTAATAGTCAGGCTTGCAGGGATTGGTGGAAAATAAAGGAGCGAATTATTCAGCAAGATTTTGTCGATGGTACGAATCTTGCTTTTATTATTTATGAAATGAAATATATACGCACCATATAGTAAAGGGGGGAGTTGTAATTAAAACTGTTAATACTGCTGCTATCACAGAAGCTGTAGCTAGGCTTTGCCAGGATGCTAACTTCAACTTGGGTAATGATGTTATGGAAAGTTTTAAGCAATCTTATGAAAAGGAGGTATCACTTACCGGGAAAGAGATACTTCAGCAACTGGTTGAGAATGCAGAAATTGCTTGTGAAGAAAAGGTACCGATGTGTCAAGATACCGGATATGCAGTTATATTTGTAGAATTGGGCCAGGATGTCCGTATTGAAGGCGGTGATTTTTACGAGGCGATTAACGAGGGAGTAAGGAGAGGTTACACTGAAGGCTACCTCAGAAAATCAATCGTGAGTCATCCGCTGGAACGCAAGAATACCGGTGATAATACTCCGGCGGTTATCCATACTAAAATTGTCCCGGGAGATAATTTGCGTATTATTGTTGCTCCTAAAGGTGGCGGGAGCGAAAACATGAGTGCGTTTAAGATGTTAAGGCCGGCTGATGGTATAGAAGGGGTTAAGGATTTTGTGATTGATACTGTAAGAAAAGCCGGGCCGAATCCATGTCCACCGGTAGTTGTTGGAGTGGGTGTTGGAGGAACATTTGAAAAATCCGCCCAACTGGCAAAGGAAGCACTGTTAAGGGAATTAGGGGAGAAAAGCAAGCATCCCGATATCGCAAAATTGGAAGAAGAATTGTTTGAGGAGATTAATAAACTGGGGATTGGCCCGCAGGGTCTTGGAGGAAGAACAACCGCTTTGGCAGTACACGTGGAAATATATGCCGCTCATATTGCCAGTCTGCCTGTGGCTGTAAATCTTAACTGCCATGCTGCGAGACATAAAGAGGTTGTTTTTTAATATTTTCAAACATTAATTATTTAAATTGTCATAAAAAAAGGGAGGTGAAAACGTTTGACCCAAATCAAGCTTACAACGCCATTATCTGATGATGTAGTAGAAAAACTGAGGATTGGACAGCGGGTATCTATAAGCGGTAAGATTTATACCGGACGGGATGCTGCTCATAAAAAGCTTGTAGAGTTACTTGAACAAGGGAAAGAGCTGCCTTTTGATCCGAAAGGTCAAATTATATATTATGTTGGTCCTACTCCGGCAAAACCAGGAAAGGTTATCGGCTCAGCCGGTCCGACTACCAGTTACCGGATGGATCCCTACGCCCCGAAGCTTTATGAAGTGGGACTTAAAGCTACTATAGGTAAGGGACGCAGGTCACCGGAAGTGATTAACGCCATGAAGGAATTCAAAGGTGTTTATTTAACCGCGGTAGGTGGCGCGGCAGCATTGATAGCCCGGAGTATCAAAGAGGCAAAAGTTATTGCTTATCCTGAATTGGGGCCTGAAGCCGTTCGCGAGTTGGTGGTGGAGGATTTTCCGGTAATCGTGGTAAATGATACTCTTGGTGGCGATTTATATGATGAGGGTATAAAAATATACGCAGCCAAGTAGCATCAATTTTGGTTTAAATCGATAATATCACGGCAGTCAATGCCCGGGGAGATATATACAGTATATACCAGGAGAGATTTATGTTTAGTAAAGAAAATATATTTTTTTAAAGTGGAGATGTTGTGCCCGACCGGTGAATATGTCAGGTTGGGCTAGACTTTTTGAAGAATACCAGCATGTATGTAAATTGCTGTTATACAATGTGCTGTATGATATTTTGCCAGGTTACCCAGTCTTTTCATAAAAACATTAACAAAAAATAGGTAACGGAGGGAGGGGTGAAAATATCGCGGGAAAGCAGTAATACTGTTAGGAGTCCGGTATATTAAAAGATAAACTGTTAGAAAAGTTATTGTGGTTTTCTATTTTTATTATCAAGAGGGTAAAGGGATTTAATGTGCAACGAGATAAAGATGTTAACATTACCTGTTAATACCTGATAACTTAAGCGTATAAACGACCAGAGGGGAGAGATTAGCCAGTGAAAATGTTCGAGTACATGGGGAAGGAGCTTTTTGCACAATTCGGCCTTCCGGTGCCGAAAGGCAGAATGGTAACTGCCCCGGATGAAGCGGCTAAAGTGGCAGCGGAAATAGGTGGCCCCGTAGTAATAAAATCACAAGTTTTGTCCGGTAAGCGGGGAAAAGCAGGTGGAATTAAGTTTGCAGATAATCCGGAAGGCGCTAAAGCAGCAGCGGAAGAACTCTTGGGTATGACTATACAGGGCTTGCCGGTAAATATACTTTTAGTCGAAGAAAAATTAAAAATAGACAAAGAGTTATACATGTCCATAACCGTTGACGGGGCAGCTAAAGCACCAGTATTGATTGCATCTGCTTACGGTGGCATGGATATTGAAGAACAGCCGGAAGAATATATTATTAAGAAGCATATTGACCCCGAGCTTGGCATGCAGGTATTTTATGCCCGCGATATTGTCAGGAGAATGGGTTTTCCGTTAAATAGTCCTCATGGTAAGCAAATAGTCAAGGTTATTCAGGTTCTTTATAAAATATTCATTGAGAAGGATGCCGAACTGGTTGAAATAAACCCGCTGGTGTTCAGTGATGATAAGGTGATCGCAGCTGACTCCAAAGTCACTATTGATGATGACGCCATGTTCCGCAGGAAAGAGCTGCCCTACGTTGAAGAACGTTCTGCTACTGAAAAAGCAGCCAAAGATCTCGGTTTGTCGTATGTCGACCTCGACGGGGATATTGCGGTAATGGCTAACGGTGCCGGAATTACAATGGGAACGCTTGATACCATCCAGAATTTTGGCGGTACGCCGGCCAATTTCCTCGACTGCGGCGGCGGGACCGGCAGGGAAGCTACGGCTAAAGCTTTGGAAATCCTGTTTGGCTTAAATCCCAAGGTAGTCTTTGTTAATATTTTTGGCGGCATTACCCGTTGTGATGATGTGGCTGGCGCGGTTAAAGATGTTTACGAGGCAAGAGGAGGTTTCCCGGTGCCCCTGGTTATACGTTTGGTAGGCACCAACCAGGAAGCCGGCAGGGCTATTTTGAAGGAAATCGGTGTTGAAGCCTTTGACTTTATGCAAGATGGCGCAAAGAGAGCAGTCGATCTTTCCAAGGGGCAAGCGTAATTAATTAAATACTTGTCTGCCGACTGCACAGTTGGTTTGCGTCCGTTAAAAGTTTTTGACAAGGAGGAGTAGTTAAATTGGCTATTATCATAGATGAAAATACCAACGTATTAGTCCAGGGTATAACTGGTAACCAGGGTGTTTTTCATACCAAGCAAATGCTGGCTTATGGCACCAAGATTGTGGCGGGTGCTACCCCCGGTAAAGGTGGCAACGTCGTTGAAGGAGTGCCTGTATACAATTCGGTGCGTGAAGCTTGTGAAAATCACCGGATAGACGCTTCAGTGTTATTTATCCCGGCGCCATTCACTAAAGATGCTGCCTTCGAGGCTATAGAAGCAGGCATCGGGGTAGTGGTTGTGGTTACTGAAGGGGTTCCGGTTCACGATGAAACGGAAATAGCAGCTTACGCCAAGCGTAAAGGGGCTATTTCACTGGGGCCGAATACATTTGGCATTGTATCCTCTGGTAAGTGCAAAATGGGGATACCGCCGAACCAGTATTTTGTGGAAGGGAATGTGGGAGTAGTTGCCCGCTCCGGCACCTTAACCTATGAAATCACCGGTAACCTTACTGCTAACGGTCTTGGTCAGTCTACCGTGGTCGGTATGGGCGGTGACCGGGTAGTTGGTCTGACTTTTATCGATGTGCTCAAAATGTTTGAAAAAGATCCGCAAACCGAAGCCGTGGTGTTAATAGGCGAGATCGGAGGTAATGCTGAAGAAACGGCGTCCGAGTATATTAAGGAAATGACCAAGCCGGTAGTTGCCTTTATTGCGGGTAAGAGTGCTCCTCCCGGAAAACGGATGGGGCATGCCGGAGCGATCATTGAAAGGGGTAAGGGCACCTATAAGGGCAAAGTCGAAGCATTGACCGAAGCAGGAGCCAAGGTGGCAGAACTTCCTTTCGATGTGCCCGCACTTGTTAAAGAGGCACTTGGGAAGAAGTAACCGAAGAGGAAGGGGGAGATCTTTTGTTTAAACAGGAACAACTGGACAAAATTTCCGCCAAGAAAAAAGGATGGGAGGAAAAGCTGGAAGCTACGAAAAAAAAGCGTCCGGAAAGAAAAAATAAGTTTGAAACCCATTCTGCTATCAAGGTGGAACCTGTGTATACTCCGCTGGATTTAGCTGACATGGATTATGAACGCGACCTGGGGTTACCGGGAGAATATCCGTATACCAGGGGAGTACAGCCCAACATGTATCGTGGGCGTCTATGGACTATGCGGCAATATGCCGGTTTTGGTACCGCGGAAGAAACTAATAAGCGTTTCCGCTACCTTCTGGAACAAGGTCAGACAGGCTTAAGTTGTGCGTTTGACCTTCCGACGCAGATTGGGTATGATTCCGATCATGCACTTTCAAAGGGCGAGGTAGGAAAAGTTGGCGTGGCAATTGACTCGTTGCAAGATATGGAGATTTTATTTGACCAGATTCCTCTGGGCAAGGTCAGTACTTCGATGACCATTAATGCACCGGCAGGTATCCTTTTGGCAATGTATATCGCTGTGGCTGAAAAACAGGGTGTGGAAAGAGCTAAGTTGAATGGTACCATTCAGAATGACATAATTAAGGAGTATATCGCCCGGGGCACATATATTCTTCCTCCGGAACCCTCAATGAGACTCATTACCGATATTTTTGAATTCTGCTCTGAGGAAGTGCCCAACTGGAATACGATCAGTATAAGCGGTTATCATATTCGTGAAGCAGGAGCTACCGCGGCCCAAGAGATTGCCTTTACTTTGGCTGACGGTATTGCCTATGTCGATGCGGCTATCAAGGCGGGGTTAGATGTTGATAAGTTCGCGCCCAGGCTTTCTTTCTTCTTTAACTCCCACCTGAATTTCCTGGAGGAAGTAGCTAAATTCCGCGCCGCACGCCGACTCTGGGCGAAAATCATGAGAGAACGCTTTGGTGCCAAGAATCCTCGTTCCTGGACCCTTCGTTTCCATACCCAAACTGCCGGTGTCAGTCTGCAGGCACAGCAGCCGATGGTGAACATAATGCGGACGGCATATGAAGCCATGTCTGCCGTGCTCGGCGGTACCCAGTCCCTGCATACTAATTCGTACGACGAGGCTCTGGCCCTGCCGAGCGACGAGTCGGTGTTGATTGCTTTGCGTACCCAGCAGGTAATTGGTTACGAAACCGGAGTATGTGATACCGTGGACCCGCTTGCCGGTTCTTATTATGTTGAGAGTTTGACTAACGGGGTTGAGGAGCAGGCTCAGGAATATATCGACAAGATAGATGCACTTGGCGGTGCACCCAAAGCCATTGAATTTATGCAAAAAGAAATTCATAACGCCGCATATAAATACCAGGTTGAAATCGACACCCAGGAAAGAATTGTGGTTGGTTTGAACAGATTCCAAATGGAAGAGAAGAAACTGGAGGATCTTTTAAAAGTTGACCTTACTGTAGGCGATAACCAGGAAAGAAAGCTTAAGAAGTTACGCGCCGAAAGGGATAATGCCAAGGTCGAATCCATACTGGCCGCACTGCGTGAAGCAGCGCAGGGCGATGCCAACCTGATGCCAATATTTATTGATGCTGTTAAAGCCTATACGACTCTCGGTGAGATATGCGGCGTACTGAGGGACGTTTACGGTGAATACCAGCAGCAAATTGTATTCTAGGCGAGGAGGTAGGCAGATGAACGAAAAACGCATTCGTGTCCTGGTTGCTAAGCCGGGCCTTGACGGGCACGACCGGGGCGCCAAAGTGATTGCACAAGCCCTGCGTGATTCCGGCATGGAGGTTGTTTATACAGGTTTAAGGCAAACCCCGGAGCAAATTGTGTCCGCGGCATTGCAGGAAGACGTAAATGTGGTCGGTATGAGTATTCTTTCGGGAGCCCACGCAACTTTGTTCCCTGAAGTAGTCAAATTGCTTAAAGAACAAGGTGCGGAAGATGTCCTAGTGGTTGGCGGAGGAATAATTCCCGAAGAAGACATTCCGGAACTTAAGGCGGCAGGAATACATGAGGTGTTTACACCGGGTACTCCGTTAGATAAGGTCGTCAATTACATCAAAGAAAATGTAAAGAATTAGTTTCCTCTTAGTGTGCACTGGCGGGGTATGCAAACCAATTATGCAAATACCCCGCCCGGTGTTAATATTTTTGCTGATTTGTAAGGGAGAGGTCCAAATATAGAAAATGGAGGGAGCGCCTCATGATTAAAAAGATTGACCATATCGGAATAGCGGTCAAGGACCTTGCAGAAACCCTGAAATTATACGAAGGAATACTTGGACTGAAGGCTGTTGGCACAGAAGTGGTGGAAGAACAAAAAGTAAAAACAGCTTTTTTGCCTACCGGTGAAAGTGAAGTTGAGTTGCTTGAGTCAACGGCACCCGACGGTCCTATCGCCAAATATATAGATAAGAATGGCCAGGGAATACAGCACATTGCTTTTAGGGTGGATAACCTGGAGCAAAGGCTCGCTGAATTAAAAGCAAAGGGTGTCCGTTTGATTGATGAAAAACCACGGCGCGGGGCAGGTGGTGCGAGAATAGCATTTTTACATCCTAAATCCACTTATGGTGTCCTAATCGAATTGTGCGAGCGTGACTAGATTGGAGGTAATCACATGAGTATGCAGGAGAAACTGGATACGCTAAGTAAACTGAGAGAGGCCGTTGAAGCCGGTGGCGGTCAAAAAAGAATTGACAAACAGCATAGTAGCGGTAAAAAAACCAGCCGGGAACGGATAAACGAATTATTTGATCCCGGTTCGTTTAGGGAAGTCGATGTTTTCGCCAATACTGAGATTGATTACAGAAAGGCGAAAAATCCCGGTGAGGGTGTTACCTGCGGTTATGGAACCATTAATGGACGGAGAATATATATTTTCGCGCAAGACTTTACGGTAGTTGGTGGTTCGTTGGGACGGGTTCATGCTGCCAAGATATGTAAGGTATTGGATATGGCGTTAAAGGTCGGAGCCCCGGTCATTGGTATCTGTGACTCCGGTGGGGCGCGGATTCAGGAAGGTGTGGACGCCCTTGACGGTTACGGCCAAATTTTCTACCGTAATACCATTGCTTCAGGCGTAATACCTCAGATATCCGTAATTATGGGGCCATGTGCAGGTGGCGCAGTTTATTCGCCGGCATTAACCGACTTCATTATGATGGTTTCCGGAACCAGCCAGATGTTTATTACCGGTCCGTTGGTTATTAAAGCCGTTACAGGCGAGGACGTAAGCATGGAGGCACTTGGCGGTGCGGCAACTCACAACCAGGTCAGTGGTGTGGCCCACTTCATGGCTAACAATGAAGAAGAGTGCATTGCCCAAATAAAATCATTGATCAGTTATCTGCCGCTAAATAATCTTGATGAACCGCCGGCATATGATCCTGTAGAACCGGCAGTTGATAAGGAAGCACTGGCTGATATTATACCCGTAGATCCTAATAAAGGTTATGATGTACGTGATGTTATTAACGCGGTTGTAGATGCTAATTCATTTTTTGAGGTACATCAATATTATGCTACAAATGGCGTGGTTGGTTTTGCCCGGATTAACGGTCAGTCGGTAGGTATTATAGCTAACCAGCCCAAAGTACTGGCCGGTTGTCTCGATATAAACGTATCCGATAAGATTTCTCGCCATATTCGTTTCTGCGACTGCTTTAATTTACCAATTGTAACATTTATGGATGTGCCTGGTTACCTGCCTGGTGTGCAACAAGAATACGGCGGTATTATCAGACACGGTGCAAAGTTGCTCTACTCTTATTCAGAAGCGACCGTACCCAAGATTACAATTATTACCCGTAAAGGTTATGGTGGTTCATATCTGGCAATGTGTGCCAGTGCCTTGCGTGCAGATACCGTGTATGCCTGGCCTACAGCTGAAATTGCGGTCATGGGCCCGGAAGGTGCCGTCAATGTTATTAACCGTAAGGAAATTGCTGAGGCTGAGAATCCGGCTGAAATGCGTAAAAAGCTGGTACAAGATTACCGTGATCGTTTTGCAAACCCATATATAGCTGCGGCCAGGGGATACGTTCAAGATGTAATTGACCCGCGGGAAACACGCGAAAAAATTATCAGTGCGCTCTCTGACCTGTCTACTAAGCGCGAGTCAAGACCCAGGAAAAAACACGGAAATATCCCCTGCTAGAGTTTTAAGTACCGGCAAGAAGGAGGAAAAAGTATATGTCAGCTGCAAAAAGAAAAACAAAAGCCGGTATCAAACCAAAAGTGCTGGCAGCTATTACAGCGGCAATGGCTCTTTATGGTTATTCGGCGGATAAATATCAGGTTAAAAGGGTTGTTAAGGGTTTTGATCCCTGGCGTAAGGCCGGCATAATGGATATCATGCTGGGCCGTGAATTGAATAGGGAATTTAATTAAATTACTGGCATAAAGATCGGGCCGATGTAAATAGGAGGGAAACTAAGTGAAAAAGTTTAATATCAAAGTAAACGGTGAAGTTTTTGAAGTGGAAGTTGAAGAGATCGGTGGAAATCCCGCAGTGGCACCGGCACCAGCACCGGCTCCGGCGGCACCGGCACCGGCACCGGCGGCGGCAGCACCGGCTCCGGCTGCGGCGCCAAAAGCAGCTCCGAAACCCGCTGCTGCCGGTGGTGGGGGGGCAATATGTGCTCCAATGCCCGGTACGATTCTTGAAATTAAGGTTAATGTAGGTGATGCGGTCAAGACTGGTGATGTACTTCTCGTATTGGAAGCCATGAAGATGGAAAATGAACTTGCTGCTGATAAGGACGGAACAGTCAAGGAAATTAAAGTAACCAAGGGCCAGGCGGTAAATGGCGGGGATCCTCTGGTGGTTATTGGTTAATAAATAAAGGACGGAGGCGTCTTTTATAACGCCTCCTATCTGTACTAAGTTATTATATAATTGACCAGTGGGGAGGTAAAATAATGATAAAAAGAAAAAAACTGACGATCGTAGGAGCGGGTAATGTCGGGGCTACTGCCGCACACTGGGCGGCATCAAAGGAACTGGGCGATGTAGTATTAATTGATATTGTTGAAGGTGTACCACAGGGCAAAGGGCTAGACCTTATGGAGGCTTCTCCGGTAGAAGGTTTTGACTCTAATATAATAGGTACTAATAATTACGAAGATACTGCTGATTCAGATGTGGCTATTGTTACTGCGGGGATTCCCCGTAAACCGGGTATGAGCCGTGACGATCTTTTAAAGACCAATTATAAGATTGTAAGTACAGTAGCAGAAAATATTGTACGTTACTCACCTAATGCTATTATTATTGTTGTTTCCAATCCGCTTGATGTAATGGCCTATACGGCATTCAAGGCGAGCGGCTTCCCGGCCAACCGTGTATTTGGTATGGCTGGTGTCCTTGATTCGGCCCGTTTCCGCACTTTCCTGGCTATGGAACTGGGAGTTTCAGTTGAAGATATAAGTGCTCTGGTTTTGGGGGGACACGGAGACACCATGGTGCCGGTGCTCAGTTGTGCTTTCGCAGGTTGCATACCCGTAACCAGGTTGATAAAACCCGAACGTCTCGAGGAAATTGTTCAGAGGACGCGTCAGGGCGGTGGAGAGATTGTGAGTTATCTGAAGACCGGCAGCGCATTTTATGCCCCGTCAGCTTCCGCAGTTCAGATGGCTGAAGCAGTCTTAAAAGATAAAAAGCGGGTTCTGCCTGTAGCTGCATATCTTAACGGAGAATACGGAGCTAAAGATATTTACACCGGTGTACCTTGCATTATCGGTGGCAACGGCGTGGAGAAGGTTCTTGAAATCGAACTAACAGCTGAAGAACAAGCTGCATTAAATAATTCTATTCAAGCCGTTCGTGACCTGATGAAAGTTGTGGGGTGCTAAGATATTTGAGGTTTCCGGTCAGCGAAAGAAGGGGAGGATAATAAGATGGCAAAAGGTAAAAAAGCTGTACAAATTACCGATACAACCTTTCGGGATGCGCACCAGTCTTTATTAGCTACCCGAATGAAAACCGAACATATGATTCCGATTGCTGAAAAGCATGACGAAGCGGGATTTTATTCGATGGAAATGTGGGGCGGCGCTACATTTGATACTTGTATGCGTTTCTGTGGAAACGATCCGTGGGAGCGGCTCAAGGTAGTAAGGCGTCATCTCAAAAAAACCAAAACCCAGATGCTGCTTAGGGGGCAGAACATTGTCGGGTACAGGAACTATGCCGATGATGTGTTGATTGAGTTCATAAAAAAAGCTGTTTATAACGGCATGGATATTTTCCGTTGTTTTGATGCGTTAAATGACTATAGAAACCTGGAAGTAGCCATGAAAACCGTTATCGACGAAGGCGCTCATGCGCAAGGTACTATATGCTACGCCATCAGTCCGGTGCACACGGTGGAGTACTACGTTAAAAAAGCTAAAGAATTAGAGTCCATGGGAGTTCAATCCATTTGTATTAAAGATATGGCCGGAATGATTGCACCATACGTAGTTTATGACATCGTTAAAGGGATGAGAGATGCCGGTATCACGGTACCCATACAAATTCACTGTCATTACACCAGCGGTATGGCAGCCATGGCTTACATGAAAGGGATGGAAGCAGGTGCCACCACCATAGATTGTGCTATTTCTTCAATGTCGGTCCAAACTTCACAACCGGCCATTGAAGTAATGTGTGCTGCTTTCAAGGGAACAGAATTTGACCCGGATATGGATATTGCCCTGCTGAAAGAAATCTCTGACTACTGGAAGGATGTTCGTACCCAGTATGCTGATTTCGATTTGGCTCAAAAATATCCGGATGCAGGGATTCTGGTTTCCCAGGTTCCGGGGGGCATGATGTCCAACTTCCTCTCCCAGTTGAAGCAGGCAAACGCTCTGCACCGTCTGCCCGATGTTATGGAAGAAATGCCCCGGGTGCAGGAAGATTTCGGTTGGCCGCCTTTGGTGACGCCTTCCAGTCAGATAGTGGGTTCTCAGGCAGTTTTGAACGTGCTCATGGGTCGTTATAAAATGTGCACTAATGAAGTGAAGCAATATATGCGCGGCTATTACGGACGTCCGCCTGCCCCGATTAATGAAGAGGCACGTAAGATGATTATCGGTGACGAGAAACCAATTGATTGTCGTCCGGCTGATATGCTTGAGCCCGAACTGCCCAAGGCTAAAGAAATGATTGCTCACGTTATGGAAAAGGAAGAAGACATTATTTCATGTGCTATTTACCCGCAGGTAGCACCAAAGTTCCTCGAAGAAAGAATGGCTAAAAAGCTCAGAGTGGATGTTGAGCTTGCCAAGCAAAGTTCGGAGTTTTATCCGGTTTAACCAGTACTTGTTATCATAACAGGCCGGCGAATTTTTTCGCAGCGGCCTGTTATGGTGGCTATAAAAATATAATTCATAGGGAGGTTTGTTAATGTCAAAAAAAGAAATGAAAACGATGGACGGAAATAAGGCTGCAGCATATGTTTCTTATGCATTTACGGAATGTGCAGCTATTTATCCCATTACCCCATCATCTCCCATGGCAGAACACGTCGATGAATGGAGCGCACAGGGGTTAAAGAACATTTTCGGGCAGACTGTAAACGTGGTAGAAATGCAGTCCGAGGCAGGGGCCGCCGGTGCGGTTCACGGTACTTTGTCGGCAGGCGCATTAACGACCACATATACTGCATCGCAGGGTCTGCTGTTGATGATTCCCAATATGTATAAAATAGCCGGTGAGTTGTTGCCCGGTGTAATGCATGTCTCTGCCCGCAGTCTGGCTACCCACAGCTTGAATATCTTTGGGGACCATTCCGATGTTATGTGTGCCAGCCAAACCGGTTGGGCCATGCTGTCTTCGAATAGTGTCCAGGAAGTAATGGATATCGCTGGTGTCGCCCACTTGGCGGCCATTAAGACCAGGGTTCCTTTTATGCATTACTTCGACGGGTTCAGGACTTCTAACGAGCAACAAAAAATTGAAGCAATTGATTATGAAGATTTCGCCAAGCTGGTTGATTATGATGCCGTTAAAGCATTTCGGGATAACAGTCTGAACCCTGACCGTCCGGTAACCAGGGGTTCAAACCAGAACCCGGATATATTCTTCCAGGGAAGGGAAGCTAGTAACCTGTTCTACGAGGCGGTTCCTGATGTCGTAGCGGATTACTTGAAAGAAATCAGCAAGATTACCGGCAGGGAGTACAAGCCTTTTGATTATTATGGGGCACCGGATGCCGAGCGGATTATTATTGCTATGGGTTCGACCTGCGACACCATAGAAGAAACGGTCAATTATCTGGTATCCAAAGGAGAAAAGGTCGGTCTGATTAAAGTACGTTTGTACAGGCCGTTCTCCGCCAAGTACTTCTTTAATGTATTGCCGAAAACGGTGAAAAAGATTGCCGTGCTTGACCGGATAAAAGTTCCTGGTGCTCCCGGCGAGCCGTTGTATGAAGATATCCGCAACGTATTTTATGAGGTGCAGGACAAGCCGGTGATCGTTGGTGGTCGTTACGGCCTTGGTTCAAAAGACACCCTGCCTTGTGATATTGTAGCAGTATACGAAAACTTAAAAGCGGAACAGCCTAAGAATTCATTTACCATCAGCATAATAGACGATGTCACATTTACTTCCTTGCCCAGAGGAGAAAATATCGATGTTTGTCCCGAGGGAACAATTCAGTGTAAGTTTTTCGGTCTTGGATCTGACGGTACGGTTGGTGCCAACAAACAGGCGGTAGAAATCATCGGTAACAACACTGATATGTATTCCCAGGCTTATTTTTCGTATGACTCCAAAAAATCCGGCGGGTTTACTGTATCGCACCTGCGTTTTGGGAAGTATCCCATCAAGGCGCCGTACCTGATTAACAGCGCGGATTTTGTTTCCTGCAGCAATCCGTCATATGTTCAGACATTGGATTTGACTGCGGGTTTAAAGAAAGGCGGCACCTTCCTGCTTAACTGTACTTGGAAGCCGGAGGAAGTGGAAGAAAGACTGCCGGCAAAGATAAAGAGGTATCTGGCCCAGAATGATATTAAGTTTTACATCATAAACGCTATTGATATTGCTAAGGATTTAGGGTTGGGCAACCGTTACAACATGATTATGCAGTCTGCATTCTTTAAACTGGCCAACGTGATTCCCGTAGACGATGCTGTCGGTTATCTGAAGGATACCATTAAGAAAGCCTACGGCAGAAAAGGCGAAGCGATTGTTAACATGAACTACGGTGCCGTTGATAAGGGAATCGATGCCATGGTTAAAATAGAGGTGCCGGCAAGCTGGGCCCAGGCGGAAGATCCCCCGGCGGATGAGAAAGACGTACCGGACTTTATTAAAAATGTTGCCAAGCCGATGGGCAGATTGGAAGGCGACAGCCTGCCGACAAGTGCGTTCAAAGGAAGGGAAGACGGAACCTTCCCGTCCGGGACTGCGAAATATGAAAAGCGTGGTGTGGCCGACTTTGTGCCGCAATGGATTAAGGAAAATTGTATTCAGTGTAACCGGTGTGCCATGGTATGCTCGCATGCCGCTATCAGGCCGATATTGCTCAATGAAGAAGAAACCAAGCAGGCACCGGCAGGCTTTGAAGTTGTTAAGGCTGTTGGCAAGCCGTATGCGGGATATAACTACCGCATGCAGGTAGGTGTCATGGATTGCATGGGTTGTGGAGTTTGTGTTGATATTTGTCCGGCCAAGGAAAAAGCGCTGGTCATGAAAGATTTTGACAGTCAGGTAGGCGAGGCGGAAAATTGGGATTATGCGATAGAGATTCCCATCAGGGATAACCTGGGAGACAAGTATACCGTTAAGGGAAGCCAGTTCTGCCAGCCCCTGCTTGAATTCTCCGGCGCCTGCGGTGGTTGCGCCGAAACTGCATATGTAAAACTCCTTACCCAGTTGTTTGGAGACAGAATGTTGATTGCTAATGCTACCGGTTGTTCATCCATTTGGGCTGCTGCCGCTCCTTCCATGCCTTATACTAAGAATGCGGAAGGTAAAGGTCCGGCCTGGTCCAATTCGTTGTTTGAAGACAGCGCGGAATTTGGATTTGGCCTGTACCTCGGAGTGAAGCAAGTTAAAGAAAGAATTGCAGAATTGATGAGGGAAGCGTTAACGCTGGATATTACACAAGAATTGAAAGATGCCTGCCAGGAATGGTTGGATGGCATGTATGACGGTGAAGCTTCCAAGGCTGCGACCAAGAAACTGCTGCCGCTTCTGGAGGGACAAGAACATCCGGTGCTGAAAGAGATCCTGGAGAAAAAGGATTTCTTAATCAAAAAATCAAACTGGGCTTTTGGTGGAGACGGTTGGGCTTACGATATCGGTTACGGTGGTCTGGACCACGTGTTGGCTTCCGGTGAAGATGTAAATATTCTGGTTATGGATACCGAGGTTTATTCCAATACCGGCGGCCAGTCTTCCAAGTCAACTCCTTCTGCGGCTGTCGCCAAGTTCGCCGCATCCGGTAAGAAGACGAAAAAGAAAGACCTTGGTTTGATGGTAGCAGCTTACGGTTATGTGTACGTGGCACAGGTGGGCATGGGAGCTGATTATGCCCAAACGGTTAAAGCAATTAAGGAAGCCGAGCAGTACAAGGGACCGTCATTGATAATCGCTTATTGTCCTTGTATTAACCACGGCCTCAAGGGCGGCATGAGCAAGAGCCAGGCAACAATAGCAAGAGCGGTGAAGTCTGGATACTGGCACCTGTGGAGGTATAACCCGGAATTGAAGAAAGAAGGAAAGAACCCGTTCATTTTGGATTCCAAGGAACCCACAGGAAGTATCAGAGATTTCATTGCCAACGAAGTGCGTTACAATTCTTTGTCCAAGCTGTTCCCGGCACAGGCAGAAGGATTGTTCCAGAAGACCGAAGAAGATGCTAAAGAAAGGTACGAAATTTACAAGCGTATGGCTCAAGGACAGGCCTAGCAATTGCTTAACGAAGCAGTTAACGAATAAAAGAATAATGTAAAGCGGAGGATAAAATATCCTCCGCTTTTACATTAAAGTCCGTTTATCTGGCATTTCTGATAATTGATAATATTAATATGTTTTATAAGATTTATATTATTATAATATTTTAGGCAGGTGATTACGTGGAAGTTAATGCTATTGTTTACGGGGCAGCTGCCAAATTGGTGGAAGAAGTACTTGATACTGATTTGTGCAGCGGTTGCGGCGCGTGTATTGGTTATTGCCCTTATATCAAGACTATTGGTGAAAGAGTTGCTGTTATCCATGACTGTAATATTTGTGAAGGAGTTTGCTACCGGGTTTGTCCACGTGCTTCTACTAATTACCAGCTTTTACGACAAGAGGTTTTTGGTTCTGCTCAATTTGATCCGGTATTGGGAACATACGAAAATATGTATTTTGCCCGTGCAGGCAATGAATTAATTCATACCAAGGGACAATATGGGGGAGTAGTGACGGCAATATTCGCATACGCTTTAAAACAAGGGTTGATTGAAGGGGCATTGATGACTGGCGGCGACTTTACCAGGACAAAACCTGCGGTTGTATCAACAGTTAACGAGATGCTTGCATGCACAGGTTCAAAATATACCGCTTCACCCACCTTAAGTTTGTTTCAAGAAGCCGTAAAAAAAGGCTTCCAAAACATTGGTATTGTAGGACGACCATGCCAGGTTACAGCAGCGCGTAAGATGCAGGAAGTTACTGAAATAAAAGGAGAAAGGATATCATTGGTAGTTGGTTTGTTCTGCATGGAATCTTTTACACCTGATTTTTATGATTACATCAAAGAAAACAATTTAGACGAATATTATCGTATGGATATCCCAAAAGATGTTCAATTTGAGAGGAATGGGGAAAATATTTTTGTACCATTTGATGAAGTGCGAAAATTTGTTTGTAAATCTTGTTATTCTTGTTTTGATCCCTTGTCTGAGCTGGCAGATCTTTCGGTTGGTTCAACCGAACATGATCCGGGTTGGAATACATTAATTGTACGCACTGAAAAAGGAGCAGAATTGGTCAAAAAAGCAGTTGCAAGAGGTGTCATAGAAACAAAACCATATCCAAAGGAACTTTTACCATTGTTGAGAAAAGCCGTTTTTTATAAAAAAAAGCGGGTGCTGGAGGGACCTGACACAAATTATTTGGAGTTAACCCCTTATGAAAGAAAGTATTTTTTGGCCACGGGGGTTGATGTATAATGGGATGGAAGGATGTGGCATTAACAAAAAAGGGAAATGCAGTATTATTAAACGGTAATGAGGCAATTGCACGCGGAGCGCTTGAAGCCGGGGTGTGTTATGCGTCTTCATATCCAGGTTCACCATCATCGGAGGTTATAGATACCCTTTCTAAAATTTCATCATCAGACCTCTACGTAGAATGGTCAATTAATGAAAAAGTATCTTTAGAAGGAGCAGCGGCCGCTTCTTTTGCCGGACTCAGGTCAATGTGTGTTATGAAGGCAGACGGCTTGAATGTGGCTTTTGACTTTTTAACCAGTATGAACTTGGGTGGTTGCAAAGGCGGATTAGTAATTGTTGTGGCAGATGACCCTCTGGGACATTCCAGCGTTAAAGAATATGATTCCCGCTATTTGGCTAAAGCAGCAATGGTACCGGTACTTGAACCGTCAACGGTTAATGAAGCGAGAGACATGGTTATACAGGCCTTTGACCTGTCAGAACAATTGAAGGGACCGGTTATGCTCCGTTCAGTTACCAGGGTATCACATACTCGAGGTTTAGTAACATTAAATAAGTTACCAAAGATGAGGAGAAAAGCCGAATTTCCGGCTGGGGAATGTTTTTTAACCAAAACTATATTTCATATGAAAGCCAGGGATAGACTCGATAAAGCCGCAGTTATTATTGAAGAATCAGGGTTTAATTACTATGAGGGTTTTGAAGGGGCGGATACGGTTATATTCTGTTGTGGTACCAGTTTATTATATGCCAGAGAAGCAATTAAGACCCTTGGCCTGCAAAATGAGGTTAAGGTAGTCAAGGTGGGTACAACTTTACCATTACCGGAAAAGTTTATTTTGAATCACCTACAAGAGGCATCAAATGTAATTTTTGCTGAGGAAATACGTCCTTTTCTCGAAGAAAGTATCATGATCCTTAGCTCAAGGCATAACCTTGGAAAGGCTCGTTTTTATGGCAAAATTACCGGTGATGTAATGGGATTACGCGGACCGGCCTGTGGAGAAATGAATGCCGATATTATAATAAAAGTTCTAGCTAACATAAAGAACCTTTATTACCGGACACCAGGTTATGACCCGGAAGTAAAAGAAGAGTTGGGAACCATGATTCCACCCAGGGAATATGCCATGTGTCCCGGGTGTCCCCACCGGGCGTCTTTTTGGGCGGTAAAAACAGCAATTGCTGTAGACGGCAGAGACTGCATAGTGGCCGGTGATATTGGTTGCTACTGCTTGGGAGCATGGGATACCGGCTTTAACCTTTTTGACACTTTACACTGCATGGGGGCGGGACCGGGTATTGCCAGCGGTTTGAGTAAACTGGGCCGGTTTGGTCTTGAGAGACCGACGGTAACTCTGGTAGGGGATTCAACATTTTACCACGCAGTAATTCCCGGTCTTATTAACGGGCACTACAGTGGTTCAGATTATCTTTGTATTGTTTTGGATAATAGCGTGACAGCAATGACCGGACATCAACCTCACCCGGGTACGGGTATAAATACCTGTGGTGAACCTGCAACCACCGTTCCTATTGAGAAAATAGTCGCAGGGCTGGGTATACCATGTAAAATTGCTGACCCTTTTGATAATAAAAATGCTACGGAATGTATTTTTGAAATGCTAAGGAAGCCAGGGGTCAAGGTGCTGATTTTACGCCAGGAATGTGCATTGGTTCAAGCCCGTAAACAAGGCAAAAAAAAGCGGCGTGTTTATGTAGACCAAACGATATGTCGGGGCGATACGTGTGGTTGTGGACGCTTCTGCACTTCCGTATGGGGATGCCCTGGTAATATATGGGATCCTGTAAATGGAAAAGCAGCTATTGATGAAGCGGTATGTGTCGGGTGTGGCGTATGTGCTGCACTGTGCCCTGCCGATGCGATTGTAGTGGAGGAGGTGTATTAATTGAAAGAGCCGTTAAATGTTGTGATTGCAGGAGTGGGGGGGCAGGGTAATATTTTGTTTTCTGAAATTCTAGCCAAGGCTGCCTCGGTTGAAAATTTTAAAGTTACCGTAGGCGAATCGTATGGTATGTCCCAGCGTGGCGGCTCTGTATCATCTCACGTCAGACTCTCCCGGGAATTTCTTTATGGTCCTATAATTCCGGCGGGAAGTGCAGATGTGATTGTAGGATTTGAGCCGGTAGAAGCGGCACGTGCTGCGCTTGAGTTTGGCAGCCCGGACGTTAAAATAATAGTAAATCCTCGGCCTGTCTATCCGGTCGGGGTTCTTATGAGAAAAGATATATATCCGGAAATAATTGGTTTAATAAAAAAGTTAAAAGAAATATCCGAACAAGTAGTTTTAATTGAAAGTACTGAACTGGCTACCAAGGCCGGCAATCCGGTTGCTCAAAATATAGTTATGGTAGGAGCATTAGCCGGCAGTAATTATTTGCCGATTGCGAAAGAAGCATTTGAGGAGGTAATTATTAATGTAGTACCGCCAAAAGCCCTTGAGTTAAATCAAAAAGCCTTTCTTATGGGTATAGAAGCGGCACAGGAACTAATTGCTTAACTTTTATATTGATTAATCATTAAACGTATAAATTGTAATCTAAAAATTGGTTCCGATAATAGATATTATGTAAACCCGCCCCCGGTTAAAGACAACCGGGGGCGGGTTTTATTTTGTGCCGGTGATTAACCTTTTCTGAAGGGATACCGGCCTTAGTATTTTCGTGTCTAAGAACGAAAACTATGGCTTGGTTTATTTAAAAAATTGGTTTAATCTATCCAGGTATACTCTTGGCCCCAACTGTTACGAGAAAGTGATTTTATTGTTTCTACGAGATCATTTTCGATTGCAAAAGCATCGCCGCGCTCATAAGGATTATAATGAAAAGCATATAAACGCGAAACAAATTGATGGAATGGCAAAGAGGATTCTCCAGGTATTTCGTCATGTCCCTGCACAGTGGGTTCAATTCCCTGCCCCCAATTTTGTGAGCTGTTATTATTGGGATTGTAGAAATATATACGGTAGTCCCCTTCCTTGAAGCGAGCAATTCTTTGAATGGTTACAGCATGAAATCCAAGCATTTTTCCAAAAACATTAGTCATAAAAATGCCGACCGGATTAGGATATATGAGCTCGTGCCCACCATTGTATTTTGGGTGGTGGGTCGCATAAAACAGCCTGACAAAGCCGGAATAATCGACTATGGAACCGGTGGCAGGGTCAAATACGCTGCTGAACCCCCGGGGCACCCAATTTCCGTAAAAAGCAGGATTTACCCATTTATGTGCATCATCAATACGATATTGGACCAATCTAATCATTTCTGCATAAATTCGGTCAAGGTGTGGCGCTAAAATTACTGAAATCGGGTCTAATTTTTCAATGTTGAGTTCAGATACCAATCCCCCACTTAAATATTTAGAATGAATTTCCAACCCTTCAAAGTTCATATCTATATCGCCGTCCCGAGCGGCACGTGGGATAAGTTCCAATAGATATCCCGGTGCGTGCAGGGACCATAAACTGATACCGCGAGCGGTTTGACAGGTTGGGTTTAATCCCTGGCCTACACCTAAAGGTTGTCCTAAGACACTTATTGCTCCCGATACCATAATATCGTTAGCGGTTAATCCTTCATCCTTACCAAGCCATTTTAAAAGCAAATTACGGGTTTCGGGCAGTATATCAAGTTCAATAAGCCTGCGTAGACCCGGTATTACCGGAGTATGCGAAAACACACCGCGTTCAAGCATTCGCGCCAAGCCATATAGTGATTGCCGGGTTGGGGGATGAATGGCAACATTGATCAATTCTTTTGCAATTGAAAAATGTTCTGATAAATTAGCTTTACCTTTTTCATTCAAACCCATGGCGGTTGCCAGAAGGTCCTTATTTTCATTAAAGTTTAAGTAGCGTACCAATACTACGTGGTGCGGTGATACAAGGCCTGTTTCCCGCATAAATTCAGCAAAAGTCCGTGCTTCTTCTTCCAGGTCATGGTTTTCCAGGTTTATAACCATGTTACGGTACTCATGTAACTCGGTATAGGTCTGGCTTAATCGGGTAGGTCCAGAAATAGCAGCAGCATAACGATTGATAGTTTTTCTGTCGTTATTATTTATATCGGGGGCAGTAAGTGTTTGTTGCGCTTTTTTGATCATCGAAAGGATACGGTCAACCATAATCGTTCGTTGTACACTTAAATTGTTTATTTCTTTGATCAAGGTTCCGGTGATAGCACTTAGGGTCAGTTCTTCAGCCAGAAATTTAAACAAGTTTTCCGCACGTTTGATTTCCTTGGATCTTTCTAAACGTGCCGCTTCAGTATCTTCAGGAAAAAGAAAATCAAGATTCAGTGCCATAACTTCATATAAAAAACTTTTTGCCATTTCGGCCGAAACATTTTGGTGACGGTGTTTTTCTTTGGCAATTGATAACATGCGCAATTCACTTAATATTTCTATCAGTGACTGTGTCCCTTTGGCCTTGATTGAACCGGTGACCAAAGGAGGTTGTAATTTTGCCGGATGTTCCCATGGGCTGTCTTGGAAGACTCCGGCTTTATCAAAACTGTCGGCATATTGGTATAGTGTTTTCATTCCCACCACAGAATCCATAAGTTTTGAAGCCGATATCAATACGTCATTTTGATATAAGGTTTTAGCATAGGGGAAAGCTTTATTCAAATTATTAAGTGTGCGTATAAATTTTTTGGTTTTGTCTTCTTGCTTATTGGTTTCAATCATGTTCACGGCCAATTTATTATGTCCCTTCCTTCCTTGGGTTGAAAGTAAAATTTTTTATATGTAAAAACTGTGGTTTACGTATTTCATTATCGGTTGCATCATTTTTTTACTGTCGTTGCCGTAAAAAAATACGGTTCCGTAATGGTTACCATTACCTTCTGCTTTTTCAACCTCACGATTGGCAGGAATATAAAAATTATGTTTCTCAAAGTAAGGATGTTCTTCTAAATCTTCAGGAATATCAAGGTCATTAATATATTTAACGTTTGGATAGGCCATTATACAGCAGGCGTGTGCCTTTGGCTTTGTTTCATCAGGGAAAAAATTCTCAAACTCTTCTTTTTTGGTGCTTGGATCACAGCAAAGTATGTTTCCCTGAAAAGGATTAAAACCATACGCACGTTGAATCAAATCGAATATATGTCCACCGGGTATTCTTGTCGCCACTTCCCCGAATTTAATATCTCCATTTGGGGACAAAAAGAATTCCGCGTGGGTAATCCCGTATCTAATATCAAAAGTATTGATTAAACGTTCCATTGCCTTACGAATTAAAGGACGTTTTTCTTCTACATTAGCTGAAGGCGGAACCATAATTGAATGTTCGAAAACAACATAATCCGATATGTTCATAAATTTAATTTCCCCATCATGAATAAAGGTTTCCACTGAAATTTCTTTACCGTTTAAATGACTTTCAGCGAGACAGGGAAAGGTGATTCCGTTTAAATTTTCTGCAATATCTTTTTCTGAATAAATTACACGGTGTCCCACGGTTCCAGCTTTATCAAATGGTTTTATATGGATGGGACTCATTTTCTCATTGTCTTTAAAAGATATTTCTTTAATTCTTTTTAAAAACCGGCGGATGTCTTCTTTATTGAAGACTTCTTCGAAAACCCCAACCTGCAGTCCGGCCATTTGTGCCTTCCGCTTCATTTTTGCTTTGTTTCTAAAAATAAGTGATTTGTCAAAGATGGTTGGATCCTGCATAAAACGTGCATTTAGTGCACCAGCCCATTCTACAGTATCTTCAAATAAGGCAATTGCCAAGTTGGCATTCTGGGATTTAAGAATGTTATAAAGTTCTTCAGCTTTTTCATTTACTTCTTCTACTTTTGATTTATCCTTAATTGTTTCGGTTTTTATGTTTAATGTTTTTAAACCAAATGCATTGATAGTTTGTTTAGAATCTTCGTTTTGCTCGCGGTCATTACCGAAATCCCACCCGATGAAGGGAATTTTATATTTATTTGCAAAGGACTGAAAATCCGGTGGTCCAACTACGATAAATGGTTTATTTAGTTTGTCAATGGCCTCAATGGCCTGCAGGCTCCAACCGATCAAGGCAATTTTAGATTCTTTTGCAGGCCTGCTTTTTTTAGGATAATATATCCATTCACCTGTCGTTTTCATTTTTTGTAATTCCCCCTGTTTCTTTCTTTTTAAAAATCTTTAATTATATTTTCCTTTTATAGCTTTATTTATAAATAATTTTTATTGTGATTTATTATTGTAATTTATACCAAAAAACCCCTGCCTTTACAGGTAGAGGTTTTAAATAAAACTTCTTTATTTCAGTTGATTAGTTCAAATTTGTTTGTACCATATGTTCATATTGGCATAATTACCAGTTTGTGTTTTTTCAAATTGTTCACTAATATTACTGTTTTGTATCAGACAACCGCCATATATAAAGCCATGTTTAATGTTTACCAAATTCATGCCAATTGAAACCGAACGTGAGTAACAGAATAAAGTTTGCAGGCCTTTTGATTTCATTTTTTTAATTAGTTGTGAATATTGATAAGATAATAAACCCTGCCTTCGATATTCCGGCAAAGTAGCGCAATCGGTCATTTCAGCACAATTAAACAGGGGTAAAACCGTAGCGGCACAGGCACTAATGATCTTATGATTATGTTCGACAATGGTATAATAGGCATAATTATTCATCATGAGCACAATGTATTGTGGGTCATTCATCGGGGTTGGATAAGACTTGAATACGGTATCGTATAGTTGGGCCATTTTGGGAGCGTCCTTTTCCTTAGCGGTTCTTACTACATATTCTTTGGGTACTGGCAACTCAAATTTCAAATTATAACTTTTTATAATTTCCATTACTTTTTCTTCTTTTGCTGAAATAGCCGGGTCAATAATAAGCGGTGGGTCGAGAAACATAGAATAAATATAGGCATTCTTACCCTGAAAAAAACCTTTTATTATTCCTTCATGTCTGAGATCGTAACCTGAAAAAAGATTTATTTCGTTCTCTTTTAAGTAGAATATAATTTTATTACATTTTTTTTCCAAGCCCATCAGCTTAAAATATTTAATTGTTTTATCAATATCCTTATTTGGAAGCTGATAGATTTTAATCCGGGAATTTTGCGGATCTACTTCAATGGTATTTCCTGAAAATAATGGCAAACAATTTTTCATTGATTAAAGTAACCCCCCAAAAAAAGGCTTTTTTCAATTGTATTATTATGTTTGAACTTTAAATGTAGAACAATTTTATAGTAAGTAAAAACCATATAAATATGTAACATTAATTACCATTGAAGCATATATTTTAAAAAAAAGGAGGTTTTCTTGTGACGGAAGCAAAAGCGAATAGTGCTGGCTGGGGCAACTGGGGATTTATTATCTTTTTAATATTTGTACTGATAATCTTTACTTTTGGTGGTTGGATTTAAAAATTAATTTGTACCGGTTCAATTTAGAGCCGGTTTTTTTTGTGTAAATAATTTTTGAATATTCCAATCTGTTTTGACAAATTTTAATTATGAATTTCAATATATGCAAAAAAACGGGGACGAGATCTTGAGTTTGATTAGTTTTTTTCTGGGATTAGCTGATATGGACAATTTCCGTGGTGATTGGACAGCTTTTTGGTTTGCTGCCTTTAAGGCCGTGCTGTTAGGGTTAGGTATCGCCGGTGCATTATATTTGATATTGGTTATTATAGGTGTTTCCCGAATGCGCGGGCATAAACCCGTGCACGGAAAGGAAGAATTTTTAAATGCCGATGCTTATGTATTCACAGAGCTTAACCCTAAAGGCCTGGTTAGATTTAAGGGGGAAATTTGGCGAGCCGTTTCCAAAAATGGACATACTATTAGTCGGGGAGAAACTGTTAAAATCATCGCACGTAAAGATATGACTCTCTTGGTCGACCTTTATTTTGATGACCCGTCAAAGAACATCTGATTAAGGAGGAGGTAAAATATGTACGACTGGATTTCCACGATTTTAGCGACTTTATTAGTTATACTTATATTAACATCAGCTATAAAAATTATTCCTGAGTACGAAAGAGCTGTATTATTTAGACTGGGAAGGTTGACTGGTATCCGCGGCCCTGGTTTGATCTTTATTATTCCGGTTATTGACAGGATATTCCGTATTTCTATGCGGGTAATCGTTTTTGATGTACCACCCCAAGAGGTCATAACGAAAGATAATGTTGCCTGCAAAGTAAATGCAGTTCTTTATTACAGAGTTTTATCAGCAGACAAGTCGATTGTCAATGTGGAAAATTTTCATGAGGCAACAAACCAGTTGGCCCAGACCACTTTAAGAAGTGTCGTGGGAACCGCTGAACTTGATGAATTGCTTGCCCAACGTGATAAATTAAATCAAATCATTCAGCAAATAGTCGATGAAGCGACTGACCCTTGGGGAATCAAAATTGTTACCGTGGAAATAAAGGATGTTGTACTTCCAACGGAGATGACCAGGGCCATAGCCCGGCAGGCAGAAGCGGAGAGAAGCAGGAGAGCAGCAATTATACAGGCTGAAGGTGAACGCCAGGCCGCTGAAGAGCTGGCTCGGGCTTCAGAGATACTTACCGGCACCAAAGGGGGATTGACTTTAAGGATGCTCCGCTCGCTTTCCGAAGTCGCAAATTCACAGAATACAACTGTTCTTTTCCCGCTGCCCGTGGAAATTAGAAGGTTATTTCCCGACCTGGACAAGTGACGCAGTACGGTTGAGATTATTTGAATTAAATTAAGGAGGGAATTGTTTGGTAGATAATACAGCTGTTCGGAAAGGGACGGGTTTTTGGATTCCCGTGTTAGCGCTGTCAGGAGTACCTTTTATCATGGTTTTGGGTAATTCAATGCTTATTCCTATTTTGCCCGATATCAGGAACGCGCTTAACCTTAGCCCGCTGCAAATTAGCCTGTTAATCACCTTGTTTTCAGTACCTGCCGGTATAGTCATACCTGTGGCAGGTTTTTTTTCCGACCGTTTCGGTAGAAAAATTGTAATTATACCATCACTGGTTATTTACGGCTTAGGTGGGGTTATTGCCGCTTTAGGTGCCATTATTTTAAACCAACACAGTTACCCGGTAATTTTGACGGGAAGAATACTGCAGGGTATTGGTGCGGCTGGGACAGCGCCAATCGCCATGGCTTTGTGCGGAGACCTGTTTTCAGGAAAAGAGCGGAGTCGTGCACTGGGAGCGATAGAGTCCTCTAATGGCCTAGGAAAAGTTCTCAGTCCCATTATCGGTTCTGCCGTCGGTATTATTGTCTGGTATGCCGCTTTTATACTTTTTCCGGTAATTATTATTCCCGTCGTCATAGCAATGTGGTTACTGGTCAAGGAGCCCAAAATAGGTAGAAATAAACAAACCTTACATCAATACTTATTATCAATTGTTAAGGTTTTAAGAATCAAAACCGGCCTGTTTTTTTCTACTTACCTGGCAGGTGCCATTGCGCTAATGATTCTTTTCGGGGTACTATTTTATCTTTCAGAATATTTAGAATATCAATTCGGCTTAAACGGCATCCTTAAGGGTTTGGCTCTTGCCGTTCCAGTGCTTTTTATGAGTGCTGCTTCTTTTTTCACTGGTTTTATGATCAAAAGAAAGAAACTGCTTATGAAAATTTTGGTGATAGCTGGTTTGTTATTGATGACGCTTTCCCTCGTGTTCCTGCCGCTGGCTAAAAACGTAATTTTTTATTTTACTGCTATTTCAGTTGTGGGTATTGGTACCGGTATAATTCTACCTTGTTTGAATACATTGATCACAGGTGCCGCTTCTATTGAAGAACGCGGTTTGGTCACTTCCTTGTATGGGAGTGTGCGATTTTTGGGGGTTGCTTTTGGCCCCCCCCTATTTGGTTTCCTCATGGCCAGAAGTGTCGGGTTGATGTTTTGGAGTTCTGCCGGGTTAACGCTATTGGCTGCTGTTTTGGTTTTAATTTTCTTAAAACTACCGCAAGAAAACGCTGGGGCTGGAGAGTCAGAAAAAACCCGTGGGTTGGTTTTAATACCGGAACCGGTTCCAAAACCTGGTAACAACACTAATTAATCCTGCGCAGCTTTTCCTTGTGTTCCGCTAAAGCAGTTTCATATTGGTTGTTTAGCCGGCCAAGGTGTTTCATCCATTCTTCCCGGAATCCCGGTTGCTTTTCGGGGTCAGCTTTTACTTTGGTTCCCGTCCTTTGTTCCATCATCTTTACGGTATCATTAATTTTAGCCGTAAAACTTTCTTTAAACTGCCTGTAAGTTTGAGCCAGGGTTTGTGTGTAATATTGAAAAAGATGTTCCATTTGACTGTAGACAGCATTGATTGCTTGCTTGTTTCTTTTAATCTCAAGTAAGCCTTGCATTGACTTTCTATTTGTTTTTATGGTTTCTTCTTCTGCCGGCAGGGAAATATTATTTAATAAAGTCTCTTGGGCCCCTTCGATAAGATATTCCTTGAATGCAGCCGGATATTTATTAATTTCAGAGGTGAGATCATAGTTTGCTTCCTTGAGAAAATTGGCAGCTAATCCTTTGCCCACAGGTATGTATTCCATTCGGTCAATTTCTGCTTGAGGTACTTCTTCCCTTGCTTTAAAACGTTCAAGTGCCATTTCATATGCGGTTTTTATTTTACTCAATTTACATCCCTCCGTTTAAAGGATTCTATCAAAATAATTATATATTTCTAAACTTTTCGGGTCAATCGAAACTGGTACTAGCCTAATAATAGCTTTCCAGTTAAAATAGTTATGTATAGATATTATTTCTCCGGGGAGGAATTTTAATTTGAAAATATATGATATTCACAAGCGTAATAACGCAAGTTCCAAGCATATCGCCTTGTATTGTAAAGGACAAAAGGTCAGTTATGATGAGCTTGAAAATAATATTGAGCAATATGCCCGTTATTTTTCCTGTTTAGGTTTAAAATACTTGGAACGAGTTGCCATAGCCCTTCCCAGTTCTCCTGAATTCATTTACGCTTATTTAGGTATTGCCAGGGCCGGGGGGGTTGCTGTGCCGTTGAATCTTCTTCAGGCCCCGATGGAGCTTGTTTTTATATTAAGGGATTGTGGAGCACGTTATTTGATTACCAATCAAGAAATAAATCATAAACTAAAAAATTTGCCCGGGCTACCATTGTCTCTGGTAGTGCTTGATGAAAAATGCAAGCAGGATATATTAGCGGCCCGACCGGTTACGTTTCCGCATATTGATGAGCAGAATGTATGTACTTTATTATACACTTCAGGGACTACCGGTAATCCTAAAGCTGCCATGTTAACACACGCTAATCTTATTGGTAACGTTATCTCTATGGATGATGCTTCTGATTTTGGACGCGAGGACAATTTTTTAGCGGTATTACCTATGTTTCATAGTTTTGGCTGGACGGTATGTGTATTGTTTCCGCTTTATTTGGGGTGTTCGATAACCATTTTAGACGGTTTCAGGCCCAAAGAAGTCCTGCAGACCTTAATTGAGAAAGGAATAACGGTTTTTTGCGGGGTTCCCAGTATGTTTTATGTATTGTTAAAGCTGCACCGGCAGGCAACATTCCCCAAATTAAAATTTGCCATCTCTGGTGGTGACTCTATTTCCAAAGACCATATGATTGCTTTTGAAAAATCTTTTAATTTTCCCATAATAGAAGGTTACGGCCTTTCTGAAGCTTCACCTGTGGTTTGTTTAAATCCTTTGTACGGAAAGCGTAAAATTAAATCTATAGGTATTGCCCTGCCCGGTATAGATGTAAAAGTTTTTGATGAAAGAGATAAAGAGCTGGCTGCCGGTGAAGTAGGTGAACTAGTTGTTAAAGGTCCCAACGTTATGAAAGGTTATCATAACCGGGAAGCAGATACCCGTGAAGTTCTAAGAGAGGGGTGGCTGCATTCCGGAGATTTGGCTTACATGGATGAGGAAGGATATTTCTTTATCGTCGGTCGTAAAAAAGAATTAATCATCACCGCCGGATTCAATGTGTATCCCCGGGAAGTGGAAGAAGCCTTAATTAAACACCCTTCCGTGGCAGATGCTGCTGTGATTGGCGTGCCGCATTCCACCAAGGGTGAGGAAATAAAGGCTTACATAATACCGGAGGAAGCACATTCGCCGGGCAAGAAAGAGTTGGTACGTTTTTTAAAAGGAAGTATCGCCGGTTATAAGATACCTGAAATTTTTACTATTACTAATGATCTCCCGCGGGGACCTAATGGTAAAATACTCAAACGTTTGTTAAAATAAAGCCGTTTTTCATAATAATAGCAGTGGCCTATTGGTAAATTAGCCGGTCATCTTGCGGTGGCATATTTACCTTAACCTGGCCGGCAACATGACCCTTTATATCTCCCTGATTTAATTCGGGCAGTTTGCCTCTGGGGGTATAATAAGTGTGTAGTAAATTTTTGGATTTATCACTCAGGGGATGTTTCAGAAATTCAGAATAAATTTTTTTTATCGCCGGGTTTTCGTGGGCCCTTCTCAGTTCTTTGGAGTAATCAATGCGGTTTAAAGCATCGGCCCTGTTATGACGATAATCCAGGGAGATCTCCTTATGTTCCCTGGTGCCGAAAATGGGTTGTCCGCCTCCTCCTACGCACCCGCCGGGGCAAGCCATGATTTCCACGTAGTCAAATTGTTCGCCGGCTTTCAACCTGTCTAAAAAAACCCTCGCGTTACCCGTGCCGTGGGCAATGGCTATTTTGATGGTCTGGTCCTTAAGTTTCACCCAGGCTTCCTTCAACCCGCTGAAGCCGCGTAGTTCCTCGTAGTCAAGCAGGTCCATCTCCTGGCCTGAGGAAAAATAATAGGCGGTTCTTACCGCTGCCTCAATTACGCCTCCGGTTGAACCAAAAATTGACCCCGCCCCGCTGGCTATGCCCATGGGAGTATCATAATCTTCGTCCGGCAGATCGTGAAAGTTAATACCGGCCTGCCTGATCATTCTTGCCAGTTCCCTGGTGGTCAAGACCCAGTCAACGTCTTTAAAATTAGCGGTACCCATTTCCGGCCGGCTGGCCTCAAACTTTTTAGCTGTACAAGGCATAATGGCTACGACTATAATTTTACCTGGATCGAGACCTTCTTTTTCTGCAAAATAAGTTTTGGTCAAGGCGCCGAACATTTCATGCGGTGATTTACAGGTAGAGAGATTTTCCAGGAATTCCGGATAAAAATGTTCGGCAAACTTAACCCACGCGGGACAGCATGAAGAAAGCAAAGGAAGTTTATTACGGTTTTTCAGCCTTTCTAACAATTCACTGGCTTCTTCCATTATCGTAAGATCAGCTGAAAAATCGGTGGCAAATACTTTTTTAAATCCTAGTTGGCGTAATGCCGCGACCAGTTTTCCCGTAACCACCGTTCCTACCGGATAACCAAACATTTCACCTATGGTAACTTGAATGGAAGGAGCTGTCTGCACCACTACATACTTATCTTGATCTTCCAGCGCTTCCCAAACTGATTCAAGGCATTCTTTTTCCGTGAGGGATGCGGTTGGACAGGCAATCACACATTGCCCGCAGGTAATGCAGGCTACTTGAGATAAATCCTGCATGAAAGCAGGTGCTATTACTGTGTCATAACCCCGGTTAATGCCTGAATAGACATTAACCTCTTGAACTTTACTGCAAATGGCTTCACATCTTCTACATTTAATGCATTTATTATAATCTCTGATAATAAAAGAATTTTGGTTTTGAATAGGAATGGTTTTCATTTCTCCGGTATATTTTATATTTCTTATACCCAGGTTATCTGCAATATTTTGCAGTTCGCAGTTTAAATTTCGGACGCAAGTGGTGCATTCGCGGTGATGGTCGGAAAGAAGCAATTCAACCATAGTTTTTCTGACCCGCCTGACCCGCGGTGAGGAAGTATAAACAACCAATCCTTCCGTAGCAGGATAGACGCAGGAAGCCTGAAGGGTTTTAACCCCTTTTATTTCTACTTCGACCAAGCAGACCCGGCAGGAACCGATTTCATTGATATGACGCAGGTAGCAAAGGCTGGGGATCTCAATACCGTTCATATGAGCCGCTTCCAAAATACACATACCCTTTTCTGCTGCGACTTTTTTTCCGTCTATGATAAGGTTTATTTTTTCGACCTTTTTTTCCGGATTATCATAAAGTTGCCCTTTCTTCTTGACTATCGGACCCGGTGAAAATTCCTGTCGCTCCATCAGTAATTACCTCCTTATTTGGGCGGACCGTCCCTTTGGATATAGCTTGTTTCGGACATTTGGCCATACAAGCAGCGCATTTTACGCACTTTTCCGGATTGATCCGGTAGGTTTGTTTTGGATCTCTAGTTATTGCTCCTGCGGGACAAACTTTAGCACATAGGCCACAGGCGATACATTGCTCTTCGTTAATGACAAACTCAAGTAAATTTTTGCAAACTCCGGCGGGACAGGTTTTATCTCTTATGTGGGCTATATATTCATCTTTAAAATAGCGGAGGGTTGAAATTATCGGATTTGGTGCCGTCTGGCCCAAGCCGCATAGTGATGCATCACGAATATCATAGGAGAGTTCTTCTAATATTTCCAGGTCTTCCATTTCTCCATTTCCTGCGGTAATTCTTTTAAGTATTTCCAGCAGACGTTTTGTCCCCACGCGACAAGGAGTACAGCGTCCGCACGATTCGTCCTGGGTGAATTCCAAATAAAAACGGGCTATATCTACCATGCAGTCGTCATCATTCATAACGATCATGCCTCCGGAACCCATCATTGACCCGGTTTCCTTAAGTGATTCGTAATCTATAGGTAAGTCCAGGTATTTTTCCGGTATGCAACCCCCGGATGGTCCCCCGGTCTGTACCGCTTTAAATTTTTTATTGCCGGGAATACCACCCCCGATATCAAATATGATGGTGCGCAGGGTAGTACCCATAGGTACCTCAATCAGCCCGGTATTTTTTATTTTACCCGCCAGAGAAAATACTTTTGATCCCTTGCTGGTAGCTGTTCCGTGCCCATAGTACCATTCCCATCCTTTCCTGAAAATAACCGGTATATTGGCGTAGGTCTCAACATTATTAATTAAGGTTGGTTTGCCCCACAGACCTTCCTGGGCCGGATAAGGCGGTCTGGGTCGTGGTTCTCCCCGTTGTCCCATTATTGAATGCAGGAGGGCGGTTTCCTCGCCGCAAACAAATGCTCCTGCTCCTAAACGTAATTTGATATCAAAATTAAAGATAGAATTAAAAAGATTTTCTCCTAAAAGTCCATATTTTTGGGCTTGTTTAATAGCAGTTTCCAGCCTGTTTACGGCTATAGGATATTCAGCACGAATATATATATATCCTTTATTAGCGCCAATACAGTAACCTGCAATGGCCATGGCTTCCAATACGCTGTGCGGATCTCCCTCCAGTATGCTGCGGTCCATAAAGGCACCGGGATCTCCTTCATCAGCGTTACAAACAACGTACTTTGGGGTAACGTCCTGCATAGCCGTTAATTCCCACTTTTTACCGACAGGGAAACCAGCGCCTCCCCTGCCCCGAAGGCCGGACTTTTTTATGATATCAATTATCTGCTCCTGATTTTGATTTAAAATGACCTCAGCCAGGGCAAAATAACCATCACGTGCAATATACTCTCTAATATCCTCGGGATTGATTACGCCACAGTTGCTTAGAACGATTCTCTTCTGAAATTTAAAAAAATCAAGTTCAGCTATTTGAGAAGTTTTCGCACCCGTTCTTTCTTCCCGGTAAAGGAGCTTTTCAATTATTTTTCCGTTTACCAAATGGGCTTCCACCAGTAGTTTGGCATCTTCGGGTTTTACCCGGCAGTAGAATATCTCACCGGGATGAACTACGACAATGGGCCCGTGCTGACAAAAACCAAAACAGCCGGTTTTTATTAACCGTACATTGTTTTCCAAACCACGTAATTTTATTTCCTTTTCTAACTCCAAGAGCAATGCTTGGCTGGCTGAAGATGAACAGGCAGTGCCCGAACAAACTAAAATTTGTGTCAGGCCCAGACCGTTACTATGACCCAAGCGCTGCTTGATCAACGGGTGATACTTTGTTTTTATCGCCTTTAAATCTTCAATGCTGCGAATTTTCAAAATGTTCACCTTTCCCCCGGTATTTTTCAATTATTTTATCAATATCATTAATACTGGCTTTTCCATGAACTTCTTCATTAACCATTAGGACCGGAGCTAACCCGCAGGCACCGATGCAACGGGTACTTCTAATAGTAAAGAGTTGGTCCGGGGTGGTTTCCCCCTCGTCAATTCCGAGCCGGTCTTTAAGGGCATTCATAAGTTCCTGGGCACCTTTTACATAACAAGCGGTACCCAGGCAAAGGTTCAACGTGTTTTTTCCTTTTGGTTCAGTTGCAAAAAGGGAGTAAAATGTTACCACACCGTTGACTTCTGCAACGGGGGTTTCTGTTTTTTCAGCTATATAGGCTTGCACCTCTTCCGGCAGATAACCGAAAATTTCTTGAGCTTTTACCAGAATTCTGATTAACTGGCCGGGTTCATTGGAATATTGCCGGATAACCCGGTTTAATTGCTCATATTGTTGCTCTTTTTGAGTGCTTTTTGGCAGTTCGTGGCTTTTATATAGAAATGTGATTTCTTGTTTTTCAGGCACTGCTTTGTTACCATGAAAAGTCATCTTTTCACCCCCGCTCTTTATTTCTATATTGTTTTAATTTAAGAATCTTTTATGCTGCAAAAAACAAAAAATAATAAAAATAAAAAAACGGCGGAAACTAAATTCCACCGTTCCGAATTAAGAAGAATTTTTTGAGTTAGGCATTTTTTTCTTTTCGAGTAATTCTAGATAACAGTTTGTAAGCCTGGCGCAGCAGTTGAAAGAAGATAATTTTTTAGCGTTCAGCCTGGCGTGATAACTCATTTTGTCTTTAAGAGTTCTATCATTGATGATACGGCACACTTTTTCTGCAAACTGAACCGGTTCAGGCTCTGATAAGTAGCCGTCCACACCATGTTCCAGCATCTCTGAGACACCATTTGCCCCTACGGCTACTACCGGCAGTCCCGCAGCTTTAGCTTCTGTAATCACTATCCCTTGAGTTTCAGTCAAAGAAGAAAATACAAACATATTGGCTCCAGCGTAACAATTAACTACTTGCTGGTGCGGCAGTGGGCCGGTAAAAATTACTTGTTGGCCAATGCCTAAATCATTGGCATAATTTTTTAATTCTTCTTCATCCGGACCTCCCCCAACCAGAACCAAAATAGAATTACTTATATTTTGATGGATCAAGAAAAAACTTTTCATGAGAAATTTGATATTTTTTTCCTGTCCGAGTCGCCCTACGAAAAGGAGCACCTGGTCTGCCGGGTTAATATTAAAACGTTTTCTGAGCCATGCGGGATCAGAGCCTTGAAATGCATTGATGTTAATCCCCGTAGGGATTTTATTAATTGATGTACGGACACCTATTTTGTATAAATAATCACCTATCACATGTGTGGGCACTATAACCAGGTCACATTGATTACAAAAATCGCGACTAATTTTTTGGGCCAATTCTTTAGTGAATGAGCTGGCAAAGGGCACGTAGTGAATATACTGGTCATAAAGGGTATGGAAGGTAAATACCAAAGGAATGTTTAATTTTCTTGCGTACCTGGCACCCAGGCGTCCGAGTAGAAACGGGGAATGAACGTGAATCAAATCTAAATTTAAACGTTGAATAGTAGGTCTGAATTTAGGGGAATAAGGAAAGGCCAGCGTAAAGTTACGGTTAGTGGGAGACGGAATAGAATTAAAACGGAAAACACCGGTTTCTTTTTTGCAATTTTTATAATTAGGCGCAAAGATAAAAACCTCATGCCCGAGGTTTGTAAGTTCATCGGTAAAAGTTTGAATAGAACGGACAACACCGCTTATATATGGCAGGTAGCTGTCTGTAAAGACGCCTATTTTCATATTACCGGAGCCTCCAATTTCAGAGCTTGTGTCGCAATTTTATCATATTTGTTAATAAGAGAGCAAGTAAACCCACTGTATGTGTCCGGATATTAGATTATATTAGAAATCGGTAATCAGTATATGGTTAATTCTCCAGCCGTTTTCAGTTTTAATCAGATGGTATTCTGCTTTATAAAAGAACCTGTTGCAGGTTAAGGGGTCATATTCGGTTAAATCAAAATAAACTACGGCTTTATTCTCAAATAGGCGGTTAATTTTAATGTTTTTTGCTTTTATTTTATAATGCCAATCGGTAGGCTTGTTAACAAATTCCCAGGTGGAATTATTAATCCTGGAAACCAGGGGCGCGGTATAATAACAGCCTAAAATTATATCCAGTTCGTCTGGTGTAGAAGCACGCATCCATTTTGTGTCCGCGACCGAATTTCTTACCAGAGCTATTATTTCTATTTCATCTGCTGATAATGTATAGTTTAATTGTTCAGGAATAACGCAAGACGTTTTTGTAAAAAAACATGATAATACAAAAATCACCACTAAAATATATTTATTCAAAATAAGGCACCTCCGCTATTTCTATATTACGGTGTGCCAACTAAAATATCCTTCCATATTTTGTTATATTTTTAAATTAATGCCTTAAGGTTGCTACCATCCTAATTGGTTTTAAAAGTAAATTCAACCCGCAGATAATATCGGGGACGATTACGTCAGCTGCCGTTAAAGCTTTAACTGAAGTTCCCTCCGGTCCCAGGACAGCAATGCCGATTATTGCTTCTTTGAGCATCATCTCGTCATTGGTTCCGTTCCCAAAGGCAACCGTTTCATTAGTTCCTAACTTTTGAATAATTTTTAATTTTTCCGCTGAACCGAGAGGTTCTTTTAAGGTAATTACTTTACCGTTCAGGTTGGAACAGGCTGAAACGCACGTGCCGAATGTATCTGCTGTAAGTATGTAAATGTCTGTAACTACAGAGAGCTCGTCCAATTTTTCTTTGACTCCGGGTAAAATATTGCCGTCCAGGGCGATGGTACCATTAAAGTCCAGAACAACATTTTTTAAGGCAAGTACGCCTTTTCCGGGAATGCTTATTTTGATCATTTCTATCCCTCAAATGATTTAAATTGGTTTAAAATACAACGGTGTAAAAATTAGTTAATCCCCGAGGGAAATGCCCACCTGCCTTGCAGTTTGAATAATATCGCTGTCGGTGGGTACCAGCCTCATTTCTCCTACGGCTTTTGCCAGTGAAACTGATTTTATGTTCGGGGTGCGCAGGCATACCATTTCTCCGAATTTACCGGACATTAAAAGATTAACCGCCCCGGTGCCGTAACGGGTAGCCAGGATCCGGTCAAAAGCAGTCGGACTCCCGCCGCGCTGCAAGTGTCCCAGTACAGTTACCCGGGTTTCCATTCCGGTCGCTTCTTCAATTTGCCGGGCAACCTTGGTTCCTATACCACCTAACCTGACGGGATCATAACTATCTTTAATCCTTTTCTTTACGACCATCTCTCCGTTTACCGATTTTGCTCCTTCCGCAACTACCACGATACTGAATTTTTTTCCCAGGTTACACCTTTCAATAATCTTAGTATTAACCTTATCAATTAAAAAAGGGATTTCGGGAATTAAAATTACATCCGCTCCTCCGGCGATGCCGGATTCAAGTGCGATCCATCCGGCATAACGTCCCATAACTTCCAAGACCATTACGCGGTGGTGTGATTCGGCAGTTGTATGCAGCTTGTCCAGTGCCTCGGTAGCTGTCGTTAAGGCGGTGTCAAATCCAAAAGTTTGGTCCGTTGCGGACAAGTCATTATCAATGGTTTTAGGCACCCCTACCACCGGAAGGCCTTTTTTTTCATAAAATTCTTTGGCGATAGTAAGACTGCCGTCCCCACCTATTATCACCATGGCATCAATACCTTGAATATTTATGTTCTCAACCACCCGGTCGGAAACATCTCTGAATACTTTACGGCCTTCAATCACCATCGGGTAATGAAAGGGGTTGTCCCTGTTGGTAGTACCTAAAATAGTTCCGCCGCGCGGTAAAATGCCGATTACGTTTTTTTCTGTTAATTCCCTGGCCCGGTTTTGGATTAAACCACCGAAACCGTTTTCAAAACCAATCACTGAAAGGTTGTATTCTTTAATTGCCGTTTTCACAACCGCCCGGATTACGGCGTTTAAACCCGGACAGTCGCCCCCGCCGGTCAAAACACCGATCCGCCTGATCTTATCAATTGTTACCATGCCATTCCTCCCCATATTTTGATCTTTAACTTTATACAGATAAGCTACCGGTGCCGGGCAATTCCGATAGCTTATATATGGGCTTTGACATTTAACAGGTTTTAAATATTACTTGTCTCAGTTGCATTTTTATCCAATTCGTTTAAAACCTGCTTTAATTTATGCAGTGCTTCTCCATAACCAGCCCAATCACCGTTTATCAGTTTGGCTTGAGCTTCATCGTACAGTTCATTAGCTCTTTCAATTAATTCTTTGATGTTGGTTGACGGTATTGGTGACTCACCGGCTGTAGAAGGTTCAGGTTCCTGGGTCCCGGTTGTGGTTTGACCGAAAATTACTTCCAGCGCTTTATTAAGAGTAGGTTCCATAACCACTTTATCTCCATGAACAACGATTACCCGGCTCATCTCGGGCATTTTGCTCTGATCGGACTGAAGATAAACAGGTTCTACGTAAAGCAGGGCATCATTAATCGGTATTGCCAGGAGATTACCGCGAATGACACTGGAACCCCGCTGGTCCCACAGGGAAAGCTGTTGCGAAATAGTGGTATCCTGGTTGATTCTTGCTTCCACTTGCATGGGGCCATAAACAAGCTCCTGCTTGGGAAAACTGTATTGTAAAAGGCTGCCGTAGTTATCTCCGTCCGATCTGGCGGCAATCCATGAAATCATGTTTTTCTTGCTCTGCGGGGTAAAAGGCATTATTAAAATAAACTCCGGTTCCTCCTTACCGGGCAATTTTATCACGGCATAATAAGGTTCCATTGGCCTTTCTTCACCGGCGAAAATTTCCGTGGGTAATTCCCACTTGTCTTCCTTGTTGTAAAATACCTGGGCATTTTTCATATGGTAGTTGGTATACATTGTGGCCTGAATTTTAAAGAGATCTACGGGGTAACGGATATGTTGTCTTAAATCTGCAGGCATTTCACTTAAATCATGGAACATACCCGGGAAAATTTTACTGTAGGTTGTGACCACCGGGTCGTCGGGGTCGCTGATATAAAAATTTACCCCGCCATTATAAGCATCAATGACCACCTTTACTGCGTTGCGAAGGTAATTATTTGTGTTGTCATACGGTTCTGAATAAGGAAATTGAGCGGTGGTGGTATAAGCATCCCAAATCCAGTAAAGTTTACCTTCTTCACTTAAGACAACGTATGGATCATTGTCGTATTTCAGAAAAGGAGCTATCTTGGGCACCCTTTGTTGCAGGTTGCGGTAATATAAAACCCGGCTGTTATTATCGATATCATTGGAAAGCAGCATTTTATAATCATTTAGTGACAGGGCAAAGATTAATTTGTTAAATATATTATTTATTTGCACTCCGCCGTTGCCTTCGTATGTCGTATAAACGTTTTCCTCACCTTGGGGATAGTCAAATTCTTCCTCCGTTGTGTTCACAATTACATAATTATCGGTTGCTTCCCCGAAGTATATCTCCGGACGGGTTACTTCTAAATCAACAGAACTTACCGGAGGAATATCCTTCAAAAAGAAATTGGGAAGGCCTTCTTCCGTTGTTTCGTTTACCGGACTCATGGCTATACCGTAACCGTGCGTGTATATAAGAGTTTCGTTAACCCAGTTCTTGGCTTGCGAAGGCAGTTGTTCCTGGTTTAATTCTCTTGCTGCCAGCATTACCTGCCGGTATTCACCGTCAATTATATAACGGTCGATATCAATATCTTTAAAATGGTAATAAAGTCGCATCTCTTGAAGTTGGCTGTAGGTTTGCCGGAAAGGTTCCCAATCCCACAGGCGGATATTTCTGATTGTGTCCTGGTTGTTAATAATATTTTCAGCCGTAAGGAGCTGTCCGGCCGGAAAATCTTTTTCTTCTATTTTATCCATATTATAGGCCATCCTGGTAAATTTGATGTTCCTCTCCAGGTAAGGTTTTTCCATGGCGATTTCATTGGGGGTCACCTTGAACTTTTGCATCATGGCCGGGTAGACGCTGCCCAGGAGTATTGATGCCACTACAAGTATGCCGATGCTGTACAGGACCAGTCTGAACCGCTTAAAAAAAATATTAACCAGTATGGCCAAAGCGCAGATAAGAGCAATAAAGGTTAAGACTTTGTAGGCCATCAAGTTGGCATTTATGGCAGTATAGCCTGGCCCCCAAACTGCGCCCTGGTGAGTGGAAAGCATATTAAATTGTTGCAATTTATAACCGGCTGCTTTGATAATAAAAAATATTGCCGCGAGGAAGGAAAGATGGTAGCGGGCAAAAATGCTAAAGTATGGTTTGCCACCATAATTAGAACTGCCCTGGACAACATTTATCAGCAGGTATACTATGGCTACCCAGAAAGCAATGGCTAAGATGATCCAGTTGGCAACATTATATAAAAAGTTATAAAAAGGCAGCTGAAAAACATAAAAACCTAAGTCCAGATTGAAAACCGGCTCGTTGGTTCCGAAAGAAGAAGGGTGCAGGAATTTTTGTAAGGTTACCCAGTTTCCTTCTACCGAAAAACTAAAAACAAATGCCGTGACCAGACTTAAAGCAAAAAAAATTGCCAGCAAGATACGCGGGGTGATGAAGTGGCTTAACGGGAGATTTTGCACGGTAAGCGTTTCGCCCTCTTTGACGAAAGTTGCTTTTTTTGTTGCTTCTAAAACATTTTTACGAGTAAGCATCAGATTTAAAAATAGCAATAAAAATAAGACCAAACCGACAGCAACCCGGAGGCCAATATCAGAAATAATAATGGTTAAAAAAACATTTTGAAAGTTGAGTGCTTGGAACCATAACCAGTCAATATATAGGTTTGCTCCCGCCTTTAAAAACACTAAAAAAATAATCGCTAATACAATTAATATCCTAAAACTCCAGCGGAACTTATTTTGCACAGTTAACCTCCTCTATATATTGGTTAAAAAAAATTACATGGGTTTGGGTATCTTCTGAGACTCGTCAGCTTCATGCTTTAGTTTGGCCTTGCATCTTAAACAAACCGATAATGATTTTTTCGGCATATCATCGTCGTCATCATCATAGGGATTAGTGTTTGCCAACTCCTCTTCAATAATTTTTCCGCATAACATGCAGCGCGTTTTCATACTGTCACCCCCGCAAATTAATCAATATTTATATGTATATTTGATTTATTCGCTATCAAACGTTCGATTCCTGCCCATTAAAAAAAATAGCCTATAATTAAATAACGCCCCTTTTAGGCGTTATTTACGTTGTTCATACTTTATCCAGAATAGCAATGCCGGAACTGGTGCCCAGACGGCTTGCTCCCGCTTCGATCATTGCCAGTGCCGTGGCGGTGTTTCTAATTCCTCCTGATGCCTTGACTTTAACCCCTGATCCTGTTGCCTGCTTGAGTAAAGCTACGTCAGCAACGGTAGCTCCGCCTTTATCCCAGCCGGTAGAAGTTTTGACAAAATTTGCTCCTGCTGTGACAGCCAGGCGGCAAGCTTCAAATTTTTCCCGGTCGTTCAACAGGCAGGTTTCTAAAATCACTTTTACCACCGTGTTTTGTTTTACCTGTCTTGCTGCCTTTATTACTCCGTTTAAGTCATCCAATACGTTATTTAAAAAACCACCTTTAAAGTAACCAATATTCATTACCACGTCAATTTCCGCAGCGCCTGCCCGGACAGCTGCAGCAGCTTCTGCTGCTTTTACGGTCGAAGCGCTTGCTCCCAGGGGGAAGCCTATGACCGTGCATACAGAAGTAAGGGAATTAATCAACTCATTGCGGGCAATTTCAACATAACAGGGATTGATGCAAACGGTAGCAAAACCGTATTGTTTTGCCTGCCGACAAAGACTTTTAATATCTTCCGGTGTTGCTTCCGGTTTCAAAAGCGTCTGGTCTATGAGCCGTGCCAGTTCAGACCTTGATAAAGCAAAATGACTGTTTGCAGAAGTCATGATTTCACCAGAGCCAGCTTCACAATTTGGTCAACCAATTCCGGAAATTCGATGCCCGCAGCCTTTGCGGCATCAGGAAACAAGCTGGTGGCGGTCATACCCGGAATGGTGTTTACTTCCAGGATATAAGGGTTGCCCCGGTGGTCAATAATGAAATCAACTCGCGCCGGACCACGACAGCCAAGTTCTTTAAAAGTACGAACCGCCAATTCCTTAACGGTGTTTTGCTGTTCTTCAGATATACGGGGCGGAATGATATGTTCACTCATTCCCGTGGTGTACTTTGCTTCATAGTCATAAACACCAGTAACAGAAACAATCTCAATGAGCGGCAGCACCACTGGTTGTTCGTTGCCCAGTACCGATGCGGTAACTTCTATCCCCTCGACAAAATGCTCCACCAGTGCCACGGGATCATGTTGATAAGCTAGTTTAAGTGCGGGAACCAGATCTTCCTTCTTATGGACAAAGGACATGCCGATGGTAGAACCCTGGGTCGGCGCTTTTACTACTAAAGGTATATTGAACTCTTCTATTATTTGAGTGGCTACCGCTGTCAAGCCCTTGATTTCGGCTTCTTTTCTCTCCACGGGCATATATTTTGGTGTTGGTAAGCCCGCAAAAAGAAGCATTTTTTTAGTGGCAATTTTATCTATAGCCAGGGCACTGGCCAAAACCGGCGAACCGGTATATGCAATGTCCAACATTTCAAGCATACCCTGGATGGTTCCGTCTTCGCCATATTTGCCATGTAGTGCCAGAAAAGCCAGTTCGATTCTTGATTGCTTTATTTTTTCAACCACATCCATATCCACATCTATTTTTACTGCCGGATATCCTTTTATTTTAAGAGCTTGATAAATGGCTTCACCGGTTCTGAGTGAGACTTCTCTTTCGGCCGACCTGCCGCCTAACAAAACACCAATTTTAGGTGCCATTATCTTAACCCTCCGTATCATAATTAATTAATTATTTATATTATATTCGTGCCGAGTTTATAATAATCCTCTGACAAATATTATCTCTTGACGGAGAAAAATAATTTTTATATAATATTTTTTATAGATGATAATGAAGGGGAGTAGCTCAATGGTAGAGCATCGGTCTCCAAAACCGAGGGCTGCGGGTTCGAGTCCTGTCTCCCCTGCCAGAGAACAAAAGCGCTGCAGAGACTGCAGCGCTTTTGTTAAAAAACATTGTTTATGGGTTAGGCTTCTGCTTTAGTCTTTTTAATGATATCTTCTGCCTGCCGTGACGGTACTTCTTCATAACTGCTGAATTCCATGGAAAACGAACCGCGTCCCTGGGTCATGGCTTTTAAATCAATAGCGTAACGGTACATTTCTGCGAGGGGAACCAATGCTTTGAGCACCGTTTGCTGGTCTTTAGCTTCGGTTCCCAGTACGCGACCGCGTTTAGTGTTAAAATCGCTGATGATGTCTCCCATAAAATTTTCGGGAACAATTGTTTCTACATGCATGATCGGTTCTAGCAAAGTTGGATTAGCCTGTTGGACCCCTTTCTTAAATGCCAGCGACGCGGCGATTTTGAAGGCCATCTCTGAAGAATCAACGGTATGATAGGACCCGTCGTAGAGGGTGGCTTTTATTCCTGTAGCCGGATAACCCGCCAGAACCCCTTCATTCATGGCTTCACGCAAACCCTTTTCAACTGCCGGAAAATATTGCTTGGGCACGGAACCCCCGAAGATGTTTTCATCGAAAACAAAATCTCCGTCAGGGTTTGGTTCAAAGCGTATCCAGACGTGGCCGTACTGGCCGCGGCCCCCGGATTGCTTTTTGTGTTTTCCTTCCACTTCCACTTTGGATTTAATGGTTTCCCGGTACGGAACTTTGGGGTCAGCGGTGACGACATCCACACCATATTTGCGTTTAAGTTTATCGATGATAATATTTAAGTGCAGCTCACCCATACCGGTAAGAAGGGTTTGCTTAATTTCGGTATTCTTTTCAACGCGCATGGAAGGTTCTTCTTCCAAGATTTTGGAAATCGCGTCGCCCAGTTTATCTTCGTCATTTTTACTCTTGGGTTCAATGGCCACGGTCAAAGTAGGCTTTGGAAATTCAACACCCTCAAGTACTACCGGGTTTTCTTTGGCGCATAAAGTGTCTCCTGTCCCGGTATCTTGTAATTTTACTACTACCGCCATGTCACCGGTAGGTACATTGTTAGTTTGAACAGTGTTCTTGCCGCGAATATAAAGTACATGGCCTACTTTTTCGTTTTTTTCCTTAATGCTGTTAAAATAAACGGAATCACTCTTAAAATTACCGTTAAATACGCGCAGGTAATTCATTTTTCCCACGTAAGGGTCAGCAATAGTTTTAAATACCAGAGCAGCAACAGGGTCGTCATTTTCTTCCGGAGCAGGCAGGTAATTTTCAATAACGTCTAAAAGTTGCGCCACCCCAATGTTTTTAGTGGCTGATCCGGCAAGTACAGGTATTACTTTGCCCTGGATAATGCTCTTCTTTAAACCTTCCCTGATTTCCTCAGGGGTTAACTCTTCACCTTCTAAATATTTTATGGTCAGGTCGTCATCTCCGTCTGCCGCGGCTTCGATTAATTGTTCGCGGTATTCGGCAATTTTATCAGTCAGATCTTCAGGAATGGCGGTTTCTTTTCCCTTGCTTTCCCCGGTGTAAGCTTGTTCATTTATAGTATCAACCACTCCGGTAAAGGTGTTAAAAGCACCGACCGGTATTTGGAATGGTACGAAGTTGGCCTTGAAATTGGATTTTAAATCATCTAAAACCTTTTCAAAATTAGCATTTTCTCGGTCCATTTTATTAATAAATACCAGCCGCGGTAAATTATATTGGTCTGCGAGCTCCCAAATTATTTCATGTTGCACTTCTACTCCGTCGACGGAGGAAAATACGAACATGGCAGAATCGGATACTCTTAAGGCTCCTTTAACTTCTCCGATAAAATCAGAAAAGCCGGGAGTATCCAGGAGATTGATTTTGGTATTGTTCCACTCGCAGGGTACCAGACTGGTATGAATGGTCGTCTGTCTTGCAATCTCTTCCGGGTGATAATCTGAAGTAGTGGTACCGTCTTCTACTCTACCCAAACGGGAAAGTATTCCGGTATTAAATAACATGGCCTCAACCAGCGAGGTTTTACCGGCTCCACCGTGCGCTACCACGCCCAGGTTGCGAATTTGTCCGGTTTGATAATCTTTCAAAACTATGCCCCCTTTTGTAAATAATGGTTTCCTCAAACAACTTTTTCTATACTTATTTATAGACATAATTGAGCTTTTTAGAAAACAAAAAAAGCCCCGGGAGATCATACATATTTTTAATTAAAATGAACTCCTCAAGTCTATGAAAAAAATATTTTACTTAAAAATCTAATTCTACAATAATATTTTAAAATCCTTGTTTCAAAAAACAAATTTTTTGGTGTGATAATGGTGAGCAAAAATTCTTTTTTCATAGGCAAAATAAAAATGCATAGATATTACTCAAGTAGGCATGTACTTTTTTATTAAAAGTTTCTAGCATCAGAGATTTTTTACGGGAGATTCGTAAATGAACAGGCATTCAGTGATATACGGAACCATGGTCCTGTTGGTAGCCGGTCTTTTTAACCGGCTTTTAGGTTTTTTTTACCAGGTTACTTTAATTCGCTTCATTCTTCCTGAAGGTGTTGGTTTATTTAATATGGTTTATCCCATTTATAATCTGATACTGGTCATAGCCACTGCAGGAATTCCCGTAGCAATATCAATACTTGTAGCTGAAGAAACGGCCAGAGGCAATCTACGGGGAGCGCATCAAGTCTTTAAAATATGTTTTATAATCCTAATAATCAGCAGCACTTTTACCACCATCCTTAGCTTTTTGGGAACTCCTTGGTTACTCAAATATGTATTTCCAAATCCAAAGGTGTTTTTTATATATTTAAGTTTATTACCTGCCATCATCGTTGTTTCCCTTTGTTCTGCCTTCCGTGGTTACTTTCAGGGATTGCAACAAATGGTGCCGACGGCGGTTACCCAGTCAATTGAACAGTTAGTAAGAGTAACGGCCGGTTTGCTTTTTGCCCGTTTTTTTTTACCACAAGGTATTGAATATGCAGCCATGGGTGCTGCACTAGGTGTCGTTATCGGTGAGATCTCCGGACTTATAATTATTACCGTGATATATTTGCGTAAACGCTCCCGTTTTTCATTAAGTGACACATTATATTACGTCTCCCCCCAAGGCAATTTAATCGGCCGAATTTTCAAACTGGCATTTCCGGTGACCCTGATCCGGGTTGTATCCACTTTTTTGGTTTCAGTAGATGCCGTGCTCATACCACAGCGTTTGCAGGTGTGCGGAATGGACCTGACTTGCGCAACCGCTGTCTACGGGCAGTTTGAAGGTGTATCAAAAAGTCTTTTATATATTCCGATGATCATTACCATTTCTATGGCCACCGCATTAATACCGGCAGTTTCAGACGCTTCGGCCTCAAAAAATATAAAGCTTATTCGCGCCAGGACCGAAGAGGCTATCCGGATTACTTTAATTACCTGTCTCCCGGTTATGGGAATCTTAATCCTGTTGGCTGAGGAGCTTTGCGGGCTTATTTTTGGTTATCCGGAAGCCGGTACGGGTTTAAAAATATTGGCAATGGGAGGGATTTTTTTTTACCTTCAGCAGATCACCACGGGAATACTTCAGGGTTTGGGGAAAACTTTCTATCCGTTCCGAAACCTTGTTGGCGCTTCCATTTTTAAAATTGTGGGAATTTACTATCTGACAGGAATACCCCACCTGGCAATAAATGGAACAGCCGGGGCGTTGGTAGTGAGTTATATGATCATGGCTCTGCTTAATCTGCATGACATTCACCGGTTGACGGGACTAAGACTTAATATTGATAAAATCATCATAAGGCCTTTAATAGCAGTGGCAGGTATGGGATGGTTATTAATTGCCCTGCAAAGTCACACATATTGGAATGCCCTGTCTGAACCCGTTGCCGTCACCGGGGCTGTGGTTATAGGTTTTATTGGATATAGCTTGCTCCTGATGGCAAATGGAGGGTTGGAAATTAAAGAACTACAGCGTATTAAAGATATATTATTTTTTAGTATCCGTCATTAAATATGACAGGCATAATTTTAAAAGGCTACTCCCTTATTTTTTTAACTATGTTTTTCATGCGGTCGATAAATTCGTAGTCAGTCAGGTCAAAATGAACCGGTGTAATGGAAATATAACCTTCCTTAACGGCAAAAACATCAGTATCAGGATCATCTTCATCTAAATCAAATGGTTCACCGGCCATCCAGAAATAAATTCTCCCCCTGGGATCGGTTCTTTTATCAAAAATATTAATATAACGCCTGTGGCCAAGCCGGGTGACCTTTATCCCCAAGGGCGTAACGGGCGGTATGTTAATATTAAGCAGTACCCGTTCCGGTAGATCCTTTCCCAGTTGCGAAACAATATTGCTGATCAGATTTCTTGAACTTGAAAAGTCACGGCTTTTATAGCTGGCAAGGGAAATGGCGATGGCTGGGATGCCGTTAATAAGTCCTTCAATAGCTGCAGAAACAGTCCCCGAATATAAAACATCGGTACCCAGGTTTGGTCCTTTGTTTATTCCTGAAATGACCAGATCCGGGGTCTCAGGAAGCAAGGCTTCCAGGCCTAATTTTACGCAGTCGGCCGGTGTGCCGTCCACGGCCCATCCTTTAACCCCCATACCCGGATAGGAACGTTTTTGAACCCGCAACGGCCGGTGCATAGTTATTTTATGCCCGGTAGCGCTTCTTTCCCGGTCCGGAGCGACAACAAATAATTCGTTTTTTTCCTGCAGCGAACAGATTAATTCGTTAATTCCGTCAGCCTGTATTCCATCGTCATTACTGATTAAAATGCGCATTATGATCTCCGTTTGTTAGATTAATTGGTATGATAAATTGAAATGGTCATGGTGCCGTTATGTGCGTCCTTAGTGAGACCAAAGATTAAGCTCCGGTTTTTTAAGGTTTTATTTAAAAAATCAACTACTTTATACATTTCGCTGTATGGCTTAAATGGTTTAACAGCAATTAATTCAAGTGTGCCTTGGTTGTTCAGATTTTGGTTTTCCACGTTTATCCTCCCGGTAAAAGAATTTAACCTTTTATTAGAGAAAAGGCTTCCGCCCGCGTAGCCTCACTTCTTCGAAACAAGCCTCTCACTGCTGAAGTAACGGTTTTTGATCCCGGTTTTTTTACCCCGCGAAAAGTCATACACATGTGTTCTGCCTCTATCACTACAATGACCCCCTTGGTGTTTAACCTGTGCATGACTGTGTCGGCAATTTGGGAAGTAAGGCGCTCCTGTAACTGGGGTCGTTTAGCATATCCTTCTACAACTCTTACCAATTTGGATAAACCGGTCACTTTTCCTTCCCTTGGTATATATGCCACATGGGCTTTCCCGTAAAAGGGCAGCAAATGGTGTTCACACATAGAGTATAATGGTATATCTTTTACGAGGATCATTTCCTCGTGGTCCTCATAAAATATTTTCTGTAAATGTATCTCAGGGTCCTCCTGTAACCCGCTAAAAATTTCTTCATACATCCGTGCTACTCTGGCCGGCGTTTCGATTAATCCTTCTCTTTCCGGATTTTCTCCGATAGCCTCAAGAATCATGGTTACTGCTTTTTTTATTTTTTCGTGATCGATCACGGTATTTCCCTCCAAAAAGTTTAAAGTTGTTTCAAAATTTTGTGAGTCTGGGGTATAATCCGTACGTCGAACAATTTTTTTAACGCCCGTGCTTGCAGAGAAAGCAAGTAAGCGGGTGGCATAGAGCTAACCTTTTCTTTTATACTTACCGGTTGGATGATTAAGGGCAAGTCCGTTCTGATTTCGGATATTAAAGCGGCTGTTTTTTCTATTTCATCGCAGGTAGTTTTTTCTCCCACCACTATTTTTACAAAGACTTTTTTTGACGAAGCAATTTTTAAAAATTCCCTGTGTTGTTCCCAAAAAGGAGATAAGCCGGTAGTGCTGGGCAATTTAAAGTCCATCGACACAGTATCAATAAGATCGATTATTTTTAAAAGCCTATCCGGCAAGGTTCCGTTGGTTTCAAGATAAATTCCCCGGCGGGTTCCTTTTAACAGTGGAATCAGTTCTTTTAAAAAAGAGGTGTGCAGTAGTGGTTCTCCGCCGGTAAGGCTGACCGAATGGTGCATTGGCAGATTTAGTGTGGCTGCTGCAGCGGCGGTATTTTCTGGCCGTAACGGATTGGGAAGCAATTTGTAATTTCTATGTCCCGGTGTTTCTTCCAAACGGCAGTATAAAGGTTTTTGATGATAGACCGTATCACAAAATGAACAATTAAGGTTGCAGCCATATAATCTGATAAATACTTGCCTGCACCCCGCCAGCAATCCTTCGCCCTGTACCGATGAAAATATTTCCGTAACGTTTATGGGCATCTTTTATTTTACCCCCCGGACTTTGCAGCGGGCCAGGCGTATTCCCTTTATTTCTTGGGCGTATTGACTGCATATAAAACTACCTAAGCGTGCGATATCGTTATTTTTGACGCCTAATTCTGCCAGTCCAACCGCTGGCACTGGAGTGTCTTTACTGGATATATTTATCCCGGTGTGAATCATGGTAGATACCGGAGAAAGGGTGGCAATCGACACGGAAAGTTTCTTTTCATTAAAATAGAGATCGTCACCTTGCCGGCGCAGGTTTACCCTCGTATTATTTTCTATAACCTCTTTAATTATTGATATAAAAAGGCGTTGTCGTAAAATTGTTTTTTCAAGGTCCAGGTCAAAATGCTCAATAATATAATGAAGCATATCCGTACTATAGATAACCGCTTGGTTTTTTACATCTTCCAGGTCAACCATGGCAGAAATTTCTACCGTGCAGGGACCGCGGAAAGACAGTATGCTGTCCCCTTGAACGTCAAAATTGCGTAAGGCCCACAATGATGATAGCTGGGTGCCGTCGTATGTTAAGATCTCATTTATAAATCGGTAATGCACAGGTACCCTCTCCTGTCAATTATATTATGAAGATCATGCTATACTTCTAATCCCGCTTTTTTAGCTGCCTGCAAGAAAAGCAGGCAGCTTTCGCAACTGCCGCACATTTTTGTTCCTCCCTGATAACAGCTCCAAATAAGGTGAAAGGGTACGCGAAGTTTCATACCCAATTTTATAATTTCTGCTTTGCTCAGCCTTTGGGTATAGCTGACAACTTTAACTTTATTTAGCGTAGAATAACTTAAAGCGTCATTGGTAGCACTTACAAATTCCGCACTGTTATCAGGAAAAGTAATTGCTTCTTCACGGTTAAAGCCGGTAATCACAAAAGCACATTGCAGTGATTCGGCCAAGGATGACGCAATGTTAATAAACATCCCGTTACGATTGGGTACCCATACTGATTTTGCCGCGGCAGTTGCTGATCTATAGTTATCGAGACGGTTGACACCGGGTGCCGGTATCTGCTTATCCCGGGTAATCAAAGAACTATTTGTAAACTCTTTTAAAAAGGGAAGTTTTATTATTTTGTGTTGTACCCGGTAGTATTCGGCCAGGGCTGCTGCGGCAAAATTTTCATTTTCAGCGGCTTTTTGACCGTAATCAAAAGTAAGACAAAGTGAAACCACGGTATCCTTCATAGCAAAGGCGAGAGAAACAGTGGAATCCAAACCGCCGGATAAAAGCACGATACTTTTCAAATCAATCTACCTCCAAATATGAAGCGGAGGCAGAAGGAGACTCCCAAACTCGTACCATAGTTAATTTCACATCTTTATTTTCAATCATTTCCTTTAGAGATATATAAATATGTCTTGCCAGGTTTTCCGCGGTGGGATTCTTCCCCTCTTCTTTGAATATTTTTAAATCGTTGAGATGTTGGTGATCAAGATCATTTACTATATTATTTAAACCGGTTTTAATTTCTCCAAAGTCAACCAACATTCCTTTTCGGTCAAGGTTTTTCCCCCTGATAGTAACTTCGACCTGCCAGGTATGTCCGTGAAGGCGGGCACATTTTCCGTCATAATCCGGTATGGAATGTGCTGAAGAAAAACTGTTTCTTACGGTAAGTTCATACATATAGGCAGACCTCCAGTATAATTACTTAATCATTTATAGCCAAATTTTTAAGTCCATATTTAGTTTTAATATTCTTTTTAAAAATAATACCAGCAACTTAAAAATGAATAAATAACATGGCAAGTAATATACTAATTCAATTGAAAGGAGTTGACCACATGGTTAAAACTAAAAAAAGAAAGGCGTTTATTAGAGAAAAAACGGGTTCGGCTACTATGATTAATTTAGACGGAAAATCCAAACCTGATTTTGACGGTGATTATTCCGATGATCAGCTAGCTGATGTAAAAAAAAATAAAAAAAATAAAACAACCAAATCTAATAAGTAAAATAGGATAAACTGGTAACTGGCTAATAAATCCAGTATGGACTTGGTGCTAATAAGTTAACCGGTTACATAAAGATAATTATAAATGGTTTTGGGAGGTGTTTCAATGCCTTCTATAAAAAAGGAAGATTCAAAGATACCGGTTAATTTAACGGCGGTTTTTAAAGGCATTTTGGTTGCCATGGCAATTTGTTTGCTTTTAAGCATCGGAACGGGTGTTTTTTACCACGCAACGTTAGTTTCCGAAGGAACCTTGCTCCTCTTTACGGTGTTCATTATCGCTGTCAGTGTTCTTAGCGGTGCACTGGCGGCGGGTAAAGAAGCAGGGAATAAAGGTCTTTATAACGGTTTGGCGGTAGGGCTGATTTTTTTCCTTGTGATCTGGCTGTTTTCGGAATTAATCATGCCTGGACAGTCAATGTTAAACATTATTTATAAACTATTAATCACCCTGTCTGCAGGAGCGGCTGGGGGCATAATAGGGGTCGGTCTTTCATAAAAGTCTAATAATCAAGTTTTGCATAATAAAAGGCATCAAAACCTTTTTTAGGGTTTAATGCCTTATTACAGGTAATTCATCGGGCATCCTAAATTCAGTATGAATTGGATGCCCAGACTTTTTATTTACCTAGTCTACCGTCCTCCGCTAGTATTCGGGCGGTAGTTCTTTCAATTGGGCCAGATTGAAAACCGGGCCGTCTATACAAACGTACTTGCTTCCGATATTGCAGCGCCCACACTTGCCGATACCACACTTCATTTTCATTTCCAGCGTGGTAATGATCTGCTCATCACTAAATCCCAATTTTTCCATGATGGGTAAGGTTAATTTAATCAGGATGGGCGGTCCGCATATAATGGCAAATTTATTTTCCGGAGCGGGGCTGACTTCTTCCACATATGGCGGTACAAACCCCACGTGACCTTTCCACCCCTCTTCTTCGCGGTCAAGGGTGGTGTAAACTTTGGTGTTGGGTATTTTCGGCCAGCGCTCGAAAAGATCGGACTTGAAGCACAGGTCGTCATATGAGCGTGCTCCGTAGAGAATTTCCACTTTTCCATAGTCTGACCGGTATTGCTCGGACAAAACGAAATCAATTAAAGAACGCAGGGGCGCCAAAGCTATTCCGCCGCCGATGAAAAACAAGTCCTTGCCCTTCATCAAATCGTAGGGAAAACAGTTGCCGTATGGACCACGCACACCAATTTTGGAACCTACTTCCAATTGGTGCAGGGCGTTGGTTAATCTGCCTACTCTTCTTACGCTAAATTCAAGAAATTTCCCCCTGGTCGGTGATGAGGTGATAGAAATAGTTGATTCACCCTCACCAAAAACGGATAACTGTGCCACCTGTCCCGGTTTGTTGCCGAATTCCTCCATTACCTGCGGGTCTTCAAACTCCACTGTAAATGTTTTAACATCGCCGGTTTCATCGACAATTTTGGTAATGGTGGCAGGGTAAGGAGTCAGCGGGATAGGCCTATCCATTTTGCCCCACCTCCTTTAAGTCTTTGATAATTGCGGTAATATCGATATTTACCGGACACTTAGCGATACACCGCCCGCATCCCACGCAACCGTCAAGGTTATAGCGGTCCATGTGGTATTTTAGTTTGTGCATAAAGCGGTTGCGCACCCGTTCTTTCTGGGTTGGCCGGGGGTTGTGGCCTCCCGCCATGAGAGTGAAATCGGGAAACATGCATGAATCCCAACAACGATAACGCTCACCGGTAAACAAGCCGTTGGTAAGGTCAAAAATATCAAAGCAATGACAGGTCGGACACACAAAAGTGCAAATACCGCAACCCAGACATTTCTCAAATACCTTTTCCCAGTAAGGCAGTTCAAAGTTGTTGTCCAGTACTTCTTTGACACCGTCCAAGTCTACCTTCCTTACGAACTGTCCGGAAAGTTTTTTCTCGTGTTCTGCTTTGGCTTTGGCCAGTTGGTCCGTATCTTGCGTTCCGAAGAACTGGCTGTAGGCATCTACCAGTACACGTCCCTTTTCCGTGTTTACTTCAACAAAATACTTGTCTCCCAATTCGGTAAACATCAGATCTGAACCGCTTCCGTCGCATGGGCCGGAGTTAAATGCAGTGCAAAAACAAGTACTGGCAACTTTTTGGCAACTTAAACCTATTATTGTTGTGTTTTCTCTTTTATTGGTGTAATACTCGTCAACAAACTTACCGTGAAAAACAGGATCCAGCGCCAGAATACTTTTTATATCGCACGGCCTGATACCAAATACTACTGTTTTTTCCTCTTCACAAACATTATTAATTTCTAACTTATCCCCTGTATTCGTGTAAGTTAATGTTTTTTCGGTTTGTGGGAAAAAACATCCTTTTGGTGAAACGTCTGAATTTGTGTAATCTAATGTAATTTCTTGTGCCCCGGAAACCTGCTTAAAAAGAGTTACGGTTTCGTCTTCACACACCGGAGCAAATAAAGTGTAATCTTGTGCTAGTTTATCAAGTAATTCAGGCAGCTGGCCCTTATTTACAACCCTTGTGTCCATTTCAGTACCACCTTTTACATAAACTCCTCCGGGTCATCGGTTTTGAACTCTCCCAGTGGCGAAGCCAAATCTTCGATTGATCCGGGGGTGGGAGTTTCAAACAAATCACCAATGTCTTTTAGTAACTTGCGATTTAAATTACGTAATGGTATGTCTACCGGGCAAACCCGGTCACATTCACCGCAGTCGACACATCTTCCCGCTACGTGAAAAGCCCTGGTTAAATGAAATGCGGTGTTTTCTGAAAGGTTGTTTCTTTTCGAAACCCACATTGGTTTCATTTGGTCGACAAAGCATTCGCGACAGGTGCATGCCGGACATACATTGCGGCAGGCGTAACAACGCAGACAGCGGCTGAATTTCTTGTCCCAATAGTTGCTTTTTTCTTCTGTCAACAGTTCTTCTAATTTCTGTATTTCCCCGAACCTTTCCTCGTAATTTTTAACCGGTTGCTCTTTACCTATTGTAATATCTGCTACTACCGGGTTCGGATTTTCACATGACAGACATTTTTGCAGCAGGTAGTCTTTTTTAGGAAACTCATAGTCACCGGAATCGGTTTTTACAGTGAAGCTGTCTTCGTTATTGATTACTTCTTTCAATTGTGCCGCAGGATCAATTTTATCAGCTGCTTTGTGCCAATCAAGCTGTCCCGGACACGGTATGCCGATAACAATTACCTTATTCCGGTCAATCTGTTGATCTACTAAAAGCCGGTTAACTGCTCTGGAGTCACATCCTTTGACTACAACCGCCACGTTGTTTGATTCATTATTGCAGTCAACGAGATATTTAACCAAATTATTGGCGCAAAACGCATTCCATACCAAATCCTGAGTTTCTTCAGGACTGTTAATAAATATTGGTGTGGTCCGGGTTAATTCCGTTCCCTGACCGAAACCTATTACTATATCCGCCTTTTTTTCTTCCAGGAGCTTCTTGGCCTGCTCCCTGAGTTGTTGAGTAACTTCCATCATACGATATCATCCCTCATTTTTTTATTCGGCCCCAGGGATTTTATGGTTTCTGCAATTTCTTTCATCGTAGAGGCAAATTTTGCCCCTTCCGATGCTGAAATCCAGCGGGCATGGAAACGACCTGGTTCAAAACCGACATATTCCAACAGCCTTTTTAATAGCAGGAAGCGTCTCCTGGCATAATAGTTGCCACTAGCATAGTGGCAGTCACCCGGGTGTCACCCGGAAACCAAAACACCGTCTGCGCCCTTCTGAAAAGCTCTTAATACAAACTGAGGGTTAATCCGGCTGGAACATGGAACGCGAATTACACGAACGTTAGGGGGGTATTTCATCCTGCTGACCCCTGCCAGGTCGGCGCCGGAATAGGTACACCAATTACAGGCAAAACCAACAATTTTCGGTTCAAAATCGTTGGTTTGAGTTGTTTCATTTTTTACAGACACAGGGCATCCACCTCCGCTATAACTTGTTCGTTAGTGTATCCCTTCAGGTTAGCCGCACCAATCCGGCAGGCTACAGTACAACAACCGCAACCCTGGCAAAGGCCGGTATTTACACTGGCAACCACCCTTTCCACCACTTTACCCCTAACCTTTTCGGATATTTTCTTCTCTTCTATGGCTTTGTAAGGGCATACTGCTTTGCAAGCAAGGCAACCTGAACATATCTTTTCGTTTATACTACTGATCATTGGGTCTGTAGCCAACTCATCCTTGGACAATAAAGCACTAACTTTTGCTGCTGCGCCGCTGGATTGGGATACAGTGTCCGGTATGTCTTTGGGTCCTTGACAGGTACCTGCCAGGAATACACCACCAGTCATAGTTTCTACCGGTCTTAATTTGGGGTGTGCCTCCGTGAAAAAACCATCTTTATCTGCTGATATTCCAACAAGTTGGGCCGTTTTATCTGCACCTTCACTGGGAACCATTGCTGTGGCAAGGACTACCATATCGGCTTCTACTTGTACCGGTCTACCCAAAAGAGTGTCGGTACCCATTACAACCAGTTTGTCACCCGACTGATAAACCTTAGATACCCTGCCTCTGATATATTGAGCTCCTTCTAGAGCAGTGCGCCGGTAAAATTCGTCATATAGTTTTCCGGGTGTACGTATGTCCATATAAAAGATATATGCGTTTGAATCAGGTATTTTTTCCAGTACTTGGTGCGCGTGCTTAGCAGTGTACATGCAACAGGCACGGGAACAATACGTTTTACCTTTGTTTTCATCCCTTGAACCAACGCATTTAATAAAAACCACCGATTTGGGTTCTTTCCCGTCTGAAGGACGTTTAATCTTGCCATCTGTTGGACCGGATGCGTTTACCATCCGTTCAAAATGCAGGCCGGTTATAACGTCCTTATAACGTCCATATCCATATTCACCATAGACTTCTTCCCATTTGAACAAGTCATAGCCGGTTGCTACCACTATGGAACCTACTTTTTCGGTTATAAATTCATCTTTTTGTTCAAAATCAATTGCTCCGGTGGGACATACCTTGGCACATACCCCGCACTTTCCGGTTTTTAAATACCGGCAGTTTTCAGGATCAATGACAGGCTTGTTGGGTACGGCTTGTGGAAATTCAATATATATTGCTTTTCTGGTACCAAGACCGAGTTCATACGAACTAAGCACTTTTGTCGGACATTTTTCCGTGCATATACCGCATCCGGTACATACAGAATGGTCAACGTACCGTGCTTTTTGTTTAATAGTAACTTCAAAGTTGCCGATATAACCATTTACTTCTGTCAATTCCGCATAAGTCATTAATTTAACGTTGGGGTGTTGTGCGACCTGTACCATCTTTGGGGTGCTGATACACGCTGAGCAGTCCATGGTGGGGAAGGTTTTATCCAGTTTAACCATTTTCCCCCCAATGGTTGGCTCGCGTTCTAACAGTATTACTTCGTGGCCGTTGTCTGCAATATCAATAGCTGCTTGGATACCAGCTATCCCGCCGCCGATTACCAGAGTTCGCTTGGTAAGCGGTATATATGACTCAAACAACGGTTCCACTTTTGAAACTTTAGCCAGTGCACGTCTTATCAAGGCAATGGCTTTTTTAGTAGCCTTTTCCGGTTCTTGTGAATGAACCCAAGAACACTGTTCACGAATATTTGCCATTTCAAACATATACGGATTCAGTCCGGCTCTGGCTATTGTTTTACGAAAAGTTGGCTCGTGCAACATTGGTGTGCACGATGCTACAACGACTCTATCTAAGTTGTGTTCTTCAATAGCTTTTACGATCATATCCTGGCCGGGTTCTGAACACATATACTTATAGTCGGTGGCATAGGCTACTCCCGGAAAATTACCCGCCTCCTGTACGGCCCGGGGAACATCGACTACTCCGCCGATGTTGGAGCCGCACCAGCAAACAAAGAGGCCTATCCTTTTCATATTCCATCGCTCCCATTAGGATTAATTAACCAACCAGTTTTAATACTTTTCGCGTGTCGGTAAAGTGTGAGTTGAATTGTAATTCTTGTTGATTCAACCCCATGGCCAGACCCAAAAGCTGGGTAAAATAAAATATGGGTATTTCGTACGTGGTTCCCAGCAGCCGGTTGCAGGTGCTTTGACAACCATCAAGATTAAAGTGGCACAGCGGACAGGCCGCTACCATGCAGTTGGCACCGCTTTTCAATGCTTCTTTATAAATTTTGTCCAATAATTTGACCACAATATGTTCGTTGGATACCTGCAGGGCCCCACCGCAACACTCAGTTTTATGAGGCCAGTCCATTGTTTCCGCTCCGGCAAGCCGCATCAAATTATCTAAAAACATTGGATTTTCCGCGTCGTCAAATCCGGTTACGGAGGGAGGCCTGACCATTAAACATCCATAATAAGCCGCTATTTTCAAACCTTTTAACGGCTTTACCATTTGAGCCTTGATAATGTCGGGCTCAAGCGAACCGATAACCTCTACAATGGACTTAACTTTAATAGTTCCTTGGTAGTTTTTACCGGTGGCTTGATTGACTTTTTCGGCTATTTGTTGGTTTTCTTTCATTTCTTTGTTTGCCGTTGCCAGTTGCTGATAACAGGCGGCACAAGGTGTTACCACGTCCAGGCCCATTTCTTCGGCCAGCGCGAGGTTGCGTGCGGGCAGTGCCGTATTTAAAAGATGGCTTTTACCGTGTGCTGCGGTAGCGCCGCAACAACTCCAGTCAGGAATATCAACGAGCTCAATACCGAGGTTTTTACAAACTATTCGGACTGTAGCCTCATATTCTTTGCCGGTGGTATCACTGCTGCATCCCGGATAATAAGCATATCTCATTCCCCTTCACCTTCCATCCTCCGCACTTCAGAAAAAATACGGGCAATTTCACTTCCGTTTTTTACTTTGGACGGGCTTAGTTTGAGTTTTCCTTTTTGCAGCATAGGCAAACCCAGGGCAGCTTTATTGAAGAAATGTTTACTGTTTAAGTTGTACTGAAGCATGGCGGCCACTTCAAAGGCACGCCCGTATTTTTCGATCGTACCTACGAAAGAATCGTAAAACGTTTTGATATTTTTGGCACTTCCGGATGGTGTTGTGCCTTCTTTATCAGCCATGATTCTCAAAGATTCCATAACTTTAGTAAGTTCTATGTTGCACGGGCAACGCGTAGTACAGGTCTGGCAGGTTGCACAAAGCCAAATTGCTTTGCTGCGCAGCAATTCTTCCTTCATTCCGAATTGAACCATACGCATTATTTGGTTTGGTGTGTAATCCATGGCAAATGCTACCGGGCATCCTGCCGTACACTTACCGCATTGATAACATTGTTGGACGGGTTGACCGCTTTCAATACTTATTTTTTCAATAAAATCATTATTATTTTTAATTGATTGATTAACCTTAATCGACTCCATAAAAAATACTCCTCTTTATTAGATTGATAAATAAATAGAAGAGGTAGTGCTTCCCGCTATAAATCATCACTTCAAAGCACCTGCAAATAATAACGCAAGGTTTATATCACCCCTTTTAAACCGGTTTATAATAAAAAACTAATAAAAACATGTTAGTGTTTTTCTATATAAATATATCACCCGATTCTTGAAAAGTAAATGATTTTCAACGATAAAATGACTGTGTTTACATTAGTAATAATTACAGGCAGGCTTTCAAAGCCTGCCTGTAATTATTACTTGCAAATCTTTAACAGGAAAGATCTTATAAAATATGGCAATCGTATGAAATATACGCGCAAAATGAATCAACTCCCCTTTAAGATGGATGTTATATTATAATATTTTTACATCAGTTCGAATGTGCTAAAAAAATAAATTGATTAATTGTTAATTTAAGGATTTTTGTTTATAAAAAACGAGTTTCCATATGTTTATTTTAATCACTGGGGGCAGGTTCCTTTTGTTTATTTATTTCCGATTTCAAGCCTTCTATTTCCTCTGCCAACTTTTTATTTTGCCCGGAAAGTTCACGGATTTTCAACGCTGATTTTAGTTGTTTGGTGAGTGCCAGAAAAAAAACAGCCAGTGCACCTACTGCAAAGGAAAATATAATCACTAGGACCAGACTTATTTGCCGAAAAGACCATCCTAAAAAATTTATATCTACAGGAGAAGTGTTTTGGACAGCAAAAATTGATATCAGCACGGTAATAATTAGTACTAAAACAATGTTAACTTGCATTTTAGTACCCCCTTCCTCTAAAAAAGCAACTTTCTTTTTGATTTATAATTCTCGTTAAAGGTCATGATTTCCTCTAAAAAAGCTGTTTTAGGAGGTGGGATGTTTCGGAAAAGACATTTTTTGATTGGACTAAATTGAAACAAAAGATATAAAAAAACCCGGTTGTTACCGGGCCTTGTTATATATAAAATTATATTAGAATTTAATACTTTCTCCCGGGGCGACAATTCTAACTTCAGTACCGGTTGCGGTTTCTGTATCAGATTTAAATTTAAGTGGATCCTGCTCGATTAATGGCCAGGTATTATAATGCATGGGGATAACCAGTCTGGGTTTCAGCATTTTTACTGCTTCTAAGGCATCTTCGGGCCCCATTGTAAAGTTATCGCCGATAGGGAGCATTGCCAGGTCAATATTGTGCAGGCGTCCGATTAGTTCCATATCCCCGAACAAACCGGTGTCACCGGAATGATAAATTGTTTTGCCGTCCATATTGATTATAAAACCACATGGTGTTCCCAGGTATTCCAGCGGGCCGTCATCCCCAAGACCGGCACCGTGCCAGGCCGGGGTGAGCTTGATTTTTACGTCGCCAAATTTATGGCTTCCGCCGATATGCATTCCATGTGCTTGCACACCGTTACGGTTACAATACAAGGCTAACTCGTTTACTGATACCACCGTGCCGTTTGAATTTCTGCCGATTTGCAGCGTATCCCCCAAATGGTCCCCGTGTCCGTGGCTGACTAAAATAAGGTCAGGTTTTATGTCACCGGTTTCGTGTTTTGCAAGCGGGTTGCCGGATAAAAACGGGTCAATAACAATTTTCTTGCTTCCTTCAATAATAAAACCGGCATGTCCCAGGAAGGTTATTATCATATTATCGTCTCCTCTCTAATATTTTCTTAATTATTAATCATATCTATATTTTGGGTGATTTAAATAATTTAATCTATGTTTAAATTAATTTATTAGACCTTAATTATTTTTTTTGTCAAAGTCATTTAAGATTGAATCCAGTATGGAAGCTGATGCGGTATAAGGGTCTATTTCACGACAGGCTACTTTTTCGAGCAATTGATTTATACTGCCGGGCAGGTTCATTTTTTGCTTTACAAGACGTTGCCATTGGTAGTTAACTATGTCTAAAGTTTCACTTTTAATTCTTTCAAGGCGTTTTTGTTCATGAATACCTTTATCTGTTAAGTAGTTATGATGTCTTTCTATTGCCGACAATAAATCTAAAATACCTTCGCCTTTATTAATCGTTGAAGTTTTCACTACCGGAGGCCGCCATTTTACGTGATCATCCCGTAAGTTAAGCATTAGTTCTACCTCGTTCGCTATGCTGTCGGCGCCGGGCATATCGCACTTGTTAACGGCAAAAACGTCGGCTATTTCCATTATTCCAGCTTTCATAGTTTGTATGGCATCTCCGGAGCCAGGAGTCAAGACCACTACCGTTGTATCCGCAATGTGCATAATATCAAGTTCTGCCTGTCCGACCCCCACGGTTTCTACTATAATCCAATTCATGCCAAAAGCATCCATAACTTTAATTACTTCTTTGGTGGTTTTTGACAGGCCTCCAAGGCTACCTCTGGTACCCATACTGCGAATAAAAACTCCATTATCCAGGGCATGTTTGTTCATACGGATGCGGTCTCCGAGAATAGCCCCACCTGTAAAGGGACTGGTGGGATCAACCGCGATTACACCTACGGATTCGTTTCTTTTTCTTATTGTATCTACTAAACGATCTACTAACGAACTTTTTCCGGCCCCGGGTGAGCCGGTTACTCCCAATAAATAACCGTTTCCTGTGTTTGGGTATAATTGTTTTAATAATTCCACTTTTTGAGGTGTTTCATTTTCTACCAGCGAGATAATTCTGGCAAGTGCCCTATGGTTTCCCAAATCAAATGCTTTAAGCAAGTCCTTCATGATATACCCTCCCATGAGCATATATTTATTTAATTAACCTCACCATTAGTTATCATATCATAAAATAATTTTTAAAAATCCAAAAAAGTAAGAATTTTTTATCACCTTCTTGCTCAAACAGAAATTTTCCTTTTTTAACGAAAAATATTTTCAATATATTTTTCAGCTGCTACCGCAGCTATCGCACCGTCTGCAACGGCGGTAATCACCTGGCGGAGTAGTTTTTTGCGGATATCACCTGCCGCATATAATCCGGGTAGAGAGGTTAACATGTTTTCATCAGTAATTATGTAACCCTGATCGTCCAGATTGATAATTTCCCGTACTAATTGAGAATTGGGTTGGTATCCGATGTAAATGAAGACTCCGTTTATATCCAGGTTTTTTTTGTTACCGGTGCGAACATCTTTTACCGACAGGCCGTTAACGGTATCGGTTCCGTGAATCTCTTCAACGATGTTGTGCCAGACAAATTCAATTTTGGGATTGTTAAACGCTTTTTTCTGAACAAATTTTGTTGCTCTTAACTCACCCCGCCTGTGCACCAGGTACACCTTTTCAACAAGCCTGGTTAAAAAAATGGCTTCTTCAACGGCGGCATCTCCTCCGCCGATGACCGCTACTTTCTGATTGCGAAAAAATGCGCCGTCACAGGTAGCACAATACGAAACACCACGGCCGGTATATTTACTTTCACCCGGCACGTCCAGTTGACGCGGGGCTGCACCGGTGGCAATGATTATGGCTTTAGTAAGTATTTCATTTTTAACGGTTTTTATGATGTAACTATCTTCAGCAGGTTCAATATAATTAACATTATTATTATATATTTCTAAACCGAAACGGCGCGCCTGTTGTTCCATCTGGGTCATAAGTTCATAACCGTTGATACCGTTACTAAAACCCGGATAATTTTCAATATTTTCCGTGTTTATTACCAATCCTCCGGGAATTCCCCGTTCTAGCAACAAGGTATCGACCTCTGCCCTGGAAGCATAAATACCGGCAGAAAGTCCGGCAGGACCGCCACCGATAATTACCATTTCCCTTTTTTCCATACAAACAATACCTCCTCTAGAAACTGCTCCAATATTAGCTTATATCAAACCTTATGCCATAGTTTAGTATTAGTTAAGTTATATTATAATAAGACAGGGAATATTAAATACATCCCCCGCCTTGTTATAATTAGCAAAAAATATCTTCTTTTTTAGATTTTTTTATACGAAACACTCAGCGACAAAACTACTAATTATTTAGTTGTATGTATTAACTAAGCCTGCTTAAAATATCTGCTAGCACACTGTTTATGTCTTGATTGCCGTCTATATTCATTATCACGCCTAATTTTAAATAATAATCTATTAACGGATGAGTTTGATTTTCATAGATTTCGAGACGGTTACTGGCAGCGGTTGTATTATCATCGCTTCTTTGGTAAAGCTCACCACTGCAGTAATTACACTTTCCTTCAATTTCTGGGCGCTGGTAAAGCAAGTGGTAACTTGCCCCGCATGAACGACATATGCGCCGGCCCGTTACGCGTTCTATTAATTTTTCGCGCGGCACAAGTATATTAATAACCCCGTCTATTTTGATGCCCATTGATTTTAACATCTCATCCAGTGCTTCAGCCTGGGCAACTGTACGGGGGAACCCGTCAAGCAAGAACCCCCGGGAGCAATCGGGCCGGGATAAGCGTTCCTTAACCATACCCACAACAACGGAATCAGGAACAAGCTCACCTTTATCCAGATACTCTTTTGCTTTTATTCCCATTTCGGTACCATCCTTAATAGCCGAGCGAAACATGTCACCGGTAGATATATGAGTTATTTGCAATTTTTCCACCAGCATTTCCGCCTGGGTACCCTTACCCGCCCCTGGAGGTCCCATTATTAAGAGATTCATTGATATTCCTCCTGAAAACTATTTTACTTGAAAGACTTAACAATTTTATTATATCATGGGCTGTCCAACTCTAAAATACCTGTGTTTTATCTCTTTTTTTAATATACAATATTTAACCAAATTTAATTGTACGGCATATTATGTCTAAAGACCTGGTAACCACAGGCAATTTAATAAAGGAGGGAATGCAATGGGTTGGGGAAATAAACCTTGTCCAGAACCGAAAGGTAGAGAATGTGGTTGTTGCATAACTATTGAGGCTGATTTTGTATTTGTAATTTGTAATGAAGTCGAATTATGGGAAAGCTTGCAAGAATTAATGAAAGTAAAAGAAAACAAAGAATTGGAAAACCAGGAATAATGAGAGTTTTATTTTAAAGAACCAGTCACCTGTCCGCCAGGAGTCAGGATTTAATTGGTTGGCAATCTGAGTGACTGGCCTGCCGGAAATGCCGTGGTGTATTTGCACCCGGCTTTCTTGCAATTTAGTGGTATAGAGCATGTTTTGGGAACCGGAGTTATATACTGGTATAATATTATAATATAACCCGCAATACCTGCTTAGGTTTGCGGGTCTCTTATGGTCGGGGCAACACGATTTGAACGTGCGACCTCACGGTCCCGAACCGTGCGCTCTACCAAACTGAGCTATGCCCCGGTATGTTGATTTGTTTTTAGCAAGACCTATTTTGCCATAGTAAATATTAAAAGTCAAGCAAAAAGCTTTACAATAGATTTTAAAAGCGCATCCTGGTGTATGGTTTAAGCATTTTTTCTGCGGAGGGATTTGTTGATCACAAAGTGAAGGTTTTTTAAATTTTAACCATTACATAATAAGTTTGTTATGTTAAAATTAATGTATTATTCAATTTAGTAGGAGTGATGAGTTTGGATGGTGCAAATCCTTCCAATATAACATTGGTTTTTAATTATTTTTTATTAGCTCTTTTTATAGGGGCAGGTATTTGGGTGTTTTTTGACACTCGCAAAAGGGGCAGGCCTCTTTCTGAGTCAATTGCCTGGGCACTTTTTATGGGGGCGATGTTTCCAGTGGCGATATTGGTTTATATATTGTTCCGGCATAAAAAATGGTTGTAAACAAAATAAATATTAACTTATGGTAAGATATAGATTTCTTGACTATTTTTATTCTAAAGAATATATTATATAGAAAATAATAACGATTTTAAAATGCAAAGTAGGTGTTCAGGGTTTGGAAGTTTACGCGCTGGTTGGACCCAGCGGTACCGGTAAAAGCCACCGTGCTGCAGTTATTGCGCACAATATGAAAGCACAAGTTATTATCGATGATGGGCTATTAATTAATAGAAATCGTATTTTGGCTGGTGCTTCGGCAAAGAGTCAACCCACCAGGTTAGGAGCAATTAAGTCATCTCTTTTTATTAATGAAGAACACGTCCAGGAAATCAAGGATGTTCTTGAGGACCTATACCCGGAAAGAATTTTAATTCTAGGCACCTCTTTGGAAATGGTAAAGCGTATCTCTTCCCGTTTAGATTTACCGTTACCGGCCAAAGTAATAAACATTGAGGATGTCGCCAGTGAAAAGGAGCTCAGGAAGGCAAAATTTTTAAGGACTCGTTTCAGTAAACATGTCATACCGGCTCCCACACTTGAAGTCAAAAAAAGTTTTCCCGGTGTCTTGGTTGACCCGCTGAAAATATTTTTACGTCATAAAGACGTCAAGGAAAAAAAAGATTGGCTCGAAAAATCCGTGGTTCGGCCGACGTTTACCTTTCATGGTAAGTTGACGATAGCCAACAGTGCTTTAAGTGCTATTATTGAACACACCGCAGGTTTGATAAAAGGTGTTGAGCAGGTGGGAAAAATTAATATCAATGCGGTTCAGAAAGGAATTATAACCATCGACATTAGCCCAACTTTTACTTTTGGTTATAATCTTCAAGATGTAGCGGTAGATGTCCAACAGAAGGTTAAACAAGCGGTAGAAAACATGACCGGGTTGCAGGTAGCAGAAGTGAATGTTCATGTCAAAGGGTTAACTTTAGAAGGAATAAACGAGGGACTTTAAAAAGTCCCTCGTGAGTATTATAAGTTAAATTTTTCTTTATGAACCAGTGGCAAAAACGTGATTTCCTATTTTGGTCATTACCGGTAGAGTCCGGATCCACTGGTCTTTGCTGAGGTTTGGGTTGTAGAAAAACAAGGCCCCGTTAGTAGGGTCAGATCCAAAAAGTGCCTGTGTGGCTGCTTCAAAAGCTTTTTCATCAGGTGTAAGGTTTATTGAACCGTCTTCTACCGGTGAAAATTGATGAATCTTGTCATTTTTCTGGTAAATTATTTCTTTAATTGTTTGAGGAAAAAATGGGCTGGCTAAACGGTTTAAAACTACTGCGCCCACCGCAACTTTTCCTTCAAAACTTTCACCACGTGCTTCCGCATGAATTACTTTGGCCAGAAGCAAAAGCTCCTCTCTTGATAATGAAATATTATCTCTGGAGAGACGTGTTTGTGGTACTTTTAAAACGTCTCCCGCTTTAATAAATTCTCCTGTAAGGTTGTTAAGAACTGTTAAATCATGAACCGTTACCTGGTTATTCCTGGCAATGTCATAAAGAGTGTCACCTGGTTTAATTGTATATTTTGTTATAATTGAACTCATAGTAGGTTCAGAGTCCTGATAACACTCGCCTGCCGGTATTAATGTGCTTAGTGTAATGAATACAGTGAAAGCCGTCACAATTAACCCTAAGGCGCGCATCGAAATGATTTTTTTCATTTTCTCCTCCTTCCGGACTCCAAAAGATATTTTGCGAACTTTTATTGATTTATATACATTAAATTTTTATTATTTTTGAAAATAAAAAAAATACCTCGCTAAAAGGTATGTCAGCACAAAGTAGCTTTAAAAATTACTTTAGGTTTGCGCAGTCTTTTTCCTTGCGCTGTACGGCCCTGATATCTATATCTACCAGCAACCGGTATGGTTTACACATTTCCAGCAGACGGGAAGTTGTTCTTTCTCCCAGATATTGTTCTAATTCTTCCGGTATGATGTTTGTGGTAACAATAACGGGCAACCTTTGGTTTAAACGGTAGTTTAATATGGAATATATCTTGTTCTTGGTCCATTCAGTGTAGTTGTGTACTCCAAGGTCATCCAGAATAAGCAGTGGTGCCTGTTTTGCCTTGTCTAAAATATCGAATTCAGTAATAACCTCAGAATTCCTTGCAAAATCATAGGTGGACCGAATTTGGTCCAAAAGGTCCGGTACTACTGCAAAAAGAATTGGTTTGCCTTTCTTTAATAATGCATTGGCAATACAACAAGCCAGAAAAGTTTTGCCGCTTCCAACCTGGCCCGTGAATAATATCCCGTCTGCATTTGGATTCTTGGCAAAATTATTGATAAAATTTTCGGTAGCTTGATAAGCCAGCCTGGCTAAATCATAATAAGATATTCCAATTTCGGTGTCACGACTACATTTAGAGTAATATTGAAAATTAAAATTCTCCAGGGTGCAATATAAAAGTCTTTCAGGCAGACAGGAATCTTTTAAAAGTCTTTTAATGCTTTTATGTTGGGTGCATGGACAAGGTACTGCTACTTCACCTTTAAGAATAATACCGTTACCCCTGCATAATGTGCAAACCATGCCCGGCCAACCACCTCTCTGTTGAAACTGTAAGATTATATGTAAAGCGATCTGATAAAAGCTTTTTTCTTAGAATTAATTTTACTATCGGTTGGTAAAACACTGCTACCTTTTTGTGATTCGGCTGTACGGGCATTGTGCTTCGAGTTTAAACGTCTTTGCTTATATTCACGGTCATATATTTCAATCGCTTCCAGGGTACGCAGGTTATTCTTTTTCCATTCCAACAGTATACTGTTGATATATTTGAAGTTATGCTTACCTCGCAGTACAGCTCTTTTTAGCGCCTCATAAACCAGTATTGCTTCCATGTCCTGGGACCACTGTTCAATTTGTTCAACTTCTATAGGAGAAAGCGGTCTGCCGAATTCCTTTTCAAATATTGAAATCAGTTCAGTGGTTTTAATATTAAACTGATGATAGGAAGAATTATCGGTGGCCATCCTGAGAATTTTTTCGGTTTCTTCAATTTCTCTGGCTCTAATCCCACTCCAGATATCGGAAATCTTTAAAAAAAGGGATTCAAAATCATATCCTTCAAAAATGATATCCTGTCCGTAGTCATAGTATTGGCTGGTAGTAATGATCTCCTTGTCCAGCAGTTCAGCCAGTTCCTTTTTAATCCTGGCAGGGTCGGATTCCATGTATTCGGCAAGCATTTCAGGGGTTGGGCTGTGTACTCTTCCCTCTGAATTCAACCTGATCATTTGTATTAAAAGCATCATTTGCATGTCGGTGATACCGATTTTACTATAAATTTTTAAAAGGATATTGGGTATGGCGGTAGATCCTTCAAGTACCAGGTCAGAACCAAAGGTAGCGGTGATATCTACTTTTTGGTCACATTTAACCACTTTTCCGTTTTGCTTTAACTTCATATGAGCAACCTCTTCCCAGGGTTTTACTACTTTTATTTTATGGCAAGGCAGGAGGTTTGTCCACCTTTATAGTTTCAAGTAAAAAGAAAATAACCCCGGTAAGGGGCTCCGGGAATTCAATATCTTCAGTCCCTAGAGAATTGCTTGAATGATTTCTTTTTTTAAGCCGTGATATTTAGAAAGCCAGCAAGCGCGCTCGCTACGGAGCTTAGAGATTCTTTCCCGGTATTCCTCAGCAGTAAAATAATCTACCGGGTTAAATTTTGAAATGTCTATTTCCGGTACTTCCAATGGCACATGATAACCCCAATCCGGGTCAGGAGTCCATTTGATAGTTCCTTTGGCCAGGTGTTTCATGAGAATAGTTGTGACTTCAATTGGAATCTTAACCCCGGGCTTATTACCACCGATACCGACACTGCCGGTATTTAACAGGAAGCATTCCATATCTGGATTATTTCTGAGAATTTCCAGTAGTTTGTTACCTTCATCCGGTTCCTTGCCGATAATGAAAGGATTGGTACCCACTTCTCTTTTTGATTGACCCGCCTTGGTTGGGTCGCCGGCCGAAGTTTCAATTGATTCTCCAAGCATAAAATACGCGGCCGCTTGTTCGGCATTTAGCTTGGCTACTGTTGGAATAATATCGTCCCGCCTGGTTATGAAAATGATTTTATGAGCTTTGTCGAGGTCGATTCTTTCATCCGTACCGGCGACTTCATGGCGCAGGATTAGTCCCCTGCCATTTGACGTTAATTCTTTGTTATCGAAAAGAACTTTACCATCGTCAAGTACTTTCACGTTTTCTAAAATAGTATTCGGTGATATCGCCGCTTCATAAAGCACTTTTTGAGATTGGTCCAGGCCTTCTGTTTTAATATAAAATCCATTTTCAGTACCATAACATCGTCCGGAATCATCCATCATTACCATGTCGTCCTGTCTGATAATAACTCTTTCTTCTCCCTGCATACCGTGGTCGTGTATAGTAAGAGTCGTTTTGCCGGTACCGCTGAGGCCGAAAATTATAAACCCCACTTCTTCAAGGGCCCCTTTTGGGGAAAGTACCCTCAGAACCTTGCTGCCGGCGTGAAACCCTATGCCTCCACCTTTTTTCCATTTGAATAAAGCCATTCTTAAAAAAGATTTTTTGGTTTCGCCGAAATAATCTGAACCAAGGATATAGGTTATTCCTGCTTCCGGGTAAACTAAAATTATCCGCTCCGGCCATTCAGGTATATGAATACTGGTAAGTTCCGGCTTGAAATCTCCGGGAGCCGGTTCAAACAATAAATTATACCACATTAGCGGGATGTGCGCGTACTCTTTGGTAATTATAAGTCTGCAGTTAATATTAAAATTGGAATTGCGGCCAAGCTGGCGGTCGATACTAATTAATTCCTTATTCTCAAGGTACTCGTGTACTTTTTCAGCAATTTTATTGGCTTCTTTAAGAGTAATGGCTTGTTGATCCACTCCGAGGCAACCGTTATCTATGATATATGTATTTTTGGCGCTGCGGCTCCGCACTTTCGATATAAAACTTATGCTTCCATAACAAGTTTTCTTTTGAACAGGTTCAACCAATGCCCTTAGTTGTTCTTTTGGCGGATTTTTTATAATATTTTTGGCTTGAATGGGTACTTTTAAAATGTCCATAACGACAACCTCCTAGATACCATATAATGGTTTTTATTGAATTCAATATACAAACATTCTAGCAAAGTTTACTAATATTAAAAAGTTTTGTTCATTAAATTAAGATACAATTCTTTATATATTCATATTGTGACAATTTTCCAAACAATGAATCATGAAATAATTTACCAGGTGTTTATTGTGGTAAGGTTATGACTATATCTGATTTTCTATGGGCAATCTAAATTTATTGAAATGTTTGAATTAATAAATTAAGGGAGGATACTTCAAATGGTTTTAAAGATAGGGGTTAATGGTTTCGGACGTATCGGGCGGACTGTCTTCAGGGCCGCCCTAAAAAGGTCCGACATAGATGTAGTTGCCGTTAATGACCTTACCAATGCATTAACCATGGCCCACCTTTTGCAATATGATTCTATACACGGCATACTGGATGCTGATGTTTTTGCTAATGAAGATAGGGAATTCAAAGTTAACGGTAAGGATATCAAATCCTTTGCCCTGCCGGATCCGGGTGCAATCCCTTGGGCGGATTACGGGGTGGATATTGTAATTGAATCCAGCGGCAGATTTACCGACCGTGAGAGTGCCGCAAAACATTTTCAAGGCGGTGCTAAGAAAGTAATTATTAGTGCCCCGGCCAAGAAAGATGATATTACCATAGTAATGGGAGTAAATGAAGAAAAATACGACCCGGCCAGGCATCATGTCATATCCAATGCTTCCTGTACCACAAACTGTCTGGCTCCCGTGGTAAAGATTTTGCACCGGGAATTCGGCATAATACGTGGTTTGATGACTACTATCCATTCTTATACCAATGACCAGCAGATATTAGACCTGCCTCATAAAGACCTGCGACGGTCCCGAGCTGCGGCTATGTCCATAATTCCGACGACCACCGGTGCAGCGAAGGCAGTAACGTTGGTTATTCCCGATCTGAAAGGCAAGTTAAACGGTATGGCTATGCGGGTACCTACACCTAATGTTTCGGTGGTGGATTTTGTGGCGGAATTATCAAAGCATGTTCCCGTAGAGGAGGTAAACGATACCTTTAAATCGGCGGCTGAAGGTGAGTTGAAGGGTATCCTGGCATATAATGAAAAGCCTTTAGTTTCGAAGGATTATAATGGCGACCCGCATTCATCCATAGTGGACGGTTTGTCGACTATGGCCATAGAAGGTAATATGATTAAAGTGGTGTCGTGGTATGACAACGAATGGGCTTATTCCAACAGAGTCGTGGATTTGGCTGTTTACATCGGGAAACAGGGATGGTAAATTTTTGGTTTAATTAATTTTTGGGCGCGGATACAGACCGGCACGCCGGACTATGCCGGGCACTACTTCTTCCCAGGCGATGGCCATAATGTGAAAGCCGGAAATACCATTTATATTTTTCATAATGTACTTAATTTGCTCAATACAAATATTGATGCCTTCTGCTTTTTGGTCGTCGGCATTTTTTAGCCGTTTGATAATTTCATCCGGCATGCTCATGCCGGGTATGGTTTTTAAGAATTCGGCGGTACGCCACCCCTTCAGAGGAGTGAGTCCGACCAGAATATAGGTTCTTTCATGCAGGCCGCGTGCAACGCACTTTTCCATAAAGCGGGAAAATCTTTCCAGGTCATAAACGCACTGGGTTTGGATAAATTCGGCTCCGGCATTAATTTTCTTTTCTAAACGGTCCACCTGATATTCAAATGGATCGGCAAAGGGGTTGGATACAGCACCTACAAAGTATTGCGGCTCATGTTCTTTAATTTTATCTCCGGAACAAAATATTTTTTCATCCTTCATTGCCCGCACCATTTGGATCAGCTGCATTGAGTCGATGTCATAAACGTTTTTAGCCGTGGGATGGTTTCCGAATATCTGGTGGTCCCCGGAAAGGCAGAGTACATTACGCATACCAAGACTATACGCGCCGAGAAGGTCACTTTGAATGGCAATCCGGTTTCGGTCCCGGCAAGTGACCTGTATTACCGGTTCCATACCGTTACGAAAAATATGAATACCGGTACTTATGCTGGACATCCTGACAACTGCCGTTTGGCAGTCGGTGATATTTATGGCATCTACATAATCTTTAAGCATGCGGCTGGTTTTAATTAATTTATCCGGCGCAGCATGCTTGGGCGGGCTTATTTCAGCAGTAACCGCCAGATGGCCGTTTTTAAGTAGCTTTTCTAACTTACTGTTACCTGATTTCATTCTATCACCAGATCTTTTCTAATCATTCTGCGCGGTCCGCCGTCCCTTGACTTTGACCAATCCTTGGGAGGAATAATTTCCTTTAGTATATGAAGTTGCCCCAAATTTTTTAAACGATCATAAATTAACTGCCAAGCGCAGTCCAATTCAGGGTTTATTTCACACTTACCGTTTTGTGAACCGCCGCAGGGACCGTTTAAGATACTTTTGGGACAGCGGGTTATCGGACAGATGCCGCCGGTTAAATGGAGAATACAATCACCGCACAAGCTGCAGCGTTCCTCCCAGACGCCAAGTTTTTGTGCGCCGCCGGCAAATTTTGTATTCATTGCCGGAATAATATACTTATCCGGGTAACGCTCGGCTAAATACTGCGGTCCAACACCGCAAGCTAATGAAATAATGCAGTCAGCTTTTTCAACCAGATTTTCCAGGCCGTCGATATATTCGGGATCACACTGGCGGGTAACGGTGTGGGTTATTGTTTCGATGGGTTTTCCTTCTAAACGCCGTTTTATTCGCAGGGCACTGGCGAGAATTTCGGTTTCCTTTTCACCGCCGGACATACATACGGTTACGCAGCCGGCGCACCCTAAAAGAAGTATTTTATTAAATTTTTCAATTAGATTGGCAATTTGGTTTAAAGGCTTTTGTTCGGCTACAATCATATTGTAACACCCACTTTCACTATATGTTGTTATTTGTATTGACCGTGGGGTGATTTTGTTATTAGTTGATTGGTAGTAGAATTTTGCACTACCAACTTAATTAACATTCCTGAATGTTTTTAGAAATGCGTCGCAGTAAATATCTTTATTTAAAAGTACGCGGGCAGCAGCGGCAGCATCGATCAATAAATCGTCTTCCAGGTCACATATACAGGAGTCAAGTCCTGCCGCCATGCACATCACCATAAAAGTGCGGTTAAGAATGCGGCGCTCGGAACAGCGTTGCGAAACATTGGAAAGGCCGATTAAGGTTCTGGGGGCGGGATCGGCCAGTATTTTTATCTGGCGGATGGTTTCGATGACCTCCGGCCCGTGATCCTGCGCTACATTAACCGGAAGTACGATCGGATCAATGTAGAGATGCTCCATCGGCAATCCGTGGGTATCAGCGTTGACTACCAGTTCCATAGCCAGGGCGGTGCGGGTGGAAGCATCTTTCGGTACTCCTTGCTCGTTCATGGCCAATCCTATTATTTTGGCGTTATATTTAACGGCCATAGGAAAGTAAAGGTCCATTCTTTCCTGGTCGGCGCTGGTAGAGTTGATTAGCGCCTGTCCGCGGTGTGCTTTCAAACCGGCTTCGATAGCCTCCGGGTTGGTGGAATCAAGGCAGCAAGGAAGTGGGCTGGCCGATTGAGCCACCTGCACCAGCCATTCCATTACGGCGGGCTGTTCCTCCTTAGGGACGGATGGCCCGGTATTAATATCCAGAAAGCGCGCTCCTTTTTCAGTTTGACGCCCGGCCCAGTATGCTATGGGACCGGGGGTGTTATTGAGAATGGCATCTTTAATGTCTTTGAACATACCGTTGATACGTTCACCGATTAGTTCCATTTGGTGCTCCTTTCGTAAGGCGGGTTTTTGGGGTCAATGCCGTGATATGATTATTAAAATGCTTTAAGGATTCGGGATGGCGCAGGATCAGGATAGAACCTCCCGCTTGCACCAGGCTTGCGGCCGTAACCAGCTCCCACAGAACGGCGCGACGGGCCTGGCTCCCCCATTCATCATTATCTTCGGTTTTTGCTTCCTTGGTCTTCCAGACCTCCTGGCCTACGAAGCAAACAATCGGCATGGCCAGCATCTTGTCTCCCATTAAGGCTCCCAGTCGGACACGTTCCATAATCGAGTAGGCATATTCAAGGCCGTAACCCAGCGGGCCTACCAGCGGGTCAATGGCAATACGGTTGGCTGGCAGGTTCATTTCACTGATCAGAATATTTAATTGTTTGGTCAGGTTTATATCCATGGGACTGGATGCGATAAGGCTGTGTCCGTTGGCCATACAGTTAGCGGCAATTACCCGGTAGTTATTCTCGGTGGCACAACCCAGCAACACATTTTCACCACACAGGGCATCGCCAACCACCGGTAATACTGCAGCATCTTTTTCCTCAATACCACAGCCGGTAATGATCAGAGGAACGTCTACTGCTTCGGCCACGGATTTAGCGGTGGCAGCTGCTTCTTCGGGGGAGGTGTCTTGAATATCCGGATGCGTACCGGCCAGTTTTAAACAAAGCAATTTGGCACCATAAGCAACACATTTTTTAGCCCAGGCAACCGGGTTGCACATAACACCGGTATAAGATGCGGTCAGAAAATCAGGCCAATCAACGGGCTCCATGTCCCATACCTCCAAGGCGGCTACAGGTTGGTTGGGCATTTCTCCTTCAAACGTCAAGAAAGGGAGCACGCTATCTCCTCCGGCCTTTACTGCGTTGTTGTTTTGACCGATGATTATTTCTGTTATCCTGCCCGGCCATTTTTCCTTGATTATTTTAACCACCGACATGTTTCTCCTTCCCTTTCAAAATGGGTTCCTTCAGATTGTAGGTCCGGTATGATGTGACAAAAATAAACTCAAATCTGTATGCGGGATAAAAAGAGCGGAAATATACTCCTCCATAAAATTTTTACCGGCACTCAATTCCAGGTAGGTCATTTTCTCTATGATATCCTCAATGTTTTTCCCGGCAGATTTAGATAAGAGAGCCATTTTGGCACCGGCGATCGAGCTGTTACCGACGTAAAAATATTTTTCTAAAGGAATATCCGGGAGTAAACCTATATATACGGCATCCCTGATATTGATATGACGACCGAAGCCGCCGGCGATAATTACCCGTTCTATAGCTTCAACCGGCAGGCCCACCATCTCCAGCATAGTCCGTATACCTGCGAAGACCGCAGCTTTGGACCGCAGCAAATTTTTTACTTCAGGTTCGGAAATGGTGATATCAGTTTGCCGTCCGGTTTCTTCGGACCAGGCCAGGACAAATTCTTTGCCTGCATCGGTATTGCGCACACGGGAGGTGCTGAGACCTGACTTGAATTTACCGTTACGTTCAATAATTCCTGCTTTGTATAACCAGGCAATGCTTTCCACCAGACCCGACCCGCAAACACCGGCGGGGGGCGCATCCTCCACCGTGACATAACTTACCCGGGAACCGCCCGGAGCTATTTCCAGATGTTCGATCGCTCCTCTTACGGCGGGCATGCCATGTTTAAGACCGCTACCTTCAAAAGCCGGTCCCGCCGAACAAGCACACGATACCAGCCATTCTTTATTTCCCAGTACCATTTCACCGTTGGTGCCGATATCCACAAACAATGTCAATTCATCCGCAAGTGAAATTCCTGTTGCCAGTACTCCGGCAATAATGTCCCCTCCTACATAACCGGCAATACTGGGGATACATTGAATCCAGGCTTTGTGAAAGACTTTCAATCCGGTACGGCCTGCTCTCATTGCCGGTATGTCGTTTGCTGCCGGAACATGGGGTTCAAACCTGATGTTAACGGGGTCAAAACCGAGAAACAAGTGGATCATAGTCGTATTGCCCGCGCAAACGACAGTTTTGATTGCAGCCGGATTAATAGCTTCTTTACTGGCCAGTTCTTCAATTAAGTCATTGATGGTATCAACAACAGATTTTTGCAACTTATCCAGGCCGTCCCGGTACTCACCGGCGTAAGTAATTCTGGTAATTACGTCACTTCCGAATGCGGCCTGCCGGTTGTAAGCACCCTTTACTCCCACCGTCCGGCGGTTTTCCAAGTCGACAAGGTGTGCTATTATTGTAGTAGTGCCGATATCCACCGCCAGGCCGTAATATTTTTTAGTATGCTTACCTGGTTCCACTGCGGTGATTTCTGTAGTTGGCTGTCCCCTGCAAGTAGATAAAAAAACAGCAACTTTCCATCCTGAATTTCGCAAGATCTTCGGCAGGGTGCGCAGCATATCCGGGTTAAGAGACAAATGTTCGATGCCGGTTTCCTTGCGGATACACCTGATTAACCGGCCCAGGTCATCTTCAGGATCATTGGGACTGGGTTCCGGAAGTTGTAAATGTACTTTTTGATATAATGGCAACCATTGATTCTGGTCACAGTATTGGTCATAACAAACGATGTTTTCCGATAAAAGATTTATTTGTGGTGGTTTTAGATTCAATTCTTCGGGTATTTCCACTACCAGATCGCTTTCAGGGTATGCCTTACAGGCCAACACACAGTCTTTATCCGGAATATCTTTGTTAAGCCTGCCGTTATCTGATATTTTTATTCGACCTTTTTTGATTAGAACCTGGCATTGTTTGCAGATTCCTTTTCCACCGCAAGCATTGTTAATAGTGATTCCTGATTTTAATGCTGCCTGAAGAATATTTTCATTGGCCCGTATGTCTGTTTTTGTATTGTCCGGTAAAAACGTAACGGTAAATACCTGCATATTTTCTATCCTTTCATTTGAAGAAGGTTGTTATGTCGGTTTAATCTGCCAGTGTTTATTTATAAAAGAAGGGATTCTCCCGGACTCGCTTGGTCCTACAATTACTTCCCATCCCGAAATTTCTTCCAGTTTAGCTTTTAAAACAGCTACCCCGCCGGGAATTATTACTTTGCGGTGCGATATCCGTTCAGATATCCCGGTTTTATTCAATGCCTCGGCAATCTTTTCCGGTGTGAATTTACCGGCTGCCCAACCGGTAAGGACAGAGACACCGTCAGTATCAACCGGAAGAATGTAGCCCGGAATTTTTGATGATTCCACGTCACCTGCGACACAAAAATAAGTTAACGAGAAATTTGTGGTTATATAGACCGGAGAGTCCGGTCCCGGTGTAAGAACCTCATAGATTTTCGGTTCCACCGCGGCGGGTTTCTGCGGGTCGGTGTATAGATTTAAGCGCAGTGTAATCAAAGGAAGTATGTCTGCCGGGTCGCTGCTGTCAATAACAACAATTCCGGCGTATTTTGCAATATATACAACGGTATCAAGCACTGCCTGGACCGAGTCTTCGTTATTAGCGAAGGCTATACCCGGGTATCCGAAGGGGCGGAATTTTTTCAAAGCCAAACGTCTGAACTGGGTTTGGTCGGCCAGTACGGCAGCAACTTCACGGGCCCCGGAGTCGATAATAAGTTGTTTTAAACCAAGTGCAGTTAATTTTTCCACCAGGAATGCCGTTTCTTCCAGTCCGTTCCCCTTTACTGCCAGTGGCAGGTCATACTTTTTAACCAGTGATGCCATGTCTTTATAGTTAGAGATATTTGCTCCGCAGATCAGGGGCTTTCCTATCGACGCGATATCCAGCGTTTTTTTTATGGATAACGGATTATCACTGATCAACACCAAAGGATAAGCGGTATTATCTGATACAGTTTTTACAGCTTCAACAAAGCTGTTGGGATTTCCGGAGCAGTTACGGATTGCTACCAGGTCAATATTATACGATTCTCCGATACGGTCAAATACAAGTTGATTAATTTTAGCCGTTTTTTCCTTTATTATTTCCTGACTGCAAGTATCACTTATAGATACAGCAAGAGCACAGGGGTTTTCAAACCTTTTATCGTGGCGAAACAACACGGTTTCATTACCAATGGCAACCTGATTCTCGCCAGTTCCTATTTTAACCAAAGCCACAGGCGGTGCTGATGCCGAATTAAGAGTTTCCCTGGCCGTTTCACTTAAATGCGGGCATAATTCAAGACTGGCTTTTCCCGTGGCCATAGCCATGGCAAACGCTAAACATGAAGCCATACCACAATCTTTGCAGTTGGTCTTCGGTAGCAGCTTAAATATTTCCAACCCTGTTAAACCCATTCTCTTCTCCTTTCCATGTATTCAAAACAATCCGGTTTTTACTAGTAATTAATAATTAAAATATTTGTTCGAAACTAATATTTTCTACAATGGCAATCTAATTTCCTGCAGAATTATGTATAATGCCCACGGCATTATTTTATACACGGGACAAAATAGGTGTTTGAATTTGATTATAAATGTAGCTGTGCCTTGTTTCAATTAAAAAAAATTATCGTTGATGCCGGTGCTTTAATTTAAATCACGAAGATGTTTCATGAAAATGAAAATAATTTAAGGGTATATTTTATCTTCCTGTAGAGCATAATATTGATACTCCGCTTTGGTGAGTTCTATCTCTCCCCGTCCAGCGCAAGCTGGACATTTTTTTCATATGCTTGACGCCGGCTTCTTATTTGGTTATAATTAATTTCACATTTATCTGACGGGATGTAGCGCAGTTTGGCTAGCGCGCTTGCCTTGGGAGCAAGAGGCCGGGGGTTCAAATCCCTCCATCCCGACCAAGTTGATTATTGCACTAACAATATTTAATCCTGAAAACTTTTGATTAAAAAGCGACAAGGATGTTGGTTGTATCCTTGTCGTTACTGTTTAAATGCCCGGCCGGTTTGGTTTTGATAATTTCCATATTTTCTTGGCATTTGCTGCCCTTCCCATATCCCATACTGCGCGGTAGCCCGTTTTAGAAATCCCGGTAATTTTAATTTTTCTTTTTGCTTTATTTGCCATAGCACCCTCCGTTTTTAATATTTTAGTTTTTTTAATATTCCCCTTGTAAGCACTTTTATTTAAAAGTTATATCTTGTTGACAAGGACTTTTTGATTATGCTATATTATCTATGCAGTTGTGCAATAATAATTTGCGGCAGTGGCGGAATTGGCAGACGCGCAAGATTCAGGTTCTTGTGGGTGTAAAGCTCGTGGAGGTTCAAGTCCTCTCTGCCGCACCAGGTTCATTTTACTTATAGATTCAGATTGGTTAAGTATATAAATAATTTCAGCTTTTAGGGACCACTTGCAGGGCAAAGTGGTTTTTGTTTTCTTTTTAAATTGATTGCAAAGTCCGGGCCAAAAAGTATGTAACAACCATGAGGCAAATGCTACAACTTATAAATTTCTCCAGGTCGGAATCATCCTTTTCCAGCCAATCAAGCACCCTATCAAGAAAATTACAATTAAAAGTGAACTTGATACAACTTTCCCGCTTGTTTAATGCTTTTTCAGAGATCATATTAATACCTCCTGTCACCCGTACATATGTTTGCCGCTATAATAACCCCAAACATAAGTTCTGTCAAGGAGCAATTTTAAATGACATGAATTAAAAATATTTTTTTGTCATATTAAAAAAAAGACCTCAATAAAATATTTTAGTTGGGGGTGAATGCAGGTGAGAATGCCAGCCAATGCAGTTTTTGAAGGTGGCGGAGTCAAGGCGTTTGGCATGTTGGGTGCCCTCTATGAGGCGGAGCAAAGAGGCTGGGAGTGGGTCAATACGGCCGGAACTTCCGCCGGTGCAATAATTGCATCTTTAATTGCTGCAGGTTATACTGCTGTTGAAATAAAGGAAATGTTCTGGGGTATTAACCTGAAAAAATTTAAAGATAAGAGTTGTCTCGACCTCATACCCTACCTGGGTCCGGCTTTAAGTTTGTGGTTTGAAAACGGCTTGTACGAAGGAAGATACCTGGAAGAATGGATTGGTAATAAACTGGCGGAGAAAAGAATTTATACTTTCAGAGATTTAATCTTAAAAGAATATCCGGACAATGATATACGCCGTTATAAACTGGTTATTATCGCAACCGATGTTTCAAGGCGCAAACTTCTCCGGCTGCCGCACGATATTAAAGATTATCATATTGCTCCAGATAACCTGGAAGTCGCCAAAGCGGTTAGAATGAGCACTTCTTTACCCATATTTTACGAACCATACCGGTTGACGTATTACAACCGGCAAAAACAAAAAAATATCAGTTATATCATTGACGGCGGCGTGCTCAGTAATTTTCCCGTTTGGATATTTGACGGGGACGGAGTTCCGTCAAGGCCGACTTTTGGTTTTAAAATTGTGGAATCGGACGAAGAAATGCCTGCCGTTATCAATAATCCTTTGGACTACTTTAAGTCCATATTATCAACCATGCTGGAAGCTCACGACAAGTTGCATCAACTTGATCCCAAAAGCGATGTGCGTACCATATCGATACCGTCTCTGGGAGTTAAAACAGTAGATTTTGAAACCATGGACCATAATAAAGATAAGCTTTTCCAGTCCGGTATTCAGGCGGCGGTTAGTTTTTTTGAGAAATGGAACTTCGAATCATTTAAAAGTAGTTTTTATATTTAGATGTTATTTAAAAGAAAAAGGTTTGACATTTTTGTGTCTTAAAGTTAATATTTATTCGTGATTTTACAATGTTTTCTCTGTTTTACTTGTATAAGAAAGATAAAAGCTGTGGTCAGCTTTAATTTTTTATTTAGAGGAGGCAGGTTTATGCTTGCACAACTAAAAAATGAAGCCGCAGGAAACAGGGTAATTGTGACCGTCCTGGGGCCCGACCGGGTGGGCATAATTGCCGGTGTGGCTCAAGTGTTGGCTTCGAATAATATTAATATTCTGGATATCAGCCAGACCATACTCCAGGAGTTTCTGGTAATGGTAATGGTTGCAGATATTAGCCGGAGCAGCGTGGACATGCTCACCCTTAAGGAAAACCTGGCTGAAAAAGGCCGGGAAATCGGTGTCAGAATAGACGCCCAGCACGAGGATGCGTTTAAATTTATGCATCGAATATAACGGGAGGAAAATAAAATATGTTAACTTTGCAAGAAATATTGGAAACCGTAAATATGGTCCAGGAAGAAAATCTTGATATCCGTACCATTACCATGGGCATAAGCCTCCGTGACTGTGCTGATCCTGAACCGTTCAAGGCCAGGCAAAAAATTTATGATAAAGTTACAAGATATGCGGGAAGTCTGGTCCGAACAGGGGAAGAAATAGAACGGGAATATGGTATTCCGATTGTCAACAAGCGGATATCGGTAACTCCTGTGGCCATAGTGGGAGAAAGCAGTGCTACAGATAATTTTATTGATTTTGCCAGGACTCTAGATGAGGCGGCAGCAAATGTCGGGGTTAATTTTATCGGTGGTTATTCCGCTTTGGTACATAAGGGGTTTACTGAAGCTGACCGTCGGCTGATAGAAAGTATTCCACAGGCGCTTGCAACTACCGAAAGGGTTTGTTCGTCAGTTAACGTGGCCACCACCAAGGCCGGTATAAATATGGATGCAGTTTATATGATGGGCCGGATTATAAAAATGACGGCGGAATTAACGAAGAATAGTGACGGTGTGGGATGCGCCAAGCTGGTGGTATTTACTAATGTCCCCGAGGACAATCCGTTTATGGCAGGTGCTTTTCACGGTGTCGGAGAGCCGGAATGCGTTATAAATGTTGGTGTGAGCGGTCCCGGGGTGGTTAAAAAAGCCGTTGAAACCGTAAAGGGCGCCGATATTGGCATCCTGGCGGAAACTGTAAAGAAAACAGCGTTTAAGATTACCAGAATGGGAGAACTGGTCGGGCGTACTGCGGCCCAAAGGCTTGGTGTCCCTTTCGGTATCGTTGATATTTCTCTGGCACCCACGCCGGTCATAGGTGACAGTGTGGCTGAAATTATTGAGGCCATTGGGGTTGAATGCTGTGGAACTCACGGTACTACTGCTGCCTTGGCTTTATTAAATGACGCTGTAAAGAAAGGCGGCGCCATGGCATCTTCTTATGTCGGCGGTCTTTCCGGTGCTTTTATTCCTCTCAGTGAGGACGCCGGAATGATCAAAGCTGCTGAAGCCGGGGCCTTAACCCTGGATAAACTTGAAGCTATGACTTCCGTATGCTCGGTGGGGCTTGATATGATTGCGGTTCCGGGAGATACCTCCAAAGAAGTTATTGCAGCAATTATCGCCGATGAGGCGGCCATAGGTATGATCAATAAAAAAACCACCGCGGTGCGGATCATACCGGCCGTAGGTAAAAAAGTCGGTGATTATGTGGAATTCGGCGGATTGCTGGGCCGTGCTCCGGTTATTCCGGTTAAGGCATTTACCGCCAAGGAATTTATCTGCAGGGGTGGCCGCATTCCTGCTCCCATCCAAAGCCTGACCAACTAAAAAACACCCTGGCCGTAGAGCCAGGATGTTTTTTTATAACTATTATTATATGGTCACAGCCGTGCCGCTGGCAGTAACCATGAGCATGCCTTCTCTGACCACTTCGTAATCAATGTCCACTCCTACCACCGCGTTGGCACCCAGTTGTCCGGCTTTGGCCGCCATTTCTTCGATGGCTATTTTTCTGGCATGGGCCAATTTTTCTTCGTAAGCGCCGGAACGTCCCCCTACGATATCGGTAATACTGGCAAAAATATCCCTGACCACGTTGGCCCCCATAATGGCCTCTCCGGAAACGATACCCATGTATTCCCGGATCGGTTTTCCTTCAATAGTGGGGGTAGTAGTAATGATCATTTTTTAACCCTCCCTTAATAAACTCTCGTTATCTTCATTTTGCTCAGGAAGGGGACTTCCCGGCGGTCTGGTTAACACCGAAAAGCAATCTTTGCTGCTGCTACGGTGTGTTCAATATCCTCTTCACTGTGGGCCAGGGAAACAAAAGTTGCTTCGAATTGCGAGGGGGCCAGGTAGATACCCTGTTCCAGCATGGACTTAAAGAAAGCGGCAAACCGTTTGGTATTTGAGGTGCAGGCACTCTTGTAATCTTGAACCTTTGCGGTGGTAAAAAAAGTGCTCAACATGGAACCGGCCCGGTTAAAACTTACTGCGGCCCCGGCCTCTTGTGCCGCCTGTTTAAGTCCATGTTCGAGGTTGGAAGATTTCTGTTCCAGTTCCTCATAAACTCCGGGCTGTTTCAAAACTTTCAACGTGGCTATGCCTGCCGTTACTGCCAGGGGATTTCCCGATAATGTCCCGGCCTGGTAAACCGGTCCGTCAGGCGCAACGTGGGACATGATTTCTTGTTTTCCGCCGTAAGCTCCGACGGGAAGACCGCCGCCGATCACCTTACCCAGGCAGGTCAGGTCCGGATTCACGCCGTACAGTTCTTGCGCCCCACCGTATGCCACGCGGAATCCGGTCATTACCTCGTCAAATATTAAAAGGCTGCCGAACCGTTGGGTTAGCTTACGCAAACCTTTAAGAAACCCGGGTGCCGGTGGTATTACCCCCATATTACCGGCCACCGGTTCCACGATCACCGCGGCGATGTTTTCACCTTCCCGCTCGAACACCCCGGTCACGCCTGCGAGGTCGTTATAAGAGACGGTAATAGTGTTTACCGCGGTTTCGACCGGTACTCCCGGGCTGGAGGGTACGCCCATGGTAAGTGCCCCGGACCCGGCTTTGATTAGTAAAAAGTCTGCGTGTCCGTGATAACAGCCTTCAAATTTAATGATTTTATTTCTGCCCGTGTAGCCCCGGGCCAGCCTGAGAGCGCTCATGGCGGCTTCCGTACCGGAATTTACCAGCCGCACGGTTTCTATTGACGGCACTGCGTTAACGATCATTGCCGCCAAGGTGGTTTCTAATTCCGTCGGCGCACCGAAACTAGTACCGGTTTTTTCCAAGCATTGTACCAATGCCTTAATCACCTTGGGATGACGGTGGCCCAGGATCAGCGGTCCCCATGAACCGACATAATCAATGTACTCGTTACCATCGGCGTCGTATACAGCTGCGCCGGTTCCTTGATTAATAAAAACCGGTTTTAAGCCCACCGACTTAAATGCGCGCACGGGGCTGTTCACGCCGCCGGCGATCACTTTTTGGGCGGCTTCATAAAGGGCTGCCGATTTTGAAAAATTTTTTTTCATCATGTATCAACCTCCTCTCTTAAAAAAACAGAATTATTTTATTCGAAGTAACGCATGCTGCTTTTCTTTAATTCCATCGTGCTGAACAGGAGACGGTAATTTTTCATTCCGGTAGCCAGAGAAATTTTTTTCACGACTTGCACACATTTTTCCCTGGACCGGCCATGGACTACGGTAAAGAGGTTGTATGGCCAACCCGGGCGGCGCGGACGCTGGTAGCAGTGGCTTACTTCTTTAAAACCCGCCATTATTTGTCCCGTCTCTTCTGTCAATTCGTCCGGTACGTTCCAAACGACCATGGCGTTGGCCTGATATCCAAGATTATAGTGCCGTACCGTTGCTCCAAAACGCCTGATGTAACCGTGTTCCAACAAATATTTTATTTTATCGAGCAAGTTTTCCTCGGTAGTGTTCAAATTTTGAGCTAATAACTTGAATGGACGGCTTACCAGGGGAATACCTCTTTGTAATTCGCGGATAATTTGTTTTTCTTTTTCGGTGAGCATAATCTACCTCAATCAAGATTGAAATTAACCCGGATTTTAAATATTTTTTCCGCGGGAAGAGACATTATGTCATTAATACCCGTACGGATTTTAATTTGTTTTATAATTTCGTCCAGTTTGTCTTGCGACGGTGCCAGCACCGTGAACCACATATTGAAGCTGTGTTCCCTGAGATAGTTATGAGTGACGCCGGGAAATGAATTGATTACAGCTGCCGTTTCATCGATCCGGTTTTCCGGTACTTTTATAGCGCAAAGGGTACCGGCATAGCCGAGCTTTCGGGAATCAAAAATACCGCCCAGGCGGCGGAATACACCGTTTTCTTTAAGACGTTTAATCCGCTCCATAACTTCGTCTTCACCTATACCGAGGATTGTCCCTATTTCCCGGTAGGGTTCAGCTACCAGGGGGAAATTGCTTTGAATCAGGTTGATTAATTTATTGTCCACCGGATCCAGCTTCATAGTTAATATCCCTTTCGCCCGTGGTAGAGACACCACGGCTCTTCAGCCATGTAATCACCGTGGTAATAATAGGCCCTGGCCCGGCATCCGCCGCATATCTTACGGTAACGGCAGGTTCCGCAGCCTCCTTGATATTTTTCACTGCGTAGGACTTGAAATATTTCTGCGTCCCGCCATATCTCGCTAAAATCCTTTTCACGGATATTACCTGCGGAAATATTTAGGTAGGCGCAAGGTTGAACTATGCCTTTCGGACTAATTATGCAATAAGATATTCCTGCCAGGCAGCCCTTGGTAAAGCGGGTTTGCATGCCCATCTGGCTTGCTATGCGCATGAATTGCGGTGCGCAGGTAGGTTTTAATTCTATTTTAACTTCCGCCTGTTTTTTCATAATTCTGTGCAGCAGTTCTTCGTATTGCTCCGCCCGCAGGGACTCGGCTTCTATATTGACGGCGCGCCCGGTGGGGACCAGGAAGAAAATATGGTGGCCGACCGCTCCCGATTCTACGGCGAAATCAGTAAGCCGCTCTATTTCCGGCAGGTTCCAGTCCATTACCGTCGTATGAATTTGAAAGGGAAGCCCTGCTTCCTTACAGGCGCGCATACCGTCCACCGCTCCCTGCCAGGCACCGGTATAGGCCCGCAGTGCATCGTGACTTTTCGGGTCGAGGCTGTCCAGGCTTATTCCCATTACGGATGCCCCCGATTTTTTTAATCGTGCGGCAACTGCACCGGTAAGCAGGGTGCCGTTGGTACCGAAAACCGGCCTTAATCCCCGGTCCCTGGCCCGGGCGACCAGGGTAAAAATATCATTACGCATCAGCGGTTCGCCGCCGCTAAAAATCATTATTTTAAAACCGGCGCCCGCGATTTGGTCGATTAGCGCCAATCCCTCTCCGGTACTTAATTCTTCTGCCGCTTTTGCCCCGGCATCGCGGTAACAGTGCTTGCAGTACATGTTACAGGCGTTGGTGGTATTCCAGGATATAATCATCTTTAACCCCTCTCTTTCAGCCACCTGGCGACGTCTACGGCGTGGTAAGTAATGATCATGTCGGCACCCGCGCGTTTTATTCCGGTGAGGGCTTCCAGCACAATTCCGCTTTCATCTACCCGGCCCATTTGTGCCGCGGATTTGACCATGCTGTATTCACCGCTGACGTTGTAAGCCGCAACCGGGTAGCCGGTGGCGTCCTTTACCCGCCGGATAACATCCATATAAGCCAGGGCCGGTTTGACCATAACTATATCCGCTCCCTCTTCGATATCGAGCCATACTTCGCGCAATGCCTCGTCAGCATTGGCGGGGTCCATCTGGTAGCCTTTTCTGTCTCCGGATTGAGGGGTTGAACCGGCCGCTTCCCGGAACGGACCGTAAAATGAAGAGGCATATTTAACTGAATATGCCATCACGGGAACGTTTTCATAACCGTGTTGGTCCAATGCCTTCCGGATCGCCGCCACCCGGCCGTCCATCATGTCTGACGGGGCGACCATGTCCGCTCCCGCCGCGGCGTGGGACACAGCAGTCCGGGCCAGGAATTCCAGGGTGGGATCGTTCAACACCCGGCCGTCTTTGAGAATACCGCAGTGCCCGTGGCTGGTGTATTCACACAAGCAAACGTCGGTAATTACTTGAAGTTCCGGGTAGGTTTTTTTGATTGCTCTTACTGCCTGTTGAATAATGCCGTTTTCCGCGTAAGCCTCACTTCCCGTGGCATCCTTTACGGCGGGAATGCCGAACGGGAGTACCGCAGGTATCTTTAAGGAAACTACTTCTTCCAATTCCTCCAACAATTTATCGGTCGAATAATTGTATATGCCGGGCATGGCTTCCACGGGACGGGCGATACCTTTTCCGTGGCAGACAAAAACGGGATAAACCAGATCGTCCACGGAAAGACGGGTTTCCCGGATCATCCGGCGTAAATTTTCATTTGTTCTGAGGCGTCTCAAACGCTGCACTGGAAAGGACAACTATACGCACCTCCTGCACACTTTATCTCAATCCGATTTCTTGATCCGTCAGGTAACAGGCAGGGTCCGACTCCCAGAAGTCCCCGCTTACCGCTTCGGCTCTGGCCCTGAAATTACCGTTGCAAATATCCAGCCAGCGGCAGGCGGCGCAGCGGCCCTTAAGCAGGGTTTTTCTGTCTTTCAGGCCGTTCAGGACGGGTAGCGACGGGTCGGTCCAGATATCTCCGAATTTTCTCTGCTGCACGTTGCCGAAAGTATGATTCTGGGTGAACTGATCGGGATGAACGTTGCCGTACCAGTCGACCGCACCGATGGCTATCCCCGTCCGGTTGCCGCCGTTGGCCTTGAGCAGTTCCAGGATACCGGCCGCTCTTTCCGGTTCGGTATCTTTTATTTTAAGATAAATATAAACCCCGTCGGCATGGTTGTCCACGGTGAGAATTTCTTTTTGCAAGCCGCGCCGGTGGAAATCAACCGTGCGTTCCATGATCAGGTCCATGGCGGCGCGGGCCTCATCATGGGTAATATCCTCTTCAATCATTTTGCTCCCGCGCCCCGAATAAACCAGGTGGTAAAAACAGGCCCGGGGAATGTTTTCTGCCTCAATAAGGTCAAAAATAGCGTTCAAATCACGGTAATTATGCCGGTTAATGGTAAACCGCAGTCCAACCCGTTGCCCGGCTGTGATACAGTTTCTGATTCCCTTCAGGGCGGCAGCAAAGGCGCCCTGGCGCCCGCGGAAACGGTCGTTATTTTCCCCGATGCCGTCGAGGCTTATTCCGATATAGCCGGTGCCGATATTATTTAAGGTTGTAGTTAAATCACGGTCCAGCAAGGTTCCGTTGGTAGAAACCGTGGGCCTGATGCCCTTGCTGCCGGCGTAAGCTAACAGCTCAGTCAAGTCCGGCCTTAAGAGCGGTTCACCCCCTGAAAAAAGCAGCACCGGTACGTTGAATTCAGCCAGATCGTCAATAAAACGCTTAGCCTCAGGGGTGGTCAGTTCCCCGGAATATTTTTGAGCACCGGAGCTTGAATAACAGTGCATGCAATTGAGGTTGCAGGTACGGGTGCAGTTCCAAACCACTACCGGGCCGTATCCCCGGGTTGTCCCGTGTACCTGTTCTTTTGAACTTTGGTTGTAGCGGAGAGAGTCCCCAAAATAATCGGTACCGCAAAGAAGTTTGGTTATGCTGATCATTTATTCTCCCACCCGTAATATTTTAGTATTGCTTCGAGCAATCCTTCGATAGTGTAATTGTCGGCGGCCACATCGACCTTCAATCCCAGTTCCCGGGCCGTGCCGGCAGTGATGGGGCCGATACAGGCCACCGTTACACTTGTAAGCAAATCGTTGAGGTTGGTTGCGTCAAGCATTTTTATAAAGTTGCGGACAGTTGACGAGCTGGTAAATGTTACTAGATCTATTTTTTTACGCCTGAGCATTTCCTTGAGCACCGGAGCGTTACCACCGCCCATTGCAGTGCGGTAGGCCGTAATTTCAGAAACGTCGGCCCCCATTGCCGCCAGAGCATCAGGCAACACCTTACGGGCAATGTCCGCACGCGGCAGAAGCACTTTAGTTCCCGGTCCCACTTTATCGCGCAGTCCCGCGATGATTTTTTCGGCGCGGTATTCTTCCGGGACGTAATCGACCAGTAAACCGTGGTTTTCCAATGCTTCTTTTGTTTTGGGGCCGATAGCGCAGATTCTTGCCGGGCCCATTTCCCTTATATCCTTACCCTGTTGGCGCAGCCGTTTAAAAAATGACTTTACTCCGTTTACGCTGGTGAAAATAATCACACTGAAATTGCGGAGGTTTTTAATCGCATCATCCAGGGGGGCGTAATTTTCCGGTGCTGCCACGCTGATAGTAGGAAATTCCAAAGGTTCCCCCCCGAGGGCTTCTATGGCTGCGGAAAAAGTGCTTGCCTGTTCGCGGGAGCGGGTCACCAGCACCCTTTTGCCGAACAGGGGTTTCTTTTCAAACCAGTTCAATTTTTCGCGAAGCAATACCACCTCTCCCACTATGATTACGGCCGGGTTTTTGAACGCAGCCCGGTCCGCTTTTAAACTGATGTCCTCCAGTGTTCCCACCAGGGTGCGCTGTTCCGGCCTGGTACCCCACCTGACCAGGGCAACCGGTGTTTGGGGATGGCGTCCATTGGTAATTAAACGGTCGCAAATTTTGGTCAGGTTGGACATGCCCATGAGAAAAACCAGGGTGCCGGCGCCGGTGGAAATCTTATCCCAGGCAACCGCGGAATCTTTTTTTAGCGGGTCTTCATTGCCGGTGATAATAGCCACAGCGGAAGTATAGTTACGGTGGGTTACCGGTATTCCGGCGTAGGCGGGGGCCGCTGTGGCAGATGTGATTCCGGGCACCACTTCAAAGGGAATACCGGCTTGGCACAATGCTTCGGCCTCCTCACCGCCGCGTCCGAAAACAAACGGGTCTCCGCCTTTAAGCCGGGCAACGATTGCACCTTGAGCGGCTTTTCTTACCAGCAGGAGGTTTATTTCATCCTGCCTTAAAGTATGGTGTTCCGGGGATTTGCCGACGTAGATAAGCTCAGCCTCAGGTTGGGCAAAAGCCGTCAGCCTGGCACAGGCCAGCCGGTCATAAATAACAACGGTAGCTTCTTTAATGCAATCCAGGCCTTTTACCGTAATCAACCCCGGATCCCCGGGTCCGGCGCCCACAAAATAAACTATGCCTTTATTTTTATTCATCGCACCCGTGCTCCTGTCGTGTTTTTTCAAGTATTTCACGGGCGCCTGTTTGCAACAGGTTTTCCGCCAGCTTTATGCCCATACCGGCGGCTTCACCGGTGCCACCGCTGATTGATGACCGCACTAATTTTTGGCCGTCCAGTCCGGCCACCACGCCTTCCAATTGCAGGCGCCCATCATATAAAATGCAAAAAGCACCGATGGGTACCTGACAGCCGCCTTCCAACCTTTTAAGAAAGGCTCTCTCTGCGGTAACCGCCAGGCGTGATTCATGGTGGTCGATTTTATCCACCAGCCGGCGCACTTTTGTGTCTCCTTCCCGCACTTCCACCCCGATTGCTCCCTGCCCTACCGCCGGCAGGCAGATACTATGAGGCAGTGCCTGGGTAATTCTGTGTTCCCAGCCCATACGGTGCAACCCTACCCCGGCAAGTATGACGGCGTCGAAATTTTCCTCTGCCAACTTGCGCAGACGGGTACCGATATTCCCTCGCAAGCTTGTAATTTTAAAATCACTGCGGTAGTGCAGAAGCTGGGCCCGGCGCCTGAGACTACTGGTGCCGATTACCGCACCCCGCGGTAGTGCTTCTAAATGTTTACCTTCCCTGGAAATCAATACGTCCCCTGGAAATTCCCTGCGGCATATCGCTCCTATAACCAAGCCTTCCGGCAAACCGGTCGGCATGTCTTTCATACTGTGCACGGCTAAATCAATTGTCCCTCCCAGCAATGCCGCTTCCAGCTCTTTGGTGAAAAGGCCCTTATCTCCGATTTTAGAAAGTGCCACGTCAAGTATATTGTCACCATGGGTCCGGATGCCTTCGATACGGTAATTATATTCGGGGGCCGCATGCCTGAGACGGTCTACCACCCATCCGGCTTGCCGCAGGGCGAGCTCGCTTTTCCTGGTACCGACTACAATTTCGAATTTCATATTCGGCCACAATCCCTTTTTAAGTATAATGTTTTTTCTTCGTCGTGAAAAACCTGCTTTTTAGGCATTTGTCCCGGTACTTCCAGGTTAAATAGGTTTTGTAAAATTTCAGTGTAAAGGTGGCCCTCGGTGGTCAGGGCGTAGCTTTTCAACTGGGTGACTGGAACATGGAGGATCTGGTTGACAATGGAATTGGCAAGCGAAAATATTACTTTTTGGTCATGCTCGGAAAGCTCGCCCAGGCGGTTCAGGGCACGTTTAAGTTCCTTTTGTTTGATTGCTTCCCCCCATTGCTTTAATGCTGCTATGGTAGGTACTACAAATTGCATTCCCAGCCACTTCATAAAATCGTCCAGTTCTTCTTCAATAATCTTTTCTGCTTTCACGGCTGCCTTCCTGCGCTCGGATAAGTTATGATCGATCACGTCTTTTAAGTCGTCGATATCATAAAGGGTGATCCCCTCTATGTTTCCGGTGTCAGTTTCGATATCGCGTGGAACTGCAATATCAATTAAGAATAATTCCCGGCCCCGTCTTTTTTCCATTACTTTTCTTACCTCTCCGGCTTTGATTACACAATGAGAGGCCGCGGTGCAACTGATTACGATATCCGCTGCTTGCATATATTTAAAAAGTTCATCGAACTTGACGGCCTTTCCTTGAAATTGAGCGGCGAGTCTTTCCGCTCGTTCAAAAGAACGGTTGGAAACAATGACTCCGGAAACGCCGTTTGCCACCAAATGTTTGGCAGTCAAGGCACTCATTTTACCTGCTCCGACGACCAGAACCATTTTATTTTCAAGACTGCCCAGATGCCGTCTGGCCATTTCGACGGCCACAAAACTTATCGACACGGCGTTCCGGTCGATACCGGTCTCGTAACGGATCCTTTTGCCGATTGTGATTGCTTGTTGAAAAAGAGTGTTTAAAACTCCGTTTGTTGCCTTGTAGGTTACTGCTTGCCGGTATGTCTCCCTTACCTGTCCGAGGATTTGGGTTTCCCCCAGCACCATCGAGTCCAAACCCGCTGCGACCCGGAAAATATGGCGGATAGTATCATATAGAGTATGGCAATAAGTAAAGTTTTTTACTTCTAAGATGGATATGCCCGACCATTGCGCTAGAAATTCCCAAATAGAATTAAGTCCTTCATCCATTTCTTTGGTAGCGGCATATATTTCCGTCCGGTTGCAGGTTGATAAAATAGCGCATCCTTCAATCAAAGGGTAGGATTTCAGTTTTTCCAGTGCGTTTTTAAGGGAATGCTCCGAAAATGACATTTTCTCCCTTACTTCAACTGGGGCTGTCCGGTGGTTCAGACCCACTACTACAATAAGCACTGCGCAACCTCTCCTTTACTTCGTCCATCCGGTTTTCTTTAACCAAGGTAATAATTTCACGGTTAAAAAAACTCTCCATAATTTTCATTTTGTCTATATTGCCAGTAAGGCGAAGTAACTTAACGCGCAACACACCAAGTAAATCCAAAAATTCACCATACTGCGGACCGTACATTTCCTCAAGCTCTTCCCTGATTTTTCTGGCCAGCAAGGGGCTTTTGCCACCGGTTGATATGGCGATATTTAATGAACCGCGGTTTACGGTTGCCGGAACATAAAAATTACCTTTTGCGGGGTCGTCGACAATATTGACCAATAAATTACGTTTTAAGCAGTCGTCAGAAATTTGCCGGTTCACTTTTTCCCGGTCCGTGGCCCCGATGACCAAAAAAACCCCCTCCAGATCCAAAACACGGTAACGTCCGGGCCGGTAAGATATAGCTTCTTTAGCAACCAAGTCTTTAAGTTCCGGGGAGATTCCCGGGCTTACTACCTTCACGCGGGCGCCGCATTCAAGCAGTGAATGCACTTTACGTTCGGCGACTTGTCCACCGCCGACAACCAGGCAGTATTTTCCGTTTAGGTCTAGGGATATGGCATAACGTTCAGGCAATATCATCGCTCCTCCCGGAAAATTTCCGTTTGATTATATGTTAATATTTCCTGATGCTGATAAAATCAGCCGCCCGGTCTAAAGTTAAGCGGGAAGGAATATCAGGGAGGGTTTTTAATGCGCCTTTCGCTCTGTTGATAAACTTACGGGAAATCTCAAAGGAATAATCTATCGCTCCACTGTCATTGATAATTGATATGGCTTCCTTTATTTCACAGGTTTCTTTGCCTGTCTTGTTTACGATTTCCACCAGGCGTTTCCGGTCGGGGCTCTTAGCCAGGGCATAAATAACCGGCAAAGTGATAATACCTTGGCGTAGGTCGCTGCCAACCGGTTTGCCCAGTTGGTTCTGGTCGGCAACCAGGTCCAGGATATCGTCCGTGACCTGGAAGGCCATGCCGACATTATAACCGTAACGGCGCAGAGGCAGGTGAATACTGGCCGGTGCGCCGCAAGCCACTGCGCCGAGCTGAATACTGGCAGCTATGAGCAGAGCAGTTTTTCGCTTTATACGATAAAAATATTCCCGGATACTTTGATCAATATCAAAAGTTGTTGATATCTGCTGAATCTCTCCCTCACACATCTTAACGCTAGTGTCGGAAAGGACTTTGGAAATCAAGGGGGTATCTTGATACTTCGCGATAAGCATCAGTGACTTTGCGAATAGGTAGGAACCGATATGGGTCGAAATACTATTACCCCATTTAGCTTTTACCGTAGGAATACCCCTGCGGGTCAAGGAAGCGTCCACAACGTCATCGTGTACCAGGGAAGCCATGTGGATCAATTCCAGGGCGACTGCCAGGGGTAATACTTTTTCCAGGTTAAAATTATAAAATGTTGCTCCGTAAAGACTCAGTGCGGGGCGCAAACGTTTTCCACCGGCGTTCAACAGGTGTGTTGAGGTTTCTGTTAGTAATTGGTTTTGCGTTTTAACAACAGACTTTAATTCATTCTCTACAACTTGTAGTTCTTTCCTTATCTCACAAAACAAATCCGTTACTTCCAATTTTTATATTCACCTACCCCACCCTTTGAACAAACCAAAACAATACATATTAGATGCCAATAACAAACACAATATTTTCCCCGGTAATTATAATGAAAGACTTTTTTTATTTTATAATTAGTTTTTTACTTTATATATCCTGCTAAATATTCTATAATAAAAGTTAAAATCCTCCTCGAAAAAAGCTGAAATTTGTTAGATAATTTCCTGTATTATGGAATGAATTGAAAAAACGGAATGTTTTGTGGAGCGTATGAATCAATAATGATTTGCAAGTTGCTTTCTTGCCTGGACACAAATGAAGTGCTATAATGAAAGTTGTCAAAATAATGGTGTTTACGGGGGTGGATGGTGCCTGGTGGTGCTCCTGGTCTTCAAAACCAGTCGTGGGGCGGCGATCCCGTCCCTGGTGAGTTCGATTCTCACACACTCCCGCCAGTAATAACAAGGCCTCCGGGTTGCGGAGGTTTTTTTATGTTTTTGATAGATGGTATTTTATCCAACATTTTAATTTCTTTCTTCTGACAACTGCTATTATGGTATATGCAAGGATGGTGAGATTATGGATTATTTTGACTTTACTTTAAAAGTTGCAAGCCTTCTATTTATAGTAGTGGTATTTACAAGACTTCTTATGGTAGTAGCAAAGTATATTGGTGAAATATTTGGGGTGGGGGGGTTTTTTATAAGTTTACTACGAAAAATCACAAATTGGAAATAAAAAAAGCCCGCAATTGAGGAGGCTTTTCGCGTGTGATACGGGGACGGTGTCACGGTGTCACGCAGCTTCTCAGCCGGTCCGGGTAATCGGTGATGATACCGTCAACGCCCATTGCAATCAATTTCTTCATTTCGGCAACGTCATTGACTGTCCAGGCGTGAATGAATTTTTTTTGCCGGTGTGCCGCTTTAACGAGTTTGGGCGTGATTACCCTCAAACCGTGTACGGTTGGCGGAAACTGGAAAACGTTGATGCGTGGATGGTATACATAGTCCAGACCAATCTCAGATAGCATCGTGAATAATATTCCCTGGTTAACCGATGCCGAGGTGGCAATACCGGCTTGATTGATACCTGCGAATCTCTTGCGGGTAAGATTATCTTTGGTGGCAACCAGCACCGAATTATTTAAACCATATTCCATGATTAGGCGGTATAAATTTTCAACCACGGTAGCCTTGTAATGTTTAATTTCAATATTTATTCCGTTGCCGGAAAATAATTCAAATACCTCCCGCAATGTCGGAACGGTGATACCCATACCGCGCAGCGGGTAGGTCAAGCCCCCGTCGGTAGTAAAACGGAAGGCGGCATCCAGTTTTTTAATTTCCGCCAGTGACATATGAGTGATGTCACCGCTTCCGTTTGTAGTCCGGTCTACGGCTTGATCGTGAAAGACAACCAGGTGGCCGTCGCAACTGGACCAGATATCCATTTCAAGAACGTCGGCCCCGAAACAGTTCAGAGCGCGAGAAAAGGCATAAACGGTGTTTTCCGGCGACAAGCCCGCGCCGCCCCGGTGGGCAATATTGAGAACTTTATTTTTAAGCTTTTCAGGCAACTCTCGGTTACTCCCTTCTTTTTTTTAATAAAGGTTGGTTTTTTCTATTATTATTACAGCTTATTGAATTGTGAAATAATTATTTACAGTTCAGATAATATATTGATTTTAGTTGTGAAATGTTGAATAAAAGATACGGAATGGTCAAAAAATAATTTCAAAACGGGATCGAATGATTCTCAGCTCAGGAGGTGAAATGTATTGCCGCAAATTAAATGTAACGTTACCGAATGTAAATGGAACAATGCGGTGGAGTGCCAGGCACCGATGATCCAGGTGGACCGCAACGGCGCCAGCAAGGCTGATAAATCCGACCAGACCAAGTGTGAAACTTTTAAGATGTAGGAGTAAATAAAGAAAGACTGGTTGTAAAACCAGTCTTTCTTTATTATTATTTAGCTAGAGTTTTAATTAATCACTCCCGGAGGAGAGAAATGATCGATCCGGTGGCCCTTAGTGTAGGTCCGTTAACCGTTTACTGGTACGGGATCATCATGACTGCCGCTTTTATCCTGGGTACGGCTCTGGCCTACTACCGCGCTTCCAAAAGCGGTCTTGAACCCGACCACGTTTTAAACCTGCTCATCCTGATTATTCCGGCCGCCATTATCGGTGCGCGGTTGTATTATGTAATTTTCAACTGGGAAAGTTACAGTTCAAACCTGCTTGAGGCGGTGGCGATCTGGCACGGCGGCCTGGCTATACACGGCGGCTTGATCGGCGGATTTCTGGCCGGTTACTTTTACGTAAGGAAACACAGACTTGATTTTTGGCAAATGGGTGATATTTTAGCCCCGAGTGTCATTTTGGGGCAAGCCATTGGCCGTTGGGGTAATTTTATCAACCAGGAAGCATTCGGCACCCCGGTCACCCGGGAATTTATCAGCCGTTTTCCGGTTTTTATCCAGCAACAAATGTTGATCGGAGGCCGGTACCACCACCCCGCTTTTTTATACGAGTCAATCTGGGACCTGATGGTTTTTTTCTTTTTGCTCATATACGGCAAGCGCAGGTATTTCTCCGGTCAAATCATGCTTTTTTACCTGGTCTTGTATTCCGCCGGCCGCTTCTTTATTGAAGGACTGCGCACCGACAGCCTGATGCTGGGTCCGGTCAGGGTGGCGCAACTGGTCAGCATGGTGATCATTATTGGGGCCGTGGGGGTATTTCTTTTTAAAATTAGAGAGCGCGGTATAAATAAAAACTGCTGAAAAGAGCATACTTGTTAAGAGGCGGCAGTTATAACGTATGCATGAGGTGAACTAAAGTGTCTTTAATATCTGGTTTATTTGAACACCGGGGCAGTGAACTGCTGGTGCGCGAGCAAGTATCTTTTTTTATCCGGGAAGCCCAGGGCGGTATGATGGAAATGGGCAAGTTGCTCCAGCAGGTGGCGGACGCGGGATATCCCGATATCTCCGGGCAATGTTCACGTCTGTTACAATTAAATGCCAAAGTGGGCAGTACCCTTGAGCAGGTGCAAAAGTCTCTGAAGTAACCCGGGCCGTTCCAGGTCCGGGTTATTAATAAGCCGCGTAAGTGAAGCAATAAAGTAACCAATGATACGTTTTTTACATAATATAAAAAAAACAATATGTAACAAGGAGGTTCATTATTTATGGCTTTTGGAGCCGGAGGAGGCGTAGGCGGCGGATTCGTTGCCGGTGGTGGGTTTTTCTTCTTTCTCATCATCATTGTTATTTTCTGTTGCGGATTTTTATTCATTTAAAAGCGTGCGCTACGCGGGACCGGGTTTTTGACCCGGTCACTTTCATTTATGGCATATTGTGGTCTGAATTTTAAATATTTTTCTAAGCAATAATAAACTGAACATCATTTTATTGAAATTGAAATTGAGGGGAAACATGTTCAGGTTGATTTCCAGAATAACCAGACCCGGGAAAAAGCGGCATAATAATTCCACGCGTCCTCAAGAACGGTGCAAGGTTGCACCGTCCGAAGAAAAGCGCCAAGTTGCTGCCGGCCTGGAGCAAAATAAAAAAATTGTCCATGAAGTATTCGACCGCTGTGCGGACCTGGTCGTGCGGGAATTTTTAATCGGGCGGGTAAACCCGGTACGCGCCATGGCGGTGTTTTTGGACCCGCTGGTAAACCGGGACCTGATGTCCGAGTTCCTGGCGCACCCTCTGATGGAAGTGGACCGGGTGCCTCCGGCGGGTGTAACTTTAGACTGGCTTAAGGAAAGGGTGGTGACGGCGGGCAGTATCCTGGAAAAGCGCCGGTGGGTCGAAGCCGGCAACGGGATTGCCAAGGGATTGGTGGCCCTGTTCGTGGACGGGCAGTCCAGAGTAATCCTTCTGGATATCCCCGAAG